>OBXR01000010.1_pt1 | contig 242060 bp, 218 predicted proteins | sample 1476651 | NCBI WGS metagenome assembly OBXR01 (sample SAMEA2580175, study PRJEB22360) | human gut metagenome | biome: human gut; feature: human-associated habitat; material: faeces | place: Denmark | collected 2008/2010 | reverse complement strand
TAATTCTGTGGTATTCTTAATAAGTCTCATAAGTTCTTCCTAATGATGGTTTGGTTGCTTTTCATTATAGTTCTTATGGGACTTTTTGTCTGCATTCAAAAAGCTCTATAATCTCTACAGTAGTTTTACCCACTACAGAAATTATAGAGCCCTTTTTTCATAGTCTCAAAAAATTTGTAAGGACTTTCAGAAAAACATTAAGTTTGCGCTTTCAAAATTACGCAATCGATTGCGTAAAATGGCTTAACAAAGGCTATGATTAGGATTTTAGGGTTTATGAGAGAGAGGGTGACTTGTCATTTTGCACTGACATGTTACAATATTTAAGGAAATGTCATATGGGGATATGGTGTTTTTTGAAGTTAGTTATAGTGTATGTGTTAAGATACGATTTTCTGGACACATTTAGGCTTTGAGTAAACAAGTCTAAGAAGTCTTCTTTCGAGCAAAAAATCCAGGCTGGGAAACCTGGATTTTTTCTTTGTCTTTATTATTTTATTGGTCACCTTTCTCAGCTTGAGATTTGGCTTGTTTGATACGAGCATTTACCCAGCCTTGCATGATAGCCCCAAAAAGGATAGCGTCAAAAATGCCTGACAGGATATTTCGGACTGAGAATAATTCTGTCAAATAGTCTTTATGATTAACTAGTAATTGAATCAGGGGCATGCCTAAGAACATATATACGCCAAAGTATAAACCTGACTTAAGGCCCGCATGTTTAAGTTGCTTTTGTTCTTTCTCAGTCAGTTCTTCCTCGTCAATAGCGTTTACAGCACTCATCTTAAACTTATAAGTAAGGACACCGCTAACTACCAGAATGATAGTCAAAAGTAAGATAGGATAAATACGGGCCACTAGTTCGGGATACTTAAAGCTTAGAAATAAGGCAATACAATTACCAAAAATTAAAATATAGAAGAGAACAACGAAAGCCATGTTACCCATTCGATCAACCTGTTGGCGCTTTTGTTCATCTAAAGGGCCTGTGATACCGTAAAAACGTTTAATGAGTTTGTCAGTGAAAGTTTCTTTAATCATGATTTACCTCTTTCTATCTTATATCTCTATTCGCAATTTCCATCCCAAAAGAGACCGTTAAGATCTGTGTCTAGTGCTTTAGCTAGATTTAGACAGAGCTCCAGTGTTGGGTTATACTTGTTATTTTCGATCATGTTAATGGTCTGTCGGGAAACGCCAATAGACTTTGCAAGTTCTAATTGTGAAAGCCCCATATTCTTTCTAAATTCCCTGACATGATTCATAATGGGCCTCCTTCTGAAAGACAAGCTAATGTGTTGCTGTAAGTCGCAATTTATTAATTATGTCAACTTTATCTGACATAATTGTAGCACGTTTATATAGGTATGTCAATTATCTTAGACATATTTTCCATTTTGGCATTAACTAAAGGTTTCTTTGTCAGCTCTTGAAAGCTTTTTGTTTTTTTGGTAAAATTGATAGTAATTGAATAGAAGTCGTAGAGACTAGTAACCTTATGGAAATTGACAGGGATTGGGGGCCATGGACTGGAAGCCTCCTCAAGGGAAGTTTGGCGAATTCACTCATGAAAACGACTGGCGAATCAAGGTCTGGGTAACCAGATAAAAAACGGATGGTACCGCGTGTCAACGCTCCGGGTTGGAGTTTTGGCATGTGGTTTTTTGTTTGCGATTCGAAATTGTTACATCAGAAAGGAATCTCATGGATTTACAAACACAATTGCAAGAGTTGAAAACATCAACGCAGGCTAAATTGGCTGAAATGCGTGGTGAACACTCTAAAGAATTACAAGAATTGCGTGTTGCAGTTTTGGGTAAAAAAGGCTCTTTGACGGATCTTTTGAAGGGGCTTAAAGACCTTCCTAATGAAGAACGCCCTAAAGTTGGTAAAATGGTCAACGAAGTTCGTGACGTTTTGACGGAAGCTTTTGACGAAGCCGCTAAAGTTGTTGAAGCCGCTAAAATTCAAGCTCAACTTGACTCTGAAAGTCTTGACGTAACCCTTCCAGGACGCCAAGTCAAACTTGGTAACCGTCATATTCTTAGCCAAACAGCTGAAGAAATTGAGGATATTTTCTTGGGTATGGGCTTCCAAATCGTTGATGGTTTTGAAGTTGAAACAGATTACTATAACTTTGAACGTATGAACTTGCCTAAGGACCATCCAGCGCGTGACATGCAAGATACTTTCTATATTACGGAAGAAATTTTGCTTCGTACTCACACAAGTCCTGTTCAAGCTCGTACACTTGATAAACACGATTTTTCTAAGGGTCCTCTTAAGATGATCTCACCAGGACGTGTTTTCCGTCGTGATACCGATGATGCGACTCACAGCCACCAGTTCCACCAAATCGAAGGTTTGGTCGTTGGTAAAAACATCTCAATGGGTGATCTTAAGGGAACGCTTGAGATGATTATTCAAAAAATGTTTGGTGCAGAACGTCAAATCCGTTTGCGTCCTTCTTACTTCCCATTCACTGAACCTTCAGTTGAAGTTGACGTGTCATGCTTCAAGTGTGGAGGTAAAGGATGTAACGTATGTAAAAAGACAGGTTGGATTGAGATCCTTGGTGCTGGTATGGTTCACCCACAAGTGCTTGAGATGTCAGGTGTTGATTCTGAAGAATATTCAGGTTTCGCCTTTGGTCTTGGTCAAGAACGTATTGCCATGCTTCGCTATGGTATCAACGACATCCGTGGTTTCTATCAAGGGGATGTTCGTTTCTCAGAACAGTTTAAATAAGGTTTAGGAGGTTGTCATGTCAGTAGTTATTCGTAAGGTTCTTCCGGAAGAAGTAGCAGAATTAAAAGTTATCTCCGAAGACACCTTTAGAGAGACTTTTGCTCATGATAACACCGAGGCCCAGTTGCAAGGTTACTTCGACTCCGCACTTTCTGAAGAAGTTCTCTTAGATGAAATCACTCATGAAGAATCGCGATACTTTTTCATTCTCGTTGATGGTGAAAAGGCAGGTTTTCTAAAGACCAATGTTGGTTCTGCTCAAACAGAGCAGCATTTGGACAATGCATTTGAAATTCAACGAATTTATATCAGTCAGGCCTTCCAAGGCATGGGTTTGGGTAAGCAACTCTTTGAATTTGCATTGCAGGAAGCCCGTGATCTAGGTTGTGATTGGGCCTGGTTGGGTGTTTGGGAAAGAAATTTCAAAGCACAGATTTTTTACGATAAATATGGCTTTGAAAAATTTGCAGAACACAATTTTCCGGTTGGTGACGGTAAAGTAGACTGTGACTGGTTGCTTAAATTAAAACTATAAACCGATTATTAAGTTGATAGAGAGGAGTTTATAAGGCGATTAAACGTGTCAGTTCGTCTTTCTCTTATATCAGCTATACATATTCCTATATTACAGAAAGGATTTGAATACGACCTCAAAGTTCGAGATTAGTTGTTTTTGAATCTGAATGTTTTGTACCTAATCATACAGAAAGGATTTGAACCCGCCCTAAGCTCTGGGCAAAAAAGATAAAGGCTCCTAGGTGCTGATGCACCAACGTTGCCTTTCCTATTTTTGCTGAGAGCTATTAACGGGCTTGGTATCATTATTATGCTAGTTAGTTATAAATGGTTAAAAGAGTTGGTTGATGTGGATGTTACCACTGCTAAACTCGCTGAAAAAATGTCGACGACAGGTATTGAAGTGGAAGGTGTTGAAACACCTGCTGAAGGCTTGTCTAAATTGGTTGTTGGTCATGTCTTGTCATGTGAAGATGTACCTGAAACACACTTGCACTTGTGTCAAGTAGATACAGGAGATGCTGAAGGTCCACGTCAAATTGTTTGTGGAGCTCCAAATGTCACTGCTGGAATCAAGGTAATTGTTGCCATTCCTGGTGCACGCATTGCGGACAATTACAAAATTAAAAAAGGGAAGATTCGAGGCATGGAATCTCTCGGTATGATCTGTTCTTTGGCAGAACTTGGACTTCCAGATAGCATTATTCCTAAGGAATTTGCAGATGGAATCCAAATTTTGCCTGAAGATGCTGTTCCTGGAGATAGCATTTTCCCATATCTCGACCTTGATGATGAAATCATCGAATTGTCAATCACACCTAACCGTGCTGATGCTCTTTCTATGCGTGGTGTGGCCCATGAAGTCGCTGCAATCTATGGTAAATCTGTTCACTTCCCAGAAAAAACAGTCACAGAAGACAGCAAGCCAGCTTCTGATAAGATTTCAGTAGCTATCGAAAGCGATAAAGTAGCTACTTATGCTAGCCGTGTGGTTGAGAATGTTACTGTTCAACCAAGTCCACAATGGTTACAAAACCTTCTTATGAATGCTGGTATCCGTCCAATCAACAATGTGGTAGATGTGACAAACTATGTTCTTCTTTACTTTGGACAACCAATGCACGCCTTTGATTTGGACAAATTTGAAGATTCACGAATCGTTGCCCGTGATGCCCGTGAGGGTGAAAAATTGGTGACTCTCGATGGTGAAGAACGTGAATTGACTACTGAAGATATTGTTATTACAGTTGCTGACAAACCAGTTGCCCTAGCAGGTGTTATGGGTGGTGCATCAACTGAGATTGATGACAATTCTAAAAATGTTGTTCTCGAAGCTGCTGTATTTGATGGTAAATCAATTCGTAAGACAAGTAGTCGTCTCAACCTTCGTTCAGAATCATCATCACGTTTTGAAAAAGGTATCAATAACGATACTGTCCTTGAAGCGCTTGATTTTGCTGCAGCAATGTTGCAAGAATTGGCAAATGGAACGGTGCTTGCAGGCCGTGTTCAAGCGGGGTCAGTTGATACAGAGCCAGTTCAAGTTTCTACAAGTCTTGATTATGTAAATGTTCGCCTTGGTACAGAATTGACTTTTGCAGATATTGAAGAAGTCTTTGCGAAACTTGGTTTTGGATTGACAGGTGATGCTGATAAATTCACAGTATCTGTACCACGTCGTCGTTGGGATATCAGTATCCAAGCAGACCTGGTTGAGGAAATTGCACGTATCTACGGGTACGAGAAATTGCCTACGACACTTCCAGAAGCAGCAGGAACAGCCGGTGAATTGACTGAAACACAAGCACTTCGCCGTAAGGTTCGTAGCATTGCTGAAGGTGCTGGATTGACTGAAATCATCTCATATGCTTTGACAACACCTGAAAAAGCCGTTGAATTTGCTGCGACACCAAGTAATTTGACTGAGTTGATGTGGCCAATGACTGTTGACCGTTCAGCTCTCCGTCAGAATATGGTTTCTGGCATGCTTGATACTGTTGCTTACAATGTTAACCGTAAGAATAGTAACGTTGCCATTTACGAAATCGGTAAGGTCTTTGAACAAAAGGGTAATCCAAAAGAGGAATTGCCAAATGAAATCAATACCTTTGCCTTCGCTATTTCTGGTCTTGTAGCTGAAAAAGATTTCCAAACCAAAGCAACGCCAGTTGATTTCTTCTATGCCAAAGGTATTGTTGAAGCACTCTTTGATAAACTTGAAGTTTCAGTTGACTATGTACCAACAAAAGACCTAGCAAGCATGCACCCAGGTCGTACAGCTGCTATTGTGCTTGATGGTCAAACTATTGGATTCCTTGGTCAAGTTCACCCACAAACTGCCAAAAACTATGGCATTCCTGAGACTTATGTGGCTGAAATTAACCTTAGTGCTGTAGAAGCTGCCTTGCAACCAGATCAACCATTTGTTGAAATCACAAAATTCCCTGCAGTATCACGTGATATCGCCCTTCTTCTCAAGGCAGAAATAACTCATCAAGAAGTTCTGGATGCTATCTACTCTGCAGGAGTCAAACGCTTGGTTGCCGTTAAACTCTTCGACGTTTACGCAGGTGAAAAACTTGGTTCAGGTATGAAATCAATGGCTTATAGCCTTACCTTCCAAAATCCAAATGACAACCTTACAGACGAAGAAGTTGCTAAATACATGGAAAAAATTACTAAAGCTCTCACTGAAAAGGTCGAAGCAGAAGTACGTTAATCATTAGAAAATCCATCTGAGAAGATGGATTTTTAAGTGATTAGACGATATTACATAAAGGAGATAATTTGTTTTTAGAGTTCTTTGACGGGGTATGGGGACATTACACTTTTGAATCTGATAAAGTCAATGTACTTATTGATGGCTTACCCAGTTTTGCTTATCCCTTGGGGCAATTAACATTTTTAGTGTTAGTCTATAGGTTACTCGTTCATCAGTATGTTAAGAAGTTTTTAATCATGTCACCTCAAGATATCTGGGCATGGCAAAAGGAAAAGTTTTGTCAAAGTAAATTATCTTTCATTGTCATCCCAATAGTTTATCTGTTTATTTTCGGAATGACCTATGTTTTGGTTGAGGATGTTTTAGCTACCGTCACTATTTACAAGGATTATGGAGGACCTATAGCTAAAACCATTGATGGTAAAGTTGAACAAATAGATATTAGTCATGTTGGGTCTAAAACGAGTAGTGCTAGGATTAATGCTCACTTTGAAAGTTCTGACGGGCAGACTTATGACATTCACCTGATAAACGGCGATAAAAGAATCGCTAATTATATGCGGCACCCTGAGTCAGATTCCTATACTGCAACGCTTTCCTTTGATAAACATGGAAAACCAGTTTACATTTCTAAATTCTGGGAATAAGCAGTCTGGATAGCTCTTTCAGGGATTTGCACTTGACAAATATGTAAATTCTCTGCATAATAAAAGAAAAAGCCATGAAAAGAGGGTAGCCATGCAAATTATTAAACGTAATGGTCAAGTTGCTGAATTTGATCCTGATAAAATTTACCAAGCCATCTTAAAAGCAGCACAGACTGTGTATGTTCTCGACGATACTTGGCGCCAAAACCTTGCTCAAGTTACGAAAAAAGTAGTGCTTGATCTTCAAGATGCTCAGGTAGAACGCCCAACCATCAACATGATTCAGTCATTGGTTGAAAATCGTCTCATGGAAGCAGGCTTTATCAATATTGCTGAGCATTATATTTCATACCGTTTGCAACGAGATTTGGAGCGTAACGGTTATGGTGACAAAGTAATTGTACACCTACGTTTTGAGCAGACTAAATAAACAAAAGCCATCAAGCGATGGCTTTTGTTGTGTCTAATTGTCACTTTGTCTTTTTTAAAATTTTTAAAAAGGATTCCAGTTCCTGTCCATGACCTATCTGCAGATAAGTTTCAGAAGTTGGTCTAATAAAGGATGATTCTAAAAAACGAATCTGCTTGTGGGCTTTGAATTTTTCAAGTGAAAACTCCTTAGGAAGTTGCCAGGTCACATGTCTAGGGGAAATCTGATAAGGAATGCTAACCTTAGATTTGTCAATGATTGCTTGACTTTTAGCCATGTTTTGTTGAAAGAGGTCACCAAGTTTCTTAATGTTTTTTTGGAACATGCCATTTTCGAGATAAACGGAAAGTGCTTTTTGCATGATGAGATTGGTATCATAGTCAATAAGTCCCTTGTGGCTCAAAAAGGTAGACTTAAGATTAGGAGGTAAAACAAGGCTACCTAGTCGCAAACCTGGAAAAAGGGTCATGGAGAAGGATTTGATATAGATGGTCTGATTTTGAGTATCATAGTAGTGAATAGGGAGATTTTTACTATCACTAAAGTCTCCCATATAGTCATCCTCGACGATATAAACATTATACTGATTGGCAAGTTGGGCTAGCTTTTCTTTTTCGCTAGCATTATAGCTTAATCCGAGAGGATTGGAGTAACGGCTGATAGTATAGAAGAACTTAATCTGTCCAGATTTAAAATACTCTTCCAAGCGGTCAAAATCCAAACCATCAAAACCACGGTTAATCGTCTCGTAAGCTAGATTTTGACGGTTGACAAGCTGGTTCATGCGATGATAGGTAGGTTGTTCTAAAAGAATTTTGTGGCCACCATTACCAAAATCCATCTGTGAAAGGATGTAGAGGGCCTGTTGACTTCCTGAGGTTATGACAATCTGATCTGAATTGACATAAATATCGTCAGCAATTAATCGACTCTTTAAGGCTTCAAGCAAATCTTTGAGTCCAGCTTGTTCATGATAATAGTTGAAGAGGTAGTCCTGATGACCTGCCAAACTTTCATCCAAACAAAGTTTAAAATCCTCGTAGGCTAATTGATTGTAATCGTTAAGGTTAAGAAGGACCTTATTATCGACTTCATTGCGTCCTTCGAGAACATAATAGCCACTTTTGGGTACGGCGTAAATATAGTTTTGATATTTGAGTTCCAAGAGTGCTCTTTGAGCTGTATCCTTACTACAGGCATAAGTCTGGCTAAGTTGACGAATAGAGGGGAGCTTACTCCCTTTTTTTAAAGTACCATTTTGGATATCTTTTATAATGGTCTCGACAATATCTTGATAAATACTCATAACTGACCCCTTACAGATTTTTCCTTATTTTACCTTACTTCCCTTCTCAGAGCAATAGGCCCAGAGAAATTTGACAAGATTATTAGATTTTGACATAATAAGAAGGTTGTAAGGTAAAACTAAATTCCCCTTCCAAATAAGTTTAAGGAGATTATAAGAATGACTTTTAAGAAAATCTTAGGACTTCTCGCTCTTGCATGCTTGACTATTATCGGTTTGTCAGCTTGTACACCCGAGAAAGAGCCTACTTGGACCTACGATAAAAACAAAATGCTATTTACAGGACAAGATGCTAGTGTACAAGTTCTTTCTGCAACTAAAATCGAATCACCAGAAGGTCAAAAAGCTGTACGCGTTTACTATAAACTTAGCAACTCAAGTAAAGAAACCATGAATGCTTACACTCTTTTGATGAAGGTAGTCCTTGATGTGAAACAAGAGAAGGAAGAAGTGAAGGTGGCAACAATGGTCTTTTCTAAAGATGATGACCGAGATAAGATTGCAAATAAAACCCAGATTGCTCCTAAGGAAGTTAAAGAAATCGTTGTTGACTATGCCGTTGCGGATTTTGATCATGATCTTAACATTGATTTCTCTGATTATGGTACTGAGGCAAACGCGACAGCCAAGCTTTCACTACAAAATCTTGAAAAGGCACCTGTCAAATATTTTGATAAAAAAGCTCAATAAGTTTGATCACCACACGTTCGTGTGGTTTTTTTATTGCTCAAAATCTGTACCCATACAGTAATAAAAATACTATCTTGTTTAATCGTCAGAATTTTCATAAACTTATACTATATTTATTGACTAAGGAGTTTTAGGTATGTCAGCAAAACGTTTAACCATTTCTGCATTTTTTATGGCACTTGTCATTATTTTGAGTTCGAGTCTCTTATCTATCCCTGTGCCAGGAGGTCATTTCTATTTTAACGGGATTGTTATTTTCCTAGTTGGTTTAATTTTCCCACCTACAGAAGCAGTTATTATTGCGGGAGTAGGTTCCTTTATTGGAGATTTTCTTTTTTACCCTCTTCCTATGTGGGTAACTCTAGTAACACACAGCCTTCAAGTTCTTGCTATTGCACTCATTGTTGGAGGGCGTTTAGGAGAATTGAGCAAATCTAGGGCATCTTTAGGTCTCTTGCTTGGGGCTATTATTGATCTAGTAGGTTATGGCTTAGGAAGAGCCTTTATCTATGGTACGCCAGCTTATGCTATTATGAAGATTCCATTTGACCTTGTAGCTGCTATTCTTGGTTTAGGAGTGGCCTATTACATTTATTTCCACACAAGCTTTGTTAAACAGTTTAAAAAGACATGGGAAGGGAAATAGATGACCAAAGTAATTGTTGCCAATGACCTCGTTGGTCTAGGTAAGGTTGCTATGACTAGTAGCCTCCCTATCATGTCAGCCTGTCAAACTGAAGTCCTTCCCTTGCCAACGGTTCTTTTATCTTCGCATACAGGGGACTTTAATAATATTTATGTACGGGACCTTACAGATGACCTAAAAGGGTTTTGTAAGCAGTGGGAGCACTTGGATTTTAAAGTAGATGGCCTTGTGAGTGGTTATTTTAAGTCAGAAGAAGAACTAAAACTTGTAGGTCAATTAGCTCGCGATAAAGAGATACCTCTATTTGTTGATCCTATTATGGCTGACAATGGCCGTCTCTATCAAGGTTTTGATAGAAACTATGTAGAAGCCATGAAAGATTTCTGTCAACAAGCAGATGTCATCATTCCCAATCTGACAGAAGCTGCCTTGTTGACGGATACTCCATATCTTGAAGCAGGTTCCTATGATAAAGTCACTGTTGAAAAGCTTTTGAGAGATTTGGCCAAGCTTGGCACTCGGAAAGTTATTGTGACAGGTATCTCTTTTGAGACAGACAAAATTGGGCTGGCTTATTTTGATAAAGAGACTAATGAAACGGCTTATCTTATGAGGAAAAGTTATCAATCTCATTTTTATGGAAGTGGCGATTTACTAACGGCAATCTTATCAGCTGGTTACTTTTATAACCTAGATTTACTAAAGGTTTGTGATTTGGCCTTGGATGTCATGGATAGAGTTCTTTCATCAACACTGTCCGATGGTCGTCCTTTAAAATACGGCCTATGCTATGAGCCTCATATTGGTTTATTATTTAGTGGTTTTAATGCCCTATTGGAGGAGAAAAATGAAAAGTGATAAAACACGTGAATTAGTTATCCTAAGTTTGTATGCAGCTTTAATTATTGTGAGCGTACAGTTTATTCGTATTCCTTTTGGACCTCAATTTGTCCATTTGGGAAATGCCCTAGTTGTGATTGCTGTTTTGATTTTTGGTTCAAAAAAAGGTGCCCTTGTAGCAACAGTAGGGTTAGGACTGTTTGATATTCTCAATGGTTATGCTGCTGAGGTCTGGATTACTATTTTAGAATCCTTGATTGTCTGTCTGGTGCTCTATCTTGTTTTTGAAAAGCTACTAAAATCAAATGACAAAATGGCTAATATCATACTCATTGGAGTCATAGCTGCAGTGACTAAAATTATTTTGAATTTTATTAAGTATACGATTATCAATAGTATCGTTGCGACTCTACCAGTAAATGCTGCTATGGTATTGGCACTTACTAAAATAGGTGGTACTTTTGGGACATCAGTTGTTACAATTATTGCGGTTCCTCTCCTATATCCTGTCTTTAAACGTATTTTACAGAGAAACTAAAGAGTTAGCAGGTTGGTCCTGCTTTTTCTTTTTAATTTTCCAAAAGCATAGGTCCAAATTTTCACTAAAAAATGGTAAAATAGTAGAGTTAATGTCAAGAAAGGAAAGGGCTGAAGACTGTTTTAGCCCAGATATGCTATGTCTATTTTAGAAGTCAAAAATCTTAGTCACGGATTTGGTGACCGTGCTATTTTTGAAAATGTCTCATTCCGTTTGCTCAAAGGTGAGCATATCGGTCTTGTCGGTGCTAACGGTGAAGGAAAGTCAACCTTCATGTCTATCGTTACTGGAAAATTGCAGCCAGATGAAGGTAAGGTAGAGTGGTCTAAATACGTTACAGCGGGTTACTTGGATCAGCATGCTGTTCTTGAAAAGGGAATGACTGTTCGTGATGTCCTACGTACGGCTTTTGATGAACTCTTTAAGACTGAAGAGCGTATCAACGAGATTTACATGTCTATGGCTGACGAAGGAGCTGACGTTGATGCTCTGATGGAAGAAGTTGGTGAGCTTCAGGATCGTTTGGAAACGCGTGATTTCTACACACTAGATGCTAAGATTGATGAGGTTGCCCGTGCACTAGGTGTCATGGATTTTGGTATGGATACAGATGTAACGGACCTTTCAGGTGGTCAACGTACCAAGATTCTCTTGGCTAAGTTATTGCTTGAAAAACCCGATATCTTGCTTCTCGATGAGCCAACCAACTATTTGGATGCTGAACACATTGCCTGGCTTAAACGCTATCTTCAAGAATATGAAAATGCCTTTGTCCTCATTTCGCACGATATTCCGTTCCTAAACGATGTGATTAACATTGTCTACCATGTTGAAAATCAAGATCTGGTTCGCTATGCAGGTGATTATGACAATTTCCAATCTGTCTATGCAATGAAGAAAGCTCAATTGGAAGCAGCCTATGAACGTCAGCAAAAGGAAATTGCAGACCTTCAAGATTTTGTTAACCGTAACAAGGCGCGTGTTGCTACTCGAAATATGGCCATGTCGCGTCAGAAAAAATTGGATAAGATGGAAATTATCGAGTTGCAGGCAGAGAAGCCAAAACCAGAATTCCATTTCAAGGAAAGTCGTACACCTGGACGCTTTATTTTCCAAACCAAAGATCTCGTTATTGGTTACGACCGTCCGTTGACCAAGGCTCCATTGAATCTTACATTCGAACGTAATCAAAAGGTAGCTATTGTCGGTGCCAATGGTATCGGTAAGACCACTTTGCTTAAGAGCCTGCTTGGTATTATTCAACCACTCGAAGGAGAAGTTGAAACAGGTGATTTTATTGATCTAGGTTATTTTGAACAAGAAGCAGAAGGCTCACGTCAGACGCCTCTTGAAGCGATTTGGGACGCTTTCCCAGCTCTAAATCAAGCTGAGGTTCGTGCAGCTCTAGCCAAATGCGGATTAACCTCTAAACATATTGAAAGTCAAATTCAGGTGCTTTCAGGTGGAGAACAGGCTAAGGTTCGTTTCTGTCTCCTTATGAATCGTGAAAATAATGTCCTTGTTCTGGACGAACCGACCAACCACTTGGATGTTGACGCCAAGGATGAATTGAAGCGGGCCCTTCAGGCCTTTAAAGGTAGTGTCCTCATGGTATGTCACGAACCCGAATTTTATGAAGGTTGGACAGATGTTTGGGATTTTAATGAGTTAGTATAGTGATAAAAGAGTGTTGGCATTCTCTAAAGAGAGAGTTGCTCACTCTTTTTTTATGTTAAAGAGCTGAGTAGACTTACTAAGATTTGATAAGACGGAGATGGTGTAGAGGAAGATCGTCAGCATCATAAAGTGTTTTTCTACAGATTTTGTCGTGACCTATTTGGGTTTTGAGCATACAAATTTAATTTGTTCAAAAAGTAACAAAGTCTGAGCATAAAAGGTGTAACCGTTTTCCGATTATGGTAGAATAAATTAGTAAACTATTATCAAAAGAAAGTTGGATAAACTTATGTCAAAAATCGTAGTTGTTGGTGCTAACCACGCTGGTACTTTTAGTATTAATACTATTCTCGATAATTACGGAGACCAAAATGAAGTAGTTGTTTTCGACCAAAACTCTAACATTTCATTCTTGGGTTGTGGTATGGCCCTTTGGATCGGTAATCAAATCTCAGGTTCTGATGGTCTTTTCTATGCCAACAAAGAAGGACTTGAAAGCAAGGGCGCTAAAGTTTATATGAACTCACCAGTTGAGTCTATTGACTTTGATGGTAAAACTGTTACAGCCCTCGTAGATGGTAAAGAGCATGTTGAATCATATGACAAATTGATTTTGGCTACAGGTTCTCAACCAATCTTGCCTCCAATCGAAGGTGCCGAAATTAAAGAAGGTAGCCGTACTTTCGAAGCTACGCTTGAAAACCTTCAATTTGTTAAACTTTTCCAAAACGCTCAAGAAGTTATTGATAAGTTGAACGACAAATCTCAAGATATCAAACGTGTAGCGGTTGTAGGTGCTGGTTACATTGGTGTTGAATTGGCTGAAGCTTTCCAACGTCATGGAAAAGAAGTTATCCTTATCGACGTTGTTGATACATGTTTGGCAGGTTATTACGACCATGACTTGACTGACCTTATGGCTAAAAATATGGAAAGCCACGGTATTAAATTGGCATTTGGTGAAACTGTTAAAGCAGTAGAAGGTGAAACTAAGGTAGAACGCATCGTTACAGATAAAAATGCTTACGATGTCGATATGGTTGTTCTTGCTGTTGGTTTCCGTCCTAACACAGCTCTTGGTGCTGGTAAGTTGGAAACATTCCGTAATGGCGCTTACCTTGTTAATAAGAAACAAGAAACATCAATCAAAGATGTTTATGCAGTTGGTGACTGTGCTACCGTTTATGACAATGCCCTTGATGATGTGAACTACATTGCCTTGGCTTCAAACGCTGTTCGTTCAGGTATTGTCGGTGGTCATAATGCCGGTGGTGGCGATGTTGAATCAAACGGTGTTCAAGGATCAAATGGTATCTCAATCTATGGTTTGAACATGGTATCAACTGGTTTGACAGAAGAAAAAGCAAAACGCTTTGGTTTCAATCCAGCAGTAGTATCTTCAACAGATCTTCAAAAAGCTGCCTTTATGGAAGATGAAAATGCAGACGTTACAATCAAGATCGTTTATGACAAAGATACACGCAAAGTTCTTGGTGCTCAAATGGTATCACGCATGGACATCTCTATGGGAATCCACATGTTCTCATTGGCTATCCAAGAAGGTGTAACTATTGACCGTCTTCAATTGCTTGATTTGTTCTTCTTGCCACACTTTAACCAACCGCTTAGCTATATTGCTAAAGCAGCTATCTCAGCTAAATAATCTTAAACAGCTAATTCAGTCGAATTAGCTGTTTTTTTTTTGTCTCACGAAAACCACTAGCTGTGCTAGTGGTTCCGAAAAGCTTTTAGCGATGTATCAAAAAAGTCCCCCTAAAGTGTTATATTAGATAAGGTTTCCCGACCACTAACTAATATACAAAAGGAGGACCCCTGATGAGACAGGATAATAATAGTTTAGCACATACTACATGGAATTGTAAGTATCATATTGTGTTCGCACCCAAATATCGACGTCAGATAATTTATGGGAAATACAAAGCAAGTATTGGTCAAATCTTACGATTATTATGCGAAAGAAAAGGTGTTGAAATTCATGAAGCAGAAGCTTGCCCAGATCATATTCACATGTTGGTGAGTATACCACCGAAACTAAGTATTTCTTCATTTATGGGATATTTAAAGGGCAAAAGTAGCTTAATGATATTTGATCGACACGCTAATTTAAAGTATAAATATGGGAATCGCAAATTTTGGTGTCGAGGGTTTTATGTTGATACGGTTGGACGAAATCAGAAGCGAATTGAAGAATATATTCGTAATCAATTACAAGAAGACGTGATAGCAGATCAGCTAAGTCTATTTGAGGAGTATGATCCGTTTACAGGTGAGAAGAATAAGAGAAAGTAATCTTAAAGAGACCCGCTAGACGGGTCAGCTAGCAAAGGTGGTGCTGAAGGGAAACCATTCAGTAGGCCTTTAGGCCTCGGCCGGTAGCAGAGGCTTTCAGCCGAAGAGCAAGCCACCCGTTCTCACGAGTGGTTTTGACTAATACGAAAAAAGCCTCCTACTGGAGACTTTTATTTAACTAATGTTAGATTAGTTTTTTGAAGCTTCTTGGAAATCAGGGTTTTTCCATGCTTCATCAATGATAGCTTGCAATTCGTCAGCAGAAGCTTTCATTTTTTGTTGTTCAGCATCGTTCAATGGGATGTTAACTGGACGTACGATACCGTGTGCACCTACGATAGCAGGTTGACCGATAAAGACGTTGCTTACACCATATTGACCTTCTTGGAATACAGACAATGGAAGTACTGCATTTTCATCGTCAAGAATAGCTTTAGTGATACGAGCAAGGGCAACAGCGATACCATAGTAAGTAGCACCTTTTTTGTTGATGATTGTGTAAGCGGCATCACGAACACCTTCGAACAATTCAACCAATTCAGATTCTTGAACGTTTTGAGTGTCTTTAAGGAATTCTTCAAGGTTTACACCGGCGATGTTAGCGTGTGACCAAACGGCAAATTCTGAGTCACCGTGTTCACCCATGATGTAGGCGTGAACTGAACGAGCATCAACGCCAAGTTTTTCAGCAAGTGCTTGACGGAAACGAGCTGAGTCAAGTGAAGTACCTGAACCGATAACGCGTTCTTTAGGGAATCCTGAGAATTTCCATGTTGAGTAAGTCAATACGTCAACTGGGTTAGCTGCTACAAGGAAGATTCCATTGAAGCCTGATTCAACAACTTGAGTAACGATAGATTTGTTGATAGCAAGGTTTTTACCAACAAGATCAAGACGAGTTTCACCTGGTTTTTGTGGAGCACCAGCAGTGATAACTACAAGGTCAGCATCCGCACAGTCTTCGTATTTAGCTGCGTAGATTTTTTTAGGTGAAGTGAAAGCAAGCGCGTGGCTAAGGTCAAGCGCATCACCAACAGCTTTTTCGAACAATTGTGGAATTTCGATGATACCAAGTTCTTGAGCGATACCTTGGTTTACAAGTGCGAAAGCGTAAGATGAACCTACGGCACCGTCACCAACGAGGATGACTTTTTTGTGTTGTTTAGTTGCAGTCATGGGTCTAAACATCTCCTTATTTTTTAATTGGGTTACCCCGTACACTGCTTATTCTACCACTTTAAGTGATGGATGTCACGAAATAATAAGGAAATAATAGATGAAAGCGTTTACACAACTGAAAAGTAAAGCGTTTTATGGTATAATATTATAGAAATTTTCTATACTCTTTTATTAGAGTTTGGAATGATTTGAATGAAAGAAAAGAGGCATTTTTAGAGTGCAAGATAATAATTTAATTGACGTTAATTTGACGTCTGAGATGAAGACAAGCTTTATCGATTATGCCATGAGTGTTATCGTGTCTCGTGCTCTCCCAGATGTTCGTGACGGTTTAAAACCTGTACAACGTCGTATTCTATATGGAATGAATGAGCTTGGGGTGACACCTGATAAGCCACATAAAAAATCTGCCCGTATTACCGGGGATGTCATGGGTAAATATCACCCACACGGAGACTCATCTATCTATGAAGCCATGGTTCGTATGGCGCAATGGTGGAGCTACCGTTACATGTTGGTTGACGGTCACGGGAACTTTGGTTCTATGGATGGTGATGGGGCTGCCGCTCAGCGTTATACTGAGGCGCGTATGTCTAAAATCGCCTTGGAAATGCTTCGTGATCTCAATAAGAATACCGTTGATTTTCAAGATAACTATGATGGATCAGAACGTGAGCCAATCGTTCTTCCGTCACGTATTCCAAACCTTCTTGTCAATGGTGCGACAGGGATTGCCGTTGGTATGGCGACTAACATCCCACCACACAATTTGGCTGAAACGATTGATGCTGTCAAATTGATGATGGATAATCCTGAAGTCACAACACGTGAACTGATGGAAGTTCTTCCTGGTCCAGACTTTCCAACTGGTGGCTTGGTCATGGGGAAATCTGGTATTCACCGTGCATATGAAACTGGTAAGGGTTCTATTGTTCTTCGTTCGCGTACTGAAATTGAAACAACTAAATCAGGTCGTGAGCGTATTGTTGTCACTGAGTTTCCTTACATGGTCAATAAGACCAAGGTTCATGAACATATCGTTCGTTTAGCTCAAGAAAAGCGTATTGAGGGGATTACAGCAGTCCGTGACGAGTCTTCTCGTGAAGGCGTACGCTTTGTCATCGAAGTGCGTCGTGATGCTTCTGCCAATGTTATCTTGAACAATTTGTTCAAATTAACGCAACTTCAGACTAACTTCAGCTTCAACATGTTGGCCATTGAAAAGGGTGTTCCTAAAATCCTTTCTTTGCGTCAAATCTTGGCTGACTATATTGCTCACCAACAAGAAGTTGTGGTTCGTCGTACACAGTTTGACAAGGATAAGGCTGAGGCACGTGCCCATATTTTAGAAGGTTTGTTGATTGCCCTTGATCATTTGGATGAAGTGATTACGATTATCCGTAACAGTCAAACTGATGCTGAGGCTCAAGCTGAGTTGATGGCTCGCTTCGAACTCACGGAACGTCAAAGTCAAGCTATTCTTGATATGCGTTTGCGTCGTTTGACAGGTTTGGAACGTGATAAGATTCAAAATGAGTACAATGATCTCTTGGCTCTGATTGCTGATTTAGCTGATATTTTGGCAAAACCAGAACGTGTCATTGCTATCATCAAGGAAGAATTGGACGAAAGCAAGCGTAAATTTGCAGATGCTCGCCGCACAGAGCTTATGGTTGGAGAGGTCATTTCTCTTGAAGATGAGGACCTCATCGAGGAAGAAGATGTTGTTATCACTCTCTCAAATAAAGGGTATATTAAACGTTTAGCCCAAGACGAGTTCCGTTCACAAAAACGTGGTGGTCGCGGTGTCCAAGGTACTGGTGTTAACGATGATGACTTTGTTCGTGATATTGTCTCAACAAGCACCCATGATCACCTTTACTTCATGACTAATAAGGGGCGTGTATACCGTCTTAAGGGGTATGAAATCCCAGAATACGGTCGTACAGCCAAAGGCTTACCTATCGTCAATCTCTTGAAGTTGGACGAAGGTGAGACTATTCAAACAGTCATTAATGCCAAGAGTGATCAAGCTTCTGAAAATAATCACCTTGTCTTTGTAACTCGCCAAGGTCTAGTTAAACGTACAAAAGAAACGGAATTTAAGAACATTCGTCAAAATGGGTTGATTGCCTTGAAACTTAGAGAAGGTGATGAGCTAATCAATGTCTTCTTGACTACTGGTAATGAAGAAATTGTCATTGGTACTAAATTTGGTTACAGTGTACGCTTCAAAGAGGACACTATTCGAAGCATGAGTCGTATGGCTGCCGGTGTTAAAGGGGTAACTCTTCGTGATGGTGACCAAGTTGTTGGTGCAGCTGCCATTACAGAAGACCAAGAAGTCTTGATTATCACTGAAAAGGGTTACGGTAAGCGTACCTCAGCTACTGAATACCCAACGAAGGGTCGTGGTGGTAAAGGTATCAAGACTGCCAATATCACAGAGAAGAATGGTAACCTAGCAGGTATTGTAACAGTGTCTGGTGATGAGGATATCATGGTCATCACCGATACAGGTGTTATCATCCGTACTGCCGTTGCTAATATTTCACAAACTGGTCGTGCCACTCAAGGGGTTAAGGTCATGCGTTTGGATGACTCTGCTCGTATTGTTACCTTTGCTTTAGTTGAGCCAGAAGAAGTTGAACAAGCTTCCGAAGATCAAGAAAGTGGTGACAACTAATGAGCAAAGATAAGAAAAATAACGTAACAAAAAAACGCCGTAAGTGGCTTGATATTCTTCGCTGGGTGTTGATTATTGTTCTCTTGGTTGTTGGTTTAGCCTTGATTTTCAATAAGTCTATTCGAAACACAGTGATTGCTTGGAATACAAATAAGTATCAAGTGAGCAAGGTTTCTAAAAAGACTATTGAGAAAAACAAGGAAGCTAAGACTAGCTTTGACTTTGATACCGTTAAATCAATTAGTACAGAGTCTGTCTTGCAGGCACAGATGGATGCTCAAGAGCTTCCTGTCGTTGGTGGTATTGCTATTCCAGAGGTAGGTATCAATCTCCCTATTTTCAAAGGACTCGGCAATACAGAGTTGACTTACGGTGCAGGAACGATGAAAGAAGATCAAGTCATGGGTGGTGAAAACAACTATTCACTAGCTAGCCACCACGTCTTTGGTATTGCCGGTGCATCTGATATGCTATTTTCACCGCTAGATAAGGCTAAGGAAGGTATGAAGATTTATCTTACGGATAAAAATAAAGTCTATACTTATGTTATTAGTGAGGTGAAGGTTGTTCAACCAACTGAAGTAGCAGTAGTTGATGATACACCTGGCAAGTCTGAAGTTACCCTTGTAACTTGTACGGATGCCGAAGCAACTCAGCGTACAATCGTCAAAGGTGAATTGAAATCACAGGTAGATTTTGACAAGGCAAGTTCAGATATTATTGAAGCCTTTAATAAGTCATACAATCAATTTCAAAGTTAAGAAAGGGCCTTCGGGTCTTTTTCAATGGAGGAAAATATGTTTTTAAATACAGTGCACCATGTTGCTATTATTGTTTCTGATTATGACTTGTCTCGAGATTTTTATGTCAATAAACTTGGTTTTGAGATTATTCGGGAAAATCACCGTCCGGAACGTCATGATTATAAGTTAGACCTACGCTGTGGAGGTATAGAACTTGAAATCTTCGGCAATAAGATCAGTGATCCGAACTATGTGGAGCCCCCAAAACGTCCGTCTTATCCTGAGGCATGTGGCTTACGTCATTTAGCTTTCAGAGTGACTAATATTGAAGAGGTCGTCCAAGAGTTAGAACAAAAGGGTATCTCCTGCCAACCTATTCGCAAGGACACTTTTACCGGTGAAAAGATGACTTTCTTTGCTGATCCAGATGGTCTTCCTTTGGAGTTGCACGAGTAGTTTTTTTAACCTTAATTTTTTAAGTCATGGTATAATAGGTGAACGGCTGAGCCTAGAGTCAGTCGTCCTTTAGGAGATTATGGAATACTATTCTATTTTCGAAAGGAAACACACATGAAATTGAAAAAACTTCTTGTTACTGGGATGGCTATGTTGGCTTCAGTAACAGCCTTTACTTCGGTTGCTCAAGCAGCAACATCATCACAAGTCCAAAAGGTTATTGATGAATCTTATGTTCAACCAGACTATGTGATGGGGTATTCATTGTCGGAAGAGCAACGAAATGAAACCTTGAATTTATTAGGGTATGATAGTAGTAAGGATACTAATGTCAAGACCTTGACGACATCTGCTTACGCTAATATCATGAATGTGGCTGACGATTCTAGTCTTCAGCTATATTCTTCGGTTAAGATTGCTAAGCTGGGTGCTAAGGAAACCTTGAGTGTAGAGATTGTGACACCGCAAAATATCACGAAAATCACTCCAGATATGTACCGTAATGCTGCCACGACACTTGGTATTGAACATGCTAAGATTACGGTAGCAGCACCAATCGCAGTTACTGGAGAAAGTGCCTTGGCTGGTATTTACTATTCCCTTGAGCAAAATGGAGCTAAAGTTTCAGATGAAAGCAAAGAGCTTGCGCAAGAGGAACTCAAAACCCTTTCTCAAATTAATGAGGAAAATTCAGGTAAGACTGACTATGATGCAGACAAGCTTAATGTAGCTATGACTGATATTAAGTCAGCTGTTGCTGATAAAGGGGATAAGTTGACTGAAGACCAAGCTAAAACGATTGTTCAGCAAACAATTAATAATTACAACTTGAATCTTTCTGATACGCAAATTAACCTTCTGGTGAATTTTGCTATGAATTTATCTAAGTCTTCAATCATTGATAGTGCTAGCTTTAAGTCAACCTTGAGTTCACTTAAAGATTCTATCGTTTCGAAAGCTGGTAATACTTTCTCTGGAATCAACCTAAACTTTAATGCCAACAAAGCGGTTGAGAACAGCAAAAATATTTTTGCACAAATCTGGCAAGCTATCGTAGATTTCTTTACAGGACTTTCTAAATAGTAAAAGAGCTATCCATTTGGATGGCTTTTTTCTATTTTTCAGAAAATATGTGAAATTCTATTGAAATTATTCCAACAATTGTGTAAAAGGTAAACATCAATTCAGATTATTCTGAAAATTTATTTTAGGAGATTCTCTTATGTCAGAAACAAGTATATCTAGTCAGTCTACCTGGCGTAGTAAAATAAAAGCAATGGGACCTGGTATCCTAATGGCTTCAGCGGCCGTAGGTGGTTCCCACATCGTTTCATCAACTCAAGCGGGTGGTTCTTATGGATGGGCCTTGCTAGGCTTGGTTATTCTAGCTAACCTCTTTAAATACCCATTCTTCCGTTTTGGTGCTGAGTATACCGCAGATACGGGTAAAACCCTTGTTGAAGGTTATGCTGAGAAAGGTAAGTTCTATCTTTGGGTATTCTTCATTTTGAATGTCTTTTCAGCCTTGGTTAATACTGCAGGTGTTTCTATTCTTTGTTCAGCTATCATTGCTAGTGCCTTTCCAATGCTTGGTTTGAGTATTACAACATGGTCAATCATTTTGGTTGCAATCATTTGGGGTATGTTACTCTTTGGTGGTTACAAACTTCTTGATGGCATGGCTAAATGGATCATGTCAGCCTTGACTATCGCAACAGTAGCAGCAGTTATTATTGCAGCAATCAAACACCCAGAGTAAAGTGCTGACTTCGTTGAAAAAACACCATGGCAGTTAGCAGCCCTTCCATTTATCGTTTCACTTCTTGGATGGATGCCAGCTCCAATTGAAATTTCAGCCATTAACTCACTTTGGTCAGCTGAGAAAAAGAAAACTGTTGACTTTAACACTGACGATGCCCTCTTTGACTTTAACGTTGGTTTCATCGGAACAGCTATTCTTGCAGTATTCTTTGTAGCACTCGGTGCTCTTATCCAGTATCCAACTGGTAAACCAGTAGAAGCAGCATCAGCTAAGTATATTGCTCAGTTTGTTGGTATGTATGCCTCAGTGCTTGGTGAGTGGTCACGCTATTTGATTACCTTTATCGCTTTCTTATGTATCTTTGGTACTGTGATTACTGTTATCGATGGTTATTCACGTGTTAACGAAATTTCTCTTCGTCTTTTGTTTAACCAAAAGGAAAAAAATCAAACACCATTGAATGTTTGGATGACATTGACAGCTATTCTTGGTCTCATCATTATTTTCTTCTTCCAAGGTCAAGTAGCAACAATGCTTCGTTTTGCCATGATTGGTTCATTCCTTACAACACCTTTCTTTGCGCTTTTGAATTATGTACTTGTTACAAAAGCAAAGAGAGACCTTCCAACTTGGTTGAAAGGACTTGCTATTGCAGGTTTGATTTTCTTATTCGGATTTGCCCTCTTCTTTATCTGGGCTTTGGCTATTGGTAAAGCAGGTTAATAGGATTAAACGGTTTCCATATGGAAGCTGTTTTTTTATTTTAAAGGAGCGGGGGAGGAGAGATTATAGCCAAGAGAATACAAAAAAACCATTCCAATTGGAATGGCTTAACAACAAGATGTTGCTTATTTGAGACCGTATTTTTTGTTGAAACGATCCACGCGTCCGTCTGCTTGAGTGAATTTTTGACGGCCAGTGTAGAATGGGTGTGAATCTGATGAAATTTCTACACGGATAAGTGGATAAGTTTCACCTTCGAATTCAACTGTTTCGTTTGAGTGTTTAGTTGAACCGCTAAGGAATTGGTAACCAGTAGTTGTGTCCATGAATACTACTTGACGGTAATCTGGATGGATATCTTTTTTCATGTTAAAATATTTCCTTTCTGCCATGGTACTTTCCGCACCATAGTTTTTTAACTATTTTAGTTTATCAAAAGGTGGTCTTCTTGACAAGTCTTTTTTACTATTTTTTAGGAAATTCGCATTTTGTAAATGCCACTTGTCTGAAAGCATCGATTATCTTTATCAACGATGATAGCTTCAAGATTTGGTTGTGAACTAACTTCCTGGAAAATGCGTTCTAGACTTGAGCCAAATAAACGTGTCGTCCAAATTTCACCATCGACTGAGAGGGATGAAATGATGGTAAGACTAGCTAGATCACTAGAGACAGGGTAGCCAGTTTGACTATCGAAAATGTGATGATAGGTTTTGCCATTTATTTCAAAAGTGCGTTCATAGATTCCTGAAGTGACAATAGATTGGTCTCTTATAGCAAGCACCATAAGATTTGTGTTTCTAGTCTCCTTGGGATTTTGAATACCAATCCGCCATTTTTTATCAGGATTATGGAGAGCTGGTCCAAAGGTTAGAACATTACCTCCAAGATTGATTAGGGCACTGGTCACTTTTTCTGCTTTAAGAAAATCTGCAATACGATCTGCAATATATCCCTTTGCCAGGGCACCAAGATCAATTTTCATCCCTTTTTCTTTGAGAAAAACGCTTTGATTTTCCTCGGATAGAACAATGGCATTGGGATTGATAATTTGTAGGAGCGGAGGAATTTCTTCAGGCAGAGGCAGCTTGGCATCCGAAAAACCAATGCGCCAAGTCTGAATGAGAGGTCCTATGGCAATGTTAAGGTGACTTTCAGGTTGGCAGCTATGCCATTTTCCAAGAGCAATAAGTTCAAAAAGCTCTGGGTGAACCGTCACCGAATGTAAGCCTGCTGCCTTGTTAATTTTCATGAGTTCGGAACTGTCATCATTGGCTGAGAAACGCTTATTGTAGGTATGTAGGAGTGCTTCAACCTGGTCTAGCAGGGGTTCTGGTTCTTCATGATAGATAGAGACGTCAATCACAGTCCCCATGAGACGTACACGACGATTAGTGAGTTGCATGGGCAACGGTATCCTTGATTTCTTGATAGATTTGTTCGTTTTCGTCTAAGCTGTAGGAATTGGCACCACTAGCAAGTGGGTGGCCTCCACCGTCATGACGTTTAGCAATCTCGTTGATGACAATGCTTTTACTGCGCAGACGTACACGGTAATGCCCTTCAGGCAGCTCTACGAAAATAGCCCAAGATTCGACGCAATCAATACGACCTGGAGTGCCAACAATTGCAGAACTTTCAGCATCAGTGACATTGAATTCATCCAAAACCTTTCGTGTCAAGACAACTCGAGCTGCACCATTTTCATCGACTTCTAGATTATCGAAAACATAACCTTGTAATTTAGCAATTTTGAATGGGAAACTATCCATACGACGAGCCATTGCTGCAAAATCAAAGTCGTATTCACGAAGTTTAGCCGCAATTTGAAGTGTTTTAGGTGTCGTAGACGGAAAGAGGAAGCGACCTGTATCGCCAACAATACCATTGTAAAGAACACGAGCAGCGGCATCTGACAAGGAAAGGCCAAGAGTGAGAGCCCAGTCAGTCACAATTTCGCTGGCACTTGAAGCAGTCGTATCAACTAAGAGGAGGTCTCCGTAGGCATCGTCGTTAGGATGATGGTCAATTTTGATAAGAAAGTCCCCCTTATCAAAACGGTCGTCGTCGATACGAGGAGTGTTGGCTGTATCGGTAACAATAACAAGCGCTCCTTCATAGTCTTGGTCAGTTACCCTATCCATTTCAGCAATCCAAGACAAGGTAGGTTCATTGACACCTGTCACAAGAACCTTTTTATCTGGAAAGTTTGTTTTTAAAATTTCCTTCAGTCCTACCTGACTACCAATGGCATCAGGGTCAGGTCTTTGGTGGCGGTGAATAATAATAGTGTCATAGGCTTTAATTTTTTCTAAAATAGCTTGAAATACAGTCATGAATGTCTCCTTGTGATTTTCTTTCTATTATATCATGAAACAATAGAAAAACGGTTAGCCTAGGCAAACCGTTATAAAAATTAGATCTCTTTATAGTCGACTTCAAGTCCCCGTTTAACCGCTGGACGGTCAGCAATTTTTTCAGTCCAAGCTTGAAGGTGCTTGTATTCTTTAACATCAAGGAAAATACCAGCCTTGTCCCAGATCTTATCTTGAGCAAGACGACCATACCAAGACCAGATAGCGATATCAGCGATAGTATACTCATCACCAGCAATATAAGGTTTGGTTGCTAATTCTTTATCAAGCAAGTCAAGTTGGCGTTTGGCTTCCATGGCAAAACGGTTGATGGCATATTCGATTTTTTCAGGTGCATAGTGGAAGAAGTGCCCAAAGCCACCACCTAGAAAAGGAGCAGCACCTGTTTGCCAAAAGAGCCAGTTGAGAACTTCTGTATGTTTTGCGTGATCAGTTGGAATGAGTTTGCCGAATTTTTCAGCCAAGTAAAGGAGGATGTTAGCTGATTCGAAGACACGAACTGGTTGGTCTTCAGAGTAATCCATCATGGCTGGAATCTTTGAGTTTGGATTGATTGAAACAAAATCTGAGCCGAATTGGTCACCATCACCAATCTTAATACGATAAGCGTCATAACCCGCTTGAGTCACACCAAGTTCTTTCAATTCTTCCAGCATGATAGTTGCCTTGATACCATTTGGTGTCGGAAGAGTATAGAGTTGGAAAGGTTGGTCACCTTTAGGTAGAGTTTGTTCAAAACGTGCACCAGCTGTAGGTTGATTGAGGCCACCCCAGGCACCTCCCATAGAGGTTGGGTTTTCCCAAACTTCTGGTAAAATATAGTCAGACATAAAGTTTCTCCTTGTATTCTTGATAGTTACATCCTAACAAAATGCTAATGGCATTTCAAGAATCTACTACGTCCTATTAGGCGCGATACCTTGACTTTTTCTATAAGAATGATAAGATAGTAAAAATTAATTTTTATCTGATAAAAAACATATTGTTTAGAGAGGAAGAAAAGAATGACTGCTATTGATTTTCATAAGTTGGCTAAAACAGAACTACACTGTCATTTGGATGGTTCTCTATCATTGGAAACCATTCGCCACCTAGCTGACTTGGCACAGATTGAGTTACCTGAGGACGATGCGGAGCTCAAACACCATGTGACAGCACCTGCTACCTGTGAGAGTCTCTTAGATTATCTTGAGGCTTTTGATTATATTCGTCCTTTGCTTCAAACAAAGGAAGCCTTGACCGTTGCGGCTTATGATGTTGCTAAACAGGCTGCTCTTGAAAATGTTATCTATATTGAAGTGCGTTTTGCTCCAGAATTGTCAATGGATAAGGGATTGACTGTCGCTGAAACCATTGATGCTGTTTGTCAAGGCTTACGTCAAGCTCAAGAAGAATTCGGTATTGTAGCCAAGGCCCTAGTTTGTGGCATGCGCCAATCAGATCAAGAATTAACGGCTCGTATTCTTGATGAAGCAAATGAAGTTGAAGATAGTGACTTTGTTGGTTTTGATTTTGCTGGAGATGAGCATCATTATGGACCTAAAGCGATTAAACCTCTAATTGAACAAGTCCAAAGTTACAACCGTCCGATGACTTTTCATGCTGGTGAGTGTGGTTGCCCAGCCTTTTTGGCTGAGTCAATTGCTATGGGAATTAAGCGTAATGGTCATGCAACGATCCTGGCTCAAGAGCCTGAGCTTCTGGAAGAGTTTGTCAAAAATGGTGTCACAGGAGAGTTATGTTTAACAAGTAATCTGCAGACTAAAGCAGCCGTTACAGTTGCTGATTTTCCTTATCTAAAAATGAAAGCAGCAGGTGCGAATATTACCATTAATACGGACAATCGTACCGTTTCTGATACAAACTTAACCAAGGAATACGAACTCTATCACAAGCATTTTGATAGCTCAGTGCAAGACTTTTATGCTCATAATAAGACGGCAATCGAAGCTTCATTTGCTAGTGACGAGGAGAAAGAAGAACTTCTTGAAAAATTGGCTAAAGCCTATTCATAAGAAGCTATTAGACTGGTGAAACGTTATCAGGGTGATAAGATTGAACCATTTGAAACACAAGTCAAACCTATTATAAAAATAAGGGAGTGAGGCGAACTTTTTTCAAAAATTGTTCAGTCTCCCTCCCTTTTACGCTTAGAATTATGATAAAATAAGTACAATACATATTTTAGAGGAGACTGGTTTGGCACAACTTTATTTTCGCTATGGCACTATGAATTCTGGGAAATCCATTGAAATTCTTAAGGTTGCCTATAATTACGAAGAACAAGGAAAACCAGTAGTATTGTTGACCAGTCGTTTGGATAATCGAGATGGGGTCGGCTATATCTCTAGTCGTATTGGCATGAAACGGAAGGCATATCCTATTGGTGATGATACGGATATTTTTGGTTACATTGCTAATATGGATCCACGACCTTACTGTGTTTTAGTTGATGAGGCTCAGTTTTTGACCCGTGCGAATGTCTATGATTTGGCACGAATTGTTGATGAGTTAGATATCCCAGTGATGGCTTTTGGTCTCAAAAATGATTTTCAGAACAATCTCTTTGAAGGTTCTAAATACCTTTTGCTTTTGTCTGATAAGATTGATGAGATCAAGACCATTTGTCATTATTGCTCGAGAAAGGCAACCATGGTTCTTCGTATGGAAGATGGGAAGCCAGTTTATGAGGGAGCACAAGTTCAAATTGGAGGACACGAGAGTTATATCTCTGTTTGCCGAAAGCACTGGTTTAATCCACCTCACGAAAACATAATCCCTTTGAATAAGGACTAAAAATGACTATTAGTTATAATAAGGAGAAAAGATAACAGATGAATATTTATGATCAGTTACAAGCGGTTGAAGACCGCTATGAGGAATTGGGTGAATTGCTTAGTGACCCTGAAGTAGTTTCAGACACTAAACGGTTCATGGAGTTGTCACGTGAAGAAGCAAATACTCGTGAAACTGTGACAGCTTACCGTGAGTACAAGCAAGTCATCCAAAGTATCTCAGATGCTGAAGAGATGATTAAGGAAGCAAGCGGTGATCCTGACTTGGAAGAAATGGCTAAGGAAGAACTCAAAGAATCCAAAGCCGCTAAGGAAGAGTACGAAGAACGTTTGAAAATTCTTCTTTTGCCAAAAGACCCTAATGATGACAAGAATATTATCCTTGAAATCCGTGGGGCTGCAGGTGGTGATGAAGCTGCCTTGTTTGCGGGTGACCTTCTAGCTATGTACCAAAAATACGCAGAAACACAAGGTTGGCGCTTTGAGGTTATGGAAGCCTCTTATAATGGTGTCGGTGGTATCAAAGAAGTGGTTGCCATGGTTTCAGGGCAATCCGTGTATTCTAAACTCAAATATGAATCAGGAGCACACCGTGTGCAACGTGTGCCTGTGACTGAAAGTCAAGGTCGTGTTCATACCTCTACAGCAACTGTTTTGGTTATGCCAGAAGTTGAAGAAGTAGAGTACGAAATTGACCCTAAGGACCTTCGTGTCGATATCTATCACGCTTCTGGTGCCGGTGGTCAGAACGTCAATAAGGTTGCGACTGCGGTTCGTATGGTTCACATTCCTACTGGAATCAAAGTAGAGATGCAAGAAGAACGTACACAACAGAAGAACCGTGATAAAGCTATGAAGATTATCCGTGCGCGTGTTGCGGACCACTTTGCACAAATCGCTCAAGATGAACAAGATGCTGAGCGTAAATCGACTGTTGGTACAGGGGATCGTTCAGAGCGTATCCGTACTTACAACTTCCCGCAAAACCGTGTAACTGATCACCGTATTGGTTTGACCCTTCAAAAGCTTGATACAATTCTAGCTGGTAAATTAGATGAAGTTGTGGATGCCTTGGTTCTTTATGATCAAACTCAAAAATTGGAAGAGCTTAACAAATGATTTTAGCGGATGTCCTGGATGACTATGAGAAGCAGCTTGATGCTGTTGGTGAAGAGCCAGAGGCCCTTTCCTTCGTTTATCGTGGTTTGAAGCAATGGGACTTGACTCATTTTGTTCTTCAATTGCGTCAAGAAGTTTCAGATGAAGATGCAGAGTTGTTAGCTTATGTATTCAGCCAACTAATGAATCACAAGCCTGCTCAGTATATTTTGGGCTATGAAGACTTTCATGGCTTGCGTTTTCAGGTTGATGAGCGTGTCTTGATTCCACGTCCTGAAACTGAGGAACTAGTGGATTTGATTTTAGCGGAAAACCCTAGCTCAGAGCTCAAGATTCTTGATATCGGAACTGGGAGTGGTGCTATTTCGGTATCTCTGAAAAAGAGTTGCCCCTTTTGGCAAGTAACAGCTAGTGACTTGTCAGCTGACGCCTTAGTACTTGCTAAAGAGAATGCTATACTAAATCAGGTAGACATTAGCTTTGTGCAATCGGATGTTTTCGAAAATACTTCTGGTAGTTTTGATATCATTGTGTCAAATCCTCCCTATATTTCTGAAAATGATAAGAACGAAGTTGGTACTAATGTTTTGGCTAGCGAGCCCAAAATGGCTCTGTTTGCTGATGAAGAGGGACTTGCTATTTATAGACAGATTATTGAGGACGCAGACAAGTATTTAACTCCAAAAGGAAAGCTCTACTTTGAAATTGGCTATAAGCAGGGCCGTGATTTGAAGAAACTCTTGTCTCTACATTTTCCTGATAAGCGTGTGCGTGTTCTTAAGGACCAATTTGGGCAAGATAGAATGGTCGTGATGGATGATGAAAAGTAATAAAGTGTTAAGAGAAATCTTGGCTGACGGTGGAGCAGTTGTCCTTCCTACAGAGACTGTTTATGGTCTATTTGCTAAGGCTTTAGATGAGCAAGCTGTTGACCATGTTTATGAGCTAAAAAATCGTCCCAGAGATAAAGCCATGAATTTGAATGTCGCTTCTTATGAAGATATCTTGTCCTATTCAAAAGATCAACCCAAGTATTTGAAACAATTGTATGATGCTTTTTTGCCTGGACCTTTGACTATCATTTTAAAGGCTAATGATCAAGTCCCTAAGTGGATTAATTCAGGATTGGCGACAGTTGGCTTCCGTTTGCCAGACCATCCTGTCACTAGAGAGCTGATTCAAGCGGAAGGGCCTTTGATTGGTCCATCTGCTAATAAGTCTGGGAAGGCTAGTGGTCGTTATTTCGACGATATTAGAGTACAATTTGATTTTCAGGTGACTGGCTATCAAGATGATGATGCCTTGTTAGGTGTAGATTCGACGATTTTGGATTTGTCTGTTTCACCTGCTAGGATTCTCAGACAAGGGAAAATTACAAAAGAAGACCTATTGGCGGCTCTACCAGAGTTGACCATAGAATAAATGACTAACAGAGACCTATGGAAGTGTGAGATAACTTCCAACTATATGTGGGTGAGTTGATTGAAACCCCCTTAGACCTCAAAGGAGACCTCTATGATTTTTGATAAAGAAGATTACAAAGCATTTGACCCTGAACTATGGAACGCCATCGATGCTGAGGCTGAACGCCAACAAAACAATATTGAGTTGATTGCCTCTGAGAACGTGGTATCTAAAGCTGTTATGGCTGCTCAAGGAACTCTCTTGACTAACAAGTACGCAGAAGGCTATCCAGGTAAACGTTACTATGGTGGTACAGACGTGATTGATGTGGTTGAGTCTCTTGCTATTGAGCGTGCCAAAGAACTTTTTGGAGCAAAATTTGCCAACGTGCAACCTCACTCAGGTAGCCAAGCCAATGCTGCTGTTTACATGTCATTAATCCAACCAGGTGATACGGTTATGGGAATGGATTTGTCAGCGGGTGGTCACTTGACACACGGTGCACCAGTTAGCTTCTCTGGTAAGACCTATAACTTCGTCGCTTACAATGTGGATAAGGATACTGAACTCCTTGATTATGATGCCATTCTTGCGCAGGCTAAAGAAGTGCAACCAAAACTCATCGTGGCTGGTGCTTCAGCTTACTCTCGTATCATTGATTTTGCTAAATTCCGTGAAATTGCCGATGCTGTAGGTGCTTATCTCATGGTAGATATGGCTCACATTGCAGGTCTTGTGGCGTCTGGTCATCACCCAAGTCCAGTTCCTCATGCACATGTGACAACTACAACAACTCACAAGACGCTCCGTGGTCCTCGCGGTGGTTTGATTTTGACTGATGATGAAGCTATCGCTAAGAAATTGAATTCTGCAGTCTTCCCTGGTTTGCAAGGTGGCCCTTTGGAACACGTTATTGCTGCTAAGGCTGTTGCTCTTAAAGAAGCACTTGACCCTGCCTTTAAGGAATACGGTGAAAATGTTATCAAAAACGCAGCTGCTATGGCTGATGTTTTCAATCAACATCCAGATTTCCGTGTTATCTCAGGTGGCACTAACAATCACCTCTTCTTGGTTGATGTGACTAAGGTTGTTGAAAATGGTAAGGTTGCGCAAAACGTTCTTGAAGAAGTTAATATTACTTTGAACAAGAATGGTATTCCTTATGAGCAGTTGTCTCCATTCAAAACATCTGGTATCCGTGTTGGTAGTCCAGCCATTACGAGTCGTGGTATGGGTGAAGCTGAGAGCCGTAAAATTGCTGAATTAATGGTTGAAGCTTTGGAAAATCACGATAAACCTGAAGTTTTGGAACGCATTCGTGGAGAAGTTAAAGCTCTTACAGATGCCTTCCCACTCTATTAAAAACTATGTTAGATTTATATATTAAACGCATTATCATTCACCAGTTTTCGCCAAATGATACGGAGCTGGTTTTAGCAGAAGGGCCTCTTGAAATAACGCCACGCTTAGATGAGTATTTTCGAAAGAAACTCTCTAAAGTTTTCTCTGATGAGGCTAAACGTGGCTATTTCGATGCAGAGAATGTTTTCATCAGTCATTTAGGAGATGATTTGATGGAAAGCTCAGTCAAGATTGCCCAACTTTGGAAGGAAGAATTTGTCATTTCTGAAGATCAAAAGACCAATGATTTGGTCTTTATTCAGTTTGACAAAGAAGGGCAAGAGTATTTTGCTTTCTTGCGTATTGCTCTCAAGGATAGTTTGATTCATTCTTTGGGAGATAGCCAACATCCTATTCAATTGTCACAAAATAATTTGCCTTCTGCAGCCCAGACACCTGATGAAGCTTTGGTAATCAATCGTAGTAGTAAGCAGTATTATTTGATTGAAAAGCGAATCAAGCATAATGGAAGCTTTGCCAATTATTTCTCTGAAAATCTGTTGCAAGTCCAGCCTGAGCAATCTGTCAAGAAATCGATTAAGATGGTTGAAGACACTGCCCAGAAGATTGCTGAGAATTTTAATCAGGATGATTTTAACTTCCAAGGAAAAATGAAATCTGCTATTTTCAATAATTTGGAAGAAGATCAAGAGTTATCACCTGAAAAATTGGCAGACCAGCTCTTTGATAATAATTTGACAGCTCGTTTGACCTTTGTTGATGAGCTCAAAGAGGCCATACCTGAGCCTATCTCGGTATCAGATATTGACCATTCGCGTCAAATTAAGAAATTGGAGAATCAAAAATTATCGTTATCGAACGGAATTGAGTTAATCGTGCCTAATAATGTGTATCAGGATGCTGATAGTGTTGAGTTTATTCAAAATCCTGATGGCACCTACTCTATTCTCATCAAAAATATCGAGGATATCATCAATAAATAATATGTTTAAATGGATAAGACGTCTGGCGGTTTTTGTCGTAGTCCTCATCATAGGTATCCAATGCTATCGAATCCATGCCAATATTCAACATGTCTTAACCTATGAATCCATGGTTAAGGAGGTTTTGGCAGAGGACGACATTGATAATACAACCAATGTCGATTTGGTTCTGGCTATGATCTACACAGAAACCAAGGGGAAGACAGATGACGTGATGCAGTCCAGTGAAAGTTCTACAGGGGTGACCAACTCCATAACAGATCGAAAAGAAAGTATTCGTCAAGGGGTGACGGTGCTGTCGGAAAATCTGGAAGAAGCTGCCCACCATAAGGTGGATCCTTGGACAGCAGTACAAGCCTATAATTTTGGTAAGGCTTATATTGATTATGTGGCTGATAATGGTGGAGTGAACACCGTCGAACTCGCAAAGGCTTACTCTAAAAATGTCGTTGCTCCGAGTCTAGGAAACACTAGCGGGCAAACATACACCTATTACCAACCGGTTGCCATGTACTATGGTGGCGGAAAACTTTATACAAATGGCGGAAATATTTACTACGCTAAGGAAGTACAGTTTAATCTCTTTTTGATGCGTATGTTCTCGCGCCTCTAAGAGTAAGGACGTTAAACTTAGGAAAGACAAATGAAAGCATTATTAGTGTATTTTAGAGGATACATCAAAGACAGTATCCTGGGACCCGTTTTTAAATTAATCGAAGCCAGTTTCGAACTCTTGGTCCCTCTAGTGATTGCTGGAATTGTCGACACAACTATTCCAAATAAAGACCAAAATCATCTGTTTATGATGATTTTTCTCTTGTTCGGACTTGCCGTTATTGGGGTTGTTGTTGCTATTTCAGCACAGTATTTTTCATCCAGAGCAGCAGTTGGCTATGCCCGAGGTTTAACCAATGATTTGTATGAGAAGATCATGCGTTTATCAAAGGAAAAGCGGGATGAGATTGGAACGTCAAGTTTGGTGACACGTTTGACTGGTGATACCTTTCAAATCCAAACGGGCATCAATCAATTTTTGAGGCTCTTTTTGAGGGCACCGATTATCGTGACGGGAGCCATTATTATGGCATTCCGAATCAGTCCACGCTTGACCCTTTGGTTTCTTGGCATGGTCTTGGTATTGACCCTTATTATTGTACTAGCTAGTCGCATCGTCAATCCTTTATACGCCAAGATTCGAGTAATTAATGAGTCAATTGTTACCAATACACGTCAACAACTTGAAGGTATGAGGGTTATTCGGGCTTTTGATCAGAGTGAGGGTGAATTAGATAACTTTACTACTGTCAATAAAGACTTGAAGAAGTGGCAGCTCAAAACAGGAGTAATAGCAAGTCTCATTAGTCCTTTGACTTTCTTGGTTGTTAATATGACCTTGATTGCTATCCTTTGGCAAGGAAATCTGCAAATTCAAGCTGGTCTCTTGTCCCAAGGTATGCTGATTGCTCTAGTCAATTATCTCTTGCAAATTTTGACGGAGCTCCTTAAATTGGCCATGATGTTGACCAATCTGAATCAAAGCTTTATTTCAGCAAAACGGGTACAAGCGATTTTTGAACTTCAAGATGAGGATATTGAGGCACCTTTAGAAGTCCGCACTTCTAGTCAGGCTTCCACAGTGCTAGCTATTGATCAGATGACCTTTACCTATCCTACAGCTAGTTCGCCATCACTCCAAGAGATTCATGTCAGTCTTACTCAAGGTCAGTCACTAGGTATTATTGGTGGTACAGGTTCAGGTAAATCGACTTTGGTAAACTTAATCATGAACTTATATCAGCCTCAGATTGGTTCATTAGCTATTTTCAAAGATCAAAAATCACCAAAAAACCTTAAAGAGTGGCGTTCTTGGGTTGCCTATGTCCCGCAAAAAGCTGAGTTATTTAGGGGAACCATTCGTTCAAACTTGTCATTAGGACTTGACCACGAACCAAGTGAGCAAGAACTCTGGCATGCTCTTGACATGGCTCAGGCTGCTGATTTTGTAAGGGATAAGGACCTTGGTTTAGATGAGCCAGTTGAGTCATTTGGCCGTAATTTTTCGGGAGGGCAACGTCAACGTTTGACTATTGCGCGTGCGTTGATGAGACCAGCACCATTCTTGATTTTGGATGACTCCACCTCAGCCCTAGATTATTTGACTGAAAGTCGCCTACTAGCGGCTATCAGAGACAATCTTAAATCAACGAGTTTGATTATTATTTCGCAAAGAACAAATAGTCTAAAAGCTGTTGATCAAATTTTGGTGCTTGATAAGGGACATCAAGTTGGCTTGGGTAATCATGAAGAATTGCTTGCCACAAATAAACTCTATCAAGACATTCATTATTCTCAACATCAAAAGGAGGTCGCTGATGAAGGCTAGAAATAATAAATCAACGCTTAAACGTTTAAGTAGAGATATCTTAAGTCAGCGTTACCTTTTTGCCTTAGCAACTGTTGGGACCATTATTCAAGTTGCCTTAACGGTTTACTTACCTATCTTAATTGGTGATGCAGTGGACGCTGTTCTTAAGATGAACGCCGTTCTATTGATGTCACGTTTAATTTGGCAGATGCTTGTAGTTATCTTAGCTAATAGTGCAATCCAGTGGCTTAACCCTCTGATTTATAATCGATTGATTTATTCATATAGCGAAAGTTTACGTGAACGAGTCATGATGAAAATTCATGCTATGCCACTTAGTTACCTTGATCGTCAAGGAACTGGAGACATGGTTAGCCGTGTGACTACAGATAGCGATCAGTTAAACAACGGACTTCTCATGGTCTTTAACCAATTTTTCGTTGGGCTTTTGACTATCTTTGTCATAATCATTACCATGGCTCGCTTAGACTGGTTCATGATGCTCTTAGTTCTAGTGATGACGCCTCTGTCAATGCTTGTGGCACGTTTTATCGCAAAGAAGAGCTATCAACTCTATCGCAATCAAACTAAATGGCGAGGTATGCAGACTCAGTTGATTGAGGAAAGTCTGACTCAAGAAGCTTTAGTACAGAGTCTAAATGCTCAAGACCAGATGGTTAGGAGTTTTAAAGACGTCAATGGTAAGTATGCTGATTATTCACAGGGTGCTATCTTTTATTCGTCAGCGGTTAACCCAGCTACACGTTTTGTCAATAGTCTGATTTATGCTCTTATTGCAGGTGTTGGTGCCTATCGAATCATGTCGGGTGGTGCTTTCACAGTGGGACAATTGACTACCTTCCTAAATTATGTGACTCAGTATACGAAACCTTTTAATGATATCTCATCTGTTCTATCTGAACTTCAAAGTGCTTTGGCCTGTGCTGATCGCCTTTATATGATATTGGATGAAGAGGAAATAACAGAAACAGGTAAGGCGGTCTTGGAAGAAGCAGATGTGCAGGGACGTTTTCAATTTGATCATGTCCAGTTTGGCTATTTGCCTAATAAACCTCTTATCAAGGATTTGAGCATTGATATCCCTGCCGCAAGTACTGTTGCCATTGTTGGTCCAACAGGAGCAGGCAAATCTACCCTCATTAACCTGCTCATGCGTTTCTATGATTTGGATAAGGGGAACATTCTACTGGACGGTAGACCTATTACAGATTATACTCGTGAGAGTCTTCGGAAACAGATTGGGATGGTTTTGCAGGAAACTTGGCTTGAGGTCGGCACTATTCATGATAATATTGCCTATGGAAATCCAGAAGCCAGTCGTGAAGAAGTCATAGCAGCGGCCAAGGCTGCCAATGCTGATTTCTTTATTCAGCAGTTGCCTCAAGGCTATGACACCTACTTGAATGATGCGGGGCAATCCCTTTCTCAGGGACAACGTCAGCTTTTGACCATTGCTCGCATATTTGTCAATGTGCCTAAAATCTTAATTTTGGATGAAGCCACTTCTAGTATCGATACTCGTACAGAGCTTCTCATTCAAGAGGCCTTCGCTAAATTAATGAAATGTCGAACAAGTTTCATCATTGCCCATCGATTATCTACCATAGAGAATGCGGACCTTATTTTGGTCATGAATAATGGGGATATCGTTGAACACGGAACCCATGAACAACTGATGCAAGCTAAGGGAATGTACTATCGTATGCAGACGGCCCAAAAGACACAAAATAGTTAAATCCGACAGAGCTTTTAAGCTCTGTTTTTTTGATTTTAGCCAATCATGTATCACGGAAACTTATTAATGAAAAAGAAATGAAATTTAGTTATTTTTTCTTTTTTATTGGAAAAAATACTGATAAGATGGTAAACTAAAGAGGATATTATATAAAAAAAGGTATCGAAAATTAGAATGTTAAAACATAAAAACGTCCTGGTATTTTTAGGACAAACCTTGCTTTATTTCGCCATTTTTATGGCCCTAATTTATCTCTACAATTACCTAGGACAAGGTCAAGGTAATTTTATCTATAACGAATTTTAGGAAGAATAATGACGAATACAAAAATTAAAGATATGATTGAAACGATTGAGCAGTTTGCTCAATCACAACCTGACTTTCCTGTTTACAATATTTTAGGGGAAGTTCACACTTACGGTGACTTGAAGGCTGACTCAGATAGCTTGGCAGCTAAGATTGATAGTCTTGATATTCCAGAAAAATCACCTGTTGTGGTTTATGGCGGTCAAGAGTATGAAATGTTGGCAACTTTTGTCGCTTTGACTAAATCTGGTCACGCTTATATTCCAATTGACAGTCACTCAGCTCTTGAGCGCGTGACGGCTATCGTTGAAGTAGCAGAGCCTAGTCTGATTATTGCTATTAATGACTTCCCACTTGAGGATGTCCAAGCTCCAATCCTAACATTGGATCAAGTGACAACAGCTTTTGAAAGCAAGACTAGCTACGAAGTGACTCATCCTGTTAAGGGGGATGATACTTATTACATCATCTTCACATCAGGAACTACAGGTAAGCCTAAAGGGGTACAAATTTCACACAATAATCTCCTTAGTTTCACTAACTGGATGATTACGGACAAGGAATTTGCGACTCCAAAACGTCCTCAAATGCTGGCTCAACCACCTTATTCATTTGACCTATCGGTAATGTACTGGGCACCAACATTGGCACTTGGAGGAACACTCTATGCGCTTCCTTCAGCTATTACACAGGACTTCAAGAAGCTCTTTGAAACGATCTTCTCACTTCCAATTGCTATTTGGACATCAACACCATCTTTTGCAGATATGGCAATGTTGTCTGAAGACTTCAATGCAGAGAAGATGCCAGAAATTACGCATTTCTATTTTGATGGAGAAGAGTTGACTGTCAAGACTGCTCAAAAGCTTCGCCAACGTTTCCCAGAAGCACGTATTATCAATGCTTACGGACCAACTGAAGCAACTGTCGCCTTATCAGCAGTAGCAGTAACTGATGAGATGCTGGCTAACCTTAAGCGTTTGCCGATTGGTTATACCAAGGAAGATTCACCGACTTATATTATCGATGAGGATGGCAATATCCTTCCAAATGGTCAACAGGGTGAAATCATCGTATCAGGACCAGCAGTTTCAAAAGGATATATGAACAATCCTGAAAAGACTGCGGAAGCCTTCTTCGAGTTTAATGGGCTTCCTGCTTACCATACTGGTGATGTAGGAACGATGACTGATGAAGGTCTCCTTCTTTACGGCGGTCGTATGGACTTCCAGATTAAATTTAATGGTTTCCGTATTGAGTTAGAGGATGTTTCACAAAACCTTAATAAGTCTAAGTATATTGATTCAGCAGTGGCTGTGCCACGTTACAATAAAGACCATAAGGTTCAGAATCTCTTGGCTTATGTGATTCTTAAGGATGGTGTTCGTGAGCAGTTTGAACGTGAAATTGATATCACCAAGGCGATTAAGGCTGACTTAGAAGATATCATGATGTCTTATATGATGCCTACTAAATTCCTCTATCGTGAGAGCTTGCCTTTAACACCAAATGGGAAAATTGATATCAAGGGTCTTATCAGTGAGGTTAACAACCGATGATTGACTTCTTGAAACAGCTCCCCCATTTAGAAGCCTACGGTAACCCCTTCTATTTTATCTATCTTGGATTAGCTCTATTGCCAATCTTTGTGGGTCTCTTCTATAAAAAGCGTTTTGCGATTTATGAATGTTTGGTCAGTCTAGCCTTTATTGTTCTCGCTCTGACAGGAACACATGCTAGCCAATTACTAGCCTTACTTTTCTATATCGTTTGGCAAATCATCTGGGTTTATTCCTACAAACATTACCGCAGTAAAAAGGACAATAAATGGGTTTTCTATTTACACTCATTTCTAGTAGTCCTTCCCTTGATTTTTGTTAAGGTAGAGCCTGCGATAAATGGTACTCAGTCAGTCTTAAACTTTCTTGGTATTTCTTACTTGACCTTCCGATCAGTTGGTATGATTATCGAGATGCGGGATGGTGTCTTAAAAGAGTTTACACTTGGAGAATTCCTCCGATTCATGCTCTTTATGCCAACCTTTACGAGTGGTCCTATTGATCGCTTCAAACGCTTTAACGAAGATTACCAAGCGATTCCTGAGAGAGATGAGTTGATGAATATGTTGGAGCAAGCTGTCAAGTATATTATGCTCGGTTTTCTCTATAAATTTGTCTTGGCTCAAATTTTTGGAAGTATGCTTTTACCTTCACTGAAAACACAAGCTTTAGCTCAAGGTGGTATCTTTAATTTACCAACACTTGGTGTCATGTATGTTTTCGGTTTTGATCTCTTCTTTGACTTTGCGGGTTACTCGATGTTTGCCTTGGCAGCATCAAACCTTATGGGGATAAAGAGCCCAATCAACTTTGACAAACCTTTCATCTCACGAGACTTGAAAGAATTTTGGAATCGTTGGCATATGAGTTTGTCTTTCTGGTTCCGTGACTTTGTCTTTATGCGTTTGGTTATGGTTTTGATGCGAAACAAGGTTTTCAAAAACCGTAACACGACTTCAAATGTGGCCTATGTCATTAATATGATGGTTATGGGATTCTGGCATGGGGTTACTTGGTACTACATTGCTTATGGTATTTTCCATGGTATTGGTCTAGGAATCAATGATGCCTGGTTACGTAAGAAGAAGACTATTAATAAAGAGCGTAAGAAAGCTGGTCTTGAGCCACTTCCTGATAATAAATGGACGAAGGCTTTGGGAATCTTTATTACATTTAACACTGTTATGTTGTCATTCTTGATTTTCTCTGGATTCTTGAATGACCTCTGGTTCACTAAAAAATAAGTAAAGGAATTATAAAAATGGATGTAAAATCAGAAGTTATTGAAATTATTGATGAACTCTTCATGGAAGATGTTTCAGACATGATGGATGAAGACCTTTTCGATGCTGGTGTTCTTGATTCTATGGGAACAGTTGAGCTTATCGTTGAATTGGAATCACGTTTCGATATTCGTGTGCCAGTTTCAGAATTTGGTCGTGATGACTGGAACACAGCTAATAAGATTGTTGAAGGGGTAACGGAGCTTCGCAATGCTTAAGCGTTTATGGCAGATTTTTGGTCCAGTAATTTGTGCCTTGGTCTTGGTAGTGGTAGTCATATATGCCTACCCACAAGGCAGAAAACATAGTTATGAGGCTGAAAAACGTAGTGCAGTAACACTAACAAATGAAAACTTTAAGAGTCGGATGAACAAAACTACAGCTCTTTCAGATAAGGAGCATCGATTTGTCCCTTTCTTTGGGTCAAGTGAGTGGTTGCGTTTTGATGCTCTTCATCCAGCTGTTTTAGCTGAAAAGTACGACCGTAACTATCGCCCATACTTTATTGGACAACGTGGTGCTGCATCTCTAAACCAATATTTGGGAATGCAACAAATGCTTCCAGAATTACAAAACGGTACAGCTGTGTACGTCTTGTCTCCACAATGGTTTACTAAAAAGGGGTATAATTCTGCAGCTTTTCAGCAGTTCTACAATAACGACCAACTTAGTAGTTTCTTAAGTGAAACTCAGACGGATGCAAATTCTCAGTATGCAGCTCAACGTATCTTAGAGATGAAGCCTGAGATTACTATGAAATCTCAACTTTCTAAAGTGGCTAAGGGGCAAGAGTTAAATTCACTTGATAAGACTTATATTCAATTTATGGCAGAGCTTAATAAGCGAGAAGATGCCTTGTTTAGTCCTTTAGCAGCATCAAATAACGCTAATTACGAGAAGAAAGTTCTTCCTTATCTTAAAGAGTTGCCAGACAAGCTCTCTTATGAGGCACTTGATCAGGTTGCTGTAAGAGATGCAGAAGCCCATACCAAGTCAAACGACTTTGGTATCGATGACCGTTTCTATAAGAAACGTTTGTCTAAGAAGATTGGTAAACTTAAAGGTTTCCAGAAAAATCTTTCTTATGAAGTTTCACAAGAATACGGTGACCTACAGTTGGTGCTAAATCAATTTGCTAAGTCAAATACTAATGTCATTTTTGTCATCCCACCTGTTAATAGCAAGTGGATGGCTTATACGGGACTTAGTCAAGAAATGTATGATGCTACGGTTTCTAAAATCCGTTATCAATTGGAAAGTCAAGGCTTTACTAATATTGCAGACTTCTCAAAAGATGGAGATCAACCTTACTTTATGCAAGACACCATTCATATGGGATGGAAAGGGTGGGTAGCCTTTGACAAGGCTGTTGATCCATTTGTAAGTAATCCAACACCTGCACCTAGCTATAACTTGAACGACCGCTTTTATAGTAAGGATTGGGCAGGTTATACAGGGACTCCTAGTCAGTTTAAGTAGTGTTACTTAATAAATCAAGATATATCAAAAAGGCTTTAATAAGCCTTTTATTGTTGCTTCTATTAAAAAAGTCACTAGTTAAATACTAGTGACTTTATGTAATTAGAGAAGGAGTATTTGAATTATACTTACTAATTATCAATTAGATTTTCTTACTCCATAAATGGTTGCTAGGTTAATCATTTTTTTGGCCCATTTGATATGAGTTTTTACTTCATTCATTTTATTTCCCATATGACCTTTTGTAACACCAACAAGAGTTTCATCCATACCAAGTATTTTGAGAGCATCCTCATAATCTTCTTCACTAATAACTAGACTTTCAAGAACAGCATGAAGTTGCGAAGGATGTATACATGTTTTTCCAATAAACCCATTAAGTTGATCCAACACAATTTCATTTTTTAAGCCTGTTAACCATGCTGGAGTTTCCTTAAAATCTGAGTCGTTAGAACCAAAATATTCCCAGACAGGTGCGGAACAGACATAATCTTTACCAAAGATATTAATAATATCCCCTAAACAGTCCTCAATAACTTGAACCATATGAATCGTTTGACTAATGGTGCGGCGAATACCGAAAAGATTTGAAAAATCTGTTGCACCAACCCTTATATTAAGAATGTAATGTTGAACAGGCTTTAGTGTCTGGTAAAGTGCTTCTAATTCTTCAATTCTGCCTTTTTTATTCATTATGGCTTCAGTTTCAAAAATAGGCATGAAATAAAGATTCTCTTGGCTTAGGTGTTGAACTTCATGAAATGCAGTAAGGTAATCTTGAGCACAACTTGTATCAAATTTAGGGAGATTAAAGCCAGTTACTAAATTTAGTAACGGTTTACCTAACTTTGTTCCAAAATCTTTAAGCTGTTGTGAAGATCTTATACGAATAAAAATTAATGGTAATTCTTGTACAGTGATTTCACCAGATGCAAGCATAGATTTTAATTGTTGCAAACAAGATAAAATATTTAACTCAGCCTGTTGCACAGTATTATCACCAATGGCATCTTCTAGATCAATACAGATTGAGGCTTCTGTTGTTTTAAGTATGGAATATAGAAGTTTTTCGTGTGTAGCAGGAATATATAAAAGTGGCCCAACAGCATACTGTAGTAATTCTTTTTGAGTATTTTTTGAAAAATCTTGAGGGGACTTTTTATATTCAAGGTTGTTCATTTTGTACTTCATTGTAACTCCTCTTACACAGAATAATCTAGAACAAGCTGAAGAATTTTTTCTGCGCCAGCTAAACCTTCTGGGACGATGGTATATTTTTCTTTATCATCTAACAGATGATAAATTTCACTTTGATTAGGAATACATCTTACATTGCCAAGAGGTAAAAAGGTTTGATCCATTTTACCATCACCTGCAGTTATCACAAAGTCCTCTTCTAATTTTTCTTTTAGAAAGAGTAGAGCACTCCCTTTTGATATCTTTTTAGGGATAATATAGAGTTTGAGTCCTTGGATAGTATGTGTCCACTCAGTTCCCTCTAGTTCTCTAGTCATAGCTCCATCGATGTAATTGATGATAGTTTTATCGTCAGAAATCTTTGTAAAAAAGAAGATATCATCAATAAGAACAGGTTCTTTTGTTAAGTGTGTCTTATACTGATTTAAAAGTTTAAGTATGTTTGTATATTGATCCTCTAAACGGCGACATATTGAGTCAACGTGTTTCTCCCATTCTGGTAGAGGCTCTCCGTTATGGAGAATAATACCTCCATTTGCGACAACAGCATAAGGAAGATTTTGAACTGGCTGTACACGCTTAAATTGCGCGTAAGAACGTGTTGTAATTGGGATGAGTTGAATACTTGGATTATTTTTTATTTTATTAATCAGTTCTATACTTAAATGCGACATATATGAAATTTCTTTATCATCTAGTATTTCAATGCATTTAACTTGACTAGCATTATCGACGAATTTTGATGAATGAATAATTGTGCGATCTAAGTCGGTTGCAAAAATCATAAGACACCTTCCTATTTTTAAAAAGAGGATTAGGAATAAAACCTAATCCTCTGTATTATTTTATAAGTTACTTAGTCTTTAGTCAACTAGTTACTTATTCTTTGTAAGAGCCTTGCGGATAAAATCTGCAGGGATAATCAAAACTGCGATAAGAAGAGCAACGATATAGTGTTCAACATCCATTGGAACGGTACTAAATACTTTACCACCGAATTGAATAATCAAGGTTTGAACGACAGCAATAGAAATCATTACAATTGAGAATTTCTTGTTTTCGCCGATATGTTCAAAAATATTGAATCCATTACTACGTGTGTTAAGTGAGTTGAAGATGACAGCATAGATAAACACTGTAAATGTGAATGTTGTTACCATTTCAAAGTTGCCAGTTCCATTTGTGATAAAGTCTTGGATACCACCAACATTTTTAAGAATGGCTAAACATACAAGAGTAATGAAGACGCTGGCTACACCAATAGCAGATTTCATATATCCAGTAAGAATGTTTGCCTTCTTAGGAACTGGTTTTTCATTCATATAACGGTCTAGCGTAGGCTCTTCACCAAATGCAAGGGCAGCAAGTGTATCCATGATAAGGTTAATCCAGAGAATTTGGATAATTGTAAATGGCTCTTTGAGACCCAAAAGTGGTGAGAGAAGTGACATGGCAATAGTCGTCACGTTTACGGTTAACTGGAAGATAATGAATTTACTTACTGACTTACTCATAGTACGTCCATAGAGGACGGCTTTTTCAATCGAAGTCAATGAGTTATTCAAGATAACGATATCTGAAGCTTCACGTGCGACTTCAGTACCATCACCCATTGAGAATCCGACATCAGCTGATTTAAGGGCAGGTGAGTCATTGACCCCATCACCTGTCATACCAGCGACCATATCAAGGTCTTGAGCTGCCTCAATAAGACGTTTTTTATCCATTGGAAGGGCACGACTTACCACTTTTAAGTGAGGCAATTGTTGTTTAAGTTCTTGATCTGAGAGGGCAGAGAGTTCATCGTGAGTAAGGACAAGGTCATTTTCTCCAGTGACGATACCGGCTTCTTTAGCGATAGCAACAGCGGTTTCTTTACGGTCACCAGTTACCATAACTACTTGAACACCCGCACGGTTCATTGTTTCAACAGTTTGTTTAATTGAAGAACGAACGTTATCACGGATACATACGATACCAATCAAGACTTTATCATTACCATCTGTATTTAGGATAGCAAGCAAACGCATTGAACGGTTAGCTTGTTCCAATGACAATTCTTGGAAACGAGCTTTAATATCATCTGTAAAGTTTTGTTTATTACCATCTTTATCAAGATAGTAGTAGCAGTCATTTAGGATGAATTCTGGAGCACCTTTGATGTAAGTTTTTCCGTCCTTAGTCGTTACACTTGCGAATTTTGTTGCTGAGTTGAATTGTTGCTTCTCAGTAATTGTATTCGTATCGAAATCAAGTTGAGAACGACCAATAAGGAAATCAAGAAGTGCACGGTCAGTGGCGTTACTACCAACAGCACTGCCATCAGCTACCATGGCATCGTTGTTAAGACCGATACCATTAATCATTTCAGCTTTAAGGCTATCTGACATTGTGTCAAAATCAGGTGCATCAGTTTCACCAGTAGCCGCATAAAGTGTTCCATCAGCAAGGAAAAAGTCAACTACAGATAGTTTACCTTCTGTGATGGTACCAGTTTTATCACTGAAGAGGATATTCATGTATCCGGCTGTTTCAATGGTATCAGGATGGCGAACCAAGATATTTTGTGCTAAAAGTCGACCTGAGTTCATTGAAGAAACGAGTGCCAACATCATTGGTAGACCTTCTGGAACAGCCATGATGATGATTGTAACTGCAAAGAGAATCGTTTCAATGATAAGAAGGAAGATTGAGCCACCATTGAGGTTATTAGCCTTATTAAGGGCAATAAAGCCTAATACAAGGTTGATTACTAAGTATGCAGCACCTGCACTATAACCGAGGACACCGATATTAGCAGCAAGCTTGTTAAGTTTCTCTTTAGATGGTGAATCTTTACTATCTTCTTGAAGAGAAGTATTGATGCTTCCAAGAACGGTGTTATCACCAATTTGTGTAGCTTCCATAACAGCTTCACCCGAAGTAACAACTGTACCACGGAAGACTTTGAGCTCTGTAAAGAGGTCTGAAGAGTCTGGCTCTTTTTGATCACCAAGAGGAAGTTTTTTAGCATCTTCACTTTCACCATTAAGGACAGCTTGGTTGACTTTTAACTCACCTTCCAAGATGATACCATCAACTGGAATCTTGTCTCCTGATTGAAGGAGAATCTGATCACCTTTTACAATATCATCAACGAGAACTTCTTTAAGTTTACCGTCACGATAAACCTTAGCGTTAGTTTTTGAAGCCTCTTCTTGAAGAGTGTTGAATTTTTGCTCATTTCGGTATTGTGAGACTGCTGAGAATCCTGTAGACATCAAAATGGCGAAAATTAGTGAGATAGCCTCATACCAATTAGCTTCACCAATAGCAGGGAAAATCATTCCAACAAAGTTGAAAATGATTTTTAATCCTAAGGCAGCCAAGAGGATAAGAATCCATTGATCTTGGAAGGCTTCGATAAAGATTGAGAGGAGCGAGTTAGCCTCTTTACTAGAGAGCCTATTATCGCCATGGGCGTTTTTACTTGCTTGAACTTCAGCGGAAGTCAAGCCTTTAAATTTTTTCATTTAAGGTTTGTATCCTTTCTAGAAATATTCTTTAGAGAATTAATACTTTCTGAGGTGTTTTTAGTAAAAATAAGTATCTTGATAACTAAAGAATTCTATTATTAACTGAAGAGAGCTGCGATTCCATTAAGGTCAGCTTGTTTTCCTTGACCAATAGCGTGAAATGCCCAGCTAGCACCATTACGTACTAATTCGGCAAATACAACAGCTGTATCAGTAGAGTAGTCATCTTTTAATTGGAATTTACATAGTTCAGAACCAGTATCCTTATTCACAAGTCGTACGTATGAGTTATTTACCATACCAAATGTTTGACGACGTGCGACTGCTTGGTCAATGGTTACAGCACAGACAATCTTATTAACTGTTGGTGAGACAGCTTGAAGATTTAGAGTGATGGTTTCGTCATCACCTTCGCCTGCACCGGTACGATTATCCCCGTTTAATTGAATACCATTTGCTACTGGATTATTGTAGAAGACAACGTCAGAAGCAGAAGTAATCTTACCTGCTTCATTTAATAAGAAAACAGAGATGTCTAAATCGAAGTCGACACCACTTACAGCAATATCCCAACCAGCACATAAATCAACATTATTGAGGCTAGGTGCAGCTTTGGCAAGGTCTAGGACCGTATTTTTTTCGAGATTTAGTGAGATTCCAGATTGTGTAGGTGTGACTTCAGTTGGTGTTGAAACTTCTCCACCCAAACTTGTAAAATTAATAGCCATTTTTCTTCTTCCTTTACATTAAATTATTGATATGCTTTTGCGAGTTCACCAATAGATGCTTTGAAATAATCACCTACGGCTTTAAATGTCCAACCGTTATCAGTACGGTTCAACTCAGCAAATTTAACTGCAGTTGCATTACCACCGTCTTCTGTAAGGTTGAAACGAACCAATTCACGCTCTGGACGTTGTGATTCATCAACTAAACGAACATATGCATTACGTACTTGACCAAAGTTTTGTTTACGTTCTTTACCAGAGTAAATGACAACCGCAACAACAATTTGTTTGACATCTGATGAGACTTGATTAAAGTTTACGAACATATTTTCGTCGTCACCATCACCTGCTCCAGTAAGGTTATCGTGATCCAAGTGGATACCTTGAGAGGATTTGTCACCATAATAGACAACATTTGTAGCTTTTTGAGTTAGACGACCTGAATCATCTAAGAGAAAAGTTACAAGGTCAAGGTCAAAATCTGAACCAAATAATTTTGTTTGTACATCCCAACCAGCAGAAACTCGAATATTCTCTAAAGTAGACTGTGTCTTAGAAAGATTCAAGAAATCGTTCTTTTGGAGATTAAGGATACCTGGCTTATTAAGGTCAAGGCTTACTTCACGTCCTTGACTTTGTGAAGATTGAGAAAGAGTCTCAAAAGTCGGTGCTGGCGCTTCAGGCCCATTGTTTGTTGGTGTGTTTGAATTATTTCCAAGTAGTTTATCAAAAAGTCCCATAATAGTTTCCTTTCCTAAGTGTATTACATATAGCGAGACAAAAGTCCATTGAGGTCAGCAATTGTTCCCTCACCAATAGCTTCAAATTGCCAACCGTTTGGTCCACGGTTTAAGGAACAGGCTGTAACAGCAGTATCTGCAGAATAGTTATCGGTTAACTGATAACGGCAAATTTCAGCATCATTATTATCTGCATCAAGCAAGCGAACAAAAGCATTTTTGATCATACCAAAAGTTTGCTTTTTGCTAACGGCTTCAAAAATTGTCATGAAGAAGATAATACGAGTGATTCGTGGTTCGATGGTATCTAAATTAATTTGGATACGTTCATCATCACCGTCACCTTCACCAGTACGGTTATCTCCTTCGAGTCGAATTCCAGGAGCAGACATATTGTTAAAGAAGATGACGTCTTGTGGAACTTGTGTCACACGTCCACTATCTTCAATAAGAAAAGCTGCCAAATCAAGGTCTGCAGTGGGTCCAGCAACGGCCATATCCCAACCACCACCTAGAACACAGTTCTTGAGTGCTGGTGCTTGTTTAGTAAGGTCAAGCACATTACCTTTTGATAAATTAAGTGATGGTTGCGAACCATTATTAAGTCTTGTGAAATCCATAATAATTTCCCTCCATATAATTAATGCGCGCTAATAAACCCTTTTTCAGCCATATCCGCCTTCATATTTTCCAACTCAACGGAATCAGTCTTGCGTTTTTCAGCAATTTGTTGACTAATTTGTTTGGTTTCATCGATACCTTTTTTGATTGTTTCATAGGTTGATCGTAGGGTTTCAATCTGCACCGCACTACCACCAGCCATTCGAGCAATATTTACAGACTGAGTTGCTGTATTTTGAGCGTTACGTAGTAGAAGCTCATTCGTTTTTTCATCTAATTGACTGATTGATTTCGCTTGGATTTCTTGTCGTTTTAGTTGAATAGCCTGTACTAAACATTGTTTGAAAATTGGCAAGGTGATAATAAATGATGAATTAATCTTACGCATAAGATTAAAGTTGGCCATCTGCATCGTCTGTATCATGGGACAAGTTTGCATTGCAACATTTTCAGCAATCTGCAAGTCATAAGTACGCTGGTTTAGCATATCCTTAATCATTTGTAGTTTCTGTTGTTGAGTCTGCTTTTCTTGTTCAGTAAGATCGGTTCGTTGCATCATTTGTGCTTGATAAGCTTCGATTTCTTCTTGAGCGAGCTCTCCAGCTACGATATACTTCTCGAGTTCTTCATAATATGTAACATTAGTACGATATTGCTTTTCAAGATCTTCTTGTGTTTGATGAATTTGAGATTCATATTGTTTTAAAATCACATAAATCTTGTCAACTTCTTTTCCCATATCTTCATATTTGGCAAACAATTTATCAATGGAATTTTTAATCTTGCCAAATAACTTTTGAAGCATAGATGCGTTTTCTGGATTTTCGAGCTCTTTGATGTCGAACTTATCCATAATCTTTGTAAGTTGTGTCAGCATACGAGAGGCTTCTTCAGTATTAACGCGTTGCATCGAAGACAGTAGCATATCTGAAGTTTGAGAGATTCCCTCGCTAGGTTTTTGACCAAATGCAAGGATGGAATTAACATTTGTGATATCTATTTCATTGGTTAGATTTTGAACCTCTGGAAGAGCTCGCAGACGTTGCTTATAAGCAACATTGTCTGTTAAGACTTCTGGTTGTGTCATCTGCATCTCATTTGTAGGTGATCCGGTCGTAGTAGCACCGAATTCTCCGGTATTAATAGCCATTGATAGTCTCCTTAACTAAAAAATTTACTAAAAAAGTTCTGCTTCCTCTGTTTGTATTTTAAATCTGATAGTCGACGCTCATAGTTTATTTTATCTAAACGGATGGAATTAAAGTAATCACTTTGAATATAACTATTTAAGTTAGATAAACCAGCTGGTGAAAAGATGACAATATCAAATCCAATTTTATTAAGGTAAGCAATTAAATAAGCCTGACGTTTTGAAATTTGTTCTTCCTCTTCTAGAAAAATAACTAGTTTGGGAATATCGTTGGTAAAATCGAAACTGTCAATAGTTCTGATGATTTTTTTATCTAACATTAATATCATCATAGCAAAGTCCAAAATTTCTTCTTTGGAAGAAATCGGTTTTTTGAAGAAACGATGGTCATCAATAGTCTCATTGATTTTTGAAAGGATGAATTTTTCAGTTTCATCATTATATGATGAATAACGATAGAAAGGCAACTTCATGATTTCTTCTATATCAAATTTACCATTGCTTAGTTGACAAAATGTCAATTGAAACTTATCGGATTCTTCAACACCTGGACTAATGAGATTGAAGTTAGCTGTTGAGGATAGAAATAGACTATTTGGATGCTCTATACAGGTTTTAATGAGGTTTGCATATTCGTCTGAATTCTTATATTCACCTTCAATGTCAAAGAAGAAAGTAGGAACATAGACGGTTTTCCCTTGTGTTTTAAAGCCTTGTCTGAGTTTTGCTGGGACTTTCCAGTTTTGTTCAAGATCGATTAAGGTACCATTGAAAAAAATTGGAGAAGTCGTACCATTACGAAATTGCCAAGGACGATAGATACCTGAATTTGAGAATAGCTCTTTTTCAATTTGTTCTTCCAATTCTAAAGTAATTGAGCGATTTTCTTCAATGATATGACCTTCAGAGGCTCGTTGAAGAAAACTTTGAATGGGTAATATTTGTGAATTCTTATGCTTTCTACAGAGCTTATCTGAGTCGATTTCTTTCCAGTACTCGCACTCTCGCAATGGATTAATATAAACAACATCAAATCCCATTATAAAGAGGAGCATTAGAAAATAAATATCATGACGCGAAATATCACCATAGTAGAAGCAATGGTTTGCATGAAAATCTAATTCAGAATAATCTAAGTTCTGTATATATAAGTGAGCATAAAGTAATAGTTTACAGATAAAGTTGTTTTTAACACTATCGTTTAAAAATTTTTCTTGTCTTATGGCAAGATTGACGACGTATTCAAAAGCATTTAAAAAAACGTGATTCAAATCAGAGTTCTCAAAAAGAGTGATATCTTGCTTTGAGAGTTGTGTCACATCCATATTAGCAAGTTCATTTTTTATAGCATTAATGAAGTCGAAATCTACATCTAGGAGAATCTCACCATCAAAAAAGATAGTATGGTGAGGATCAGCCTGAATTTTTGAATAAATCGTTGCAAGGACATCGTTATATTTCCCTTGATTTTCCACACCGATGTAGGAAGTGAAGACGGGGTTAAATTGTGGACGAATGCCCTTTCTTTCCGATTTTCTTCTCCAAAGTTCAAATGGAATCTGTTGGAGGCTTAGACTCATTTAGTCACCCCCTTCCGGCACAATGAGTCTTTTCCCAAATAAGCTATATCTTTATATAGAACTTATTCAAGATACTACTATTCTATGTATTCATTAAAGCGGTGTCAAGATAAAACGCGAACTATAATGATTTTCATAATTGCTGATGGATTATAGGTCTGCTAGCTCTTTAATGATGCCACAAACATTATACTTTTCAAGTGGATAATATTCAACAGGAACTTGTTTTTCTTCTGCGAGTTGTAAAATATGTTGGAGATATTTGGGATTAGCATCTTTGCGAATGAGAATCCGATCAGGTACGCGTCTAAGTAGAACACGAGTTGTTTCACCAACACCAGGCTTGATTTTATTGATATCTTTAATTTTAAAGTCTTTCGCGATACGTTTTACTTCATCTATACCCTTAAAGTCTTCATTTAACTCTTCTGAGGAAGGAGAGAAATAGTTGGGGTCGCAATCATTAAAGTGCTTTTCAACGGTTTCTAAAAACGCGTTTGACTGATCAATAGCTAAGTTTTCTTCATAAAAAATAGCACCATGAAATTCGTCCTCAGTCATAGTTGGTAATTTAACTGTTCGACTAACAAGACCGCTAACTGTTGCATTAAGACATGCACTTGGGATAAGGAAATCTTGTCTAGTTCCATAAAGTTTTGTTACCGATGCTGGATCACTCAATACAGCAAGTTCACTATCAAGTTTTTGAAAATTCTTTTGAGCTCGAAGTTTTTGACAGGCTTCATCTAAAACAGTATTAATGGCTCCTTTACCGACCCAACCGTCTATAAATTGAATATTTTCAGCAGCATGACGATCAACGATATAATGCATAGCTGCTGAGTCAATCCCCTTCCCACGTATAATTGAGATACTGTAGTGCGGTGGCATTACCCCGTATCTAGCTTTGAGATAACGTTGAACGAGAATGCCGATAGGTGTTCCTGCTCTGGCAAGTGAAACTAGAACAAGCTCAGGTCCTTTTGAACTCCATAATTTTTCAGCAAGAGCGACTGTGGCAGATGCTGTTTCAAAAGAGAGTTGGTCTAAGCTATTAAAGTAAAGGTCCATGTAAGTTTTTGTAGGTGCGTATTCTAAAGGAAGCATTTCAGAATAATGGATACCTTGCTGGTTTAATTTTTCACGTTCTGCAGTATCTAAGATGGGGACTCTTCCTTTAACATCTTGTAGTAAGAAAGTTACACTTTCTGCTGGGTAACTGGTGCGAACAAAACGCATGCGTTTCCTCCTATTTATATTGTTTTATTGTTGGATAAAAACAATTTCTTGTCTTGAGTATGGCTGTAATTGTTCCTTGATGGCATCTTCGCAAGCCTTTGTCATTTCTTCGTAGACGATGATGTAGCGGTCAACTTCCTCAGTTACATTGTAAAGGTATGTTGATCGTTGGCTATCATATGCGCTAGGGAGATGAATAGCATTTTTGATGAGGTAATTATCCTCAGTTGAGATAGCTATAGGACTTCGTGTCGTTGATCGAACCTTCGCACCAATTTCTTGTGCAAGGAGAATTGGAAGCCACATATTTTCTTCAGTTCCGACTACTCTTACTTCATACGAGTCTCGATCTAGTGGGGAATCATCTAACTTAGAAATGAGAGTCTCAAGAGACTTGCTGTAATCTCTGAATTCAGTTTGAGTTAATCCAAGACGTGGATTATTTTTAGAAGATAAGGTAACCTTTTCATTTTGATCCAAGTTATTCTCGGGAAGACTCTGATCATCGATAGAAATAGTTGGAACATCATCCTTAAGGTGTCCCTTAATCAAGTAGATAGTGTCGATATTTTCTTCTTTATAAGTAGAAGCATGAGCCATATTTTGCCAGTTAAGGATGGAAGCCACTGCATACTTAGTTCTTTTATTCAATTTTTTAAATTCAGTAATGAAGTTAAGAATAGTATTTCCTGTCGTAATTTCATCTTCAATAAACAAAATAGTGTCATACTCAGGAATGACCTCACGGTAATACAATTTCTGATTTGTTGCGTGAGAATGTTCTTCTTCAAATGAAAGTGTTTGGATAGTTGTATCCAAATCTTCTCGAGTTGTTTGTAGGTAGAAAACGGCGTTTAGGTCATCATTTTCCAAACAAAAATGCATGATGGCTTGACCGATGGCAGTAGCAGTCTCGGCAAAGGCGATGATGAGTATGCGTTCTTGTGAACTTAAATGATCTTTAATTTGTTCGTAAAGTTCTTTAAAAAGCTGAATTGTTGTATTGGCTTGGCTAGGATAATGTTTAGCTTGATATTTATTAACAAAGAGATAGTCTCTTTTAGGATTCTTGTATCGTTTACAGATATGAATCAGATCATCTGGATTAAAGCTTGATTTATTTTCGATTATATTTACAAAATCATTTAGTTTTAATTGATAGGTCATATCAATACCTTTCTATGTAATGGTTCATTAGTTTACATATAGAATAGTAAAAATTGTACAGTTTTTTTGATTTATTTCTCCACCTTCAATTCATACAACCCTCTTACCGCATTACATCCGTAGATGGCCTGAGCCTGTTTCAGATCTTTTACAGTCAGGACTTTTTCTTTCAGCTTATTCTCAGCTATAAGACTTTGTCTGTAGATGCCATTTAAGAGGCCGAGGTGAACTGGTGGTGTGTAGAGTTGGTCTTCGATTTTAAGAACGATGTTACCGATAGAGGTTTCTAGGAGTTGTCCCTCGTGATTATAATAGATTTGTTCGTGAGGTTCGATACTAAGGTGAGGACGGTAACTTGTTTTAAAGAAGGCATAGGGGCTATCCAACGGATGTCTTTGCTCAACTAACCTTGCTTGGCAAAAGTCATCAGATAAGTTTGTTAATTGGCTATGTTCAAACTTCAGTTCACCATCTTTTTTAAGGGACAATTTAAGACGGTAGTCTGTGTCAAGATCTAGTGATTGGCACAGAGCTGTGGCTTGATTGTGAGCTTTTTCTGCATTGAAAGGATAGTCAAAGTATCGGCTACTCTCTTGTAAACGTTTTATATGCTCCTCCAGAAAGAGAAGTTTTCCTTGATGAATACGACCGGTAGAAATGAGATCAAATTTTGGGTTCTGACGGTATAGAACAGCAGCTTTTTGCTTGGTTTCTTCGTATTCGGATTCCCAGTTACTGTCCCAGGTAATCCCCCCTCCGACACCATAGATAGCCTTGGTTTCTTCCATTTGTAGTGTCCGAATGGCTACGTTGAAAATACTAGGTCCCTGTGGCACCAAGATTCCAATAGCTCCACAATAAACACCTCGAGGCTGTTTTTCAACCTTCTTAATAATCTCCATGGTTGCTATTTTTGGGGCACCTGTAATCGATCCGCATGGAAAAAGGGCTTGGAAGACATCGCATAAACTTCTATTTGTCAGGAGTTGCGTTTCAATTGTCGAAGTCATTTGCCAAACTGTAGAGTATTGTTCAACTTGGCAAAGGCTCTTAACATCTTCACTTCCTATTTTAGAAATACGATTCATGTCATTTCTAAGAAGATCAACAATCATCATATTTTCAGAGCGATTTTTTTGGTCCTGAGCTAGCCATCTTGCTTGTGCAAGGTCAGTTTCACTTGTTAAACCTCGATTGGTAGTACCTTTCATAGGACGAGTAGTCAACTTATCGCCATCTTTTTTAAAGAAGAGTTCTGGACTTATAGAAATGATAGAAACATCATCGTGCTGAATAAAGGCATTGTAATGGGCATTTTGCTCAACAACCAATCGATTGTAGATGACAAAGGGATCAGCTGTCAGGTTCTGTTGAAGTTGAACAGTATAATTGACCTGATAAGTATCACCTTGTCGAATATGGTGGTGTATATGCTCAATAGCAGCCTTGTATTCCTCAGCAGAAGTTAGCTCTTGCCAAGATTTTGGTAAGGTAATAGGGTCATAAGTAAGTGGAATAGGCTCTGTTTGAACAGTTTCATGAACAGTGAAGTAGAGGAGATACTCAGACATTAATGGACCATCAATAACCTGAAATTTTGTCTCGAAGGCAGGGGCTGCTTCATAGGAAACATAACCTACTGCATAATAACCTTCATTTTGATAGGCTTCGAGTTCATCTAAAAGGGGTTTGACATCCTTAATGTCCTTTGTTTTTAGTTCTTTAATGGTGTCTGTAAAGATTTGTCTGACACCAAGTTCTTTAAAATCAATAACAGTTTTCTTATGCATACTTAGAGTATAACATAAGAAGTTTCCCTCTGGTTCTTTTTCATGTTTTAATTATCTTTCTCAAAATTTTAACCAAAAATGAACTTTTCAGATAGTTTTACATATGTTATAATGATAGGGACTAAAAGAAGATTTTAGAGGGAAATATGACTGAAAAAAATAACTTTGAGAAAGGCAACAGCAACCTTTCAAACAATAAAATGAAAAAAGGCACTTCTAAGAATTCATGGAAGCACCAGATGTACGAGCTAGAAATAGCTATTGCTAAAGAGTCAAGTAACAAAAAAAGAAATGAACTCATTAAACTTCATAATGGCTATATGAGTGAGTATGATAGCTTAAAGAAACAAATCATATGGTTAGCCGTCTTGGGAATTTGTTTCTTATTAGTATTGGCAATTTTTGGTTATTTTATTTGGAATAGTTACAATAGTGAGAATATGTCTTATACATCATCTTGGCTTCAAGAGAGGGTACTGAGCACTTATAGAGCTTAGTGTTCTGATCCTAGTAAATAATAGAGTCTCTAGACAAAAGTCTAGGGATTTTTTGATATAAAAAGGGATTTAGTAAGTCAATATATAGTTATTAGCTATAACGATATCTAAGCAAAAGGAGATAACAGAAGTCGGTAACCCTTTATTTTATAGGGTATAGTCTAAAACTATATATAGAGAAAACTAATAGCAATTATACAGCTACCCATTTCTTTGGTAAGATAAGTTCAACAACAAAGAGGAGGACACAAGATGTCAACTACTATCATTGGTTTCCCACGTTTGGGTGAATTCCGCGAATTAAAATTTACAACAGAAAAATACTTTAGAAATGAAATTACTGCAGATGAACTTTTAGCAGCAGCCAAAGACTTGCGTGCAAAACACTGGAATATTGTTAAAGAGAAGGGTATCACTGAAATTCCTTCAAATGATTTTTCACATTACGATAACTTCCTTGATGCAGCTTTCCTTTTCAACGTCGTACCTGAATCTGTTCAAAACTTGGATTTGACAGATCTTGAACGTTACTTTGCTTTGGCGCGTGGTTACCAAGGTGAAAAAGGGGATGTACGTGCCCTTCCTATGAAAAAATGGTTTAATACTAACTACCATTACATCGTTCCTAAATTTGAAAAAACAACAGAAGTTAAACTTGCTGGTCACAAGATTTTTGATGAGTACCAAGAAGCAAAAGAATTGGGTCTTAATACACGTCCAGTTGTGGTTGGACCATTCACTTTCCTTCAATTGTCTGATTTTGAAGATGGTGTAAAAGCTGAAGACTTCGTAGATAGCTTTGTTTCTGCATACCAAGATGTCTTTGCAAAATTGGCAGAGCTTGGTGCTACTCGTATTCAACTCGATGAGCCAGCTCTTGTTAAAGATTTGACATCTGAAGAAAAAGCTCTCTTCTTGAACCTCTACAACAAGCTCTTGGCTGATAAGAAAGGCCTTGAAGTTTTGATTCAAACTTACTTTGGTGATGTTCGTGATGTCTACAATGACCTTGTGAACTTGCCAGTTGATGGTATTGGTCTTGACTTTGTTGAAGGTAAGAAAACACTTGAATTGGTTAAAGGTGGTTTCCCAGCTGATAAGATTCTCTATGCCGGTATCGTCAATGGTAAAAACATCTGGCGTAACAACTACGAGAAGAGCCTTGCAATTCTTGAACAAGTTCCAGCTGAAAATGTTGTTTTGACAACCTCTTGCTCACTTCTCCACGTACCATTTACAACTGCTAATGAAGATTTTGAACCAGCTATTTTGGACCACTTCGCCTTTGCGGTTGAAAAATTGGGTGAATTGCGTGACTTGGATGCCATCCGCAATGGTCAAGGTGCAGAAGCACTTGCTGCTAACAAAGAACTCTTTGCGACTGAGCGTGTTGGTGAAAATGCTGAGCTTCGTGCTCGTATTGCAGGTTTGACTGAAGCTGATTACACTCGTTTGCCAGCGTTTGCAGAACGTGAAGCGATTCAAAAGGATGCCTTCAAACTTCCATTGCTTCCAACCACAACTATCGGTTCATTCCCTCAAACTAAGGAAGTTCGTGCTAAACGTTTGGCTTTCCGTAAGAATGAATTGTCACAAGAAGAATACGATGCTTTCCTTGCTGAAATCACTGATGAATGGATTAAATGGCAAGAAGAAGTTGGATTTGACGTTCTTGTTCATGGTGAGTTTGAACGTAATGACATGGTTGAGTACTTCGGTCAGAACTTGTCAGGTTACCTCTTCTCTAAAAATGGTTGGGTTCAATCATACGGTATGCGTGGGGTTAAACCACCAATCATTTGGGGTGATGTCACTCGTCTTAACCCAATCACTGTTAAATGGTCTAGCTACGCACAAAGCCGTACAGACAAACCTGTTAAAGGCATGTTGACTGGACCTGTAACTATCCTTAACTGGTCATTCCCACGTGAGGACATCTCTATTAAGGATTCAACTCTTCAAATTGCTCTTGCAATCAAAGACGAAGTGCTTGACCTTGAAGCTGCAGGCGTGAAAATTATCCAAATTGACGAAGCTGCTCTTCGTGAAAAATTGCCACTCCGTCGTAGTGACTGGTATGAGGATTACCTTGACTGGGCAATTCCAGCTTTCCGTTTGGTACACTCAACTGTAGCATCAGATACACAAATCCACACTCATATGTGTTACTCAGAATTTACAGATATCATTCCAGCCATCGACAACTTGGATGCTGACGTTATCTCATTTGAAGCTAGTCGTTCAAATCTTGAAATCTTGGATGAACTTAAAGCTCAAAACTTCCAAACAGAAGTTGGACCTGGGGTTTACGATATCCACTCACCACGTGTCCCACAAGACGGTGAAATTGACCACACTATCGAAGCAATCTTGGCTAAAGTACCAAGCGGTAAAGTATGGATCAACCCTGACTGTGGTTTGAAGACTCGCGGAATCAAAGAAACTAAAGAAAGCTTGATCAAGCTTGTAGAAGCTGCAAAAGCAGCTCGCGAAAACTTGTAAGCGGAAGTTATCATATGTTGAAGACCTTCTTCCTTAAGTGTAGAAGGTTTTCAATAGCGAATAAATTTCTAAAGATTTTTGCAAGCAGGCTATGATTGACAAGTGTTTCACTATTTTTATGAAGTCAATAGGCACTTAAAACAGCTTTTGTCTTAACAAAAATCTAAAAAGAAGAAGGTATAAAATATGACAAGCCAAACACCATCACTCTCTTTTGAAGTCTTTCCACCTAACCCTGCAGTAGGTAACGAAAAAATTCTACGTGCCCTTGAGGATATGCAAGGATTGGCTCCACACTTTATCAGTGTGACAGCTAGTAATAACAAATATAATATCAAAGAGACGACGGTTCCTTTGGCAGATCATATTCAAAATGACCTAGCCATCCCAACGATTGCCCACCTTCCGGCTATCTATTTGAGTAAAGAAAAGGTTGCTGATACCTTACGTGACTTGGATGCTGTTGGTGTACACCGTATCTTAGCCCTACGTGGTGATATCATTCCTGGTGTGGAACCTCTTAAAGACTTTAGATATGCCACTGATTTGATTGAGTTTATTAAGGAAGAAGCTCCTCAATTTGATATCATCGGTGCCTGCTATCCTGAAGGGCATCCAGATTCGCCAAATCAAATCTCTGATATCCAAAACCTTAAGAAAAAGGTTGATGCAGGTTGTTCTAGCCTTGTAACTCAACTCTTCTTTGACAATGAACGTTTCTATGATTTTCAAGATAAATGTACCTTGGCTGGAATTGATGTACCGATTCATGCGGGTATTATGCCTATTTTGAATCGTAACCAAGCCCTACGTTTGCTTAAGACTTGTGAAAATATCCATTTACCACGTAAGTTCCGTGCCATTTTGGATAAGTATGAGCATGATCCTGAGTCACTTAGAGCAGCCGGTCTTGCTTATGCGATTGACCAGATTGTCGACCTTGTTACTCAAGATGTTGCAGGCGTTCACCTCTACACCATGAATAATGCAGAGACCGCTCGTCATATTCACGAAGCTACTCATTCTTTGTTTAAGCATCATTCACAAGTTAGCGCTCTATAATTGAATCATAAAATTACCACCTATAGATTAGTCTATAGGTGGTTGCTTGTTTCGAGTAGTAAAATGGGTGACTTGCTTACAATCCTAGTATTGTCGTGTATAAAAAAGACTTAGAGCTAAGCTCTAAGTCTTAAATATTATTCGCCTACGAAAGCATTGATTTCTACTTCGATATTCGCAATTTTTTCTTTAGCATCTGCTTCAGATTCACCAACTGTAGCGATGTAGAATTTGATTTTTGGTTCTGTACCTGAAGGACGAACGGCAAACCATGAATCATCAGCCAAGATGTATTTAAGTACGTTACTTGGAGGAGTTGTCAATTTTTCAACGCCGTCAGCAGTAGTAGCTGTTTGTTCCAAGAAGTCTTCTGTCTTAGCAATGTCTGTGTTGTTGAATTGTTTAGGAGCATTGCCACGGAATTTATCCATGATTTTCTTGATTTCAGCAGCTCCGTCAACACCTGAAAGGGTAACAGAGATAGTTTTTTCTGCGAAGTAACCATATTGTTTGTAGATTTCTTCGATACCATCTGCCAAAGTCATACCACGTGAGCGGTAGTAAGCTGCGATTTCAGCAACGATAAGAACGGCTTGGATAGCATCTTTGTCACGTACGAATGGTTTGATGAGGTAACCGAAGCTTTCTTCGAAACCAAGCATGTAAGTGTGGTTGTGTTGTGTTTCAAATTCATGAATTTTTTCACCGATAAATTTGAAACCAGTCAAAACGTTAAACATAGTCGCGCCGTAGCTTTCTGCAATCTTAGTTACCAACTCAGTTGATACGATTGATTTACAGAGGGCAGCATTTTCAGGAAGCGTACCAGCTGTTTTGTGAGCTTCAAGAATATATTTAGCAATGATAGCTCCGATTTGGTTACCAGAAAGGTTGAGGTAAGAACCGTCTGGTTGGCGGATTTCAACACCAAGACGGTCAGCATCTGGGTCAGTTGCAACCAATACATCAGCGTCTACTTTACGACCAAGTTCTTCAGCAAGAGCAAAAGCAGCTTGGCTTTCAGGGTTTGGAGATTTAACAGTTGAGAAGTCAGCATCTGGAACAGCTTGAGCTTCAACAACTTGAACTGCTTCAAATCCAGCTTGCGCAAGAGCACGACGAGCCAACATTTCACCAGTACCATGAAGTGGAGTGTAGACAATCTTCATGTCGCGACCGTATTCATTGATCAAGTCTTGGTTGATGTTAACACCTTTTACTTCTTTCAAATATTCAGCGTCGACGTTTTCACCGATAACTTCAATCAAGCCACTGGCTTTGCTTTCGTCAAGGTCAGCCAATTGGACAGTGAATGGATTTTCGATAGCACGGATGTAATCTGTCAATGCATCCGCATCTGCAGGTGGCATTTGTCCACCATCTTCACCGTATACTTTGTAACCATTAAATGGAGCAGGGTTATGGCTAGCTGTTACCATGATACCTGCAAATGTGTGGAGGTGACGAACAGCAAATGACAATTCAGGTGTTGGACGTAGGCTTTCAAATACATAAGATTTGATACCATGAGCAGCCAAAACTTGAGCAGATTCAAATGCAAACTCAGGAGAGAAGTGACGGCTATCGTAAGCGATAGCAACACCACGTTTTTTAGCTTCTTCCCCTTTTGAGTCGATCAATTGAGCCAAACCTTCAGTTGCTTGGCGAACAACGTAAATGTTAATACGGTTAGTACCAGCACCAATCAAACCACGCATACCTGCAGTACCGAATTCAAGGTTGGTATAGAAGGCATCTTCTTTCGTTTTTTCATCCATTGCGGCCAACTCATCACGAAGGTAAGCAGGCAATTCAGCGAAGTCGAGCCATTTTTGATAATTTTCAGTGTAAGACATAGCAATCTCCTTTATATTTTTAAACGCTTACATTATACCATAATTAAAAGAAAAAAACATGGTAATCACCATGTTTTTTCTTTATTTTTTCAATCTTAATAACACAGGTGTGATACTTAGGGTTAGCAGGCCAGCGATAATCATTTCAGCAATCGAATTTGTTGTGAAAATGGTTGCCATTAGTGTTTTTCCACCCGCTGTGTAGAAGTTAGGGATTAAGAAGTAGATGCCAATAAGTACGAAAAATGTATTTGTGAAAGCACCTAAAACCCCAGATAGAATCAAACCTAGACGGTTTTGAAGTAACTTGTAGACAAAGTAGGGGAAAATACCGATTAGGATGCGAGGGACGATGGCAATGACTGCAGATGCCCAAGTTCCCCCTTCAACAAAGGGACTAAAGAGATAGCTACTAACCGTATAAATGATTGTGTTACGAACAATACTCATAATTCCCATGAAACCACCCAAATAGGCTCCAATTTTAGGACCATAGACGATACTAGCAATAATAACTGGGATGTGCGTTAGGGTTGGTTTAATTGGAAGTACAAAAGCGGCAAAGATGGTTTGACTAAGTACTTCGATAACAACCATAGTCGCTATCAAGAGCGCTAACTGCGCTGTTTGGTTTGCTTTATTTTTCTTATTCATCATAAACTCCTTTTTATTCTCTACAAGGCTATTTTGTTAAAGCATTGTCAATAGATTCAATAATGTCATCGATATCAGCTAAGGCACCGCGTCCCGTATCTCCACAAGCCAGTAAACCTGATTTTGGAAGAATTTCTTGGTAGCCAAGGTCATGCAAAGTATCTAAATTTTTCCTAGTCAGTGGATTTTCATACATTTTCGTATTCATTGCAGGGGCAATTAGTTTTGGGGTAGTGCTAGGTAAAGCTAAAGCAGTAGCAGTAAGCATATTATCGGCAATACCATGTGCTAATTTGGCAATGGTATTTGCTGAAGCTGGAACTACAATAAAGAGGTCAGCTTCTTTTCCTAAGTCAATATGATTAATACGTTCAGCCAATTTTTCTTCCATGACATCAGTGTGAACAGGATTCTTCGAAAGGACTTGAAGTGTCAGAGGGGTGATAAAGGCTTGAGCAGCTTCAGTCATAATGACGTGAACGTCATAACCTTTTTTCTTTAACCTGCTTGTTAGATCAGCTGCTTTATAGGCGGATATTGATCCTGAAACAGCAAGGATGATACGTTTAGTCATGGCATATCCTTTCAAATAAAGCTTGAGCAATTGCAGATTTAGTCGTAACTTTCTCCTCGTTTTTTTCGTCAACAAGATAGGCAATATGCTGATCTGGAGTAATATCACTCAAGTCGTTGGCAACAATAATATCAGCTTTGTTGCGTTTCAGACTTGCACGAGCAACCTCAAAAAGCTCTTCTTTACTTACATTAACCAAAAGTTTGAAGCCAATCAATTGAATAGCAGGATTCCATTGTTTGACGAGGCTAATGACCTTCGGTGTTTTTTTAAGAAAAAGAACCTGATAATCAGAAGCTGAAGATATCTTGCTCTCAGTGTTAGATTTATGCAAGAATTGAGCGAGATCTTCGGTATCCTCCAATTCAGCGAAATCCGTCATATAAATAGGAGTATAATCAGAGACTGCCATACTATGGATAAGAACATCGTGCTCTTTGACGAGTGGCTCCATCTTTTTGAGAAGACTATCTACGTTCGTAATTTCTGTAATCTTTAGATTTTCTTTCGGTTCTGGTTTAACCGCTGTCTTGGTCGTTACTAAGGTTACTTGGTGACCCTTAGCCAAGAAAAGTTCAGCGATTTCCTTTCCTAGATAACCTGTTGAATGGTTTGTGATTCCACGTACAGCATCAATCTTTTCAGTGGTACCACCCGATGTAATCAAAATTTTCATAGTAGTATTGTACTAAAAATTGGGTCATTAGTAAATAAATAGTAGGTATTTTTGGGGTGTACCCCTATAAATTATAGTTATAACGATTTATAACAAAACAAAAACCGAACATTGAAAAGTAATTGACCAAAAATAATGCGTTTTTTATCAAACTCTGATATAATAGATTCTAGAAAAATATAGAGGAGTGTCTCATGAAAACAGATATCGAAATTGCTCAAAGTGTAGAATTAAAACCAATCACAGAAGTAGTTGAAAAAGTTGGAATCGGCTTTGACGATTTGGAACTCTACGGAAAATATAAGGCAAAATTGTCATTTGATAAGATCAATGCAGTCAAAGACAATAAGCCAGGAAAATTGATTTTGGTAACAGCCATCAACCCAACACCAGCAGGTGAAGGTAAATCAACCATGTCAATCGGTCTTGCAGACGCTCTTAACAAAATTGGTAAGAAAACAATGATTGCCCTTCGTGAACCATCACTTGGTCCGGTTATGGGAATCAAAGGTGGTGCTGCAGGTGGTGGTTACGCTCAAGTGCTTCCGATGGAAGATATCAACCTCCACTTCACAGGGGATATGCACGCTATTACTACAGCAAATAATGCTTTGTCAGCCCTTCTTGACAACCATATTCATCAAGGAAATGCTCTCGGCATTGACCAACGTCGTATCATTTGGAAACGTGTGGTTGACCTTAATGACCGTGCGCTTCGTCATGTAAACGTTGGTCTTGGCGGACCACTTAATGGTATTCCACGTGAAGATGGTTTTGATATTACTGTTGCGTCTGAAATCATGGCGATTCTTTGCTTGGCTACTGATATTAATGACCTTAAAGAACGTTTGGCAAATATTGTAGTTGCTTACCGTTATGATCGTACACCAGTTTATGTACGTGATCTTGAAATTGAAGGTGCGCTTACCCTTATTCTTAAAGATGCCATCAAACCAAACTTGGTACAGACAATTTATGGGACACCAGCCTTGGTACACGGTGGTCCATTTGCCAACATCGCTCACGGATGTAACTCAGTTCTAGCTACAGCTACAGCTCTTCGTTTGGCTGATTATACGATTACTGAAGCAGGTTTCGGTGCTGACCTTGGTGCTGAAAAATTCCTTGATATCAAGACTCCAAACCTCCCAACAACTCCTGATGCCGTTGTTATTGTTGCGACACTTCGTGCCCTTAAAATGCACGGTGGGGTAGCCAAAACGGACCTCTCTGAAGAAAATGTTCAGGCTGTTCGTGATGGCTTCGCAAACTTGAAACGTCATGTAGAAAACGTTCGTAAATTTGGTCTTCCAGCAGTCGTTGCTATTAACGAGTTTGTTGCTGATACAGAAGCTGAAATTGCAGCCCTTAAAGAACTTTGTGCAGAAATCGATGTTCCTGTTGAATTGGCTAGCGTTTGGGCTAATGGTGCTGATGGTGGTATTGACCTTGCCAACGCAGTAGTTGATGCTGTTGAAAATGGTAATGCCGACTATAAACGTCTTTATTCTGATGATGATAGCTTGGAAGAAAAAATCACTAAGATTGTTACTGAAATCTATGGTGGTAAATCAGTTGTCTTCGAGAAAAAAGCTAAGAACCAACTCAAACAATTTGCAGAATTCGGTTGGGATAAATTGCCAGTATGTATGGCTAAAACACAATATAGCTTCTCAGATAACCAATTCTTACTTGGAGCACCAGAAGGCTTTGATATCACTATCCGTGAATTTGTTCCTAAAACAGGTGCTGGATTTATCGTAGCTCTTACAGGTGATGTTATGACCATGCCTGGTCTTCCAAAAGCACCAGCAGCCCTCAAGATGGACGTAGCTGAAGACGGAACAGCTGTTGGTTTGTTCTAAGAAGAAATATCGATATAAAACAGTACCTATTGGTGCTGTTTTTTCGTTTCAGTTATGAAAAACTTAAGGAAAGTATAGTAGACTGAATCTAAATAAAAGAAGATCAAAGCACTAGATGATTATGTGTATTTTAGATATAATGATAAGACTTAGTCAAAGTGTTCTTTGTATCTTTGACACCTAACAAGGGGGATAACTATGATTAAAATACTACTAGTAGAAGATGATTTGAGTTTGTCCAACTCAGTTTTTGATTTTTTAGATGACTTTGCTGATGTTATGCAGGTCTTTGATGGTGATGAAGGCCTCTACGAAGCTGAAAGTGGCGTCTATGATTTGATTCTTTTAGACTTAATGTTACCTGAAAAAGATGGTTTCACTGTTCTTAGAGAATTACGTGATAAAGGTGTAACAACTCCTGTACTTATCATGACTGCCAAGGAAAGTCTAGACGATAAGGGACATGGTTTTGAACTTGGTGCGGATGACTATCTAACCAAACCTTTCTACTTAGAAGAGTTGAAGATGCGTATTCAAGCACTTTTGAAACGCTCTGGTAAATTTGACCAAAACACACTTTCTTTCGGTGATGTTCGTGTCAATCTTGCTACAAATTCAACCTTTGTGGGTGATAAAGAAGTAGAACTTCTTGGTAAAGAGTTTGATTTATTAGTTTATTTCTTACAAAATCAGAATGTGATCTTGCCTAAGTCACAAATTTTTGACCGTCTTTGGGGATTTGATAGTGATACCACGGTATCAGTTGTTGAAGTATACGTTTCTAAAATTCGTAAGAAACTTAAAGGAACAGACTTTGCTGCCAACCTCCAAACCTTGAGAAGTGTGGGGTACATTTTGAAGAATGCTGACTAAATTTTTCAATTATCTCTTTAGGAGAATCAAGTCAGAAGGATTTAAGTCTTTCATTCATTTCTTTGCCACTTTTTCTGGTATTTTCCTTGTCATGACTGTCATGATTTTGCAGATTCTGAGTTACGGCGTTTATTCAAATGTGGATTCTAGTCTGAAAATGGCAGCAACTAAGACCAATTCTTATTTAGAAATGGAAATGCTAAAACGGGAACTTTTTCTGACTTCTGAGGTAGATCAAAATAATACGACAACCATCTACCAAGCCTATGATACTAAAGGGTCGACAGATGAAACACCTGACTCGAGTGGCTCTAAAAAAGAATCTAAAAAGAAATCAAAGATGGAAGATGCCCCTCACGATTTATCTGTTGCGGCGAATACCAGTGTCTTAGTGCTTGATAAGAATGGAAAAGTCCTCAATGTCGTTGATAAATTTTCTAGCTTATCCAATTTACCAATAGATAAAAATAACATTGATGTTATCAGCAAGGGAAGCGCTCAGAATTATTTCGATCAAACCGAAAAGTATCGCCTGATTACTGAAAAAGTAGATAATAGTCTCTATCCTGATGCTAAGTACCTTGTTATTGCGATTAATACAACTCAATTGGAAGAAGCCACTGAACGTTATGTCAAGCTCATTGTCATCATGATGAGTTTCTTCTGGCTCCTATCTGTTGCGGCTAGTATGTATTTGGCCAAGTGGTCAAGACGTCCTATCCAGGAAAGTCTGGAGAAGCAGAAGGCATTTGTTGAAAATGCCAGTCACGAGTTACGGACACCGCTTGCTGTGATTCAAAACCGATTAGAAGTTCTTTTCCGCAAGCCTGAGAGCACCATTTTAGATAATTCAGAGAATATTGCTTCAAGTCTTGATGAAGTACGTAATATGCGTCTGTTGACGACAAATCTCTTGAACTTGGCTCGTCGTGACGATGGTATTAAGCCGGAAATCGAAACCTTAGAACCTGCTTTCTTTGATACAGTATTTACCAATTATGCCATGATTGCTGAAGAAAACGAGAAAGGATTTACGGCCCAAAACCAAGTTAGCCGTCCTATTCAGACTGATAAAACGCTACTGAAGCAGCTAATGACGATTTTATTTGATAATGCTATTAAGTATACAGAAGATGATGGACATGTTATCTTTTCGGTTCGCACTAATGACCGACATCTTTATATTTCGGTAGCTGATAATGGTCCTGGTATATCATATAGTGATAAGAAAAAAATCTTTGATCGCTTTTATCGCGTAGATAAGGCTAGAACCAGACAAAAAGGTGGGTTTGGACTGGGCTTATCCCTAGCGCAACAAATTGTTTTAGCTCTTAAAGGAACAATTGTTGTCAAGGACAATCATCCGAAGGGGACTATTTTTGAAGTTAAAATCACTGGAGTTTAATTAATAAAGAAAACCTGCTAGCCTATGGTCTAGCAGGTTTTTATGTTATAAGGTAATAAAAAAACTCCTAAATGGTGCTTTCAATTAGTTAGCCAATTTAGCTGCAAGACGTGATTTATCGCGGCTTGCTTTGTTTTTATGAATCAAACCTTTAGAAGCGGCTTTATCGATGCTAGCAGATGCAGCACGATAAGCTTCTTCAGTTGGGTTAGCGTTGAATGCTTTGATAGCAGTACGCAAAGCTGATTTTTGAGCTGAGTTTTGTTCGTTTTGTTTAACGTTAAGTTCAGCGCGTTTGATAGCTGATTTAATATTTGCCAATGTTTTCACCTCCAAAATTTATCTAACTATGTCATTATACGTTATTTTAGACCCCTTGGCAAGCTTTTTCTATTTTTTTAAGTGGATGAAGTCGATTTTATGATTGTCTCCCTTATGAAGAATCAGTTCGGCTCGGCTTCGTGTAGGTTCGATATAATTTTCCAGGTTAACCAAATTGATATCACGCCAAGTTTTTTGTGCTAAAGATAAGGCTTCATCTTTACTGAATTTAGTGAAACGATGGTAATAGTTATTTTCATCTTTCTTGGCGAGCTCAAGAAGGGTTTGAAAACGTTCGAGATACCATGATTCGATATTATTAACTTCAGCATCAATGTAAAGAGAAAAATCGAAATAGTCACTCATGTAGAGTCTTTGGTTAATAGGATTCTGGAAAACATTAATCCCTTCGACAATCAAAAAATTGGGCTGTCTGATTTCTTGTGTAAGACCTGGTACAATATCATAAATTTCATGGGAGTAAACAGGAATATTGACATCACCACCATTTTTTATAGTATCTAAAAAATTGAGAAGAAGCGGCATATCGTAGGATTCAGGGAAACCCTTACGGTTAAGGATGTCTTTTTCTTTCAAGACTTGGTTAGGATAGAGAAAGCCATCGGTTGTTACAAGTTCAACCTTAGATTGGGGGAAGGTACGTTGTAACAAGAGTTGAAGCAAACGACTGGTAGTGGATTTGCCAACAGCAACTGAACCAGATACCCCAATAATAAATGGACGATTAGTCTGTGATTTTTGTAAAAAGATACTCTTAGAAAAGGTTAAATCATTGGCCGTTTTCTGATAGATACGAATGAGATTGATAAGGGGAAGATAAATATCACTAACTTCTTGCACATCGATCTTGTCATTAAGGCTACGAATGGAATCAAGTTCTTCCGCAGTCAATGGGGCATTACCTTCTTTATGAAGGCGTTGCCACTCCTTACGTGATATCGTTTCGAAATTGATAAATTCATTTAACATAGCTAACATTATAGCAGAAAAAAAGCCGGAATGTAAGCCTTATCATATCACTAGCCTTACTTTGGTATTTATGATACGATAAAGGGAAAAGACTATCTAGAAGGAAAAAATAATGTCAAAAATGTATTATGCTGAGACGCCAGATGCGGCTCACGATATTCATGATTTAAAGGTAAATTTGTTAGGAGAAAGTTTTCAGTTTTATACGGATGCTGGGGTTTTCTCTAAAAAAATGATTGATTATGGAAGTCAAGTGCTTTTGAGTGCATTAGATTTGGAAGCTGGAAACACACTATTAGATGTGGGCTGTGGCTACGGTCCTCTTGGTATTAGTTTGGCCAAGGTACAAGGAGTCAAAGTCACAATGATTGACATCAATAGTAGGGCAATTGATTTAGCGAAACAAAATGCTGAACGAAATAAGGTTGAAGCTACTATTTTCCAATCGAATGTCTATGAAAATGTTACTGGAAGTTTTGACTATATTATTTCTAATCCACCTATCCGTGCTGGCAAGAAGGTGGTTCATCAAGTTATTGAGGAGGCATATGATTATCTCAATCAAGGTGGTAACCTAACTATTGTTATTCAGAAAAAACAAGGAGCTCCGTCAGCTAAAGCTAAGATGGAGGATGTGTTTGGTAATGCTGAAGTCGTTAAAAAGGATAAAGGATATTATATCCTTAGAAGTGAGAAAATATGAGAACCGTTGATTTAATTGAAAAGAAAAGAGATGGAGGCGAGTTAAGCACAGAGGAAATTTCATATCTCATTAATGGCTATGTGTCTGGGAAAATTCCAGACTATCAGATAGCTGCACTGGCGATGGCAATTTATTATCAAGGAATGTCTATTCGTGAAATCCATGATTTGACCACTGATATGGTTGCTTCAGGTGAACAATATGATTTGTCGGAAATTCCAGGTGTTAAGGTAGATAAACATTCGACCGGTGGTGTTGGCGATAAGGTAACCATCATCCTTATGCCACTTGTAGCTAGCTTTGGTGTTCCAGTAGCTAAGATGAGTGGTCGTGGTCTTGGACATACAGGTGGAACGATTGACAAATTAGAGTCTATCAAAGGCTATCAGGTTGAGCGTAGCAAGGAAGAGTTCATTCAGCAAGTTAAAGACATTGGAATTTCCCTCATTGGTCAGTCTGAGCATTTAGTTAAGGCTGATAAACTTCTTTATGCCTTGCGTGATGTCACTGCAACAGTAGATTCCATTCCTCTAATCGCAAGCTCTGTTATGTCCAAAAAGATTGCAGCAGGCGCTGATAAGATTTTACTGGATGTTACTGTTGGTCAAGGCGCTTTTATGAAAAATATGTCTGACGCTGAGAAGTTGTCTGAAACCATGGTTGCACTAGGTCATGAGGTCAATCGTGAAACGATTGCAGTTATTACAGATATGAGCCAGCCACTAGGTAAGGCTATTGGTAACCGTTTAGAAATCACAGAGGCTATTGAAATTATGCAAGGTAGGGGACGTGAAGATATCACTGACTTTATCTGTGAGTTGGCTGAGATTCTATTAGATTTAGCTCAGGTTGAAGCTAGTCAGGAAGAGATTCGTCAGCACTTAGTGGGTGGAAAAGCTCTTGCTAAGTTTGAAGAACTCATTCAAGCTCAAGGTGGTGATTTGACCGATCTTTATCGTCATAGCAGTGCGCCTGTCGTGACAGATATTCATGCTCATGAAACAGGTTACATTAAAGAGTTACCTGCAATGTCATTTGGAAAATTTGCTATGCAATTAGGAGCAGGTCGAGCTACGAAGTCAGATAGTCTTAATTATGAAACAGGAATTGTATTTGAAAAGAAAGTTGGCGATTCTGTGACTCAGGGAGACCTTATTGCCAAGGTCTATAGCCAAGAAATTTTATCTGAAAAAATGCTGACTGAATTCGAAAAAAATGTTATTATGGGTAGTGAATGTAAAGAAACGACAGAAATATTAAAGATAATTCGCTAACCCTTAATTTAATTCTAATCAAGGAGTTTGTTTATGTCTGTTAATAGCTATATTGACCATACCTTACTAAAAGCTGATGCTAATAAAGAACAGATTCTTGCCCTAATTGATGAGGCTAAGAAGTATGAGTTTGCCAGTGTCTGTGTTAATCCAACTTGGGTCAAAACGGCAGCTGAATTGCTAAAAGATAGTTCTGTTAAAGTTTGTACGGTTATTGGTTTTCCTTTGGGAGCATCGACCTCCGCAGTTAAGGCTTTTGAAGCTAAGGATGCTATTGCCAATGGAGCGGATGAAATTGATATGGTAATCAATATCGGTGCTCTTAAATCTAGAAATCTTAAATTAGTTGAAGACGATATTAAAGCTGTTGTTGAAGCTAGTGGAAGTAAACTTGTAAAGGTTATCATTGAAACTTGTCTATTGACTGATGAAGAAAAGGTCGAAGCTTGCCAATTAGCAAAACTGGCAGGTGCAGATTTTGTGAAGACATCTACAGGGTTTTCTACTGGTGGCGCTACCATTGAAGATATTGAACTTATGCGAGAAGCTGTGGGTCCTATTATGGGAGTCAAGGCATCTGGTGGAGCACGAACACTTGAGGCGGCTCAAGCCTTTATCAAAGCTGGTGCAACCCGTATTGGTACTTCGTCAGGAGTGGCCATTATGAAAGGGCAAGAAAGCCATGACAGTTATTGAAAAAGAGCAAGTGATAGAAGCAGCTCGATTGGCAGCAGAAAATGCCTATGTTCCCTACTCTAAGTTTAGAGTTGGTGCGGCTTTGATTACAAAAAATGGAGAAATCTTTCAAGGCTGCAATATAGAAAATGCCTCTTTTGGATTGACCAATTGTGCAGAAAGAACGGCTATTTTTAAAGCGGTATCTGAAGGACACCGTGACTTTGAATGTCTCGCAGTATACGGAGACACCAAAGAGCCCATCTCACCATGTGGTGCTTGTCGCCAAGTAATGGTTGAATTTTTAAAATCTGATTCTAAAGTGATTCTTATCGCTGAAGATAACTCGACAGTCGAGATGACAGTCGGAGAGTTGTTACCATACTCTTTTACGGACTTACAATAGTCTAGTTGTTTTATTCTTTATTAAGCAAGTTTTCTTGCAAGTTATAGGAGGAGTGTTCAAGATGAAATTGAACAAGAAAATTATCGGACTTGGCCTTGTTGCTGTAGCAGCACTTGGTCTTGCAGCATGTGCACGTGGCGGACGCGGTGGATCATCAGCTGATTCAAAAGTTAAAGCTGCTATCGTTACAGATACTGGTGGGGTTGATGATAAATCATTTAACCAATCAGCATGGGAAGGTCTTCAAGCTTGGGGTAAAGCTAACAAACTTGAAAAAGATTCTGGCTACAATTACTTCCAATCTGGTTCAGAGTCTGACTTTGCAACAAACTTGTCTTCAGCACAAAGTCAAGGCTACAACCTCATCTTTGGTGTTGGTTTTGCTCTTCATGATGCAGTAGCAGATGCAGCTAAAGAACACGAAGATGTGAACTATGTAATTATTGACGATGTTATTAAAGACCAAAAGAACGTTGAAAGCGTTTTGTTTGCCGATAATGAAGGTGCTTACCTTGCAGGTATCGCAGCAGCTATGCAATCAAAAACAAATAAAGTTGGTTTCATCGGTGGTCAAACATCAGATACAATTACACGTTTTGAAGCTGGTTTCACAGCTGGTGCTAAGTCAGTAAAACCTGACATCGATGTACAAGTTCAATATGCTGAATCATTCTCTGATGCTGCTAAAGGGACAACAATCGCTTCAACAATGTATGCTTCAGGCGTTGACGTAATCTACCAAGCTGCTGGTGGTACTGGTACTGGTGTCTTCACAGCTGCTAAAGAAGTTAACGAAAAACTTGATGCTGAAAGCGATAAGAAAGTATGGGTAATCGGTGTTGACCGTGACCAAACAGCAGAAGGTAATTATACATCTTCAGACAAGAAAAAATCTAACTTTGTTTTGACTTCAACAATCAAACAAGTTGGTACAGTTGTTAAAGATATTGCTAACGGACAAGTCAAAGGCGATAAATTCGAAGGTGGTAAAACTAAGACTTACGGTATCAAAGACGGTGGTGTTGACATTGTAACGTCTAATCTTCCTTCAGATATCAAGGATTCAGTAGAAAAAGCTAAAGAACAAATCAAGAATGGTGAATTGAAACCAACTGATGGTCTTAGCAAATAATAGTTAAGTATAAGTCTTTATAGAACTTAGACTGAGACAAATTTTTGTCTCAGCAAAGGGAAGCAGTTAATGATCCCCTTTGCTGAAATAAAAATTATTCTTGGAAGGAGATTGTATGACGAAGCCAAATGTCATTGAGATGCACGATATTACCAAAAAATTTGGTGAATTCGTGGCAAATGACCATATCAATCTTGATGTGAGACAAGGAGAGATCCATGCCCTCCTCGGTGAAAATGGTGCAGGTAAGTCAACTTTAATGAATATGCTTTCAGGTCTTTTGCAACCTACGAGTGGTACCATTAAGGTTAAAGAACAAGAGGTGACGATTGATTCACCATCTAAAGCAACGAAACTGGGGATTGGGATGGTTCACCAACACTTTATGTTGGTTGAAGCTTTTACAGTTGCTGAAAATATCATCCTGGGTAGTGAGGTAACTAAAGCTGGTGGTGTCCTTGATATGAAGAAGGCTATCAAGGAAATTACTGAACTCTCTGAAAGATACGGTCTTGCGGTAGATCCAACTGCCAAAGTTGCAGATATCTCTGTTGGTGCTCAACAGCGTGTTGAAATCCTTAAGACTTTGTATCGTGGGGCTGATATTTTGATCTTCGATGAGCCGACTGCGGTATTGACTCCGTCTGAAATTACTGAACTTCTAAACATTATGAAGACCTTGGTTAAGGAAGGCAAGTCGATTATTCTGATTACCCATAAGTTGGATGAAATTCGAGCAGTTTCTGACCGTGTCACTGTCATTAGACGTGGTAAATCAATTGATACGGTAACGATTGAAGGGTCAACAAATGCTGACTTGGCCGAAATGATGGTTGGCCATCAGGTTTCCTTCAAGACAGAGAAAATTCCTTCAAATCCAAAAGAAGTTGTTCTTTCTATTAAAGATTTGGTGGTTAACGAGAACCGAGGAATACCTGCTGTAAAAAATCTGTCATTAGATGTTCGTGCTGGTGAGATCATCGGTATTGCCGGTATCGATGGCAATGGTCAGACAGAACTTGTCCAAGCGATTACAGGACTTCGTAAAGTTAAGTCAGGTGATATTACCATCAAGGGTGAATCTATTATTCATAAGACAACTCGTCAGATTACTGAAATGAGTGTTGGCCATATTCCTGAAGATCGTCACCGTGATGGTATGGTCCTTGAAATGACAGTTGCTGAAAATATCGCTCTTCAAACCTACTACAAAGAGCCAAATTCTAAGAATGGTATCTTGAACTATAATGTCATCAATGCTAAAGCGCGTGAATTGATGAAAGAATTTGATGTTCGTGGTGCAGGAGAGTTAATTGCTGGTGGTGAATTGTCAGGTGGTAACCAACAAAAAGCTGTTATCGCTCGTGAGATTGACCGTGACCCAGAACTTCTTATTGTAAGTCAACCAACTCGAGGTCTTGACGTTGGTGCCATTGAGTACATCCGTAAACGTATTATCGCAGAACGTGATAAAGGTAAGGCTGTGATTGTTGTCAGCTTTGAATTGGATGAAATTCTTGATATGTCAGACAGAATTGCGGTTATCTATGATGGTGCAATTCAGGGAATTCTAGATCCTGCTGAAACGAATAAGCAAGATCTTGGTATTCTTATGGCTGGTGGACAATTGAATAAGGAGGAAGCAAATGTCTAAAAAAGTACAAAATTGGGCAGTTCCTTTAATTGCTGTCCTCTTGGGAATGCTGATTGGAGCCGTTTTGATGTTGATTTTCGGTTACGATCCATTCTGGGCTTACTATGATCTTTTCACAACGGCCTTCGGCTCATTGAAAAATATTGGTGAAATTCTTCGTGCCATGAGTCCGCTGATTCTGATTGCACTAGGATTCTCTGTTGCATCTAAGGCAGGTTTCTTTAACGTTGGTTTGCCAGGACAAGCCTTGGCAGGATGGGTTTCTGCCGTATGGTTTGCTTTGTCATTCCCTGACTTACCAAAGGTGATTTCAGTTATCTGTACAGTCATAATCGGTCTGGTTGCAGGTGGTATCGCTGGGGCTATTCCAGGTATTCTCCGTGCTTACTTGGGAACTAGTGAGGTCATTGTTACCATCATGATGAACTACATCATTTTGTATGTAGCAAACAATATTATTCGCTTTGGATTTACATCTGATATGTTGCGTTCTTCAGAAGCTTCTAACAAGGTTGTAGCCTCAGCTAGTTATCAAACGGAGTACTTATCTCAAATAACTGGTGGTTCGCGTTTCAATATTGGTTTCTTCCTGGCACTTGCGGCTGCCTTCTTAGTTTGGTTCTTGCTTAAGAAAACAACAACTGGTTTTGAAATTACATCTGTAGGTCTTAATCCTCATGCTTCAGAGTATGCAGGGATGTCATCTAAACGTGTTATTATCATGTCAATGATTATCTCAGGTGCTCTATGTGGTCTTGGAGGAACAGTAGAAGGAATTGGTACATTCCAAAATGTCTTCGTTCAAAACGCTTCATTGGCTATCGGTTGGAACGGTATGGCGGTTGCGCTTTTAGCGTCTAACTCACCTGTCGGTATCCCATTTGCCGCCCTTCTTTATGGTGTTTTGTCTATTGGTAAGAGTGGTATGATTGGTGTTCCACCTGAAATTATCGATGTTGTTTCAGCATTGATCATCTTCTTTGTTGGTGCTAATTACATCATTAGATATTGGGTTCGCCCTCGTCATAAATCAGTGAAAGCTAAAGGAGGACAAAACTAATATGGACTTTATTACAATTATAGCCTTGATTGTTGCCTCTATGTTGAAGTATTCAGCACCATTGATTTTTACAAGTATCGGTGGAACTTTCTCTGAACGAGGCGGTATCGTAAATGTCGGCCTTGAAGGAATTATGGTAATTGGTGCTTTCGCAGGTGTTCTCTTTAACTTGACTTTTGCAGAAAGTTTTGGAGATGCGACACCTTGGATTGCTGCGATTGTAGCAGGTCTGGTTGGTGTTCTCTACTCATTGCTCCATGCTGTTGCGACAATTAACTTCCGAGCTGACCATGTTGTCTCTGGTACAGTGTTGAACCTTATCGCACCATCTTTGGCAGTATTCTTGACACGTGTTATCTATGGTGCTGGTCAAACACCTGCTATCAGTCATAACTTTAAGACTGTATCCTTCCCAATCTTGGATCATATCCCTTTCTTGGGTAAAGTTTTCTTCACTAATGTTTCTTTGGTAGCATATGTTGCTATCTTGGTTTCAGTAGCATCATGGTGGCTCATCTTTAAGACTCGCTTTGGTTTACGACTTCGCTCAGTTGGTGAACACCCACAGGCAGCAGATACACTTGGGATTAACGTCTATCGTATGCGTTACTATGGCGTTATGATTTCGGGCTTCCTTGGTGGTGTTGGTGGTGCGGTTTATGCACAATCAATCTCAAACAATTTTGCCGTTACAACAATTGCAGGTCCTGGTTTCATCGCTTTGGCTGCTATGATTTTCGGTCGTTGGAGTCCAATTGGAGCTATGCTCTCAAGTTTGTTCTTTGGATTGTCACAATCATTGGCAATCATTGGAAAACAGCTTCCACTCATTTCACATGTACCAAATGTGTATTTGCAAATTGCACCATATATCTTGACAATTATTGTCTTGGCTGCTTTCTTCGGTAAAGCCGTTGCACCTAAAGCGGATGGTGTTAACTATATCAAATCTAAATAAGCACTCTACAGTGTCTCAGATAAGAAGGTCTATCGGCCTTCTTTTTTATTCGAATAAAAAAGCTTGTCAATACTCACTAAAGTAGGTATGACAAGCTTTTGTTTTTATGAAAAATGTGGGTTAAAGACCTTCTCGTGACCAATAGTGGTATCCCATCCATGTCCTGGGAAAACTTTGTAGTGGTTAGGAAGTGTAAAAAGTTGCTCTTGAATACTAGTGAGTAATTGTTCGTGGTTCCCTGTTGGAAGATCCCAGCGTCCAATTGTTTCTTTAAAGAGGGCATCACCAGAAAATACAGTTTCTTCTCTATCAAAGATAAAAGAAACACCTCCAATAGAGTGTCCTGGAGTTGGAACAACTTTAAACTGAAAGTTCTTGATGTTATAATCTTCAGTAAAATCGAAGTAATGTTCTGCAGGATTGACAATAACGTCTTCCATATCGTCGTGACGTGGGAGACCAGATAAATTATCAATAGGACTCATCAACCAGTCTTTTTCAGCTTCAGCAACATAGACAGGAGGATGATTATATGCCTGACGGACTGCCTCAACACTCATAATGTGGTCGTAGTGTGTATGTGTCAAAAGGATAGCAGCAACTGGTTTGTCTATTGCTTTAAGTTCAGCTAAGATAGCAGAAGTATCACTTCCTGGATCAATGACTAGACAGGCTGTATCGTTTTCTAAAATATAGGTGTTTTCCTGAGCAACAGGATTTAAAATTCGTCTTATTTTCATAGTTCTAGTGTAGCACGAATTTCAGGCTTTTTCCAATATCAGAATGATGGCTTTGTCTTTTTTTGGTGCTTTGTATATGCTATAATAAGGTCACTATGAGTGAAAAAAACACGAATAAATATGCCATTGTTGATTTGGAAGCAACCTCCGCTTCGTCAACGGCTAGTATTATACAGGTGGGAATTGTCATCATGCAAAATGGTCAGGTGATTGACGAATTTGCAAGTGATGTTAACCCACACCAAGAACTAGATGATCACATTATTCATTTAACAGGGATTACCGATCAGCAGTTGGCTCAAGCCCCAGATTTCTCGGAAATTGCTAGAACCATTTTTGAACTGATTGAGGACTGTATTTTTGTTGCCCATAATGTTAAATTTGACGCCAATTTGCTTGCAGAGGCACTTTTCATGGAGGGCTTCGAACTAAGGACTCCTCGTGTGGATACTGTCGAATTGGCTCAGGTTTTTTATCCGACGCTAGAACAATATAAGCTATCTCATTTATCCAAGGTTCTTAATCTTGACCTAGCTCAGGCCCATACCGCTATTGAAGATGCGAGAGCGACCGGACAGCTTTTGTTTCATTTGATGGATAAGATTGCTAGCTTACCTAGACAGACAATTGAGATGCTTTTGACCTTTTCAGATAATCTTCTTTTTGAAACTGAGTTGGTTATTCGTGATGCTATAAGAGGTCAAAATTTAGGTCTATCAAAAGAATATGTCACGCTTGAAGAATCTGGAATTGTTCTTCGTAGACCTTTGACTTATAAGGCAGAACGAAAACTGTCTCAAGATTTTGATACCAATATTGCTCTCTTAGATTTGGAATCAAGACCTAAACAAAGAGAGTTTGCTGAGGCAGTAAGAAAGGAGCTTGATAATACTGATATTTCCATGATTCAGGCTCAGACTGGAATCGGGAAAACCTATGGCTATTTGCTTCCCTTGTTGGCACAGTCTGATGTAGATAAAGTGGTGGTGGCTGTTCCGACCAAGCTCCTTCAAAATCAGATTATGAATCAGGAAGCCAAAGCCTTATCGGATGTCTTTAATATTAACTTCCATAGTCTCAAAGGACCTCAGAATTATATCAAGTTAGATGCCTTTTACCAGACCTTACTTCGTCAGGACAGTAACCGTTTGATTAATCGTTACAAAATGCAACTCTTAGTTTGGTTGACTGAAACGAAGACAGGGGATCTCGATGAAATCAGACAAAAACAGCGCTATATGGCCTATTTTGATGAGATTAAGCACGATGGTAAGTTAAAGGTGGATAGTCTTTTTGCTGAATATGATTTTTGGCAACAGTCCTACCAAAAAGCCCAAGAAGCTAGGGTAGTTGTGACCAATCATGCTTATCTTTTGACGCGTATGGAAGATGATCATGATTTTGTTCGAGGAAAAAATCTTGTGATTGATGAGGGACAAAAGATGGTTCTGGCTTTGGAACAATTTTCACGTCATCAAGTCAATCTTACAGTGCTTTTGCAACATATCCATCGTATTCTTGATAGTGGTAATCAAACCTTACTTCAACAACGCTTGCTCGAAAATTTGCAGTTTGAAGTTAGCCATCTAATCCAAGAACACCAACAATTTCCTCAGAAGCAGTATAATCGCCAGCAATTAGATCGTTTGCTACAAACCATTTCTGAACTGGAAGGTGAAAGTGATTTGATGGAGATGTTGTCTCCACTGAAGACACCCCTTTACAGCCATTTTTGGCTTGAAACAGACTATTATCAGGAACATCGTGTGACTTATTTAAAGGCGTCACGTCAAGAACTCTTAGAACTTTCAGCTTATCTACCAAGTGCTCAAAAAGTGATAATTGTTTCAGCAACTATTGATGTAGGACCTGATGTTGATGTGGCTGGTTTGTTGGGCTTAAAACAGGTACGTAAGGTTAGCCTTCCAATGGACACTTTACCCAATCAAGCTATTTGGATTGATCAAAGCATGCCTATGATTGGAGTTTCTTCTGAGGAGGAGTATGAAGTTGCTCTTGCAAAGCGTCTCCAGAAGCTATCTGAAATGGAATATCCAATTTTAGTACTATTCACGTCTCGAAAGAGTATGATGGCTGTTTCGGATTTATTGGATCATAGGGAAGTTCGTCACCTAACTCAAGAGAAAAATGGGACAGCTTTTAATGTCAAAAAACGTTTTGATAGAGGTGAGACCAATCTCCTTCTTGGTATGGGGTCGTTCTGGGAAGGTGTTGACTTTGCCCAACAAGATAGGGTAATTGAGGTTATTGCACGTCTGCCGTTTGACAATCCTAAGGATCCATTCTATCAAAAGATTGAATCTTGGTTTTCTAAGCAAGGAAAGAGTACCTTTGAGAGTTACAGTCTTCCAATGACGGTTTTACGTTTCAAACAAGCTATCGGACGTGCCCAAAGACGCCCAGAACAGCGTTCAGCTATTCTTCTTATGGATAATCGCCCACTCGTTAAGAGCTATGGAAAACTATTTCTAAAAGAAGTCACACAAGAAGTGGCGCTTAAGTATGCTAAGTTTGAGCAAGTCAAAGAGGATATTAAGGATTTCTTAGAAAAAGAAAGTTAACTTTTTAAAACAAACCTTTTCTAAGATTACTCAGGCTTTATGAATTTTACTGAGTTATAAAAAAGATAGACTTAATTGCTCAATACTAGCTATATTGCTATGTAAAGATTTATCATTTTCTGATATAATAAATTCAGAAACTTTTTTAGGAGGCATTATGCGTAAACAACGTTCACCTTGGACAAAAAAGCAACAGCTCATTTTTGGAATAATTGTAATCGTTGTGACCTTAATTGCCTCTGTGACTGCTATTCTTATTGTAGCGACTAAGCCTTACGTAGACGCTGAAAAGAAGGTTATTGCCATAGCAGAGAGCAAAGCAGACATAAGGACTGTTACTGAATTTGATATCTACCATGGTGAGTCTACCTATTACGGACTTCTTGGAAAGTCTGGTCAAGGTGAGAAACTAGCTGTTATCGTGAGTCATGATTCAGGTGAGGTTGATATCTACAAGCAAGCTGATGGCATTAGTAAGTCAGTGGCTAAGAAAGCTGCTAAAGCCTATGGTGCTAAGGAGATATCCTATGTCCACCTAGGGAAATATGGCAAAACTCCTATTTGGGAAGTGAAGTCAGGAACCCAGTATTATCTGGTTGATTTTATCTCAGGTCAGGTTATTAAAGTGGAAGGACTATAATGAAATGACAAAATTATCAAATCGTGTATTACAAATGGAAGAAAGTGTTACTTTAGCTGCCAGTGCGCGTGCTAAAGCTCTTAAAGCTCAAGGACGTGATATCTTGAGTTTGACACTTGGTGAACCAGATTTTGTAACACCTAAGAACATTCAAGATGCGGCCATTGCCTCTATCGAAAATGGTAAAGCAAGTTTTTATACCGTGGCTTCTGGACTTCCAGAACTCAAGGATGCGATTAGCACCTACATGCAAAATTTCTATGGCTATGCTGTGAAACCTAATGAGGTTGTTGTCGGCACTGGTGCGAAGTTTATCTTATATGCTTTCTTTGCTACGGTTATTAATCCTGGTGATGAAGTCATTATTCCAACACCTTGCTGGGTTTCTTACGTAGACCAAGTTAAAATGGTTGAAGGTGTTCCGGTCACTTTCCAAACGACTGAAGCTAATCACTTTAAAGCAACAGTTGAACAACTTGAAGCTGCTCGTACTGAAAAAACAAAAGTTGTTTTGCTTAATTCTCCATCAAATCCAACAGGAATGATTTACAGCAAGGAAGAATTGCAAGCAATCGGTGACTGGGCGGTTGATCACGATATCTTGATTTTAGCAGATGATATCTATGGCCGTTTGGTTTACAATGGCAACACCTTTACTCCAATTTCTAGTCTTTCAGATACCATTCGTAAGCAAACAATTGTGATTAATGGTGTTTCTAAGACCTATGCTATGACAGGTTGGCGTGTTGGTTTTGCTGTCGGAGATCTAGAAATTATTTCAGGTATGGCTAAGATTATCAGTCAAACGACATCAAATCTTACAGCAGTTTCTCAATATGCTGCTATTGAAGCCTTAACTGGTGATCAGTCTTCTATCGAAGAAATGCGTCAGGCCTTTGAGGAACGTTTGAATACAATTTATCCACTCCTAGCTGAAGTGCCTGGCTTTGAAGTCATCAAACCTCAAGGTGCCTTTTACCTCTTCCCTAATGTTAAAAAAGCGATGGAAATCAAAGGCTACACAAATGTTAATGATTTTACAAACGCTATTCTTGAGGAGGCTGAAGTCGCTTTGGTAACAGGTGCAGGATTCGGCGCACCTGAAAATATTCGTCTTAGCTATGCAACAGACTTAGATACTTTGAAAGAAGCAGTCCGCCGAATCAAAGCCTTTATGGAAAAATAGAATTAATATAGATCAAAAGAAAAGAGAAGTAATTACATGTCTAAACAATTAGTTTCAATTATTGATGTGCCTAAACACGTGGGCGAAGAAATCACTATCGGTGCATGGGTAGCTAACAAATCAGGTAAAGGGAAATTGGCCTTTCTTCAATTGCGTGATGGAACTGCCTTCTTCCAAGCGGTAGCTTTCAAACCTAACTTCATCGAAAAATACGGTGAAGAAGAAGGTACTGAAAAATTTGATACTGTTAAACGTCTTAGCCAAGAAACATCAGTTTATGTGACTGGTGTGGTCAAAGAAGACGAACGTTCAAAATTTGGTTACGAGTTGGATGTGACAGCAGTAGAAGTCATCGGTGAATCACATGATTACCCAATCACACCAAAAGAACACGGAACTGACTTCTTGATGGATAATCGTCACCTTTGGTTGCGTTCACGTAAACAAATGGCTGTTCAACAAATTCGTAATGCGATTATTTACGCAACATACGAATTCTTTGATAAAAATGGTTTCATTAAATTTGATAGTCCAATTTTGTCAGGAAATGCAGCTGAAGATTCAACAGAATTGTTTGAAACGGATTACTTTGGTACACCTGCTTACCTAAGCCAATCTGGTCAGCTTTACCTTGAAGCTGGTGCTATGGCTCTTGGTCGTGTATTTGACTTTGGTCCTGTTTTCCGTGCCGAAAAATCTAAAACACGCCGTCACTTGACTGAGTTCTGGATGATGGATGCTGAGTATTCATTCTTGTCACATGATGAGTCACTTGATTTGCAAGAAGCTTATGTTAAGGCTCTTATTCAAGGTGTTATTGATCGTGCGCCACAAGCTCTTGAAATCCTTGAACGTGATGTAGATCTTCTTAAGAAATACATTGCTGAGCCATTCAAGCGCGTGTCATATGATGAAGCTATCGACCTTCTTCAAGCACATGAAAATGATGAAGGTACAGACTACGAGCACCTCGAACATGGAGATGACTTTGGTTCTCCACACGAAACTTGGATTTCTAACTATTTTGGTGTTCCAACATTCGTTGTTAATTATCCAGCAAGCTTTAAGGCCTTCTACATGAAGCCAGTTCCTGGTAATCCTGAGCGCGTTCTTTGTGCAGACCTTTTGGCTCCAGAAGGTTATGGTGAAATCATCGGTGGTTCAATGCGTGAAGATGACTACGATGCTCTTGTAGCTAAAATGGATGAACTCGGAATGGACCGTTCAGAATACGAATTCTACCTTGACCTTCGTAAATATGGTTCAGTACCACACGGTGGTTTTGGTATCGGTATTGAACGTATGGTTACTTTCGTAGCTGGAACAAAACACATCCGTGAAGCTATTCCATTCCCACGTATGTTGCACCGTATCAAACCATAAGTAAAATTCTTTAGGAGTGCAAAAGTATGAAAAGATGGTTACTTGGTCTTTTGGCCTTACTTTGTATGGTTTCGATGGTAGCTTGTAGCAAGTCTGCTCCCTCACTAGAGGGTGAATGGCAGGCACAAGATGCCTTAAAGAAGGATTATACGATTGTCTTCAAGAAAGATAAGGTCAAGATTGGTGAGCAGGATTATAACTATACAGTGGATGGTCCCAAGTCTAAAGATGACTTTACCTATTATTCGCTAAAAGTAAAAGATCAGGGAAAAGAAACGTCTTATACAGTATTTTTCCCAACTAAATCCAAAGAGGTTGCTCTTTTTCTACAACCAAATGATGAGAAAGAACCCATTAAGGGTCAAATGCTCTTTGCACTTAATAAAAAAGAAAAACCAGACTACTATAGCTATGTCAAAAAGTATCTGAAATAAAAACGCCAACTGGCGTTTTTATTTTAAATTAAGGAGGTGAGGAAAATGTAGGCAACTCTAAGTAAGTCTTTTAGAAACAATCAAATTACATATTGAAAGTGAGAAAACGATGTTTAAAAGAACTTACAAAGGCAATATTCCACTTCTAGCAGGACTGGAATTCACATCTTATTTTGGAATCACCAGTTTTTGGATTTTATTTTTCATTCAGAATGGTCTTTCCTTACTTCAAATCGGTTTACTAGAAAGTATCTTTCATGGGACAAGTCTCTTGTGTGAGATTCCATCAGGTATGTTGGCCGATCGGTTTAGCTACAAGACCAATCTCTATTTGGCTCGCTTGGCCAGTATTGGATCCTCTGTCTTGATCTTACTTGGTCAGGGAAATTTTTGGATCTATGCGATTGCCATGATGGTCAATGCTTGGTCTTACAATTTTGACTCGGGGACCAGTACGGCTTTCTTATATGATTCAGCAGTTGAAGCAGGTCAAAAGGACCGCTATCTTCAGATTTCTAGCTTTTTGTCTGGTGTGGCAGAAGTCACCCGAACTCTAGGTACAGTTGTTGCTGGTTTCTTTGTTCACGGAGCCTTGGCCTTGACCTATCATATTGCGATTGGCCTTTCATTAGTTTCCATTCTCTTGATTTTTCTGATGAAGGAGCCAGAAACTAAGAGTGATGAAAGAGATCGCTTAACCTTAAAACGGATATTGGTGGTGGTGAAACAAGAATGGCAGGAGAAACCGGTCTTATTTTACTGGATGCTCACCTATCAACTGCTAGGAACCATCATGTGTATGTTTTATTTTTACTACCAACAGAAAATCAGTGACCTAGCCAGTTGGCAAGTATCGCTCATCATGCTTGTTGGTAGTCTCTTAAATCTTCTAGCTGTTTATCTAGCTAGTCAAATCGGGAAAAAATGGAATAGCAATCAAGTCTTTCCAATTCTGGTTGCGCTGACAGGGTTGGCCTTGCTGTTGGTATGGTTGAGAACTCCATTCGCCTATCTAAGTGTTTATCTCTTGACCAATGCACTTTATGCGGTTTATCAACCCATTTACTACAATGATTTACAAGGCTATTTACCATCCAGTGTACGGGCAACCATGCTGAGCATCAATTCGATGATGTTTAGTCTATCCATGATTGTCATCTTCCCACTGACGGGTTGGTTCATCGATAGTTATGGATTTGTAGTAGTCTTTATCATCCTAGGCCTTGTAACGCTATTCTCTTTCCCTCTCTTACTGATTGGATTGTGGAAAATGGGCAAGATAATAAATAAAGGGACAAAGATGGATTAATATTCCAGACTTTTATTAGTCTACATAAGTTTAAATTGGATAATAGCATCTTGCTTAACAAAATCCGAACGAACTCTCTCTGCTGTGCAGGGAGAGTTTTTTTATCTGATAAATTGTGGTAAAGTAGGCACATCCTTTACAATAAGAATCGAGTCGTGTGAAATCTTTAGGTCAAATGCTCTTTGCACTTAATAAAAAAGAAAAACCAGACTACTATAGCTATGTCAAAAAGTATCTGAAATAGTAGGAGAAGGATTAGCCTAGTGCTGATTCTTTTCTTTTTGGAATTATATGTTTCAATTTTCAGAATATTTTGTTATAATAGCAACATATTAGTCAAAGGAGAACTATCATGGCAAAAACTATTCATACTGATAAAGCACCAGCAGCGATCGGTCCTTATGTTCAAGGTAAAATCGTTGGCAATCTTTTGTTCGCTTCTGGTCAAGTACCATTGTCACCAGAAACAGGTGAAATCATTGGCGAAACAATTCAAGAACAAACAGAACAAGTTCTTAAAAATGTTGGGGCTATTTTGGCAGAAGCTGGTACAGACTTTGACCACGTTGTCAAAACAACTTGCTTCCTAAGTGACATTAACGATTTCGTTCCATTTAACGAAGTGTATGCAACTGCCTTTACATCTGATTTTCCAGCACGTTCTGCAGTAGAAGTGGCACGCTTGCCAAAAGATGTTAAAATTGAAATCGAAGTTATTGCTGAGATTGATTAAGGAAGGGAGCTTTGGCTCTTTTCTTTTTTTCTCAACTATGATAAACTATTAAAGATAAATCATTTTCGATGTTTGGGAGACACCATCGCTAAAAAAAACCATTACTGGCGTTTTTTTTTTGGCTCCCTCAAGGAGCCTTTTTATGTGTCTCAAACATCACGAATAAAGAGGAATATTATGAAACGTCAATCAGCTTTGGTCGTCTTTAGTGGCGGTCAAGATTCTACTACCTGCCTTTTTTGGGCTCTAAAACATTATGAAACAGTTGAATTAGTTACTTTTGCTTACGGACAACGTCATAGCTTGGAAATTGAAGTAGCTAAAGAGATTGCACAAGAACAAGGCCTCAAACACCATGTTTTGGATATGTCTTTGCTTGGTCAAATTACTGAAAATGCTCTAACATCTGATATTGAGATTGAGGCAGAAGAAGGAGAAGTTCCTAATACCTTTGTAGATGGCCGTAATCATCTCTTCCTTTCTTTTGCAGCTGTTCTAGCTAAGCAACGTGGTATCACTGACATTGTTACGGGTGTTTGTGAGACAGACTTTTCTGGTTATCCAGACTGTCGTGATGTTTTTGTCAAATCGCTTAATGTCACACTTAATCTTGCCATGGCCTATGATTTTGTTATCCAAACTCCTCTCATGTGGTTAGATAAGGCTGAGACTTGGGCTTTGGCTGACCAACTTGGAGCTTTCGACTATGTTCGTGAAAAAACGCTAACTTGCTATAACGGTATTATTGGAACTGGTTGTGGGGAATGCCCTGCCTGTCACTTGCGTCAAAAAGGACTTGAAAAATATCTAGCAGAAAGAGGAGAAGCTTAATGTTCTTTGCACCGAAAGAAATCAAAAAAGAAACAGGTGAGTCTTTGGTTTACAATTCTCACCGTACAATGGTTTCTAAAGAGTTTACTTTTGATGCTGCCCACCATCTCTTTCATTATGAAGGCAAATGCAAATCGCTTCATGGTCATACCTACCATCTTCAAATAGCAGTGAGTGGTTACTTGGATGAACGTGGCATGACCTACGATTTTGGTGACCTCAAGAGCATTTATAAGGACCATTTGGAACCTCAGTTAGATCACCGTTATCTCAATGAGACTTTGCCTTATATGAACACAACTGCGGAAAATATGGTTTTCTGGATTTTCCAGACGACAAGTCAACATCTGCCAGAGGAGAGGGGACTTCGTTTGGAATATGTACGCCTTTATGAGACACCGACAGCCTTTGCAGAGTTTAGACGGGAGTGGTTGGATGACTAGAGAACGTGTACTTAAACTGCCAGTGCTTGAAATTTTTGGACCGACTTTTCAAGGGGAAGGCCGAGCTATCGGTCAAAAGACTATGTTTGTAAGGACAGCAGGATGTGATTACCACTGTGATTGGTGTGATTCTGCCTTCACTTGGGATGGTTCAGAAAAGCCAACTCGTATGACAGCTGACGAAGTCATTAAAGCTTTGGATGCGCTAGGAACTTACGACTATGTTACTCTATCTGGAGGAAACCCAGCTCTGCTAGCGGCTAATATGGCTGAACTCGTTTCAAAACTCAAGGCAAGAGGCGTAACCCTGGCCGTTGAAACACAGGGTTCTCGCTGGCAGGAGTGGCTAAAGGAAATTGACCAAGTAACCTTAAGTCCTAAACCGCCATCATCCAAGATGGAAGTCAATATGGAAACCCTTGACTTTATTGTTTCTCAGCTTGATCCTGATAAAGTTACCTTCAAGGTTCCTGTTTTCGATGATGCAGATTTAGCCTTTGCTAAAATGATTCAGAAACGTTATCAGCCAGATGTCATGTTTCTTTCGGCTGGTAATCCTGAACCTAAAGCAGAGGGTAATATTGTCCAACATCAATTAGATCGCCTAAAAGAACTGTGGGAGACTGTAGCTGCTGATAATTCGTGGGGCAATGTGCGTGTCCTCCCTCAGCTTCATACCCTACTCTATGATAATGAGCGTGGTGTCTAATCTTCACAGTCTATAAGATTAGAATTAATAGTATTTTGACTTTTTTGATGATTAAGATTAGAGATTTAGATTAAAAACCGACCATATAAAGGTCTAGAAAAATTAACAACAAAGGAAGAAAAATGTCACAACAAGAAGAAATGAAAAACCTTACTCTCCTTGGTAATAAGGAGACACCCTATATTTTTGAATACTCTCCACAAGTCTTGGAGTCTTTTGATAATCGTCACACTGATAATGATTACTTTATCAAATTCAACTGTCCAGAATTTACGTCACTTTGTCCTATTACTGGCCAACCTGATTTTGCAAGTATCTATATTTCTTATATTCCAGACCAGCTCTGCGTTGAGTCTAAATCTCTAAAGCTTTACCTCTTTAGTTACCGTAATCACGGAGATTTCCATGAAAACTGTATTAATACCATTGGTAAAGATTTGGTGGAGCTTTTGAACCCTCGTTACTTAGAAGTTTGGGGTAAATTTACACCTCGTGGTGGTATTTCTATTGACCCTTATTATAATTATGGCCGTCCAGAAACTAAGTATGAAAAGATGGCAGAGCAACGTCTTTTTAATCACGATCTTTATCCAGAAAATATTGACAATCGTTAATATCATGCTAAAAGTCCTTATGTTAAGGGCTTTTTTATTTTGTTAAGCACCTGTCTTTAGGGTGTGAAAGAAAGCTGATCAATTATTTTTTACAAGTAAAAGTAAGTTCATTGTTAGTTTTTTATTGGTCTGTTCTTAGAAAGTTCTATTATTAAAATAATTTGACAATAGAAGTATTATCTCCTACAATTAAAGTAAAACAGAAGCGTAAGCGCTTGCTTATAAAAGGTATATTTGTTTTTAAAAAAGGGGATGAAGACAATGAGAAAAAGTTTACGTCTATTTTCGTGCGCTGTTTTAGGGGCAGCAATATTAGCACCAACGGTAGTTGGTAATGATCATGCACAGGCCGATAGTTATTATGGCCGAGGTTACTATAATAACTATTCTTATAATCCATGGTATAACAACTATTATCCAAACTATGGTTATAACTACGAATACAATGGTTATTATCCAGGCTATAATTACAATTATGGCTATAACTACGGTTACAATAATTACTATCCAAACTATAACTATGGCTATAATTATAACTATAATTATGGTTATAACAACTATAATCCTGGTTACAACAACTACAACGAATCAGGTACTTACCGCTATAGCAATGGTTACTTGTACTACATCTTGAGTGATGGTAGCTACTATGTTAACTATAACGGTCGTTGGGTTCGTGGTGGTGACTATAATAACAACAATAGTGGTTCTAACAATACACCAACGACAGGTTATGAGGTTTTGAGAAATGACCCTCACTATCGTTACGAAAATGGTACTCACTATTATTTGAAAGATAATGGCGATTACTACTATTATTCAAATGGTAAGTGGGTGCTTGTTAAGGCATCAAGCACAGATTCTGAAGCTCCAACATCTTCAACTTCATCAGCAAGTTCAGAAGTAGCCTCAACCGTTGATTCAACGTCATCAGCAAGTTCAGAAGCAGCTTCAACTGTAGATTCAACGTCATCAGCAAGTTCAGAGGTAGCCTCAACTGTAGATTCAACTTCGTCTGCAAGTTCAGAAGCACCATCAACCGTTGATTCAACGTCATCAGCAAGCTCAGAAGTAGCCTCAACCGTTGATTCAACGTCATCAGCAAGCTCAGAAGTAGCCTCAACCGTTGATTCAACTTCATCAGCAAGTTCAGAAGCAGCTTCAACTGTAGATTCAACTTCATCAGCAAGTTCAGAGGTAGCCTCAACTGTAGATTCAACGTCATCAGCAAGTTCAGAGGTAGCCTCAACTGTAGATTCAACTTCATCAGCAAGTTCAGAAGCAGCGTCAACTGTAGATTCAACTTCGTCTGCAAGTTCAGAAGTAGCCTCAACTGTAGATTCAACTTCGTCTGCAAGCTCAGAAGTAGCTTCAACTGTTGACTCAACTTCAGAAGCGGCTTCAACTGGTAACTCAAGTTCGACTGTAACTTCTGAATCTTCTTCAACAGCAACTTCAGAGACAGGTTCAACATCAGAAACAAGTTCTGAAGCTCCTGAACTTGAAAAACCACCATATGCGCCTGAAACAAGCATTGACTATGATAAGTTGCCAAAACCAACATTGCCACCAACAGATTATCGCATGCACTCAGACCCACGATTTGTAGATGACAACGGTACGTATTACTACCGTGTTGCTATGACTGATGAGGAAAATGCGCGTGGTATCGATGGTTACTACAAATGGGTTGATGGTAAGTGGAAACTCTACAATGGTACTGCCAATGATGACCCTGAGCTTGATCCAGATTTCCATAAACCAGCAGGAAACGACGAATACATGTACGATGACAACGCATCAAGTGTTAAGTTGTATTCTGAAAATGTAGTTGGTACTGGTAAAGCAGGAGAAGCTCTTCCATTCCAAAATGTTGATGAATTCAAAGACTATGTCATTAATAATCTTGCTCCAAAATTCATAGACAATGCTGGCTGGGATTGTAATGTAACTTGGGAAATTGAAGATGTTGATAACTTCAACGCTTCTAAGGGCAGTGCTTGGGCACGTGATTATGTTATTACAGCTAATCTCAAGAGCGGTGTTGACGACAAAAAATATAGTGATGTTGAATTTGGTTATGTAAAATTTGTTTATCATGTAGAACCAACTGAAAATTCTGATTATGTTGAAGTTGATTCAGCTAAGGCTGCCTTTAATGAAATCAATGCTCAACGTACAGCTGCCGGTTTACCAGCGCTTACATGGTCTGATGATCTTTACAATAGCACAACTCTTCCACACGCCAAAGATATTTCACATACTTACAACAGTGACGGTATTGTTTACCGTCGTGAATCTGATGGTTCAGTTGTTGCAAATAAATGGTTGAGCAGTGGTATTCGTGAACTTCTCATGAGTCCAGATGCTACTCAAGCTGCAGTGGCTTGTGTTGTCGCAGGTGATGGTACTTACTACTGGACTTTGAATTACCAATAAGAAGATGTTAAATTAATTGTCCCAATAATGAGGAGTCTGAGGTTAGTCTTGGACTCTTTTCCTTTATCTATTGAACGTTTAAGCTTTCAATATGGTATAATAGAGCCTAGAAAGAAGGCGAAAATATGCAGGTTAAGAGAGTTCAGGATTATATCTCTAAAGAGTGGTTCGATGAAACCGATGGCTCCTATTTCGAACGACTAAATAGTCGTTTGCAGGTGCTTTTGAAAAAAGATTACCCTGATTTACAAGGACATGATTTCATTAGTAATATTAGCCTTTTGGATTATAGGTTAGTTTTTCTCGACGAGATTATCGCAAATGCTAATGAGAAAAATGAGCACGTGCGTGAAACAGTTCATGATGTGACCAAGAGTTTGCTCTACGAGGACCAGGATGTCCAGGAACAATTGGATAGTAGAATTACTTTTGGTCAAAAAGTGGCGGATGAAGTGGCCCGATTTGGTGGATCTTGGACTTTTATCTTGTCATTCATTGCTTTTATGGCTATTTGGATGGGGCTAAATGTCATCCAACCCTTTGGGATTGCCTTTGACAAGTATCCATTTATTCTGTTGAATCTTGCCTTGTCCACTCTAGCAGCCGTTCAGGCACCATTGATTATGATGAGTCAGAATCGGGCATCGGATTACGATCGATTGCAAGCACGAAATGACTATAACGTGAATAAACAATCAAAGGCAGAAATCCGACTTTTACATGAAAAAATTGATCACTTGGTGCAACAAGACCAATCAGATTTGCTTACTATTCAAAAATTGCAGACAGAAATGATTATGGGGGTTAGCCAACAAGTTGAAAAAATGTCAGACGATATTCGTGTCTTGAAAGAAGAAAGACTAGAAAGGGAGTCTCATGGGAACGAAAAAAATTAATTTAGTTGTTGTAACAGGGATGAGCGGGGCAGGTAAGACTGTAGCGATTCAATCCTTTGAAGATATTGGATACTTCACTATTGATAATATGCCACCTTCTTTGGTACCAAAGGTTATCGAATTGGTAAAACATAGTGAAGAGACAGATAAGATTGCTCTTGTCGTTGATATGCGAAGTCGCTTGTTCTTCGATGAAATCAACGATATTTTGGATAAATTGGAAAGCAATGAGGAACTTAATTTCAAGATTCTTTTCTTGGACGCTACGGATGGTGAATTGGTTTCTCGTTACAAAGAGACACGTCGTAGTCACCCACTGGCGGCAGATGGTCGTGTTTTGGATGGCATCAAGTTAGAGCGTGAGCTTTTGTCACCGCTTAAGAGTTTGAGTCAAAACGTAGTTGATACGACAGAATTGACTCCGCGTCAACTTCGTAAGGCTATTTCTGAACAGTTTTCATCTGAGCAAGACCAATCTTCTTTCCGTATTGAAGTTTTGAGTTTTGGTTTTAAATATGGACTGCCATTGGATGCAGATCTGGTTTTTGATGTCCGTTTTTTGCCAAACCCTTATTATGATCCTGCCCTTCGTAACCTCACAGGTTTGGATAAAGAGGTTTTTGATTACGTCATGAAGCATACGGAATCAGAAGACTTTTACAATCATTTGACACAGCTTATTAAACCAATCTTACCTGGCTACAAAAAAGAAGGTAAGTCAGTTCTTACTATTGCTGTTGGGTGTACAGGTGGTCAACACCGTAGTGTAGCTTTTGCACATCGTCTAGCCCAAGATCTAAAAAATGATTGGACAGTCAATGAAACACATCGTGATAAGGATCGACGTAAGGAGACGGTGAATCGTTCATGAAAAAACCAAGAATTACAGTAATAGGTGGGGGAACTGGTATTCCAGTCATTCTTCGTAGTTTACGTCATAAGGATGTTGATATCACTGCTGTGGTAACTGTAGCTGATGATGGCGGTTCTTCAGGAGATTTGCGTGATATCATGCAACTGACACCTCCAGGGGATTTGCGTAATGTTTTGGTAGCTATGAGTGATATGCCTAAACTTTATGAAAGAGTTTTCCAATATCGTTTTGATAAAACCGATGGCGCTTTGGCCGGTCATCCACTCGGAAATCTAATCATCGCTGGAATTTCAGAAATGCAGGGATCTACCTATAATGCCATGCAGCTTCTGACGAAGTTTTTCCACGTCACAGGTAAGATTTATCCTGCCAGTGAGACTGCCTTGACGCTTCATGCCGTTTTTCAAGATGGTCATGAAGTAGCAGGTGAGAGTAGTATTGCCCAGTACGATGGCATGATTGAGCGCGTTTATGTGACCAATACCTATAATGATGAAGAGCCTAAGGCCAGTCGTAAGGTTGTTGATGCTATTATGAATAGTGATATGATTGTTTTAGGTCCTGGGTCTCTCTATACATCGATTTTGCCCAACCTGGTGATACCAGAGATTCGTCAGGCTCTTATTGAGACCAAGGCTGATGTCACATACATTTGTAATATTATGACGCAGTACGGAGAAACTGAGCAATTCTCAGATGCCGACCATGTGGCTGTTCTTAATCGTCATCTTGGTTCCGATGTGATTGACAATGTCTTAGTTAATATCAAGAAAGTGCCTAAGGAATACATGGCAAGTAATAAATTTGATGAATACCTTGTTCAGGTTGAGCATGATTTTGAGGGATTACGTCGTGAAGCAAAAACAGTTGTGTCTTCTAATTTTTTGCGACTTGAAAATGGTGGTGCCTTCCACCATGGTGACTTGGTAGTGGATGAGCTCATGCATCTAGTGAGGAATAAGTCATGAGTTTCACAATTAAGGTTAAAGAAGAGATAATTGCAGCTTCAACCAAAGACAAGGCTGAATTGTCAGCATTGATTAAGATGTCTGGTTCAGTTGGATTGACCAATCAAGGTTTGACTCTTTCCATCTCAACAGAAAATGCAAAGATTGCGCGACATATCTACCAATTAATGGAAAGTCGTTATCAGAGTAATCCTGAATTGAGACATTACAACAAGACCAATCTCAAGAAAAATCGTGTTTACACGGTTTTTGTCGCTGACCATGTCAATGATATTTTGTCCGATTTACAATTGGCGGATTCTTTCTTTGGCTTTGAAACAGGTATTGAAACATCAGTAATGGAAGATGACGAAGCTGGAAGATCCTATTTACGAGGCGCTTTTTTGGCGACTGGAACAGTACGTGATCCTGAAAAAGGCCGTTATCAATTAGAAATTTTTTCCGTTTACCAAGACCACGCAGAGGATTTAGCTTCCCTCATGAAAAAATTTATGCTCGATGCTAAGGTTTTGAGTCATAAAAATGGTTTTGTGACCTATCTTCAAAAAGCTGAGGACATTATGGATTTTCTCCTTGTTATCGGCGCAATGAACTCTAAGGATGCCTTCGAAGAAGTCAAAATTATGCGAGAAACCAGAAATGATCTGAATCGTGCCAATAATGCGGAAACAGCCAATATTGCTAGAACGATTAGTGCTAGCATGAAAACAATTAATAATATTATCAAGATTATGGATACGGTTGGCTTGGAGATTTTACCGGTGGAGCTGCGCCAAATTGCCCAACTTCGTATTGCCAACCCAGATTACTCTATCCAGCAGATTGCAGATAGTATAGAACCTCCTCTGACCAAGAGTGGTGTTAACCATCGTCTCAGAAAAATCAATAAGATTGCGGACGATTTGTAAGTAGAAAGGAAGCTTTTATGGCTTGTACAACGATTTTAGTAGGTAAGAAAGCCTCATATGACGGCTCTACCATGATTGCACGTACTGAGGATTCTCAATCAGGCGTTTTTACGCCCAAAGAATTTCTCGTCGTGACCCCAGAAGACCAACCGCGTCATTACCAGTCTGTGCTTAGCAATTTTTCAATTGATTTGCCAGATAATCCTCTACGTTATACTTCTGTTCCAGATGCACTTGGTAAAGACGGTATCTGGGGTGAAGCTGGTATTAACTCAGCTAATGTTGCAATGAGTGCAACAGAAACAATCACCACCAATGCGCGTGTACTCGGTGCAGACCCTCTTGTTAAAGATGGTTTTGGAGAAGAGGATATGTTAACATTGGTCTTGCCATATATCAAGACGGCGCGTGAAGGTGTCCTTCGTTTGGGGCAACTTCTTGAAACTTATGGAACTTACGAATCTAATGGTATTGCTTTCTCAGATACTGAAGAAATTTGGTGGCTAGAGACCATAGGTGGTCACCATTGGATTGCAAGACGTGTTCCAGACGATGCCTATGTCACTAACCCAAACCAACTTGGCATCGATCACTATGAGTTTGAAAATCCAGACGACTATTTAGCCTCACCAGACATTCGAGATTTTATTAATAAACATCACTTGGATTTGACTTATTCTAATGAACACTTTAATCCACGTTATGCTTTTGGTAGCCAACGAGATAAGGATCGTCATTATAATACACCACGTGCCTGGGCAATGCAGAAATTCTTGAATCCAGAAAAAGATTATGATCCAAAATCATTCTTTATTCCATGGTGTCAAAAACCATACCGCAAAATTACAGTTGAAGATGTTAAATATGTCTTGAGTCTTCATTACCAAGATACACCTTACGATCCTTATGGACCTCAAGGAGATGCGGTGAGTCAACGCCAATTCCGTCCAATCGGTATCAACCGTACTAGTCAAACAGCTCTCTTGCAAATGCGTCCTAATAAACCATCAGAAACGACAGGAATTCAGTGGTTAGCCTATGGATCAATGCCATTTGGTACAATGGTGCCATTCTGGACTCAAGTCGGAACAACACCTGCTTATTTCCGTCAAACAACTGATAAAGTGGATACAGGTAATTTCTACTGGAGTAATCGCTTGATTGCTGCTATCTGTGATCCTCATTTCCAACAGCATGAAGCTGATTTGGATGCTTATGTAGAAACAACTATGGCTCTTGGCCATGCTATGATTAATCATGTAGATACTGCTTTAGCAAATGGTGAGAGTATTGATTTTGAAGCTGAAAATCAAAAGATTAGTGACCAGATTCAGTCAGAAACAGATAAACTATTGGCAAAAGTCTTAGATGATGCAAGTAATTTGATGACCAATCGTTTTTCTATGAGTGATTAAAGTCATAAAAAAGCCTTTCCATAAAATTGGAAAGGTTTTTTAGAATTGTAAACATTACTTGTTTTCTTTATCCAGTTTCGAGAGGAGCTGATAAAGCGTAATAAAGAAGAAAAGATTGAGTGAAATGAGAAGGCCTGATGCCCATGGCAAATCGCTTTCTAAATTTCGAAGAGGTGAATTCCAAGCAAAGTGTGCAGCAAAAGCACCACAAGTATAAAGTATACCAATAAGACTGTATTTAGAATTAATGAGTTTTTGACGGGAACGCCATATAAGGACTAGCCCCATAGCAAGGAAGGATGTGTAAAGCCAGTGAGACGATACAGCACCAATAGTTCGACCAAGAATACCTGAAATCGTATAAGAAAAACCATCAGGCAAATCTGAAAGAATATAGGAGAAGTCTTCACTAATCTGGAAGCCAAGACCTGCCGTAATAGCGACAAGCAAGAGCCCCTTGTAACTTTTCGTTGGTACCATATAGATAGCAAAGAGAAAAGCTGCCAGTTTTAGGGGTTCTTCAACTAGGGGAGCCATAAGGGCATCCTCAAAGCGGTAGAAGAAACTCTTTGAAGAAAGATGAGCAGTTACCCAATCGTGAGAAAAGGTATTGGCATAACCAGCTATCCATCCTGTTATAAAGAGTCCACCAATTAGAGCAAATATGAGAACAAGTGGTTTCACCTGCCATCTCTTGCCTAAGTACTGAATCAGAAATATTCCTGGTACGATATAACATAAGGCAATCAGTGTTGATAGTCCAATAATACCGTATGCCGAACCAGACAAAGCGCCTGAAGTGTATGATTGCGTATCATAAGTCAGGCCTATGGCTGAAAGCAATAAAAAAAGATATAGGATTAATTTTCGAAACATGTATAACCTACTTTCCAAATGATATTTCCAGTATATCAAATAATTCTTTCTCGTCGAAATATTTCAATTTTTTTATTTTAGGACTTGCAAAATAAATGAAGTGTGATATACTTAACCAGTAAACTATTAACTGGTTAAGTATTTTGAAAGGAATATCATGAAAAAGAAACGCATTTTTGGCCTAGCAGGATTAGCAGCAGTTGTTTTAGCTGCTGGTGCAGGTATTTATTATACGACTAGTCACCACGGTTCAAAAGGAAATGGTGATTTGAAAGTTGTGACGAGCTTTTACCCTGTTTATGAATTTACCAAGCAGGTTGTAGGAGATGAGGGAGAGGTGTCTTATCTCATTCCTGCTGGAAGTGAAGCCCACGATTTCCAACCATCTACTAAGAATGTCGCTGACATTGAAAAAGCAGACACTTTCGTCTACCTAAATGAAAATATGGAAACCTGGGTTCCAAAAGTTGAAAAGTCTATTAACACTAAAAATACAAAAGTCATTAAGGCAAGTCAAGGCATGGTTCTTTTACCTGGAACAGAGGAAGAAGATCATGATCATGGTGGAGAAGAACATCACCACGAATATGATCCTCATGTTTGGCTCTCACCTAAACGTTCTCAAAAATTAGTTGAAACTATTAGAGACGGTTTGATTGCTCAGCATCCAGATAAAAAAGCAGTCTTTACAACCAATGCCGAGAAATACCTTAAAAAATTAAAGACTTTGGATAAGGAGTATACTGAAGCCTTTAGTCAAGCAAAACAGAAAAGTTTTGTTACTCAGCACGCAGCTTTTGCCTACCTTGCCTTAGATTACGGTTTGACACAGGTACCAATTTTAGGTGTTTCAGCTGAGTCCGACCCTTCTGCAAAACGTATCGCTAGCCTTTCTAAGTATGTCAAAGAATATGATATTAACTATATCTATTTTGAGGAAAATGCTTCAAGTAGTGTTGCTAAAACCTTAGCTAACGAAGTAGGAGTTAAGACAGCAGTTTTAAATCCAATTGAATCACTAACTAAGGAACAGTTGAAAAAAGGTGAAGACTATGTCAGTGTTATGACTGAGAACCTAAAAAATCTTCGTTTAACAACGGACGTTGAAGGTAAAGCTATCCAACCTGAAACGGGAAGTGATGACAAGAAAACGGTTCAAAATGGTTACTTCGATGACAAAGATGTTAAAGATAGAGAACTTTCGGATTGGTCTGGTGAGTGGCAATCGGTTTATCCTTATCTTCAAGATGGTACTTTAGATCAAGTATTTGAATACAAATCTCTATTAAATAAAGATAAAACTGCACAAGAGTACAAAGAATACTACACTAAGGGCTATCAAACAGATGTTTCTAAAATTGCCATTGATGGTAAAAAGATGACCATGACTTTCACAAAGAATGATGGAAGTAGTGTGACACACACTTATCGTTATGATGGTTATAAGATTCTAACCTATGCTTCTGGTAAAAAAGGTGTTCGTTATCTCTTTACAGCAACTGATAGTCAAGCAGCAGATAACCCTTACCAGTATGTCCAATTTTCAGATCATCAAATAGATCCAACAACTTCAGCACATTTCCATATTTTCTTTGGAAATAGTAGCCAAGATGAGATTCTAAAAGAAATGGATAATTGGCCAACTTACTATCCTGGAAAACTTAGTGGCTTTGAAATTGCACAAGAAATGGTTAGCCATTAATACTAGAAATGCACTCATTCGTGAGTGTTTTTCTTTTTTAAAAAAATCTTTCATTTCTTAAACTCTTAGAAAATTGCTAGTGTCATTAGTTTTAAACAGAAATTTAAAGCATCGTATTTTTTCTAAAAAAATCCTGTAAAAAATTAAATAATTACTACATTTTTTCATTCTTTAGTGGTACAATAATAGTACGATTTTCAGATGACCAGGAGAGACCCATGAACCAGTATTTAGTAGCGATACATTATATTCAACTACTTCAAGCAGAACTCGATATTCTAAATCATGATGCACGCTTGCTTTTTGATTTAAAGATTGAACCAAATCTTGCTAAAAGAGAGCTTGCTGACTTGAAAGTATCCCTATCTAAATTATCTGACAAAAACCTTTATATCGAAGGTACAATCTGGTATCAGCCAAGTTTGTTTGCAATCATTGATCAAAATTTAGGGGTTATTGATGACTGGCTCAAGGAATTAGATGACTTCTTTGAATTTACCTATAGTACAACAGTTTTCACTGTTTTGAAAGAAAATGAAAATCGAAGTTACGACTTATTACTTGGTCTCTATAGCCGTCTTGAATACGTTATTTCAGAAATAAAAAATTGCCGTTAGATGACTAACGGCTTTTAGTATATAGAAAAATTAGGCTCTATTTTAAATATCAAATAATTTGACAAAATACCCAAATGTGTGTAAAATAAAATTTGAAAATACTCTAATAAAAATAACGTTAAGTTAAAGGAAGATAATAACTAAGTGAGTAAGCAGGGGTTTAAATTGGGGGATTTTGTTAAATATTATTTGGTGAGCCTTGTGTCGCTGAGCTTTTTATGTCTTATTTTGTATGGGCTATATTCTTTAAACGGGCTCATTCCTTTTTCTCTAGATGGAGCTTCAGGCCTTGAAGTTAGGCATTATTCAGGACAGACCACCTCTTCTGTAAAAAAAGATGGTGATTATAAGGTTCAGGATATTAGTGGTGAAACTAAGAGCTACAATGTAGATTTGAAAGTAACAAACGATGGGGATAAGGTTATCCAAACCTATGTCTTTGAGTATAAAAAATGATTCTATAATAAAAACTCACAGTCTTAGCCAGATTGTGAGTTTTTTAGATGTCTTTTACCAAAGTCCTAATATCTTTTGCATGAGAAGAGAAGCAAGACTAATTAATAACCAACATACTCCTCCCACTAGAAGTGCTGAGCCTCCTTTAGTGATTAGTTTTTTGAGATTTGTTTGGAAACCGATAGCTGTCATTGCCATAATAATCATAAATTTTGAAAGGTCTTTTAATGGTGAAAAGACGGCAGGTGTTACACCGAGTGACATTGCAACAGTTGTGATTAGTGAGGCCAAAAGGAACCAAAGGATAAAGTTAGGCACTGCTTTGCTTAGCGAGAATGCTTCCTTTGTATTATCCTTTCGTGACTGCCATACAGATAGACCAAGAGTTATAGGGATAATAGCAAGTGTTCGAGTTAATTTAACAATGGTTGCCTGCTCTAGAATGGATGTTCCATGTAAGCTATCCCAAGAACTAGCTGTAGCAGTTACAGAAGAAGTATCGTTGACAGCTGTTCCAGCAAATATGGCAAAGCCTTGATTACTAAGTCCCAACCAAGATCCCAAGTGAGGAAAGATTAAAGCCGCTAAGATGTTAAAAAAGAAAATTACCGAGATTGCTGTTGCAATAGATTCATCTTTTGCCTTGATTACAGGTGCAGTTGCAGCAATAGCAGAACCTCCACAGATTGAAGAACCAACCCCTACTAAAGTAGTAATTTCGCTATCTAACTTAAATAGCTTTTGGATGAAGTAAGCAGTAACGAGTGCCGTAGCAATAGTGGCTAAAATGATAGGAAGTGAGGTTAAGCCAACTTGGAAAACTTGAGAAAGGTTTAGCCCAAATCCAAGAAGAATAACAGCGTATTGTAATACTTTTTTAGATGTGAATTGCATTCCTGCTTTAAGTTTCTGAGAATCTCTTAGAATAATTCCTAGCAGAAGTCCTATAAATAAACCAAGGACTGGCCCACCAATAATAGGAAATAAGTTTCCAAGGAACCATGCTAGGAGAGATATAAGTACTGCAATACTTAGTCCGGGTAAGAATTCTTTTATTTTCATTCATTTATCTCCTTAAAATTTGACTATATTATAGCTTATTATAAATATGATGTAAAGGTAACATTTGCTTTATTTATCAAGGGAAATAGGTCTGAAAGTTGCGACTTGTCAGTTTTTCTGATAGAATAGTATTAAAATATTATAATTGAAGATTTTATGAAGGAAGGGTTGTATGTATCGTCATTTAAAAAAGTATATGATTTTTATCGTAGGAGCTTTCATTTGTTCTCTTTTTTTGGTTCTAGCTTTTACAACAGATAGAAAAAATGATAACAGTGTTAATGCTAAAGCTGAAGCTGCCTACAATCAAACTACGACGGCTTTTATTGATAGTATCGGAGAGACTGCGAGACAGATTGGTCAAGATTACAATATCTATGCTTCTGTTCTAATTGCTCAAGCTATTCTGGAATCAAATTCAGGTCAGTCAGGTTTGAGTCAAGCTCCTTATTACAACTTCTTTGGGATTAAGGGCTCTTATAATGGAAACTCCGTTACTATGCGTACTTGGGAAGACGATGGTACAGGGAAGACTTATGAGATTGAAGAACCTTTCCGTTCTTATGGAAGTCTGAGTGATTCCCTAGCAGATTATGCTGCTTTGATGACGTCATCTACTTATGCAGGTACTTGGAAATCAAATACAAGTAGTTATGCAGATGCCACTCAGGCACTGACAGGGACTTATGCTACAGATAGTCTTTACGCTTCTAAATTAAATAGCATTATTGCATACTATGGTTTGACTGCCTACGATCAAGCTCCAGTTACTCAAGCAACTGGTTCAACAAGTGGCTTTGTTTGGAACAGCTATAGAGGCTCATACACAGATGCTGAGACCTTATCTATAGATGAGGCTTGGGCAAGCTATAAAAATTATAAATAACAATGAGAGTCGAAAGGCTCTTTTTTTGTGCACCAAATTGGATAGTTTGGGTGATAAAAAGTCCCCAACATTCTGTGCTGGGGACTAACATCTATTAGTTGTCAAAAGTGACTTCTTTAACGAGGTTATCTAGGAATTTTTCTCCCATTTTAGAGAGGGTTGCCTTTTCATGCTTCAAGTAAACAATATCAATCTCATCATCAATATCAAGCGGGATAGAGACAATGTTATCACCATTCAAATTACTATTTAAAATACCTGTAGCAATGGTGTAACCATCCAAACCGATTAATAGGTTGAAGAGTGTCGCGCGGTCTGAAACCACGATGGACTTTTTATGGGGAATCTGAGAGAGAATCTCTTCAGAATAGTAGAAGGAATTATGAATCCCTTGGTCGTAACTAAGGTATGGAAAGTCTTCTAAATCTTCCAAAGAGACAACTTCATGCTTAGCCAATGGATTTGACTTGCTGACAAAGATATGCGGTCTAGCTTTGAAGAGACTGGTATATGTGAGACGGTTGTCATCAAACATCTTAGTCAAGACATCTCGGTTATAGCTGTTAAGGAAGAGAACACCAATTTCTGAACGGAAGTTCTTAACGTCCTCAATAATTTCGTAAGTACGTGTTTCACGTAAGAAGAGCTCGTAACGTGTCATATCAGCTCTTTTGAGAAGTGAGACGAAGGCATTGACAACAAAAGCGTAGTGTTGAGAGGAAACACTAAACAATTCACGTGTCTCTGTATGACTCTTGTAGCGTTCTTCCAAGAGATTCGTTTGTTCCACTACCTGACGGGCATAAGAGAGAAATTCAACGCCATCCTTGGTTAAGGTGATTCCCTTAGGGTTACGGATAAAGATATCAATTCCCATTTCTCTTTCCAAGTCACGAACAGCATTTGAAAGACTTGGTTGCGTAATGAAAAGTTGTTTTGCAGCTTCATTCATTGAGCCGGTTTCGACGATTTTGATAATATAATGTAATTGTTGAATTCGCATAGCCTTATTATAGCATATTTTAAGGATTATTCCTTAGGATAAGAGGCGAGTAAAAAGTCTTTTTAGGACTATACCAATTTTTATGCTTGACAATGTCAAATATATGGAATATACTGTCCTCGTTAAGCTTTTTAAAGAGCTTATTGACTATACCAATTTTAAATGAAGGAGACATGACCTCTTTGATCTGAGCTTATTATTAAAAATATGTGTGGAATTGTTGGTGTTGTAGGTAACACAAATGCAACTGATATCTTGATTCAAGGACTTGAAAAGCTAGAATACCGTGGTTATGATTCAGCTGGTATCTTTGTAGCGGGCGATGCATCTAGTCAATTGGTTAAGGCTGTTGGCCGTATTGCGGAACTTGCTGCTAAAACTGAAGGAGTAGAAGGCACAGCCGGTATTGGACATACTCGTTGGGCAACTCACGGTAAACCAACAGAGGACAATGCTCACCCACACCGCTCAGAAACAGAACGTTTTGTTTTGGTTCACAATGGTGTTATTGAAAACTATCTTGAAATTAAGGAAGAATACCTTGCTGGTCACCATTTCAAAGGTCAAACCGATACTGAAATTGCAGTTCACTTGATTGGAAAATTCGTTGAAGAAGATGGTTTGTCAACTCTTGAAGCATTCAAGAAAGCTCTTCACATTATCCGTGGATCATATGCCTTTGCCCTCATGGATTCTGAAGATGCCTCAACAATTTACGTGGCAAAAAACAAATCACCACTTTTGATTGGTCTTGGTGATGGCTATAACATGGTCTGCTCAGATGCCATGGCTATGATTCGCGAAACTAATCAATACATGGAAATTCACGATCAAGAGTTAGTTATCGTGAAAGCTGATAGTGTTGAAGTTCAAGATTATGATGGCAATGTAAAAGAACGTGATAGCTATACAGCTGAACTTGACCTATCTGATATTGGTAAAGGCACTTACCCTTACTACATGCTCAAAGAAATCGATGAGCAACCAACAGTGATGCGTAAGCTTATCCAAGCCTACACAGATGACAAGGGGCAAGTGACTGTAGATGCTGATATTATCAAGGCTGTTCAAGAGGCTGATCGTATCTATATTCTTGCGGCAGGAACATCATATCATGCTGGTTTTGCTTCTAAGAAGATGCTTGAAGAATTAACGGATACACCAGTTGAACTTGGTATTTCTTCTGAATGGGGTTATGGTATGCCACTCCTTAGCAAGAAACCTCTCTTTGTCTTTATTAGTCAATCAGGTGAAACAGCAGATAGCCGTCAGGTTCTTGTTAAAGCTAACGAGTTGGGTATTCCAAGTTTGACAGTGACAAACGTTCCGGGGTCTACCCTTTCTCGTGAAGCTGACCACACAATGCTTCTTCATGCTGGACCAGAAATTGCCGTAGCTTCTACTAAAGCTTACACCGCTCAGATTGCAGCTCTTGCCTTCTTGGCTAAAGCAGTCGGTGAAGCTAATGGTAATGAAAAAGCTAAAGCTTTCGACTTGGTACATGAATTGTCACTTGTAGCACAATCTATCGAATCAACACTCTCTGAAAAAGAAGTTATTGACGAGAAAGTGGCAGCTCTTCTTGCAGAAACACGTAACGCTTTCTATATTGGTCGTGGTCAAGATTACTATGTTGCTATGGAAGCCAGTCTTAAATTGAAAGAAATCTCATATATCCAATGTGAAGGTTTTGCAGCAGGTGAGTTGAAACACGGAACGATTGCTTTGATCGAAGATGGTACACCTGTTATTGCGCTCTTGTCTGACGCTGTTCTTGCTAGCCACACTCGTGGTAATATTCAAGAGGTAGCTGCTCGTGGTGCTAAAGTGTTGACTATTGCTGAGGAAAATGTTGCTAAAGAAGGTGATGACATCGTTCTTAATAATGTTCACCCTTACTTGTCACCAATTTCAATGGTTGTACCGACACAATTGATTGCTTACTTTGCAACACTCCATCGTGGACTCGACGTTGATAAACCACGTAACTTGGCTAAATCAGTTACTGTTGAATAAAAATACTAACATCTCTTACAGTGTAAGGGATGTTGTTTGTTTTTATCGTTTTCACCCTTGCTTAATTAGGAAATCTAAAGTAGAATAGTACCTATATCACAATCTTAGGAGAGAATTATGTCATTACCAAATTGTCCAAAATGTAACTCAGAGTATGTTTATGAAGATGGAATCTTGCTTGTATGTCCTGAATGTGCCTATGAGTGGGATCCAAACGAAGTTGCAGAAGAAGAAGGACTTGTGGTTCTTGATAGCAATGGAACACGTCTTGCTGACGGTGATACTGTTACAGTTATTAAAGATTTGAAAGTGAAAGGTGCGCCAAAAGATATTAAACAAGGTACACGTGTTAAAAATATTCGTTTGGTTGAAGGTGACCATAACATTGATTGTAAGATTGATGGTTTTGGCGCTATGAAACTTAAATCTGAATTTGTTAAGAAAATCTAAAATAAGCTTTAGGGATGCTAGACTTAAGTATTGTTTGTTTCTCAGGACAGACTATTTAAGTCTCTCAGGAGTGTGATTATGAACTCATTTTGAAAATTGGGTCTAGTCACACTCCTTTTTACTATTTTCAAAATTTTATATCATTTTTTCAAAAAAATTGGTATAATATTCAATAATACTAAATAATTATAGGAGTTTATATGTCATACGTTTTGGAAGTATTACCAGCCCTTTTGAACGGTGCGGTAGTCACACTTCAAGTATTTTTCATTGTTATCGTACTGTCGATTCCATTAGGGATTGTACTTGCTTTCTTAATGCAGATTAAATTCAAACCTTTAAATTGGTTATTAACCCTTTACGTTTGGATTATGCGTGGAACGCCTCTCCTTTTACAATTGATCTTCGTTTATTACGTTCTTCCGAGTGTAGGAATTGTCTTTGATCGCCTACCAGCTGCTATTCTTGCTTTTACACTTAATTATGCAGCTTATTTCGCAGAGATTTTCCGTGGAGGAATCTTGGCTATTCCGAAAGGACAATACGAAGCAGCAAAAATGCTTAAACTTAGTCCTTTCCAAACCATCCGCTACATTATCCTTCCTCAGGTGGTCAAGATTGTCTTGCCAAGTATCTTTAACGAGATTATTAACTTGGTTAAGGATTCATCATTGGTTTATGTGCTTGGGGTTGGAGACCTTCTTTTGGAAAGTCGTACCGCTGCGAACCGTGATGCGACCTTAGCACCGATGTTTGTGGCTGGAGCTATCTATCTTATCCTTGTGGGTGTTGTGACTGTGGCTTCGAAAAACATCGAAAAGAAATTCAACTATTATAAATAGGAGACCTTATGTTAGAATTAAAAAATATTTCCAAGCAATTTGGTCAACACAAAATTTTTGATAACTATAACCTAACTGTCGAAGAGGGAAAAATCTTAGCTATTGTCGGACCATCTGGTGGTGGTAAAACGACTCTCTTGCGTATGCTAGCAGGACTTGAAACCATTGATTCAGGACAAATTATTTATGAAAATGAAGAGATTCCTTTGGATCAGATGGAAAGTCGTAATTTGCTCGGTTTTGTCTTCCAAGATTTCCAACTGTTTCCACATTTAACAGTCATAGACAATCTAACGCTTTCGCCAATTAAGACGATGGGAATGTCTAAGGAGGATGCTCAGAAAAAAGCTCAAGCTCTGCTTGACCGTTTAGGCCTTGGAGCTCACGGAAATGCTTATCCTTACTCTCTTTCTGGGGGACAAAAACAACGTGTTGCATTTGCGCGTGCTATGATGATTGATCCGAAAATTGTCGGCTATGATGAACCAACATCAGCTCTTGACCCTGAGTTGCGTCAAGAAGTGGAGAAATTGATTTTGCAGAATCGTGAGACTGGGATTACGCAAATCGTTATCACTCACGATATGCAGTTTGCACAGCACATCGCCGATGAGATTGTCACTATCAATCCAAAATAGTGAGGATTTTCCATGAAAAAAATAGTAAAAACGATTTTGCTAGGCTGTCTTGTCATTTTGCCTTTGTTTGCGCTATCAGCTTGCAGCTCGCGCTCACATTTTGCAACTCAGAAAGATCAGTGGCAAACCTATACCAAAGAAAAGAAAATCAAAATTGGTTTTGATGCAACCTTTGTTCCTATGGGATATGAGGAAAAGGATGGTAGCTATGTTGGTTTTGATATTGATCTTGCAACTGCAGTCTTTAAATTGTATGGTATCGATGTCGAATGGCAGGCTATTGACTGGGATATGAAAGAAACAGAACTGAAGAATGGGACAATTGACCTCATTTGGAATGGTTACTCGGTCACGGATGAGCGTAAGCAGTCTGCGGACTTCACGGAACCTTATATGGTCAATGAACAAGTACTGGTAACCAAAAAGTCTTCGGGAATTGATTCTGTTGCTGGAATGTCAGGTAAAACCTTAGGTGCCCAAGCAGGGTCTTCCGGTTATGATGCTTTCAATGCTTCTCCGAAGATTTTGAAGGATATCGTTGCCAACCAAAAAGCAGTCCAATATTCGACCTTTACTCAAGCCTTGATTGACCTTGATAGTGGACGTATTGACGGTCTATTGATTGACCGTGTGTATGCTAATTACTACTTAGAAAAATCAGGGGTTCTGGATCAGTATAATGTTATGCCTGCTGGTTATGAAGGTGAAAGCTTTGCTGTAGGTGCTCGTAAAGCAGATAAGACACTGATCAAAAAAATCAATCAAGGATTTAGAACCCTTTATAAAAAAGGAGAATTCCAAAAGATTTCTAACAAGTGGTTTGGCGAAGATGTTGCCACAGACCAAGTTAAAGGGAAAAAATAGAAGGATAACAACATTCTAGAAGGGATGTTGTTATTTTTTTATGGAAAATACTTGAAATATAAGAAGTTATAATTTATACTAGTGTTAGTTTATAAACTAACGAAAGGGCAAGCATGGGATATTTTGATTATTCAAGAGAACCGCAAAGTGATATTGCTTTTGTAGATATGAAATCTTTCTATGCAAGTGTGGAGTGTGTTGAACGTGGACTGCACCCTCTTAAGACCTCTCTATGTGTGATGAGTAGGGCTGAAAATGCGAATGGTTTGATACTAGCCTCTTCCCCTATATTTAAGCAAGTTTTTGGCAAGTCAAATGTTAGTCGTTCTTATGACTTACCTTTTGACATTCATTCTCGTAAGTTTCATTATTATAATGCCAAAAAGCAGGGACTTCCAACGGATAGAGCTTTTGTAGATTACATCGAATCTTGGGCCAAGGTTACCTTCATCGTTCCTCCTAGAATGGACCTCTATATAAAAAAGAATATCCAGATTCAACACATTTTCCAGAATTATGCCAGTGTTGAAGATATTCTTCCCTATTCCATTGATGAGGGTTTCATTGATCTCACGTCGTCACTGAATTACTTTATTCCCGATAGGACTGTTACTAGAAAAGATAAGTTAGATATGATTTCAGGGCGTATTCAAAGAGATATTTGGAGGGAGACAGGTATTTACTCGACAGTTGGAATGTCTAACAGCAATCCCTTATTGGCTAAGTTAGCTCTTGATAATGAGGCTAAACATACGGCTACTATGAGAGCCAACTGGTCCTATGAAGATGTCGAGACTAAGGTTTGGAATATTCCCCATATGACCGATTTCTGGGGGATTGGAAAGCGGATGGAGAAGCGTTTAAACAAGTTGGGGATTTTCTCTATTCGAGAACTTGCTAATAGCAATCCTGATACTCTTAAAAAGGAGTTAGGTATTGTGGGCTTAGACCTCTTTTTTCATGCTAACGGTATCGATGAGAGTAATGTTCATAAACCTTATAAACCAAAGTCACATGGCTTAGGAAATTCTCAAATCTTGCCACGAGACTATGAGCATCAAGTTGATATTGAATTGATTCTAAGAGAGATGGCAGAACAGGTAGCCATTAGGTTAAGACGAGCTCATAAGAAAGCTTGTCAAGTTTCCATTAGTATTGGATTTTCAAAGTTAGAGGGCAAGCGTTCGCTACAAGCACAGATGAAGATTGAACCTGCTAATAACACAAGGATATTAATAGGACATGTCATTGCACTCTTTAGGAAGAAATATCAAGGAGGGGCTGTTCGAAGTGTGAGTGTCTCTTATGCAAATTTTGTAGATGAAGGGCTTCAGATTCTTTCCTTATTTGATAATCCAGATGACATTGATAAAGAAGAAAGGCTTCAGGCAGCTATAGATAGTATTCGTCAGGAATTTGGCTTTACGACCATTCAAAAAGCAACTTCTTTACAGGAGGCATCTAGGAGTCTTGCTCGAAGTAAGCTTATTGGTGGACACTCGGCTGGGGGATTAGATGGCTTAAAATGATAGACCGTAGTTACCTTCCCTTTCAATCAGCTAGGGAACATAAAGATAGGGGAATGATGAAGTGGATGGGCTTTTTCTTGTCGGAACACACAAGTTCCCTACATGAAGATAAGACTAAAGAAAATCTTACGAGTCATTTGGATGATTTAGAGAAGTTTACTTTATTAAATCAGCTTTATTCAGGTCAATTATTGGGAAATTTCCAGATAAAGGATCAAGGTAGGTGCTGTAGATGTAGTGGCTATGTGGTTGACTTGGATTTTAATCAAGTTACTATAAAATCTTGCAAGCGACATAAATGTATTCTAACAAAGGATATATTAGGAATTAGTTTGGAGGTTGAAAACATAGATGAGGAAGAGAAAAATTTATGATGATAAACTTCAAATTGACTATTTTTCTGCTAGCTATTTAAAATTTGAAGAAGACTTTTATCGCTATTCTGCTATGGATATACCTCTGACCTTCTTGACGGATGACATTTTAAGAGAAATGGCAATCAGTCAGAAGAACTATTTTTTATTGAATAAAGAGAATGCTAGGGATGGACGCAACCATTATTTCCATTTTGAGGTCAGCCTTCTGGATTCTAGAACACTTGTAAGAAAATACAAGTATCTTGGAAATGATTGATTGGTACAAAGGGCTTTCACGAAAATTTCTAAATGATAGAGAAAGATTATTGTAAGCGTTGACATTTGTTGTGCAAGTGCTACAATGAAGGTGTTAAAGTTCTTATATGGAGGTAACTAAAATGAGAGCAGTTGTTGTTAATAATGAAGGTACAGGAGTAGAAGTTGTTAATCATGACAAACCAGCGGTAGTAGGACATGGTCAAGCTTTGGTTAAAGTGGAATATTGTGGTGTCTGTCATACGGACCTTCACGTAGCTCATGGAGATTTTGGTAAGGTTCCAGGTCGCATCTTGGGGCATGAAGGAATTGGTATTGTTGAAGAAGTGGGTGAAGGTGTTGAAACACTTAAAAAAGGTGACCGTGTGTCAATTGCTTGGTTCTTTGAAGGATGTGGCCATTGTGAATATTGTACAACTGGTCGTGAAACTCTCTGTCGTTCTGTAAAAAATGCAGGTTATAATGTGGATGGTGGTATGAGTGACTATGCCTTGGTTACAGCTGACTACGCTGTGAAAGTTCCGGAAGGACTTAACCCAGCTCAAGCTTCATCTATTACTTGTGCGGGAGTTACAACCTATAAAGCGATTAAAGAGGCTAAAGTTGAACCTGGTCAATGGGTTGCAATCTACGGTGCTGGAGGACTAGGTAACTTGGCTATTCAATACGCTAAGAAAGTGTTTAATGCACGAGTCGTAGCTGTTGATATCAACCAAGATAAACTTGATTTGGCTAAAGAGTCTGGTGCTGATTTAGTTGTAAATGGTAAGGAAGTTAAAGATGTGGCAGGCTATATCCAAGAAAAAACTGGTGGTACTCACAGTGCAGTCGTAACAGCTGTTTCTAAAGTTGCTTTCAACCAGGCTGTCGATAGTGTACGTGCCGGTGGGACAGTCGTTGCGGTTGGTCTACCATCTGAATATATGGAACTCTCAATTGTTAAAACAGTTCTAGATGGTATCCGTGTTGTTGGATCTCTTGTAGGTACACGTAAAGACTTGGAAGAAGCCTTCGACTTCGGTGCACAAGGTTTGGTAGTACCAGTTGTTGAAACCGTTCCTGTTGATACAGCAGTAGAAGTCTTTGATCAAATGGAAAAAGGACAAATCCAAGGACGTAAAGTACTGGATTTCACTAAGTGGTAATATCTCTCTTATAGAGTTGTCACGATTACTTGAAGAGTAGAGCAGTTTAAACAGACTAAATCACTTTTGAAAGAAGCTTATCAGAATAAAATTCCACCGATTTATTTGTGTCGATGGAATTTTTGTTTGTTTAAAACTTCATTTAGATACAAAGTCAACTCTTCCCCCGTTAGAATGAAGTTCTTTAGCCTTTTCTTCTATCATTTTTCCAATTTATATTATCTCTAGTACTAGTATGACATAAAAAGAATAATAAAAGATTTCAGTATAAGTTTTTGAAAGATAATTTTTGTACCCCAAATCAAATTGAGATTAAAAATAGAATACTAAAAATTAGAGAACAAAAGAGAACTTGACATTATTAGTTTCGACCACTACAATAGAAATACATACCATCGGTATGATAGAAAGGGACTAAAATGGCAAGGAATAGAAACTCACATGAAACTAGAAAAAAAATACTAGAGGTCTCAAAAAATTTATTTTTAGAAAAAGGATTTGATAATACGTCAATACAAGATATCATAGATGGCTTAGGTGGATTAACAAAAGGTGTTATCTATCATCATTTTGAGTCTAAATATGATATACTGCAAACAATCATTAGCGAAAATAATCAAGAAATTTTAAATTATAATTGGAGAGGAAATACTGGATTAGAAAAGATACAAAATTCTTTGATGGACTCTTTCTCTAATTTTGAACACCAAAGGCTCGTTTACTCTGCCTCAATCATGCTAAGAAGTCCACGTTTGTTAGGAGAGCAGTATCTAGGTCTATTTTCTGATTTTTTACCCGAAATTAGAGAAAAAGTTTACGAAGGAGTTGAAGATGGGTCTATTAAAACAGAATATCCAGAAGAGCTAGCAGATTTAATTGTTTTAACTCTAAATATTTGGATTGGTTTTCAAATTTCCGTTTATTCATTAGTAGAATTAAAGCGCAAAATGAATTTCATTAAACTTACTTTTGAAGGTCTAGGAGTACAGTTAATTACTGATGAAATGATGGAGGTGATTTTCAACTTATTCGATCACTTAAAAAAATAGTAAATAAGTCGTCGCATGACATTCTTGTTAATACTAATTTCTATTTATGTATTATCAATTGAATAAATTATCTTACATAATTTATAATTAAAAAATAACATACCTTAAGTGTGTTATTAAAAATCTATTATACATACCGTAGGTATGTTTGCTTTTTGGTATATACATACCGATAGTATGTATAGTGTCATTGTCTGAAAAATAAGCTAATTTTTAAATATTTGTCGAGATTAGTCTGAATAGTTTATTCTTTATTTACGCTTTGGAGGAAAGAATCTATGTTGTCGCTTATTAAAATTGAATTAAATAAAGTTTCTAAATCTAAATTATTTTTAGCTTGGTTGTGTACTATATTTATAGTGTTAGGTATTACAGCAATCATTATTATGGGATTAGGTACTGACAATAAACTAGGAGAATTCACTGGACAGGATTCTAATATTATTAGAATTACTGGTAAATGGGAAGGTTGGTCAATTGTAGCTTCATTGTTTTCATCTTTATTTACAAAAGCAGCATTTTTGATTTTCGAATCTTATTTATTGTCTACGATTATTATTGATGAATTTAAACGAAGAACAATTTTTCAGTTGTTTTCTTACCCTATTTCTAAAATAAAGTTACTATGGGGAAAAATTATTTCAGTCATTCTAATAGCATTTATTGCCCATTTTTCTGCACATTTAGTGATTCAATTATTCATTAGATTCATGGCTGTTGTAACTGAATCTAGTTATATCCCTCTAGCTAGTCAATTAATTAACTTAGCTGGAATAACGTTTGCAACAGTACTAATAGGATTACTACCATTTGTTTTAGGTATGATTAAACATTCAACAGCTATAACAATGCTTTCAGGACTTGGTTTAGCAGCATTACTTTCAAATGTAAGTCCAGGAAGTTTATCTAATAATATTGCTGATAACTTATTCTTCTTAATATTTGCTAGTTTCATAAGTTTAATGATTGTTTCGTGTTCAATTTATACTATTTCAAAATCAGATATTAATATCAAGTAGTATATCTGAATTTAATGGAAGTAAAGTGATAATTCTTTGATGATTGCTTTAGAAGAAAAGCTGTATAAATTAGTATTTATGCTCCTGAAGAAAAATTCTTGCATTTAAAGCTGGATATAGAAAGAGAGATAGAAATGAGAAATATTGTTGAAATAAAAGAAGTTTTTAAAACAATTGATAAAGAAGAAATTTTAAGTGGTATCAACCTTCAAATTGCTGAAGGAGAAATCTATGGTTTTTTAGGACCGAATGGTGCTGGAAAAACAACGTTAATGAAATGTATGTTATCCTTATCAACAATTACATCAGGTAGTATTGAAATTTTTGGGAAAAATCTACACGAACACAGAGAAGAAATCCTAAGTCAGATTGGAAGTATTATTGAATCACCAATTTTTTATGATAATTGCACTGCAAAAGAAATTTTGGAAATTCACGCTCAGTATATGGGGAAAAATATTACTGATTCAGATGTAATAAGAGTCTTAAGAATGGTCGGATTAAAGAATACGACTAAAAAAGTAAAAGATTTTTCGTTAGGAATGAGGCAAAGGCTTGGTTTAGCTCGTGCCTTTCTAACAAAACCTAAATTGTTAATTTTAGATGAGCCAATCAATGGTTTAGATCCAATAGGAATTCAAGAAATTCGAAATCTTTTGTTGTCGCTTTCTAAGGAGCATGGAATTACAATACTAATATCGAGTCATATATTATCGGAAATTTCACAGATAGCAGATAAAATTGGTTTTATCAAAAATGGAGAAATGGTAGAACAGGTCTCTATGAAAGAGATTAGGAGAGAGAATATTAACTTAGAAGAATATTTTATGTCTCATTTTCTAAATGATATTAAGAATTATGAGGTAGATTAAGGATGAAAAAATTGATAAAGAATCATCAGAAGGCTTTTTATGCTTTCATGATATTTAATATACTGGTCCCTTTAACTAATATTGCTTTTGCTTATTCTATTAAAGGTATTATTGATAGTGGTATGTCCCAAAATGAAAATGCCTTAACTCAAGCGGTACTAGTAGGAGCTACTGTTATTTTCATCTATGCAGGACTGAACTTTATATCTCTTCGATTGAGAAATAAACTTGTTAGGCAAATCATATCAAGATATAAAAACAAGGTGTTCCAATCTATTTTAGATAGCGATTATAGAGACTTTTCTATAGAAAAATCAGGAAAGTTTATTTCTGTATTAACCGAAAATATGAAGAAAATCGAGCAAGATTATCTACACCAGTATTTTAATATTTCAAAAAACCTTTCCTTAATGATTTTTTCACTCCTAGCTATGTTTATAGGTGATTGGTTTTTGACCTTATTAGTAATCATTGCTAGCATTATTCCAATGATGATATCAGGATTTATTGGGCAAAAATCAGCCTCTCTACAAAATAGTGCTATGATTGCAGATCAGAAGTATTTAGCTAAGGTTAAAGATATATTAGCAGGATTTCTGGTTATTAAAAGTTTTAATGTGAAAGATGCTATCTGTGAGGATTATAGTCATGAAAGTGAAAAATTTGATGAAATAAATTTTATAAAAGGGAAATTTGATGTTTTAGCTAATGTTATTTCGCAGCTTTCAGGGATGATTGTTTTTTTGGTAGCCTTTGGTGGAGGAATGTATCTTGTTTTTAATGGCCATACCACAATTGGAAGTGTAACAGCTATTGTTCAACTGGTTAATTTTGTAGTAATGCCACTAAATGAAGTTGGTATGGGAATGAGTAAATTCCGTGAAGGTCAGGCAACACTAGATGCATTTGAAGTAAAAGATGTAACCGAACTTCAGACTGGTGAAACGAAAGAATATTTCGATGATGTTATTTCTTTTTCAAATATAGACTTTTCTTATCCTAATGCTGAAGAAAAAATTTTTAATCATTTATCTTTGAAGATTAAAAAAGGAGAAAAAATTGCAATTGTAGGAATGTCAGGGAGTGGGAAATCAACTTTGCTCAATCTATTACTGCGTTTTTACGATGTAACAAGTGGACATATTTCAATTGATAATCAAGATATACAAGCTATTTCAGCAGAGAGTCTTTATAACTTAATGACTATTGTTCAGCAAGACGTTTATATTTTTGATGATACTTTAAGAGCGAATATTACTCTTAATCAATCCTTCACTGATGAGGAAATAAAGCAAGCTGTACATCAGTCAGGTTTAGAAAGTTATGTTTTAGAAAATGAATCTGGTCTACAAACTTTATGTGGAGAGAATGGATCAAATCTATCTGGTGGACAAAAACAAAGACTTAGTATTGCGCGTGCCTTGATTCGAAAAACACCAATCTTATTATTGGATGAGGCAACCTCGTCTTTGGATAATCAAGTAACTACTGAAATTGAAAATTCAATCTTGGATATTCAAGATTTAACTGCACTTGTAGTAACCCACAAGTTGAATGAGACCATTTTGAAAAGATACGATAGAATTCTCTTTATGAAAGCAGGCGTCATTGTTGAAGATGGTTCTTTTTGTGACTTATTGGATAGGAAAGGTGAGTTTTATAAGTTGTTTGGGTTGAGTGTGTAGGTATTTTAGTTATACTTAAATTCGTTTGTTGTTGTAATATGTATTGTCCTTAAAAAGATAGACAACATTTTATTCATATGAAAAGTAGTAAAAAAGTTATATAATGATTTCGTAAATAAAGAGTTAAAGAATATTATCATTTATAACAAGGAGTATGAAATGGATTCTACCAACTTGGACTCAGAATTATTCATAGAGTTTAAATCACGTGGAAAACGATGCCAACTTTTATATATATCCGAAAGCCATAGTGAAGGGTTATATAAGATTGTTTCTACTGAACGAGAACGTCTTGCTAAGTGGCTTCCTTGGGTGGAAGATATGAAAAGTATTGAAAATGAAAGAGCGTTTATAAAGTATGCACGTGAAAAAATGGAGCGTAATGAGTTATTTATGTTAACAATTTGCGTCAATCAGAAACCAGTAGGGATGATAGATATACATAATATTGATTTACAAAAATATCAAGCCGAAATTGGATATTGGATATCAGAAAAATATGAAAATCAAGGTTTTGTAAAGCAGGGATTAAAAGAATTAATAAAAATCATTCCATCCAAATTTAAAATTGATAAGCTTTTGATTTATATAGATGTTGATAATGTTAAAAGTAAGTTTATACCAATCAGTTTAGGTTTTAAAAAGGGAAGCAAAATTTCCCAATTCGAGTTCTATAATGGATCCTATCATGATTTTGAAATTTATGGGCTAAATGTCAATGAAAACAATATAGCAAATGGTTAAAGTGAAATTTTTACAAATCTGAGTGTTTTGATTTTCCCCCTATTGTCTAAGTATGTTGTAAGAGTTAGTACTGAACATCAGAAAAGGAAAAAATTTTCTGACCCATATCATTGCTTATTGGTTTATTTTTGTAATTAAGATATAAAAATCCCCACCAGAATTTCTTTCTGGTGGGGTATTTGGTGGGGAACCAAATATAAGTAATTAGATTTTAGCGTTTTAAAACAATTTAAAATGCCGTTAGATCAATCAAGTCACTTTAAATTAGGTTTATATTTTACTCCCACTCAACAGTTGCAGGTGGTTTACTTGTAATATCGTAGACGATACGGTTAACGTGGTCAACTTCATTAACGATTCGAACAGAAATCTTTTGAAGAACTTCCCATGGAAGTTTCGCAAAGTCAGCTGTCATACCGTCAATTGAAGTGATAGCACGGATAGCGATAGTGTAGTCGTAAGTACGGCCATCACCCATAACCCCGACAGAACGAACACCTGTGTTAACTGTGAAGTATTGCCATACATCACGGTCAAGACCAGCTTTGGCAATTTCTTCACGAAGGATAGCATCAGACTCACGAACAGTTTCAAGTTTCTCTTCAGTGATTTCACCCATAACACGGATGGCAAGTCCAGGTCCTGGGAATGGTTGGCGCCAAACGACTTCGTCAGGCATTCCCATTTCAGTACCAAGGGCACGTACTTCATCTTTAAAGAGGGTATTAAGCGGTTCAATCAATTCAAACTGCATGTCTTCTGGAAGACCACCGACGTTGTGGTGAGATTTGATTGTTTGAGCTGTCTCAGTACCTGATTCAATAATATCAGTATAAAGTGTTCCTTGAGCTAGGAAGTCAACGCCTTTAAGCTTACTTGCTTCGTCATCAAAGACATAGACAAACTCGTTACCGATAATTTTACGTTTTTTCTCAGGATCATCAACACCAGCCAAGAGATCTAGGAAGCGTTTAGAAGCATCAACACGGATAATGTTAAGACCAAATCTACCTCCAAGCATCTCCATAACTTGGTCACCCTCACCTTTACGGAGAAGACCGTGGTCAACGAAAATACATGTCAATTGGTCTCCGATAGCTTTTTGCAAGAGAACACCAACAACAGATGAATCAACCCCACCTGAAAGTCCAAGAAGAACTTTGCGGTCACCAACTGTTTCACGGATTTGTGCAATTTGCATATCTACGAAGTTAGCCATCGACCAATCACCTTTGGCACCACAGATACCAAAAGCGAAGTTTTTCAAGATATCATTACCATAAACGGAATGACGAACTTCTGGGTGGAATTGGATACCGTAGAAGTTTTTCTCCGTATTTTCCATTGCTGCAAATGGGCAATCCACTGAATCACCGACTAGATGGAACCCTTCTGGAATCTTTGTAACAGCATCACCGTGGCTCATAAGGACGACCTGCTCTTCAGGAGTACCAGCAAAGAGTTTAGAGTCAGCACGAAGTCGAAGTGTTGATTGACCATATTCACGGTTACCAGCTTCACCGGCAGGAAGAACTTCACCACCAAGTTTGTGAGTCAACAGTTGCATTCCGTAACAAATACCGAGGATTGGAATCCCGAGTTCAAAAATCTCAGGATCAATGCTAAAAGCGTCATCAGCATATACAGAGTTTGGACCACCAGAAAGTACGATACCGATTGGATTAATCTCGCGCACTTCTTCAGCAGAAATCTTATGGCTCTTCAACTCAGAGAAAACGCCGAATTCACGAATACGACGTGCAATAAGCTGATTGTATTGGCTACCATAGTCTAGAACAATGATTTTCTGCACATCATTCAATGTAGAAATGTCAGTCATTATTACCCTTTCTTTTTACGTCACATAAGGACTCTTATGCTTTCATTGTATCACAAATTTAAGGACTTAGCACCTAGATTTATACGAGAAACTACAAGTCATTTAATCACCTTTACAATTCTGACACTTTTTTTGTAAAATAGGGATAACAAAGGGGGTATTAGATGTTACCAGCGTATATTCGCATACATGATAAAATAAAAAAAGATATTGATGAAGGTACTTGGAAAATTGGGCAACGTCTTCCTAGTGAGCGAGATCTTTGCGAAACTTTTGATGTCAGTCGCATGACTGTACGGCAGTCCATAACACTGTTAGTTGACGAGGGGATTTTGGAGCGTAAACCAGGTAGTGGGACCTTCGTTGCCAGTAGTCGTGTTAAGGAGAAGATGCGTGGAACCACGAGTTTTACGGAAATCGTCAAAGCGCAAGGCAAGAAGCCGTCTAGTCAGCTCATTTCTTATAAACGTCTACATCCCAATGAGTTTGAAATCAAGAATTTAGGTGTCTTACCACAGTCTTATGTGATTAGGATGGAGCGTGTTCGCTTTGCCGATGACATTCCAGTTGCCTATGAGATTGCTAGTATCCCTGAGAAGATTATCCGAGGTTTCAAGGAATCAGAAATTACCGAACATTTCTTCAAGACATTAACTGATAATGGCTATGAAATAGGGAAAAGTCAGCAGACCATATCAGCTAGTTTGGCCAATAGTAGTCTAGCCAAGCACCTCAAGGTTAAGACTGGTGATGCCCTCTTAAGTCTGACACAAATTTCCTTTCTTCAAGACGGACAGGCTTTCGAATATGTACGTAGCTACTATGTCGGTGATCGTTTTGAGTTTTATTTGGAGAATAATTAGAAGACACTGCTTTTTTCTGCACAAGAATCGTGCTAACACCATGATTTTATGGTAAAATGGAGCTTATGGAAATTGAAAAAACCAATCGCATGAATGCTCTTTTTGAGTTTTATGCTGCCTTGTTAACAGATAAGCAGATGAACTATATTGAGCTTTATTATGCGGATGATTATAGTTTGGCAGAAATTGCTGAAGAATTTGGCGTCAGTCGTCAGGCGGTATATGATAACATCAAACGTACTGAGAAGATTTTGGAAGCTTACGAGATGAAACTACATATGTATTCAGATTACATCGTCCGTAGCCAAATTTTTGATGATATCATGGAAAAATACCCAGATGATAGCTATCTCCAGGAACAAATTGAAATTCTAAGTAGCATTGATAATAGAGATTAGATTCAAGCAGAAAGTAAGAGAGGAAATAATATATGGCTTTTGAAAGCTTAACGGAACGCTTGCAAGGCGTTTTCAAAAATTTAAGACGTAAAGGAAAACTTTCAGAGAAAGAAGTTCAAGAAGTCACTAAAGAGATTCGTTTGGCACTCCTTGAAGCAGACGTTGCCCTACCGGTTGTTAAGACATTTATCAAACGTGTTCGTGAACGTGCTGTAGGCCACGAAATCATTGATACTCTTGATGCTTCACAACAAATCATCAAGATTGTTAATGAAGAATTAACAGAGATTCTTGGGTTTGAAACATCTGAAATTGAGAAATCTCCAAAGATTCCAACAATCATTATGATGGTTGGTCTCCAAGGGGCTGGTAAAACAACCTTTGCTGGTAAATTAGCTAATAAGCTGATTAAAGAACAAGAAGCTCGCCCAATGATGATAGCGGCGGATATCTATCGTCCAGCAGCCATTGACCAGTTGAAGACCTTGGGCCAACAAATTAATGTTCCTGTTTTTGATATGGGAACAGAGACACCAGCGGTTGAGATTGTCAAAAATGGTTTGGAACAAGCGCGTGCCAATAAAAATGACTATGTCTTAATTGATACGGCGGGTCGTTTGCAGATTGACGAAACCCTCATGCAAGAGTTGCGTGATATCAAGGATTTCGCCCATCCAAACGAAATCCTCTTGGTTGTTGATAGCATGATTGGTCAGGAAGCTGCTAATGTTGCCAAGGAGTTCAATGAACAACTAGATATCACAGGTGTCGTTCTTACTAAAATTGACGGTGACACACGTGGTGGTGCAGCTCTCTCTATTCGTGAGATTACTGGTAAGCCAATTAAATTCACAGGTACTGGTGAGAAAATCACAGATATTGAGACTTTCCACCCAGACCGCATGTCAAGCCGTATCTTAGGGATGGGAGACCTTCTTACCCTTATTGAAAAAGCTTCTCAAGAGTACGACGAGAAAAAATCTCTTGAGTTGGCTGAAAAGATGCGTGAAAACACTTTTGACTTCAATGACTTCATTGACCAATTAGACCAAGTACAAAATATGGGTCCAATGGAAGATTTGCTTAAGATGTTGCCAGGTATGGCTAACAATCCAGCCTTGGCTAATGTTAAAGTAGATGAAAAGCAAATTGCACGCAAACGTGCCATCGTATCATCTATGACTCCTGAAGAACGTGAAAATCCAGATCTTTTGACCCCAAGTCGTCGTCGCCGTATTGCCAATGGTTCAGGGAATACCTTCATCGAAGTAAACAAGTTTATTAAAGACTTCAACCAAGCCAAACAAATGATGCAAGGTGTTATGTCTGGTGATATGGAGCAAATGATGCGTCAAATGGGCCTTAACCCAAATAATCTGCCAAAAAACATGCCAAACATGCCAGATATGGGTAATATGGACATGTCTGCTCTTGAAGGCATGATGGGTGGCGCTGGTATGCCAGATCTTGGAAATATGGATCTTAGCCAAATGCTTGGTGGTGGCCTTAAAGGTAAGGTTGGTTCATTTGCCATGAAACATGCGATGAAGCGTCAAGCTAATAAGATGAAAAAAGCTAAGAAAAAACGTAAATAAGAAACTTAGAACGCTAGGGCATTTTGCTCTAGTGTTTTTTTCTGAAAAATATTGACTAATATAACTATACACTGTAATATACTAATGTATATACAGTAAAAAGGAGTAAATTATGAAACCTAAAAAGAGAATTCAAGAAATGACCTTTGCAGCTTTATTAACTGCAATTGCTATCCTTATCCCAAGTATCATGCCAATTAAACTAATCATCCCACCGGCTTCGTATACTTTGGGGAGTCATGTTCCAATATTTCTAGCTATGTTTATATCTCCCTGGGTAACTGCTTTTGTTATCTTAGCTTCTAGTTTGGGATACTTTATGGCTGGCTATCCGATTGTGGTTGTTTTTAGGGCCTTTTCACATATTATATTTGGCTTATTAGGTGCACTCTATTTGAAAAAATTTCCACAAACGATAGAAAACCATAAATCATCATTACTTTTCAACTTTGTTTTAGGACTTATCCATGCCATAGGTGAAGTTCTTGCTTGCGTGATTTTTTATTCCGTAACAGGAGAGGATTTCCAAAAACTGTTCTATGTTCTCTTTGTTTTAGTTGGTTTTGGCACTATTGTCCATAGTATGATAGACTATGTTATAGCATTAACGATTTTCAAAAGTATTCGAAAAATACGCTAATTGAAAGAGGGATGGTTGGTCTATGGCTTCAAATCGAAAACAAGAATTATTGGCACTCTTAAAGGGAGCTAAAGAGGCAATGAATGGACAAAGTTTGGCGGAGCATTTTGGTGTGACACGTCAAATCATTGTTCAAGATATTGCACTCTTACGTGCAGATGGTGCCCAGATTATTTCAACTAATAGAGGATATATCTATAAAAGTAGCGATGATAATTCTTATGTACGTCGACTGTTTAAGGTGAATCATAAAGTGTCCGATATGGAAGATGAGCTTTTGGCTATTGTTGATAATGGAGGCCGTATTCAAAATATCATGATAGATCATCCAGTTTATGGAGAAATTCAGACTTTGTTGAAATTGACTTGTCGTCGAGATGTTAGTCATTTTTTAGACCAAGCCTCGTCAAATGACTTTCGCCCCTTATCTGATTTAACAAACGGAGTTCATTACCATCTTGTCGAAGCAGATAGTGAGCAAGATATAGATTATATTGAAGAGGCACTTAACCATCTAGGATTTTTAGTTAAAGAATGATATAAAAGAGAAATGTAAAAGTAGTTAGTTTCACTTGAAAACAACTGCTTTTTTTGATAAACTTATGTTAGTTTATTAACTTACGGAGGTAGCCATGTTTTCAGGACAAAGACTTAAGGAAATTCGAGAAGCACAAGGAATGAGCCAAGCATCAGTAGCTAAGCATCTAGGAATTTCACGCTCCTCTTATTTTAATTGGGAAAATGGTAAGACGAAACCTAATCAAAAGAACCTTTCGGTTTTGGCCGAACTTTTTGGTGTAGCTGAGACCTATTTTCTGTCTGAACATGAGATTGTAGAAGTCTACTTGGAATTAAATGAGGAAAATCGCCAAGAAGCTTTGCGACTCACTAAGGCTCTCTTAGAAGAGCAAGAAGCAGAAAAGCAAAAAGCACCTGTTATTCCGCTTTACTCATACAAAGTTTTCGAGCGTTTATCAGCCGGAACTGGTTACACTTACTTTGGTGATGGCAATTATGATGAAGTTTTCTATGATGAAGAATTGGATCATGATTTTGCGTCATGGGTTTTTGGAGACTCTATGGAACCTACCTATCTGAATGGTGAAGTAGTGCTAATCAAACAAACAGGTTTTGATTATGATGGAGCTGTTTATGCTGTAGACTGGGATGGTCAAACCTATATTAAAAAAGTTTATCGTGAGGAAGATGGTCTACGTTTAGTTTCTCTTAATAAACGTTATGGTGACAAGTTTGCACCCTATGACGAAGATCCCCGAATCATTGGAAAAATTGTCGGTAACTTTATGCCTGTTGAGGCTTAGTCAACTTTTATCGATTGGGCATCTTAAACTAAATCTGATATAATATAAGTAAAGTAAAGCCAAGTCTTTGGCTTTTTTTAAAGAGTTTAAATCATATTTTACTAAGAAAATAAAGAGGAGAGATAAACATGGCTACTATTCAATGGTTCCCTGGTCACATGTCCAAAGCCCGTCGACAAGTTCAGGAAAATCTTAAGCATGTTGATTTTGTAACAATTTTAGTGGATGCACGTTTGCCACTGTCAAGTCAAAATCCCATGCTAACTAAAATTGTTGGCGATAAACCAAAACTTTTAATTCTTAATAAGGCTGACCTTGCTGATAGTAATCGTACAAAAGAGTGGCGTAGCTATTTTGAGAGTCAAGGGATTAAAACCTTGGCCATCAATTCCAAGGAACAATCTACAGTTAAATTGGTGACAGATGTTGCTAAGAGTCTTATGGCTGACAAGATTCAACGACTACGTGAACGCGGTATCCAGAAAGAGACCTTGCGAACCATGATTATTGGGATTCCAAATGCTGGGAAATCTACCTTGATGAATCGTTTGGCTGGTAAAAAAATTGCCGTTGTAGGAAATAAACCTGGTGTGACAAAAGGTCAACAGTGGCTGAAATCTAATAAGGACTTGGAAATCCTTGATACTCCGGGGATTTTGTGGCCTAAGTTTGAAGATGAATTGGTCGGTTTGAAACTTGCTTTGACCGGTGCCATCAAGGACCAGCTCTTGCCAATGGATGAAGTTACAATTTTTGGACTTAACTATTTTAAAACTTACTATCCTGAACGTTTAGAGGAACGCTTTAAAGGGATTGACCTTGAAGAAGAGGCTCCAGAAATCATTATGGAAATGACTCGAAAACTTGGCTTCCGTGAAGATTATGACCGTTTCTATAATCTATTTGTTAAAGAAGTTCGTGATGGAAAACTAGGACGTTACACACTTGATATTGTTGGGGTCGATACTGATGGCGACAATTAAAGAAGTCAAGGAGCAATTGGCAGCATTGACAGATCTTGATGACTACCGATGGGCAAGTTTTGAGGAAGATAGTCGATCTGGTGTACAGACTGCCATAAAGCAACGTCGCAAAGCTATCCTGGCTGAGATTGCTGAGGAAGAGCGCTTAGAAAAGATGCTCAGTTACGAAAAGTCGCTTTATGCTCATGGAGTTGAACTCATTGCAGGTGTTGATGAAGTTGGACGTGGCCCTTTGGCTGGGCCAGTGGTAGCTGCAGCGGTTATCTTACCAAAGCTTTGTAAAATAAAAGGTCTCAATGACAGTAAAAAAATTCCAAAATCTAAACATGAAGCCATTTATAAGCAGGTCATGAAGGAAGCGGTAGCTGTTGGGATTGGTATAAAGGACAATCATGTGATTGACGATGTCAATATTTATGAAGCAACCAAGCTTGCTATGGCTGAAGCTATTGAAAAACTGAGTCCCAAACCAGAACATTTGTTAATTGATGCCATGAGCTTGGACCTACCAATAGGACAAACATCAATCATAAAAGGGGATGCTAATTCTTTATCTATCGCAGCAGCTTCGATCGTAGCAAAGGTAACTCGGGATAATATGATGACTGATTATGATCAGGAGTTCCCTGGCTACGCCTTTGACAAAAATGCAGGCTATGGTACCAAGGATCATCTGTCTGGCCTAGATAACTTTGGTGTTACTCCAATTCATAGAAGAAGTTTCGAACCAATAAAGTCAATCATTAAAAAGTAGGTGAAGTGGCGTGATTTTAGCTATTGATATTGGAGGGACCTTTATCAAGTTTGGGTTAGTTGATGATGATTTTAGAATTAGCAACCAATCTAAAGTGCCGACACCATCGTCCCTAGATAATTTCTGGATAACTTTAGAGAGTATGATTTCATCATTTAAGAATGGTATTTCTGGTATTGCCATTGCATGCCCGGGCGAAATTAATAGTAAACGAGGTTTTGTTTTCAAGGGTGGTCTTATTCCTTATTTGATAGCCATTCCTCTGGGGACACGCTTGTCAAAAACATTTCAACTGCCTGTAAAGGTTATCAATGATGCTGATGCGGCAGCTTTGGCTGAAGCAAGATATGGTAGCTTACAGGATTTGGATTGTGGTGCTGCCTTGGTTTTAGGTACGGGTGTTGGTTTAGGCCTTGTCTCACAGGAGGACTTGCTATCACCTCTGTCAGTCACTCAATATCTGCGAGCTCCAAGTCCCCAAAGCATGAGTCAAACCTCTCTACCTTTCCAGTGGGAATTGTTTATGCATGGCTTAGTAAGCCTTGTCGATAATAAGGGGTCTGCAGTAGGCTTTGTTCATGAAGCCAGTCAATTACTTGGGTTAGATCAAGACGATGGTCCAGCCGTATTCTCAGCTATAGAGGGAAATCAATCGGAGGATCTAAATCTTTTATTTAAAGACTATTGTCATGAAATTGCTGTTCTTGTGCTAAATTTGCAGAGCTTCTTTAGGTTGGAGAAAGTTGTTATCGGTGGTGGTATCAGTAGGCAAGGTACTTTAATAGAAGGAATAAGTGATGCCTATGAGGAGTTATTTAAGGATAAGCCTGAATTAGGATTTGAGCCCATAACTATTCAAGCCTGTCATTTCCATAACGATAATAACCTACTAGGGGCGGCGTCTTATTTTGCTTCTGAAAATGATTTATAATCAATGAAAGTTCCATAATGGAGCTTTTTTCTTTTCTATTACGAATAATGAAAAGGAGGTATCTATATGAATAATTTTGAACTTTTTAAACTTAAAGCCGCTGGGTTGACGAATTTGAATATCTTAAATATTTTGGACTATCAAAAGACTCAAGATAGAAAATTGAGTTTACGTGATATGGCAGTGGTATCCAAGTCTAAAAATGCCGTTCTTATTATGGAAAAGTATAAGAGTTTAGATATTAAGCAACTCAAAGAACAGTTTGAACGTTTTCCTACGTTATCGATTTTTGATAAAGAATATCCCATTGAGCTGAAGAATACCTATAATCCTCCTGTTCTTCTTTATTATCAAGGGAATCTTGACTTGCTGAGTAAACCAAAGCTAGCTGTTGTTGGGGCAAGAAAGTGCTCTGAAACAGGTAAACAGTCCGTTCGAAAAATTGTTAGTGAACTTGGTAATCACTTTACTATTGTGAGTGGATTGGCGCGTGGGATTGATACTTGTGCGCATATGGAGGCCTTGAAAAATAAGGGAAACACTATTGCAGTTATCGGGACAGGACTTGATGTTTATTATCCTAAAGAAAATAAAGCTTTGCAGGACTATATGGCCAAAAATCATTTAGTTCTTACAGAATATGGACCGGGTGAACAGCCTCTCAAGTACCACTTTCCTGAACGAAATCGGATTATTTCTGGATTGTGTCAAGGAGTTATGGTCGTAGAAGCAAAACTTCGCTCTGGAAGTCTGATTACTTGTGAGCGTGCCATGGAAGAAGGTAGAGATGTTTTTGCTATTCCAGGAAATATTTTAGATGGAAAGTCAGACGGATGTCATCACTTAATTCAAGAGGGCGCAAAGTGCATTACGACAGGGTTTGACATCCTTTCAGAGTTTTCTTGAAAATCAAAGTTCTCCTATAGAGATAAAGTTTTTTATTGACAGTTAAAGAAAAGGAAGGTATCATGTTAGTTGCTCGGTCCAAGATGTTTCATTTTTTAATGTCTTGTGACTAGATTTTAGACAGATGAGTGGCGCAGCCAGTTTATAACATTATAAGGAAATAGTCTATGGCGACAGCAACGACAACAAAAACGAAAACTAAAACAACAAAGAAAACGACAGCTAAAAAGGCGACTAAAAAGAGAGCGACACCAAAGAAAAATTTGGTCATCGTGGAGTCTCCTGCTAAAGCGAAAACGATTGAGAAGTATCTTGGCCGCAACTATAAAGTTGTAGCCTCTGTTGGGCATATCCGTGATTTGAAAAAATCAAGTATGTCGATTGATTTTGAAAACAACTACGAACCTCAGTACATCAATATTCGAGGTAAGGGACCTCTTATCAATGAATTGAAGAAAGAAGCAAAAAAAGCCAAGCAAGTCTTTCTCGCAAGTGACCCGGACCGTGAAGGGGAAGCCATTTCATGGCATTTGTCACATATTCTTGGATTAGAGCCAGATGATAAGAATCGTGTTGTTTTTAACGAAATTACTAAAGACGCAGTAAAAAATGCCTTTGTAGAGCCACGCGCCATTGACATGGACTTGGTAGATGCCCAGCAAGCTCGTCGTGTCTTGGACCGTATTGTGGGTTACTCTATTTCACCGCTTCTATGGAAGAAGGTTAAGAAAGGTCTTTCGGCCGGGCGTGTACAATCGGTAGCTCTTAAGCTCATTATCGACCGTGAAAATGAAATTAAGGCCTTTAAACCAGAAGAATACTGGACTATTGATGGTGCCTTTAAGAAGGGTGCTAAGAAGTTTCAGGCTAGCTTCTATGGCTTGGATGGTAAAAAGCTTAAGCTCAACAATAATGAGGATGTTCAAGCCGTTCTGTCTCGTATCACAAGTGATGATTTTAACGTAGATAAAGTAGAGAAAAAAGAACGCCGTCGTAATGCGCCATTGCCATATACAACTTCATCTCTTCAACAGGATGCTGCCAATAAGATTAACTTCCGAACACGTAAGACCATGATGGTTGCTCAACAGTTGTATGAAGGGATTAATCTGGGTTCAGGCGCTCAAGGTTTGATTACCTATATGCGTACGGACTCAACACGTATCAGTCCTGTTGCACAAAACCAGGCTGCTGAATTTATTACAGAACGCTTTGGTTCTAAGTATTCAAAACACGGCAGCAAGGTGAAAAATAGTTCAGGAGCACAAGATGCCCATGAGGCTATTCGTCCGTCAAATGTTTTCCAAACACCAGAAAGCATTGCAAAGTATTTGGATAAGGATCAGCTTAAGCTTTATACTCTTATCTGGAATCGTTTTGTAGCGAGTCAAATGACAGCTGCAGTATTCGATACGATGAAGGTGACCTTGTCTCAAAACGGAGTCATTTTCACTGCAAATGGTAGCCAAATCAAGTTCGATGGTTATATGGCCGTTTACAACGACTCTGATAAGAATAAAATGCTTCCTGATATGGCAGAAGGTGATACGGTTAAGAAGGTTGTGACAACGCCTGAACAACACTTCACGCAACCTCCTGCACGCTATTCTGAAGCGACACTGATTAAGACACTGGAAGAAAATGGTGTCGGTCGTCCGTCAACTTATGCGCCAACGCTTGATGTTATCCAACGTCGCTACTATGTCAAATTGGTGGCTAAACGTTTTGAACCAACAGAACTTGGTGAAATCGTTAATAGCTTAATCGTCGAATTTTTCCCTGACATCGTGGATGTTAAATTCACCGCTGAAATGGAGGGTAAACTTGATAAGGTTGAAATTGGTAAGGAACAATGGCAGAAGGTAATTGATGAATTCTTCAAACCTTTCCAAAAAGAATTGGAAAAAGCTGAAGAAGGTATTGAAAAAATCCAAATTAAGGATGAGCCTGCTGGTTTTGATTGTGACCTCTGTGGTCACCCAATGGTCATCAAACTTGGTCGCTACGGTAAGTTCTACGCATGTAGTAATTTCCCAGACTGTCATAACACCAAGGCCATTACAAAAGAAATTGGCGTTACTTGTCCAACCTGTGGTCAAGGTCAGGTCATCGAACGTAAGACAAAACGTAATCGTGTCTTTTATGGTTGTGATCGCTATCCTGACTGTGAATTTACGTCGTGGGATATTCCTGTTGGACGTAACTGTCCTAAATCAGGCGATTACCTCGTCGAGAAGAAAGTACGTGGTGGTGGCAAACAAGTCATCTGTAGTAACGAAGAGTGTGACTACAAAGAATCTGTTGTTAAATAAAGACATAGCTATCTCAAGTTAAGACTTGGGATAGTTTTTTGTATTTTATCCAAAAAACTGATACTTTCCTTAAATTTGTTTTTTATACTAAGAATGAAAGAAAGGAGAGTTATTATGAAACGTTTAAGTCTATCAGGTTTCCAACTCAAATATATAGCCCTCATTACTATGGTATTCGACCATATTCATTATTTTTTTGACTATACAGGGAAAATACCTATTTGGTTTACTATGATTGGGAGATTAGCAGCCCCCTTATTTCTATTTGCTGTGATTGAAGGTTTCGTTAATACACACAATCGAAAAAAATACTTCCTAAAGATTTATGCTTTAGCGATTTTGATGGGATTGATTCAGTTTGGATTCTATAATTTTCTACATCCTCTTGTAAGGCCAGATGGTTTCTTTCCGCAAAATATGATGCTGTCGTCATTTGCTATCTTGCTCGTTGCTCTTCAAGGTATTGCTTGGATTCAAGAAAAGAAATATCTAAAAGGAATCCCAACCTTACTTTTCCCATTGCTGCTTCCATGGTTATTGGTACCTTTTTATCTGTTAGGTCAAAACAAACCAGTCTTTACTTTATTCATAAATTTACTTAATTACACAGTGTTTCCAACTCATACGTCTATCAGTGATGGAGGAACATGGTTGCTGTTGACCGGTATCGCTATGTATCTTTGTCATAAGAATCTTAAGAAAGAAGTGCTTGCTTTTGTGAGTGTTAGTCTTGTTTGGGTACTAATGGCGATTGTTCTAACTAGACCTTCTTTTCACGATTTAATGTTTAAATACATTGAATGGATGGAAATATTTGCAGCTCCTTTGATGCTTTGTTATAACGGTCAAAGAGGGAATGGGTCAAAATATTTATTCTATGTCTTTTACCCAACACATATTTATCTACTCTACGCCTTGTCAGTTATCTTCTATAGATGATATGATAAAGGTAATTTTGTACGAAAGGAAAGCTTATGGCTCAAATACTTGTTATTGATGATCAAGAAGATATTGTGAAATTGGTTGTAAAAGCTTTAGAGCTTAAAAATCATAAGGTGACGGGGTTTACAAGTGTTTTAGATTTGGATAAGAACTCGCTTCCACGGTTTGACTTGATTATACTGGATATCATGATGCCTGATGTTGACGGTCTCCAGTTTTGTCATGAGATTCGGGATCAGGTGGATTGCCCCATACTTTTTATTACAGCCAGAACGCAAGAAGGGGATATCGTTCAGGGACTGAGCTATGGGGCGGATGATTATATTTGCAAACCATTTGGGGTTAAAGAACTTCAAGCGCGTGTGGCGGCTCACTTGAGACGTGAAAGTCGTGAACGTCACCATAAGCTTTCACTTGGAGATTTTCAGTTTGATTTGTCGGCTCAGGAGCTTTATGTTGAGAATCAGTTGTTAGATTTAACTAAGTCGGAATATGGTATTTGTCAGTTTCTGGCTGAAAATAAGGGCCAAGTCTTTTCAAAAGAACAAATCTACACGCATTTGTACGGCTATGAGGATAAAGGAAGTCCAACAGCAGTGGCTGAACATATTAAAAATATCCGTGCAAAGCTCAAAGATGTTGGGCAAAATCCTATTGAAACAGTTTGGGGGATTGGTTACAAGTGGCACTAATTAAAAAACGAGAACACTCTCTAAGAACAATCTTGTTATCTTATGTCGTTAGCCTGACGGTCCTCTCGGCAATCAGCAGTCTTCTTATTTTGTATTTGTTCAGCTTGTCTTATCGTTTTGGAGTTGTGATTCCAGCAAATCAAGTTGAGAGTGATTTGTCTGCTGTGAGAAGTGATATTGAAACTTCTAAGGTCTTTAATCCCGAGATTTTACCTGATGGTACGAGTTATGTCTTTTTAACTAGGGATTTTAAGCTTAAAAAGTCTAACATGCCTGTTAACTTGCAAGAAGAATCCTTACTAAATTACCAATTCAAGAATGCTCACGGTGGGATATACGGCTATTTTCAGTCTTTTGAACGGTCAGATGGCATAGTCATTGTCAACTATCAATTATCACCTAGGTATCATAATGCGTGGATGAATCAGCATTTTCCTAATGCTGATCTTATGATGATTGGCTCAATGTTTGTATCCATTCTCCTCCTATTTATTATTTTAACTTTTTACTATGCAAATAAATTAAGTCAGCAGCTTAAACCTATATTAAAAGCTACTGAAAAAATTTCCCAACAAGACTTGGATTTTCAAACCTCCCAGTCTACAATTAAGGAATTCAATCAGGTTTTAAGTAGCTTGGATCATATGCGTGTAGCACTTCGTGAGTCCTTGATGGAAAATTGGAAGGCAGAGCAAGATAAGCAAAATCAGATTTCTGCCCTGACACATGATTTGAAGACCCCACTGACAGTTGCTCGTGGGAATGCAGACCTCTTAGCCATGACTTCCTTGGATGCGGAACAGATGGACTTATTAGAACATTTTCAAAAGGGGATTACACAGGTTGATGCTTATGTTAAAGAGTTGTCTGAACTCAACAAAACGAGTTTGACGAAAAGCTTGACGCTTGAAGACATTTCGGTTAGGGAATTTGTTGAAGATATTTACGATCAAACCTTGTCACTAGCTCAAACCAAACAAATCAATGTAGCATTTGACAAGAAGGAGATTAAGAAAGCAATCATAGGCCATTGGGACAGGTCCTTGTTGAATCGAGCTTTTATGAATATTGTTTCAAATGCCGTAGAGTATACACCCAGTGGCAGTCAGTTGCTCCTGACTGCTAGGGTAGAAGAAGATGAATTCAAGTTTATCTACCTTGATTCTGGTCCTGGATTTTCCCTTGAATCTCTTGAAAAGGCTACTCAGCTCTTTTATCAAGAGGATAAAAGTAGACAGAGCCGCAATCATAGTGGCCTTGGTCTGACTATTGCCAATGATATTATTCGCTTACACCATGGTAGTCTTGCTCTTTCGAATGACGATAGCACGGGTGGTGCTAAAGTGACTATCATTTTACCCCTTTAAATACAGATGACTCCTAGTCGCCAGATGAGGAGTTTTTTGCTATACTACTAAGAGTAAAAATGAAGAAAGATTTGTGGGGGCAGGATTTCATCTTGTTCTCGAAGAGGTATTAGTGTCATGTCTCAATCAAAAGCAGATTATATTAACGTGATTGGAGCTGGATTGGCCGGCTCTGAAGCAGCTTATCAGATTGCTAAACGTGGTATTCCGGTAAAACTATATGAAATGCGTGGGGTCAAAGCAACACCTCAGCATAAGACAACAAACTTTGCAGAATTGGTTTGCTCTAACTCTTTCCGTGGCGATAGCTTGACAAATGCTGTAGGGCTTCTTAAAGAAGAAATGCGTCGCTTGGACTCGATCATTATGCGAAATGGAGAAGCTCACCGTGTGCCAGCTGGTGGTGCCATGGCTGTGGACCGTGAAGGTTATGCAGAAGCAGTGACAGCTGAAATTGAAAACAACCCACTAATTGAAGTTATCCGTGAAGAAATCACAGAAATTCCTGATGATGCCATTACAGTTATTGCTTCAGGTCCTTTGACTTCTGATGCTTTAGCTGAAAAAATTCACAAGCTTAACGGTGGAGATGGGTTCTATTTCTATGATGCCGCTGCACCGATTGTTGATAAAGCGACTATCGACATGAACAAGGTCTACCTTAAGTCACGCTATGACAAGGGTGAAGCAGCTTACCTAAACTGTCCAATGACCAAGGAAGAGTTCATGGCCTTCCACGAGGCCTTGACAACAGCTGAAGAAGCTCCTTTGAATTCTTTTGAAAAAGAAAAGTATTTCGAGGGCTGTATGCCTATCGAGGTTATGGCTAAACGTGGTATCAAGACAATGCTCTATGGTCCTATGAAACCAGTTGGTTTGGAGTATCCTGAGGATTATAAGGGACCACGTGATGGTGACTTCAAGACGCCTTATGCGGTTGTTCAGCTTCGTCAGGACAATGCAGCTGGTAGCCTCTATAATATCGTTGGTTTCCAAACCCACCTTAAATGGGGAGAGCAAAAGCGTGTCTTCCAAATGATTCCAGGTCTTGAAAATGCAGAATTTGTACGTTACGGGGTAATGCACCGCAACTCTTACATGGATTCGCCAAACTTGCTCAAACAGACTTTCCAGTCAAAATCAAACCCTAATTTGTTCTTTGCGGGACAAATGACTGGTGTAGAAGGTTATGTTGAATCAGCTGCCTCAGGTTTGGTTGCTGGAATCAATGCTGCCCGTCTCTTTAAAGGTGAAGATGAGGTTATCTTCCCTCACACAACAGCTATCGGTAGTCTTCCATATTATGTGACACATGCTGAAAGTAAACATTTCCAACCAATGAATGTTAACTTCGGTATTATCAAAGAGTTAGAAGGCCCACGTATTCGTGACAAGAAAGAGCGCTATGAAAAAATTGCTGAGCGAGCTCTTAAAGATTTACAACCTTTTATTCAAGCTTAGACAACATTAAAATCCCTTACCGAATACGGCAAGGGATTTTCAGATTTAAAAGTATTCAATTAACTAAAGAATTTCTTAGCGATTTCTTGACCTTGTTTGATTTTAGCCCATTGTTGAGGTGTTGCCAACTCATTACCTGAGTCACATGAGGCGAAACCACATTGGTGAGAGAGGAAGAGACGTTCTTTTGGAAGGATTTGACTCGCTTTTTCAAGCAAATCGAGGACACGTTCTTCGTCATCAAGGTCAGTAGTTTTAGAAGACAAAAGTCCTAGTACAACTTCAGCTTTGCTGTCTTTGAGGGCTTCGAGAGCTTTGATATCACCAGCGGTGTCGCTATCCCACTCAAGGAAGAAACGGTCATAGTGTTGCTCTGCCAAGAACTTCTTAGCGATGGCTTCGTAAGTTCCTTCGGCAGCAGAACGGCTTTCATAGTTGCCACGACAGTTGTGCGTCCAAACCGTTAAACCAATTTCGTGAGCATAGTCTACAACCTCGTTATTGATAGCTACAAACTCATCAGCCAATTCTGCTAAATCAGAATTACCTTCCGCAAAGAAACTTGCAGGGTTTGATGGGTCAAAAAGTTCCCAGAGACAGTCATCAAATTGAACAATTTTTCCACCGATAACCTTATATTCTTCTAAGAATTCTTTATAGGCATTAATCAAACCTTTTTTGAGGTCTTCATTTGTTTCATAGACTTGTCCAGGACCAGCCAAACGGTCAAAGATAGCAAGTTCAGTGTAGGCATGAGCAGGACCCCAGATAGTTTGTTTGGTATCTTCATCACCAGCCTCAGCCTTAACCAATTTATAGATATCTAGGTAATGGTGGTTCTTACCTGAGAGCGGCTCAGTGATGCGAATACCGATATCTTTACGTGTTTCATATTGACCACCATCATGGTCTTTAAAAGTGTAGCCATGCTCAGCAATGTAGCGTTCAATTCCTTTAAATCCCCAGACAAAGTCTAAATGCCACATAGAACGTCCAAACTCACCATCAGTAAGGATGTCAATACCGTTAGCTTTTTGGTCAGCCACAATTTGCTTAATATCTGCAGTTTCAGTTTCTTGATAACCAGGAAGGGCATCATAGAAAGGATACTGGATGTCGTCACGGTGCTCGATTTCGTCCTTATATTTACGGAGATCCGCAGGACGAAGAAGGGAACCTACTAATTGGAATTTAGATTTTGGCATAAAATTAACCTCAAAATATCATTTTATTTCTATCATACTTTTTATTTGCATTAATGAAAAATAGTTAATTTCTTTCTGAGGGTATAGTTTAAGATTATATAAGGTTTTACCCTGCAAAATGATACTTCCTATGGTAAAATGAAAAGAAAACAATGAAGGTTGGGAACATGCAAAAAACATTCTTTATTATTAAACCAGATGCTGTTAAACGCCATCTAATTGGTCAAGTGCTTGATCGAATTGAGCGACGTGGCTTCGTTATTGAGCGTATGGAGATGCTGATGCTTGACGAAGAACGTCTTAGAGAGCATTATGCCCAATTGGTTGATAAACCCTTTTTCCCTAGTATTGCAGAATTCATGATGAGTGGCCCAGCAGTTATTGGTATTATGTCTGGCCCAGGTGTTATCAAGTCATGGCGTGATATGATGGGAGCAACCAATCCTGGGGATGCTACTCCAGGAACGATTCGTGGAGACTTTGCAACTGCACCAGATGGGGACATGATTCCAAATATTGTTCATGGTTCTGATTCAGAAGAATCTGCGGCTCGAGAAATTCAGATTTGGTTTGGTGAGTAAGATGGATTTAGTAAAGATTCAATCTGATTTAGCTAAGGGTGGACTGTTAATTGATGTCAGAAGTCCAGAAGAGTATGCAGAAGGTCATGTTAAGGATGCCTTATTAATACCTCACACGCAGATTTTCACAGCTGACATTCCAGCTAAAAAAGACGCTTCAATTTACCTCTATTGTAAAATGGGGCCTCGTGCAGAATTTGCTGCATCAGTTCTTAAAGAGCGAGGCTATACTAAGGTGACTAACTTGGGTGGCTTGGACGATATGGAAGCACTAGGTTTTGAATTTGAAGAATAATAGGAATAAGGTCACCCAAGGGTGGTCTTATTTGTTTTCAGAAAAGTTTGATAATTACTTGACTACGTTTTCATAAAGGAGTAGAATTTTAATTGAGTTAAGACAAAGCCTATGAAAATGACTTTGCCAGAACTTGACTAACTTAGCGTATTCCAATTGAGATAAGGCTCGGTATTAAGCCAGTGACTCTAATTGGTAGAGGAGGATTTCGTATGTCAAAAGTTGCTATTGTTACAGGTGCAGGTCAAGGTATTGGTTTTGCGATTGCAAAACGTTTGGTTGAAGATGGTTTTAAAGTCGGAGTATTGGACTACAACGCTGAAACTGCAGAAAAAGCGGTTGCTGAATTGTCAGCAGACAAAGCATTTGCGGTTGTAGCTGATGTATCTAAACAAGCTGAAGTAGCAGCTGCTTTCCAAAAAGTTGTTGATCACTTTGGTGACTTGAATGTTGTTGTTAATAATGCCGGTGTGGCACCAACAACACCACTTGATACTATTACTGAAGAACAGTTCCAACGTACATTTAACATCAATGTCGGTGGTGTTATCTGGGGTGCTCAAGCTGCACAAGCACAATTTAAAGCACTTGGTCATGGTGGTAAAATCATCAATGCGACTTCACAAGCAGGTGTCGTAGGTAACCCTAACTTGACTGTCTATGGTGGTACTAAATTTGCAGTTCGTGGTATCACTCAAACTTTGGCGCGTGACTTGGCTGATTCAGGTATCACTGTCAATGCTTATGCACCAGGTATCGTTAAGACTCCAATGATGTTTGACATTGCTCATGAAGTTGGTAAGAACGCTGGTAAAGATGATGAATGGGGTATGCAAACATTTGCTAAAGATATTACTCTTAAACGTTTGTCAGAACCTGAAGATGTGGCAGCAGCAGTTAGCTTCTTAGCTGGACCTGACTCAAACTACATCACAGGTCAAACCATCATCGTGGATGGTGGAATGCAATTCCATTAAAATAAAAGGAGAGCGGAAGGCTCTCTTTTTTTGCTTGATAAAACATAATATTTCTGATAATATAATCGTAATTAATTATGCTTTAAAAGGAGCCTTTCTATGTCAGATATTTTACACTATATTATAGAGCACCCATTTTTTAGTCTCATTCTATTGGGAATTGTTGTACTAGCCTTCGGTTTAGCTCCATTTTCAAGTAGTTCTACAGAAAACAAGCGCTCGGCAATTATTAATAAGCACTACAACGATAATTTTAAGAAGTAAGAAGGACTAAATACGGTCAGAAAGCAGATATTAGAGATAGGCAAAAGCCTGTCTTTTTTGTATAATAGAAGGTAACGATTAGTTTTTTTATAATCACAAGTAAGAACTAGGAAAGATAAAAATGCCAAATATTGAAGAATTAAAACAACGACAGGAGAAGATTCGTAACTTCTCTATTATTGCCCATATTGACCACGGTAAATCAACCCTTGCTGACCGTATTTTGGAAAAGACTGAGACAGTATCAAGTCGTGAGATGCAGGCGCAACTCCTTGATAGTATGGACCTCGAGCGTGAACGTGGTATCACTATCAAACTAAATGCCATTGAGCTTAACTATACAGCTAAAGATGGCGAAACATATATTTTCCACCTTATCGACACACCAGGACACGTGGACTTTACTTATGAAGTGTCACGTTCTCTTGCTGCCTGTGAGGGTGCAATCTTGGTGGTGGATGCAGCTCAAGGAATTGAAGCGCAAACACTTGCCAATGTTTACTTGGCCCTAGATAATGACTTGGAAATCTTACCAGTTATCAATAAAATCGACCTTCCAGCTGCAGATCCTGAACGTGTGCGTACAGAGGTTGAAGATGTTATCGGACTAGATGCTTCGGAAGCCGTGCTTGCATCAGCTAAAGCTGGTATCGGTATCGAGGAGATTCTCGAACAAATCGTTGAGAAAGTTCCTGCACCTCAAGGTGAAGTCGAGGCGCCTCTCCAAGCCCTTATCTTTGACTCTGTTTATGATGCCTACCGTGGGGTTATCCTCCAAGTGCGTGTGGTTAACGGAATGGTTAAACCAGGCGATAAGATTCAAATGATGTCTAATGGCAAGACCTTTGATGTTACTGAGGTTGGTATCTTCACGCCTAAAGCTGTTGGCCGTGACTACCTTGCTACAGGTGATGTTGGTTATATCGCGGCCTCAATCAAGACTGTTGCGGATACCCGTGTCGGTGATACAGTAACACTTGCGGATAATCCAGCAGCAGAGCCACTCCATGGCTATAAGCAAATGAATCCAATGGTCTTCGCCGGTCTTTATCCAATTGAGTCTAATAAATACAATGACTTGCGTGAGGCTCTTGAAAAGCTCCAATTGAACGATGCCAGTCTTCAGTTTGAGCCTGAAACGTCTCAAGCCCTTGGTTTTGGTTTCCGTTGTGGTTTCTTGGGTCTTCTTCACATGGATGTTATCCAAGAGCGTTTGGAACGTGAGTTTAACATTGATCTCATCATGACAGCACCATCGGTAGTTTACCATGTTAATACTACTGACGGTGAGATGCTTGAAGTGTCTAACCCATCTGAATTCCCAGATCCTACACGTATTGATGCCATCGAAGAGCCTTATGTTAAAGCTCAAATCATGGTTCCTCAAGAGTATGTTGGTGCGGTTATGGAGTTAGCACAACGTAAACGTGGTGATTTTGAAACCATGGAATATATCGATGATAATCGTGTGAACGTTATCTATCAGATTCCACTTGCTGAAATCGTCTTTGATTTCTTTGATAAATTGAAATCATCTACGCGTGGTTATGCAAGCTTTGACTATGAATTGTCAGAATACCGTCGCTCACAATTGGTGAAAATGGATATTCTCCTTAATGGTGACAAGGTCGATGCCCTTAGCTTCATCGTTCACAAGGAATTTGCTTACGAGCGTGGAAAACTTATCGTTGATAAACTTAAGAAAATCATTCCACGTCAACAATTCGAAGTGCCTATTCAAGCGGCTATCGGTCAAAAAATTGTTGCTCGTACTGATATTAAGGCCCTTCGTAAAAACGTCTTGGCAAAATGTTACGGTGGTGACGTTTCACGTAAACGTAAACTCCTCGAAAAACAAAAAGCCGGTAAGAAACGTATGAAAGCCATCGGTTCGGTTGAAGTACCACAAGAAGCCTTCTTGTCAGTACTTTCAATGGACGAAGATGAGAAATAAGAGTAATAGTCAGAATGTGATGTTCTGGCTATTTTTGTAAAAAAGTTATGCTAAAGAAGATTTTAAAGTTTCCCTTCTCGAAGCGTGGAAGGATTTATACTGCGACTATACTAATGCTTTTCTTTTTAGGGAATACATATACAAAGCACAAATTTCATGAAAAAGCTGTAGAAGAGTTACAGATGGCTCTAAAAGCAGATAAAGTAACTTCCAATGAGATTTTTGGTAGACGTCAACAATATGTTGCAATTAGTCATGAAGAACCCACTTACTATAATTCTGAAGATAATGTAGCTACTGAGATGATTGGTAGAAATCATTTTGTTCGCTATTACGACACCATGAGTAGTCTCCATCAAGCTCATTTGGTAGTTTATGATATCAACAAAAATTTTGAAAAGAAAATTATTAATTTGACCCCATATTTGAAGAAAATAAAAGATTTTAAAGATATTAAGGAGTTGGCTGTGTCTTTAAAATCGATTGATGGTTATGATTATGTTTTCTTGGAGAATTCTCAAAACGATAAGCAATTTGCTTACAATTTAGATACGAATCAATTTTTAACTAGAGACCTACCAGATTATTCTTACAGTAAGGATGAAATGCTTTATTTTGGTGATAAGAGTTCTGCTCGTAATCAGGTGAATGATAGCAACATGTGGGGATATTTAAAGAGAGAAGGAAACTTGGATGAGCTTTTAAGAATGTTACCAGCTCAAACAAACAACCATTTATCAACTCATCTAAATGTGATCCTAGAGATTGATAATGTAGATACTTCAAAACAAGAGAATCAAATTAATCTATTTAATGAAAATTCTGAGGTTAAGCCTATTTACGAAGAGGCTGTTAATCAGACAACAACAAACAGTAATACCTTAAAGAAATTTAAAGTATTGACCCGTCAAGGTAAGGAGGGAGAATTTCCGGTCGGTCCAACTGAACCAGTGAAAAGCAGCCTACCTAATAAACCAAGCGAGCCAAAGAAAGTTCCAGAATTTAATGTTTTTCCTGATTCTATTTTTCCTATTAAACCTTTAAGTTTTAGTGACATTCTTAATAAGAAGGCAGAACAAGACTATCAGAAAGATTATCGAGCTTACGAAAAAGCACGTCAAAAAGCCCAAAAAGATTATGATAGGAAATATGATGCCTATAAAAAGAAATTGGCTCAATATGAGTCCTATAGAGATAGAGAGTACGACAAACAATCACAAATCTATTTTTCTCCTGAAGAGCAGACCAATGATATTTTACATTGGTTGGGAACAAATGGAGAGCAAGCAATTGTAATTTCTGTAGAGGACGGTGCTGGTATTAGGAAGGAAATTCATTCGTTTGCTGATATTAAGGAGTGGGTAGATAAACATGATTACGATAACACTATAAAATCGGACTTTAGAGATTATAAAGAAGCTAAATAAGGATTCATGGGCTTTTAGTCTTATCAAGAAACCCATCACAAGCATTTTTCTCAGCTTTAGGCTATAATAGACAAAAAGGAATCTTGGGAGGGCCACTATGGATATCATGAGTTTTATCCCCAGTCAGCGCCAGGCTATTCTGGAGCGTTTTCAGCAAGTGGAGGCCTTGGGATTAGGCGCAGTTCGTATTGAATTGAAGGTTGCTAATCCTGTTGGCATCATCTATGAGTGCTTTATTTTAGCAGGGGAGAATTATTTTTCTAATCAAGCAGTGGTATCCTTCCGCATTCTCTATGAAAAGGACTTGGAACGCATTTCTTTGGATGTCGTAGATATCCCTGGTCGCTCAAGCTTGTCTAATTATCTCCAGTTAATAGAGATTTTTGAAGGCTTGCAAAATTATCTTAATCGAGAGTTTGCTAAGGTAAAAAATACATGAACATCTGATAGTAATCAGGTGTTTCTTTTTGTGATAGAAGTTCAAAATTTCACAATCTTTTTTTCACAAGATTGTCTGAAAACTGTGCTATAATGGTAACAGAATTGTGAAGTGATAAAAGTTTGTGAAAAAACGAGCAGACTTTGACACTTTGTGACTTATACTTGAAAGGAAAATTGGCTCTATCATTTTAGGGCCAGAAGGACTGTGTTCATGTCAGAAGAAAAGCAATTGTATGGTGCGGATTTAGTGGTTGATAGTTTGATCAACCATGATGTTGATTATGTCTTTGGGATTCCAGGTGCAAAAATCGATAGGGTTTTTGATACTTTGGAAGATAAGGGACCTGAATTGATTGTTGCCCGTCATGAGCAAAATGCTGCTTTTATGGCTCAAGGTGTTGGACGTATCACAGGGAAACCCGGTGTAGTATTGGTAACATCTGGTCCAGGTGTCTCAAATTTGGCTACTGGTTTGGTAACAGCGACAGATGAAGGAGATCCTGTTCTTGCTATTGGTGGTCAGGTTAAGCGTGCAGATCTTTTGAAACGTGCCCATCAATCAATGAATAACGTTGCTATGCTTGAACCGATTACCAAGTATGCTGCTGAAGTACATGATGCTAATACCCTTTCTGAAACGGTTGCTAATGCCTATCGCCATGCTAAGTCAGGGAAACCGGGTGCAAGCTTTATTTCAATTCCTCAAGACGTGACCGATGCTCCGGTCAGTGTTAAGGCTATCAAGCCTATGACAGATCCAAAACTTGGTTCAGCATCTGTTTCTGATATTAACTATCTCGCACAGGCGATAAAAAATGCTGTATTGCCGGTCTTACTTTTAGGGAACGGTGCTTCATCAGAAGCTGTAACTTACTCTATTCGCCAGATTTTGAAACATGTTAAATTACCAGTTGTTGAAACTTTCCAAGGTGCTGGTATCGTGTCACGTGACCTTGAAGAGGATACTTTCTTTGGTCGTGTAGGTCTTTTCCGTAACCAACCGGGGGACATGTTGCTTAAGAAGTCGGACTTGATTATTGCCATTGGTTATGACCCAATTGAGTATGAAGCACGTAACTGGAATGCTGAAATTTCAGCACGTATTATCGTAATTGATGTTGAACCTGCTGAGGTGGATACTTACTTCCAGCCAGAACGTGAATTGATTGGTAATGTAGAAGCAACTTTAGATTTGCTTTTGCCTGCTATTCAAGGCTACAAATTACCTGAAGGATCAGTTGAATATCTAAAAGGGTTAAAAAATACAGTCGTCGAAGATGTTAAATTTGACCGTCAGCCTGAAGAAGGTACCGTACATCCACTCGATTTAATTGAAGTTTTACAAGAACAAACGGATGATGATATGACAGTTACCGTTGACGTTGGTAGTCACTATATCTGGATGGCTCGCTATTTCAAATCTTATGAACCACGTCATTTGCTTTTCTCAAATGGGATGCAAACTTTGGGGGTTGCTCTTCCGTGGGCCATCTCTGCAGCTATGGTTCGTCCTAAGACAAAAGTCATTTCTGTTTCTGGTGACGGTGGTTTCCTCTTCTCAGCACAAGAATTGGAGACAGCAGTTCGATTGAAATTGCCAATTGTTCATATTATCTGGAACGATGGCCATTATAATATGGTGGAATTCCAGGAAGAAATGAAGTATGGTCGCTCTTCAGGGGTTGACTTTGGTCCAGTTGATTTTGTAAAATATGCTGAGAGCTTTGGAGCGAAAGGTTATCGTGCAACAAGTAAAGAGGAGTTTTCTAGCTTGCTCCAAGAAGCCTTGGCTCAAGCTGTAGATGGACCAGTCCTTATTGATGTTCCAATCGACTATAAAGATAATATTAAACTCGGCGAAACTATTTTGCCAGATGAATTTTACTAAAAAGAGGGTGTAGACATGTCTGAAGCCATAAAATTATTTCAATATAATACTTTGGGAGCCTTGATGGCTGGGCTTTATGGAGGTACTTTAACAGTTGGTGAATTGTTGGAGCATGGAGACTTGGGTCTTGGAACATTAGATTCTATTGATGGAGAGTTGATTGTTCTTGATGGTAAAGCCTATCAAGCTAAAGGCTCTGAAGGTAAAGTCGAAGTGGTAGAAGTTTCTCCAGATGAAAAAGTTCCCTATGCAGCAGTCGTACCTCACCAAGCTGAAGTTATCTTCCGTCAACGTTTTGAAATGACTGATAAAGAACTTGAGGATCGTATTGAATCTTACTATGATGGGGTTAATCTCTTCCGTTCCATCAAGATTAAAGGGCATTTTAAACACATGCATGTCCGCATGATACCTAAGTCTACTCCTGATACGAAATTTGCTGAAGTTGCGACTCATCAACCAGAGTATGAATCTGATAATATTTCAGGTACCATCGTTGGGATTTGGACACCAGAAATGTTCCACGGTGTGAGCGTGGCTGGCTATCATTTACATTTTATATCAGATGATTTATCATTTGGTGGGCATGTCATGGACTTTATTATTGACAATGGTATAGTTGAAGTCGGTCCAGTTGACCAACTCGATCAACGTTTCCCAGTTCAAGACCGTCAGTATCTCTTTGCTAAATTCAATGTCGATGAGATGCGTGAAGATATTACCAAGGCTGAATAAAATATTTTAAAGATATCAATCGATTATAGTTAGAACTTTCCTAGATGATTAGGAAAGTTTTTTTTGTTTTTATAATTATTTCGATATCGAAATAGTTGACAGATGTAACGAACAGTGATACAATGACTGTGATATTTCGATGTAGAAATAAAAAGGAGACAAAATGGACAAGATGCAAGGGGGCTACCAAGCTTTACAGATACGCTTGTTGAACGGGCGTATCTTTCAAAAACTATTGAGCAAGGAACCAGATGCGCAATACCGAAGTGAACAGGGGAAAATTTTAACAGTCTTATGGCAAAAAGAGCAAGGCAGGGCAACTGCAACTGATATTGCTTTAGCGACGGGACTAGCTAATAACACATTGACCAGCATGATAAAGAAATTGGTCGAGCAAGGCTTGGTTAAGATTGAACAGAGTGACCAGGACAAGCGCAAGAAGTTTGTAGTCTTGACGGAATTAGGTTGGGCGCAAAAAGAAATTGGAGATCGCGTTAGTCAGGAACTGGGAGAGATATTCTACCAAGGCTTTTCGGATAACGAAATCCAAGAATTTGAGGAGTATCAAGAGCGTATTATAAATAATTTAAAGAAAAAAGAAAACGTGGAATAAGTCATGTCTATTCAAGCACAAAACGCACAGAATCTATACCTTCATGCCATTCAAGATGGCCGTGTAGCAGAAGCTCAGGCTAGCTTTGTAGGGGATACCTATATCCAACACTCGACAGGGGTGCCAGATGGGAAAGAAGGTTTTGCGGCTTTCTTTGCAGATTTTTTTAAACGTCATCCAGAACGTGATATTAAGATTGTTCGTACCATTGAAGATGGAAATCTTGTTTTTGTTCATGTTCACCAATATCTGAACGGTGGAGAAGCCCAATGGGTAACGACGGATACATTCCGTGCAGATGAAAATGGTCGTATCGTTGAGCATTGGGACGTTATTGACTACTATCGCATACCTGAAAATGGCCAACTAGATCAGATCTTTGGAGATTTTGAAATCAAGGATTTGGGTAAGACAGCAGAAAATAAAAAATTGGTCCGTCGTTTCTTGACAGAAATTTACCAAAACAAGGAACTTGATCAATGGGAAGACTTTGTGGCAGAGGAACTGATTCAGCATAACCATGAGATTGGGCAAGGAAGCCAAGCTTATAAGAACTATGTACGCGAGCACGATGTGGACTATGACTTTGTTTTCCAACTCTTGACACAAGGGAATTATGCAGTTAGTTATGGTCAGGTCTTGATGGATGGAGTGCCTTATGCTCAGTACGATATCTTTCGTGTAGAAAATGGAAAAATTGTTGAGCATTGGGATAATAAGGAATTCATGCCTAAGGTAGAAGACTTGACCAATAGAGGGAAGTTTTAAGAAGGAGTACCTTATGAAAGCAGTTGTTGTGAGCAGTCCAGGTGGACCAGAGGTATTAGAAGTTGTCGAACGACAAAAACCAATTTTGAAGGCCGGTTGGACCTTGGTGAAAATTCAAGGATTTGGTATCAATCACAGTGAAATTTTTACCCGTCAGGGTTTATCGCCGTCAGTTCAATTTCCTCGTGTGTTAGGAATTGAGTGTGTCGGTCTTGTGAAAGAAACGACACGATCGGATTTGAAGATTGGACAGCAAATCATTTCCATTATGGGGGAGATGGGGCGAGCTTTTGATGGAGGTTATGCAGAGTATACACTTCTCCCAAATGAGCAAATTTATCCAATCAAGACAGAACTTGATTTGGAAAGTTTGATTGCCCTTCCTGAGACCTATTACACAGCTTTTGGCTCTTTTCTTAATCTCAAGATTGAGGAGAAAGATTGCGTGTTAGTTCGCGGAGCAACCAGTGGTGTAGGAATTGCTTTTGCTAAACTACTTAAAGGAAAATTTTCTGAGATTCACTTGGTAGGAACTAGCCGAAATTTAGCCAAGGAAGACCAATTGAAGGCGGTTGGTTTTGATCAGGTGATTTTGGAGAAGGATGGCGTTTTGCAAAGTGAGGAGTCTTTCACAAAAATTCTAGATCTAGTGGGACCTCGCCATATCAAAGATAGTATCCATCACTTAAGTGAAGGAGGAATTATCTGCTCTTGTGGTCAATTAGGTGGCCAGTGGACCTTGGCTGATTTTGATCCAATTGTTGAATTGTCGAAGAATGTTTATTTAACGACCTTTTATTCGGGGAATGTTTCAAATGAAAAGCTCCAAGAGTTGATTGATTTTGTGGAATTGTATCAAGTGGATGTCCGGCCTGAGAAGGTTTATAAGCTAGAAGAGATACAAGAAGCGCACACCTATCTTGAAAGTAGCCAGTCCTTCGGGAAAGTAATTGTGAAAATTGAGGAAGAATATGATTGAATATAAAAATGTAGTCCTGCGCTACACGGATACAGACATTTTAAAAGATGTCAATCTCCGTATTGAAGATGGAGAATTTATGGTCCTTGTGGGACCTTCAGGATCTGGAAAAACCACCATGCTCAAGATGATCAATCGTCTTTTGGAGCCGACAGATGGCAATATTTATATGGACGGAAAACGCATCAAGGACTATGTTGAACGAGAGTTACGTCTTTCTACTGGTTATGTTTTGCAGGCCATTGCTCTCTTTCCAAATCTAACTGTCGCTGAGAATATTGCTTTAATTCCAGAGATGAAGGGCTGGGGCAAGGAGCGAGTGGCTTCCAAAACAGTCGAACTTTTAGAAAAAGTAGGCCTTCCAGCTTCTGATTATGCCGATCGCAAACCCCATGAGCTGTCTGGTGGGGAGCAACAACGGATTGGCATTGTGCGGGCCATCATTGCAGAGCCAAAGATTCTATTGATGGACGAGCCTTTTTCAGCCTTGGATGCCATTTCCCGCAAACAGCTACAGGCTCTTACCAAAGACTTGCACAAGGAGTTCGGCATGACCACTATCTTTGTTACACACGATACCGATGAAGCCTTGAAATTAGGAGATCGCATTGCAGTGTTGCAAGAAGGAGAGATTGTGCAGGTGGCGGATTCTGATACCATTCTAGCCCAACCAGCCAACGACTTTGTGGCAGATTTGTTTGGAGGTTCTCACCATGTCTAAACTACTTACAACCTTTCAAGAACGCTTTGGAAACTGGCTTACTGCACTGGGGCAACATTTGCAACTGTCATTACTAACCTTGCTCCTTGCGATTTTTCTGGCGGTCCCTCTGGCTATTTATTTAAGTAGTCGCAAGAGAGCCAGCAATTGGGTCCTACAGTTGGCTGGGATCTTCCAGACCATTCCTTCCATGGCCCTTTTGGGGCTCTTCATTCCCATCATGGGAATTGGAACACTTCCGGCCTTGACAGCTCTCGTCATCTATGCCATTTTCCCCATCCTTCAAAATACCATCACTGGTTTGCAAGGGATTGACCCAAGCCTTGAAGAAGCGGGAATCGCCTTTGGGATGACCAAGTGGGAACGACTCAAGAAGTTTGAGATTACCTTGGCCATGCCCGTCATCATGTCTGGGATCCGAACAGCAGCTGTGATGATTATCGGGACGGCTACCCTAGCTGCCTTGATTGGAGCAGGGGGACTCGGTTCCTTTATCCTTCTAGGGATTGATCGCAATAATGCCAGTCTGATTTTAATCGGTGCCCTGTCTTCTGCCTTCTTAGCTATCGCCTTTAACCTTCTTCTCAAATGGATGGAAAAGGCCAAATTGCGGACCATCTTTGCGGCTTTTGCGGTAATGCTTATTGGATTAGGAGTATCTTATACGCCAAGTCTTCTTCCCAAACCGGAAAAAGAAAACCTGGTCATCGCTGGGAAGCTAGGTCCTGAACCGGAAATTCTAGCCAATATGTATAAGATTTTGATCGAAGAACACACGGACATGACAGTGACTGTTAAACCAAATTTTGGCAAGACCACCTTCCTCTATGAAGCTCTGAAAAAAGGGGATATCGCTATCTATCCAGAGTTTACAGGGACCGTGACCGAAAGCCTCCTCAAGCCGGCGCCACAAGTCAGCCATGATCCAGAAGCAGTCTATCAAGCGGCTCGAGATGGGATCAAGCGACAAGACAACCTGGCCTTGCTCAAACCCATGGCTTATCAGAATACCTATGCTGTCGCGGTGCCTAAGAAAATTGCCCAAGAGTATGGCCTCAAGACCATTTCAGATTTGAAAAAGGTGGAAGGACAACTCAAGGCAGGATTTACCTTGGAGTTTAATGACCGAGAGGATGGGAACAAGGGCCTGCAGAAAGTCTATGGTCTTAATCTACAAGTCTCCACTATGGAGCCAGCCCTTCGCTACCAGGCTATCCAGTCTGGTGAAATCCAGATAACAGATGCCTATTCAACGGATGCCGAGCTTGCTCGCTATGACCTTGTGGCCCTAGAGGATGACAAACAACTCTTCCCACCTTATCAAGGAGCTCCCCTCATGAAAGAAGCTCTTCTTAAGAAACATCCAGAATTGGAAGGCATTCTAAACAATTTAGCTGGTAAAATCACAGCAGAGCAAATGAGCCAGATGAACTACCAAGTGGGAGTAGAAGGTAAACCGGCTGCCCAAGTCGCACATGATTTCTTGGTAAAAGAAGGTGTTATTAAGAAATAATGGAAAATTTGCACAAAAAGTAACTTTTTAAATAACTTTTTTAGTTACTATTTGTCTGTTGTCTACCCTATTTTCAGATATAATAAAGATAACAAATTAAGGAGCCCTTCATGTCAATTAGTCAATATACGATTTCACAATTTATCGTTGATGCTTTTACAGATACCGTTTTTAAAGGGAACCCAGCTGCTGTTTGTCTTCTGGATGAATGGTTGTCGGATAATACCTTACAGAATATTGCCAAAGAAAATAATCTCTCTGAGACAGCTTTTACGGTTAAAAAGAACGGCTATTACGATTTACGTTGGTTTACTCCCGGTGGAGAAATCGATTTGTGTGGTCATGCGACTTTAGCAATTGCCTTCGTTCTCTTTCAATTTATAGAAGTGGATGTTGATAGTCTAACCTTTACAACTCAGAGTGGGGAGCTTTTGGTAACCAAAAGAGGAGAGCTATATGAGCTGAATTTCCCAGTTTACTCGATGCACCAAGTTCCAGTAACAAGTGAGATGGAAGAAGCAATCGGTGTCCGTCCTCTTGAAGCGTGGCTTGGAAGAGATCTAGTGTGTATCCTCCCTCATGAAAATGATGTCATTGCTGCGACTCCAGATTTCGATAAAGTTAAAGCATTAGATGGCTTACTCCTAAATATCACAGCTAAAGGTAAAAACTATGATACCGTTACACGTAGTTTTGCACCAAAATTATCAGTCATGGAGGACCCAGTTTGTGGTTCTGGGCATTGTCATGTCATTCCCTTATGGGCTAAAAAGTTAGGACAAGAAGAATTTAGAGCTTATCAAGCCTCTAAGAGAAGTGGTCATCTTATTTGTCGTCTTGAAGGAGACAGGATTTACCTTGCAGGAAAAGCTACCCTCTATAGCCGTGGCGAGATTTATGTGACAGACTAGATGTTGTCTTGTTAAAAAAGGAAGTATAAGCAATAACGATTAAAGTCATTATAGAAACAAAAGATGTCTAGCTGAGCTAGGCATTTTAAATTATTTCAAATTTCTTGAAGAATTTTCAGAAAAGACTTGACAATTTTGAAAATAAGCGTATGATATAGAGTATGAACTTAGAAATAGTAATTTTACTATATTAATCTATGTCGACTACGGTTGGTATTGTGAAAAGACTAAATAGTTCTATTAACTATTCTATAGAGCGTTGCGTCCGAAAGTCATTCCTGACACGGCTCTTTAAAAACAAAAGGAGAAGATTATGAAAACAGAACCGATTCGTCGTACCAGTATGTGGAAATTTAAGTTAAGTGCTTCCACCATGACTTTGATTCCCGCTGCCGTGGGGATTAACTATGTTGCCAAAGCCTTGGCGGAGGGGTTAAAGTTGCCCGTTTGGCTGGGGTCTTTGGGAACCTTTCTTGCCAGCATGTTGGCTGGGCCGGTTGCCGGTGCCATCAGTGGTTTCATCAACAACGTGATCTATGGGCTGACCTTATCGCCAATTTCAACCGTGTATGCGATTACCAGCATCGGAATTGGGATTGCTGTCGGAGTTTTGCACGCCAATGGGTGGTTCTCGTCAGCGCGACGAGTATTTGTTTCTGCTATTATTATTGCCATCGTTTCAGCTGTCATTTCAACGCCACTCAACGTCATCTTTTGGGGTGGTCAGACCGGTATCGCTTGGGGTGACTCATTGTTTGCGGTAATGGTCGCCAATCATGCACCAGTGTGGCTGGCCTCATTTACCGATGAGTTTGTCTTGGATATTTTGGATAAAGTCTGCGTGGCCTACCTGGCATTTTTCATCTATCGTCAGCTGCCGAAGCGGATGGTGCACTTCTTTAGCGGTGATAAATGATGACTGATCAAACATTGATTTCTGGAGCGCCACGGGTCAAGCTCAAGTGGTACCAGGTGATCGATCCGATTACTAAGCTCTTGTTCATCTTGGACATGACGTTGTTGAGCTTTGCCAGTATGAATTTATTGCTTCAGGCCGGATTAATTCTTGTCGCAACATTGCTATTGTTATTTTCCAAATTGAGTTCTACCATCTTTAAGGCGCTGGGATTCAGCCTGTTTCTGATTTGCACCATGCTGATCATCCAGGGGTTATTTTACAGTCGGAATCAAACTGTGCTGTTTTCTTTGCTTGGGGTGTCGTTCTACAAAGAAGGCCTGATTTATGCCACCACTCTGGGTTGTCGAGTATTGGTGATTATTTTGACCAGTGGCTTTTTTATGGTGACCACGAGTATTTCAGAAAACGCGGCCTATTTGGAACTGTCCGGATTATCTTATAAAACCGTCTACGTTCTGATGTCGGTGTGTTATATTTTGCCGGAAATGATGCGCAATATGCGGAAAATCCAGCAGGCACAAAAAGTTCGCGGAACCAATCCGCAAAAAACGTTGATTCAGAAATTAAAGTCAGTCCTGCCGGTTCTAATTCCATTGGTGATTAAGACCTTGGATCAATCGATGGCGCGGTCGATTTCGCTCCAACTGAGAGGTTTTGATAATCCCAACCGGACTGTCAGAACCTCCCAGCGCGTGTATCGCCTGTCGCGGACGCTGCACATTGGTCTGACTGGATTGGCAATTTTATTGATTGGGTGGAAGATATGGAAGAAGATAAACGGATTGTAATTGAAAATTTGACCACCCGTTATCCGGGTACTGAGCAACCACAACTGCGTCAGATTAACGCGGAGGTTCATACCGGCCAGGTGGTTGGGATTATCGGGAATAGCCACTCCGGCAAATCGACTTTGTGCCGTGTGCTGGCAGGGGTCATTCCCAAAATTGTGTCTGCTGAGATTGAGGGCGACTGGCACATGTTTGGCCAGCGAGTGTCCGACAATTGGCCCGTTTATAATGCCATGAATGGAGTTGTACTGCAAAATCCAGCTGGCCAACTAAGCGGGTTGGCAGACACGGTTGCCGATGAAATCGCCTTTGACTTGATTAATCAGGGAATGGCTGAAGGACTGATTCAAAAACGGGTTGAAGAAGTTGCCACGCAAATGGGGCTGATTGAACAGTTGAATTTGCGTCCCGAGAGCCTTTCCGGTGGTCAGAGCCAGCGGTTGGCAATTGCCACGGCGATTGCGGCTAACCCGGCTGTTTTGATTATGGATGATCCGACCAGTCAGATGGATCCCCTTGGCCGCCGACAATTTTTCCAATGGCTGGCCCAAGTCAAAGAGACGACTGTCTTCATTGTCACCAGTGAAATTGACGATTTGTGCGAAGTCGCCGACGTTGTGTGGGTGCTGCACGAGGGTCAAATGGTAGCCCAGGGTAGGCCGGGTGAGGTGTTTAATCATTTGGCAGCTGACTGGCAGATTCAAGCCCCGACAATCCAGCAACTTGCTCAAAAAATGGATTGGCACTTGGCTGATGGCCGGTATCCGGTGAATGACGCTGATCTGAAGGAGGTTCGTTATGCCCACAATTGAACTGAACCACTTGACGTTCACTTATCCGGAACGGTCCTTTAGCTTGGATGTTGAAGACAAACACTTCGCCGATCCGATGGTGGCGATTGTCGGCCAAAATGGTGCCGGCAAATCAACGCTCTTCAAATTGTTGACGGGCTTGCTGACACCACAAACCGGTGTGATTAAGATCGATGGAGAAAATTTTAATGATCTTAAACCAGTCGAAAAGTTACTGAAGGTTGGGATTACTTTTCAGAATCCTGACGATCAGCTTTTCAACCCGACCGTTCAACGAGAGGTGGAGTGGAGTGTCGCGCAGGTCATGGATGACCACGACACGATTACGAGGCGGGCTTTAGCGGCTCTAAAAAGAGTTGGCTTGGATGATAAAGCAGCTGAAAGTCCATATGACCTGTCATTGTCGGAACGCAAGCTGTTGAGCGTTGCCACAGTTTTGGCAGTGGATCCGGCGATTTATTTATTTGATGAGCCGATGATGTCGCTTGATTGGGAAAGCCGGCGCAAGTTGACCGCAATTTTCCATCAGTTGGCTGATTCGGGCCACCAAGTTGTGACCATCACCCATGACATGGATTGGGTCGCCGCCGAGTTTGAGTCGGTGTATGTTATGGAACACGGGAAGTTTGGCTTCGCCGGCAGTCCACGGGAATTGTTCAGCGATCACGAACTTGTCCAGCGAGTGGGATTACTACCACCGCGGATTATGGACATAGCGGAGTCGCTGGGTGATTCACAGACATATTTATCGGTTAATGATTATTGCCAGAAAAATCGAGATGTATAGAAAAAGTCACCTCTGCGGGTTTTCCAGGTTGAAGGATTAACTTCAGCTTCTGGCAAGAACTCACGGTTCTTTTCTACCATTTGTCAAGTCTATCAAGGCTTTAAGTAAAAAAAAGAGATAAGACAGTATCTATTCTGAGGTTACTGTCTTAATTTTAACACTTTTTGATCTATCAAGCCCAGTTCAAAAAAGAACAGCAGGAATTTGTTGCCCGTAAGTTGGATACCGTGGGATGGACCAAGTACCTCTCAATTAGTGTATTTTGGTGGCTAGCTTTTGGTCTTATTTACCAGTCAATTGGAGCTAATCGTCCTTATCGTGATTCTATTACTGATGCGACAAACGGTGTTGATCAGCTCTTGATGACAGCTGTTTACCGTGAACAATGGATTTTTTGGGCTGCTACTAATGTTTTCTCTATCTACCTCTGGTGGGGAGAAAGCCTTCAAATTCAAGGGAAATACTTCATTTATCTTATCAACAGTCTAGTTGGTTGGTACCAATGGAGCAAGGCGGCAAAGAAAGCTTAATACTTATGTTTATCAATTAATAAGAGGATTCCATAGGGTCCTCTTTTTGTTTTTTAACAGTGAAGCACAAGTCTTGCTTTTCTTTTTATTTATGGTATACTTGTTCTTGCACCAGATACAAGTTATCTAAAGGAGTTTATATGGATACAAAATTTTCAGTAGCCTTACATATCCTAACCATGATTAGTGAAAGCAAGGAAACCCTAAGCTCTCAAGCATTAGCTATTAGTGTTGGGACTAACGCGAGTTACATTCGAAAGGTAATCGCCTTATTGAAAAATGCTGGACTAATCCAGTCTCAGCAAGGAAAAACAGGCTATCAACTCAGTAAGTCCCCAAAGGAAGTGACCTTACTTGAAATTTATTTTGCAACACAAGAAGTCAGCCACATCAGCCTATTTCCTGTTCATCAAAATAGCAATCCGGATTGCCCAGTAGGGAAACATATTCAAGCTGCCGTTTCACCACTATTTGCTAGTGCTGAAGCTCAACTTGAGAAGGAACTAGCTCACCAAACCTTAGAAGATGTCATTAATAATCTTTATAAAGAGGCCAAACAAAAACGAAACTGATTTGCATGCAGATCAGTTTTAAAAAGACTAGACTTGTATCTCAATCGGATACAACAGAAATTAGAAAAGAGAAGACAATGAAAGCCGCACAACATACATCATACAACAAAAAGAATATCACACTGAACATCACAGAAGTCGCTAAACCAAGTAACACAGACAAAGAAGTTTTGGTCAAAGTCACCGCAGCTGGTGTTAATCCTCTGGATAATATGATTTCCCGTGGTGAAGTCAAGATGATCGTCCCTTACAAACTCCCACAAACTGCTGGAAATGAAGTGGTCGGTATCGTTGAAAGCGTTGGAAACCAGGTGAATAACCTTAAAGTCGGGGATCGTGTCTTTGGGCGTCTCCCACTCGACCACATCGGTGCCTTTGCGGAATACGTAGCTGTCGATAGTCAGGCTCTAGCCAAGGTTCCAGACTATCTTTCAGATGAGGAAGCGGCTGCTGTCCCTTTGACTGCCTTGACCATTATGCAAGCCCTAGAACTCATGGGCGCTCAAGCTGGAAAAACCATCTTTATCTCTGGTGGTACAGGCGGTGTCGGCGGTATGGCCATTCCGATTGCTAAGGCTAAAGGTTTGAAGGTCATTACCAATGGGGCTGGAGATAGCGCTGAGCGTGTATTGAAGCTAGGAGCAGACCGCTTTATCGATTACAAAACAGAGGATTATACAAAAACTGTTAGCCAGGTTGATTATGTCCTTGATACTCTTGGGGGCGCTGAGACTGAAAAACAAATGTCTATCATGAAAAAAGGTGGTCAGCTTGTGTCACTTCGTGCTATGCCAAATAGTGACTTTGCCAAACGCATGAATTTGCCAAAATGGAAACAGATGATTCTTGGATTAGTCGGTCGCAAATTTGATAAGATGGCTGACAAATACGGCGTTCACTACCATTTTATCTTTGTAGAAAGCAATGGCGCTCAATTACAAGAGGTAGCTGACCTCTTTAGCAAATTGGAAATCAAGCCATCTATCGATACAGTCTATCCATTTGAAGAAGTGAATAGCGCCTTAGACAAGGTCGCTAATGGTCGCTCGCGTGGAAAAACAGTCCTCAGCTTTAAGAAATAAAAGGAAAAGACAATGTCATATCTTACAACTAAAAATCAATACATCACTGTCCAAGGAAATAAAATCGCCTATCGCGAACTCAGCAAAGGCAAATCAAAACTACCTCTTCTGATGCTGGTCCATTTGGCAGCAACCCTCGATAACTGGGATCCAAAACTCATGGACTTGATTGCTGAAAAACACCATGTGATTGTGGTCGACCTTCCTGGTGTGGGAGCCAGTCAAGGCAAAGTGGCGCCAACCATTCCTGGAATGGCTGAGCAGACAATTGCCTTTGTAAAAGCCCTTGGTTACGATAAAATCAATCTCCTTGGTCTTTCTATGGGAGGCATGATTGCTCAAGAAATGGTCCGAATCAAGCCTGATTTGGTCAACCGTCTCATCTTGGCAGGAACAGGACCTCGAGGAGGAAAAGAGGTCGATAAAGTTACAGGGAAAACCTTTAACTATATGTTTAAAGCGGGACTTGAGCGCATCGATCCTAAACGCTATATCTTCTATAGCCATGATGAACAAGGAAAAATCGAAGCCTTGAAAGTTCTCGGACGAATGGGAATGCGAACCAAGGAATTTGTAGACAAAGACATGAGTGTGCCTGCTTTCTTAACTCAACTCAAAGCTATTAAACGTTGGGGGAAAGATTCTCAAGACGACCTAAGATTTATCACCCAACCAACCTTAATTGTCAACGGGGATAAGGATATGCAGGTTCCAACGGAAAATTCTTATGACATGCATGAGAAAATAAAAGATAGCAAGCTCATCATCTATCCAAATGCTGGTCACGGTTCGATCTTCCAATATGCAGAAGAGTTTTCAACAGAACTCATTGCTTTCTTGGAGGACTAAGATGGTCAAAACCATTCTAATAACAGGTGCTACTGACGGTATTGGTAAAAATTTGGCAAAGAAACTGGCTAGTGAAGGTCATCAGGTCATTCTTCATGGACGAAATCCTCAAAAACTAGAATTAGCGCTTCAAGAGGTTCGGGCTGTTTCCCTGAGAGGCAGAGTTTCAAGTTACTTGGCAGATTTTTCAAAATTAGATGATGTCTATCGATTTGTGGAGGAAATCAAGCGTGACTTTCAAAGGGTCGATGTCTTGTTTAACAACGCCGGCCTGTATGCAGGAAAAGAACGAAAAGCGAGTGCTGAAAATGTCGAGTTGACTTTTATGTTATCCGTTCTGGTTCCCTATCTGTTAACAACTGAGCTAAGTCCCTTGTTAGAAAAATCGGCTGACGGCCGTGTCATTAATACTTCTTCCTATATGCATTATTTTGCCAAGGTCAAGGATTTGGACTTTGGATTTGAGAAAGAATACAATCCAGGATTGGCCTATAATAATTCCAAACTCTATACCATTTGGATGACACGCTATCTAGCAAGAGACTTCTTTTTAAAAGGTTCAAACATCACCATTAATGCCTATCATCCCGGCTTAATTTCGACTAACTTAGGGAATAACTCTAGTGATGAAAAAACGAAGCAGTCCCTCTTTGGACGCCTGATGAAGTCTCTCTCAAAAGATCTAGATCAAGGAATCGAAACAGGCTACTACCTCACCTTGTCAGAAGAAATCAGGGGCTTGACTGGCTACTACTTTGATGAGAAGAAAGTGAAGTCGGTATCTGATAAAGGCTATACTTTTGAAAAAGCACAAGTTTTAATCAATTATTGCAATGATAAAATTGGATACTGTCAATAATTATAAGTAAACACTCTAGTAGAGTTTGAACTGCACCCCAAAAGTTAGACAGAAAAAATCTAACTTTTGGGGTGCAGTTTAATTTCAAAAGGAGTGTTTTCTTGTGTCTCATTTTATGGGTGCAGTGCCTTTGTATTCGAGGATTTTTGTTATGAAAATTTTACTTTCACTTGACAAGTGAGTGGATACTCACTATAATAGTTTTATATTTCAAAAGTGAGTAAATACTCACCTAGGAGGATTCAAATGAAAAAATTGTTACATTTAAAAGATTTAGAAAAATCTTTTGGTCGTCAAATGGTCTTAGATCACGTTGGTTTTGATTTACAGCCTGGAGAAATCATTGGTCTAATCGGTCCATCAGGTGCTGGTAAATCAACTATGATTAAAACCATGCTAGGAATGGAAAAGGCGGATAGCGGTATCGCTTTAGTCTTGGACCATACTATGCCAAATCGTCATATTTTAGGTGATATTGGCTATATGGCTCAGTCTGATGCTCTTTATGAGGCCTTGTCAGGTCAAGAAAATCTAGAATTTTTTGGTCAGCTAAAAGGGCTATCCAAAAGAGATCTGACAGCTGAAATTGCCCATGTGGCTCAAGTTGTGGATCTGACAGAGCATTTGAATAAAACGGTATCCGGTTATTCTGGAGGAATGAAGCGACGCTTGTCTTTAGCCGTCGCGCTTCTGGGGAATCCTCAGCTCTTGATTTTGGACGAACCGACAGTTGGAATCGACCCTTCTCTTCGAAAGAAAATCTGGAAAGAATTATTCGCGCTTAGAGACAATGGGGTAGGGATATTAGTTACTACCCATGTTATGGATGAAGCAGAGTTAACGGATAAGGTCGGCTTATTATTAGGTGGAAAAATCATTGCTTTTGATACACCGCAACACTTAAAAGATAGTTATCAAGTTTCAAGTATTGAAGAAGTCTTTTTGAAAGCAGAAGGAGAGTAAGATGAGAACCATTGCTATTGCTAAAAAAGTTATCAAAGAATTGCTTCGTGACAAACGAACCTTGGCTATGATGTTTGTAGCGCCGGTATTTATTATGTGGCTGATGAACCTCATGTTTTCAGCTAGTACAACCGTGAATGTCAAGTTAGCGACACAAGATCTACCAACTGGTTTGGTAACAAAAATGGATGAGCTCGATCATGTGGACGTCGAGACTTATCAAGACTTAGATCAGGCTAAAAAAGCTCTAGCTGACGAGAAAGTAGATGCAGTCATATCGTATAAAGATGGTGAGTATCAGGTCGACTACGCAAATACGGATGCTTCTAAAACAACTATGACACGACAAGTGTTACGAACAAGTATCGTCAATGAAGGCACCGATCAGTTATTATCTCGTGTCAAACAAGCTCTTCCACAATTGAAATTAGATGAAAAGGCGCCTGAAATCAAAGAATCTTACCAATATGGAGATAAAAATACTGGATTCTTTGCACGTATGATTCCAATTTTAATTGGCTTTGTGGTCTTCTTCTTTGTCTTTTTGATTTCTGGTATGGCACTGTTGAAAGAGCGAACAAGTGGAACCTTGGATCGCTTGTTAGCAACCCCAGTGAAACGTTCTGAAATCGTCTATGGCTATATGTTGTCTTACGGTATTATTGCGATTTTTCAAACGGCAGTTGTCGTTTTAGCAGCAATTTGGCTACTAGATGTAGAAGTTGTAGGAAATATTTTAAATGTTATAATAGTTAATGTGGTACTGGCTCTTGTAGCACTAGCTTTTGGAATTCTCTTGTCTACTCTAGCAAAATCAGAATTCCAAATGATGCAATTTATTCCTCTCGTGATTATGCCCCAACTTTTTTTCTCAGGAATTATTCCATTGTCATCCATGGGAGAATGGGCTCCAACTGTGGGGAAATTTTTGCCATTAACCTATTCTGGTGATGCAATAAGCCAGATTATTCTTTACGGACACAATCTTGGTGATATTTTGTCAAATCTTGGTGTTTTAATGATTTTCTTGATCATTTTAACAATTCTCAATATTGTTGGATTGCGTCGTTATCGTAAAGTTTAGAAATCAACATAAATAATGCTAAAAAGGTGTGAAGATTGGATGGATAAGACTGTTTTTGAATCGTTTGAAGATTACTTAGAAGAAGCGAATTACCCTCAAGGAAAGAAAAAAATCATGCAGGCAGCAGTGGATCTCATATCAACCAGGAGTTACCATGGGACCTCAACTCTTCACATAGCTGAGCGTGCTGGACTAAGCCAGGCAACTTTGTTTAAGTATTTTAAGACGAAGGATGATTTACTGACGGCTATTTTACATCCTGTAGTCTCAGGCATTCTCGGTAGTTTTTTTGAGGAACTCTTAGCTTTTGAAACGACAGAAGAGAGGGTTCGTTATCTCGTCCATAATCGTATGAGCTATCTCAAAAAAAATCGTGCCTTGATGAAAATCATTCTACAAGAGAGTTTTTCAAATAAAAAACTAAAAAATGAACAGATTTTTATCTGGAATGCTATTCAAGATAAACTTCGAGTGCTTCATAAGGAATTGCTAGCAGATCCACGTGTAAATCCAGAGATAACGATTCCTCAAATGGTTCGCATCTGTATAGGTCCATTGTTAGCTTACTTCTCTCAACTATATGTCGTTGGCGTCAATGGCGAAATGAGAGAAGAGGACTTAGACTTGTTAGAAAAACAAATCTTAGGTGGTTTGTGGAAGTAGCAAGTTTCTAAATATAGAATGAAAGAGAGAGTGGGACAGAAATCGGTAATTCGTTAGAATTCGATTTCGTCGTCCCACCTCCGCACAGTTGAGTAGGGCTGTAAAAGCTGATGAAATCAGCGTAGTAGAGCCCACTCAACCACTGCGTCTTGCTCGACAATTCAAAGACAATTGAGAGGCTAGGACTTTTGTCCCAGCCTCATTTTTGTTTAATTGGATTTTAGTTTTTTCTGCGCGAGATCTTGTTTGTATTGGCTTTTTGATTTATCTGATGTAGAATCATAAATGATAATACAAGATTTATTAGGATAAGTAATAAGGTAAAGAAAGAGTACCAATAAAGATTGATAGGGACGTTATTTTTGAGATAGAATAGAGAAAACAAACTCGTAAAAATACCCGTTAATAAGCCAGGTACATATTTTTTAATAAGAATTGTTTGAATCAGATGCCCAAACACGTGGTAGATATAAGCGATTACGATGGTCACGTAGATGGTATAGTTGTGAACCTGATAACTAAGAAAAAGTGATAGGAGCAGAATTAGAAACTGTTCCAAGACAATAGCATTGAAAGCAAAGGGCGTGTAATAAGACAGTATTAGATTGTCTGGAAACTGTGCTGATAGTTTTTTGACAAACGAAGGCATCCATATGATTTCCTCAAGTTCGTGAAGCATGAATAAGGCTGGGAAGAGAAAATAAAATTGAGTGAGGGTCATTAAAAAAACTTCTTTCTAGTTTGAACAAACTTTCAGTATCTCCAAATAAAACTGGACAATTTCCTGCTCGCTATAGGACTTACCTTTTTTTAGCCACCAGCTGAGGGTTTCGATAAAGTGGCTGACGACCAAGTGTTTGAGGTAGGAGTGAGGAATATTGGGATAGGATTGGATTAGTTGCACAGCGACCATCGGGTAGACGTCGTGCTCCAGTTCTTTTCGCAGCTGACGAATAAAATAATCGTTTTTAGATAGCAGGAGACTGGTCACATGGTCTTGATTTTTCTTGAAATGCTGAAAGATATGGGCCAGGTAGTCTTTTGTAGAGAGGTGTTGAGCACGCTCAAAGAGATGGTGAAAGAGCTTTTGGCAGAGTTCATCCAGTAGTAACTCTTTGCTCTCATAATGGCTGTAAAAAGTCGAACGCCCCACATCAGCCAGGTCAATAATCTCCTGAACTGTGATTGCTTCGTAGTCTTTCTGATTGAGTAATTGTAAAAAAGCATTATAGATGGCTTTTCGAGTCTTAGTAATACGACGATCCTGAGCAGTCATATGGACACTTTGAACAAACTGTTCAGTAACGTACAACCTAAACGGTTTGCCCCTATCCTTTCTGTTGTGAATGTTAGATAATGATAATGAACATGATGTTCATGAATCTATTATACCAGAGGATTTAGGATTATGAAGACAAAACATGCGGTATGGATAGCTTTTTTCTTGAATTTGAGTTATGCCATTGTTGAGTTTATTGCGGGAGGAATTTTTGGGTCCAGTGCGGTCCTTGCGGATTCGGTCCATGACTTGGGGGATGCGATCGCTATTGGGATTTCAGCCTTTTTGGAGAGCATTTCAAATCGTGAAGAAGATAGCCACTATACCTTGGGCTACAAGCGTTTCAGCCTCTTAGGTGCCATGGTGACCGCTGTGATACTGATGACAGGGTCTGGCATGGTGATTTTGGAAAATATATCCAAGCTTTTCCATCCACAACCTGTCAATGATGAGGGGATTCTCTGGCTTGGAATTATTGCCGTCAGTATTAATGTATTGGCAAGTCTCGTCATTCGCAAAGGGCAAAACAAGAATGAATCTATTCTCAGCCTGCATTTTCTAGAAGATACCTTGGGTTGGTTGGCTGTCATCCTAATGGCCATTGTTCTTCGATTTACCGACTGGTATATCCTGGATCCTCTCTTATCCCTTGCTATTTCCTTCTTTATTCTGTCAAAAGCCATTCCACGTTTTTGGAGCACGCTCAGAATTTTTCTAGACGCTGTGCCAGAAGGAGTGGATATCCAGCAGGTTAAGAGTAATTTGGAGAAGTTGGACTATGTGGCTAGTATCAATCAGCTTAATCTTTGGACCATGGATGGTCTGGAAAAAAACGCCATTGTCCATGTTTGTCTGGAGCATGTCAACCACATGGAGGTTTGTAAAGAAGCGATTCGCACCTTGCTTAAAGATTGTGGCTTTCAAAACGTCACCATTGAGGTAGATGAAGACTTAGCAACCCACCGAGCCCATAAGCGTAATATTGAGGAGTTGGAAGTGGGTCAAAATCAAGGAAATGGTCATCATCATTAAGAAACGTTATTTAAACTCTTAGAGTTTGTCTCTAGGAGTTTTTTTGATACTAAGTTAACTAAAGTAAGCCTTTTCATGATAAAATAGAACAAACGTGGAACAAGGAGTAATTATGAGTAAAAGAGCTGTGTTGATGATGACTTTTGGGTCGCCAGAAGAGATTACCTATGAAGGAGTGGCAGAATTTTTCACTAATATACGACGTGGAGTTCGTCCCGAACCACATGAAATTCAGACCTTATATGATAATTACCTACGAATCGGTGGAACTCCCCTTCAAAGGATATCAAAGGAAGAAGTTGACTTAGTTGCCTCCGCTCTTGGAGAACAAGTGTCGGTTTACTTTGCTAATAAATTTTCTCGACCTTTCATCATAGATGCGATTAAAGAGATGGAGAATGACGGAATTGAAGAGTGTTTGTGTTTGATTCTAGAGCCCCATTATTCATACTATTCAGTCATGGGCTATGAAAAATTTTTAGAAAGTGATCAAATTAAGTTCCAAATTATCAAGGACTGGTACCGCGAACCTTCTCTACTTCACTATTGGGCTGATGAGATCCAAAAGATTTTAGATCAGATTGGAGACGACAGTTATAAGGTAATTTTTTCAGCCCACAGTGTCCCAGTTTTGGCACTTGATTTTGGCGATCCTTATATCGATCAGATTTATGACAATACTCGCTTGATTGTGGAAATTTTAGGCCTTGAAGAAGACCAGTATACCAATACATGGCAGAGTGAAAGTGATATTGGTATTCCTTGGATTAAGCCTGATGTCTTAGAATACCTTCGTGATGAGAAGGAACACCCTGACCACTATATATTTGTCCCGATAGGTTTTATTAGTGAGCATATTGAGGTTCTTTTTGATAATGATGTGGAGTGTAAGGAGCTTTGTCATGAGCTTGGTGTGGCCTATCACCGTCCTCCTATGCCAAATAGCGATTCTCGTTTGATTAAAGCCCTTCTTTCAACCATTCAGTCTCATATAGACGGTGACTATCGTTACTATCAACCTCTACTAGAGACTTTTGATGAGTTGGAAGCCCCTTCAAACACAGGACAGATTTTAGAAGAGGAAGAAGATATTCAGATGCCTGATTTCGTCAAAAAATTGATTGCTAAAAAAGGTCGAGAGAATGTCAAGATGCCATATCTAGTTAAGAAAATGCTTGAAAAGAAGTATGGGAAAAAATATGATTAAGTAACTAAATATGACCGTAATAGGGAGTGTTTGATGTGAGCGATTTCTTGTTAAAAAGTGTATACTATCAGAAACGAAAGAATAGAGGTTATTAAATGAAATCAACAGTTTATACCAAAGCTGGGCAGGTTGGTCTGGCAGAAATTGATCGCCCACAAATCGAGGCAGCAGATGATGCCATTATCCGCATTGTCCGTACTTGCGTTTGTGGATCGGACCTTTGGAGTTACCGCAATCCGGAAATGGAAGAAGGACACAGAAATAGCGGTCATGAGGCTATCGGAATTGTTGAAGAAGTTGGTGATGATGTTACTACGGTGAAAGCTGGTGACTTTGTCATTGCCCCTTTCACACACGGTTGTGGACAGTGTGATGCCTGTCGTGCTGGTTTTGACGGCTCTTGTGACAACCACCCAGGTAATAACTGGTCTGGTGGCGTTCAGGCTGAGTATATTCGATTCCACTTTGCCAATTGGGCACTTGTCAAAATTCCTGGGCAACCTTCAGATTATAGTGAAGGCATGCTCAAGTCACTTTTGACGCTAGCAGATGTTATGCCGACGGGTTACCATGCGGCGCGTGTAGCTAATGTGCAAAAAGGTGACAAGGTGGTCGTTATTGGAGATGGGGCTGTTGGTCAATGTGCTGTCATCGCAGCTAAGATGCGGGGTGCTTCACAAATTGTCCTTATGAGTCGTCACGAAGACCGCCAACAAATGGCTTTGGAGTCAGGTGCTACAGCAGTTGTTGCTGAACGTGGCGAAAAAGGCATTGCCAAGGTTCGTGAAATCCTTGGTGGTGGAGCAGATGCAGCTCTCGAATGTGTCGGTACTGAAGCAGCGGTGGACCAAGCTCTTGGAGTCCTTCACAATGGTGGTCGCATGGGATTTGTTGGTGTTCCACACTATGAAAACCGTGCCATTGGATCAACCTTTGTACAAAATACAACGATTGGTGGGGGACCAGCCTCGGTCACAACCTATGATAAACAAGTTTTGTTAAAAGCAGTGCTTGACGGAGATATCAATCCAGGCCGAGTTTTTACGACAAGTTATAAATTGGAAGATATTAATCAGGCCTATAAAGATATGGATGAACGCAAGTCTATTAAATCTATGATTGTGATTGACTAATGAGAAAAATTCTAGTAGATGATTTCTGCTGTTATACTTGATAAAATAGTATTTGTCTAAGGCCTTTGATCTATGAAGGAGGGTGCCATGGTGAAAAAATTATCTGTTGAAGAAGTTGCAAGAAGGCGGACCTTATTGTTTGGGTTTCTTGCTGTCATTTTTGGAATTCTCATTTTTCGAAACGGTGTTGGCTTCACCAAGTTTTCCTTGGATCTATTAGCTGTTTATTTTTTAGTCGATGGACTAGGAAGCTTTCTTCTGCGCTTTATGTTGCGTCGCAAGTCTATTTCCTATAGCCATTCCATTTGGTTTATGTTTCTTTCGATTGGTTTAAGTTGGTTGAATCGATTGACCAATTTACCCGTTAATTTGGTGGTAATTTGTTTAGGAGCTTACCAGTTGGGGACAGCTCTGGTCTATGCCATCACATTTTGGCTATACAAGGCCAATCGGGTAAAAGGAGGCTGGATCTATTTATGGGATGCTCTTTTGAACGGGGGGATTGGTCTAGCAAGTGTCTTGGAACCTGGTTCAGATGGGCATTTCCAATTTATCCTCTTGGGGACTTATCTGGTCTTGTTGGGGATTTCTAATATTCGAGATGGTATTTTATTTGATAAAGACCAACAAGGTCAGGAGTTAAAACGTCGCTTTCGTATTAGCCTACCTGTTATCTTTGCTGCTTTTATCCCAGCTGAAGAGCTAAAACGGTTTAACCAGTTTCTTCAAAAAGGAAGTTCGGCGGGTCATAGTGGTCCTTATCGACTGGTGAAAAAAGAAGAAGAGACAAGGGAATTAGAAATTTTAGTTCATACTTCTGATAGCAACCTATTTGGTGCCATTGGGCATGTTGATATTTGTTACCAGGGGAAGGTGGTTTCTTACGGAAGTTACGATCCCTTTTCAGAGCGTCTGTTTGGGACAATTGGCGATGGCGTACTTTTTAAAGTGGATAAGGAACCATACATCGAACTATGTAAAAAGGAGAGTCACAAGACTCTGTTTGGCTACAGTCTATCCCTTACTGAAGAAGAGAGTCAGGCAGTGGAGAAGCGTCTAGCTGAGATTGATCAGTTGTTAGAAATCTGGGATCCGCCTAGTAGGTTACAAGAAGACGGTCAGCCGACCTATGCCTACAAATTGAAGTATGATTTAGGGGCTGAGCTATATAAATTTACTTCTTCGCGTTTTAAATCTTATTTTGTTCTGTCTACTAATTGCTGCCTGTTAGCAGATTCAATTGTGGGACAGGCGGGAACGGCTGTATTAGATGTGCGGGGAGTGATTGCACCAGGAACCTATCAAGATTATTTAGAATACGAATTTGAAGTTCCAAATGGGCTGGTCCATACACGAACAGTATATTAAGAAAAGAAAGACAGATTCTAAATTTTGAGAAATCTGCCTTTTCTGCACAAGATTTCTTGTAAAAAAAAAGAAAATCTTTTAAAATCTCTCAATACCTTGATACAATTGTGATTGAGTATGGTGCATAATGACTGTTACTCTATACATTAAAAAACAATAGCCACCTTTCGAACACAAAATCAGACTTGTTGAGTTCAAATTTTCCAAAATATTCTCATTGTACTGTAGAATGTTTTACACAAAAATCGTACATCACCATAAAATTACGCTTTCATTTTACCACCTTTGTCTTATCCTTTATATGTAATGAGGTAGTCATACATTGTATGTTGGTGATTTTTTATCTCTTGAATATACAATATAAGTGCAATAAAAAACTCATAGCGTTTCATTGGTGTAAACTGTAAGTAACCACACAAACAGAATCCGAGGAAAAACTATGAGCTACTTCTATCTTAACATAACCGACCGATTAGGGATTTAGTTTGATAAGCGATGGTGAGGGAATTAAAAAACTCAACAGGAGATTGTCCCTGTTGACCAGCGACAAAAAGAGCATGCTTGTATGGTCATGCTCTTTTCATGTATTAGTTATTATTTCAAAATATCCCAGAGTTCTTGGACAGTATCAGCTACAAAATCAGGATTTTCTGCCAAGAGGGTTTCGTTTGTCCCAAATCCCCAGGTAACAGCCAAGGTCTTGACACCAACCGTTTTTCCACCAATCAAATCAAACTTGGTATCACCAACAATGACGGACTGGTCTTTGGGCGCTTGATTTTCAGTAATGGCACGCTGCAAGACATCAGCCTTATGAAAAGCAGCAGGGGTAGATCCATAAATACCATCAAAATATTCAGTAATCCCAAGGTGTTGACACATTTCTAGGGCAATAGGTTCATTTTTTGAAGTTGTGATAAAGATTTTCTTGTTAGGGTCTTTACTAAGTTGTTCAAGAACTTCCTTAATGCCATCATAGAGGTGAGCTTCCAAGTGTCCTTTGGTCTCATAATAGTCACGATAAATCTTGACAGCTTTGGCAGCACCTTCTTCACTAACCTCTTCTTTAAAGGTTACCTCGAGAGGTGGTCCCATAAAGGTACGAATTTTCTGATCACTAGGAACAGGAAGGCCTAGTCTTTCAAAAGTTTGAACAAAACCATTGTGAATACCCTCAGAACTATCAACGAGGGTACCATCTAGGTCGAAAAAAATATGTGTGAGTGTCATAGAATTCTCCAATATATTCGCTTTGGTTTATTATATCATGATAAAAACGGTTAAAGTGGTTAGGGCTATTTATCATTCTAAAGTTGACATGACTTTTTTATGTGTAACTGTTCGTTCTTGCTTATTTCCAAGTGCCTTGATGCGGGCTTCTAGGAGAATAGGACGTCCTTGAATACTTCGCGTATAAATAAGATCATATTTTCCTAGACTTTTTTGTATATGTCGGAGGAAAGACTCTGCATCTGCCTTTCGCTTTTCAAACATACTTGGAACGGCAAAAAATTCAGTTTGGTCCTTCACTTTGTGACAAGCCTTTAAGATATAGCGTTGATTTTCGATAGGAGCGAAAAATTCAGTCATAGTCTGAGCAAAGATTTCTTTTTCCCTCATGCTAGCACCCTTGAGATAGATGGCGTTATAAATCGCTTGTTTACTGTCTTTTACCACTCTAGGAGCAGATTCTTTAGTCTCAATCTGACCTGAATCCAGCAGAGCTTGATGGATAGCTTTGCCAAAAATTTCCAAACGTTTATAGGGGCTCTTATAGATAAAATATCTTCCCCAAAAGATAGCCAGTACAAGTAGCACAAGTAAGAATATAGGTAGGCTTTGATCAAACGGCTTCCCAACAATCAGATATCTTCCCAAATCAATAATAAAAAAAGTGGCAGCAAGGGCTTGGGAAATAAGAAAGGCCTTCATCCAATCATTAAGGTATACCAACGGTAGAAATTGTTTGTCGACCTCAACTTGGTTGACCACTTCCATTTCTTCGTATAGCGGGAGGGCTTGTTGCCAACGGTCTTTAAGCTCCTGACGTTTTTGAGATAGTGTAATGGCATTTTGATTAAGTTTTTCTAAACCCTTTCGGCTAAAAGTTATTTGATTGAGGTCAAGGCGATCAATACCAGATTCGATAGTAGGCTCTTGATAATGGAGGCCCAGAAACTGTGTCATACGCCGATCTAACAAATCTAAGTCAGGACTAAGTGCATACAACTGCAGCTCTAATGTCTCATCGTATTTTTCTTCCTCATCTTGAAAATCAAACCATCTCCTAGGTGATAAATTAATAGAAACCAAATGCCAGATATTACTCGTTTTATTAGGATTGTCTGGCCAGACACGGATGGCACGGCCTCGCATCTGATTACTTAGCATGAAGCTTCCAACAAAACTAGCTAAAATAAGGGAGTTAACACAAGGGGCATCCCAACCTTCGCCCAATAAAGACTTGGTCCCAATAATCACCTGAATATGTCCTTCTTGGAAAAGTTGGGTAAGGGCAGTCACTAAATCATGGTGAGAACCAGAAACACTCACCTTAAGATAGTCTTCTTGACTCAACTGTCCAATAACATCATAGGATAAACGAGAATTAGGAATGAGTCGCTCTAGATGTTCTTTAGCTGAAGTTGGAATAACCACTAAACTTCCTGTCAATACAGCCACAGGCACGGTCCAGGACTGTTCAATTATTTCTCTACGAATAGATTCAAAGTAAGAGAGCACACCTAGTTGTGTAAATTGTGCACTGTTATCGCCTAGATGAATTTGAAAATCCTTACGTATAAAGTCTGTCAAAACAAGTTGACGGAGATTATCTCCTAGAGACTGGTATTCTGCCTTAAAAATATCTCTAACAGCATTGAGTTTTCCCAATGATTGATTAAGCAGGACATCTTGCTTCTTATTCCGGATAAGTTTAACTTGATTTCTCTCGATAAGACCATTTGCTTTCAAATCACTCTTTAGCTGATTAAAGGCTTCCTCGGTAAATCCATACCAATTTGGGACCTGGAAAATCACGCCATTAAGCAAGGTTTCAAACCACTCAAGCGTAAAAGTTGGCAAGGTTTTTGCAGAGAGAAGTTCTTGAAAACGTTGAGGAAAAGGCAATTCTTTAGACCGTAAGAAAATCAGGGTAGCGGAAAGGTATTTAGGATTAGCCAATAGGTCATCATAGCCAATTTGGCCACTTAGTGCTGGACTAGACTGAATAGTGTTCGAAAAGTTTATATCTTTAGATAATTTAGTTAGAAAGTTAAGTTTCTGCTTATCAAACCGGTCTAATTGTGCACGTTCTTCCTTTGTTGGAAAGGCGAAGTAGACATAGTCCTGATGAGGACAGAGCGTCCCTTCCTTAACCAGTTCAGGCACTGTAATTTCTTCATCAATCTCACCACACATGCTTATATAACGTTCCCAAAGTGCAGGTTCTCCCTCGTATGGGGGTGTTGCTGTCAAAGAGATCATCTTTATATTTGGAAAAGCTTTATGAAAACTCTCTAAACTCTTCCACCATTCATTTCTTAAATGATGGCATTCATCCAGACAAAGAGTCCCTAAATCTTGGTCCCCAAAAGTTTTTCGAATATCGAAACCTTGAAAATCGAAATGCTCTTGTTGTGACTCATCATCTGTGTCCTCAATAAGACTATCGCCCACGACTTGGTTCATAGCACTGTGCAGTGCCTGATAGGTCGCAACCGTAATCATTTTAGGCCTTTTTAAATCCTGTGAAATGAGTTGTTCTACAAGATTGTCATCACTTAAAAAAGCTTGTTTAATCCGATCTACCCATTGTTGACGGATGGTAACTGTCGGAACTAAAATTAAAGTTGGATTACCAAAACGCTGTATAAATTCAATTCCTAAGGTTGTTTTACCAGAACCAGGAGCAGCCACCAAGTGAATCTTTCCATCATCCATAAAACTTTCGGCTTTATCGAGAACACGCCGTTGGTACTGTCGCCATTGTCCCTTAAATGAAAGCTGATTTAACATAATTTCCCTCCAATGTTACTAACTATTATATCATAGTGAAGATAGATAGAACTGGCCATATGGAAAAGCATGAATAGTAATATTTTTATAATATACGTCTCAAATATACAGCCAAAAACACCCCAAAATTGAGCTTTTGGAGTGTAAATCACGGGGTGCAATAATTAAGTTTTTAACGTAAACGAAGAGTTAGTTACGTTTTGGTTTGACTGCCATGCCTAGGCCGAGTGAAAAGGTTGTCAATATTATTTAAGGCTTTTTAAGTTATTTTTAAATGAGTTTTCAGTGTATTTTAATACCTATCTCACCGAAAAAATACTAGTTAGGGATGTTTAAATTCGTATCGCTAATCTAGTAAAATCCATTTCAGTCTGCAGAGCATCATTTGCTATTCACAGAACCCCAAAACAATTGATAAAATCAGGCGTAACCTATAAAGAAGAAGGCTTCAAAAAAGAGATCTCTTACTTAAATATTTAAAAATCAAAGAGGATGATATAATCTGACATTTCAACGGCGTACAAGATGTCCTCTGAAAAAGAAATTGCTGTTTTTTTACTCAAAGGTTATAGTTTATTTCTATAATACCTCTTAGAAATCAAAAACATTCAATTCCTTCCAAAAAATCTTAGTCATAGATTGACATTAAAGAAATTTTAAGATAACTTTAAAGTAACGATTTAATCCGATCTTATCGAGGAGTTGCCATGAAAAAAATAAATCTTCTTTATTTATTAGCTATTCTGGCCATCATATCTGGTCTTTTACTATATTACTTGCCAGACATGACGTCTGGACATAATGCAGAGTCAAATAATACAAGTCAAACTTTTAAGAAGAAGACGATTGTTCATGATTTTGGTACGACAGAGTTGAAAAAAGTTCCTAAACGTATCGTTATCCTCGACAACCTCTATGGTGAAATCTTGGATCCTCTCCATATCACTCCTGTAGGTGCAACAACTGGCCAAGCTGATAGTCATGAATTTTCAACCCTCTTTAAGAAACAATACAAGGATGCCAAGGTGGTTTCAGTTGGTTGGCAGGGAAGTCCAGATTTGGATAAGATTGCTGAGTTAAAACCTGATTTAATCCTTATGACTAGCGAGCAGGAAGACCTCTACGACGAGCTGTCTGAGATTGCACCGACTGTTGGTTACCAAATTAATACAGATGAAAATTGGGACTATCACGAAACCTCATTAAAGGTAGCAGAAATCTTCGACAAACGTGATGAGATGAAGAAGGACCTGGATAGAGTGGATGCTAGGGAGGCTGTTTTCGCAGAGAATGTCAAAGCTAAGTTTGGCAATCAAAAACTCATGTATCTGCGCGTGACAGACAATGACATCCGTTATTACGCTTACGGGCATTTTGGTTATCTGTATGATACTTATCATTTCAATCGTGCTGAAACCTTCAATCCAAATGATATGTTCCAAGTTATCGATCCAGATAAACTAAAAGACATTAATCCGGACCTCCTGATTGTTCAAGCAGATTCTCAAGAACTCCTAGATAACAAACTTAAAAATAACCCTGTCTGGAGTAGCTTAAAGGCAGTTCAAAATAACAAGGTAATTTATGCTGATTACTCAACCTACATGCTAGGCTTTGGGATTGTCTCCCAAGAGGCCATAATGAAACAGATCTCTGATGAATGGGGATTAAATTAAACTAAAAACGACCGTGATGGTCGTTTTTTCTATGTTCAAAAGTAGTCTAACTGATAAACAAGCGTCGAATATGTTTCCTCAAGGCAAAATAGAGCTGAATGGTCATGGGAATCCAAATCAAGGGTTCGCATAGGATAACACCAAGGTAGCCCATAGAAGGAATAACCAAAAGAACAAAGAGAATTTTTCCAAAAAGCTCAATGAAACTAGAGGTTAAGGGTGTGAGTTTCTTACCTAGGCCTTGGAGACTATTTCTGAAAATAAAGAGCATACCTAGAATAGGATAAAAAAGAGAACTGATACGGAGGTAGCGACTGGCGTTGTCAATAATCACAGCATTATCAGAACCAGAGATAAAACCAGCCAAAAAGGGACTTGCTATATAGAGAAGGACACAAGCAATGACAGACCAAGTGATAGAAACAAGACAAGATTGTTTTAAACCAGCCACTATGCGTTTAAACTGTTTGGCCCCGAAGTTTTGTGAGGTGAAGGTGGTCACCCCAGTAGCAAGTGAGGTCAAAGGGAGAACAGCGAAAGACATGATACGCCTTGCTGCAACCTGAGCACTGATGATAAGAGGGCCAAAACCGTTAATGGCATACTGCAAAGTCACTGTACCAATAGAAACAATGGAATTCATAAGTCCCATGGCCATTCCTTGTCCAAAAAGGTCCAAATAAAGACTTGAATCAAGAACAAAGTCTGACTTGCTTGGTAGAAGGAAGGTCACTTTTATCTTAATATAGTAAAGACAGAGGATAGCTGAAAGTCCCTGTGAGATAATTGTCGCTAAGCCTGCTGATTGAACACCAAGATGAAGTTGTGTAATAAAGAAAAGGTCTAAAACAATATTGACTAGAGCTGAAAAAATCAGAAAATAGAGGGCGGTAAGACTATCCCCAACCGCTCTGAGGAGTCCTGCACACAGATTATAACCCAAAGTTATTCCAACACAAGACACAATCATAGAAATATACTGGTAAGATTGTCCGATGATAGAAGTAGGCGTTCCTAAAAATCTTAGCAAAGGATAGAGGCCGAAATGTCCTAGAATCATAACCAAGGCACTCAAGCCTAGACCGATGACAGCAGTGGCCGCCACAGACTGACGAAGTTTCCTAAAGTCTTTGGCACCATAGTAACGTGCGATAACAACGCCCATACCATTTCCAACGCCAAGAGCAAAGCCGATAACCAAATCAAAAATAGCAGAAGAAGCTCCTACAGCAGCCAAGGCATCTGGACCTAGAAAACGACCCACAATCATGACATCGGCAGTATTGTAGAGTTGCTGGAAAATATTGGATATCAGAATTGGTAGAGCAAAGATTAAAAGAGACCTCAGAATTGGGCCTCGTAAAAGATCAACTGACGCATTTTTCATAGACTTATTATAGCAAGATTGTAATTGTGAAACAATGTTAAAAAGCCATCCTAGGATGACTTTCGACTATTTTTTAGATAGCGGGTAAGTATTTGTGTCATATGGTTGTAGCCCGCCGCAATCATTGGAATGTGTAAGTAAATATAAGGTAGGGTGTACTGACTCTTAGTCTCTGAAATGAGGTGAAAGAGGATGCCACCAAAGAGATAGAGGAAGGCATAGAGGCCTAGTGTTGCTCCATCTCCCATTCGTTTATAAGTGAAAGCGTAGTAGAACACACCACCAAGATATAGGACTAGGAGATAGCCTTGCATATAGGTTACGAAAAAGAGATGCAAGGTCCCGTCGTGATAGATGGAAGTCGCAAACCTATTCCACAAAGGCTGAAACTTGTCTTTACTTGGGCCATTCCAGATGGACTGGAAGCTTCCCTCTGTCCAAGAACTGATAAACTTGGTGCTGAAAAACCAACTGGCTTCATCGGGATGTGCTAGGAGATATTGAACACGCTTATCAAAAAGGTGATTGGCACTTTTTTCAATCTTTTCGATATTGCCTTTTTTTTTGGCGTAAATGTCACGGACATAGCCGGTATACCATCCTGGCATGCGTTTAGAATCGGGTTTGTCCTGTAAGCCCATAGCCAGCCAAGCAATCTGAGGCGTTCCAGGAATTTTTTGATGAGTGGTAATCTCATAGTAACTGGTCGTCGCCTTATGCAAACTCATAGGAAAGGCAAAGAAAGCTAAGACTAAAAGCAAATAGCGATACCGTTTTTCTCTCAGAGTCAAGAGTATTAGAATACCAGATAGCGCAATAATGAGAATGATGTTATTGCTCCTTACCCAGTAGGCCAAAGATAGCATGACCACCGAAAGAATCGCATTCCTAGCCTTACCACGTCTTAAGTAACGTAGAAAGAAAAGAATGGCAAAACTAGAAAAGAACAAGCCATACATAAGCCCATAGGCAAACATAATGTTAAAGACTAAGGGCAAGAAACCAAAGCTCATGATGACAGCCAAACGACTAACTAAAGGCCTCGTAAACAATTCATCCGTGATTTTCCAAGTAGCATAGTTCATACCAATGACCATGCCAAGATTCAATACATAGAAAACAGAGATAACTGGTAATGGAATCAGATAGAGAACCAAGCGTTCAAAACTGAGCAACCCCAACTGATGCGGATAGCGGAAGAAGTAGGCTCCTGGTTTTATTAGGGAGAAGTCACCAGCATTAAACTGAACCGCCCCCTTAAAGACAGTACCTGCATCGTCTCGACCAGCAAAACTGGTCAGAAAAATCAACAGTAGGCCAAAACTCACAAAGCAAACGGAAAAAAAGATGAAAATCTGCTTTGTTGTCAGTTCCTTCAAGATTTTAGGCCAGAGAAGGGTCAAAAGCAGAATGGCCCCACCTGAAACATAAACGTACCAAGGAACGCTACTAATCTCTGCCCACTCAAAGTATCCCGTCATCATGGTCGTGCGAATGAACAAAGTAGTTACAAATAATAGCCCAAAGACTAAGAGCCCCACATAGCGCCCTAACCATTCTAAAAAAGAACTCGTATATGACATAAGAGCCTTCATGCTGAAAGTCTCCTTTAATATAGGTAATTACCCTTATAGTTTAGCACAGTCGCCGGAAAAATGTAATGAAAACCAGAAGAAAATCCCATTCATCAACGAAAGAAATTGCTCTAATGAAGACATAGAAAAACTCTCTCGTTTCTAAAACAAGAGAGTTTGATTTTATAAAGCAGATTACTTCATCCGCATACTATCAATTTTTTCTTCAGTCGGTGTGACACGTAAGGTCTTTTGTCCCGTATAAGTTACAAATCCAGGTTTACCGGCTGTTGGTTTGTTGAGTTTCTTAACATCAATCATATCGACTTGAACCAAGTTTGACAGACGTGCCTTAGAATAGTAGGCTGCCAATTCAGCCGCATCAGTCTTGACCTCGTCGGTTGGGTTAAGATTGTCCTTGATAACCACGTGACTCCCTGGAATATCCTTGGCGTGGAACCAGAGCTCACCCTTTTTAGCCATCTTGAAGGTTAACTCCTCATTTTGCAGGTTGTTACGACCAACCATGATAATGGTCTTACCATCAGAAGCCAGATATTGTTCAGGTTTCTTGCGTTTGTGACGTTTGTCAGTTGAACGACGCTTCATAAAGCCAGCCTGAACAAGCTCCTCACGAATATCTTCGATTTCATCCATGTTGGCTTGAGAAAGACTGAATTCCACACTCTCCAAATAATCAATAGTCTGCTTGGTTTCCTCAATCAAACCAGTCAAGTGCTTAACAGCCTCCTTGAGTTTCTGGTATTTCTTGAAGTAACGCTGAGCATTTTGGTTAGGCGTTAGAGCTACATTTAGTGGAATGGTAATCTTTTCACCAGTGTAGTAGTTGTCTAGCTCGACACTATCCTTGTCATTTGGAACCATGCTGAGGTAGGTGGTCAAAAGCTCACCTTTTTGACGGAACTCCTCAGCATTTTCAGTCGCAGCAAGCTCTTTTTCCTGTTTAACAAGTTTCTTCTTGTTTTTTTCCAGTTCATTTTGCACTCGGTGGATCAAATCACTAGCTTGTTGAGCCACACGGTCACGCGCCGCCTTGTCCAAGTAGTAGTAATCCAATAGGGCTGACAGGGTTTCAAACTCAGGTTGGTCCTGACTATCTGAGAATCTTACAGCTGAAAATGCCTTAGCCGTTAAGTTTGGCTCTACTTCACGATTGAAGAAGGCACGGAAATTCTTGAGTTTATCAGTCTCAAGTAAGGTTGATAATTCATTGGCCGTGTCACGCCCCAAACCTTGGAAAAGTTTTTGAAGGTTTCTAGCTGACAAATCCTCTGTTTGTAGAATTTCAAAGAGTTTTTCGTCTGGAATATCAAAAGGATTCTTAGCGTCTGTCTTAGGAGGAGCAATATAGGTAGATCCAGGCAGAATAGTACGGTAACTATTTTGTGAGAAACCAACATGCTTGATAGACTCAATGATTTTGCTTTCGTTCTTGTCAATCAGGATAATATTGGAGTGTTTCCCCATGATTTCCATAACTAGAGTAACCTTGACGCTGTCACCGATTTCGTTTTTGTTTGATACAGAAATCTCAAGGACACGGTCATTTTCCAACTGTTGGATATCCTCGATAACCGCTCCTTGAAGGTATTTCCGCATAATCATGGTATAGGTGTTTGGATTCTGTGGATTTGGCAAGTCAGCCTTGGTCGTCTGAATACGCCCAAAAACAGGATGAGCCGAAAGCAGAAGCTTGTAATTCTGACGATTGTTACGAATAGTCAGGACCAACTCACGCTCAAAAGGCTGATTAACCTTCTGAATACGCCCGTAGAGAACCTGCTCACGCAACTCAGCCGTCATATGATGAAGAAAAAAGCCGTCAAAAGACATGATGTACTTCCTTTCTTGTTATTGATAATAATTGTTTTATTTTAAAAATAAAATTTTCTGTGAGACTTTCCTTAGGTGTTGGCGGACGTCAGCGAACTTTTACAAAGTTCCATGACTAATTTTTGAGCCTACCTAACGTCTCAAAAATTCCGAGCGCCTGAAACTAGAAGGTTTCAGGCGCTTTTAACACAGCGGAAAGTCTCAGTTAATTGCTCGCTCTGCTCGCAAAAAAGTTATTTCAAAAACTTGAAGAGTTTATGAACTTTGTTAGTTATTTTTAAATAATTTGCATACGTTATGAACGTAAATATTGCCTAACTATTATAGCACAAAGAGAGTAAAAATGCTTGGGATGGGTAGTCGAAATTGAGTTTGTTATTATTATGAACCATTCTTTATTACAAAAATTGTTCCGCTAAAATAGTTAAAAGTTATGGCTTAGATTATCCTGAATACCTTTGAATTTATATCTGACTTGTGGTATCATTTAATATGCTGAAAATTAAAGGAGCATTAAATGAACGATATTAAAAAGATATGCAATGCGACTAATTTGAAATACCTAGCTGTTGTACTTATGTTTTTGGACCAAATCTATCAGATGTTCGGGAGTATGGGGGCACCTATATGGTTGACGATGTTGGGACGTCTGTCTTTCCCAATTTTCCTCTTTCTTGCTGCTGATAGTTTTCACTACACTCATGATCGTATGGCTTTTCTCAGGCGTCTGCTTTACATGAGTTGGTTTATGATCATTGGCAACGCCATCATTGGTAGTATTTTTCATAATGGTAGTATCGGTTTAACCAACAATGCCTTTTCAACCTTCTTTATCACTGGGATTTTTATTTGCTCTTGGGATTTGTTGGCTAAGGGGCTTCGCGATAAATCGAACAAGGAGTTGATTCAAGGGATTGGTGTCTTTCTCCTGCCGATTCTTTCATCTATTCCGGTTGTAATCCTTTCAGGCATATTTGAAACGCCACATGCAAACCCAATCGTTGTGCAGATTGTAGCCTTTATCTTGTCACTTGTGCCAAGTATTATCATGGTTGAGGGTGGCTTTGTCATGGTTATTTTGGGGTTGTTATTCTATATTTTCCGTACCAATCGCATGGCTCAAATCATTGTCTTAGCTGTTATTTCAGTGATTGCCCATCTCTTTGATCCGACAGGAGTTCAGTGGATGATGGTTTTTGCTGCGATTCCTATGTATTTCTATAATGGTGAGCGTGGTAGTGGTAACAAGAATTTCTTCTATATTTTCTACCCAGCCCATATTTATCTCTTGTGGATCCTAGCAAGTTTGTTTAGATAAGATGACAAAGACAGTCCTTGTACTGTCTTTTTTCGTGCTCAAGAGCCATTTTTATGGTTTGTTTCCTGCTTCTAAAACTGCTATAATTTAAGGCGTAATAGAATCTTGTGATAAGCAAATTGGAGGTATATCATGACAAAAGTAGCAGTAGTATTTGCGGAAGGATTTGAAGAAATCGAAGCCTTGAGCCCAGTGGATGTTTTCCGCCGAGCAGGGTTTGACTGTAACATGCTTGGACTTGAAAGTGCGTCAGTAACTGGCTCACATGGGATTCAAGTTGCTATGGATGGTGTATTTGATGGTAATTTTGCGGATTATGACTTGGTGGTCCTTCCTGGAGGTATGCCTGGCTCAACTAATCTACGCGACAACGAAACTTTGATTGCCTCTCTTCAAGAGGCTGCAAAAGCTGGAAAATATGTTGCTGCCATTTGTGCGGCACCAATTGTTCTCGAACGTGCTGGTCTTCTTGAAGGTCGCAAATTCACATGTTTCCCAGGTGTTGAGGAACAAATTGCTTCTGGCGAGCATCAAACTGACTTGGTGGTTGTTGATGGCAATATTGTCACTAGCCGTGGTGCCGGAACTGCATTAGCCTTTGCTTACGCCTTGGTTGATTTGTTGGGTGGCGATGGTCAACAGTTGGCTCATACTATGGTTTACGACAGATTGTTTAAATGATGTTATTTATGACCCTAGATCAAAAATTCTAACACCTATTGTTAGGAATATTGACAATTTAAGTTACTCTATGAGATGATAGAGAACGTATCAAACAGACGGCCTAGTTATAGGCTGGAGTGACCTTAGCTTAATTTTATGAGCTTTGGTTTTTTCTTTTCTCCTTTGACATCCGTCTTGAAAACGGTTATAATAATCACAAAATAACCTTTAAATGAGTCCAGAGAGGCTTGAAAGGTCGGACAGGTGAAAAAACAGGGTTCTCCTGTGATTTTTTGTGCGACCTTGCCATGTGGCGAGGTTTTTTTGATGACATTTTGCAGTTTAGAAAGGGTTGTCATGATATTAGTTGAAGATTTAACCATTGTGAGTCAGCGTGAGATTGCACCTCGTATTTTCGAGATGGTGCTTAAGGGAGAGATGGTTGCGGATATGAAGGTTGGTCAGTTCGTTCATCTCAAGGTACCAGACCCAAGTAAGCTCCTTCGTCGTCCGATTTCCATTTCAGAGATTGACTATGACAAGAATGAGGCAACCATTGTTTATCGTGTGGAGCGTGAGGGTACAGCTATTCTATCTAAGATGGTAGCTGGTCAAACCATTGATACCATGGGCCCTCAAGGAAATGGTTTTGATATTTCTGTTATTGAGGCAGGGCAGAAAGCCCTCCTTGTTGGTGGTGGTATTGGTGTACCGCCTTTGGTTGAGACGGCCAAGCAGTTGAAGGCTAAGGGAGTTGAAGTTATATCAGTCATTGGTTTTGCCAATAAGGATGCCGTCATCTTGGAGGATAAACTCAGGGCTTGTGGTGATGTCTATGTGACGACCGATGACGGTTCATACGGTATCAAGGGTTACGTTTCGACAGTTATTGATGGTTTCGACTGGACACCAGATGCCGTTTACAGTTGCGGAGCTCCAGGCATGCTTAAATATGTCGATAGCAAGTTTGAAAATCACCCTCACGCCTATGTTTCTATGGAAGCCCGCATGGCTTGTGGTATGGGTGCTTGCTATGCCTGTGTGGTTCACGTTAAAGGAGAGTCGGACGCCAAAAATCTTCGTGTTTGCGAAGAAGGACCAGTCTTCCCTACCGGAAAAGTCATCGTCTAGGAGGTTACCATGTCAAAGATTAAATCAGAAAATCGTTTAGCTATTAGCCTTCCAGGGCTCGACTTGAAAAATCCTATTATCCCAGCCTCAGGTTGCTTTGGTTTTGGTCAAGAGTATGCCAAGTATTATGATTTGGACAAACTAGGGTCAATTATGATTAAGGCAACGACCGCCAACCCTCGTTTTGGTAATCCGACACCCCGTGTGGCTGAGACCCCATCAGGCATGCTTAATGCCATTGGCTTGCAAAACCCTGGTGTTGATGCTGTCTTGTCTGAAAAACTCCCTTGGTTGCAAGAGCATTATCCTGAGCTTCCAATCATTGCCAATGTAGCTGGATTTTCAAACGAAGAGTATGCGGAAGTCTCTCACAAGATTTCCAAAGCCAGCAATGTCAAGGCAATCGAGCTTAATATCTCATGTCCAAACGTGGACCATGGCAATAACGGCCTTCTCATCGGACAAGTCCCAGAGCTTGCCTATGCGGCAGTAAAAGCCAGTGTTTCTCACTCTGATGTGCCTGTCTATGTCAAACTGACACCAAGCGTGGCTGACATCACAAGTGTCGCCAAAGCAGTCGAAGATGCCGGTGCGACAGGTTTCACCATGATTAACACCTTGGTCGGAACACGCTATGACTTGGCTACTCGCAAACCTATCATTGCCAACGGTCAAGGTGGCATGTCGGGGCCAGCCGTATTTCCAGTAGCCCTTAAACTTATCCGCCAAGTTGCTCTAGCTTCAGACCTTCCAATCATCGGTATGGGTGGCGTTGACAGTGCCGAAGCGGCTATCGAAATGTTCATCGCTGGTGCCTCAGCCATCGGTGTCGGAACAGCCAACTTCGCAGATCCATATGCCTGCCCTAAAATCATCGACCGACTCCCTGAAGTCATGGACAAGTACGGCATCACAACACTTGAAGACTTACGTGAGGAAGTTCGAACAGACTTGTTGGGGAAATAGAATAATTGATTTAAAAGTAAAAAGATGGAAACTAAAACTTCCATCTTTTTTTGATTATTTTCTTCTTCGAGCTCTGATTCCCTCAATTACAGTGGCAATTGCCTCTAATTCCCCATCTGTTAACTGTTCGCCATCTAGAACTAAGTTAAGTTGAGAGAGTTGTGAAATCTCAATTCCATTTGAATTCTCTTTCTTTATTTCTTCTTCAAGTCCAAATTTTGTAAGTGAATAATATATTTTCTCGTAAGACTTGGGTAACTCATCAAAAGAGTCCTCAATAAGTTTTTTTAGTTCATCTCTGTATTTCTCAAGCCAATACTGCGTAACTTCTGCGTCTATATCTAATGTTTCAATAAGATCAATTTTTTTATTAAGACGATTTGGTGTTGATTTTAATACATCAATATTCAGTCCCTGTTTCAAGTAACTATTTTGATAATCAGCAAAATCACTCCAACTATAACCTATGAAATATACATGCAAATCATAAGGTTCGATGTTCTTTAGATATAAACCTTTAGAATCCACACAAATTTTTCGACCACAGCTATAATATATAGTATCTTTTCCTTTATGTTCAATGGTAAGTTTACTTTTCCATTTCTCAAAACACTCAGTTGTTGTATAGCGATCCCGTAAAGTCTCGTCAAAACCACTAGCTTTAGCAAGAACTAAAAGATAACTCTCTAGGAATTTTTCTGAGGGAAGTCGTTTCCCAGTTTCAACTAGTGAGATAAGTGTTGATGATGTTTTTGTTTCCTGCTTGATATCTTGAGCAGTCAAAGATAGATTTTCACGTTTCTCTTTTAACCATTTTCCAATCATACAGCAACCTCTCTCGTAGTAATATCGATAATGTGTCCATCCGAAATAATGTCTTCACTTATAAACATTTCTATATTTTCTGGCCTCACGAAACTAGAAAATAAGACCTGTTGACCTTTATTTTGTAACCATTTTGTTAGTTTAATAAGTTCTTTTTTAGCCAATAAATTCAGTTTTGAGGGAGTCGACACCCTCAAAAACAAGAAAATCAATTCCTTCAAAAATTTCAGAAACGTTCTGAGAAATTCCATCATCTTTATTTGATGTAATAATATCTTCAAATTCGGAGGCATTGAAGTATTCAACATTTAGTTCTGGGTGTAATTCATTTATTTTCTCGTAAACCGAATTTAGTACTATTTTTGTTGTTTCTAGTTCGTTACAATATAGAATAAGAGGAATAGATTCTTCATCCAAATTAGTGATAACTTTTTCAATAGTTTTATCTAGTAACTTAGTAGATTCATTGTTGAAGTTTTCTTCAAAACTATCTGAATGTTGATTACTGTAATATTGTAGTGTGTCATATAGATTCTGAGCATCAAATCCTTCCCCTAGAAAAGTAACCTTATTTTGTTCACCTGTTGGGTAAGCTTTAATTAATTGGTTTAGTAGAACCCCTAGATCTATACCGTTTTTTAGAATTGCATCATAAATTTCTGAGTCGTTTTGATTTAATATATTTCCTTGATTTTCTATAAAATCAAGGAAACTAATGACAATTTTTTCTTCTTCTGGAGAAAAAATTTCAATAGGAGCCTTAAGTGTTGTTTGTAACTGAACTACAAATGTATCAATTACCTCATTCTTAAGTTTAATTTTCTTTTTCGTCTCATAGCGTTCTTTAATTATATCCCATATGTTATTCCTCTTATCTTCTGAAATACTCATAAAGAAACGATCCAAGTAATAAATTATAAAATCTCCCGAATCAAGTTTTTCGATATGAATATTATCTTTCCATTCCAAATAGTCAGTTTCATCGTCTGTCATATTATCACTTACTGAAAGATCTGCTAGCTTATCTAGTATATCATAAAGCATGGTAGCCGATGGCAAGTGCTTTTCGACTTGATAATTTTCTATCTGTTTCATTACCTTCTGATATTCATCAGAGTTACTGTTAACTCGAATTTTTTCAGCATGCATTTTCAATAGTTGTTCAAGCATGTTAACACCTCTTTCTTATTTTACAAGATTATTTTACAATGTAAAAATATAAAAAGCAATAAATTTTACATTAAATTTTTACAATGTAAAAATGGATATAATCAATAGAAGTAGAGGTTTAAGATTAGGTATTTAGAACAAAATCCCCCTTTGACATTCCCATATAAAAGCGCTATAATAGAACAAATTGAACCGAACCTTTAATCGAGTCCAGAGAGGCGAGAAAGGTGTACTGAGATGCTACGGCATCACTAAAGGGTAGGAACTGCCCTATTTTCGTGCAACCTTCGCTGACTGGCGGAGGTTTTTTGTGTGAAAGGATATAAGAAATGAGAGAAAATCGTCCTGTTATTGCCCTTGATTTCCCGACTTTTGAGGATGTGAAGGCTTTCCTTGCTAAGTTTCCTGCTGATGAAAAGCTCTATGTGAAGATTGGTATGGAGCTCTACTATGCTGCTGGGCCTGAGATTGTGCGCTACGTTAAAGACCTTGGCCATAGTGTTTTCCTTGACCTTAAGCTTCACGATATTCCAAATACTGTGAAATCAGCTATGCGTGTCTTGTCTAACCTTGGCGTTGATATGACTAATGTGCATGCGGCTGGTGGTGTGGAAATGATGAAGGCTGCGCGTGAGGGCTTGGGAGATGGTCCAATCTTGATTGCTGTAACACAGTTGACCTCTACCTCTGAAGAGCAGATGCGTGATTTCCAAAATATCCAAACCACACTTCAAGAATCAGTGGTTCATTATGCTAAGAAGACTGCTGAAGCAGGTCTTGATGGTGTTGTCTGCTCAGCACACGAAGTAGCAAAAATCAAAGAAGCGACAAATGAAGATTTCGTTTGTTTGACACCTGGTATCCGTCCAGCAGGAGCAGCAGTTGGTGACCAAAAACGTGTCATGACACCTGCCGATGCTCGTCAAATTGGTTCAGATTACATTGTTGTAGGTCGTCCAATTACACAAGCTGATGATCCAGTAGCAGCTTATCACGACATTAAGGTCCAATGGAACGGTCAATAAATTTTCAAAAAGACCTTATTTCATAGGAAAATAGATGGAATTAGGTTATAATAAAGAATAGAAAACGCTTTACGGAGGATAATAATTATGACATTAGCATCACAAATCGCATCTGACTTGCTCGATATCAAGGCTGTTTACCTTAAACCTGAAGAACCATTTACATGGGCATCAGGAATTAAATCACCAATCTACACAGACAACCGTATTACTTTGTCTTATCCAGAAACTCGTACACTTATTGAAAATGGTTTCGTGGAAAAGATTAAGGAAGAATTCCCAGAAGTAGAAGTGATTGCAGGTACTGCAACTGCTGGTATTCCTCACGGTGCGATCATCGCTGACAAGATGAATCTTCCATTTGCCTACATCCGTAGCAAACCAAAGGATCACGGTGCTGGTAACCAAATCGAAGGTCGTGTGGTTAAGGGTGAAAAAATGGTTGTTGTTGAAGATTTGATTTCAACTGGTGGTTCAGTACTTGATGCTGTAGCAGCTGCAGAGCGTGAAGGGGCTGATGTTATCGGTGTTGTGGCTATCTTCACTTACGAATTGCCAAAAGCTGAAAAAAACTTTGCGGATGCTGGTGTGAAATTGGTTACTCTTTCAAACTACACTGAGTTGATCAAAGTCGCTAAAGTTCAAGGCTACATCACAGCAGATGGACTTCAACTTTTGAAGAAATTCAAAGAAAATCAAGAGACTTGGCAAGACTAATTATCAAGATTTAAGGCGGAACGTTTTAGGCGTTTCGCTTTTTTTAGTATAATTTAGGAAAAGATAAGCAGGGAGAGTATATGATGACAATTAATGAGTGGTCAGATGCAACGGCAATGGCTCAAGCCGTGAAAAATAAGACGGTCAGTCCCCGAGAACTAGTGGAGGTTACCATTCGTGAAGCGGAGAGGACGAATCCTAAAATAAATGCTATCGTCAGTCAACGCTACGAGAAAGCATTGAAAGAAGCAGAAGCTAGAGACTTCTCAGAGAAACCTTTTGCTGGAGTCCCGATTTTTCTAAAAGATTTAGGTCAAGAGCAAGCTGGTGAGCCGTCAACCGCGGGTTCTCGTCTATTTACAAGTTATCATGCAACGGAAACAGATAATTATGTTAAGAAATTTGAGGAATTGGGCTTTATTATTTTAGGGCGTTCTAGCACTCCTGAGTTTGGCTTCAAAAATATCAGTGATGCTCAGATTCACGGTCCTGTTAATTTGCCTGACGATGTGACACGTAATGCTGGTGGCTCAAGTGGTGGTGCGGCAGCTCTTGTGAGTTCTGGCATTTCTCCCTTGGCACCAGCTAGTGACGGTGGAGGCTCTATCCGTATTCCAGCTTCCTTTAACGGCCTAATTGGTCTTAAGCCTACAAGAGGACGGATTCCTGTCGGTCCTAGTTCTTTCCGTGGCTGGCAGGGAGCCTCTGTCCAGTTTGCCTTGACTAAGACTGTACGAGATACAAAACGTTTACTCTATCACATGCAGACGTGTCAGATGGAAAGTCCCTTTATTATACCGAAGCTTAGCAAAGTGTCTTTAGAAGAACCAGTTAAACCTTTGAAGATTGCTTTTTCGACTCTCTCTCCTATTGGTGGTAAGGTGTCTGAATCTGCTATTGCAGCGACAAAAAAAGCTGCTAGAAAATTGGAAAGTCTAGGACATTATGTGCATGAAATCAGCGACCAGCCCTTGAATGGGGTTGAAGCCATGCAGTCTTACTACATCATGAATAGTGTCGAGACGGCTGCCATGTTTGATTCCATAGAGGCTGGTTTAGGACGGAAGATGACCTTTGAAGATATGGAGTTGATGACTTGGGCTATTTTCCAATCTGGGCAAAAGATTCCTGCTAAAATTTACTCTAAAATTCTAGCCCAGTGGGATCAGTATAGCCATCAGATGGCAAATTTTCATGAGTCTTACGATATTCTTCTGACACCAACAGTTGCGGATGTGGCACCTAAGCATGGACAGTTTACCCTCTCTGAAAACTTACAAAATCAACTCAAACATATGGCTGATTTTGACTGGCCAAAGCAACAGGAACTTATTTGGGAAATGTTTGCGGACAGCTTAGACTGGACACCTTTTACTCAACAAGCCAACCTGACGGGACAACCATCAATTTCTTTACCTGTCTATCGAGATAAGCAAGGTCTTTCACTCGGTGTTCAATTAACAGCTGCTAAAGGAAGAGAGGACCTTCTCTTACACTTGGCCCAACAGATGGAAGAACGTTCGTTTTTTAGCTAGACATTCTCATTTCCGGTTCAATATTTTGTGAAACCCTTTCAAATAGTGTAGGCTAAGATTATAAGTTTTTAACTTAACTTCATTTTTTAAGGAGACACACATAGATGAAAAAGAGATTTTTCGCCGTATTTAGCCTAATTTTGGCTGCGGTCTTTTTGGTTGCCTGCTCGTCACAGAGTACAGGTGAGAAGAACTGGGAAAAGATTGAGAAACGTGGGAGCATCAAGGTTGCGACTGCTGGAACTCTTTACCCACAAAGCTACCACGATGATAAGAACAATTTGACTGGTTATGACGTTGAGATTCTCAAAGAAGTTGGAAAACGTCTTAAGTTGAAAATTGACTTCACGGAGATGGGCGTGGATGGCATGCTTACCGCTGTAAATAGTGGTCAAGTAGATATCGCTAACTACTCACTCGAAGATGACAACAAGAACGTTAAAAAATTCTTGCGTTCTGAACCATACAAGTATTCATTTACATCCATGGTAGTCCGTGAATCAGATAATTCAGGAATTTCTTCATGGAAGGACCTCAAAGGCAAGAAAGCAGCCGGTGCTGCAAGTACCAAGTACATGAAGATTGCCAAAAAAATGGGTGCTGAACTTGTCGTATATGACAATGTTACCAATGACGTTTATATGCAAGACTTGGTAAATGGTCGTACAGACGTTATCGTCAATGATTACTATTTGCAAAAGATGGCAGTAGCCGCTATCAAAGACAAGTACCCTGTTAAGATCAACGATGGTATCTACAGTAACCCTTACTCAACAAGCTTTACTTTCTCATTGAAGAATAAAACTCTTCAAGAAAAAGTTAATAAAGCTATCAAAGACATGAAGAAAGATGGTACCCTTACCAAGATTTCAGAGAAGTTCTTTGCTGGTCAAGACGTTACAAAGAAAACGAAAGTTGACTACACTGAGATTGACATCTCTGATGTTGAATAATATGAGCGATCCAATTGGATCGCTTATTTGCTAAAGAATTGTTTAGAAAGATAGACTTATGATTATTGATTTTTCACTGATTCTAAAGAGCATTCCCTATGTTCTATCAGGTTTGCCCTATACTTTGGGGATTTCCCTTTTAAGCTTTATGGTGGGGAATGTATTTGCCATCATCCTTGCCTTTATGCGGATGTCGCAAAAACCTTGGTTGAAGTATCCTGCCCGTGTTTATATTTCCATCATGCGTGGGGTCCCTATGTTGGTCGTGCTCTTCATTCTTTATTTTGGTTTGCCTTACGTTGGTGTTCAGCTGCCCGCCCTTCTTTGTGCCTTTATTGGTTTCTCCTGTGTTAGTGCCGCTTATATGGCAGAGATTTTTCGTTCATCCATAGCTGCCGTAGATAAGGGGCAGTGGGAAGCCGCTCGCTCTCTTGGTCTTCCTAAGAAGTCTATTATCCGTCGAATTATCTTACCTCAGGCCATGCGTATAGCAGTAGCACCTCTTGGTAATGTCATCATTGACATGGTAAAGAGTTCCTCGTTGGCGGCTATGATTACAGTGCCTGACATTTTCCAAAATGCTAAGATTATCGGTGGGCGTGAGTATGACTACATGTCTATGTATATCCTAATCGCCCTTATTTACTGGACTTTGAGCTTTACTTTTGAACTGCTTCAAGGCTATCTTGAAAAACGTTTAGCTACCTATTGATTATTAAAAAATTGTTTTATTATCTAATAAAACATTGAAATTTATTTAATTCTAATCTTATAAATGTGGTATAATAAAAACGATTTAACAATCAGAAAGGTATTTTGGAATGAAGAAGAAAACAGTCGTTGCAACGACCCTATCAACCCTACTTGTCTCAACTGCCATCTTGGCCAATGCTGTCCAAGCAGACGAGGTAGAAACTCATGCAGCTGTAACAGCACCAAGCACTGAAGTAGTAGCTACAGAGGCAACTACCAATGCGACATCTACTGTAGCAACAACTGCATCTAGCGAGTCTGCAGCACTAGTAGCTAGTTCAACATCAGTTGTTACTGCTTCAACAGCTGAAACAAGCGAAACACCTGCTGCTACAGCAAGTGAAACAGCAACTGCAGCCGCAACTCCTACAACAGAAGTCGTGACAAATGCTAGCACAAGTGCCAGCAACGACACTGTAACTGTCCTTCACACCAACGATGTTCACGGTCGTATGGTTGAAGATGATCGTAACGGAGTTATTGGTGATGCCCTTTTGTCTGGTATCGTAAATGATTCTCGTTCAAAAGGAACAACCCTTGTCTTTGACTCCGGGGACTCATTCCAAGGACTTCCAATCTCAAACAGTTCTAAGGGTGAAGACATGGCAAGCGTCATGAATGCTGTTGGTTTTGATGCCATGACAGTGGGTAACCATGAGTTTGACTTTGGTCTTGACCAATTGCGTCGTTTGAGCAAACAAATCAATTTCCCAATCATCACATCTAACGTATATGTAGATGGCGTCCGTCTTTTCCAACCATCTACAATCGTTGACAAAACACCTGGTGTTGATGGAGATGAAGTAGTTGTTATTGGTGTCACTACACCTGAAACAGCTACTAAGACACACCCACGTAATATCCCTGGTGTCTCTTTCACTGATCCTATTACTGAAGTTAAGGCTGTTGTTGACCAAGTGGAATCAAATGCCCGTGCCGAAGGTAAGGAATACAAGACTTATGTTGTCCTTAGTCACTTGGGTATTGATACAACAACTCCAGTTGAATGGCGTGGATCAACTTTGGCAGAAGCTCTTTCAAACTATGCACCTTTGAAAGGAAAACGTGTTCTTGTCCTTGATGGTCACTCACACACTCTTCACACAGCGACATACGGCGATAACGTTACTTACAACCAAACTGGTAGCTACCTTAACAATGTTGGTCGCATCGTTTATAATTCTGACCGTGTCTTGTCACATGGCGTGATTTCACATGACGAAGCTAAGAAGAATTATCAAGTTAACCCAACAGTTAAAGCTATGATTGATGATATCCAAGCTAAGTACAAGGCAGATTCTTCGAAAGTCGTTATCGAAAATAGCCCTGTTAAACTTAGCGGTGACCGTATGGATGTTCGTGTTCGTGAAACCAACCTTGGTAATGTGGTCGCTGATGCTCTCTTAGATTACGGACAATCAGCCTTCACACACAAGTCTAACCTTGCCGTGACAAATGGTGGTGGTCTTCGTGAAACAATCGCCAAAGACAAGCCAATTACTAAAGGTGATATCATTGCCGTTCTTCCATTTGGTAACTCAGTTGCTCAAATTCAAGTAACAGGTCAAAATATCCATGATATGTTTGTCAAATCTCTTGGTTCTATTCTCCAAGTTGACGAAAGCGGTAAAACTGTTCTGGATGAAAATGGTCAACCTCTTCTTGAACCATCTGGTGGTTTCCTTCAAGTCTCAGGAGCTCGTGTTTACTATGACACAACTCTTCCAGCTGAAAAACGTATCTTGTCAATTGACATTTTGGATCCAGAAACTGGTGTCTATAAACCACTCAACACAAACGGAACTTACTACCTTGTAACGAATGACTTCTTGGCTGCTGGTGGTGATGGCTTCACAATGTTGGGCGGTCCTCGTGAAGAAGGTCCTTCAATGGATACCGTCTTTGCGGATTACTTGACACGTGCAGACCTTTCTAAGTATGCAGTTATCAATCCAAATTCACGTACCATTTCAATTTCAAGTGCTGATTTTGCTGCCTTGAACAAGAAAGAAAATGCAGCAGACCCTACACTTAATCCATTGGCACCAGTCACTCCATCAACTATTGCTAAAGATTTAGAAACTAGCAAACCAGTCGTATCTAAAGTAGTGACGACTCCTAATGGAAAAGTATTCTTCATTTCAACAAGAAGTGAAGCACTTAAAGAAACTGAAAAAGTGACAGAAGAAGCTTCTGCTCAAACTGAAGTTCTTCCTACAACAGGTGACAAGGGCTCACACGCTGGTCTCCTCGGACTTGGTATGTTGCTCACTCTCTTTGGACTTAGTGGTAAACACAAAGGCAAAGAGAAAAACTAAGAAGTTTGCAGATAAAAAAAGAGTTAACCATTTGGCTAACTCTTTTTTGTTTTCTTCTTGTTGCTATGTATTTTTCGATACTGGCTTGGAGTTTGGTCGTAATAGTGTTTAAATTGGCGGTTGAAATTGGATAGGTTATTAAAACCAACATTAGTAGCAATTTCCAAAACTGGTTTAACGGTATTACGAAGCTCCTCGCAAGCAGCATTGAGTCTTGCTTGAATGATAAATTCTGTACAAGAGGTACCTGTATGTTGCTTAAAAATCGTCATAAAGTGGGTCTTACTATACCCCATAAGCTCTGATAACTTTTCAATAGTGAGATTTTCGGCATAGTGTTGGTTAATGTAATCAATGATTTCCCGAATCTTTTCATTCTTACGATAATGATCATCTGAAGTTTTTCGCTCTACCAAACGATAGAAGTAGAGGAGGTAGATTAATTCTTCCAACTTTGACTTGAGAAGAAGTTCATAGTGACGATCTTTCTGACGAATCATCTTAAAAATCTCAAAGAGGAGAGCTTTGACTTCCCTATACCCCTCGTCTGACGGTCTCAGGCATTGTTTAAACTTGAAATTAGAATTCTGTAAAGGCTGTAGGTAGCGTAGACTAAGCGGGTCCACCAGCGACTGTCCCAGCATATCCAAATGAAAATGTAAGGTGTCCGTATGATGAGGCTGATTATCTACGGGGTGAATCGAATGAAGGCCATTCGGACGAATTAAAAAAATATCTCCAGCCTGACTGTCAAAATAGTCATAATCAATGTGATAACGAGCCGTCCCCTCATAAACGTACTGAATCTCAAGCTCTGGATGCCAATGAAAAAGAATATCAGGGCGTCCATTTTCAACCTTAGTTTCCGTCAATCGAAATGGAAGCAGATTATCGTCGAAGTCTATCAAATGTTTAAAATCTGTATCAGTAGCTGCTTGACTCATGGCAAACCTTTCAAAATCATAGGATAGTACCATAATAGCATTTTCTTTCTTAAAAAGCATGAGTAAATCGTCTTATGGTATTGATAGTTTTTAGTTTACATAACTTTATTTCTGTATTAGCTACAAGCAAAACAAAAAGATGACAGAGCATCTTTTTACATAAATTTAGTTATGTTTATTTCCCTAGACAGAACTGACTAAAGAGTTGCGTAATGAGTTCATCTGGGGCAGCGTCACCAGTAATTTCTCCCAAAATTTCCCAGGTACGTGTCATATCAACTTGTAAGAGGTCAACAGGCATGCCTAATTCAAGACCTTGATTGACTGCTTCAAGACTTTCGAGAGCTTTTTCAATGAGTGAAATGTGACGGGCATTTGAGAGATAAGTAGCATCTTTCTCCACTAGACCAGCATTATCAAAGAAGAGTTGATTGATGCGATCTTCAATTTTGTCGATGTTTTCATTCTTGAGGACTGAAATCGGAATGACATCTTCAGGAAGCTCTTCCATTTGGATTGCTTGTGGAAGGTCTGTCTTATTTAGGAGAAGAATTCGATTACTATTTTGGCTGATTTCGACTAATGTACGGTCTTGCTCAGTTAACGGTTCAGAGCTATTGAGGACAAGAAGAACCAGGTCAGCCTCTTCAAGAGCTTTTTTAGAACGTTCCACACCAATCTTTTCAACAACATCGTCTGTGTCACGGATACCAGCGGTATCAATTAACTTAAGGGGAACGCCTTTGATATTAACGTATTCTTCAATGACATCACGTGTTGTACCTTCAATGTCTGTAACAATAGCTTTCTCTTCACGTAGGAGATTGTTAAGAAGACTCGATTTTCCGACATTTGGACGACCAATGATTGCCGTTGAAAGACCTTCTCGTAGAATTTTTCCTCGTTTGGCAGTAGCCAGAAGATTTTCTAGAAGTGCTTGGAACTCTTGCGTTTTTTCACGGACTAGATTTGTAGTAACTTCTTCAACATCATCATACTCTGGGTAATCAATATTCACCTCGACTTGAGCCAAAGTGTTAAGGATTTCTTGGCGAGTGTTGTTAATGAGATCCTTAAGCGAGCCATCAAGTTGAGAAACGGCAACGGCCATAGCCTTATCAGTCTTAGCACGAATCAAATCCATAACAGCTTCGGCCTGGGTCAAGTCCACACGACCATTCAAGAAGGCACGTTTGGTAAATTCTCCAGGTTCGGCCATACGAGCACCAGAACGGATAAGGAGTTGAAGAATTTCATTGGTTACAGCGACACCACCATGTGTGTTGATTTCTACGACATCCTCACGCGTAAAGGTCTTGGGTGCACGCATAACACTGACCATGACTTCATCAATGGTTTCATCATTTTCCACGATATGACCGTAATTGATAGTATGTGAAGCGACCGTTTCTAGATTTTTTCCTTTGAAAACCTTATTAGCAATAGCAACAGCATCGGTTCCAGATAGGCGAACAATACCAATAGCACCTTCACCTAAAGGCGTTGAAATTGCAGTAATCGTATCAAATTCTTTGGTAATTGACATAGTTATTCCTTTGGATTTTTTCTGTATTAGTTTTAAAATGATTTAATTTCATTGTAACGCAAAAGAGCAGTAGTCGCAAGGATTGGTGCTGACAATGCCAAGAAAAAAGAGCCTAAGCTCTTTTTGTTTATTTGTGGCGTTCAAAGTATGATTTGGTTTCTTTGAAGATGATTGGTGAGAGGACTAGAAGGGCAATTAAGTTAGGCAATGCCATCAATCCGTTTACGATATCCGCAATTTTCCAAACAACATCAAGTGTGAGGTAACCACCAAGAGCAACCATGACAACAAAAATGAGGCGGTAGAGTGGAAGGAATTTAGTTGATTTAAAAATGAATTCGAAACAACGTTCACCATAGTAAGACCAACCCAAGATTGTTGTAAAGGCAAAGAGAACCAAAGAAAGTGTTAAGGCAATCTCACCAAATGTACCAAAAACAGAAGAGAAGGCGGCTTGTGTCATTGGGGCACCTTCTAGGCTACCTGACCATTGACCAGTTACAAGGATAGCAAGACCTGTAAGTGTACAGATGATAATCGTATCAATGAAAGTACCTGTCATCGAAATCAAACCTTGTTCAACAGGTTCTTCGGTCTTAGCGGCAGCGGCAGCGATAGGAGCTGATCCAAGACCTGACTCATTTGAGAAGACACCACGCGCAATACCAAGTCGCATAGCGACCATGACTGTAGCACCAGCAAAACCACCTACGGCTGCTTTACCAGTAAAGGCAGATTGGAAGACCATTTCAAGAACTGGTAAAAGTTGATTAAAGTTTGTAAAGATAACCACAAGAGCTGCTAGGATATAAAGTCCAGCCATAAATGGTACGACCTTTTCAGAAACTTTAGAGATAGATTGGATACCACCAAAAATGATGGCAGCAGTTATAAGAGCAAGTAAGATACTTACGATTTTGGGTGACCAGTCAAAGCTGTTTTGAAGTGAGGCGGTGATTGAGTTAACTTGAGAAAAAGTACCAATCCCCAACCATGCAACAAGCACACCTGCAAAGGCAAAGAAGTAGGCCAAAGGTTTAGCAATTATTTGCCATTTTCCAGAGAAACCATGTGTGATGTAATACATTGGACCACCAGAAACATTACCTTGGTCGTCAAGTGTACGGAATTTAATAGCCAAAAGACCTTCGGAATATTTGGTTGCCATACCAAAGAAAGCGGCAATCCACATCCAGAAAAGGGCACCAGGTCCACCAGTTTTGATGGCTGTAGCTACCCCAACAATGTTACCTGTACCAACAGTTGCAGCAAGAGCTGTCGCAAGGGCTGCAAAACTAGAAATATCACCTTCCCCTTTATCTTCAGTAAAGATAAGTTTAAAAGCTTTAGGAAGACGAAGAACTTGCAAAAGTCCAAGACGAAGCGTAAGGTAAATCCCAGTTCCTACAAGAAGGACTAAAAGGGGTGGACCCCAGACAAAATCATCAATAGTAGTAAAAAAGTCTAACATGAATGTAACAATCTCCTTTAACCGAGACGTCAAAAAAGAGGTTTGGCTTAACCAGACCTCTGAGAATACAAAGCTATTACTACAAGTAAAAAACTTGCGATGCTTTCTGTCCTTTTACCTGAGAGTTTCGGTTGTTACCCCTTGCCCCTTCGGTGTCTTGTTTACAGCTAAGGCTGCTTCAAGATCTCTCCAGAAGTCCGTCAATCACCAGTCTTCCTGATGACATCACTCGGTTTTTATTTTATTGTGGTTCTATCTTATCGAAAAAACCGAACAGTGTCAACACTAATTTTCATCAAAACTATAAAAATCCGAATATTATTCTTTAGAATGTCTTCCTCTAAAGCTAGAAAAAGCTAGGAATATCAGTAATCTTAAGCAAAGTACTTCCAAATAAAAACAAACAATTATTTTCTAAAGTTATTTCATTTGCATTATGAATAGGGTCTGCATTTTTATCTAAAAAATGATAAAATAGTAGAGCTTATTTTTGAGAATGGAGAATATAATGAACCCATTATTAACTGGTATGAATGACAAACAGGCCGAAGCCGTCCAAACGACTGAGGGGCCTTTATTGATTATGGCTGGTGCAGGATCTGGGAAGACACGTGTGCTTACCCACCGCATTGCCTACCTCATTGACGAGAAAATGATCAATCCCTGGAATATCCTAGCCATTACCTTTACCAATAAGGCCGCTCGTGAGATGCGTGAGCGTGCTATGGCTTTAAACCCAGCAACTTCAGAAACCTTGATTGCGACCTTCCATAGTATGTGCGTGCGAATCCTTCGTCGTGAAGCGGACCATATTGGCTACAATCGAAACTTTACTATCGTGGATCCTGGTGAACAACGTACTTTGATGAAACGTATTCTCAAGAATCTTAACCTTGATCCTAAGAAGTGGAATGAACGTGCCATCTTAGGGACGATTTCCAACGCAAAAAATGACCTCTTGGATGAAGTGGCTTATGAGCACCAAGCTGGTGACATGTATACTCAAATCGTTGCTAAATGTTACAAAGCCTATCAGGAAGAGCTCCGTCGTAGTGAAGCCATGGATTTCGACGATTTGATTATGATGACTCTGCGTCTCTTTGACAAAAATCCCGATGTGCTCGCTTATTATCAGCAGCGTTATCAGTATATTCACGTGGATGAATATCAAGATACCAACCATGCTCAGTATCAGTTGGTAAAACTCTTAGCATCTCGCTTCAAGAATATCTGTGTCGTGGGTGATGCTGACCAATCAATCTACGGTTGGCGTGGGGCTGACATGCAGAACATCCTTGATTTTGAGAAGGACTATCCTGAAGCTAAGGTTGTCCTCTTGGAGGAAAACTACCGTTCAACTAAGAAAATTCTCCAAGCAGCCAACGAAGTTATCAAGAACAACCGTAACCGCCGTCCTAAGAAACTTTGGACTCAAAATGATGACGGTGAACAAATTGTTTATTACCGTGCTAATGACGAGCGTGATGAAGCTGTTTTTGTTGCTTCAACTATTGATAACATTATTCGTGAAGAAGGTAAGAACTTCAAGGATTTCGCTGTACTTTACCGTACCAATGCTCAGTCTCGTACCATTGAAGAAGCTTTACTCAAGTCTAATATTCCTTATACCATGGTTGGAGGAACCAAGTTCTATAGCCGTAAAGAAATTCGTGATGCCATTTCTTACTTGAACTTAATTGCCAATCCTGCTGATAATATTAGCTTTGAACGTGTCGTTAATGAACCTAAACGTGGAGTTGGACCTGGGACACTAGAAAAGATTCGTACCTTTGCCTATGAGCAAAACATGAGTCTCCTAGATGCTTCAGCTAATATTATGTTATCACCGATTAAGGGGAAAGCAGCTCAGGGCGTTTACGATTTTGCTAACATGATTCTGAACCTACGTGATCAGCTAGATGGACTAAGCATCACTGAAGCTGTAGAGGCTGTTTTGGATAAGTCTGGTTATCTGGATGCTCTTTCGATGCAACAAACACTTGAAAGTCAAGCGCGCATTGAAAATATCGAAGAATTCATGTCTGTTACTAAGAATTTTGACGAAACCAACACCGATGGTACGGAAGACGAGACAGGAATTGACCGTTTAGGCCGTTTCTTAAACGATTTAGCTTTAATTGCTGATACGGACGATGGTGATATGGAAGCAGCAGAGGTAACCTTGATGACTCTCCATGCTGCCAAAGGGCTTGAATTCCCAGTTGTCTTCCTAATTGGTATGGAAGAGGGAGTGTTCCCTTTGTCACGTGCCTCAGAAGAGCCAGATGAACTCGAAGAAGAGCGTCGTTTGGCTTACGTAGGTATCACTCGGGCGGAAGAGATTCTTTTCCTTACCAACGCTAATACGCGTACGCTTTTTGGTAAGACTAGCTATAATCGTCCTAGCCGTTTCTTACGTGAAATTTCAGATGATTTATTACAATATCAAGGTCTAGCACGTCCAGCCAATTCATCATTTGGTGTTCGTTTTACAAAGGAAGAGCCTACACAATTTGGTCAGGGCATGAGTTTACAACAAGCGCTTCAGACCAGAAAAGCAAATGCACAGCCGCAAAGACATACTGGTGCTCAGCCATTTTCAAAAGCCACTGGGGGACTACCTTTTGGTAAGGCTTCAGACTCAGGCAACTCAGCTACTGATTGGGAAATCGGAGATATCGCTCACCACAAGAAGTGGGGAGATGGTACCGTCCTAGAAGTAACTGGAAGTGGCAAGACACAGGAACTTAAGATAAAATTCCCAGAAGTTGGACTTAAAAAAGTCTTGGCAAGCGTAGCACCTATTGTGAAGAAATAGAAAGGGACCGAAAGGTCCTTTTTATAAGCTCTCCCTATCACTTTGATAAAAAATTTCTATTAGACAGCTAGCTTTTCTGGGTGTAGAATGAAGGCAACTTTTGTTTTGGAGGACACCCATATGTCACGAGAATTTTCATTTGAAACCTTACAATTACACGCTGGACAAACACCTGACAAGGAAACAAAATCACGTGCTGTTCCAATTTACCAAACCACTTCATATGTTTTTGACGACGCTCAAGAAGGTGAAGATCTCTTTGCCCTTAGAAAACCTGGTAATATTTACACACGTATTACCAATCCAACAGTAGCAGTACTTGAAGAACGTATTGCAGCCCTCGAAGGTGGTGTTGGTGCCTTGGCTACGGCATCAGGTATGGCTGCAATCACCTATGCTATCCTTGGTTTGGCACATGCTGGCGATCACGTTGTTGCTGCGACAACCCTCTATGGTGGGACATTCAATCTCTTAAAAGAAACCCTTCCACGCTATGGTATCACAACAACTTTTGTAGATGTTGACAATCCTGAAGAAATTGAAGCTGCTATCAAAGATAATACCAAGCTTGTCTTGATTGAGTCTTTGGGAAATCCGCTTATCAATATTCCTGATTTTGAAAAAATTGCTGAGATTGCTCACAGTCATAAGATTCCATTGGTTGCTGACAATACTTTTGGAACTCCATATCTCATCAATGTTATCTCCCATGGTGTAGATATCGTGGTTCATTCTGCAACTAAGTTTATCGGTGGACATGGAACAACTATTGGAGGTCTTATCGTCGATTCTGGTAAATTTGACTGGGAAGCTTCAGGCAAATTCCCACAGTTGGTTGACGAGGACCCATCTTACCACAATATCAGCTATACGCGTGATGTTGGTCCAGCAGCATTTGTAACTGCCCTTCGTACACAACTTTTGCGTGACACAGGGGCTGCCTTGGCACCTTTCAATGCTTTCTTGCTCTTGCAAGGACTTGAAACACTTTCACTTCGCGTCGAACGCCACGTCGAAAATACTAAAAAAATCGTAGACTTTTTGGAAAATCATCCAAAAGTTGAAAAGGTTAACTATCCTGGATTACCATCAAGTCCTTACTATGACTTGGCACAAAAATACTTCCCTAAAGGTCCAGGTTCTATTTTCACTTTCCATGTTAAAGGTGGACAAGACGAAGCACGTACCGTAATTGATAATCTTGAAATCTTCTCAGATTTAGCTAACGTTGCTGATGCAAAATCTTTGGTGGTGCACCCTGCAACAACAACTCACCAACAATTAGCAGAAGCTGATTTACTGGCTTGTGGTGTCACTCCAAATCAAATTCGTATCTCAGTTGGTTTGGAAAACGCAGATGATTTGATTGAAGATTTAAAACTAGCTCTTGATAAAATCTAAGTATTTCAATACAAAATAATTTAACCAGCTCTTTAGCTGGTTTTTTGTTATACTATCCCTATGAAATTTGTTTTTGATTTGGATGGAACCCTATGTTTTGATGGTATGACCATGTCAAAAGACCTACAAAAGGTTCTTTTAACTGCACCAAAATACGGGCATGACATTATTTTTGCAACAGCACGCTCTTACAGAGATTGTCTTAGTATTTTAGAAGGAGAATTGAGAAAGCTGATAGTAGTTGGCTTAAACGGCGGCGAAGTCTTTCAAGATGAACTTTTAGTATCACAATACACAATACCTTCTCCTGCTCTCAGAACGATTGTTAGCTACTGTGATACTTATAATCTCCCTTATTTTATTGATGATACCTTTAATTGTGCTATTCAAAATCCTGAGCAAATCCCTTTTCTTTCAAATGTTGATCCATTAAACAAAGCAAGGATTTTGCCTGTTCATGAACTTAATGAGCCTATCAAAGTTGTTATTCCACTTGTAGAGCATGAAGATATACGTGAAGACCTTATCTTTAATCTAAACAAACTGGAATGTTTAGACCTTAGTTATCATGATATTGAAAGATGTCTTTACATTAATCCTAAAGGTGTGACCAAGGCTAGTACTGTTTTAAACCACTTTGGTAAAGCCTTTGTAGCATTTGGAAATGATCAAAATGATATTTCTCTTTTCAAAAATGCTATATATGGAGTGCAAATTGGTGATTATCCCTACCTAAAAAACTTTGCGGATGAGGTTATTCCTGCAATTAATGCAGTTATTGCTGAAAAAATTAGACTACTGTTTGAAAAGTTCTAAACAAATGCTTAGGCTTATTGCTATATTTACAGTACAATAGTAAAAAAAGTATTGGAGAACAATTAACATGCCAACATTTATTGGAAAACCAGTTACAGTAGCAGAAGACAAACAACTTCAAGTTGGAGATACCTTGCGTGACTTTAACTTAACAGCAGCAGATTTGACGAAAAAATCACTTTCAGAATTCGATGGAAAGAAAAAAGTTATCTCTATCGTTCCATCAATCGATACTGGTATCTGTTCAACTCAAACACGTACCTTTAATAAGGAATTGTCAGAATTAGACGATACAGTAGTTATTACTATTTCAGTGGACCTACCATTTGCACAAGCTCGTTGGTGTGGTGCTGAAGGACTTGAAAATGCCATCATGCTTTCTGACTACTATGATAATAGTTTTGGTAAAGATTATGGTGTCCTCATTGAAGAATGGCACTTGTTAGCGCGTGCAGTTTTAGTGGCAGATGCTGACAATAAGATTACTTATGTCGAATATTTGAACAATATCAATACTGATCCAAACTATGAAGCAGCAGTAGCAGCGGTTAAAAGCTTATAAAATGAGGCTCAGGTCTCTTTTTTATTTTTGCCTTTCTTACAGTTTTTACTTGCAAAAGTATTAGCATCTTGCTATTATTGTATAGCAATACTCAATATGGATAGTAAAATATAAAAAGGAGATTCAATGTCTGAAAAAGAAAGACCTCAACTGATTATCGATTACGAAGCTAATACAGACAAACTTGTTCGTTTAGGCGATGTTGTCGATCAATTTAAAGGAAAAGCTGTTCCTGCTAAGGCAGAACCTGGCGAATTTGCTGTCATTAATCTATCGGATATGACACCCAACGGCATTGCCTACGATGCCCTTAAAACGTTTTCTGAGGAACAACGCAAACTTTTACGATTTCTCTTAGAAGACGGTGATGTTCTTATTGCATCTAAGGGAACTGTACAAAAAGTTGCTGTTTTCGAGGATCAGGGCAAGCGTGAAGTTGTCGCCTCATCAAATATCACAGTATTACGACCTAAGGAAAAACTCCGTGGTTTCTACATCAAGTTTTTTCTTGAGACAGAGATTGGTCGTGCCTATTTAGACTATGCTGATAAGGGAAAGGCCGTCCTAAATTTATCGACGGCTGATCTCCTAGACATCAAAATTCCTGAGATACCAATTGTGAAGCAAGATTATCAAATTGCTGCCTACTTGCGTGGGCGTGCTGATTACCATCGTAAGATGGTGAGGGCTGAGCAGGAGTGGGAAAATATCCAGCATAATGTGACAGAAGCTCTATTTGGAAATTAATCAAAAGCCAGCAAACTAAGATTTGTTGGTTTTTTTTCATTATTCTCGTGTATAATGGAAGTAGTAAATATGTTATTAGGAGGTCATTATGACTACCAACACTATAGATTTATCACAACCTGTTGCAACAATCATTAAAGAGCATCCAGAGGTTAAGGAATTACTGATTGATCTCGGTTTCAAGTCCTTGTCTAATCCAGCTATGCTAAATACTGTCGGTAAGGTGACTAGTCTAAAAGCTGGCTCTAAGTTAGCTAATATTCCCCTAGATAAAATCAAGCAAACCTTGATTTTCAACGGTTATGACGTAATTGGTGACTGATATGGAAGATAATCGTATTCAAATACTCAAAGAAATTCTACTAGATTTGCACCATGGAGCCAGTCCTGAGAGTGTTCAAGAGCGCTTCAATCAACACTTCAAGGGAGTATCTGCCCTCGAAATCTCTATGATGGAGCATGAATTGATGTCATCAGAAGATGGGGTTACCTTTGAAGACGTAATGAGCCTCTGTAATGTCCACGCAAACCTCTTTAAAGGTGCTATTGCAGATGTGGAAGTGGCAGACACTGATCAAGAGGGCCACCCTGTCTATGTGTTTAAACAAGAGAATTTAGCCCTACGTTCAGCTATTCTCCGTATCCGACGTATCATAGAAAATATTAGTAAGCCTGAAAATGAAGATTTTAAATCTGACTTGTTCAATGGACTTAAGCATCAGATGACTCTACTTGGTCAATTCCATAATCATTATACGCGTAAAGAAAAGCTTTTCTTTCCAATAATGGAGCGTTACGGCCATGACTCCCCTCCAAAAGTGATGTGGGGAGTAGACGATGACATCCGAAAACTTTTTAGAGCGGCAGAAGCTAAACTAAAAGAACTTCCAGAGGCTGATTTAGAAGAATTTTCAAAGTCTTTCGAAGCATTCTCAGAAGAGTTTGAAGCCATGATTTTCAAAGAAGAGGCTATCTTACTTATGATTCTGCTTGAAACCTTCACGCAAGACGATTGGCTTTCGATTGCCGAAGAAAGCGATGCCTATGGCTATGCAATAATAAAACCTACAGCTGTCTGGAAACCTAAGCGTGAACGTTTTGAGGAGGTAAATGCTGATACATCGCAAGAACAATCTGAACTAAGTAGTGACGAACATCTGGACAATACCCGAATTATTGACACTCCCGAAGGGCAGTTTACCATCAGCTTCACTCCAAAACCAAAAACTGAAACTGTCGTAGATAGAGAAACGACTCAGCCTTTTGGCAACGGTTATCTTTCTGTGGAGCAGGCCAATCTCATTCTCAACCATCTTCCTTTGGAAATCACTTTCGTCAATAAAGACGATATTTTCCAATACTATAATGATAATGTTCCTGCTAATGAAATGGTTTTTAAACGAACACCTAGCCAAATTGGACGAAACGTTGAACTTTGTCATCCGCCAAAAGTGCTTGATAAGGTCAAGAAAATCTTTGAATTACTAAGAAGTGGAGAGCGTGACCAAGTTCCAATGTGGTTCAAATCTGAACGTTTAGGAAAATTCGTCTATGTTACCTATGCAGCTGTTAGAGATGACAAGGGAGACTTTCAGGGTGTCCTAGAATATGTGCAGGATATTCAGCCTTTCTTTGAATTGGAAAGCGACCTTAATAGAGATATCGATTAATAAGCTAGCAGACCTGCGATTGCTTATGACTATAATACTTAAGAGGTTTGAGACTTTGCTCTCTGCCTCTTTATGTTTCTACCTAGCTCTTTAGGATTGCTTTTGATATAATTAAAAGTATGATTTCAGGAATTATTAATCTCAAAAAAGAGGCTGGAATGACCAGTCATGATGCTGTATTTAAACTACGTAAAATATTACAAGAGAAAAAAATCGGACATGGAGGTACCCTTGATCCAGATGTTACTGGTGTTTTACCTATAGCGATTGGAAAAGCGACTCGTGTTATTGAATACATGACTGAAGCAGGAAAGGTCTACGAGGGAGAAATTACCATTGGATTTTCAACAACTACCGAGGATGCTAGTGGAGATGTCGTTCAAACAACTCCGGTTACAGAGTTAGATGAAGAAACCGTCGATATGGCAATGGCTAGTTTTGAGGGAGAAATCACACAAACTCCTCCTATGTATTCAGCGGTTAAGGTCAACGGAAAGAAACTTTATGAGTACGCCCGCGCTGGAGAAGAAGTAGAGCGTCCACAACGTCAAGTGACAATTACCGAATTTGTCCGTACCTCTCCTATTGAATTGGAAAACAATACCGCAAAATTTACCTTCCGTGTTGCTTGTAGCAAGGGGACTTATGTCCGTACTTTATCTGTCGATTTGGGTGCTAAACTCGGATACGCGAGTCATATGTCTGCTCTTCGTCGAACAGCCTCAGCTGGTCTAACCTTAGATAAGGCACTAACACTCTCACAAATTTCAGAAATGGTAGAAGCGGGGGATACTTCCTTCCTCCTTCCCATCGAATTTGGTGTTCAGGACCTACCAGCTGTTCAAGTCACTGAGGATGATGCTAAAGAAATTTCATTTGGTCGCTTTATTACTATCGATAGCCAAGAACCCTTAGTTGCGGCCTTTTTAGGAGACAAGGTTCTAGCCATCATGGAAAAGCGAAATCAAGTTTATAAACCTAGAAAAGTATTAAGTCAATGAAAGTAACTTCTATTAATGATTATAAAGATATCCATCAGGAAAAGGAAACGGTTCTTGTCTTAGGGTATTTCGATGCTCTTCACCGTGGTCATAAGGTCCTTTTTGATAAGGCGCGCCAGATTGCTGATGAAAAACAGCTTGAAGTAGCTGTCCTTACCTTTAATGAGAGTCCTCAATTGACTTTTCAAAGGTATACGGATGATCTCCTCCTTCATATCACAGCACCTCAGAGACGTTGTGATCTTTTTAAAGCCTATGGCACTGATCAGCTTTATTTAACAGATTTCAATAGTGATTTTGCTCGAACAAGTTCAGACGATTTCATTGCTCGTTATATTAAACGTCTAAAAGCCCAAGAGGTTGTTGTGGGCTTTGATTACAAATTTGGACATCATCGAACAGATGCGGACTACCTAGCCCGTAATTTTTCTGGTAATGTTCATGTCATTGAGGAGCAACAAAGCGATGGTGAAAAGATTTCGTCAACACGTGTGCGTCAATTAATACGAGAAGGCAAGGTTAAAGAAGCCAATAAACTCCTTGGCCATGAATTCTCTACACGTGGCATCGTGGTGCATGGTGATGCCCGTGGACGTACCATTGGTTTTCCAACAGCAAATTTAGCACCTATTGATAGGACTTTTCTACCAGCTGATGGTGTCTATGTTGCCGATGTTGTAATTGATGGCAAACGTTATCGTTCCATGACTAGCCTAGGAAAAAACGTTACCTTTGGGGGAACAGAACTCCGTCTTGAAGCCAATATCTTTGATTTTGAAGGCGATATTTATGGAAAGACAATTGAAGTTTTTTGGCTGGATTATATCCGTGATATGATTAAGTTCAATAATATCGATGAACTATGTGCTCAACTGGAGGCTGATAAAAAAATCGCGGAAAAATTTTAAGAAAGCGTAGCCAAAACTAATCAAATAATGTATAATGATTAGGAATGTTAAAGTGAAAGGGGTGTTTGCGTGGTAACTTTATTTTTATCACCTAGCTGCACCAGCTGTAGGAAAGCACGAGCCTGGTTGACCAATCATGAAGTTGCTTTTGACGAACACAATATTATCACGAGCCCATTAACTCACGATGAGTTAATGAAGATTTTGTCTTACACGGAAAATGGTACTGAAGATATCATTTCAACTCGTTCAAAAGTCTTTCAGAAGCTGAATATCGATGTGGATGATTTGACCATCAAGGAACTCATTCAATTGATTTCTGAATACCCAAATCTTCTTCGTCGACCTATCATTATGGACACCAAACGCATGCAAATTGGTTTCAACGAAGATGAAATTCGTGCCTTTTTGCCTCGTGATTATAGAAAGCAAGAATTGCGCCAAGCGACCATTCGAGCTGAAATTGAGGGTAACAATGACTAAAGGAAATTATTCCTACCCACTCGATCCATCATGGAGCACTGAGGAAATTACCACAGTGCTTCATTTTTTGAGTCAGGTAGAAAAAGCATACGAGAGCAAGGTTGACCGTGACCAACTCTTGCAAGCCTATAAGGCATTTAAAACCGTTGTTCCAGGCAAAGCACCTGAAAAACAACTAGACAAGGCCTTTGAAGAAGCTAGCGGTTTTTCAACCTATCAAGCTGTCAAAGCTGCTAAAGCAAAAGATAAAGGATTTGTATCACTTGGAAAATAAACTGATTTTCGCCAAAGAAATCATCAAAGAAGCCGGTGCTTTTATTAAAGAAAGTTTGAGTAAAACTATCACGGTCGAAGAAAAGACGGCTTTTGATGATTTAGTAACTAATATTGACAAACAAACACAAGATTTACTCGTGGCACGTATTAAATCCTCCTTCCCTTCAGACAATATTTTCGCTGAAGAAAATGGCTTGGTTCATAATATCAAAGATGGAAATGTCTGGGTCTTGGATCCTATTGATGGAACGGTCAATTTTATTGTCCAACAAGATAATTTTTGTGTTATGATTGCCTACTATGAAGAGGGGCAAGGAAAATTCGGCCTCATTTATAACGTCATGGCTGATCAACTTTTCTATGGTGGTGGCCAGTTTGATGTGTATTGTAATGACAAGTTGCTTCCAGCATATAAAAACCCACCTTTAGACCGTTGCCTAGTCGCTAGCAATGGAGCTATGTATGCTAAAAATTTTCACGGCTTAAAAGACCTTATTGATAAGACCTTGGGCGTTCGTGTCTACGGTGGTGCTGGTTTAAGCATGTCAAAAGTCCTATCTGGTCAAATTTTAGCTTACTTTTCAGTTATTTACCCATGGGACTATGCCGCAGCAAGTATTATGGGAGAAAAATTGGGTTATCACCTTGAGACCATTTCTGGAGAACCACTGGATTATTCTAGTCGTCAAGCTGTGATGCTTGTCCCTAAAGACAGACTTGAAGAGATCAAGCATATTATGGGCTCAGAAAATTAATTTGAAACACAAAACCATACTGGACAAATCAGAACAGCAAGTTCTCTTGGTTAGTCCAGTTTTTTGATAGAAAGGAAACTATGCAATTTCCATTAGACTTTATAGAAAAATATAATAAGCTCCTTGGAGATGAAGCGAAGGACTTCTTTGCATCTTTTGACCAAGAAGCCGTGTCCGCCTACCGTACCAACCCTCTTAAAAAGCAACAGAAGGACTTTCCTAATGCCATTCCTGAAACACCTTGGGGCCATTACGGTAAAATTTCTGGAAAATCTGCCGATCATGCAACTGGTTTGGTATATTCTCAGGAACCAGCTGCTCAAATGGTTGCTCAAGTAGCAGCTCCTGCCAAGAGAAGTCGTGTCTTAGACTTGGCAGCTGCTCCAGGCGGAAAGTCTACTCATCTTCTTAGTTACCTAGATAATACAGGACTGTTGGTCAGCAATGAAATCAATCCAAAGCGTAGCAAAATTCTAGTTGAAAACATTGAGCGTTTTGGAGCGAGAAATGTTATTGTGACAAACACGTCAGCTGATAAACTAGCCAAAGTTTTCAAAAATTATTTTGATACGATTGTCTTTGATGGACCATGTTCTGGAGAAGGAATGTTTCGTAAGGATCCTGATGCAATCCAATATTGGCATAAGGAGTATCCTAGTGAACTGGCACAATTACAGAAGGACATCTTATCAGACGGTTTGAAAATGCTCGCTCCTGGTGGACAATTGATCTACTCAACCTGCACATGGTCTCCTGAGGAAAATGAAGGTATTGTTGCTTGGATTTTAGAAAATAATCCTGATCTTGAATTGGTGGCAATCCCTAAATTAAATGGCATGAGTGATGGAATTGATTTTCCAGAAACAGCTCGAATGTATCCACACCATTTCAAAGGTGAAGGCCAGTTTGTGGCAAAATTCCAGGATAAGCGCGTGCCTGAGCAAACACGTATCAAAGAGGGAAAATCTAACCTAAACAAGGAGCAGAAGCAACTTTGGGAAGATTTTGCAAAAAAACACCTTAAAACTAGACTGGATGGTTTACTGCAAGTTTTTGGGGACAATCTCTACCTGCTTCCAAAAGGGCTCCCAGACCTTTCTAAAGTTAAAATCGCTCGTAACGGTTTGCATCTTGGTGTCTTCAAGAAAAAACGTTTCGAACCAAGTTTTGCTTTTGGAATTGCTTTAACATCTGATGAAGTTGTTTCAAGTATAGAGCTAAGTCAAGACCAGTTTACCCAATACGTTTCTGGTAATGTGGTTACTCTAAATCAAACACATCCTAACGGTTGGTATCAGCTTTTAGTGGACGGCAATGGTTTTGGGTTTGCTAAAGTTGTTGGAAATACGGTTAAAAACTACTATCCTAAAGGATTAAGATTTCACATTTAAGAACCTGTAACCAAACTTTAATATGACTTAGTTATCCTATACTTGTTATAATTAGATAGGTGTCTTTTAACAGCATATCTATGAGACACTTTCTTACTTATGTTACAAAATGTCGGAGGACAAAAATGAAAAAAACAAAAGTCCTTGCAGTGATTCTGTCACTGGCAATGGCCATGCTGGTTTTAACTGGCTGTGCCTCTTGGATTGACCGTGGCCAGTCCATTACAGCAGTTGGTTCTACGGCCCTTCAACCCTTAGTGGAGGCGGCAGCAGATGGGTTTGCTGAAAAGAACCCTGACAATATCGTTAACGTTCAGGGGGGCGGTTCTGGTACTGGACTTTCTCAAGTACAATCCGGTGCCGTTCAAATTGGTAACAGTGACCTTTTTGCCGAGGAAAAATCGGGAATTGATGCTAGTAAGCTTGTCGACTTTCAAGTTGCCGTTGCTGGGATTGCAGTTATTACAAACAAAGAAGTCTCTGTAGATAACTTGACAACAGAACAACTGCGTAAGATTTTCACTGGTGAAATCACAAACTGGAAACAGCTTGGTGGTAAAGACCAAGAGATTACTATTATTAACCGTGCAGCTAGCTCAGGATCACGCGCAACTTTCGATGCAGTGATTATGGATGGTAAATCACCAATCCGTACCCAAGAGCAAGATTCTAACGGTATGGTTAAGTCAATCGTTGCTCAGACACCAGGTGCTATTTCATACCTATCATTTGCTTACCTTAATGATTCTGTTAAAACATTGAAGTTAAATGGATTTGAACCCAAAGCTGAAAATGTTGCAACTAACGATTGGCCGATTTGGTCCTACGAACATATGTATACCAAGGGAAAACCGGATAGCTATACCAAACATTTCTTAGATTACATGATGAGTGACGAAGTCCAAGAAAACGTCGTCGCAAAAATGGGTTACATTTCCATCCATAGCATGAAAGTTACCAAGGATGCTGATGGTAAAGTCTCAAAGAAGAGTGAGGAATAAGCATGAAAAATGAAGAATTGGTGAAGCAATTAACATCACCCTCTAAAAATTCACGCCTCGAAAAGTTTGGTAAAACAATCACTTTCCTTTGCCTGGCCTTGATTGTTTTCATCGTAGCGATGATTTTACTTTTCGTTGCTCAAAAAGGGCTGGCGACTTTCTTTGTCAATAAAATTAGCTTGGTCGAGTTTCTCTTTAGTGGTGATTGGTCACCATCTGAAGGCAAATTCGGGGCTCTACCAATGATTTTGGGATCATTCGTAGTGACTTTGCTTTCAGCCTTGGTTGCAACCCCATTTGCCATTGGAGCAGCCATCTTTATGACTGAGATTTCTCCTAAAGGGGCTAAATTCCTACAACCCGCTATTGAACTTTTGGTCGGAATTCCATCCGTTGTTTATGGATTTATTGGTCTCCAAGTAGTGGTTCCATTTGTTCGCTTAATTTTTGGTGGAACAGGTTTTGGTATTCTTTCAGGTACCTTTGTCTTGTTCGTCATGATTCTACCAACCGTAACCTTTATGACAACAGATACGCTTCGTGCAGTGCCTCGTCACTATCGTGAAGCTAGTCTAGCGATGGGGGCTACACGCTGGCAAACGATTTGGCGTGTGACACTTAATGCGGCTAAACCAGGTATCTTCACGGCCGTTATCTTTGGTATGGCCCGTGCCTTTGGTGAAGCTCTGGCCATCCAAATGGTTGTCGGAAATTCCGCCGTGATTCCAACTTCTTTAACGACACCAGCAGCAACATTGACATCTGTCTTGACTATGGGAATCGGAAATACAGTCATGGGTACTGTTTCAAACAATGTCCTTTGGTCTCTCGCCCTGGTGCTCTTATTGATGAGTCTTGGTTTCAATATGTTGGTGAAATTCATTACCCGTGAGAGAAAGAGAAATTATGAACGCTAAAAAAATTGATAAAATTGCCATCAGCACACTTTATGTGATTGCTGGCATTATTGTAACAATCCTGGCAGCCTTGATTCTCTATATCTTGGTTCGCGGGATACCACACATCAGCTGGTCTTTCTTGACTAGTCGATCATCATCCTACAAAGCTGGTGGAGGAATTGGGGTTCAACTCTACAACTCATTCTTCCTATTGGTTATTACTTTGATTATTTCTGTGCCTCTTTCAATGGGAGCTGGCATCTTCTTATCAGAATATGCTAAAAAAGGACGACTTACCAACTTTGTCCGTACCTGTATTGAAATCCTATCTTCACTACCTTCAGTAGTGGTCGGACTCTTCGGTTATTTGATTTTCGTTGTTCAATTTCAGTATGGATTTTCAATCCTATCAGGTGCCTTGGCCTTAACTGTCTTTAACTTGCCACAAATGACTCGTACGGTTGAAGATAGCTTAAGAACCGTTCACCATACCCAACGTGAAGCTGGCCTAGCTCTAGGTTTATCTCGATGGGAAACTATCTGTCACGTTGTTGTTCCAGAGGCCTTACCTGGTATTGTTACTGGTATCGTTCTTGCTTCTGGCCGTATTTTCGGGGAAGCAGCAGCGCTTATCTATACAGCAGGTCAATCTGCACCAGCACTTAACTGGAGCGACTGGAATCCGCTTAGCATCTCTAGTCCAATTTCGATTTTTCGCCAAGCAGAGACACTTGCTGTTCACATCTGGAAGGTCAACTCAGAAGGTACGACACCTGACGCCACTGCAGTATCTGCTGGTTCAGCAGCAGTGCTCTTGATTTTCATTCTGATTTTCAACTTTGGTGCACGTCGTTTGGGAGCTTACCTCCATAAGAAATTAACATCCGCTTAAAGGAGTTATCATGACAAAATATAATTGGGACGAGCGTCATATTATCACCTTCCCAGAGAAGGAGCTCGCTCTTGAAACAAAAGACTTGCATGTCTACTATGGTCAAAAAGAAGCCATCAAAGGCATTGACATGCAATTCGAGAAAAATAAAATCACAGCTCTTATTGGGCCTTCAGGATGCGGTAAATCAACTTTTCTTCGTAGTCTAAACCGTATGAATGATACGATTGATATTGCAAAGGTTACTGGACAAATCCTTTATCAAGGAGTCGATGTTAACGCAAGTAATATCAATGTTTATGAAATGCGTAAACATATTGGAATGGTTTTCCAACGTCCAAATCCATTCGCCAAGTCTATTTACAGAAATATCACCTTTGCTCACGAACGTAAAGGTGTAAGAGATAAGCAAACCTTGGACGAGATTGTTGAAACATCACTTAAGCAAGCTGGACTTTGGGATCAAGTTAAAGATGACCTTCATAAATCTGCCTTTACCCTCTCGGGTGGTCAGCAGCAACGTCTTTGTATTGCAAGAGCTATTGCCGTGAAACCGCAGATTCTCCTCATGGACGAACCTGCAGCTTCATTGGACCCTGTAGCTACTATGCAGCTCGAAGAGACCATGTTTGAACTTAAGGAAGATTACTCTATTATTATCGTGACGCACAATATGCAACAAGCAGCGCGTGCTAGTGATTATACAGCATTCTTCTACCTTGGTGATCTTATCGAATATGATGAAACCAAGAAAATCTTCCAAGATGCTGCCCTACAGTCAACCAGTGACTATGTATCAGGACGCTTTGGATAGAAAGGAGCACTTATGACTGAACCAATCATTTCAATTAATGATTTATCGGTGTATTTCAATAAGAAAAAAGCCCTCAATAATGTGACAATGGATTTCTATCCAAATGAAATCACGGCCCTTATCGGTCCTTCAGGATCCGGGAAATCAACCCTGCTCCGTTCTATCAACCGAATGGGAGATTTAAATCCCGAATGGACACTTACTGGTGCTGTTTCATACAACGGTCACAATGTCTACAGTCCTCGAACAGATACCGTTGAACTCCGTAAAGAAATCGGAATGGTCTTCCAACAACCCAATCCTTTTCCAATGTCAATCTATGAAAACGTGGTTTATGGCCTTCGTATCAATGGTATCAAAGATAAGGCTGTTCTTGATCAAGCAGTAGAAGAATCACTAAAGGGTGCTTCAATCTGGGAAGAGGTTAAAGACCGTCTCCATGACTCAGCACTTGGACTTTCAGGAGGGCAACAACAACGTGTCTGCATTGCACGAGTGCTAGCCACATCTCCAAAGGTCATCCTTCTTGACGAACCAACGTCGGCCCTCGACCCTATATCCGCTGGTAAGATTGAGGAAACCCTCTATAACCTTAAAGAACAATACACCTTGTTGCTAGTCACTCGTTCTATGCAGCAGGCAAGTCGTATCTCACAACGAACAGCCTTTTTCCTTGATGGAGAGCTCATCGAGTATTCATCAACGAAAGACATGTTCCTAAATCCACAACATAAAGAAACTGAAGATTATATTACCGGTAAATTCGGTTAAGAAAGGACAGATTACTAAAAAAATTATGATGTTACGAACTCCCTTCGAAGAAGAATTAGAAAAACTCCACAACCAATTTTACGCTATGGGTACAGAGGTTGCAGCTCAGCTTAAGAAAGCTGTACGTGCCTTTATCAGCCATGACCGTGATTTGGCTAAGGAAGTCATTGAAAATGACGAAATCGTCAACAACTACGAAACCAAACTTGAGAAAAAATCACTTGAAATTATTGCTCTACAGCAACCTGTATCAAGTGATTTGCGTACAGTTATCACCGCACTTAAAGCATCTAGCGACGTTGAGCGTATGGGTGACCATGCCGTTGCTATCGCTAAAGCAACCATCCGCATTAAAGGTGAAGAGCGTCTAACTGAAATTGAAGCTGAAATCAAGAAAATGGGGAAAGCAGTCCGCCACATGGTCGAAGATGCTCTAGATGTTTACTTGAACAGTGACGAACGACGCGCTTATGAAATCGCAGCTTCAGATGAAATCATTGATAACTATTTCCGTGATATTCAAGCCATGACAGTAGAAGGTGTTCGTAAGAATCCAGATGCTGCCTTCGCTGCCAAAGAATATTTCCAAGTACTTATGTATTTGGAACGTATCGGTGACTATGCCCGCAATCTCTGCGAGTGGGTTGTCTACCTCAAATCTGGTAAAATCATTGAACTGTAGGCAAAGCTTCCAATCTATGTTATAATGAGTTTGTATTGAATAATTCAGACCCTTTTCTTTTGTAAAAGAGTCTAATATCGAAACATTTGTCAGTCTGTTTCGATGCGAAAAGTTAGATTAGGAGTATATACGTATGACAGCATCTGTTGCTCGTTTTATCGAAAGTTTCATCCCTGAAAATTACAATCTTTTCTTGGACATTAATCGTTCTGAAAAGACCTTTACAGGGAATGTTGCCATTACAGGTGAAGCCCTTGATAACCATATCTCCCTTCACCAAAAAGACCTTACCATTAGTTCCGTTCTCTTGGATAATGAATCGTTAAACTTCCAAATGGATGATGCTAACGAAGCCTTCCATATTGAACTTCCAGAGACCGGTGTTTTGACGCTTGTCATTGAATTCTCTGGTCGTATTACAGATAATATGACAGGGATTTACCCATCATATTACACCTACAATGGTGAGAAAAAGGAAATTATTTCAACACAGTTTGAATCTCATTTTGCGCGTGAAGCCTTCCCATCTGTTGATGAACCAGAAGCTAAAGCTACTTTTGATTTCTCATTGAAATTTGATGCTGAAGAAGGCGATATCGCTTTGTCAAATATGCCTGAAATCAATAGCCATTTGCGTGAAGAGACTGGGGTTTGGACTTTTGAGACAACCCCTCGTATGTCTACATACCTCCTTGCCTTTGGTTTTGGAGCTCTTCAAGGTAAGACAGCGAAAACACAAAACGGTACTGAAGTTGGTGTCTTCGCTACAGTTGCACAAGCTGAAAACAGCGTTGACTTTGCCCTTGATATTGCCGTTCGTGTCATTGATTTCTACGAAGACTACTTCCAAGTCAAGTATCCTATCCCATTGTCATACCATCTCGCACTTCCTGACTTCTCAGCAGGTGCCATGGAAAACTGGGGACTTGTTACCTATCGTGAAGTTTACCTTCTTGTAGATGAAAATAGCTCAGCTGCAAGTCGTCAACAAGTAGCCCTTGTAGTTGCACACGAATTGGCTCACCAATGGTTCGGTAACCTTGTTACAATGAAATGGTGGGATGATCTCTGGCTTAACGAAAGCTTTGCCAATATGATGGAGTATGTTTCAGTAGATGCCATTGAGCCTAGCTGGAATATCTTTGAAGATTTCCAAACAACTGGTGTGCCTCATGCCCTCCAACGTGATGCTACAGACGGTGTTCAGTCTGTCCACATGGAAGTCAATCACCCAGATGAGATTAATACCCTCTTTGATAGTGCTATCGTTTATGCTAAAGGTAGCCGTCTCATGCATATGCTTCGCCGTTGGTTAGGTGACGAAGCCTTTGCTAAAGGACTTAAAGCTTACTTCGAAAAACATCAGTACAACAACACTATTGGACGAGATCTCTGGAATGCCCTCTCTGATGCTTCTGGTAAAGATGTCTCTAGTTTCATGGATACTTGGTTGGAGCAACCAGGTTACCCTGTTGTTAGTGCAGAAGTAGTTAACGACACTCTTATTCTTAGTCAAAAACAATTCTTCATTGGTGAACATGAAGATAAAGGTCGTCTTTGGGAGATTCCATTGAACACAAACTGGAAGGGGCTCCCAGACACACTCTCAGAAGAGCGTATTGAGATTCCAAATTATAACCAGCTTGCTGCTGAAAATAAAGGAGCTCTTCGCCTTAATACAGCAAATACAGCACATTACATCACAGATTATCAAGGTGAACTCTTGGACCAACTCTTAGAGGAATTTGCTAACCTTGATACTGTAAGTAAACTTCAGATTTTGCAAGAACGCCGTCTTCTTGCTGAAAGTGGCCGTATCTCCTATGCAAGCCTAGTCGCTCTTCTTGATCTTGTCGAAAAAGAAGAAAGCTTCTTGATTGCTCAAGCTAAGTCTCAAATCCTCGCTGGTTTGAAACGCTTTATCGATGAGGATACAGAAGCAGAAGTGCATTACAAGGCTTTAGTACGTCGTCAATTCCAAAACGACTTTGAGCGTCTTGGTTTCGATGCCAAAGATGGAGAATCAGATGAAGACGAAATGGTTCGTCAAACAGCTCTTAGCTACTTGATTCAAGCAGACTATCAACCAGCAGTCCTTGCGGCCGCAAGTGTTTTCCAAGTTCATAAAGAGAACATTGAAAGCATTCCTGCAAGTGTCCGTGGTCTCGTTCTCATTAACCAAATGAAACAAGAAAACAGTCTAACTCTTGTTGAAGACTATGTCAATGCATATGTAACAACAAATGATAGTAATTTCCGTCGTCAATTGACTCAAGCAGTTTCATACCTTAAAAACCAAGAAGGTCTCGACTACGTGCTAGGTCAGCTTAAAGACAAACATGTCGTTAAACCTCAAGACTTGTACCTATGGTATATGAATTTCCTCAACAAATCATTTGCACAAGAAACAGTTTGGAACTGGGCGAAAGATAACTGGGATTGGATTAAGGCAGCCCTAGGTGGCGATATGAGCTTTGATAGCTTTGTTAATATCCCAGCTGGAATCTTTAAAACGCAAGAACGTCTTGATCAATATATTGCTTTCTTCGAGCCACAAACAAGTGATAAAGCCTTAGAACGTAATATCTTGATGGGAATTAAGACAATTGCCGCACGAGTAAACTTGATTGAAAAAGAAAAAGCAGCCGTTGAATCTGCCCTTAAAGATTATTAATAAGTAAAACAAGCTTTCCATGAAGGAGAGTTTGTTTTTTGTGTGTGATATTTACATAAATTTAGTTATGTTTAAGAAGGACCACAAAATGGTTTTAGCATAATTAAATTTATGTAAACTAAAAAATAACCACTCCAAATAGGAATGGTTAGACTAGGGTAATTATAAATTATCTAGAGCATTTTTTTGCTCATCATTGACGATATGAGTATAAAGATCAGTGACCTGAGTGGAAGCATGGCCAAGTTGGTGGCTAACTAGAACTTGAGACTTGGTAGCATCATAAAGACGTGTTGCCAGAGTATGTCGTAGTTTATGGGGAGTCACACGTATCTTGAAATCCTGAGAATATTTGGCAACCATTTTTTCGATACTTGAAGCATCAATACGGTTTGGAACACCTCGATATTCCGTTAAAAATAGGGCAAGGTCTTGCTTTTCAGCCTTATAGCGTTTATCACGTATACTAAGATAATTCTCAAGATAAGGTTTTGCAAAACTTGCTACATTAACTGAGTCTCGTTTGCCACCTTTTCGAGTAACATCAATGACCATCATTTTCAGATTGATATCTTTAAGGTCCAGGTTAACAGCCTCAGAAAGTCGAACCCCTGAAGCCAGTAGCAAGGCTATTATCGCTAAATCACGTTCTTTATTCTTGTAAAACGAAGATTTTGCGCGATTTGAGAGCTTAACTTCGTATTCGTTTTCGACATAATTAAGAAATTCCATGGTTTCATCGCCTAGAAAGAGTTTCTGCTTGATATTCTCAGCACGTGCAGCCAAGGTTTCTTTCTTTTTCTTAGTCGAAACTTTTTTCATGACGTTACGATAGAAATATGGCTCAGCGTCAGGACCCTCGACCTCCTCAGTTAAATACTTATAGAGACTAGATAGAGCGGAAAGCGTACGGTTAATGGTTGTTTGAGAAACTCCCTGTTTCTTGGAATAGGTATTTAAGGACGGACGTTCACGTAGATAGAGCACAAATGACTCCATGTCTTTTTTAGTTAGATTTTCCAGAGTTTTGATGTCAATTGAGGCAATATCATGAGCATCTGAAATACCTGAGTCAATCAACCAGTCAAAAAAGCGTTTATATTCCTTTAGGTATTCGTATAAGGTCGTAAAAGAATATGGAACCGATAGTTTAGACTGATAATACTCCAAGACAAACCAAGGCATAAGAGATTTGTATTCTTCAATTTTTTCGAGTAAGAGTTCACGTTTCATTTGTTTTTTCTCCAAAATTACTTAATAGAAGTATATCACACCCTTATCTTTCTTTCAAGAAAATTACAGTTTTTCGGAAAGATATTATAAGGTGTTTTTTACTTAGAGGTTTTTATAGATTTACCGGCCAGCCTATCTATATAGAGACTCACTTAGTCAATGATAAAAGAAAAAACAACCTGGAGTTTTCCAGATTGTTCAAACAATGATTAAGCTACGATAGCTTTTGCAACCTCCTCGGTTGTCATACGTGAGAAATAATGTGTTGTGTCAATAGTTTTAAGTTTTGCCAAGACATCTTCGTACTCATAAGGTACACCAACCAACAAGTCTTCAATATCTGATACATCTCCGATACCAAAGAAATCTCCGTAAATCTTAACAGATTTAATGATTGAATTTTCAACGTTGGCATAGGTTGAGATTTTACCGGCTTGGTAACGAACATTACGTTCTACTGTATATTCTGGTGATTGTCCGTAAGTCCAATCCCATGTATTGAATTGTTTCTCATAAGAATCCTGAATCTTAGCCAATTCGCTTTCAGAAAGGACGTATTCTGTCATTTCTGGGTAGAATTCTTTCATTTTTTCCAAGATTTTATCTGAGAATTCATTTACAGTGATTTTTTTTGGCAATTCGTCGACGATGTTGGTCACACGAGCACGTACAGATTTAACGCCTTTTGATTCGATTTTGTCTTTGCTGACTTTAAGGGCTTGTCCAAGAACCGACATATCAACGTCAAAAAGCAAGCAACCATGGTGCATCATACGACCTTTATAGTAAGCTTGAGCATTTCCACAGAACTTTTTACCATCGATTTCAAGGTCATTACGGCCAGTAAATTCAGCCTTAACTCCCAAATCAGCAAGTGTAGCGATTACAGGTTGAGAGAAAGTCTTAAAGTCAAAAGCACCTTCATCTGCCTTATTAGAGATGATGGTATAGTTCAGGTTATTCAAATCATGATAAACAGCGCCACCACCAGACAAACGGCGAACGACCTTAATACCATGAGCATCTGTATATTCTTTGTTAATCTCTTGAATGGTATTTTGGTGCTTACCGACAATGATAGCTGGACGGTTAATCCAAAGAATGAACAATTCATCTTCATTCACCAATTCACGAAAAGCATAGGCTTCCAAAGCAATATTATAGGCAGGATCGTTTGATGTATTTACGATATATTTCATGAGGTCTCCTCTTGTAATGTGATACTTATATTATAAAGGAAAACAGTGACAAAGTACACGAAGACGCCTTAGCTATAAGGATTTTCATGATATAATAGTATAAAATATATGGGGAGTTTTGACATGATACAAAATCCTAGTAAATTGAGTCTCTTTTTCTCAAGGCTAACTAATAAAATAAATAAAAAGTTCAAAATAGCCTTAGCTCTGCTTCTTTTTGTAACCCTTGGAATTTTTCTCTATAATGCCTACCAAAGAGCTTATAAGCCTTACCTCTATGATAAGGAGAATTACTATTACAAGGCTTATCATTACAGTGTCAAGAAGATAATACCTCAAAGAAAAGTTGTCAAAGATATTGAGATTGAGGTTCTACACTTCGGAAAAGACGATTTTCCAGATGATTTGTCTGCCTATAAGGTCGGCCATTATATTGATAAAGGAATTGATCCCCGAAGACTTTTCTTACATATTACTTTTACAGATAATACCAATATGACTTTACCATTTGGACAGGTGACCTCTACTGAAAACCATTATGAAGAATATCAAAACTATTTCGATCATAAAGTTTTTGAAGTCGGTCCAGGCTTTGATAAAGAATGGTTTTCTAATGCAGAGAATTACAGACAAATAATTCAGCGTTTCCCTGGATTACATGACAAAACAATGGATGCCGACTTCGAATTATATCTAAGAGATTTTCTTTTTTTGATAGTCCCTGGGGATACCCTATATCAAACTGGAGCTGTCAAAGAAGGTGTCAGTAAATACCACTTTCAGTTGAAAAATCCTAAATCAGGAAAAATGCAAAGTTATTTTATCTATGGAAATGAAGGCAAAATTCCATTATGGGATTGGCAAACTCCCTTTGTTACTTTTGATAAAGATTTTGCTAACAAAGAAAGAATCCAGGAATTTTTCGATGACTACGAAATTAGAGAGTATGGGAATTACTGGGATGGAATGTACAATATAACGTTTCCTCACTTAAATAGCTTTAGGGGTGACAGGTACAACTTTTATAAAATGGCTTTTTACTCAGATGAATTTACAAATTTTCCACTAAGCCTTGATTTAACAGGTAAGAGCGAGAATTTTAAAATTACCATAACAGATTCATACCTACAAGAAGAATCCAGAACTGCAAAAGATCAAATCCATTATCTAAAATACTCAACATCTAAAACTTATGATGCATCAAATAAAGAAGCATATATTAATGATATATTGAATCATTATCATAAGTGACAGAATTAAATTTATGTAAACACAGCTAACCATCTAAATTAGCTGTTTTTTTCATGCAAAAAAAACAAGACCATTTCTGATCTTGTTTCCTTCTATGCAACTAGATTTTTATTTTGTGTGCCAGATGTCTTTGTCATACTGTTCGATTGTACGGTCAGATGAGAAGAATCCTGCTTCAGCGATGTTGTAAACAACTTTTTTGTTCCATGCATCTTGATCTTCGTAAGCTGCGTATACTTCTTCTTTCTTGTCGATGTATTCAGCCAAGTCAATCAATGTCATGAACCAGTCTTTAGAGATAAGTTCTTTGTGGAGACGTTCCAAGCGTTCTTTATCACCAAGTTTAACAAGGTCTTCGCTTACGATAAAGTCAACAGCTGCTTTGATGTTAGCATCTTTTTTGTAGTAATCACGTGATACATAACCTTCTTTTTCGTAAAGGTCGATGATTGTATCAGAGTCTTTACCGAACGTGAAGATGTTTTCTGGTCCTACCAATTCAGCAATCTCAACGTTGGCACCGTCCATTGTACCAAGAGTGAGGGCACCGTTAAGCATGAATTTCATGTTACCTGTACCTGAAGCTTCTTTAGAAGCCAATGAGATTTGTTCTGAGATATCAGTTGCTGGAATAAGGTGTTCAGCGACTGTAACGTTATAGTTTTCAACCAAGTGAACGTTGAGGTATTTGCTTACTTCTGGATCATTGTTGATGAGTTCAGAAAGCGACAAGATCAAGTGGATAATGTCTTGTGCAATAACGTAAGCAGGAGCTGCTTTACCACCAAAGATGATAGTGATTTTACGTTTTGGAAGGTTTCCTTTTTTGATTTCCAAGTATTTGTGGATGACATACAAAGCGTTCATTTGTTGACGTTTGTATTCGTGGAAACGTTTGATTTGAGTATCAATGATTGAGTTTTCATCAAGATCGATACCTTTGTTGGCTTTAAGATAACGTTTAAGTGACAACTTGTTATCATATTTGATTTCAGCCAAACGTTTGTGAACTGCTGGATCATCTGCAAAGGCAGCCAATTTTTCCAATTGAGTTGCGTCGGTAAGGTAACCATCACCAATCAATTCTTTGATGTAATCAGCAAGTTCTTGGTTTGAGAATTCCAACCAACGACGGAATGTAATACCGTTTGTTTTGTTGTTGAAGCGTTCTGGGTAAAGGTCGTAGAATGGTTTCAACTCAGAAGATTTAAGGATTTCTGTGTGAAGTGCTGCTACACCGTTAACGCTTGTAGAGAAGTGGATATCCATGTGTGCCATGTGAACACGGTTGTCTTTGTCAATGATTTGAACACGTGGATCTTCGAATTTTTCACGAATGATAGCATCCAATTTCTTGATGATAACAACAAGGTGTGGAACAACTTCTTCAAGGTAGTCAAGAGGCCATTTTTCAAGGGCTTCAGCCAAGATAGTGTGGTTTGTGTAACCAACCATTTTGCTTACGATTGCTACTGCTTCATCAAATTCAAATCCATGTTTTTCTGTCAAAAGACGGATCAATTCTGGAATTACCATTGATGGGTGAGTATCGTTGATTTGTACGTAAGCGTAATCTGGAAGGTCGTGAAGGTTAGATCCACGTTCGATAGCTTCGTCGATCAAAAGTTGAGCAGCGTTTGATACCATGAAGTATTGTTGGTAGATACGCAAGAGCTCACCTTTACGAGTTGAGTCATCAGGGTAAAGGAAAAGTGTCAAGTTCTTTTGGATTTCGTCTTGATCAAAAGTGATTCCTTTATCAATCAAACCGTAGTCCACACCATTGATGTCAAAGAGGTTAAGGTAGTTCTTAGTTTCTTTCTTATAACCCAAGATATCCAAACGATCCAAACGTGATTTCAATGTGAAGTTTTTGAATGGAACATCATAAGAGATATCAGTTGGTACCAACCATGATTGATCTTCAATCCAGTAGTTTGGTTCTGCATCTTGTTTGTTGTCTTTGAAGACTTGTTTGAAAAGACCACAGTGGTAGTTAAGACCAACACCTTCACCGTTGATGCCAAGTGTTGCCATAGAGTCGATGAAACATGAAGCCAAACGACCCAAACCACCGTTACCAAGAGATGGTTCTGGTTCAACGTCTTCAATTTCGCTGATTGATTTACCAGCAGCATCCAATTCAGCTTTAACATCCTTGTAGATGCCCAAGTTGATCAAGTTGTTAGACAAAAGTTTACCGATCAAGAATTCAGCTGAGATATAGTAAACTTTACGTTTGCTATCGTTTTTAGGTTTTGGAGCAGCTGCTTCTTTTACGAATTCCAACAAAAGATAGTAGATTTCTTCGTTTGAAAGGTCCTTAAGATTTTTGTTTTTTGCTTCAACATATTGTGTAAATGTAGCCATTTTAGTTATTACCTCGATTATATCTTTCTGTAATGTCTGTCAAAAATTCTTTCTTGTCGACAGTGATTTCACCTGGGAGCATACGCCATTTCCAGTTTTCACCAACTGTGTTAGGGAAGTTTGTGCGGCTATTTTCAGGTTTATCAAGGATATCCTGCATAGTCGCAATAGCTGTGTTGCTTACAGTAGCAAAGAGGGTGCGAAGAAGAGCACGTGTGATTGGTTCACCTTGACGACGGTTGATGTATGCATCAGTATAATCACGTTGCTCTTGTGTCAAGTTGTCGTACCAACCGTTGATTACTTCGTTATCATGTGTACCTGTGTAAGCAACTGAATGTTGTGTGTATACGTGTGGAATGTCAATGCTGTTTCCAGTAGTATCGTAGAATCCAAATTGAACAATCTTCATTCCAGGGTAACCACAGTCTGCAAGAAGTTTACGTGTCTTATCATCAATGTTACCAAGGTCTTCGGCGATGATTTTAAGATCACCCAATTCTTCTTTAACCACTTTGAAGAGGTCGTAACCAGGTCCAGGAACCCATTCACCATTTTCAGCAGTTTCATCTCCTCCAGGAATTTCCCAGAAGTCAGAGAACCCTTTGAAGTGGTCAATACGCAAGTAATCATAAAGTTTAAATGATTCTTGAATACGGAATACCCACCAAGCATAGTTTTCTGCTTTATGTTTATCCCAAGCATAGATTGGGTTACCCCAAAGTTGTCCAGTTGCTGAGAAGTTATCTGGTGGAACTCCTGCAATGTAACGCGGTTTACATTCAGCATCTAGTTTGAAGAGATGTGGTTGCGTCCAAACTTCAACACTATCAGCTGAAATGTAGATTGGCATGTCACCGATGATTTGAATACCATTTTTGTTAGCATAAGCTTTTAGTTCTGCCCATTGGCTAAAGAAGAGGTATTGTACCACTTGGTGATATGTGATAACATCAGCAAGTTCTTTGCGAAGTTTCTCAAGAGTTGCTTCATCGCGTTTAACTGCTTTTTTATCATCCCAATCTTGAAGTGCTTTGTTATCGAAGTGTTCTTTGATAGCCATGAAATCAGCATAATCAGCTAACCAGTTAGCATTTTTAGTTTTAAAAGCTTCGAATCTTTTAGTTTCTTTCTTATCTGCTAAAATTGCTTTAACTGCTTTTTCAAGGATTGGACGACGTGCTTCATAAACTTTAGCATAGTCGATAAACTCTGGATCTGATCCAAAGTCAGCGTCTTTAACATCAGCTTTAGTTAGAAACTTGTCACGAATAAGGAAATCCAAATCGATGAAGTGTGTGTTCCCCGCTACCGCAGAGAATGATTGATAAGGTGAGTCCCCATAACTTGTTGTAGTAAGTGGCAAGATCTGCCAGTATGTTTGTTTTGTTTCTTTCAAGAAATCAACAAAGTCATAGGCTGCTTGACCGAAAGATCCGATCCCGTAGTCACCTGGAAGTGATGTGATGTGCATCAATACACCGCTTGCTCGTTTGTTCATAAAGTTTACCTCAAATTATTTTTTACACTTATGATTATAATGCAAACGTTTGCACAAGTCAAGAATTTTTAGCAAAAAAATAGAAATTTTTTTATTTTTTCTTGAATAATTGTTCGCAAAACAAACGCTTACAATTTGAGAGAGTGTTTTTAAGCCGAGGCTTCTAGTGAATTCCGGAAAATAGTCATCTTACATAAAATAAAAAAGTAGCCGGCTAATTTACTAACCAACTACTTAGATTCTCCTTAAGATATTATGAATGCGTTAAGACGCTTTCTCTTTCTATAAGTTTAAATGGAATGATGACTTTCTGTGACTTGTTCTTAGTTGACTTAAGGAGTCCCATAAGACTTTGTACACTTTCTTTAGCAAGTTCTTGGATATTAATATCAAAAGTGGTCAAGAACGGATGCATGATTTCTGCAAAAGTAGAATTATTGAAGGAAATGATAGCATAATCTTCAGGTACTCTAATCCCTTGATTGTTTAGCCATTGAATGAGACGAAGGGCGATAAGGTCATCCTTGACAATCAAAGCTGTCGGAGAAAATCTATCTAATTCCTTCTTTAGCATATCGATTGTTTTAGATGAAAATACAAGTTCAGGTAAGATTTCTAATTCTAGTTCATCTGCTGCTTCTTTATAACCTCGATAACGTTCCTGTCCTACTTGACCAAAAAGGTCATCCGTAATAAAACCTATTTTTTTATGACCATGAGATGATAAATACGTCACTGCTTCCTTACCTAAGGCCTTATTGTCATTATCGATGTAGGTAACCTTATCTTTTGTATCACCTGCAGCTCCAATGACGACAAAAGGAACTTTTTCTTTTAGGAGATAGGATCTAACAGGATCATTCTTCTCAGAGTAGAGAATAATGAAACCATCAGCTCGTTTTTGGCGATGCATGAGTTCGACTTGTTTAACCAATTCATCCAAACTAGCACCTGTGGCAATACTGACAACCTGAGAATTGCGACTTGCTTCTTCATTGATAGCCGTTAGAATTTCCATATAGAAGGGTTGACTGATATTTTCTCTATTCGCCAAAGGAGGAAGAATCACACCTAAACTATGAGTTAAGCCAGTTGCCAACATCTGAGCTGCAAGATTGGGGACATAACCTAATTCATCCATAGCCGCCCGCACCTTGTTTTTTGTTTCTTCAGAAATGGCTGGATTATCTTTTAAGGTCCTACTAACCGTTGAAGGACTTACTCCTGCTTTTTGGGCAACATCCTTAATTGTAGCCATTATTTTCCTCTCATTCTCATAAATATTTATAGTCGTAAAATACAAGAACAATTATAACCGAAACAATTTAGTTTTGCAATCGTTTGCACAAAGTTAAAAATTTTTTTATAAAATACTTGACAGATTGTGAAAACGGTTGCATAATGTTTATCGTAAACTAAATTTCTGGAGGAAATAGAAATGAAAAAATGGCAAAAGGTATTACTTGGTAGTGCTGGATTACTTGTGGCTGGATCGCTCTTGGTAGCTTGTGGCTCAAACTCAAGCAAGAGCTCAAGCTCAGATAGCAAGACTTTGAAACTTTGGGTACCAACTGGTGCTAAGAAATCTTACTCAGATACAGTAGCACAGTTTGAAAAGAAATCTGGTTACAAAGTTGATATGGTTGAAATGGAAGATCCAAATGCTCAAGAAAACTTGACTAAGGACGCTTCTACTGCTGCAGATGTCTTCTCACTTCCACATGACCAACTCGGTAAATTGGTAGACGCTGGAGCTATCCAAGAAATCCCAGAGCAATACTCAAAAGAAATTGCTGAGCAAGATACTGAACAAGCTGCTGTAGGTGCTCAATACAAAGGTAAAACTTACGCCTTCCCATACGGTATCGAAACTCAAGTTACATACTACAACAAATCTAAACTTAATGAAGAAGATGTGAAATCATATGAAACAATCACTTCTAAAGCTAAATTTGGTAGCAACTTGAAAGAAGTTAATGCTTATGTAACTGGTCCTCTCTTCCTTTCAGTTGGTGACACACTCTTTGGCTCTAACGGTGAAGACGTTAAAGGCACTAACTGGGGCAATGAAGCTGGTGTGAACGTTCTTAAATTCATCGCAGCTCAAAAAGACAACAAAGGATTTGTTAATGTTGATTCAGCTAACATGATGGCTAAATTCGAAGATGGTTCTGTTGATGCTTTCCAATCAGGACCATGGGACTACGCTGCAGCTGCTAAAACTGTCGGTAAAGACAATCTTGGTATTGCTGTTTACCCAACAGTTAATATCGGTGGTCAAGACGTTCAACAAAAAGCCTTCATGGGTGTAAAACTTTACGCAGTTAACCAAACACCATCTAAAGGTAACGCTGAACGTATTGCTGCTTCTTACCAATTGGCACAAGCTTTGACAAGCAAAGACAGTCAAAATAACCAATTCACTAATGAAGACCGTCACATCATCCCAGCCAACAAAGAAGTTCAAGCTTCTGAAGCTGTTCAAAAGGATGCACTTGCACAAGCTGTAATTACTATGGGTTCATCTGAGCAGTACACAACTGTTATGCCTAAACTTAGTCAAATGTCAGTCTTCTGGACTGAAAGTGCTGCTCTTATGAGTGACGCTTATAACGGTAAAATCAAGGAAGACCAATTCCTTACTAAATTACAACAATTTGATAAAGATTTGGCAGCAGCTAAATAAGAATCCTAACTATGAGAAGGTAAAGAGGCAGGTCAGGTTCCTAGCCTCTTTATCTATCACTAATTAAACATTTATCTGAGGAGATATCTATGTCACAAACAATCTACGACACAACTCCTATGCGCCAAGTCTTCAAAGAAGGTACATGGGATGTCAAATTATCCTTTCTGGTAATGGGATTGGCAAACTTGGTTAACAAACAGTTTACCAAGGGATTGCTTTTCCTCCTTTCTGAGATTGCCTTCTTAGTAGCATTCGTTATCCAAATTGTCCCAGCTCTTCAAGGAATGCTTACTTTGGGAACTCAAGAACAAGGTGAGGCCGTTAAAGAAGTTAATGGCGTTAAACTTACAGTTCAGGTTGCTGGAGATAATTCAATGCTTATGTTGATTTTTGGACTTGCCTCATTAATCTTCTGTGCAGTCTTCGCTTATATTTACTGGTGTAATCTTAAGAGTGCTCGTCATCTCATGGCTCTCAAACAGTCTGGACGTAAAGTTCCTAACTTTATCGAAGACTTCAAGACCTTGGCTGATGGCCGTTTCCACATGGGTCTTATGACTGTCCCACTGATTGGAGTTTTGCTCTTCACAATCTTGCCTTTGATCTACATGATCTGTTTGGCCTTTACTAACTTTGACCACAATCACCCAGCACCTAAATCACTCTTTGACTGGGTTGGTTTCTCAAGTTTTGGTGAAGTCTTACAAGGTCGTATGGCTGGTACTTTCTTCCCACTTTTGACATGGACCTTGATTTGGGCCGTTGCTGCAACAGCAACTACTTTCTTCTTCGGTATTGTCCTTGCTCTACTGCTTAACACTAAGGGCCTTAAATTCAAAAAAGTATGGCGTACACTCTTTGTTATCACTATCGCCGTTCCTCAGTTTGTATCACTTCTTTTGATGCGTAACTTCCTTAATGACCATGGGCCTTTGAATGGTTTGCTTCAAACCTTGCATCTCACTAATGGACCTATTCCGTTCTTGACTGATCCTCTCTGGGCGAAGTTCTCTATTATCTTTGTTAATATGTGGATTGGTATTCCATTCACAATGTTGGTCGCAACTGGTATCATCATGAACTTGCCAACTGAGCAGATTGAAGCAGCTGAAATTGATGGAGCAAGCAAGTTCCAAATCTTCAAGAGCATCACTTTCCCACAAATTCTCTTGATTATGGCGCCATCATTGATTCAACAATTCATCGGTAATATCAATAACTTCAACGTTATCTACTTCCTTACTGGTGGTGGACCTAAAAATTCTGAATACTATCAAGCGGGTTCAACTGACCTCTTGGTAACTTGGCTCTACAAACTGACTGTTAGCGCTAAAGACTATAACTTGGCATCTGTTATCGGTATCTTGATTTTCGCCATCTCTGCAACATTCAGTCTCTTGGCCTACACAAGATCATCTTCATTCAAGGAAGGGGCTGCTAAATAATGAAACGTAAGAAAAATCTTTACCTAACTGGTACTTATATTCTATTGACAGTTCTAGCTGTTATCTGGTTGATTCCTATTATCTGGATCTTCCTTACAAGTTTCCGTGGTGAAGGAGCCAATGCGGTGCCTTACTTCTTCCCTAAGTCTTACACATTTAATAACTACATCAAACTGTTTACCAGCGATGCTTATCCATTTGGAAAATGGTTCATCAATACCTTCATCGTTGCCACATGTACATGTATCCTCTCAACTTTGATTACCGTTGGGATGGCCTACTCACTTAGTCGTATTAAATTCAAACACAGAAATGGCTTCTTGAAATTGGCACTTGTACTTAACATGTTCCCTGGTTTCATGTCTATGATTGCGGTCTACTATATTTTGAAGGCCCTCAATTTGACACAAACCTTGACATCTTTGGTTTTGGTTTATTCTGCTGGGGCAGCACTTGGTTTCTACATTGCGAAAGGTTTCTTTGATACCATTCCTTACTCATTGGATGAATCAGCAATGATTGATGGGGCAACTCGTCTTCAAATCTTTACCAAGATTACCTTGCCACTTTCTAAACCAATCATCGTCTACACTGCCCTCATGGCCTTCATGGGACCTTGGGTAGACTTCATCTTTGCATCTGTTATCCTCGGTGACGTTAAAGATAAATATACCGTTGCCCTTGGACTCTTCCAAATGCTTAACCAAGACGCTATCAATGAATGGTTCCTTCCATTTACCGCAGGTGCTATTATCATCGCCATCCCAATCACCCTTCTCTTTATCTTCATGCAAAAATACTATGTTGAAGGTGTAACCGGCGGATCAGTTAAATAATAAAGGATAAATGATATGACAACTCTTAAACTGGATAAAATTTACAAAAAATACCCAAATGCAACTCACTACTCTGTTGAAGATTTCAGTATCGACATCAAAGACAAGGAATTCATCGTTTTCGTAGGTCCTTCAGGATGTGGTAAATCAACAACTCTCCGTATGGTTGCTGGTCTTGAAGAAATCACTGAAGGTAAACTCTATATTGATGGTGAAGTGGTTAATGACAAATCACCAAAAGACCGTGACATTGCCATGGTATTCCAAAACTACGCACTTTACCCACACATGACTGTTTATGAAAATATGGCCTTTGGTCTTAAACTTCGTAAATATAAAAAAGACGATATCGACAAACGTGTGCGTGAAGCTGCTGCTAGCCTTGGGTTGACTGAGTTCTTAGATCGTAAGCCGGCAGACCTTTCTGGTGGTCAACGTCAGCGTGTAGCTATGGGACGTGCCATCGTTCGTGATGCTAAAGTCTTCCTCATGGATGAACCTCTCTCAAACTTGGATGCTAAACTTCGTGTCACTATGCGTGCTGAAATTGCTAAAATTACTCGTAATATTGGCGCAACAACCATCTATGTTACTCACGACCAAACAGAAGCCATGACTCTTGCTGACCGTATCGTTATCATGAGTTCTACTAAAAACCCTGATGGTTCTGGTACTATCGGTCGTATCGAACAAATTGGTACACCTCAGGAACTTTACAATGAACCAGCCAACAAATTTGTTGCTGGATTTATCGGAAGTCCTGCTATGAACTTCTTCAATGTTAAGGTTGATGGCAACCGTATCACTAACTCTGAAGGCTTGGATATTGCAATTTCTGAAGGTCAAGCTAAAATCTTGAAAGAAACAGGTTATCAAGGCAAAGAAGTTATCTTTGGTATCCGTCCTGAAGATGTTTCAAGCCGTCCAATCGTTCAAGAAGTATATCCAGATGCCAATGTAGATGCTGAAGTCGTCGTTTCAGAGCTCCTTGGTGCAGAAACAATGCTTTACCTAAAACTTGGAGAAACTGAATTTGCTGCCCGTGTTGATGCGCGTGACTTCCACAATCCAGGTGAAAAAGTAAATCTTACTTTCAGTGTTGCAAAAGGTCATTTCTTCGACGCTGAGACAGAAAAACGTATCAGTTTGTAAAATAAAAAAATCAGCTCAAGAAGGCTGATTTTTTTGTATGGCATGATCAAACTACCTTTTAACTTTTACTTCCTGACACTCACTAAACAACTCTCTCAATCTATGATATAATATCCCTTGGCACCTCGACACCGCCTACGAAGGGAGGTGAGTTTGCCTATGATGGATTTACTATTCAAAACTATCATCGGACCTATTGTGGTCGGTGTTATCCTTCGTCTGATCGACAAGTGGTTAAACAAGGATAGATAGTGCTAAAAAAGACCCCGAGCTTATGTGGAAGTTAGCTTGGGGTCTTTTCTTGCCTATGATATAGACTTACTATTCAATACAGGTGTATTATGTCACAAAAGCTTAGAATTGTCAAGAAAATAGAGTATCTAGGAACTAGTCTTTCTTCCCAGTCTCTTGATCCTTTTTATCTTCATCAGTCTTATTTACAGCTGCTTTAAATTCGGCTAGCATTTTACCGATGGATTGCCCGAGTTCTGGCAAGCGTTTAGGACCAAATATGAGGAGGGCTCCTAGAACAATAATGATAAGTCCTGGGGCTCCGATATCACGTAGAATTCCCATGAGATTTCCTTTCTATTTATCTTTATATTTTCTTTGTTTACGTTTATAAATGAGCTTACTTAGAGTTACGCTAACTTCATAAAGCAAGATTAAGGGTGCCGTCATGGCCAGGTCACTGATAAAGTCAGCTGGTGTTAGAATGACCGCCAAAACCAAGAGAATAAAGTAAGCATAGCGTCTATAGTGTGTCAGAAAAACTGGTGTTATTATGCCGATAGATGTCAAAAAACTCACAACTACGGGAAGTTCAAAGAGAACAGCCAAAGGCACTGTCGTATGCAGTAAAAAACTAAGGTAGTTCTGTGCTGTAATTTGTGTATCAAAGAGCCCTTCGCCTAGTTTTAAAAGCACTTCTAAGATAGCTGGACTCACAAAATAATAACCAAAAGCCAAGCCCAATACAAAACAGACAAAAGTTGCTGGGATATAAGCAAAGATAGCACGCGCTTCATTGTCCCTCAAACCTGGTTTCACAAACTGCCAAATCTGGTAGGTGGTGAAAGGCAAAGTGACCGTAAAAGCCATGAGACTAGCCAAGTTAATGTAAATCCAAAGAATATCGTTAGGCCCTAGAACTAATAAAGGCTTGTCAAATCCTCTGGTCAGATAAGCATAGAGTTGCCCAGCAAACAACAGAGTAATACAAAAAACTAGGAAAAAGCATAACACTACTGCAATGAAACGTCTCCGAAATTCCACCAGATGCTCAACAATAGTCATCTCATCTTCATTTCTTGCCATGCTGTTTCACCGTCACAAAGACAATAATAGCAATAAAGATAAGTTGTGGAATCAAGACTTCCCAGCTTGGATAGATACCAGCCCAATCAATGGTTGGGAAACCACTAATCAAATGATTAGACATCATATTAGTCAACTGAAGGGCATGAACACTGACACCGAGCATCTTGAAGGCCAAGGCATAAATCAACCAAGTCAAAATAAAGAAAATGCGGTGCGGTTTAATATAGTGACTCGCTTTAGTCATAGCCACAGCAATGATAACAAGAACTGCAATGGCTGAAGCAATACCAATCAAGAAATTAGCTGTCGTGATACGTGGGACAATACCGACATAGAAAAGAATAGTCTCGGCACCTTCACGGAAGACAGCCAAGAAACTGAGGGCAAACATGGACACAAAGCTTCCAGTAGCCGTCACTGTCTTCATCTGGCGGTCCATAAAGTCATTCCACTGTTTGACTGAAGACTTGCTGTGGAGCCAGATTCCAATCAGAATCATCATCGCAACTGCAAAGATACCAACGCCACCTTCAATAATTTCACGGTTAGCCCCCGAGGTCACAGCTGGAAAGACAACTTGTAAGATAACAGCTATAACTGCGCTAGCAAGAACACCAGCAATGGCTCCGCCATAAACCCATTTGAGTCCCTTACGCATCTTGGCTGCCTTAAGAGTTGTCACAAGTGCCATAACAATGAGGAGGGCTTCAACCCCTTCACGTAAGAGAATCAACATGGCATCAAAGGCATTATAAGAAGCACTTGTATCAATAGCAGATAAGTCTGTGATCAAGGCTTGCAGTTTGTCCTGATAAGCTTTTTCTTTTCCCTTAACCATGATAACAGGTGTTTCACTTTCCACACGCGTATAAAGGCTTGGATTAGTTGTGCTTACATCGCCTTCAATGGTTGGCCAGATAGTGATGAACTTCTTCATAGTTGCCGCAGCCGTTTTTTCATCACCTGCTTGGAATTGACCTAGAGCCTTTTCCAAGAGCTTAATACCATCTTTTAGGGTTAAACTTGAGCTTGTGCTATCAAGAGGGACACCCTTGATAAAGTCATCAATCCCACTCTTGAGATCATCATAAGATGACTGGATGCTGGTGAAATCAGTAGGCTCCGTCTCAATGCTACTTCGCAAAAGTGAAATGGCCGTCTCAATCTTGCCGTAGTAGGCAGTACTGTGGTCACGGACAACAGCTTCATTTCTCGTCCAAGCATTATTTAATTCACTGTAAGTTTTGCGTGTTGCAGCCAGGTCTTTGGCCGTAATGGCATCCTGTAAGTTTTTGAAATAAGGCTCTAGGCGTGTTTCAAGTTTTTCCTTTTCGGCATCTAAATCAACAGGATTTTGCTCTTTCTCAAATTTAAGAAGGGCTGACGAAATAGAGGTTAGGTCCTCTTCTGTCACGTCACCCTTAATATCAAGAGCCTTGCTAACTTTTTTACCCCCCTTGGAATCGTGATTTTCTTTTGTTTCGAAATCAGTCTTAATCTCAGCAACCAATTCCTTAGCTTTAGCTTGATCTTTATTTTGAACAGCTGTTGTGGCATCTGTAATTTTGATATAGAGGTCACTATATGATTCAGCAGCTACTGGATAGGTCCAGAATAAGGCTAAAAGTCCAAGCAAAACGAGGAGTTTATTCAAAGAGTGCTTGACCAAGGTAGCCTCCTTTCTCCACGCCAGCAAAGCAAGCAAAGAGCCCACTTCCGATATGGGTGATGTACTCGTTCATCTTGTCTACAGCACCAAGATTGGTCTGAATTTTAACAAAACGGTCTGGATCCTTCTGGTAGGCAATGAAAATCAAACCTGAATCAAACTGGCCAGTTCTCTCATCAATGCCATCTGAATAAGAATATGAACGACGTAAGATAGGAAGGTCTACTTCTTTAGCCAAACGGACATGCGAATCTACAGGAAGTTTAGATAAATCTACTTCATCAAACTCATCTTTCTTTCCAAAAGGTGCGCCTGATTCCTTGTAACGACCAAAGGTGTTTTCCTGCTCTTGCAAATTAGTACGATCCCAAGTTTCAAGGTGCATCTGTACCAGACGAAGAGCCATATAAGAACCACCCTTCATCCAATCTTTACTATCAGCCCAGACAACCTTGTCGAATTCCTTTTCCGTCGTAACATTAGCAGTACCATCCTTGAAGCCAAAGAGATTTCGAGGCGTTTCCTTGCGGTCTCCAATTGCAGCAAAACCTGATTTGCTCCACTTCATGGTAATTTTATTACGACCTTTACGAATCAGATTGCGGACAGCGTGGAAAGCTACTTGTTCATCGTCCGCACAGGCTTGAATCACGATATCACCACCCGTATACTTGTCCTGCAACTGCTCCTTAGGAAATGGAGGCAAATCACGGAAGAGCTTAGGACGTTTGGATTCTAAACCAAGTTTTTTAAGAAAATCAGCCGAAACTCCAAAAGTCAGACTCAGGCGATAGGGATTGAGTCCCACCGTTTCGCCTGTATCCGTAGGAGGCAAGAGGGCATTAGAACCGTCTTTTTTGACTAACTCTCCTTCAACCAATTTACTACTATAATCGGTCCAGTCTTTAAAAAGCTGGATGACTTCTTTTTTATCGGTTGTATGAAGATCTAGCACCACCAAGTAGCAAGCCTTCTGCATAGGAGTCGTAATCCCAGCCTGGTGCTTGCCAAAGAAGCTAATATCTTCATCACCATCATAAGCCTTTTTACTTGAACTATCCTGATTAGCGAAAAAAGCAGATGCACCAGAAAGACCAAGCGCAAGCCCAGCCCCTCCAATACCTGCTTTTTTAAGAAATTCACGACGGTCCATTTTTTGATCTAAAAATTTTTCGTCAGTCATTTTTCTTATTTCCCATCTAGGATAACACCCATTTGTGATAATGGTTCACCAAGTTTAGTTACAGCTTCGGCCAATTCCTTAGTATCTGCCTCACTCAAATCTGTATAAGACTTATAGTTTTTCTCATCAGTCATGTGTTTGTCCAAAAGACCATTCACATTCTTGAATTCAGTTTCCAGAGTCTTAACAAGTTTAGCATCTTTCTTTTGGATCAACGGCTTGAAAAGTTCGAAGATTTTTTCTGCCCCTTCAATATTTGCACGGAAGTCATAAAGATCAGTGTGTGAGAAGACCTCTTCTTCACCTGTAATCTTTTGAGTGGCAACTTCATTAAGAAGGTCTACAGCACCCGTCAGCATGATATCTGGAGTAACTTTAACAGTTGCAATTTTAGCTTTGAGTTCCTTAATATCGTTAACCAACTTATCTACATAGGTATCAGTACCCTCTGTCGTGTTGTCTTGCCACATGATACGTTCGATACGGTGGAACCCTGACCAACCGTCTTCTGATTTATTTTCGTCCATGTAATCAACCAAACGGTAGTCGATTTTCACGTCAGACTCACCAAAGCTTTCTGCAATCGGCTCTGAACGCTCGTAAGCCATACGAATCAATGGGTATTGTTTCTTAGCTTCTTCAAGATTTCCTGACTTGAGGGTTTCACTGAATCCTTCAGTATCTTTCAAAAGCTGATCAATTTCGCCTTCTACGAAAGTCTTGTAATCACTTGTGGCCTGCTTCAATTGCTTTTGCTCACTGGCTGTGAGTTTTGAGCTAGTTGAACTTGAATGACTTGAATTACCAGATTTGGCACAAGCCGTCAATAAAAGTCCTGATGCCAAAAGAACAACACCAAGTTTGCTAAGTTTTTTCATGAATGTCTCCTATTTTCAAGATAGTGTTCGACATTTGTCGTTATATATGTGAATCGTCGTTTTATCATTAATAAAAAACGAACGATGATAAGTCAATAATGATCTCTCGTATGTAAGAGAACAATATCTAAACTAACAGAAGAAACCAGCACTGTCAACGGTTTTAGGCTATTTAAGAACTATTCTAAAGAGCAGATAAGAATGATTCTAAATAAAAGAAAAACAACAGGAAATAACCTGTTGCTACTTATTATTTTGTACGACGTTTTCGAAGGAATCCTAGACTAAGAATACTTAGCAGACCTGCTACAAAGAGTCCACGATTTGTCTTTTCACCAGTGGATGGCAGTTGTTTATCAGTCTGATGACTAGCTTCAGTCTTAGCCTGACCATTATCACGATTAACAAGTTCAGCATCTCCAACAAGGTCCTCTTTACCTGAAGCCTTGACATTTGTTTTAGTTGCCTCAGTATTTTTACCACCAAATGACCCGGTCTTTTCAGAAGGCTGATCTACTGCCTCAGTTGGTGTTTTAGCATTAGTCAAACGAATAATAGTCGCTGTTAGTGGATCCAAGGTCAAGATGTGATTGTTGATTGCAACACCTGATAACTCACTAATTCCGGATAAATTGACTTGACTGCCATCTGCCAAAACCAGATAGGATAGGCCATTTGTAATCTTGCTCAAATCAAACTGACGAGCCTTGCTATCAGCATTGACATAGACAAGGTAACGGTCTCCATTCGAAGCAACAGTTTGGTATCCCAATACCAAATCTTCTTGAGCGACATTGTCCTGACCAGGAACTGTCAATAGCGTTAGACGTGCATCTACATCTGCTTTTGATTTGAAATTGAAGGCATCTGTCGACTTACGTAAGGCGATCAAACCTTTGGTAAAGGCGCGAGTTTTCGTATTCTCTGGGAAGGCCTGGCTATCAGTTGCTTTAGTCCAGTCAAAATGATTGACGGCATCACTAGAATCATAAGAATCATGGATAAAGTAAGGATAGTCAAATGGATTGCCCTTTTCATCCACTAAGAGATGTGACTTATTCGGCACCTTGTCCTCAGACACAGGATAACGGTAGGCAGGATCACGGAACTGTTTGGTGCGGCCGTATTCCTGACCAGAGTGAATAAATGGTGTTCCCTGAGCTGTCAAGACCATAAGGTTTCCTAGACGCAAGCGACGATGAATTTCAGCATTATTCTCAGGCTTGCTTGGATCTTTCTTGATTGATTGGGCGATGATATCAAAAAGGGTCAAATTATCGTGAGCAGCAATATATTGAATCACATCACCTGGAGAATCAGCCTCGAAGTTAGTTGGCTGTGCCTTGATATTGTCAAAGACCTTATTAATATCACGTTTGCCACCTGTGATAAAGGCAGGTGTCCCCTCGTTTGGATAACCTGATTTGAGGGTGTTTCGAATATCGTCTGAAAATACAGCTACGGTATCTGTGTCTTTCATCCAAGACTGATCGGCAGGCTGAACAGGGCTATTTTCATCGCCAGTATAAGTCACCCAGCCCTCACCAAGCATAATAAGGTTTGGATTAAGGGCACTTGCAGCATGGTAAGCTTGCTCGATACTTTCAGCATCATGGTCACCCATCATATCAAAACGGAAACCATCCACCTTGTATTCCTTAGTAAGATAAGCAATCGAATCAACCAAGACACGACGACTCATATAGTGAGTCGTGCCTAGACGACCCCCTCCAAAACTCGAACGAGGAGTACCATCAGCATCCATAAAGTGATAATAATTTGGCTCAAGGTCTTCAAAAATAGCTGTCTTGGCTGTATGATTATAGACTACATCCAAGATAACGCCCATACCGTGGGCATGAATAGCAGCAACTAAATTCTTGAATTCTTCGATACGTTTAGCTGGTTCATTTGGGTTTTCAGAATACATACCCGTCAAAGAGAAATAGTTTTGTGGATCATAGCCCCAGTTGTAGTTACTATCACTTGATGCATAGGCATCCAAACGCTTCCCATTTTGCATTTCATTGACGAAATAGTAGCTTAATACTGGTAAAAGCTGAATATGGGTAACACCGAGATCTTTAAGATAATCCAAACGCTCTGCAAAGGCTGCAAAAGTCCCAAACTGGTGTTTCAATTCAGCTGAGATAGCCTTATCAGAGGTGAAATCTCGGACATGAGCCTCATAAATGATGGCATCTTCTCGAGATTTAAAGTTTGGAATCTTAGCGTAGTCAAGATCTTTTGGTCCATAATTAGCAGGATCTACAAAGGCAGCCTTGGCAATCTTGTGTTCAGGTCCCTTGCTGGCATCGTCACTATTCCAAGCAGCCAAAGACTTAGCATAAGGATCCAAAACGATTACAGACTGATCACCACGTTTAATGCGATATTGATAGAAATAACCTGTTAAGTTTTCCAAACCAAGATCAGTCGCAAGCAAGTCAGCTTGCCAAGTACCTCGAGGTCCTTTGCTTAGGGCATGTTCAGCAAGAACCATGTCTTGATTATTCTTATCATAGACAATGATATCTACTTGATCTGCACTTGGTGACCAAAGTGTCACATGTGCCTTAGTACCATTCTCTTGAAGACGGGCACCCAATTCACCATCGTAACTGTAGAGCGCATCCTTCAATTGCCAACTCTCAGACGTTTTAAAACTATCATTGCCCAAAGTGACCTTGTAAGGCAGATTTTCCGCAGCAAAATCACCTGTTAATGTAGCTTTTTTGAGTTTAGCATCCAACTCAAGCTGTTTAAGAGTTGCACTGTTACCATCCTTGTCTGTCACCTTTAGGTCTTTGAGAATATCCTCAGATGAAACATCTTCTAAATTGGTGAAGCTAAGTTCGATTTGGCTTGGACTAAGCTGCTGAGCTCCAGTCAAACGCACATCCTTAACAAAATAAGGGTTGGTGTAGACTGTCGTATCAGTATCTCGTACGAAAAGCTGACGAGTTTTTTTCAAGTCACTAAATTTATAATCATTTGGTTGAATTTTCACATCATCTCCTGTTTTGCTCTCATCTAAGAGTAAAAATCCGATAGATTTAGCAGCCTCGGTTAGCGGAATGTCTAAATAGGCACCATATTTACCATTTGGTTGGAAATTGACACCATCAGGCCAATTACTTGGAGCATCCTTAACATCACCCCAATACCAGACAGACTTATTACTATAGTCGCCATCCGTACGGAAATAATTGATACGAACGTGATCTTGAGGGATAGGTTGATAACTGTAAACTTGAAAATCTTTGTCAATCCAAGCCTCATTCATTTGAGGGCTAAGAATTTCGACTGCTTTATCCCCTGAAAGGTTCGTTCCAGCGGCATTATTAATCAAGAAACTAAGCTTTTTAGGTGTTGAAGACAGCTTTACATCCAAGTAAACACCATAATTATCCTGTTTGGCTTCTGCAAATGAGGTTGCTCCTGTTGGCCAAGCACCTTTCTGAGATGATGGCGTCTCCACATCATCCCAAGTCCAAAGCCCAAGTGATGCCTTATCCTGACTTGGCAACTCTTGGAAATGCAAGCGAATAGTCCCCTCAGCAATAGGTTCCTCAGATGTATTAGTGAGAGCTTGACTATTATTAGTACTTACTGTTTTTGGCGTGTTTTCGCTAGTTTCAGTTAGATTGGTAGGCTCGGTACGGCTAGTATTTTCTTCTGAAAGAGAAACTGGCTCATTTTCCTTGGACACTGTGGCATTCTCGGCTGTTAGAGGAGCTGTTGGCGTTTCAGTTACTAGACCACTGGTGGTAAGACTAGAATCAGCTGATTCTACCTGTGTACTTGAGGCAGGTGTTGACACTACTTCTTCTGCCTTGACTCCATGAGTAGCAGCAAAGCTCAAAAAAACAGCTCCAATGGTTACAGAAGCCAACCCTAACTTGTACTTGCGAAGACTATAACGAAGGACTTTTTCGTCATTAGTTTGAGTATTTCTTTTCATACTAACTCCTTTTGGTTAACGTTTTCATGTTTTTTAATATACCATTTAGATTAGATTTATGCAAGCGTTTTCGCTCCTTTAAAATAAAAAAAGAGAGAACTATAAAATTCTCTCAATCTATTAGTTATAAACAGAATAATAACGCTTAATCCCTGCCACAATTGCGTTAGCTAAAGTCTCTTGATAAGCAGAGGTATTCAAACGGGCTGCTTCTTGAGGATTTGACAAGAAGCCAAGTTCAAGGAGAACTGCTGGCGCTGTCGTTTCACGCAAGACTGCAAAGGTTTGACGTTTCACACCCTGATTCTGAGCGCCAGTCGCATTAATAAGGCTGGACTGGATGGCATTGGCCAAAGTGTCACTCATACTCAAACGAGTCGGATTAGCATGGTAGGTCGCATTAATGCGTGATGGGTATTCTGCATAAGGCTGGTAATAATAAGTTTCGATTCCCTGTGATGCTGAACTTCCTGAAGCATTGATGTGGATACTTACGAAGATATCTGATTCAGAGGCATTGGCTGCACGAGAGCGGTCCGTCAAATCAACATAGGTATCGCTGGTACGTGTGGTCACGACTTGATAACCTTCTGATTCTAGTTTAGCTTTCACACGGCTTTGAATGGCCAAAGTCAAGCTCTTTTCAGAAATACCAAAGTAAGAAGCACCTGGATCATAGCCACCATGACCAGCATCTAGATAGACAATCTTATTCAAAACATCGTAGTTTCCTCTTGAGGCCGAACCGATTTTCTTAGGTGCCACCACATCAGCGGAAGTTGCCCCAAAACCGATATTTTTACCTGAAGCATCAACAATATAGCCATGAACGATATACTTGCCTGAATTCCACTTGTGCTAACTGGCTGAAATAGTCACCTTGTAGGAACCATCATCCTGTTTTGTGGCATTATGCCAAACAAGATCATCCTGACCATTTTGCTCAGACCAGACTGGGATAAGGACACCTGAAATACCACTTGGATTCGTCAGATTAGTGATAAGAACGTCAAAAGTTCCACGATTTTTATCATTATTGGCAATAGTTAAGGTTCCTTGAGTCTTAGTGATATCAAGTGTCACTTGTTTGCCACCTAGGCCAATGAATTTACCATCATTGTCAACCAAATAGACATGAGAATTATATAGGCCACTATCTCCCTTATGGTTGCTTGAACGAACAGTTACCTTATAGTCTCCATTAGCTTGCTTGGCTGCCTTGTACCAGATGATATCATCTTGACCGTTCTTTTCTGACCAGGTTGGAACTAGAACTTCTTTGAAACCTCGTGGCGCAATCAAGTTTGAGATAACAAGATCATAGCTACCAGTAGCTTTGTTGAGACCAGTGATAGCAAGGTCAGCTTTGGGATCTGACAAAGTAACTTTTGTTTGTGTTCCCCCCACACCGATTTGTGAGCCATCGTTTTGGATATAGTAAAGATGAACATTGTAAAGACCAGTTACGTTTTTGTGGTTGGCTACTTGAACAGTAACCTTGTAATTGCCATCTGTTTGACGTGTGGCTTCATACCAACGAATATCATCTTGACCATCAGTCTCAGACCAGATAGGTACCTGAACCGTACGCACACCTTTAGGGCTATAGACATCGCTGATGACCACATCAAAAGTTCCAGCACCATTGTTATTTAAGATAGAAATACCACCACTTGGCTTAGTTTCATTAACCTCAAGCACAGTCTCAGTCAAATACTGGCGGTTACCAGTATTATCTATGAGATAAGCATCCGCTCTGTATTTACCAGTTGAATGTTTGTGTTCTGAAGCCTTAATCGTCACACGATAGCTGCCATCTGCTTGCTTACTTGCCTTATGCCAAACTAAATCGTCCTGTCCATTAACAAGACTCCATGAAGGTATCATAATCTCTTTAAGACCATTAGGCGAAACAATATTGCGAACCACTGCGTCAAAAGTTCCTGTCGTAGCATTGTTATTTTCAATCGTTAGGCTGGCACTTGGACGCGATTGGCTAACTTCCACCACTTTTTCAGTCAAGTAGAAACGCTTGTTAAAATTATCTACAATATAAGCATCGGCACGGTATTTACCGGTTGAATTTTTGTGGTCACTTGCCTTAATGGTAGCACGGTAAGAACCATCCGCTTGTTTCGTAGCCTTATGCCAAATCAAATCATCTTGTCCACCAACTAGACTCCATGACGGTACTAAGATTTCTTTCAGACCTGTAGGAGCTATGATGTTTTTCACCACAGCATCAAAAGTGCCTGTAGCTGCATTATTATTTTCAATAGTTAGGGTTGCGCTTGGACGAGAGTAAGTTACAGAGACTACTTTCTCAGAAATATAATGTCTCTTATTTGTTCGGTCAACAACATAGGCATCCGCACGGTAATTCCCAGCTTCGCCCTTGTGATCAACCGCCTTAATCGTTACACGATAAGAGCCATCCATTTGCTTAGCTGCCTTATGCCAAATCAAATCATCTTGTCCACCAACTAGACTCCAAGATGGGATAAGAACCTCTTTAACACCCAATGGTGCAACAATATCTCGAACCACTGCATCAAATGTACCAGTTACCTTGTTGTTGTTCTCAATTGAGAAGCTAGCCTTCGGTTTTAAAACATCAGTATCATTAGATGAACCTGAAGCATGAGTCAATTTAGTAGGTCCAGCTACAACCTCGCTTGAAACCTCAGAAGCAGTCGATACCCTAGCATTTTCAGAACTCGCTACCGTGTTCGGCTGAACTACAGATTCAGATGCAACTCCTCTTGATTCAGATGCTAAAACCGTTGTTGAGCTTGCTTGACTGACTTGTGGAGTATTTGAGTTTGTTACTTCACTTGTAGCAATAGTAGCTACCGCCACGGTTGAACTTGGTGTTGCTGATGGTGACTCTTGCGCAAGAACTGCTCCACCACCAAAAATATCTGCTGCAGTCGCAGGTTGATACTGGTTCCCTTCAGTAACTGTAGGCATTTGAGTGGCTACCTCATCCGCACTGGCCACCTGAGTGGTCACCGCCATGAGGACAGCTGCACTAGCATAGTAGATAAAATCTTTTGTTCGCATTTAACTTTCCTTTGACACTTTTTAATACGTCACCCATTTTACCATAGAAAATATCTTACGAATAGAGGAAAAGTGATAATTCTCTAAAAAAACTACAAAAATGATAAAATTTTAAGTAATTTCTATGCTAATAGTACTAACAAAATCCAAAACAATAACGTAAAAACCTATAAATATAAGATTTCAACCCTGTATATAATATTCTGAAAATAGGTAAATAACAAGATAACTATCAAAAATCAACACTAAAAAAGCCCTTAGAAGTTTCCTTCTAAAGACCTTTGATTGATAGATTAAGCAAAGACAGAGAAGAATGGTGCACCAAGCTTAGTATCCATTGAATCTCTACTCTGAACACCATGAATGTAATCCAATGAATACCATCCATTGTTATTGGCGTTAAATGGATCACGAACATATGTTTTACCATTATCATAGCCATGAAGTACGATTTCATGCGTGTAAGGATAATTGATAAATTGACTTGCTCCTACTGCCGCCAAAACGTGTTGCCCTGACATCAAAGCTGAGGCAATGTTAGCAATACTTGAAAGTACGTTGCTCTTCAGACCCCAATTTTTACTTGCTAATACAATACCATCTGCATCAGTACCAGCGACTGATGTTTTGTTAAATGAATTTGTATTGTAGTACAAATAATCCGCAACTGTCGTTGGTGCAATGACAGTTCCCAAGATATCTGTAAAAGTCATGGCAAGTGATGTTGGAACACAGCCAGATTGATCCATATTGCTGACACCATACCACTTAGAAGCCCAACGAGGGTCACGTTGAGAATAATAAGTCGTCTGAGGTTCAACACGACGATTACGTGGAGCAAGAGCTGTCTCACCAAGGTTAAATCCGTCTACAGTATTGTCTACATAATCTACATAAACGTGAGTCGTATAGTTACCGATGAGATTCTTATGATTAACAGTCGATACATTGATTTCAGTATGTGTTCCAGTAGGTGCTGTATTGTACCAAGAAAGGTTTCCTTGGTTACTTTCTGACCATACAGCTACACGAATATTCTTAATCTGACGTCCTTGTGGCGCTTGATCAACTACAACTGTAAAACTACCTGCTTCTGAATTAACATTAGTGATATAGGTTTGCGTTTTAGTCTTAGCATTACGGAATTCAACTGTTGTCGTTGTCCCTCCTACACCAACTTGTGACCCATCATTTAAAATGTAGTACAAATGAATATTGTACAAACCTGTTGAATTTTTGTGGTTAGTAGCTTGAACATTTACCGTATAAGTGCCATTAGCTTGACGTGTGGCTTCATACCAACGAATGTCATCTTGACCATCTTTTTCAGACCAAATAGGTACTTGAACAGTACGAACACCTTTAGAACCATAGACATCACTGATAATGACATCAAAAGTACCAGTATCATTATTGTTATTAACAACTGAAATAGTACCGACTGGCTTATTATGTTTTACGTCTACAATGGTTTCAGTGACATAATGACGTTGGTTGGCATTATCTACGATGTAAACGTCAGCACGGTAATTTCCTAGTGAATTTTTATGCTCACTAGCCTTAATAGTGACACGGTAGCTACCATCAGATTGGCGACTAGCCTTGTGCCAAACGAGATCATCCTGTCCATTAACGAGACTCCATGAAGGAACTAAAACTTCCTTAACCCCATTTGGTGCTACGATATTGCGGATAACAGCGTCAAAAGTACCTAAATCAGCATTATTATTTTCAATAAAGAGGCTTGCACTAGGACGAGTTTGAGAAACTTCTACCACTTTTTCAGTAAGGTAGAAACGTTTGTTAGAGTCATCTACAAGGTAGGCATCGGCACGGTACTTACCAGTTGAATTCTTATGATCCGTTGCTTTGATAGTCACTCGGTAAGAACCATCGGCTTGACGAGTTGCCTTATGCCAGATAAGGTCGTCTTGACCACCAGCTAAACTCCATGAAGGAACAAGAACTTCTTTCAAACCTGTAGGAGCAACAATGTTACGAACAACTGCATCAAAAGTACCTGCTGCGGTATTGTTGTTTTCAATCGTAAGGACACCACTTGGTCGAGCATAATCAACAGCCACTACTTTTTCAGCAATATAATGGCGATTGTTAGAGTTATCCACGATATAAGCATCGGCACGGTAATTTCCTTTAGTGCCCTTATGCTCACTTGCCTTAATGGTTACACGGTAGCTGCCATCAGTTTGCTTAGTCGCCTTATGCCAAATAAGGTCGTCTTGGCCATTTTCAAGACTCCATGATGGCACCAAAACTTCTTTAACACCTAGTGGTGCTGAGATATTGGTGATAACGGCGTCAAAAGTTCCAGCCTTAGCATTATTGTTTTCAATAGCAAAACTTGCTTTAGGTTTCAACTGCTCAGGTGTCTTACCAATGAAGACTTGCGTAGTTGTTCCACCAACACCCGTCAATTGACCATCTTTTTGAACATAATAAAGGTGGATATTATAAAGCCCTGTCGAGTTTTTATGAGCTGAAGCCTTAACGTTTACTGTATAAGTTCCATTATTTTGACGGTTAGCCGTATACCAGATAATGTCATCTTGACCATTAATTTCTGACCAAATTGGGACAGAGACTGTTTCAACACCATTTGGTGCTTTGACATTAGAGATGACAACATCAAAGCTACCAACAGTTGGATTATTGTTGACAATAGAAATGGTTCCACTCAAATTGCCTTGAGTTGCATCAACCTCAGCACTAGCATTAGCTGTGAAACGTCCTGTATAATCCACGCTGTGGTCGAAGACATGTTTACCTGGCAGGATATTAGCAGTTGCTGTAAACTGCCAAGCACCAGTTTTAGCATTGTAACGCATGTTTTTAGCGCTTGTAGCTGTAAGAGTTGATGATGGGTACTGTGCGACCCAGAAATTTTCGATACCAAATTGAGAGGTTGAGACAGGTCCACGGTAGCCTAGATTATTCTCATCCAACCAGCTGGCACTTGTGTAGAACATCAAGTTGTTGTATCCATGCTTACGCATTTCGTTAACCCAAGCTTGAGTGTTACGGTTGATATTTGGAAGCATCTTAGAGTCTTCGAAATCGTTAACCATAACAGTGCTCTTTGGAAGGTTAAGATTTTGTGCAGCTTGAATGTAGAAACGAGCCTCGGCACGTGCTTCTTCCTCTGTTGTGTATCGAGAAAAATGATAGGTAGATACTTGAAGACCGGCAATTTGAGCATTGCGAACTTGTGATGGTGCTTTAGGGTTGTTGTACCAAGTATCCTCAGTCAACTTGACAACGACACCACCAACACCTTGGCGTGCAAGAGCACGATAGTCATCTACACTGATTTCACCATTATGGGTGCTGACATCGATAAAAGTCTTCGGTTGCACCTTAAGAGTTGGCGAAGGAACATCCGTAGAATTCGTTAATTTAGCAGGTGTGGCAACAGCGCTGTTAGGGGCTTCAGAAGCTGTTGAATGTGCAGAAGCGGTCACACTCTCAGAGCTAGCGTTTGAAGTCACTGCTGATGTAGACGTAACAATCGTTGTTGAGTTAGCTACAGATGTTGATGCAGTTGCCGTTGCAGCCTCGGAACTCTGTGAAGCAGGAGACGTAGATACCACTGGAGCACTAGCTTTTGCCACTTCACTCGAAGCTGCGGGTGCTGAAACCGTTGAACTAGGAGTTACAGGTAAGGCTGCTTCACCACCAAAAATCTCAGCCGCTGTCGCAGGTTGATACTGATTCCCTTCAGTAATAGAAGGCGTTTGTGTTGCCACTTCGTCTGCTTGAGCAACCTGAGTAGTTACAGCCAAGAGAACAGCCGCACTAGCATAGTAGATAAAATCTTTTGTTCGCATTTAACTTTCCTTTTGCATTTGTAATACTTGAACCATTTTACCACAGAAAAACTCTCGTGGAAAGGGCGTTATTAAAAATTTTCTAAATAAAATAGAAATATTATAAAATTATAAACGCTACTAAAATAGCGACTTATCTTATTTGAAAACCCTTTAACTAACTATTCGTACTTAACACAAAAAATGCAAAGAAATTTACGAGATTTATCTAAAGATGAAAATTTGCGACAAAAGAAAAATCCGGCTCTATAATTTCTGTAGTGGGTAAAACTACTGTAGAGATTATAGAGCTTTTTGAATGCAGACAAAAAGTCCCATAAGAACTATAATGAAAAGCAACCAAACCATCATTAGGAAGAACTTATGAGACTTATTAAGAATACCACAGAATTA
>OBXR01000009.1_pt1 | contig 247455 bp, 166 predicted proteins | sample 1476651 | NCBI WGS metagenome assembly OBXR01 (sample SAMEA2580175, study PRJEB22360) | human gut metagenome | biome: human gut; feature: human-associated habitat; material: faeces | place: Denmark | collected 2008/2010 | reverse complement strand
TTATCGCGACTGTAGGCGACATTGCGGATAAAGAATTTAACAACCGTGTAACTCCACCAGAAGAACCTAAGTTCCAACCAGAGAAGTATGTATTGAATGCTGAGAAATTCTCAATTACTGATAACAAACTTCTTGATGATGATTCTGAATTGGCCGACAAGTACGCAGATACAAATGCCAACCCATATGCGGATGGTACTGCAAACAACGAAGCTGAAAACATCAATACTAAGACTGTTAACCGTGGCGACAAGTTGGTTTACCAAGTATGGTTGGATACAACTAAATTTGACGCAGCTAACAAGGACAACATCCAATCAGTAGGAATCTCAGATGACTACGATGAAGCTAAGTTGAACCTTGATGCTTCAGCGATTAAAGCTTACGATTCAGTAACAGGTGATGATGTTACAGCTAAATTCGATATCACTGTGAACAACGGTGTGATTACTGCAACTCTTAAAGATGGCTTCACTAAGTCACTTGGCGATGCAGAAAACACACAAGTTATCGACACAACTAAATTCGCCTTTGGACGTTACTACAAGTTCGACATCCCAACAACAGTTAAAGCTGATGTACCTGGTGGTGTGGATATTGAAAATACTGCGGCTCAAGTAGTTAACTACTACAACCCAACAACTAAGAAAGTCGAAAAACCAAACAAACCAACTGAAAAACGTGTAAACAACGTACCAGTTGAAGTGGAATTCAACTTCACTAAACGTTTGGAAGGCCGTGAGCTTAAAGCTAACGAATTCAGCTTCGTTCTTAAAGATTCAGAAGGTAAGACTCTTGAAACTGTAAGCAATGATGCTTCTGGTAACGTTAAATTCTCTAAACTTGAGTTCAAGAAGGGTCAAGAAGGCGTACACAACTACACAGTAGAAGAAGTTAAAGGCTCAGACGCAACCGTTACATACGACACAATGAAAGCGAATGTAACAGTTACAGTTAAACACGATGGTACTGCTAAAGTTCTTATCGCGACTGTAGGCGACATTGCGGATAAAGAATTTAACAACCGTGTAACTCCTCCAGAAGAACCTAAGTTCCAACCAGAGAAATACGTTCTTAGCGATGGTAACGGTAAGTTCGATATTACTGGTACTAAACTTCTTGATGATGATGCAGAGTTGGCTGACAAGTACGCAGACACAAATGCGAACCCATATGCGGATTCTTCAGATGGTAAGAAACTTTCAAATGGTGAAATCGTAGGTAAAAACGAAGCAGAAAACATCAATACTAAAGCTGTTAAACGTGGCGAAACTATCAACTACCAAGTATGGCTTGATACAAATCAATTTGATGCAAACAACAAGGATAACATCCAAACTGTTGGTATCACTGATGATTATGATGAAGCTAAATTGGAAGTTAAAGCCTCAGACATTAAGGCTTACGATGGTAAGACTGGTGCTGATGTTACTGACAAGTTCGACATCTCTATCGCTAACGGCGTGATTACTGCTAACCTTAAAGCTGGCTTCACTAAGTCACTTGGCGATGCGGAAAACACTCAAATTATCGATACTACTAAGTTCGAATTTGGACGTTACTACAAGTTTGTCATCCCAGCTAAGGTTACTGACGGTGCTTACGATGGTGCTGAAATTGAAAATACAGCAGCTCAAGTAGTAAACTACTACAACCCAACTACTAAGACTGTTGAAAAACCAAACAAACCAACTGAAAAACGTGTTAACAACGTTCCAACTGCTATCGAGTTGATCTTCGGTAAGACACTTAACGGACGTAAGTTGCAAGATAAAGAATTTACTTTCGAATTGAAAGATGAAAAAGGTAATGTTCTTGAAACAGTTAAGAATGATGCCGAAGGTAAAGTTAAATTCTCTACTATCAACTATGCTAAAGCAGATCTCGGTAAGACATTCAACTACACAGTAGAAGAAGTTAAAGGAACTGATACAACTGTTACTTACGATAACATGAAAGTCAATGTTACTGTTCAAGTTATCCAACCTTCAGTAGGAGATCAATTGTCAACAGTTATCTCTTACGCTACAGTAGGTGGAGATGCTTATGGTGGTGACGATCGTGTCTTCGATAACGAGGTTACTCCTAACTTCAAACCAGAGAAATATGTTGTTTCAGAACCAAGCTTCGACATCATTGGTAACAAACTTGCTGATGACGACGATTCAGCTGATAAAGTTGAAATCCAAAACTTGAATGGTAAGACCCTCAAACGTGGTCAAAAGATCTACTATCAAGTATGGCTTGATACTCGTGACTTCACAGCAGAAAGCAATCTTCAAACAGTTGGTATCACAGATAACTACGAAGAAGATAAGCTTGACATCAACGCTGCTGATATCAAGGTTTACGATGGTATCACTGGTGCTGATGTTACTGACAAGTTCGATATCAAAGTTGAAAACGGTGTTCTCTACGGTACATCTAAAGCAAGCTTGACTAAAGCTATTAGTGCAACAGATGCTACTCCAGTCATCGATACAACTAAATTTGAGTTTGGCCGTTACTATAAATTTGATATCCCAGCTGTTGTTAAAGATATTGATTCTAACGACGGTGTAGATATTGAAAATACAGCCAACCAAACAATTCACCAATACAACCCATTCAATAAGAAAGTTACAACTCCTGAAAAACCAACTCAAACACGTGAAAACAACGTTCCAGTTCCACTCGAGTTCAACTATACTAAACGACTTGAAGGACGTGAGTTGACTGCAGGTGAGTTCAGCTTCGTATTGAAAGACAAAGATAACAAGATTCTTCAAACAGTAACCAACGATAAAGATGGTCACATCAAGTTTGAAAAACTCTTGTTCAACAAAGATGATCTTGGTAAGACATTTACTTACACAGTTGAAGAAGTAGCTGGTAAAGATGCTTCAATCACTTACGATGCTATGAAAGCTACTGTGACAGTGGAAGTTACTAAGGAAGGCAAAGTTCTCACAACTGTCGTTAACCATGCTTCAACAGGCGGATTCGCTTCAAGTGCTAACGATAAAGAGTTCAACAACAAAGTTCGCCCACCAGAAACACCTAAGTTCCAACCAGAGAAATACGTTGTTTCTGAAGAGAAATTCGATATCACTGGTGACAAACTCGTTGATGATGATAAAGAGTTGGCAGACAAGTACGCAGACACAAATGCGAACCCATATGCGGACGATGCATCAAACAACGAAAAACAAAACTTAAATACTAAGTCTGTTAAACGTGGTGAAAAACTTGTTTACCAAGTATGGCTCGATACAACTAAATTCGACGCTAACAACAAGGATTACATCCAAACAGTTGGTATCTCTGATGACTACGATGAAACTAAATTGGATCTTGATGCTTCAGCTATTAAAGCTTACGATTCAGTAACAGGTGAAGATGTAACAGCTAAATTCGACATCAAAGTTGAAAATGGTATGATTACTGCTAACCTTAAAGATGGCTTCACTAAGTCACTTGGAGATGATGCAAATACTCAAATCATCGACACAACTAAGTTTGCCTTTGGTCGTTACTATAAATTCGATATCCCAACCACTGTTAAAGACTCTGTTCCTGGCGGTGTAGATATTGAAAATACAGCTGGACAAGTAGTTCACTTCTACAACCCACAAACTAAGAAGACAGAAATTCCTACTAAACCAACTGAAAAACGTGTAAACAGCGTTCCAATCTCAGTTGAATTCAACTTCACTAAGAAACTTGAAGGCCGTGAGCTTAAAGCTAACGAATTCAGCTTCCAATTGAAGGATGAAGCAGGAAATGTCATCGAAACTGTTAAGAACGATGCTTCAGGTAACGTTAAGTTCAAAGCTATTGAGTACAAGAAAGGCCAAGAAGGTACTTACAAGTACACAGTAGAAGAAGTTAAAGGTACTGATGGCACAGTTCAATACGACGGTATGAAAGCTGTTGTTACAGTTGAAGTTAAACATGATGGAACAGCTAAAGCACTTATCACTAACGTGACAGATGCTGCTGATAAAGAGTTCAACAACAAAGTAACTCCTCCAGATACTCCAGACTTCAACCCAGAGAAATACATCCTTAACGAATCTAAATTCGATCTTACAGGAGTTAAACTTCTCGATGACGATAGCGAATTGAAAGATAAGGTTGCAGACACTAATGCAAATCCTTACGCTGATAAGACTGATAACAACGAAGCTCAAAATATCAATACTAAGACACTCAAGAAAGGTGATAAAGTATACTACCAAGTATGGTTGGATACAACTAAATTCACTGAAGCTCACAATATCCAATCTGTAGGTGTTACAGATAAATATGACAGCGAAAACTTGAACATCAATGTTGCTGATATTAAAGCATACGACTCTGTAACAGGAGAAGATGTGACAGCTAAGTTCGATATCACTCTCGTTAACGGTGTAATCACTGCAACATCTAAAGCTGACCTTACTAAGTCACTTGGCGATGCAGAAAATACACAAGTTATCGACACAACTAAGTTCGCCTTCGGACGTTACTACAAGTTTGAAATCCCAGCAGAAATTAAACAATCTGCTAAGGGCGGTGTTGACATCGAAAATACAGCCTCACAAATCGTTCACCAATACGATCCACAAAGTAAGACTGTTAAGAAACCTGAAAAACCAACAGAAAAACGTGTCGTAAACATCCCAGTTGAAGTTGAATTTAACTTCACTAAGAAACTTGAAGGCCGTGAACTTAAGGCGGATGAATTCAGCTTCGTTCTTAAAGATAAAGATGGAAACATCCTTCAAACAGTTAAGAACGACGCTGCAGGTAACGTTAAATTTGCTGCTCTTGAATTCAAGAAAGGTCAAGAAGGTACTCACAACTACACTGTAGAAGAAGTTAAGGGTACTGACGGAACTGTTTCTTACGATTCAATGAAAGCTCTTGTCACTGTTGAAGTATCACATGATGGTAAAGCGAAAGCTCTTATCACTAAAGTGAACGACCCAGCAGATAAAGAATTCAACAATACTGTTCGTCCACCAGAAAAACCTAAGTTCCAACCAGAGAAATACGTTGTTTCTAAAGAGAAATTCGATATCACTGGTATGAAACTTGTTGACGATGATGCTGAGTTGAAAGATAAAGTAGGTGATACTAACAAGGATCCTTACGCTGACAGCACAGCTAACAACGAAGCTGAAAATATCAATACTAAGACACTCAAGAAAGGTGATAAGTTTGTCTACCAAGTATGGCTCGACACAACTAACTTCACTGACGCTCACAATATCCAATCTGTAGGTGTTACAGATAAATATGACAGCGAAAACTTGAACATCAATGTTGCTGATATTAAAGCATACGACTCTGTAACAGGAGAAGATGTGACAGCTAAGTTCGATATCCAAATCGTTGACGGTGTGATTACTGCAACATCTAAAGCTGACCTTACTAAGTCACTTGGCGATGCAGAAAACACACAAGTGATCGATACTGCCAAATTGGCATTCGGACGCTACTACAAGTTCGATATTCCTGCAACTATCAAAGGCACTGCTAAAGATGGTGTAGACATCGAAAATACTGCGTCACAAATCGTTCACCAATACGACCCAACTAAGAAATCTGTTGAAAAACCAGAAAAACCAACAGAAAAACGTGTAGTCAATATCCCAACTAAGGTTGAGTTTGAATTCACTAAGAAACTTGAAGGTCGTGAACTTAAAGCTGGTGAGTTTAGCTTCGTACTTAAAGACAGCAAGGGTAATGTGATCGAAACTGTAAGCAATGATGCTAACGGTAAGATCAAGTTCTCAGCTCTTGAGTACAAACGTGGTGAAGAAGGTACTCACGTCTACACAGTAGAAGAAGTACAAGGTAACGATGCAACTGTTACCTACGATAAGATGGTTGCTACAGTCGTTGTTTCAGTAACTAAAGACGGTAAAGTCTTGACAGTAACTTCTCAATTGCCAGAAGATACTGAGTTCAACAATATTGTGACACCACCGACTCCTCCAACACCACCAACACCACCAACTCCTCCAACACCACCAACACCACCGACTCCTCCAACTCCAGTGGTTCCACCAGTGACACCACCAACTACACCAGAAGCTCCTAAAGGACCAGCACTCCCTGAAACAGGTGATGATGCGTCTATGGCAGCTATGGCTCTCGGAGGAATCCTTGCGGCAGCTGGACTTGGTTTGGCAGGAAAACGCAAAAAAGAAGACTAAGATAGTTCATAGGTTAAATCCCTCAACATAGTTAGTTAGACTATTTCAGTTTTCGAAAAAGAGACTCATCCCATAAGGGGTGAGTCTCTTTTGTGTCTATTACAAGACAGTTTTTGTTTATATTAAAAAATTAGATAAAAATTCAAAAGCTGAAGAGGTTTATTCAAAAAATATTAGTAACTTAGATTATAGAGGAAATTCCCATAAATAGTGATATGCATGAAAATGCTTATATGAAAAGGTTTGATTATTTTCATGAGGACCTAGTTACTAATCATAATTCGTTTTTTATATTGATTAAAAATTAGAGAAAATGCTTGCTTAAAGATTAAAAAAAGGATATGATAGACTTCGGAAGAAGGTTAATAAATGTATAGAGTGCGTGTTTTTTCAATAACGTCTTCGTTTTTTTGACGTGCCTTGGGGTACAAGGATTAATATATAGGAAGATTTTGAATGAAACAAGCAAATCATGTTTTTGAAAAAGTGACAAAATACGCCATTCGTAAATTGTCAGTAGGTGTAGGGCCAGTTGCTATCGGGACATTCTTGTTAGCAGGTGGTCTTTTCGTGTCTAAACCAGTTTCGGCAGACCAGGTTACTTCGGATGCATCGGTACACATGGCCTATGTCACAGAAAATGAATTAACAGCTGAAGAGCAGAAGCAAGTGGTACATGCTATTCCTAAGGAATATCAAAATGAGGACACTTTTTATCTGGTTTATAAACGTAAGGGAGACAGTCAAGCTACTCTTCCTCAGACAGGAAGTTCTGACTGGGCAGCGACAGGTTTGGGATTGGCAACAGCGACTATGGCTGTGTTGCTATTTTCAAAAAAACATCGTAAAAAAATTATTGGCTTAGTCTTGATTGGGGCCGCAGGGCAAAGTCTCCTTGTGCCGATAGAGGTTCTTGCCTTGCAAAACAAGGAGTTGCAGGCCTATAATCAAACTCTTGCGGTTTCAAATAAAGAAGATTTGGCTAAGGGTGTTATTGCCATTGATGGTTATGAGTATGTGGGTTATCTGCGTTACTCTGCTAAGCCGGAGCTTGAACAACCTTTGGAGAATACTTTGCAAGGGCTTGAGTCTTCAATAAAAGAAGATAATACAGTTAGTCAGGGGACAGCTGATAGGGATAGTAAGGGCATCAGTTGGAAAAAAGGAACACAGGAGCCAGGTCATGAAGGCGAGGCGGCTGTTCAACCCGCAAATCCAGAGTACACTGGACCAATTAGCGCTAAGGGTACCCAAGAGGTCGGTCATGAAGGCGAAGCGTTGGTTCAACCTGCTAATCCAGAGTACACTGGACCGATTAGTGCCAATGGAACACAAGAAGTAGGTCATGAAGGCGAGGCAGCTGTTCAACCTGCAAATCCAGAATATACTGGTCCAATCAGTGCCAATGGTACCCAAGAAGTTGGCCATGAGGGTGAAGCTTTGGTTCAACCTGCTACTCCAGAGTACACTGGTCCAATCAGTGCCAATGGTACTCAAGAAGTTGGACACGAAGGCGAAGCGTTGGTTCAACCTGCAAATCCAGAGTACACTGGACCGATTAGTGCCAATGGAACACAAGAAGTAGGTCATGAGGGTGAAGCTTTGGTTCAACCTGTTGCCCCTGAATATACGGGCCCAATCAGTGCTAATGGTACCCAAGAAGTAGGTCATGAGGGTGAAGCATGGGTCCAACCGGCTAATCCAGAGTACACTGGACCGATCAGTGCTAACGGTACCCAAGAAGTAGGTCACGAAGGCGAGGCAGTGGTTCAACCAGCTAACCCAGAGTACACCAGTCCAATCAGTGCCAATGGTACCCAAGAAGTTGGCCATGAAGGCGAAGCAGCTGTTCAACCTGCTAATCCAGACTATACTGGCAAACTGGAAGCTAAGGGTACACAAGAATCCGGTCATGAAGGCGAAGCCCTTGTTCAACCTACAAATCCAGAGTACACAGGCAAACTGGAAGCCAAGGGTACACAAGAATCAGGTCACGAAGGTAAGGCGGCTGTCCAACCCGAGAATCCTGTCCACACTCCAGTTGTTGGAAGTGTCACAGAGACTGAAACGCAAGCCATCGATTATCCTATCGAAGTTATCACTGATGATAGCAAGTATGTGGATGAAGAGGTTGTCGAGCAAGAAGGTCAAAAAGGTAGCCAAGAAATCCAGAAAATTTACCAAACCATTGATGGTGTCAAGGTTGGTGAGCCAACTATTGTATCAGGTAAGGTTATTGAGGTGCCACAACCTAGAAAGCTTCGTCGTGGCAGCAAACCTCTAGATGGAACAACGATTGAAGAGTCTATTGTAGAGCTTCCATTTAAAGAGATTGTCCAAGAAGATGATAGTCTTGAAAAGGGCACTCTAAAGGTTGTTCAAGAAGGTCAAAAAGGTCAAAACAAAATCACCAAGGTTTATAAGACTTATAAGGGTAATAAGACTGCGGAAGAACCAACGGTCACTGAAACCGTGCTAGTTCCTGTTCAAGATCGTATCGTTCACAAAGGGACCAAGGTGTCTGAAAAACCAGTGCTTACGCTGACACAGATTGACAAGGATGATTTGGGTCGTAGTGCTAAACTTAGCTACAACTTGACGAATCCAGGTTCAGCAGCTATCACGACTATTAAAGCAGTCCTCAAGCAAAACGGACAGATTGTTCAAACGCTTGATATTCCTAGCACGACCTTGACTGCTGACCTAACAAACTTAGACTATTACAAGCCATATACCCTCACAACAACCATGACCTATGATCGTGGCAATGGTGAGGAGAATCAGGTTTTGGCAGACCAAACTCTCCAACTGGATCTCAAGAAGGTTGAGCTTAAAGATTTTGCACGTACAGATTTGATTAAGTATGACAATCAAACAGAAGTGGATGAGACTCGTCTGGCAGCTGTACCTCAGGATCTCACGAATTACTACTTGAAGATGACTTCTGCGGATCAGAAGACCACTTACTTGGCAGTAAAAGCCATCGAAGAAACAACGGTTGATGGCAAGGCGGTTTATAAGGTAACTGCAGTAGCGGACAATTTGGTTCAACGTGATGCCCAAAACCATTTTGCTCAAACCTATAGCTATTACATTGAGAAACCTCAGGCTAGCCAAGCCAATGTTTACTATGATTTTGCTGAGTTGGTCAATGCCATTCAGGCTAATCCTTCAGGTGAATTTAGGCTGGGTCAAAGCATGAGTGCTCGTCATGTTGTGCCAAACGGCAAATCATACATTACGACTGAATTTACTGGTAAGTTGCTAAGTGATGGTGACAAACGCTATGCCATCTATGATTTAGAGCATCCATTGTTTAATGTCATCAATGGCGGAACAATCAAGAATATCAACTTTGAAAATGTAGACATCAATCGCTCTGGTCAAAATCAAATCGCGACGGTTGGATTTAACCTTAAAAATAAAGGTCTGATTGAAGATGTTAAGGTGGCTGGTTCAGTGACTGGTAACAATGATGTTGCAGGTATTGTCAATAAGATTGATGAAGATGGCAAGATTGAAAATGTCGCCTTTATCGGTAAGATTAACTCTGTTGGTAATAACTCGACAGTTGGTGGGATTGCTGGCTCAAACTACATGGGATTTGTTAACAGAGCTTATGTGGATGCGACTATTACGGCCAATAATGCCAATGCAAGTATGCTGGTACCATATGTCACCTACATGCTTAATAGCTGGAAGTCTGGAACTAAGGCAAGGGTAACAAATTCAGTAGCCAAAGGTGTTCTTGATGTTAAAAACACAAGATATGTCGGTGGTATTGTTGCCAAGACTTGGCCTTACGGAGCTGTTCAAGACAACGTGACCTATGCCAAGGTAGTTAAAGGTCAAGAAATCTTTGCATCTAATGATGTTGATGACGAAGATGGTGGACCTTATATCAAAGACCTCTTTGGGGTTATCGGCTATAGTTCTGCCGAAGATGGCACTGGTAGAGATACCAAGAGTCCGAAAAAACTCAAACATTTGACTAAGGAAGAAGCTGACAAGCGTGTTGAAGGCTACAAAATAACGGCTGATACATTTGTCAGCGAACCTTACGCGTTGAATACTCTTAATAATGTTTCTAGTCAAGCTGATTTTGCCAATATTCAAGACTATAATCCAGAATACAACCAGGCTTATAAGAATATTGAGAAACTTCAACCGTTCTATAACAAGGATTATATTGTCTATCAAGCAAACAAACTGGCTAAAAACCATAACTTGAATACCAAAGATGTACTCTCAGTGACACCAATGAAAGACAGTAATTTTGTCACAGACTTAAGCGATGCTAACAAGATTATTGTTCACTATGCTGATGGTACTAAAGACTACTTCAAGCTTTCAGATAGTTCAGAAGGTTTGAGCAACGTTAAGGAGTACACTGTTACTGATTTGGGTATCAAGTACACTCCGAATATTGTCCAAAAAGATCACTCAAGTCTTATTAATGGTATTGTTGATATCCTTAAAACGATTGAGTTGCAGTCTGATCCAATTTACCAAAAACTTGGTCGTACCGGTCCAAATAGAGTAAATGCCATTAAGAACCTCTTCTTGGAAGAAAGCTTTGAGGCTGTTAAAGCTAATTTGACTAACCTTGTGACTAAGCTGGTTGAAAATGAGGATCACCAGCTTAACCAATCACCTGCCGCTCAACAAATGATTCTTGATAAGGTCGAGAAAAATAAGGCTGCTCTCTTGCTAGGTTTAACCTATTTGAATCGTTATTACGGTGTTAAGTTTGATGATGTCAATATCAAAGAAATCATGCTCTTCAAGCCAGACTTCTATGGTAAAAATGTGGATGTCCTTGACCGTTTGATTGAGATTGGCTCTAAGGAAAATAATATCAGTGGATCAAGAACATATGATGCTTTTGGTGAAGTTCTAGCGAAATATACTAAATCTGGAGATTTAAATGGTTTCCTAAACTATAATAGAGAATTGTTCACTAATATCGACAATATGAATGATTGGTTCATCGATGCCACTAAGGACAAGGTCTATGTTGTAGAGAAAGCTTCGCAAAATGAAGGTGTCGGTGAGCACAAGTATCGTGCTTACGATAACTTAACACGTGGCCTACACAGAAAAATGATTCTGCCATTATTGAATCTTGATAAAACAGAGATGTTCTTGATTTCAACCTATGACACCATGTCATATGGAACAGCTAACAAGTACAATACGACTCTTGAGAAACTGAAACCTGAGATTGATCTAGCTGCCCAACGTCAAATCAACTACCTTGATTTCTGGCATAGATTGGCTACAGACAAAGTTAAAAACAGATTGTTCAAAGATATTGTCAATCCTGTCTGGGAAGGTTTCTATGTCTGGGGTCATGGTTGGCCAGGTTGGCCAGAGCGCTACGGTCAATTTAAAGACAGTACAGAAGTCTATGCGCCAATCCGTGAAATCTATGGTCCAGTTGGTGAGTACTATGGAGACAACGGAGCTATGGCCGGTGCCTATGCTGCTATCTATGACAATGCCTTTGATAATCGTGCCAAAGTTACTTTCGTCATGTCTAACATGATTAGTGAGTACGGTGCTTCGGCCTTTACGCATGAAACGACCCACATCAATGACCGTATTGCTTACTTTGGAGATTATGGTCGTCGTGAAGGAACAGACGTTGAAGCATATGCCCAAGGTCTTCTTCAATCACCAGCTACTCAAGGTCATCAAGGTGAATACGGCGCCTTAGGACTTAACATGGCCTTTGAAAGAGAAAACGACGGTAATCAGTGGTATAACACTAATCCAAACAAGTTGAACTCACGTGAAGCCATCGACCGTTACATGAAGGGCTACAACGATACCCTCATGCTTCTTGACTCACTTGAAGGGGAAGCGGTCCTCAGTCAAGGCAAGCAAGAGCTCAATAACGCATGGTTCAAGAAGGTAGATAAACAGTTACGTGGTAGCAGTAAAAACCAATACGACAAGGTTCGTGCTTTAAGTGATAGTGAAAAGGCAATTAGCTTGACTTCTATTGATGACCTTGTGGATAATAACTTCATGACCAATCGTGGACCTGGAAATGGTGTTTATAAACCTGAGGACTTCTCTTCTGCCTATGTCAATGTGCCTATGATGTCTGCCATTTATGGTGGTAATACCAGTGAGGGCTCTCCAGGCGCTATGTCCTTCAAGCACAATACCTTCAGACTCTGGGGTTACTACGGCTATGAAAAAGGCTTCCTAGGTTATGCGACTAACAAGTATAAACAAGAAGCTAAAGCGGCTGGTAAGAACACCCTTGGTGATGACTTTATTATTAACAAGATTTCTGATGGTCAATTCAACTCACTAGAAGACTTTAAGAAGGCCTACTTCAAAGAAGTGAAAGAAAAAGCGTCCCATGGTTTGACGACAGTTGCTATTGATGGCACATCTGTAAGTTCTTACGATGATTTGTTAGCCATGTTTAAAGCGGCAGTAGCCAAAGATGCTGCAAGTCTTAAAACAGATAATAACGGTAATAAATCTGTATCAACAAGCCATACGACTAAACTTAAAGAAGCTGTCTATAAGAAACTCCTACAAGAGACAGATAGTTTCACAAGTTCTATTTTCAAATAATAGATGAAAGAATCCCTTTTGGTAAACGCCAAAGGGATTTTTGAGTTTGTTCGAAAAAAGGAGTAGTAAGGAGTCTCTATGTCAGTATTGGCAAGGGGTTGAGAGAACTGTGAGTTGAGTCGTTAAAAAATTTTTCTTTTGAAGGGAGAGTATTTTGTATTTTAATAAATATCACCAAAACTAAAAAATAAGGTTAGGGTAATGAACGTTTTTAATGAAAAATGGTTTGATATGAAAGTATTTTGAAAATTATAGAACTAACAAAACAGAGGATTGTGGTAAATAAAAGCACGAACGTTTTGAAGTTTCAAAGGACTTAGATAAAAGTTTTAAATTAATATTTTCTAATAAAAGTTAAACTTTTACACAATTATTAGTATATATTTGACAATTTAATAATTATAGTATAAAATGGAAGCTGTATATAAAGTAATTTGGATATTGAGGAAATTTATTATTATGAGAGATATGTTTAACAAACGCCAACGTTTTTCATTAAGAAAATACAGCTTTGGTGTAGCCTCTGTCCTTTTGGGAGTTTCAATCTTCTCAAATGCACAGGGTGCCCAAGCTGATGAAACGGTAGCACCAACTACCGCAGGTATGGAAACAACTGCTGAGCCAGATGTAGTCGTGGAGCAATCAACACCAACGACAGCATCAGTAGCGCCAGCAACAACAGAAAACGCACCAAGCTCAGTCTCTACTGTGGCCTTGGCTAGTGAACAGCCACAATCAGCAGCTCAAGAAAACCAGGCAACTTCAACAACTAGTCAAACAGCAGCTAGTTCAGAAGCAGCTTCTCAGGCTGCATCGCAAGCGAGCTCTGAATCTGCAGCAGCGACTGCTTCATCTGTAGCGACTAGTGCACAAGCTCTTAGCTCAACAGCAGTAGCCGAAGCTCCTGTAGCTGGTCAAGTATCAGCACAAACAAGTGCAGCCGCTTCAGTTGTGGCTGCAGCAGAAACTGCCAGCGCAGAGTCTACAACCAATGCTGTAAATAGCGTCCTTAAAGTAGCGACTAGTGAGTTGGCCGTGACAAGCAGTGAATTGAATGCTGCTGAAGCAAGCCTTAACTCTGAAAATCTCATCAACGCTATGGGACTTGCGGTATCAAACCGTAGCCTTCGTACAGCTGATGCGGTTGCTGTTTTGACAAATGCTGGAGCAAGCTCAACAAACCCTGACTTGACAAACCTAGGCTACAAACTTGCTTATTTGCCAGAACGTCAACAATACTTTGTTAACATTGATTACATCAACAATCTTAGAGTTGGTCGTGATAATCGTGGGGTTATGAGACCTTATGACTACATTACAAATGGTAACTACATGGTTGTCGTAAACTATGCCAACCTTGGTATTATTGACTACGTTGATGAAGCAGGAAACAAGATTCCAGGATCTTCAACATATCGTATCAACAACTCAACTGAAACAATCACAGCAAACGGTAAGACTTACAATAAAATTTATGATGCTGGTGTAACAGAACTTCCACCAGTACCAGCAGGATACCGCATCCAATATGCCTCTGCTGACAAATCTAAAGCTAATGCTTATGTAGATGTTTTGAAGTCAGAACGTCAATACGACTATAATAACGGTATTGCAACAATCCGCTCAGAACGTGCTTGGGACCGTAACCAAAGCCGTGTCGTTGACCTTGTGCAATTTGCTAACGGTTCACAAGGATTGGATGCTTCAATTGATGCCAATGGTGGTGGTCAATACCTAGCTCCAGGTTACCGTTACCACATTATCGTTGAAAAAGACACTAAAGATGTCACAAAAGCAACAAGTCAAACAGTAACTTACACTGGTGCTGATACGAAGACACCAGCTGCTAACACTCAAAATGACTTTAGCTTTAACGGTAAAGAAGATCCTACAACTAATACAACAACTTGGACTGAAACGACTCACACTTATGGAACAGTCAAAACTCCAGTTGTTACTGGTTACTATGCCGATAAAGCGGTAGCAGGTGGCAAGACAGTTACTCCAGATGCACCAAATGCGACAGACACAGTGACATACAAAGCCTTTGGTAAATTTATCGCTGTGGATGAAAATGGAAATCCAATTCCAGGTGTATCAACAACTGCCTACACTAACGATCCTAATGATGCGACTAAGATGATTGCCATCGACAAGACGCTTCCAAGTATTCCTGGTTACACTGTTAAGGTTGTCCCTGCATCACCATCAAATCCAGGTGAAGACACTCGTGTCGTTTACGTAGCAATCGTTAACGATGTGACTAAGGCGACGAAACAAACAGTTACATTCCAAGGTGCTGGCGATAAAACTCCAGCTGCAGATGTGAAATCTGACTATACCTTTGCAGGTAAGGATAACCAAGCGACTGGCAAGGTGACTTGGAATGAAACTAGCCACACTTACGGTACAGTTAAGGTTCCTGTTGTTAATGGTTACTATGCCGATAAAGCGGTAGCAGGTGGTAAGACAGTAACTCCAGATGCTCCAGAAGCAACTGATACCGTAACTTATAAGGCCTTTGGTAAATTTGTCATTGTCGATGAAAATGGGAACCCAATTGCAGGTGTGTCAGATACTGCCTACATCAATGATCCTAACGATCCAACTAAGATGATTGCAGTTGACAAGAACTTGCCAACTATCCCAGGTTACACTGCTAAGGTAGTACCTGTAACACCAGGTGACTTGTCTAGCGATACTAAGGTTGTTTACGTTAAGAACGATCAAAAAGCAAGTGTTGTTTACCGTGATGAAACAAGTGGTTCAACCCTTGAAACTGTTGCTTTGGCTGGTAAGTCTGGTGAAGCGGTTAACTATTCAACAGCTGAACGTATCAAACACTATCAAGACCTTGGCTATGTCCTTGTAACAGATGGTTACCCAACTGGTGCAAGCTTTGACTTGGATAGCACAGTTGACCAAGTTTGGACAGTAAGCTTCAAACGTGTAGCACTTGACTTTAATCCAGACAATGCTCACGAACCAGGAACACCAATCTATCCTAACCAACCAAACGGTCCAAAATGGCCAGCTAAGGATGCTTACCTTAAAGATGTGACATACACTGTTCACTATGCAAGCAAAGATAGCAATGCTAAATTGCCAGCAGATAGTGTTCAGAAAGCACAATGGAAACGTTCATTGACGCTTGATTCTGTAACAGGTGATATTCTTACAACTGGTGAATGGAAGGCAGATAAGACTAAGTTTGATCTCGTGATTACACCAATGGTTAACGGTTACTTCGCCGATAAAGGCCGTGTGGCTTCTCAAGATGTCACTATGGACAGCAAGGTTGAGACTGTAACTTACACTAAATTTGGTAAGATTATTGCCGTTGACGAAAAAGGGAATCCAATCCCAGGTGTTGAAGCAGTTACTTACACAAATGATCCTAACGATCCAACTAAGGCTGCTATGACACTTGTTCCTGAAGTGAAAGGTTACAAGGCTGATAAGACTGGTGTGACACCAAGCAACCCTGGTGAAGATACAAAGGTTGTTTACAAGGTGGTTAATGCAGAACCTGCTAAACCGGCAGTTAACAAAGAAGTTGGTACTATCGTTGTTATCTACCGTGACGAGTATGGTAACCAAATCAAGATGCCACTTGTGATCACTAACTCTGTTGGTTCAGAAGTTAATGTTCATGGTGACCGTTACATCTACCGTAACGGTGTGAAATATGAATTGATCCGTCAAGAAGGTAAATCTACAGACAAGATGACAGAAGGTCAAACAGTCGTAACTTACATCTACCGTAAAGTCGAAGATGGCTCAACACCATCAAACGGTAACGGTGGTCAATCTGGAAGTTCAACATCTAAGGCTGTCAAAGCAACTTCAAACGGTTCTAAAGGATCTAAAGGTTCTGGATCTGGTTCAGCTGCTGATGGAGCATCAGATGGTAAAGGTTCAGATAAGAAGAAATCTGGAAACAAAGATGGTAAGAAGGCAGATGGCTCTGATAAAGCTAAAGAAGGCGATGAACAATTGCCAGTAACAGGTGAGTCAGATAACAACCTTGCAGCAATGGGTGTTGTTGTCATGGGACTCATGTCAGGACTTGCAGCTATGAATCGTCGTAAAAACCAAGACTAAGATTTCCACACCTTATCTCTCATAAAATCCAAAAATAAAATCTCTCTCGAGCGTGATTGCTCGGGAGAGATTTTTTGGTCTGCGGATAAAAATTATGGAATCTCCCAAGGTTTGTGAATCTTTTAAGCAGTATTTAGCTTGATAAGGTACAATAGAGTAAGACAAAACGAATGAGGAGACTGTCATGAAGTTTTTACATACGTCAGATTGGCATGTGGGGCGAACCCTCAATGGCTGGTCTTTGTTGGAGGAGCAGGAGTGGGCCTTTCAACAGATTGTGGATTTGGCTATTAGCGAAAAAGTGGATGGGGTTATCATTGCGGGAGACCTCTATGACCGTGCGGTGCCGCCTGTGGATGCGATTAAGCTATTTAATAAGACCTTGGCCCGCTTGGTCTTGGAGGAGCAGATTCCTGTCTATGCTATTAGTGGCAACCACGATGGTGCGGAACGTTTGCATTTTGGGCGTGACTTCTTTCAACCTCAGGGCCTTCATTTGAGCACACGTTTGGAGGAGGCTTTTGAGCCTATTGAGTTGGAGGCTTGCCAGATTTTCCTGCTTCCCTTTATTGACCCCATTGATGCTCGTATTTACTATAAAGACGATGAGAATAAGGAAATTCAGGGAATTGGTGATGCCTTGGCCTACATTCTCGAGGATATGGAAAAAGCTTTTGATCCTGACAAGGCCCATATTTTGGTGACGCATTTTGCGGTTTCTAAGAAGGATGATAGCGATGGTCAAAGTCTAAGAGAATTGATGTTGTCTGAAACCAGCAATACGGTAGGTGGTCTTTCTAATGTGACCAGTGACCTTTTCAAGGCTTTCGATTATGTGGCCTTGGGGCATATCCATACGCGTTTTGCCAGTCCGAACCAGCGCGTGCAATATTCAGGCAGTCCGGTCGCCTTTAATGTCAAAGAAGCCAAGCGTAAGGAAGAAAAGGGTGTCTATATTTTTGAATTGGATGCAACTGGTGACTTGTCTCAGACCTTCCATCCTCTAGAGGTCAAACGACCGATTTTGGCCTTGCAGGAGCCTTTTGAAACCTTGATGTCACCCGAATTTTATAAGGGACAACCTTGTCAAAAGGCTTGGTTTGCCTTTGATATTCAACTGTCTAGCCGTAAGGAGTTAGAGGGTATCAATGTGCGTGCCCGTCTGGAAGAGATTTATGGGACAGACATTGTAGAAATCACTTTCAGTCGTTTGGGTGATGTCAGGGAAGAAAGCTTGACTGTAGATCAGCACTTAAAAGATTTGGAAATGCAGTCGCCTCAGGAAATTGTCTCTGATTTTTACCAGACAGTGACTGGAGGCGATGTCTTGTCTGAGAGACAAACTGCCCTTGTGGAAAGTATTTTTGAGGAGATTGGAAGGAGTGGACAATGAGACCAGTTCAGTTAGAATTGACCAATTTTGGACCTTATCGTAAGGAAGTCATCAATTTCACCCAGTTTGACCACGCTCCCCTCTTTTTGATTGGTGGGGACACGGGGGCTGGTAAGAGTACCCTCTTTGATGCCATGACGGTTGCCTTGTTTGCCACAACCAGTGGCGACCGCAATGTTGAGGAGATGCGGTCAACCTTTGCTGGTCCAGAGGATGATTTGACCAAGGTAACCTTTTATTTCCAACAAGGCAAGCATCTTTATCGCATTGAGCGAGTGCTCCAGCAGGAGAGAGCCAAGCGAGGTGGTGGTACGACCATGCAAAAAGCGACGGCTTCTCTAGTCATTGTGGATAAAATTGGTGGTCAGGAGATTGAAAAGCTTGGGGATAAGATCAAGGAAGTGAGTGACCAGATTGAGCAGATTTTGGGGCTCAATGCTGAGCAGTTCAAACAGATTATTCTCCTTCCGCAAAATGATTTCAGCCGTTTCTTGAAAGAAGATTCCAAGACCAAGACTCAGATTTTAAAGAAAATCTTTGGAACGGGTATTTTTGACCGTTTTCAAAAGAGCTTGGAAGAGCGTCTTCGTCAGAGCAATAAGGATATGGATAAGCGTCAAGCTCAGCTAGATGGCCATTTTGCTAGTCAGGTCTGGTCTGAGGAGGAATTAGCAGTCTTGGGGCAAACACCGGCCTCTGAAAAATTGGCACGCCTTGAAGAGCTTTTGTCTCAGCGTCAAGAAAGTCTTACGGAGCAAAAAAGCATCTTGAAGGATGCCCATGAGGATTTGGCTAAGCTGCAGAAGAGCTTGCAAACTGCCCAAGATTTGGCAATGATTTTCCAAGAATTGAAGCAAGCCAAGGAACGTTACCGTCTGGAAATTGAGGAAGGTGCTCAAGAACAGGCAGAGGCTAAAGTGCATCTGGAGGAATTGCAGTTTGCCCAAGGGTTGCAAGAAACTATTAGTAGCCTCAAACAATATCAGAAACAGTTGTTGCAATTAGAGCAGGATTTTGAAATCGCTCAGGAAGAATTGAGTGAAAAGCAGCAGGCTTTTGAGGGAGTTAAGGCACAAAAAGAGGCACTCGCAGCTCAATCTAAGGACTCTCTTCAAAAAGAAGAGGAGCTTGAAACTTGGAAAGAGGATATTATCTATGCTCAGAGTCTTGTCCGAGAGCAGGAGAAAATCAAACGTTCACGTACTAACTACAAGCAGTTGGAAGAAACCTATCAACAGGCGTCGAAAAAGATTGAGCTCCTCAACCAGTCCTTGTCAGATTTGGAGGCCAATCGCCTAAGTTTAGATAGCTTGCATGAAGCCGAAAAACTCCTCCAGTCTGTGGGTTACAGTGTGGATAATCAACTGGCTCAGGACCTGAAAGAAATAGAGGACTTGAAGCAGGAGTTGGCCAAGACGGAAAAACGTCAACAAGGGTTATCTTTGGATATTGACCAAGCTCAAGAAAGTCTCAAGGAATTGGAAGACCAGTTAGCAACCACTTTAGCTTCACGTCGTCAACTCATGATTGCCCAGTTGCAGGCAGAATTAGAGGATGGACAGCCATGTATGGTTTGTGGTTCCATTGCCCATCCTAAGGTCGATGGGACAAAGGCGAATGAAGCGGCCTTGAAGGATCTCATGAATCAGGTGGAGGAACTTCAAGCTCAAAAAGAAAGGCAAGTGGCTACCTTGTCAAATCGTCAGGCTACCTTGAGCGAGGTTGAATCTAAACGTCAAGATTTGCTTGACCAAGTAGCTAAAGTCAAGTTAACTCTTGAAAAACACTATCAAGAACTAAAAGAGCAAGTTAAGGGACAATTTGATTTTGATTTTGCTGAGGACTATGAAGCAGACTGTGGACAAACCTTACTCCGAAAGGTTGAACAGTATTATCAAGAGCTACACAAACGCTTTGATAAGGAAGAGGCAGATCGTCTCCATTATAAAGATGAGTTAGCCAAGGCTCAGGAAAAATCGATAGATTTGGCTAAAGCCTATCAAGAGGCTAAGGCGGCGCTTGACCAAGCTAAGGAACGTCTTAAGGAGTTACAAGAAGCTCATCAAGAGCTTGAATCTGTTGAGGTTTATCAAGAACGTATTTCCCTAGCAAAGCAGGAGTTGGACCTCTACAATAAGCAAGTCAAGGAAAATAGTGAAGCCTACAACCAACTTCATGCCGACATTCAAGGAATCAGGGGGCAACTTGAGAGCTTAACCAAGTCTAAAGAAAATGCTAGCCAAGAAACTAAGCGTTTATCGGCTGAACTAGACCAAAGTCTTATGGCTGAAGGGGCCCTCACCAATGACCTAGAGCAAATCCAGCTTTGGCTTCTTGAGGTGAACAAGCAAGCGATTCCTAAGCTCCAGGCTCAATTGACAAGCTACCAAACTCTTAAACAAGAGTTGAAGGCGCAGATTGTCAAGGGTCAAGAGCTTATCAAAGACCAAGAAAAGCCGGACCTTGGCAATCTAACACAAGCAGTAGAGGATTGTCAGGAAAGCTATGATAAGCAACTGGCTCAGGTTTCTGTCATGGAGCAGGGGCTTAAGGATGCGACGGCTACCTACAAAGCGGCCAAAACCCTTCAAGACAGTAATCAAGAGGCCTTTAAAGCTCACCAAGAACTCAGTGATTTGGTCAAGGTGGTTAAGGGAGAAAATACGGCTCTCACTGGGCGACTCAATCTTGAAGTCTATGTTATCCGTCAGTATTTCCAACAAATCTTGGACTATGCCAATGCTAACTACATCGGTCTCTTAACGGATAACCGCTATTCCTTTGTTCTGAGTGAAGAAGGGCGTCGGGCGCGTGATCACTTCGGCTTAGACATCAACGTCTATGACCAGCTGACAGGTAGCGAGCGTTCCGTCAAATCCTTGTCTGGAGGAGAAACCTTTATCGCCGCACTAGCTATTGCTCTATCCCTCTCAGAAGTCGTCCAAAATACCAGCAAGGGTGCTGTTGTTGAAGCCCTCTTCATCGACGAAGGTTTCGGTTCACTGGATAAGGAAGCCCTGACCAAAGCCATCGCTGTTCTGGAACAAATCGGTGAAAACCGTATGGTCGGTGTCATCAGTCACGTGGACGACATGAAAGAAGGCATCGCCCAACAATTAGCTATCATCAAGTCGCATGATGGCAGTAGCCGTATTAAAATTGTGGATAAAGGGTAAGAGAAGTCAAGGGGTTAAGAACTCTCGTCAAAACGTTTTAATTATTCTAAGAGATAGTTTCTCATCGGAGCTATCTCTTTTTCTATCCACTTATTTCAATCTTCCTAACTATCAGTTTTTTCTGAAAATAAAAGGAAATTTATTTGAAAAAAATCCCTCATAAAAAAGTTAATCTATTAGAAAATTAAGTGGTATTATGTTATAATTTAATATGGTTAAGTCTCGATAAAATCAAGGAAAAAGTGTATAGAATGTGCTTACGATCTTTATATCTTGTGGCCGTAAAATGCTTGTCAGATTCTTAGACTGTTCCTTGCTATCTTATGAAAGTTTGAGACAGGAAAATAAAAAAATGTATTAGCTAGAAAAATAAGAAATAAAAAATGACAGAAAAAATTTCCGTAATTATTCCCGTTTACAATGTAGAAAATCAACTCCAGACCTGTCTAGACAGCGTCCTGGGGCAGACCTATCAAAATCTTGAAATTATTCTCATCAATTATGGCTCAATAGATAATAGTGATGCCATTTGCCGTAGTTATGCTGCTAGGGATTCTCGCATCCTCTATTTTAAAAAGGATAATGGAGGGCTTTCAGATGCTCGCCATATTGGTATTCGTCAGGCTAAGGGAGCTTACGTCACCTACGTGGATGCTGAGGATTGGGTAGAGTCTACTTATCTGGAGGAACTTTATAAGACTCTTCAGGCCCACAAGGCGGATATCGCAGTGGCTAATTACAGTGTCTATAAGGAATCGGAAGATCTCTTTTATTTTTATATCAAGGATGAAGATTATTATGAGCAGGTTTATTCACCGGCTCAGATTATTGATGGCCTCTTTGAAGAAACCAATAACATTAACATCGCTCTGATTTCTGCGACAGGCAAACTCTACAAACGTTCTTTGTTTAATGACTTGCTTTTTCCAAAAGAGCATGCAGGGGAGGATGGCTTTTTCAACCTTAAAGCCTATCTCATGAGTGAGCGTACGGTTTATCTCAACAAGGGACTTTATGTATATCGTGAGAATCCAGAGATGCCATCAGCGACTTGGATGCAAGACTGGATGATGACCTTGGTTTATGCCATGGAAGAACGCTTGGCTATTGTTGCTAGTCATGGTTTCCCTCTGGAAAAATACATGGTCACCTACCGTCAGATGCTAGAGGCTTGCTTGAAAAATGTGGAGGAGCAAGGTCTCACGGATTCTGATGCCTACCGCTCCATTCAGGAGAAATTCCAGGTCTTGAGTTTAGCTCCTCAACGTTATGAGACTAAAAAGCGTGCTATTGTTCTTGCAGCTAACTATACTTATGTTGACCAAGTGCTTACGACCATCAAATCCATCGTTTTCCATCATCGCAACATTCGTTTTTACTTGATTAACGATGATTTCTCTCAAGAGTGGTTTAGAGGACTAAACCGTCATCTGGCTGCCTTTGGTAGTGAAGTGATTAACTGTCGTGTGGATAGTAGTCATATCAAGCAATACAAGACTAATAGCAACTATGCAAGCTATCTTCGCTATTTTGTGGCGGACTTTGTGTCTGAGGAACGGGCCCTTTATTTGGATAGTGACATGGTGGTTACAGGTTCTCTAGAGGACCTCTTTACCCTTGATTTGCAAGGTCGACCTTTGGCTGCCGTACGTGACTATGCCGTTCAAGTTCAGGATAGTCAGGCGATGTTTGATGTAGGATTCATGGTGATTGATACGGCTTATTGGAAGCAGTACAACATGAGGCGTCACTTTATTGACATGACTAGTGAATGGCATGATAAGGTACCATTTGCAGAGCAGTCCATTCTAAACATGGTCTTCCGTAACAACTGGTTGCCCTTGTCTTTTGACAACAACTATGCGGTTACCAAGTCTAGTTTAGCTGGTTTCCATCTGCCAAATGGTCAAGACTATCCTAAGGTTGTGCATTATGCCTCACACCGTAAGCCTTGGTTACCATTGGCTTGCCAAGCTTATCGCGAGGTCTGGTGGTTCTATGCTCAAATGGATTGGTCAGAGGTTGCTGAAAATACCGCTTTATTGCCACTTTCAGAGGACATGATTTATCCTAAGGGCCGTCCATTTACTTGTTTGGTTTACACCAACATTTCAGAAATTCCTCATTTGACGGACCTTATCTCGGCTCTTCCTAAGGTACAGTTTAAAATTGCCTCTCGACAGCATGTGACAGATAAACTAGCCCAATTGATTACCTATCCAAATGTGACGGTTTACTCAGCCATTGCGGGCTTAAATGGGCTAGATTTGGAATTGTTGCGTACCAGTGACTTGCTTCTAGATATCAATCCAGGAAGAAAAGTAGTGGAAATTCTTGATGCCTTTAGGTTTGAAAACAAACCGATTTTAGGGTTCGAGGACCTTAAGTCAACCAAGCATAACCAACAAACCTACTCAAGAGATCGTTGGAAAGAGATGGCTGAGACCATTCGCCAAATGCGTAAGAAGAGCCTGTAATCCTTTGCTTGGATAAGTAGGCTGAAATGGCGTCTCTGTCTCGTTTCAATCGAAATAACATCAGCCTGTCTATGGGCAGGAAATAGGAGTAATAGTGAAAAAAATTAGTCAATCGATAATCACCAAACGTGTCTTATGGACCCTCTTTTTCCTCTTTATTTATTGTTTGGGAAATCAATTGGTTCTACCGTTTGTGGATTTGAAAAATGCAAATATCTTTGGGGGAGCCATAGGTTCCTTGGCTTTCTCTAGTGCCATGATGGGTGGAAACCTCAGGTCCATGTCTCTATTTTCAGTGGGTTTGTCGCCCTGGATGTCGGCCATGATTCTCTGGCAGATGTTTTCTTTCTCTAAGAAAATGGGCTTGAAAAATCTCCCCATTGAAATTCAGGACCGTAGACGCATGTATTTGGCCCTAGGGATTGCCATTGTTCAATCTTTGGCAGTATCCTTGAATTTACCTATCGTTTCAGGGGTTAATGCTAGTCTCGCTATTTTCATGAATACCATTTTATTAATTGCCGGGACCTTCTTCTTGGTTTGGCTATCAGACCTCAACTCTCTCTTTGGGATTGGAGGCTCCATTGTTATCTTGATGGCAAGTATGATGGCCAATCTGCCCTATCAAATCATGGATAGTATTGAAAAGTTAGGTATCGGTTGGGATGTCTTGCTTCCTCTGATTCTATTCAGTTTGGTCTTCCTCTATATTTCAGGGGTTGTGCAGAGGGCGAGATACCGTATCTCAATTAATAAAATCAATATTCATAACCGCTTTAAACAGTATTCTTACTTGGATATTATGTTGAATCCAGCCGGAGGGATGCCTTTCATGTATGCTATGTCGCTGGTTAGTATTCCGCAGTATGTTTTTATGCTGATTCAATTTATCCATCCTGAAAGCAAGTGGACTAGTGGTGCCATCAAGGCTTTGACAGTCGGTCAACCTCTTTGGTTGATTGTTTATCTGGTCATGCTCTTCGTTCTAGGGTTAGCCTTTGCCTTTGTTAATGTCTCTGGTGAGCAAATCTCTGAGCGTATGCGCAAGTCAGGTGAGTACATCTACGGCGTTTATCCAGGACAAGAAACCAGTGCCTATATCAACCATTTGGTCCTTAGACTTGGTTTCATCGGTGCCCTTTATATGCTCTTTATGGCAGGTGCTCCGATGCTCATTATCTTGGTCAATCCAGATTACCTGCAGCTTAGTATGATTCCTGGTACCTTCTTGATTTTTAGCGGTATGATTTACAACGTTAACGAGGAAATGAAAGCCTTGAAGCTTAACACTTCCTACACCCCACTTTTTGAAAATGTATAATATCTCACCCCTCGTGGGGTTGAGAGGCAGGCTGGTGATGCGTGATCGGTCTGCCCCTCAATCTCAAGTATTGTGATGAAAAGACAATGAAGGAGAACTCATGTATTATTTTATTCCAGCTTGGTATGGACAGACGGATGAATTTTGGAAGACGGCCATTGATCCTTGGTACCGTATCCGCCAAAAAATCGAATTTGATGATAGCTTGCACCAAGTTCGTATTTTTCAGGATGAGGATTTAGCACCTCAGCTTTTGCTTTTGGCCTATCAACCGCATTTGCGTTATTTCCTGCATCGTCATGATGTCTTGGAAGTTGGCTATACGGCTATTTTTGACTTGATTCAGGGTATCACTGATGAAGATATGAAAAACCTTCAAGTGACAGATTTGGAATGGCCAGAAGGATCTACCTTTGTTCACACACCATTTGCTATTGTGGTGCAATGCCAACACAAGCGTTATGCCGAGATTGAGTTCGGTTCAGAAGGCTTTATTGGCATGATTCGCTATTATAAAGATGAGCAAATCATTCGTGAAGACATCTATGATGACCGCGGCTTTATTTCAAGTAGTCTTTATTATGAAGATGGACAACCAAGCTATCGAAACTACCTCAATGCCAAGGGAGTTTGGCAACTCTGTCATTTCTTTGATGGCCGTGGAATTGTAGCCAACCCTCGTACGGAAGGTCGTTTTAATAAGAGTTACTACGGTGAACTTTCAGAAGTTATCTGGGAATTTTTGACTAAATTCTTGGACGAAAAGGTAGAAGCAGAGGACCGTTTTGTTATTGCCTCAGATTTACGCCATAACAAGCACCTCTTTGAACATTTGCCAGCAGACAACACTAAGATTTTGACTTGGTTCGCAGAACGTAATCAGGACGATAGTATTGACACCTATGAAGTCTTTCTGCCGAAAGTGGACTTGTTGATTGCTGACCGTTACGATTACTTGGAGCAGCTTCAGGTTGCCTATCCAGAAGAGGCTAAGAAACTCAAACACATGGCTTCCTTCGACACCCGTTTGGCTTTGGGAACCAGTCAACGTGTCAAAGAGTCTAAAATCTTTTATCAGGTTGACTTCGATCAGTTGGATTTAGAGGCTATTTATCAGGTTTTGGCTTTTGTGGCTAAGTATCCAAAGACACAGGTTGAGTTTGGGGCATTTAATGCCAATCCAGAGCAACTTGGTAGTCTGCAAAATCAAGTGGAAAAAATGATTGAAGAACGATTGAGTCCAGATGCCTTTGAAGAGGTTGTCGAAAGTAGTGGTGCAGAAAATAAATTAGAAGAAAATAATGAAATCGTCAGCCGATTTTCTTTCCAAGACCTGCGTGACGAGACTGCCCTTATCAAGGCCCTTCAGTTTACACGTCTCATTGTCGACTTGAGCAAGGAACCTAATCGTTATACACAGATTGCTGGAATTAGTGCCGGTATTCCACAAATTAACCGTGTGGCGTCTGAGTATGTGACCCACCAAGAGAATGGTTATATCTTGAAGCACTTGTCCGATTTTGAAAAAGGGGCTTACTACTATTTGGGACAGTTGAACAACTGGAACCGTTCCCTTATCTACTCTATTGAGAAAATTAAGGAAAATACAGGAGACCGTTTGGTGCAAAAATGGGAAGATTGGTTGAAGGAGGAGCAGAATGACCAAGGATAATCGTCTGAAGATACTACAAGTTGGATCATCCAACTGGTCAGAAAATCAGGAAATTCCTGAAAATATGAAATGGTATTATTGCAATCTTGGTCAGCTTGAGACCTTACAAGAAACCATCGAAGAAGACGAAATCAAGACTTTCACAGCTGTTATAGTGGACAGTCTTGAAGGTCTTGAGGAATTGATGGCTATTAAAGAGTATTTGATTCCTCACACTATTTTCTTTGATCAAACGATTGAAGTGCCAGATGAGAGCCTCCTTCAGTTTCTGAAGGAAGTTTGTGCTGTGCCGACTGATTTTTCAAATCAAGGACAGTTGCTCTTTACCCTTTCAAAAGCACTCTTTTCAGGCCAATACGGGGATAAGATGTCTCCTTTTACTACCCAGGTTAACCCAAATTTTACTGGTGACGTGACCTACCACGGTCATGAAAATGTCATTTTAAAAGGTGATTATGGTCAAGATTTTAGTCCTGTTTTGGATTGGACCTATAATGTCAGAGCCAGCAAGGAAAATCCTATCGAGCTTTGGTTGGAATTTGAAAAAGAGGAGACTTGCGAGTGTCGTTTGATTCTCAATCTTTTGCCAGAAGGTTCGGTCGCAGGTATTTTTAAGACCTATATCGTTTCAGAAGAAGAAATGCGCAAGGGAGCCATTGTCCTTGATGAGGACATGACCTTCCTCTTGGCTGCTAGTCTTGAAATGAAGGGCAAAGGTCAGATTACAATTGGTGGTCTCCACCAACGTTTGACCCGTTTCCAATTCGGTAAATTTGTACTTGGTGGTGGTATTCTCCACGACAGCAAGCGTCAGGAAATCAACTATTTCTTTTATCCTGGGGATTTCAAGCCACCTTTGTCTGTTTACTTCTCAGGTTTCCGTCCTGCCGAAGGTTTCGAAGGTTTCGGAATGATGAAAGGGATGGGAACACCATTCTTGCTCTTTTCAGACCCTCGTCTCCAAGGGGGAGCCTTCTACATGGGAACCGAAGAGCTTGAAAATAGTATCAAGGATACCATCCAACATTACTTGGACTATCTAGGTTTTGACAATAGTCAACTCATTCTCTCTGGAATGTCCATGGGAACCTTCCCATCTATGTACTATGGTGCGGACTTTGAACCTCATGCTATCATCATGTCTAAACCCCTAGCCAATGTTGGTACTATCGGTAATCGTGCTAGACTTTTGGCACCAGAGGTTTTCCCGACAGGGATTGATGTCTTGCATTTGCAGACGGGACGCTTGGATAATGAGGGGGTTGAGGCCCTTAATCAGAAGTTCTGGGTCAAGTTTGAAAAAGCAGACTTCTCAAACACGACTTTTGGTCTTTCCTACATGAAAGACGAGGATATGGATCCGACGGCCTATGAGGACATTACCAAGTCCCTCTATTATTCAGGGGCTAAGATTCTCAGCAAGGGAACGTCAGGTCGACACAACGATGATTCTTATACGGCGACAACTTGGTTTGTCAATTTTTACCGTATGATTTTAGAAAATGATTTTGGAAGGAAGGAGTAAGAATGTTCAGAAACAAGAAATCAGAAATCTTGTGGGGCTTAAACCACAAAGCCTACATGTATGGCTCAAAAATTGTTAAACGCCAAGATGGTTCTGTGCAATTTTACAATCCTTTGGTGCCATCAGGAACGGAAATCCAGTCTTGGATGGCTATTCAAAACTATCAAGCTGCTCGTACCCAGCCTGCCCTCCCACTTTTGAAAAAAGGGCATAGCTATGACTTGACGGCTAATCTCGAAGCTGTACCAACAGGCTCAGTCTTTTTGAAAGTCAGTTTTTTGGACCGTTATGACAATGAAATTAAGCAGCTGATTGAAAAAAGTACCCACATGACCTTTATTTACCCTCATGAGGCCTATACCTATCGTATTTCTCTCTTGAGTGCTGGGGTCAAAGAGCTGGATTTCTACAGCTTGAAACTGGAAGAAACAGGAGAAGAACATGTTTAAACAACTGAATCCTATTCTCCCTGTTAAGGAGATACTCAAGGAAATCAACGGCCTAGCCGATGAGATGGCCGGTCTGAGCAACCTAGAGTTGAAAAATAAAACGCAGGAATTTAAGGAGCGTTTAGCCCAAGGAGAAAGCTTGGACGACCTCCTGCCAGAAGCCTTTGCGGTTGTTCGTGAAGCAGATAAGCGCGTGCTAGGTATGTTTCCTTATGACGTTCAGGTCATGGGGGGCATTGTCATGCACCAGGGCCATATCGCTGAGATGAATACCGGTGAGGGTAAGACTTTGACGGCAACCATGCCAGTCTACCTTAATGCCTTGTCAGGTGAAGGGGCTATCCTCGTTACGACCAATGAATACTTGGCTATCCGTGACGCCGAAGAAATGGGTCAGGTCTATGAGTTCCTAGGTTTGACGATTGGTGTGCCTTGTGTGGAAGGCAGTAATGAGATGGAACCAACTGAAAAGCGTGCCATCTATCAATCAGATATCGTTTACACGACCAATGCCAGTCTAGGTTTTGACTATTTGATTGATAACCTTGCTTCTAACCAAGACGGGAAATACATGCGTCCTTTTAACTATGCTATCGTCGATGAGGTAGACTCTGTCCTTCTTGATAGTGCCCAGACGCCCTTGATTATTTCTGGTGCGCCCCGTGTTCAGTCCAACTACTATGGAATGATGGATACGCTTATGACCACCTTGGTCGAGGGTGAAGACTACATCTTCAAAGAGGAAAAAGGTGAAGTTTGGTTGACCACTAAGGGTGCCAAAGCTGCTGAAAACTACCTCGGTATTGGCAACCTTTATGATGAGGAAAATAGTACCTTTGCCCGTCATTTGCTTTTTTCACTTCGTGCCCACTTGCTCTATAAAAAGGACAAGGACTACATCATTCGCGATGGTAAGAAGGGGCCTGAAGTGGTCCTTCTTGATAAATCGACAGGTCGTCTCTTGGAATTGACCAAGCTCCAAGGTGGCCTCCACCAAGCCATCGAAGCCAAGGAATTAGTAGCCTTGTCACAAGAAACCAGAGCCATGGCTTCTATCACCTACCAAAGTCTCTTTAAAAAATTCAAGAAAATTTCAGGGATGACTGGTACTGGTAAGGTTGCGGAAAAAGAATTTCTCGATACCTATGGTATGAAGGTCATTCAAATTCCAACCAACCGTAAGAAACAACGTATCGACTATCCAGATAAGATTTATGCGACTCTGCCAGAGAAGGTCTTTGCTTCTTTAGAGTATGTTAAGCATTATCATGAAAAAGGCAATCCTATCTTGATTTTCGTTGGTTCGGTGGAAATGTCAGAGCTTTACTCTTCTTTACTTTTGCGTGAGGGGATTGCTCATAACCTCCTAAATGCCAACAACGCACCTCGAGAGGCTGAGATGATTGCTGAGTCAGGACAAATGGGTGCCGTGACAGTTGCGACTTCAATGGCAGGACGTGGAACAGATATCAAGCTCGGCAAGGGCGTAGCTGAACTAGGTGGATTGGTCGTAATCGGTACGGAACGTATGGAAAGTCAACGTATTGACTTGCAAATTCGTGGCCGTTCTGGACGTCAGGGAGATCCTGGTATGTCTAAATTCTTCGTCTCACTTGAAGACGATGTGATTAAGAAATACGGTCCATCATGGGTTCACCGTACCTACAAAGAATACGCCATTAATGATCACATTGAGCCTAAGGAACTGACCGGTCGCAAGTATCGTAAATTGGTTGAAAAAGCCCAAGAAGCTAGTGAGAGTTCTGGTCGTACCTCACGTCGTCAGACGCTTGAGTTTGCAGAGAGTATGAACATCCAACGTGAGATGATTTATGCTCAACGTGACCGTCTCATCTACCACAATCAAGGTTTGGACACTGTTATTGACGAGGTTCTTGACGATTTCATCGACCAAGCTATGGCTGAGGAAGATTTCTCAAAAGCGGAAAATCTTTACCATTTCATCTTGCGTAATATCAGCTTCCGCATCAATGAAATTCCTAAGGATTTAGACCTCAACAATCGTGAGCAAGTCTTGGAACTCATCTACCAGTTTGCCTATCGTGAACTTGATGCTAAAAAGCAGGAGTTGAAAACCAAGGAACTTAACGAGTATTTCCAACGCCTATCCATGCTTAAGGCTGTGGATGACAACTGGGTAGAGCAGGTAGACTATCTGCAACAACTCCAAATGGCTATCGGTAGCCAGCAACTCAGTCAAAAGAACCCTATTGTCGAATATTACCAAGAGGCATACAAGGGCTTCGAAGCCATGAAACGTCAAATCAGAAAGGATATGGTTCGTAATCTTCTCCTTAGTCAGGTGCAAGTCACTAAAAAAGGAGATATCATCAGCCATTTCCCATAAAATAAGGAAATTATGACAGTATATAACATTAATTTAGGCATAGGTTGGGCCAGCAGTGGTGTCGAATATGCTCAGGCCTATCGTGCTAAGATTTTCAGGGAAATGGGGCAAGAAGCAAAATTTGTTTTTATGGACCTCATCCTTGGGGATAATATCGAGCATATGACTAGCAAGATTGGTTTTTCAGACGATGAAATCATCTGGCTCCATAACTATTTTACAGATATCAAAATTGCGCCATCGACCATTAGCCTAGCAGAAATAGAGACCGTCTTACCTGCCAATCCTGAGCGCAAGGAAGTTGCTGGTCGCCTCATTCGTTACCATTATCCACAGGATGATATGGTAGTAGCATGTAACCTTCGTGCCACTGATGAAGGTGCGGTGGAAACAGTCAGCTATTTTGTCAACGATAAGCTCTTGCGCAAGGACTTTTACTCTTACACCCGTTACTGCAGTGAGTATTCTGCGCCTAAGGACAATCAAGCCAAGGTTTACCAACGTCGTTTTTATAACGAAGATGGGTCTACAGCCTATGACATGATTGTCGGAGACAATAATCAGGATATCTATCGTTTTCCTGATCAGGTTCTTTATGGTAAGCAAGAATTCCTTCGCTATTTCTTCAAACGTCTAGCCCTAACCAAGGATGATGTGGTCATCTTGGACCGTGAAACAGGTATTGGCCAGTTGGTCTTTGAAGAAGCGCAAGCTGCTCGCCTAGGTGTAGTGGTTCACGCTGAGCATTTTAGTGTCAATCAAACTGATGACAACTACATTCTCTGGAATAACTATTACGAGTACCAGTTTACCAATGCGGACAAGGTTGATTTCTTCATCGTGGCAACTGATCGTCAGAAGGAAATTTTGCAGGAACAGTTCCGTCGCTACACCAACCATGATCCAAAGATTTACACTATTCCAGTGGGAAGTCTGCCTGAATTGGTTGGGCAGGACAAACCACGTAAGCCATTCTCAATGATCACGGCCTCACGATTGGCTCAGGAAAAACACATTGACTGGTTGGTTCGTGCGGTTATCGAGGTTCATAAGACTCTGCCAGATATCACTTTTGATATCTACGGTAGTGGTAGTATGGATGCCAAGTTGCGTGAGATTATTGTCGAAGCACAAGCTGGCGACTATATCCGACTCATGGGGCACGCTGACTTGACTGACATTTATAGCCAGTACGAGGTCTATCTAACAGCTTCAACCAGTGAAGGTTTCGGCCTTACTCTCATGGAGGCGGTTGGTTCAGGTCTTCCGATGATTGGATTTGATGTGCCTTACGGAAATCAAACCTTTATCGAAGACGGGGGCAACGGTTATCTCCTCCCTGTCGCTGAAAATCATGTTGTGGATGTCATCACCAAGTCCTATAAGGATGCCATTATCCGTCTCTATGAAAAAGGCACTATCGAAGCCATGCGTCAAAAATCTTATGACCTTGCCAAAGGCTTCTTGACCAGTCAAGTCAAGGCAGCTTGGAAACAGTTACTTGAGGAGGTACGCTCATGATATTCTTATGTGATTACTACAATCAAGCTAGTAAGGATTTGGCTTACTCACTTCAGGTAGCAGGCTATGATGCCACAACAGTTGTCATCAATCCAGATGGTTTTCTCCCTCAAGGCGCTCTCTCTCCTTTCACCTACTATGTAGAAGCAGAAGAGGAGACTGGCAAACCACGCTTTTTCAACCAAGTTCCTGTGCCAGCCTTTTGGGAAATTTCAGGGAACAATCAGATGGCGCGTGTGTCTAATCTTACCGAAGAACGTGCCCGCATCACCTACCCAGAAGGTAGCAAGGCTCGTATCGTTAAAAGTGTCGAATGGTTAGACAAGTCAGGAAAGATTCGCCAAGTGGACCACTATAACAAATACGGATTCTGCTTTGCCAAAACCACTCATGATGAGAACGGTCAGGCACTCTTTACCAGCTACCAAACCAAAGAAGGCGACGAACGTATCTTGGAAAATCATCTCACCAGTGATATTCTCTTGACTCTACCAGGACAAGCCCTTCGTCGTTTCGCCAACCGTACCGAATTTGTTAAAGCCTTCCTAGCTCAGGTCTTTGGTGATATCGATCACATTATCTTTAATAGCTTGGCAACACCTTTCGTCGTCTCATGGACTATGCAAAATAAGGGTGCCACTGATGTCCTTGTCTGGCAAGAGCCACTGGGTGATATCCTACCAGGCAATATGAATGGTATCTTAGAGGATAATTCAGCCAGAGCCAATGCCATCATCATTCCTGATAAGGTGACCTATGAAAAAGCCTTAACGCTAGTGCCTGAGGATAAAAAACATAAGGTCTTGTCACTTGGCTATGCCTATGACTTCAAGGAAAATCATGGCAAACCTCGTAATGCCTTTATTGCAACCAATTCAGACCAAATTGAGCGTTTAGAAGCCTTGGTTGAGTCACTCCCTGATGTGACCTTCCAGATTGCGGCAGTCACTGAGATGTCCCCAAGATTGCTCTCGATGATGCGTTATTCAAACGTTGTGCTCCATCCAAACGCTAGTCACAAGCAGTTGGACAAGCTCTATCAAGAGTCTGACCTCTACTTGGATATCAATCACCATAATGAATTGTACAAGGCGACGCGAACTGCCTTTGAACACCAATTATTGATTATGGCCTTTTCAGAAACAGCTCATGGACCTGTCTATACAGCACCAGAGCATATCTATGCCAGTCAGAACTATCCAGCTATGGTTGCCAAGATTAAGCAGGTCCTAAGCGACAATCAAGCCATGCAAGAATCTATGCAAGCTCAAGAAGCTCAAGCCAATACTCTGACTGCTTCTGAGTTGGCCGACCGCTTACAATCACTTTTAGGAGGAAATCATGTCTAAAAAAGATTTATTCTACGGTGACGTTGAAGGCCGTATGGAAGAACTCAAGCAAAAGCCTATCACAAAAGAAAAAGAAACCAGAGGAGAGAAGATCAACAAGAGTTTTTCAATCATGCTCGGACTTGTTATTATCATCGGTTTGATCTTCACCCTTATTGGTTTGTTGAGGTAGTCTTATGATGTTAGTATTTATGGTTTTAGCAGTGATTCTTTCGGTTGCCCTTATCGTCCTAGTGACCATCCAACCGCGTCAAACACAGATTTTCTCAACGGATGCCACTAGTAATATCGGTAAACCAAGTTATTGGGCTAGCCAACCGATTCGAAAAATGTTGACCTTGGCTATCAGCATAGCCCTCTTTATCCTCTTACTTATTTTTATGATTGTTTCTTATAAGTAGAGGACTTCCTATCATATAATAGAAAGAAGTATGTCATGCGCGTACATTTTACAAATTTATTTGGCCAGTCCTCACGCAGTGTGGCCTTGATTGCCCAAAATGATACCATGAAGATTGCCAGAGAGCTTGGTGCTAATGAACTAGGAATTTATTTCTATGATAGTAGTCAAGAGCCAGATGGAGAGCTTAATTCCCGCTTTGATGGGATTGTAGCAGGACTAAGTGTTGGAGACATTGTTTTCTTCCAGTCCCCATCATGGAATGGTAGTGAGTGGGACAGCAGATTGCTCCGTAAATTCAAAGCTGTTAATGCTAAGACCGTTATGTTTATCCATGACGTCCCACCTCTCATGTTTGATAGTAACTACTATCTCATGTCTTCTTATATTGACATGTACAATCTCTGTGATGTCGTCGTTGTTCCATCTGAAAAGATGCGTGATCGACTAATTGAGGAAGGGCTAACAGTTGAGAAGATTATCATCCAAAAACTTTGGGACTTACCTCATAGTCTGGACTTGCACCAGCCTGCTTTCCAAAAGAAAATGATTTTTGCCGGAAACCCAACACGTTTCCCACATATCTTAGACTGGAAACAAACGACCCCTCTCCACGTCTACGCAGATAAACAAGAGGATAAGGATTATTCCAAAGTCCACCTCGAAGGCTGGCGAAATAAACATGAGCTTTTGCTAGAACTATCTAAGGGAGGATTTGGTCTGGTCTGGGGAAATTCGGAAAAACCAGAGGACGAGCTTGACTACTATAAGATGAACATCTCTTATAAACTCTCTACTTACTTAGCCGCAGGTCTCCCAGTTGTTGTACCTGACTACCTCTCAAATGCAGACTATATCAAAGAACATGGTCTAGGCTTCGTCGTTTCAAGTCTGGAAGAAGCTGACCGTTGCGTTCAAGAATGTACCGAGGAGCAGTATGCACAGATGGTGGCTAATGCTCGCCACACAGCCTATCTCATTAGTAACGGTTACTTCACAAAGAAACTTTTTATCGATGCTATCATGGCATTAAGCTAATAGATAAAGGATTATCGAAAGGTAATCCTTTTTTGTGACAAATCTGAGCATAAATCTTGACTTTTTATAAATTATTCAAATCATTTTCACTTTAGACTTAAGGATTTAAGGAAGATCTGTCTCTAATTAGGGTTAATGTTAAAAAATAGTCAATAAAAGCCTAACAGATGTAAAGAATTCTCCTAAAATAATTGATTGTAATTGTGTGACAATTTATCAAAAATGGAATTGTTGGATAATTTTAAACCGAACGATAGTCAGCTTAAAAATGAGAATAATAGAAACAAATAGCATAAAATAGAGGGTTTCAACCGTTTGCACATAAAGATAAGGGTAATTGTTTATAGTAATCAGAAAATTCAGAATTGCGAAAACCTTACATTTTTTAGAGAAAATGAGATAAAAAAGAACAATTTTTAGTTAACTTGTGTTATATTATAAATTGTAATTTCCAGATTAGGAAATAACTCATATTTTTTAGGAGGTAAATATGTTTTTTAGACGTAACGAAGGTGAATTCCGCGAAACTGATCGCGTGACTCGCTTCAAACTTATCAAATCGGGTAAAAACTGGCTTCGTGCTGCAACATCTAACTTTGGACTTTTTAAAGTTGTTAAAGGTGGCGCAGATGCTCCGTCAGTAACAGTTCAAAATGTAGAAGAAAAATCTTCTCTTCTTTCAGGTACAGCTCTTCTTAAAGGGATTGCAGCAGCAGGTGCTGTGGCAGGTGGAGCAGTAGCAACTTACACTGCTCAAGCCGAAGAAACAACTGCACCAGCTTTGGAAAGCCAAGCAACTACAAACCATGACGTATTGGCAAACTCTGAGGCGGCTGTATTGAGCGCTGCTCCAGTATCTGAAACAGTAGCTTCAGAAGCTCCAGCAGTAGCATCAACAATCCAAGAGTCTACAAGCTCTTCAGTTGACGCTCAAGCAAGCACAGATGCTTCAGTTTCAGTATCACAATCTGTATCAGCAGAATTGTCACAAGCTATCTCAGAATCTGTATCACTTAGCAAAGTGAACTCAACATCTGAAAGCCAATCACACACTGAAAGCAACAGTGGTTCAAACTCAGAATCATCTTCAGCTTCAGAATCAGCAACTTCAACAGCTGCAACTGCATCAGAAACAGCTACTCAAGAAGATGAAAAAACTATCTTGGATCAAAACGTTTCAGAAGCAGAATTGCTTGTAGGTATCGCTAAAGATTACCAAGCTAAGTTGACTGATACAGCTGCTAAAGCTGAAATCCAAACTGCTATCGCAACAGTTCAAGAAGAAGTTGCTAAATCAACTACATTGCTTGCTGCATCAGCAACAAACGCTGCTTACGCAGAGCAACGTGAGCGCCTTGGTAACGCTGTTGACAACATGATGACTAAGATCACTGACAACGGCTTCACAGGTAATTCAGTAGTTAACGGTGTTGCAGCAGTTACTGCACAGTTGTCACCAATCTCAACAAGTACTAATGGAACGACAATTCCAGTTATTACAGATGCGAACGGTGCAACAATCGAAGATACAGCCTTTAATAAGTCTGGCTATGCTTTGGATCCAAACGCTGATCGTTTCACTTTCGGTGTATGGCAATTCCTTAAGACAAACCACACTACTGGGGCTAAAACAAACTTTGATTACTATGCTACTCTTTCAGTAGACCGTTCAGCAATCACTGGTAGCCTTTCAGCTAACCCAGATGTTTACTTGCGTATCGTTAAGAAGTCTGATGGTTCAGAAGTTTACACTCGTACAATCAAAGCGGGAGAAAGCAATATCTCACTTCCAAGCTACATCACCAACAACAACTCTGATGTAACCAACACTTTGACTTATAAAGGTGCTAACGGCACTGATCCAGGAAACGTTACCTTCTCATTGGTAAATGCGAACCTTGAGTATGAAACACTTCAAATTCGTGATACAAACTACCCAGGTAATGAAAACGAAGACAAGCCAAACGTTCAAACTTCTGTTCCTTATGCAACAGTTGATCAAACAACTCACTATAAGCTTATCCAAGGTAACTCTACTCCAGGTCAACTATACAAGCCTACTGGAAATGAAACAGATCTTGCAAGCTACACACAAACGGGTCTTGCAGGACAACAATTTACAGCTTCAAACAACCGTGATATCCCTGGTTACAAGCATGTAGCTGCTACAACAGATTCTACTCAAAAAACATCTGGTATCCTTGGTAAGGGTGTTATCGGTCAAAAACTGGTCGAACTTCAAGGTGGAGCCAACCACTATTATGTGAAACGTATTTCTGAAATCGTGGATACAAATGGTTCGACTGTAACGAAATTCTATGCCCTTGATCCATCTCAAGTAGGCAACTTTAGCGCAAGTGATGTAGGTACAGAAGACGTATCTAAATACACACTCCTCTACACTAGTAAAGTAAATAAAGCTGGTGAAGAGTGGAAAGCTGATGAGACTAAAGTTACAAGAGTAAACAGCAAAAATGGTGACTACTATATTGATGTTAACGAAACTGCTGGAAGCAAATCACTTGTCATTACTGGTTGGCAGTCTACAACAGAGAAAGTATACCTCGTACACGATGAAACCAAGGTTGCTGAAGGATTTGCAAAACCATTTACGGATGCACCAGATCCTTCATTGACACCATCTGGTAAGGGAAATAACGCTTGGAACTTGATTGCTGGACGTAATGCTGATATTGTTGCAAAATCTAAGGTAACTCAACCAGATGGAAGCATTACTTATACAGAGTTGAAAGGTTACTCTTCATTCTCAAACAACTACTCAATTCCTACTGCGATTAAACCATCAACTGATGTGAACTATTACTTTCAGAAAATGGGTGATTCTGAGTCTGCATCTCAATCACAATCATTCTCAAACTCTGCTTCAAACTCGCAATCCGAGTCAGAAGTAGTGTCTAAATCACAATCTTCATCAGAATCAGAAGTAGTGTCTAAGTCACAATCTGTATCACAATCAGAGGCTGTTTCTAAGTCACAATCAGTGTCACAATCTGAATCAGAAGTAACATCTAAGTCACAATCTGTATCAGAATCAGAAGTAGTGTCTAAGTCACAATCTGTATCACAATCAGAATCAGAAGTAGTGTCTAAATCACAATCTGTATCACAATCACAGGCTGTGTCTAAGTCACAATCAGAGTCTGAAGTAGTATCTAAATCACAGTCTGTATCACAATCAGCTTCTGCAAGTCAATCAGAATCTGTATCTGATACTACATCAGAATCGCAATCTCGTTCTGAATCTGCATCTGCATCATTGAGCCAATCAGAAGTTACATCAGCAAGTGTATCTGAATCACAATCAGAATCAGCTTCTACATCAGCTCAAGACTCAGCTTCAGCATCTGCATCTGAGTCATCATCAACATCTGCACAAGAATCAGCTTCAGCGTCAGCATCTGAATCAGCATCAACATCTGCATCAGAATCAGCAAGTGCGTCTGAATCTGCATCTGAGTCAGCATCAACATCTGCATCAGAATCAGCAAGTGCGTCTGAATCTGCATCTGCATCAGAATCAGCAAGTGCATCTGAGTCAGCTTCAGCATCTGCATCAGAATCAGCAAGCGCATCAGCTTCAGTATCTGCATCAGAATCAGCAAACACATCAGCTTCAGTATCTGCATCAGAATCAGCAAGTGCATCTGAGTCAGCATCTGCGTCAGAATCAGCAAGCGCATCTGAGTCAGCATCTACATCAGAATCAGCAAGTGCATCTGAGTCAGCGTCTGCATCAGAATCAGCAAGCACATCAGCTTCAGCATCTGCATCAGAATCAGCAAGCACATCAGCTTCAGTATCTGCGTCAGAATCAGCAAGCGCATCTGAGTCAGCATCTGCATCAGAATCAGTAAGTGCATCTGAGTCAGCATCTGCGTCAGAATCAACAAGTGCATCTGAGTCAGTTTCAACTTCAGAATCTATCTCAGTTTCACTTTCACTCTCTGAGTCAACTTCAATTGTTACAAATAACTCAGAATCTGAATCAACATCTTCTTCTGAGTCAGCATCTACATCTGAGTCAGCTTCATTGAGTGATTCAGAATCAGCAAGTGCATCTGAGTCAGCATCTGCATCAGAATCAGCAAGCACATCTGAGTCAGCGTCTGCATCAGAATCAGCAAGCACATCAGCTTCAGCATCTGCATCAGAATCAGCAAGCGCATCTGAGTCAGCATCTGCATCAGAATCAGCAAGTGCATCTGAGTCAGCATCTGCATCAGAATCAGCAAGCGCATCTGAGTCAGCGTCTGCATCTGAGTCAGCATCTGCATCAGAATCAGCAAGCTCTTCAGAATCAACTTCTGTATCTGAATCAGTATCAGCTTCTGAATCTTACTCAGCATCTGCTAGCCTTTCAGAATCTACATCAACTTCAACTTCAGTTTCAGAATCACTTTCAAGCTCAGAATCTACATCAGTTTCAATTTCTCAATCAATGTCTGAAAGTGAAACTCCTAAAGTTGGTGAAGTAATCATCACTTACATCCGTGAGAATGATGGTAAAGAAATCCAAAAACCACGTCAAGACACACCAAACTCACCATATGACACTCCATATAACACAACTGAGGAAGGTGAAAAACCTAACACAATCAAGACTCCAGATGGTAAGACATACAAGATCGTACCAAAAGGTGACTACCCAGTAGGTAAAGTTGACGGTGACGGACACCTTGAATCATCTGATCCAATTAAAGGTAAAGTTGATAAACCTAAATCAACAATCACTTACGTTTATAAAGAAGTGAAAGGTAATGTTTACGTTCACTATGTAGACACTGAAGGTAAGACAATCAAAGCATCTGTAACAGATGAAAAAGACCAACCAGTTGATAAAGACTACGATACAGTTGTAGATAACCGTCCAAAAGAAATCGAATTCGAAGGTAAGACATACGAATTGGTACCAGCAGGTAACTACAAAGTGGGTCAAGTCGACGAACAAGGTCACTGGACAGGTGATGACGCTACAACAGGTAAAGTTATCGAAGGCGATAAGAATGTAACTTACGTTTACCAACTTAAAGAACAACCAGTACAACCTAAGGGTAATGTATATGTTCACTACGTAGACACTGAAGGTAACACAATCAAAGCATCTGTAACAGATGAAAAAGATCAACCAGTAGGTAAAGACTACGATACAGTTGTAGATAACCGTCCAAAAGAAATCGAATTCGAAGGTAAGACATACGAATTGGTACCAGCAGGTAACTACAAAGTGGGTCAAGTCGACGAACAAGGTCACTGGACAGGTGATGACGCTACAACAGGTAAAGTTATCGAAGGCGATAAGAATGTAACTTACGTTTACCAACTTAAAGAACAACCAGTACAACCTAAGGGTAATGTATATGTTCACTACGTAGACACTGAAGGTAACACAATCAAAGCATCTGTAACAGATGAAAAAGATCAACCAGTAGGTAAAGACTACGATACAGTTGTAGATAACCGTCCAAAAGAAATCGAATTCGAAGGTAAGACATACGAATTGGTACCAGCAGGTAACTACAAAGTGGGTCAAGTCGACGAACAAGGTCACTGGACAGGTGATGACGCTACAACAGGTAAAGTTATCGAAGGTGACAAGAACGTAACTTACGTCTACAAACTTAAAGAAGATCCAACGAAACCTAAAGAAGGTGACGTAATCATCACTTACGTAGACGAAAAAGGTAAAGAAATCAAGAAACCTCGTCAAGACACACCAAACTCACCATATGATACTCCATATAACACAACTGAGGAAGGTGAAAAACCTAAGACAATCAAGACTCCAGACGGTAAGACATACAAGATCGTACCGAAAGGTGACTACCCAGTAGGTAAGGTTGATGGCGATGGACACCTTGAATCATCTGACCCAATTAAAGGTAAAGTTGATAAACCACGTTCAATCATCACTTACGTCTACAAAGAAGTGAAGGGTGACGTTTACGTTCACTATAAAGATACTGAAGGTAAGACAATCAAGACTTCAGTTGTTGATGAAAAAGATCAACCAGTCGATAAAGACTACGATACAGTAGTAGACAATCGTCCTAAGACTATCACAACAACTGATGGTAAAGTTTACGAATTGGTACCAGCAGGTAACTACACTGTAGGTAAAGTTGATGGACAAGGTCACCTTGAGTCATCAGACGCTACAACAGGTAAAGTTATCGAAGGACGTAAAGATGTTACTTACATCTACAAACTCAAAGAACAACCAGCACAACCTAAGGGTAATGTTTACGTTCACTATGTAGATGAAAATGGTAACACTATCAAACAATCTGTAACAGATGAATTTGGTCAACCAGTAGGTAAAGATTACGATACAGTAATTGATAACCGTCCTAAGACAATTGTTACTGCTGATGGTAAAGTTTACGAATTGGTACCACAAGGTAACTACCCAGTAGGTTCTGTAGATGGTGATGGTCACTTGACAACAACTGACCCAGTAACTGGTAAAGTTATCGAAGGTGATAAGAACGTAACTTACGTTTACAAACTTGTCGATACAACTCCAGAAAAACCAGTAACACCAACTCCAGGTAAACCTGAACAACCAACTCCAGGTAAACCAGTTGATCCAGCTCCTAAAGCTCCAGCTAAAGCTACTCCAGTTAAACCTGCACAAGAAATGGCACAATTGCCAAACACTGGTGAAGAGTCTAACGTAGCAGCTACAGCAGCTCTTGGATTGCTTGCAACTGCATCTGGATTGGCTCTTGCGGCAAAACGCAAAAAAACTGAGGAATAATATTCCTTCGACTTACCCCTAAAACTTATGAGTGACTAGTCCTAATAAAAACTAACTACTCTTAAGTAAGAATAAGCCGATTAGCTTCGTTCTAAAAAAGACACATTCCGATAAGGGATGTGTCTTTTTGTCGTGTTTGAAAATGAGAGAGGGTGTCTTAAATGTTAGTCTAAGTCTCATTTAGGCTTAGTATTAAAGAGTAAAGGCTTAGTTTAGTAAGCTAAAATCTTAGATGTGGAAGAAGTATACTTTGAATTTTAAGACAACTTTAAGTTTTGTTTTGCAAAATGTAAGATGGGTGAAAATGCTATGAAACAAGCATTTTCAATATTTATACAGCATAAAGCGTTTGCAATCGTTTTTGAGGGAAATAATAGTTTATATTAGAACTTACAAGAATTTTATGATAAAATTTATCGGTGAGTTTTAATACATAAAACAAGAATGGAGTAGATATGTTTTTTAGAAGGAACGAAGGGGAATATCGCGAAACTGATCGCGTGACTCGTTTTAAATTGATTAAATCAGGTAAGCAATGGCTTCGTGCTGCGACATCCAACTTTGGACTTTTCAAGGTTGTTAAAGGTGGGGCAGACGCACCATCAGTTTCAGCACAAAGTGTTGAGGAGAAAACACCAGTTCTCTCAGGACAAGCTCTACTTAAAGGGATTGCGGCGGCAGGTGCAGTGGCTGGAGGAGCAGTAGCGACTTACACTGCCCAAGCGGAAGAAACGACGACTCCGGCTTTGGAAAGTCAAGTAACTGCGAATCAAGATGTGGCGGTCAACTCTGAGTCAGTGGTATTGAGTGTAGCACCAGCTTCTGAAGCTTCAGCAGTAGCATCAACAAGTCAAGAGTCTACAAGCTCTTCAGTAGATGCTCAAGCAAGCACAGAAGCATCAGTTTCAGTATCACAATCTGTGTCTCAATCAATTTCTGCTGAATTGTCACAAGCTATCTCTGAATCTGCATCACTCAGCAAAGAGAAGTCAACTTCTGATAGCCAATCACAAACTGAAAGTACAAGTGGTTCAAACTCGGAATCAGCTTCTGATTCAGCAACTTCAGCAAGCTCAGTTGCTTCAGAAACTGCAAGCCAAGATGATGAAAAATCTGTTTTGGACCAAAACGTTTCAGAAGCAGAATTACTTGTTAATATTGCTAAAAACTACCAAGCAAAATTGACAGACACAGCTGCTAAGGCTGAAATTCAAACGGCTATTACAACCGTTCAAGAAGAAGTCACTAAGTCAACGACATTGATCGCGGTATCAGCAACAAACGCAGCTTACGCAGAACAGCGTAAGCGTCTTGGTAATGCTGTCGATAACATGATGACCAAGCTGACAAATGCTGGTTTCAATGGGAACTCTACAGTAAATGGCACTCCAGCCATTAGTTCGTATCTTAACCTTGCGACTGGTGAATCTAAGGGTTACACAGGAACTGGAACAGATTCAGTTTATAACGTCCCAATTTATTATACATTGAAAGTGACCAATGATGGTTCAAACCTGACTTTTGTCTATACTATCTCATATGATAATCCAGCAACGTCAACTGTTGAGAAACAAACAAAAGTAGGTACTAACCACACTTTATACAATACTGGAACATCCAAACATACAATGTTTACACTAGGTAAAGGTTTGGGCACTCCATCCAGTGTAACAAGTTATCTTACGGATTCTTCAGGAGCTAAATTTACTAATAATAATAGACTTGGAGACTCAACGACACCGATAACTACCAATGGAACTGGAAATTACACCTGGGGGAATGGTGCACAGATGACTGGTTACTTTGCAAAGCAAGGTTATGGTTTAACATCAACATGGACTGTTCCAATCACTGGTGACGATACATCCTTTACCTTCTCACCTTATGCAGGTGCTGATGATGACTCTACTTTTACCAACTATTTTAATAGCAAAATCGTAGAGTCTGAAGCAGATACAACGAGTGCATCTTTAAGTACATCTCAAAGCATCGTAGAAAGTACTTCAACAGTAGAGTCTCAATCTGTATCAACAAGTAAGGTAGAATCTGCATCAGTTTCAGCATCTGAGTCAGAGGTTGTCTCATCTTCTCTTTCTCAATCAGAGGAAGCATCAGCATCCCTTTCAGAGAGTGTTTCAGAAAGTCTTTTTGAAAGTGCCTCAACAAGTGCATCAGTGAGTGCATCACAGTTAGAGTCAAATTCAGTCTCTGCTTCAGAGAGTGCATCAACGTCAACATCTCAGTCTGAGTCGAACTCAATTTCAGCATCTGAAAGTGCATCAACATCAACATCACAGTTGGAGTCAAATTCAGTCTCAGCTTCAGAAAGTGCGTCAACATCAACATCACAGTCTGAATCGAACTCAACATCAGCATCTGAAAGTGCATCAACATCAATCTCTCAATCAATCTCAAATTACGAGTCAGCTTCAGAGAGTGAGTCAGTATCTGAATCGCAGTCAGTCTCAAACTCAGAGTCAGCCTCAGAGAGTGAATCAACATCAGCTTCACAATCCGAATCAAACTCAGTTTCTACTTTAGTGAGTGAATCGACGTCAGCGTCACAATCAGAATCAAATTCAGTTTCAACCTCAGAGAGTGAGTCAACGTCAGCGTCACAATCCGAATCAAACTCAGTTTCAACTTCAGAGAGTGAATCAACGTCAACATCACAATCCGAGTCAAACTCAGTTTCTACTTCAGAAAGTGAATCAACATCAGCTTCACAATCCGAATCAAACTCAGTTTCAACTTTAGTGAGTGAATCAACGTCAGCATCACAATCCGAGTCAAACTCAGTTTCTACTTCAGAAAGTGAGTCAACATCAACATCACAGTCTGAGTCGAACTCAGAGTCAGCTTCGGTAAGTGAGTCAACATCGGCATCGCAATCAGAATCGAATTCAATTTCGACTTCAGAGAGTGAGTCAACGTCAACATCACAATCCGAGTCAAACTCAGTTTCTACTTCAGAAAGTGAGTCGACATCAGCGTCACAATCTGAATCAAACTCAGTTTCTACTTCAGAAAGTGAATCAACATCAGCTTCACAATCAGAATCAAATTCAGTTTCAGCTTCAGAAAGTGAATCAACGTCAGCGTCACAATCCGAATCAAACTCAGTTTCAACTTCAGAAAGTGAATCAACATCAGCTTCACAATCAGAATCAAATTCAGTTTCAGCTTCAGAAAGTGAATCAACGTCGGCATCGCAATCCGAGTCAAACTCAGTTTCAACTTCAGAAAGTGAATCAATTTCAGAATCACAATCAGTGTCTAACTCAGAATCAGCGTCAGAGAGTGCGTCTGTATCTGAATCACAATCAGTGTCTAACTCAGAATCAGCCTCAGAAAGTGCATCAGTTTCAGAATCACAATCAGTGTCTAATTCCGAGTCAGCATCAGAGAGTGCATCAGTTTCAGAATCACAATCAGTGTCTAATTCCGAGTCAGCATCAGAGAGTGCATCAGTTTCAGAATCACAATCAGTGTCTAACTCAGAATCAGCGTCAGAGAGTGCGTCAGTTTCTGAATCACAATCAGTGTCTAATTCCGAGTCAGCATCAGAGAGTGCATCAGTTTCAGAATCACAATCAGTGTCTAATTCCGAGTCAGCATCAGAGAGTGCATCAGTTTCAGAATCACAATCAGTGTCTAACTCAGAATCAGCGTCAGAGAGTGCGTCAGTTTCTGAATCACAGTCTGTTTCAAACTCAGAGTCAGCCTCAGAAAGTGCGTCAGTTTCTGAATCACAGTCTGTTTCAAACTCAGAGTCAGCCTCAGAAAGTGCGTCAGTAAGTGAATCACAATCAGTGTCTAACTCCGAATCAGCGTCAGAGAGTGCGTCAGTTTCTGAATCACAGTCTGTCTCAAACTCAGAATCAGCCTCAGAAAGTGCATCAGTTTCTGAATCACAATCTGTTTCAAACTCAGAGTCAGCCTCAGAAAGTGCATCAGTTTCTGAATCACAATCTGTTTCAAACTCAGAGTCAGCCTCAGAAAGTGCGTCAGTTTCAGAATCACAGTCTGTTTCAAACTCAGAGTCAGCCTCAGAAAGTGCGTCAGTAAGTGAATCACAATCAGTGTCTAATTCAGAGTCAGCATCAGTAAGTGAATCAATCTCAGAATCACAATCAGTATCTAACTCAGAATCAGCGTCAGAAAGTGCGTCAGTAAGTGAATCACAATCCGAGTCAAACTCAGAATCAGCCTCAGAGAGTGCGTCAGTTTCTGAATCACAGTCTGTATCAAACTCAGAATCAGCCTCAGAAAGTGCATCAGTTTCTGAATCACAGTCTGTATCAAACTCAGAATCAGTGTCAGAGAGTGCATCAGTTTCAGAATCACAATCAGTGTCTAATTCAGAGTCAGCATCAGTAAGTGAGTCAGTTTCAGAATCACAATCAGTGTCTAACTCAGAATCAGCTTCAGAAAGTGCATCAGTTTCAGAATCACAGTCTGTCTCAAATTCCGAGTCAGCGTCAGTAAGTGCTTCAATTTCAGCTAGTGAGTCAGCATCATTGAGTGAATCTCGAAGTACAAGTGCGTCAGTTTCGGCTTCTGAATCAGAATCATTGAGTACATCAAGCTCTTTGAGTGCTTCTGTATTTGAAAGCCAGTCTCAAGCCTTCAGTGCTTCAATTTCTACAATCATTTCAACTGTTGAGTCTATTTCGAACTCGGCTTCAAGCTTCATTTCAACAAGTGAATCGCTTTCGACATCTAATTCAGCATCATTGAGTGAGTCGGCGTCATTGAGTGCATCTGTTTCAGGCTCACAATCAGTATCTAATTCTGAAAGTACATCTGTAAGTGCTTCAATCAGTGAATCACAATCAGTTTCAAATTCAGAGTCAGCATCAACAAGTGCCTCTATCTCAGAATTACAGTCTGTTTCAAACTCAGTCTCTGCGTCAGAATCAACAAGTGCATCTGAATCGGCATCTGCATCAGAATCAGCAAGTGCATCTGAGTCAGCTTCAGCATCTGCATCAGAATCAGCAAGCGCATCAGTTTCTGTATCAGAGTCAGAATCAGCAAGCGCATCAGTTTCTGTATCAGAGTCAGAATCAGCAAGCGCATCTGAGTCAGCATCTGCATCAGAATCAGCAAGCGCATCTGAGTCAGCATCTGCATCAGAATCAGTAAGTGCATCTGAGTCAGCTTCAGCATCTGCATCAGAATCAGCAAGTGCATCTGAGTCAGCTTCAGCATCTGCATCAGAATCAGCAAGCGCATCAGTTTCTGTATCAGAGTCAGAATCAGCAAGCGCATCAGTTTCAGTATCAGAGTCAGAATCAACAAGCACATCAGTTTCAGTATCAGAGTCAGAATCATCAAGCGTCTCTGCATCAGTCTCAGAGTCAGCGTCAGCAAGCACATCAGTTTCAGTATCAGAGTCAGAATCAGTAAGCGCCTCTGAATCTGCATCAGCATCTGCGTTAGCGTCAGCGAGCGCCTCTGAATCAGCAAGTGCATCAGAGTCAGCTTCAGCAAGTACATCCGCTTCAGTCTCTGCGTCAGAATCAACAAGCACATCAGTTTCTGTATCTGTGTCAGAATCAGTAAGCGTATCTGAATCTGCATCAGTCTCTGCGTCAGAATCAACAAGCACATCAGTTTCAGTATCAGAGTCAGAATCATCAAGCGTCTCTGCATCAGTCTCTGCGTCAGCGTCAGCAAGCACATCAGTTTCAGTATCAGAGTCAGAATCAGTAAGTGCATCTGAATCGGCATCTGCATCAGAATCATCAAGCGCATCTGAGTCAGCTTCAGCATCTGCATCAGAATCAGCAAGCACATCAGTTTCTGTATCTACGTCAGAATCAGTAAGCGCCTCTGAATCAGCTTCAGTGTCTGCCTCAGAATCAGCGAGCGCATCTGAGTCAGCATCTGCATCAGAATCAGCGTCAGCAAGCACATCAGTTTCTGTATCTGCATCAGAATCAGTAAGCGCATCTGAATCTGCTTCATCCTCTGCTTCAGCGTCAGCGAGCGCATCCGCTTCAGTCTCTACATCAGAATCAGCGAGCACATCAGTTTCTGTATCAGAGTCGGCGTCAGCAAGCACATCAGTTTCTGTCTCTGCGTCAGTCTCAGTAAGCACATCTGCATCAGAGTCAGCGTCAGCAAGTACATCCGCTTCAGTCTCTGTATCAGAATCAGTAAGCGTATCTGAATCAGCTTCAGTGTCTGCCTCAGCGAGCGCCTCTGAATCAGCAAGTACATCAGTTTCTGTATCAGAGTCAGCTTCTACATCAGCATTCTTGAGTGCCTCTGAAAGCACAAGTGCTTCAACATCATTGAGTACTTCAGCAAGTCTTTCAACCTCTGCCTCAACAAGCGCTTCAGTGTCTGCCTCATTGAGTGCCTCAGAATCAACTTCTGAAGTGAAAGATCCTAAGCACAAACGTGGTAGCCAAGCGCTTCCTAAGACTGGTGAGGAAAACTCATCATTGTCAATGGCATTTGGTGCTTTGGCAACTGCAACAGGTCTCGCCTTTCTTGCTAAACGTAAGAAAGATGAAGAAGAAAGTGAAGACTTCTAAGTCTTAGTAAGTTTAATCATTATCTTTTAGCAAGATAATCAAATATCCCCTATCGATTAGAGTGATTTCCTAATTGGTAGGGGATTTTTTTAGTCTGATATTCTAAAAATACAAATAGTTTTAATAAGTCTTAGGGTTAGCATTATTATCGTATTTTTAGGGAAATGAAAGAAAGGATTAATCGCTAGAAAGCAATCTTGAAATGAGATTTTTTGCTTAATTTTATGATAAAATTGAAAGGAGTGTTTTAATCAAAAATAAATGGAGTTTATATGTTTTTTAGAAGGAATGAAGGTCAATATCGTGAAACCGATCGTGTGACACGCTTTAAATTGGTTAAGTCAGGGAAGCACTGGCTTCGTGCGGCGACATCGAATTTTGGTCTTTTCAAGGTGCTTAGAGGAGGCGTGGATATACCGTCTGTTGCTGCCCATCAGGTAGAGGTGGATGCACCTGCTTTTTCAGGTCAGACACTGCTTAAGGGAGTGCTTGCAACGGGGGCCTTGTTAGGTGGTTCTGTTGTGACTCAAGTAGCTCATGCGAATGAAATGACTGATCAGCCGATTTTGGAAAGTGAAGCAGGAGCTAAGACTGATTTCTTGGCTACATCTGATTCCGTTGTTCTTGGAAATATGGAGTCTGTGTCCAGTGTTCAAGAGAGTCAAGTAAATAGTCAAGAGTCATCTGAAACTGCGTCAAGACAGACTTCGGAGGCTTCTTTGAGTGAGTCTTTATCACGCAGCCAATCGGTGTCTGCTTCTGAATTAGCTTCAAAATCGACATCCTTGTCATTGAGTGCCTCGCTTTCTGCTTCCTTGTCCGCTTCATTAGCTTCTAAGTCGGAATCAGTAAGTCAGACGGATTCTTCTTCACATAGTCTGTCAGAGAGCGCAGCTGAAAAATCATCAGAGCATAGTACAAGTACATCTGTTCAGTCAGTTAGCAAGAGTGATAGTAGTAGCGACACTAAAGTAGGAATGTCCCTTGTCAGCTCAGAGTCAACCTTGTTAAACGCTTCCTTGACATCTGAAGTGCAAACGAATCGCCAATTATCTGATACGGCGACTGGGCTGCTAGCTGCCTCGGTTGTGGCTGATGCTGAGCGTTTAGAACAAGAAAAGCGTCTCAAAGATTTAGCCTTAGACATTTATACCTATAAAGCTCAAGCTGTTGATTTGCCAAATACGGATATTGCTATTCTCAAGGGAGATAAAGCTTTGGATGCCATTCGTGTCAGTCTGGCTGATCGTGATAGTGATGTGGCTCCTACGATTAGTCAGGCTCGTCAGGCTAGAAATAGTCTTGCCAATGCGGTGCTTCGTGCGACATCTGGTCAGCGTGATCCTCGTAATGGTTCTCGCATTGATGCTAATAGCAACCTCCGTGCACCCCAGTATAATTTAGGTCTAGCTAACAATGCCTTGATTTCTGTTTATAACTCTGACTACATCAATCAGGCTTATAATGTTGTTGAAACCATTCCTACACGAAATAGTATTAAAAGCATTGGTTACGCTTCTGGTAGTAATCGTGTGAATGGGATCAACGTACCTCAGACCTCTGCATTGAAAAATAGTGCAGTCGCCTTTAATATTGTGGGGACTGTTGGGCAGACAGAGGTCGTAACGCCTGGGAAAATTTATAATGTTTCTTTTGTAGTGACTAATACGGCTAGGCAGTCAGTGACACGTACGCTTCGTATTCAGGTTTTGCCACAAAATGATGGCATTCGAAACCCGATTACGGCTGTGACAACGGGGACCTATGTTAATGACACAAGTAATCTCGCTCAAGCCGAAAAAGATAAGGTTTGGGAGGCCTTTAAGACTGCTAACCCAAATATTGCCACTTCAAAGGATTTTAAATCTTATTCGGTTTCATCATCTGGTGTGGTGACTATTACTTATAAAGATAACACCACAAATGATGTGACGGCTCCAGTGAAGCGACTTGCAGCACCAACGGTTGAAACGAGATTATTGGACAAGGCTTACACGCAGACACGTGTAACGGTGACAGGAGCTGAGCCAGGTTCTACAGTCGTTCTATACAATAATGACGACGAAGTAGGAACAGCAGTGGCAGATGCTTCGGGTCAAGCGATTGTGACGCCGACAGTTAAGTTACAAACAGGTGGTGTAACAGCCAAAGCTCGCATCATGTATGATGATTATGCGGTATACTCAGATGCCAGCAATTCCGTGGCTGTAACGGATGGGACGCGTCCTGAAGTGACGGCTAAGTTGACTGTCGATGGTGTGGAACCTAAGTCTACGCCTCTCGAAGGTGGTGGGAAAAACTATACCATCTATGCTGGCGATGATGCTGTTTTGACTTTCACGGCTACAGATGACAGTGGCAAGCTTAAAGAAATGAAAGTTGTTGCAAGAGCCGACTTGGATGACAATGCCTTGAACGGAAATTTCTTTGGTAGTAGCCAGTATGGAACAGGTAATATTGAACCGATTACGGGAGATATCACAGCAACGAGTGACAATCCTGCAACCATCACAGCGACCATTCATTTGAAAGATGATCTTTACCATTCCTTCCGAAACACATGGCAACGTAATGTTGCTGCTATCGACAATGCATCAAATATGAACCGTCCAAATGGCTTGGGTGAGATTCGTATTACTCAGGGACGCTTAGCAGATCGTACGCCGGGTGTGGCACCGACAAGCACTATTCAGGTGACCAGCCTGACTGCCTTAACAGATGCAGATAAAAGCAAGATTATTGCGGCTGTGTCGGCCTTGAATCCAGAGGTTGCCAACCGTATTAAGTCTTATACGGTTAATAGCGATGGAACGGTAACGATTACTTATAAAGATAGTACGACGAATGTTGTGACGGTGAAATTGTCGGATAGTGATCACAGCCAGTCAGTGTCGCAAAGTGCCAGTCAGTCTAAGCAGGAATCGATTTCTCAAAGTCGAAGTGAGTCTGCTAAGCAGTCTGCATCGACCAGCCTTTCATTGAGCACGGTTGCTTCAAAAAGTGTTTCAAGTTCCTTGAGTTTATCAGCTCAACAGAGTGTTTCAAGATCACAAAGCCAATCTGCTTCAACGAGTGCGTCTTTGAGTGTCGTGAAATCGGCGAGCGTTTCAAGTTCTTTGAGTGAATCCTTGAAGACCAGCGTCTCACAAAGTGAGTCAGCTTCAACGAGTGCATCTTTGAGTGCCGTGAAATCGGCGAGCATTTCAAGTTCCTTGAGTGAGTCTTTGAAGACTAGCGTTTCGCAAAGTCAATCAGCCTCAACAAGTACATCTTTGAGTGCCGTGAAATCGGAGAGTGTTTCAAGTTCCTTGAGTGAGTCCTTGAAGACTAGCGTTTCGCAAAGTCAATCAGCCTCAACAAGTGCTTTTTTGAGTGCCGTGAAATCGGCGAGCGTTTCAAGTTCTTTGAGTGAATCCTTGAAGACCAGCGTCTCACAAAGTGAGTCAGCTTCAACGAGTGCATCTTTGAGTGCCGTGAAATCGGCGAGCATTTCAAGTTCCTTGAGTGAGTCTTTGAAGACTAGCGTTTCGCAAAGTCAATCAGCCTCAACAAGTACATCTTTGAGTGCCGTGAAATCGGAGAGCGTTTCAAGTTCTTTGAGTGAATCCTTGAAGACCAGCGTTTCGCAAAGTCAATCAGCCTCAACAAGTACATCTTTGAGTGCCGTGAAATCGGAGAGCGTTTCAAGTTCCTTGAGTGAGTCCTTGAAGACCAGCGTTTCGCAAAGTCAATCCGCTTCAACGAGTGCTTCTTTGAGTGCTGTTAAGTCAGAGAGTATCTCAAGCTCCTTGAGTGAGTCTTTGAAGACTAGTGTCTCACAAAGTGAGTCAGCCTCAGAGAGTGCGTCTGTTTCAGAATCACAATCTGTATCAAATTCTGAATCCGCTTCAGAGAGTGCTTCAGTATCTGAGTCACAATCCGTTTCAAACTCAGAGTCCGCTTCAGAAAGTGCATCAGTAAGCGAATCACAATCATTGTCTAATTCCGAGTCTGCATCTGCAAGTGAGTCGATTTCAGAATCACAATCATTGTCTACTTCAGAATCCGCGTCTGTAAGCGAATCAATCTCTGAGTCGCAATCAGTGTCAAACTCAACTTCAGCCTCAGTAAGTGCTTCAATTTCAGAGTCACAGTCTGTTTCAACTTCCGAGTCATCGTCAGTAAGTGAATCAGTTTCAGCTTCACAGTCTGAATCGAACTCAGTTTCATCGTCAGTAAGTGAATCAATTTCAGAATCACAGTCTGTTTCAACTTCCGAGTCAGCTTCAACAAGTGAGTCAGTATCTGAATCGCAGTCAGTCTCAAACTCAGAGTCAGCCTCAGAGAGTGAATCAACATCAGCTTCACAATCAGAATCAAACTCAGTTTCTACTTTAGTGAGTGAATCAATTTCAGAATCACAATCGGTTTCAAACTCAGAGTCATCGTCAGAAAGTGCTTCAGTAAGCGAATCACAATCAGTTTCTAATTCTGGGTCAGCATCATTGAGTGCGTCAGTGTCTGAATCACAATCAGTGTCTAATTCAGAATCATCGTCAGTAAGTGAATCAATTTCAGCCTCACAATCTGCCTCAAATTCCGAGTCAGCCTCAGCAAGTGCATCAGTGTCTGAATCACAATCTGTCTCAAACTCAGAGTCCGCTTCAGAGAGTGCTTCAGTTTCAGAGTCACAGTCTGTCTCAAACTCAGAATCATCTTCAGAAAGTGCTTCAATCTCTGAATCACAATCTGTTTCTAATTCCGAGTCGGCCTCAGAGAGCGAGTCGACATCAGCGTCACAATCAGAGTCAAACTCAGAGTCAGCTTCAGAAAGTGCATCAACTTCGACATCACAATCAGTATCCAATTCTGAGTCAGCTTCAGAAAGTGCATCAACTTCGACATCACAATCAGTATCCAATTCTGAGTCATCCTCAGTAAGTGCGTCAGTATCAGAATCACAGTCAGTATCAACTTCCGAGTCAACTTCAGAGAGTGCATCTGTGTCAGAATCACAGTCTGTTTCAACTTCCGAGTCATCCTCAGTAAGTGCTTCAATTTCAGAGTCACAGTCTGTTTCAAATTCTGGGTCAGCATCATTGAGTGCGTCAGTGTCTGAATCACAATCAGAGTCTAATTCAGAATCATCGTCAGTAAGTGAATCAATTTCAGTCTCACAGTCTGTTTCCAACTCAGAGTCAGCATCAGAGAGCGAATCGATATCAGCGTCACAATCAGAGTCTAATTCAGAATCATCGTCAGTAAGTGAATCAATTTCAGTCTCACAGTCTGTTTCCAACTCAGAATCAGCCTCAGTAAGTGAATCAATTTCAGAATCACAATCTGTCTCAACTTCCGAATCCGCATCAGCAAGTGCATCAGTTTCAGAATCACAATCTGTTTCAAACTCAGAGTCAGCATCAGAGAGTGCTTCAGTTTCCGAGTCACAGTCTGTCTCAAACTCAGAATCATCTTCAGAAAGTGCTTCAGTTTCCGAGTCACAGTCTGTCTCAAACTCAGAATCATCTTCAGAAAGTGCTTCAATCTCTGAATCACAATCTGTCTCAACTTCCGAGTCAGCCTCAGAGAGCGAGTCGACATCTGCGTCACAATCAGAGTCTAACTCAGTTTCAGCGTCATTAAGTGAATCTATCTCAGAATCACAGTCTGTCTCAAACTCAGAATCAGTCTCAATAAGTGAATCAATTTCAGAGTCACAATCTGTATCAAATTCCGAATCCACTTCGGAAAGTGCGTCAGTTTCTGAATCACAGTCTGTCTCAACTTCCGAATCCGCTTCAGAGAGTGCATCAGTGTTTGAGTCGCAATCAGTATCAAACTCAGAGTCAGTATCAGAGAGTGAATCAGTAAGCGAATCGCAATCAATTTCAAACTCAGCATCAGCGTCAGTAAGTGCGTCAATTTCAGAATCACAGTCTGCTTCAACTTCAGAGTCAGCGTCTGTAAGTGCTTCAATCTCAGAATCACAATCTGTCTCAACTTCCGAATCCGCATCAGCAAGTGCGTCAATTTCAGAGTCGCAGTCTGTCTCTAATTCAGAATCCGCATCAGCAAGTGCATCAGTAAGCGAATCACAATCAGTATCTAATTCAGAGTCAGCATCAACAAGTGAGTCAAATTCAGAGTCACAGTCAGTTTCAAATTCAGAATCTGACTCTGTAAGTGCTTCAGTTTCAGCTAGTGAGTCAGCCTCATTGAGTGAATCACAAAGTACAAGCGCATCAGTGTCGGCTTCTGAATCAGTATCATTGAGTACATCAAGCTCATTGAGTGCATCTGTTTTTGAAAGTCAGTCTCAAGCTTTCAGTGCTTCGATTTCTGCAATTATTTCAACTGTAGAATCTATATCGAACTCGGCTTCTCGTTTCATTTCAACAAGTGAATCGATTTCAACATCGAACTCAGCATCATTGAGTGACTCAGCATCGTTGAGCGCTTCAGTTTCAGACTCACAATCAGTGTCTAACTCCGAGTCAGCATCAGAAAGTGCATCAATCAGTGAATCACAGTCTGTTTCAAACTCAGTATCAGCTTCAGTAAGTGCTTCGATTTCAACAAGTGAGTCTGTATCATTGAGTGAGTCGCAAAGTGCAAGTGCATCAGCGTCCGAGTCAGCATCTGCAAGCGTTTCAGCTTCTGAATCAACCTCAGCAAGTGTTTCTGCATCCGAATCAACTTCAGTGAGTGTGTCAGTATCCGAGTCAACCTCGGCTAGTATTTCTGCATCAGAATCAGAATCATCAAGTTTGTCTGCATCCGAGTCGGCATCGGCTAGTGTTTCAGCTTCTGAATCAACCTCATCAAGTGTGTCAGTATCTGAGTCAACTTCATCGAGTGTTTCAGTGCCTGAGTCAGCATCGGCTAGCGTTTCTGCATCAGAAAGTGCTTCAATTTCAGCAAGTGAGTCTGCATCATTGAGTGAATCTCGAAGTACAAGTGCATCGGTGTCGGCGTCTGAATCAGTATCATTGAGTACGTCAAGCTCTTTGAGTGCTTCTGTATTTGAAAGTCAGTCTCAAGCCTTCAGTGCTTCAATTTCTGCAATTATTTCAACTGTTGAGTCTATTTCGAACTCGGCTTCAAGCTTCATTTCAGCTAGTGAATCGCTTTCGACATCTAATTCAGCATCGTTGAGTGAGTCGGCGTCATTGGGTGCATCTGTTTCAGGGTCACAATCAGTCTCTAATTCAGTGTCTGCATCAACAAGTGCTTCTGTCTCAGCATCACAGTCTATTTCAAACTCAGTTTCAGCCTATGTATCAGAATCACAATCCGAATCAAATTCAGTTTCTACTTCAGAGAGTGAATCAACGTCAACATCACAATCTGAGTCAAACTCAGAATCAGCATCATTAAGTGCTTCAGTTTCAACAAGTGAGTCTGTATCGTTGAGTGAGTCGCAAAGCGAAAGTGCATCATCCTCAGCAAGCACATCAGCTTCAGTCTCAGCGTCAGAATTAGCGAGCGCATCCGATTCAGTATCTACGTCAGCCTCAGTAAGTACTTCGATTTCAACAAGTGAGTCTTTATCGTTGAGCGAATTACAAAGTGCAAGTGTATCTGTCTCAGCATCAGCCAGCACGTCTGAGTCAGTCTCAACAAGTGCCTCTGTCTCAGAATCTGTAAGCGCATCAGAATCCGCTTCAGTGTCTGCCTCAGAATCAGCGAGCGCCTCAGCTTCAGTCTCAACAAGTGCCTCTGTTTCAGAATCCGCTTCTACATCAGCATTCTTGAGTGTCTCTGAAAGCACAAGTGCTTCAACAAGTATTTCAACATCATTGAGTACTTCAGCAAGTCTTTCAACCTCTGCCTCAACAAGTGCCTCAGAATCAACTTCTGAAGTGAAAGATCTTAAGCACGAACGTGGAAGCCAAGCGCTTCCTAAGACTGGTGAGGAAAACTCATCATTGTCAATGGCATTTGGTGCCTTGGCAACTGCAACTGGTCTTGGATTTCTTGCCAAACGTAAGAAAAATGAAGAATAGGACGAAGATTATTTGTATTTCAGAATTGTAATAGTCTTTGCAATGCTCAGATAAGCACAGAAAAACACCTTCATGTTAGCTAACCATTCTAGCTAGGAGGTGTTTTTTGATTTGGAGATGTTGTGATAGTTTCAAAATGGAACAAACCTTTTGAAATACAAATGACTACATAAAAATAAGAGACCACTTAAACATGGTCTCTTATTTGTTGTCTTGCTCATTATCTTGTTTAAACATCACAGTTCCGATCGTTACTAGAATGGTTAAGAGAATCGGTATGACTCGAAAAACTCCCCAGTCAGGGTCGCTAGCCAAAAGGATAGAGACTATATAAAAACCGATACTTGTGGTTAAGAAATTTTTATTACCTTTTTTACGCCCTATACCTGTTAAGATGGTTGCAATTATATAACAAATAAAGCTAGGTGCTAGGAAAATAATCACAAGAATTCCCCAAGGATTAACGAAAAATAAGGCAAAATAAACTATAGCTAAATAAAAGGCGACTGCAAGGATAATAGAAGCAACCCTGTTGTCTGGAGAATTATTCTTAATGAGGTCTGGCCTAGTGACCTCTTGACCAGTCTTAGCCTTATCTTGGTTTGTGTTGAAGTTTGTATGTTGTACTGACATCTTTCTCACCTACCTCTCTATTTGTGTCTAAATAGGTTAATTCTTTCACCTTTATTATACTCCTTTTTTCCTTAGTTTCAGCAAGATCGATAGGCTTTTGAGCCATTTTTATGTGATGGCTTGTTGCTCGTGTTCTGCTTTCTTACTGGCACTATAGGTCCCAATTTAAAGCCCTTACACCTCAGTAAGTAATGAATGGCTTAGATAGTTAGAATTTAGATTCTGTATGAGAAGATAGTCTAAAAAAGACCCTATCCTGACAAATCTGATGGTTTGATAATGACGGTATTTTTTGTCGCTTTGAAAGGAGAGTCTTAAGGATTTTGTGAATTTTCATTAGACTCTCTTGAGATAGTATTAAAAGAAATACCTTATCAATAATCATTCTAAATAGCGATAGAGTATCATTTGTATTGATTTAAAAAAATAAAATAAGCTATTTTTTATTTCGAAACACTCACTTTAAACTCATTTAATTAAAACAATAAAATGTTTTTTCTAAAAATTATGAAAATTTATCGAATCTTATTGAAAAAAAACTTTCAATGATTTAGAATGAAGCTATAAATGGGAAAAAGGAGTCTTTTTATTATGGACAAAAAAGTACATTATAAAATGCACAAAGTCAAGAAACAATGGGTAACCATTGCAGTTACAGGGATGTCACTCGGTGCAGTCTCAGCGGTTTCATTAGGGACTAACGACGGTGTCGTTCAGGCCGACGAACACACGGATGCTACTGTAGCCATCCCCGATATTACTGTTGATACGGGTACTGTATCTAACGATACAACGGCTGCTCAGGATCCAACTACAGCAGTTGCAACGACAAACAATGCCGCAACTGATCAAGCAGCTCCAACAGCAACTTTCGATTTGACAACTGATACAACAACTACAGTTGCAGCGAATGCTGTTGATACGGCAGCGACAGTCGGTACTGATCGTGCAGCAACTACAACAGATACAACAGCAACCAACGATACAGCTGTTGACACAACAAATAACAATACTACAACTGACACAACAACAGTTACAGACCATGCAGCGACACGTGAACGTCGTGCGACTGGTGCCCGCCGTGGTCCTACAGGAGGCCGTCGTGCCACACCAGTTGCTGGTAATAATAACAATGCTAACAATACGGTCACAGTAGTAAATAACGACCTTCCAGCAACTAACAATGTTGTAACTGATGGCCCAAGCCACATCAAAACAATTGATGGAAAACAATACTATGTTGAAGATGACGGTACTATTCGTAAGAACTATGTCCTTGAACGTAACGGTGGAAGCCAATACTTCAACGCTGAGACCGGTGAATTGTCTAACCAAAAAGATTACCGTTTCGACAAGAACGGTGGAACAGGTTCATCAGCCGACAGCACAAACACAAACGTTACTGTAAATGGCGATAAAAATGCCTTTTATGGTACAACTAATAAAGATATCGAACTTGTTGACGGTTACTTCACTGCCAACACATGGTACCGTCCAAAAGAAATCTTGAAAGACGGTAAAGAGTGGACTGCCTCAACTGAAAATGACAAACGTCCATTGCTTACGGTTTGGTGGCCAAGCAAGGCTGTCCAAGCGAGCTACCTTAACTACATGAAGGAGCAAGGTCTTGGTACGAATCAAACCTACACATCATACAGTTCACAAACTCAAATGGACCAAGCAGCGCTTGAAGTTCAAAAGCGTATTGAGGAACGTATTGCACGTGAAGGCAACACTGACTGGTTGCGTACAACTATCAAAAATTTCGTGAAGACTCAACCTGGTTGGAATTCAACTTCTGAAAACCTTGATAACAGTGACCACTTGCAAGGTGGTGCCCTTCTTTATAACAACGATAGTCGTACAAGCCAGGCTAACTCAGACTACCGTCTCTTGAACCGCACACCAACTAGCCAAACAGGTAAACGCAATCCTAAGTATACCAAGGATACAAGCAACGGTGGTTTCGAGTTCTTGTTGGCTAATGATATCGATAACTCAAATCCTGCGGTTCAAGCTGAGCAGTTGAACTGGCTCCACTACATCATGAACATCGGTACTATCACTGGTGGTTCTGAAGATGAAAACTTCGATGGTGTTCGTGTCGATGCCGTGGATAATGTCAATGCCGACCTTCTCCAAATTGCTTCAGATTACTTCAAAGCTAAATATGGTGCTGATCAAAGTCAAGATCAAGCCATTAAACACATGTCTATCTTGGAAGCATGGTCTCACAATGACCCATACTACAATGAAGACACTAAAGGTGCTCAATTGCCAATGGATGACCCTATGCACTTGGCATTGGTATATTCACTCTTGCGTCCAATCGGTAACCGTTCAGGAGTTGAACCACTCATTTCAAATAGTATGAATGACCGTTCTGAAAGTGGTAAAAACTCTAAACGTATGGCTAACTACGCCTTTGTGCGTGCTCACGACTCTGAGGTACAATCAATCATTGGTCAAATCATCAAAAATGAAATCAACCCTCAATCAACAGGGAATACCTTCACTCTTGATGAAATGAAGAAAGCCTTTGAAATCTACAACAGAGACATGCGTAGTGCTAACAAGCAGTACACACAATATAATATCCCATCAGCATATGCCTTGATGCTTACGCATAAGGACACTGTGCCACGTGTTTACTATGGAGACATGTACACAGATGATGGTCAATATATGGCTCAAAAATCACCATATTACGATGCTATTGAAACCCTCTTGAAAGGCCGTATCCGCTATGCAGCTGGTGGTCAAGATATGAAGGTTAACTACATCGGTTATGGTAATACTAATGGTTGGGATGCTGCAGGTGTCTTGACATCTGTACGTTACGGTACAGGGGCTAATAGTGCTTCTGATACTGGTACAGCAGAAACACGAAACCAAGGTATGGCAGTTATCGTTTCAAACCAACCTGCCCTTCGTTTAACAAGCAACTTGACTATTAACATGGGTGCGGCTCACCGTAACCAAGCTTATCGCCCATTGCTTTTGACAACAAAGGATGGTGTGGCTACTTACTTGAATGACGGCGATGCTAACGGTATTGTTAAATACACTGATGGTAACGGTAATTTGACATTCAATGCAAGCGAAATCCGTGGTATCCGTAACCCTCAAGTTGATGGTTACCTTGCCGTTTGGGTACCAGTAGGTGCTTCTGAAACTCAAGACGTGCGTGTAGCACCAAGTAAAGAAAAGAACAGCAGTGGTTTGGTTTACGAATCAAATGCTTCCCTTGATTCACAAGTTATCTACGAAGGTTTCTCTAACTTCCAAGACTTCGTCCAAGATTCATCACAATACACTAATAAGAAGATTGCTGAAAATGCAAATCTCTTCAAATCATGGGGTATCACATCATTCGAATTTGCACCACAGTACGTTTCAAGTGATGACGGTAGCTTCCTTGACTCAGTCATCCAAAATGGTTATGCCTTTACAGACCGTTATGATATTGGTATGAGTAAGGACAACAAGTACGGTTCATTGGCTGACTTGAAAGCAGCTCTTAAATCGCTCCACGCTGTAGGTATCTCAGCGATTGCTGACTGGGTTCCAGACCAAATCTACAACCTTCCGGGTGATGAAGTGGTCACTGCAACTCGTGTTAATAACTATGGTGAAACTAAAGACGGCGCAATCATCAATCATAGCCTCTATGCTGCTAAGACACGTACTTTTGGTAACGACTACCAAGGTAAATATGGCGGTGCCTTCCTTGATGAATTGAAACGTCTTTACCCACAAATCTTTGACCGTGTTCAAATCTCTACTGGTAAACGTATGACTACTGACGAGAAGATTACACAATGGTCTGCGAAGTACATGAATGGTACTAACATTCTTGACCGTGGCTCAGAGTACGTACTTAAGAATGGTCTCAACGGTTACTACGGTACAAATGGTGGTAAAGTTAGCCTTCCAAAAGTAGTCGGAAGCAACCAATCAACTAACAACGACAACCAAAACGGTGATGGTAGTGGTAAGTTCGAGAAGAGCTGGGGCAGTGTTTACTATCGTTATAACGATGGCAAACGTGCTAAGAATACCTTCATCAAAGATAACGACGGCAATGTTTACTACTTTGATAACTCAGGTCGCATGGCAATCGGTGAAAAGACTATCGATGGTAAACAATACTTCTTCCTCGCTAATGGGGTGCAGTTGCGTGATGGTTACCGTCAAAACCGCAGAGGTCAAGTCTTCTACTATGACCAAAACGGTGTCTTGAATGCAAACGGCAAACAAGATCCAAAACCAGACAACAATAATAATGCATCAGGACGTAACCAATTCGTTCAAATTGGTAATAACGTTTGGGCTTACTATGATGGTAATGGTAAACGTGTAACAGGTCACCAAAACATTAATGGTCAAGAACTCTTCTTCGACAACAATGGTGTCCAAGTTAAAGGTCGTACCGTTAATGAGAACGGCACTATCCGTTACTATGATGCTAACTCAGGAGAAATGGCTCGCAACCGTTTTGCTGAAATTGAACCGGGTGTTTGGGCTTATTTCAATAATGATGGAGCAGCCGTAAAAGGTTCACAAAACATCAATGGTCAAAACCTCTACTTTGATCAAAATGGCCGTCAGGTCAAAGGTGCTTTGGCAAACGTAAATGGTAACCTTCGTTACTATGATGTAAACTCAGGTGAGCTCTACCGCAATCAATTCCACGAAATTGATGGTAGCTGGTATTACTTCGATGGTAATGGTAATGCTGTCAAAGGCATGGTTAATATCAATGGTCAAAATCTCCTCTTTGATAAAAATGGTAAACAAATCAAAGGTCATTTGGTTCGCGTAAACGGTGTTGTTCGTTACTTTGATCCAAATTCAGGTGAAATGGCAGTTAACCGTTGGGTTGAAGTAAGTCCAGGATTGTGGGTTTACTTTGATGGTGAAGGCCGAGGTCAAATCTAATCGTTTCCAAACTGTATGAACCGAGACAACAGTCTCGGTTTTTATGGCGTAACTGGGTTTCCGTAAAGACTTAGATGTGGACTGTGAATAGTCAATTTAACCCGTTCCTTGAGTTAGTTGTGAAAATACCTCTGACTATTTGGTGCCCAGGATGACATCAAAATAGCCTAATCCAAGTAACTATTATTAATACATAATTTAATACGAGAAAACTTTGAATATAGGGATTTTCATTAAATGGTTCCAATCTATTGACGAAGCGTCAAAGTCAATCTATACTAGGAGTAATGACAGTTATTTATTGGTATTCCATAGTCGGGGACTAGGCACGGACCTTGTCTGTGTCATTCTCTTAGGTTGTTCCCTTACAACTAAGGTAAGGCTCTAGTAGCCTTCCAAAGATGAGAAGTAGTTGTAATCGTTTTAAGTGTATTTCTTGTAAGAGTGTCTCTAGTGAGAGAAAACACCATTAAAGACCTATCATTTAAGCTATAGAGGGAATCTCATTTTGATGCCACTTTCGTAAACTACTTGATAGATATTGCACATTAAAACACTATTTTTTCACTTAGGGGTTAAAATGATTAAAGTTCTTACACCTTACTTGTAAAAATTCGATTCTCGTATTATAGTATATATAAGAGATATCAAAAATTTTAATCTTTGATAAGAACTTGTTAGCTTCTCTGAGGGAAAATGAAATCTTAATAGAAAAGATTTCCATGAGAACTTAGCAAGTAAAGGATTTTATTTCTCATAAAAAGAAGAAAGGGGGAGTATTTTTGAGAGCCTATAGGGAAGATGCGACTGAAGCAGCAGCAAGAACTGCCGAAGAGCATATTGCACATAAATCAGCGCACTCTGATTTAGTTGATACTATAGATCTTTCTAAATTATTGACTAACCCAAAAAGTCGCTCTGACCACGGTGCCCCCTCTCCATTAGATTTTGCCAGAGCTGACGAAGTTCTCTTTGATAATCATGCTCAATCGGAAACCGTGAGGATTCCATCTAAGCAAGAGATTATTTTTCAAGGAGCGGATTCGCAAACTCCAGATCCTGAAGTCATGGAAAACCATGTCTTCACAGGGACTAGGGATAGGAAGACTGGTTTAATCGAATGGGACAAGGACAGTTATACCTATCCTAAGATATCGGTACCAGTTGTCCAGGGCTATTTCGCTGACCAAAAGGAAGCGGGTTTTAACGTTGTCACGCCCTATGTGCCAACGGTAACGGAACATGTGACCTATAGGAAATTGGGACGCATTATCCCTGTGACAGAAGATGGGGAATATATTCCAGGTGCTTTGACTAAGCAGTATAACAATAACAAAAAAGATCCACGAAAGGCGGGTGAGACAGCAACACCAGCTGTTCAAGATTATATGACAGATATTAAAAGTGTAGTACCGAACAAACCAGGAGCGGACACTCCGGTTGTGTATCGTAAAATTTTCAAGAAAGCCAGCATCACTTATATTGATGAAACTACCGGTGCTTACTTGGTTAGTGACCAGTTGACCGGTGAATTGGGTGAAGCGATTGAATACGGGACAGCAACACGTATCAAGACTTTCAAGAACATGGGATATGACTTGATTCAGGACGAATTCCCTAAAGATGCCATTTTTGATGATAAAGATATTGATGATCAAGAGTGGTTCGTCCTCTTGCAACACGATGTTGCCAAGGTGGGACCTGAAAATGAGCAAGTCCCAGATACTCCAATCAATCCTAATAATCCAGATGGACCTAAATGGCCATCTAAGTATGCTTACGAAAAAGAAGTAAGCTTCACAGTCTTTTACAGAAGTACAGATGGCAATGCTGATTTGCCAGATGCTGATGTGCAAAAGGCTTATTGGGTGCGTACTCTTACCTTCGACAAGGTTACAGGTGAGCTTGTTGATGAGACAGAGTGGTCTCCAAACAAAACCAAGTATTATGATATTTATGCACCAGTTGTTTTAGGCTATTTTGCGGATAGAGTAGAAGTTAAGGGTAGAGATGTTACTGAGGATAATATAGAAGAAACCGTTACCTATGTTCCACTTGGTAAGATCATTCCTATTGATGCGAATGGACGCTTGATTCCAAACGTGCCTACGCCAACCTTCAACAACGATGCTAATAACCCAACCAAGGTTAGTGAGACTCTTGTTCCTCACATTCCGGGTTACCGTCCAATGCAACAAAGTGTCATGCCTGAGAGCTTGACAGACGATATTCTTGTTGAGTACGCTCCAATCCTTGAAGATGTAACGCAACCAACCTTGCAAACTGTCTTCTTCAAAGGTGCTGGCGAAGCAACACCGTCTGTTAATATTCAGTCTGACTTCAGCTTCACTGGTAAGTACAACCAAGCAGAAGATACTTACACTTGGGATCAAGACAGCTATACTTTCGCTAAGGTCAATGTTCCAGTTATCGAAGGTTACTTTGCGGACAAGGCAGTTGCTGGTATGCAGGTTGTTACACCTGATAAACCAGAAGCAACAGATAGTGTTGCCTATAAAGAGCTTGGTAAGATTATCCCTGTTGATACCTTTGGTAATCCAATCGCGGATGCAGAGCCAGTTCATTATGCTAATGATCCTCAAGATGCTACGCAAGTTATTGAGACACCAGCACCACAAGTTGCTGGCTACCAAGCTGAAAGTGAATTGGTATTGCCAATTGACCTCAGCATGGACCAAACCTTGGTTTACGAGCCAATCTTGGATGATATCACGCAAGATACGAAACAAACGGTTACCTTCCAAGGTGCAGGCTACAAAGATCCAGTTATCAACATTCAAGATAGCTTCAGCTTCCACGGTAAATTTAACCAAGTGGAACAAACAAGCACTTGGGATCAAGACAGCTTCACTTATGATGTCGTAGAAGTTCCAGTTGTAGATGGCTTCTATGCGGATAAACGTCAAGCTGGTGGTCTTGAAGTTCGCCCAGACCTTCCAGAAGTGGAAGATACAGTAACTTATACAGAACTTGGTAAGATTATTCCAGTAGATGATTATGGTACACCAATCGAAAATGCACCTACTCCAAGCTACAACAACGATCCTGAAGATCCAACCATGGCTATGGAAACAGTCGTTCCAGATGTTCTTGGTTACATTTCTGAAAAGGCCTTTATTACTCCAGAACACCCAGGTCAAGATACCAACGTGGTTTATGCTAAGGATGAGCAAAAAGCTATTATCCTTTACATGAATGAGCTTGATAAGTCAGAATTGACTCGTGATGTTGTTGTCGGAAGCTCAGGTGAGAAGATTGACTACTCTACTGATGAACAAATCGCAAACTTGCTCAAACAAGGTTATGAACTTGTCAACGATGGTTATGCAGAAGCCTTTGACCACACTTACAACGGTGATTCTGACTTTGATCAAGTCTTCGAAGTGGTTCTTCGTGAACGTTTGGTTCTTATCGACCCAGATATGCCAGCACCAGTTGCAGGTGAAGTCGTAGATCCAAATGATGTGAATAGCCCAGTTTGGCCAAATAGCGTAGAAATGCTTGAAAACCGTGCCGATGTGACACGTACCATCCAGTATGTCTTCGAAGAAGGTGGCTTGGCTAGCGACGACTACGTTGAAGTTCTTGATTTCAAACGTTTGGCTAATGTAAACCTTGTGACAGGTGCTATCAATTATGAAGCATGGTCAAGTACTCAAGCTGGCTTCTCAGCTGTTCCTTCACCAGAGGTTGTCGGATTTACACCAGACCGTATAGAAGTCGCTGAAATGACAGATGTTTCTGTGGAAACTCCTGAAATCATGGAAGTGGTTACTTACCTCAAGGATGCTCAGAAAGCTACAGTCACTTATGTTGACGGTACAACTCGTAAGAAACTTGAAGTGGTTGACTTGCTTGGTAAATCAGGCGAAGTGATTGAATACTCAACAATCGAACGTATCAAGTACTATAGCGACCGTGGTTATACTCTTCTTGCTGATGGCTTCACAAACGGCGTTATCTTTGATGGCGATTCTCATGTTGACCAAAACTTCATGGTTACCCTTCGTCATGGTACCGTTCAAGTAGGTCCAGATAACATCCAAGAAGCTGGTACACCAATCAACCCAGCAAATCCAGATGGTGCCAAATGGCCAGAACGCGAAAGCTACATCAAAGACGTAACCTTCACAGTTCTCTACACATCTAGCGATGGACAAGCAGAACTTCCTGCCAATAACATCCAAACTGCTCAATGGACACGTAGCTTGACTATTGATAAGGTTACAGGTGAAGAGCTTGGTTCAAGCTACTGGACTTCAAATAAAGGTCAGTTTGAAACAGTCATCACTCCTGAAGTAGAAGGTTACAGTGCTGATAAGGACAAGGTTGAAGGTAAGACAGTAGGTCAACGTAACCTTGAAGAAACCGTTGTTTATATCCCGCTTACAGGCGATATTAACGGTAAACCTAAGGAAGACAAGGCAGACGATATCGTTGTTGAAGAAATCCAAGACCTAGAAGTTCTCGACCAAGTCGAAGAGCAAGTGGAAGCTCATGATGGACCAGTCACTTATGGACCAGGCGATGACTTTGAAGCACCTGTTTCAAGTCAAGCTGAGGGTAAAGGCTCTAAACACAAGATGCCAATTAATCTCTCAAATGAGGAAGAAGCAAGCAAAGGTAAGATTGAAGAAACCATCAATATCGCAGGCTTCACCGTATCGGTAACAGGTCTAGGACTTGGCCGCAACGGACGTAAAAAGAAAAATAAAAAAGATCACAAAGATCAAAAGGACAAATAATATAAAGCCCTGAATGACTCAGGCATGCCCAGACAGAAAGAAAATCTCAAGTTGCTTAGTGCACTTGGGATTTTTTTGTGGATTGTTTCTTATCTAAAATAAGATGTTTAAAGACTATCTCAGAACATTTTTTTATTAAAAATATGTAAAACTATTAACTCTGATTTTTTTCCGAAAAGATATTGATAAACTACAATTATAGTGAAAGGTACCTTCACTATAACAAGATATTCTCCAGATTGGGTTTCAGATTTTAAAACTTCCCCTTATAATGCATATGCATGGGTGGAGTTTGATAATAAGCCTATTGGTGAAAGCATTAATTTATGAAATTTCAAAAGGTTCTATTCGTCAAAGGAAAACAAAATGATTAATATTACTAATTTAAATAAAACATACGATGACAAAGTTGTATTATCAAATATAACTTTTCAAGCTAATAAAGGTGAAATTACTGGTTTGATCGGACCTAATGGTTCTGGGAAATCAACCCTAATAAAAATACTATTAGGGTTGGAGTCAGCTGATAGTGGAAAGGCAACTATTTTAGGAACAACATATAGTGAGTTAGGAGCTGAGCCAATCTCAATAGTAGGAACTTTTTTAGATAGTTATCAACCTTATCCAAGTAGAACTGGTTATGAGCAATTAAGATGGATTGCACTTTCTTGTGGACTAAGTAAGCAACGTTGTACTGAATGTTTAGAAATTGTTGGATTAAAAGATGTTGGTAAGAAGAAAATCAAAGATTATTCTTTAGGAATGAAGCAAAGATTAGGCTTGGCAACAGCAATACTTGCAGACCCAGATATTTTGATTTTAGACGAACCTATTAATGGGTTGGACCCAGAGGGAATCCGTTGGTTAAGAGAGTTTCTCAAAGACTTTGTGAAACAAGGAAAAACAGTACTATTAACTAGCCATTATATGAGCGAACTTGAATTAACCGTAGATAGAGTTGTAGGTATTTCAAATGGTCATGTTGTTCTAAATGACAAACGTGAGCAAGTATTGAAGCAATATGATAGTTTTGAAAACGCCTATTTTAGCTCTGTACATGAGAGGAGTAGTATAAAATGTTAAGTCAAGTTATAAAGGGGTATTTATATAAATATAGCCATCTAACTTTATTTAAAATGGGATTTTTTATCTTAGTTGTAGTTAGTTTGTTTTTTACCTATCAAAATATTCAAGTCATTAATGCACTACACACTGGTGCTGCCAACTCAGTAAATATTGATCAAAATGTAATTGAGACTCCTTATAGAACGGTGAGAGATGCTATTTTATCATCTCCTTATCAAGCAACCGTGTTATTTTTGCCTATATTGTCAGCATTAATTCTAGCAACTGATTATCAATTTGGTGAGGATGAGTTTTCATCACTAATTTGTGCTAACTGGAAAATAAGGTTGTTTTCACAGATATTTAGTATAATTGTTATTTCAATAATGACGACCTTTACGTTGTTTTTATTAAATGCATTACTTCTAAAATTCATGTTAGTTAGTAAGTTACAAAGTATTCTGTCTATAGGTTTAATGCTTGATGTTATCACTAGACTAGGAGCTTTTACAATTACACTTAATTTACTCTCTCTATTACTTGTAAAAATAACAAAAAGATCAATTCCTTCTTTGATTGTGATAGTTTTATTGTTAGTTTTTTCTTTATCAGGCATACTTAAGGCAATTTCTCCTATTTTAGATAATTTATTACCTTTAATTGGAGCTAAGTCTTTTGCTTTTGGTAGGGTCGAAGCCGGTCAGACAACTCAATTATATGGAGCGATTCTTCTATTATTTGAAACTTTCCTTACTACGATTTGTTTATTTTATTTAGAAAAAATAAAATGGGGGAAGAAGAATGAAAAGCCAATTGCATAGCTTATTATATAAAAAATATAGTTTATTACCTATACAGGTTTATTTATTATTTCAGTTAGTATTTGTTATTATAATAAGTTTATTAAGATATCTAAAATTCGAAGTTAATGAAGATTCTATCACTTTTAACAGTTCTGTTTTATTAACTATAATATCTTTCTCTTTTTTAGGGAATGGAGTTTTAAATGCAAGTGTAGAATTGAGGACACAAAGTTATAAGCAAGTTTACCTGAACAACGGAAGTAGGGTGAAGGCAGCATTATACATATTATTAATAGATCTACTAGAATGTTTAACACAGTCAGTATTAGCAGGTTTAATAGTAATGATGTTTAGTCAGGGTATTCATAGTGAAGTAAATTTTTATTATTACTTGTTTGGTTCAGTTGTATACTTTTTAGCGGGTTACTCTTTTTCCTTTTTATGCGGTAATTCAATGATTGCACTTGCAATTTTGCTATTATTTCCTATACTCGTGTTGCCTTTTATAGATAGGGTTTTACCAATAGCTTCAAGTGTAATAATATATGATTTAGTTTTTCAGCTAATACATACAAACTATTCTATAATGCGTTTTATTGTATTTATAATTTGGCTTTTTGGATTATTCTTTACGAGTTATTGCCTTATTAGAAAGGAATTTTTAAAGTAACCCAAATAAAGATTGTTTTTTTAGATGAGACAACATCGAATTTAGATAGATTGACTGAAAAATAGATACAAGACTTTGGAGCACATATTCTGTTACTTAAAAATGAGCATTATTGAGATTTGGTAGAAACTCAATTTATTGAATTATCAATTATATGCTAATTTTGAAATGTATTTTCGATTTTTAATTATGTTACAATATATTCAAAACGTACGAGGGAAAAAATGGTAAAGTCAAAAATTCTAGTTATTGACGATGATTTAAAAATTTTAAGATTGATTAAGAATATTCTGGAGAAAAACTCCTATGTAGTTGAAACTAGAAATTCTGTCGAAGATATTAACCTATGTGACTTCATAGGATTTGATTTGATTTTACTGGATATAATGATGCCAGTGAGTGGTATTGATATTTGTAGTAGTATCAGAAGTCAGATTCAAACACCCATAATTTTTATAACTGCTAAAAACCTTGAAGAAGATATTGTTGAAGCTATTGGAATAGGTGCAGATGATTTTATTACCAAACCATTCGGTATGAAGGAGTTGGTTGCAAGAGTCAAAATGCATATTAGAAGAGATAAAAGGCTACTTTCTGTCGGAGATACTGAGACTAGTGGTTTACTTCAATTTGATAGGGTAGGAAAGGAATTAATAGTAGACGGTAATAGTATTTCTCTTTCGAGAAGGGAATTCGATTTATTATATTTGTTGTTTACCTATCAAACTAAAATCTTTAGTGTAGAGGAGCTTTATGAATATTTGTACCCTCAAAGTTCAGAAGTTCAGTACCGAAGTATTACAGAGTATATCTATCAGATTCGACAAAAATTGAAACCTTATGGTATTGATCCAATTAAAACTCTTTGGGGTGGGGGATATAAATGGCAAAATCAATAACATTAAAGCAGTTGATAAGAGCAACTTATTTGAAAATTATTTTTCAATTTTTGTTATGTATTTGTTTTTTTTACATTATTCCTACCCTATTTACAGCGGTTGAAGGAATTAATGCTAACAATGTGAATAGCTTTACTATGTTTTTTAGTGTTAGCTCGTGGATTTATCTTTGTGTCATTTTAGTTGTTATAATTGTAAGAAATGTACAAAAACTTCTATATGAAATTCAGAGAGAGATGAAGACAGTATATGAACAAAGCTTATATTCAGACAATAACAAATACTCTAAGCCACTAAGGTTATTTGAATTTATTGAGACAAAAGAACATATTATGAAGATGCAGGATAAAATTCAAAAGATGCTTGAAAAAGAGAAGAAACAAAAGCAAGAGCTAATGTTCAGAGTGTCTTCCGCAGCACATGATTTAAAGACACCTCTAACAATAATTTCAGGTAATGCTGAGTATCTTCAAACATTTGATTTGTCTCCTGAGTTAACTCAATGCTTATTAGATATCGAATCTTCAAGTCAACAACTAGATAATTATTTTAATCAATTTATTCAATATTCAAAAACATTTTATAAAGATAATATCAATAAAGAGCATATTACTTCGGAGCAGCTTGCGTCATGTTTGATTAGAGAATTAACTCCTCTGACAACTGGGACTTGTGTTTTAAATGTATTGAATGAAACCCCATCTGATACTACTATTCATATTGACTTAGTATTATTCTTAAGAGCAATTACTAATCTAGTGAATAATGCAATGTCCTATAGTCAATCAATGATGCCAAAGATAGTTATAAAATTATCTTCTAAGCAAAATAAGATTGTTTTATCGGTTTGGAACGATGGCTCAAGGTTCTCAGCTAATATGATTGATAATGTAGGATCGCTCTTTTACCAAGATAATCAGTCAGGAAACGACTCTCAAAATCACCATTTTGGAATAGGGTTATCTTTTGTAAAAAGAGTCGTAGAACTTCATGATTGGGAACTGAAACTTTCTAATGAAAATAATGGAGCTATGGTTACAATTTATATTTAGTAATATTTTTTAAGTTGAGATATTTAGCTAGTTTATATCTGTTCACTTGTGGTAACATCACTTCTATACTAAAATATAGGAGTACAATCACAAAAGGAGACTGCCATGCTGACAGAATATGAAAAAATGATTGCAGGTGACTTTTATAAACCGAGTGATCCTGAGTTACGTGCTCTAGCAGCTAAATCGAGAGAAAACCAAATGGCCTTTAATGCGGAACATGACCGTCTCAAGAGAGCTGAAATTGTCAAATCTTGGTTTGGTTCGACTGGTGAAAATCTTGCCATGAATCCTCAGTTTGTTACGGATTATGGTGTTAATATTCATCTGGGTGAAAATTTTTATTCTAACTGGAACTTGACTATGCTAGACGTCTGTCCTATCAGGATTGGTGACAATGCCATGATTGGCCCTAATTGTCAGTTTCTAACACCTCTTCATCCGCTTGATCCAACCGAGCGTAATTCAGGCCTTGAATATGGGGCTCCAATTACTATCGGTGATAATTTCTGGGCTGGTGGAGGCGTGACCATCCTTCCTGGCGTTACCCTAGGGGATAATGTAGTAGCTGGGGCAGGCGCTGTTGTGACTAAGTCCTTCGGTGATAATGTGGTTCTAGGTGGAAACCCTGCGCGTGTTATTAAGGAAATTCCTGTAAAGAAAGACTAAATGAAGCAACTCAAGGATTTAAGTCCTTGAGTTTTTCTATTTTTTGAAAGAATCTATTGACTTGAGTTAATAATTCTACTATACTGTTAATCGCTAGTTAGCTAACAATAGAGTTAAGGAGTCATGTTTTGGACCATTTCGGACGCTTGTTGAAGCAAGCCAATAACAATATGATGCGCCACTTTGATCAGTTTGCTAGGCAGTATGATTTGACTGGAAATCAGATGGCCATTATTGATTTTATAACCAATCATGCTAATCATGAGGTATTTCAACGTGACATTGAGCACGAATTTGAGATTCAGCGTTCGACAACGACAGTTCTCTTACAGCGGATGGAGAAAAAAGGCCTTATCGAACGACATACCTCATCGAAAGACGCTAGGCAAAAAGCGGTTGTTTTAACGGATAAGGCAGTAAAAATCGCGTCTGCCTGCCAATCTTATCTTCGAAAAGAAGAGGAAGAGTTAGCCCAGCAATTTTCATCTGAAGAGAGAGAAGTCTTTCTCAAAATCTTACAACACTACCGCAATATTTAAGTTTATATAGGAGGAACAAATACTCAGGTCAGAAGAAAAAATCTCCACCAAGATCCTGTGTGCCATCTTTGCGACAGGAATCCTTTCTTTTTGTGGAGTGGCTGGTGAAACAGCTATGAACATCACCTTTCCTGTATTGATGAAGGCATTTTCGGTTAATACGTCAACAGTACAGTGGGTTACAACCATCTACCTATTAGTCGTTGCTTGCGTGGTGCCCTTATCTGCCTATCTCAAGCGTTCGTTTAAGATGAAAACCATCTTTCTGGTCGCAAACCTTTTGTCTATTTTAGGTGTTCTCATCGACTTTATAGCGCCTAGTTTTAGCTTTGTTGTTTTGGGACGATTGGTTCAAGGGATGGGTGTTGGTTTTGCCCTACCTCTCATGTTTAACATCATTTTGGAGCAGGTGCCAAGTCGTAAGATTGGTCTCATGATGGGAGTTGGGACACTGATTACAGCCGTCGCTCCAGCGATTGGTCCGACTGTTGGTGGACTTCTGACGGCACATTTTGGTTGGCGTTCTATCTTCCTCATTCAGTTTCCTATTCTCTTTGCTTCACTGATTGCAGGGCTTCGCTCGATTGAGCAAAAGAGTGAGGTTAAACGTGAATCTTTAGATATCCTCAGTCTACTTGCTACCATCTTTCTTTTCTTGGGCCTGATTTTAGGTCTTCATGGGGTTGCTGAACATGCCTTCTTCAGCTTCTCAGTCTTAGGTTGGCTTTTGATTGGGATCTTAGGTCTTGTTATTTTGATTTGGCGTTCTACAACATTAGAAAATCCCATCATCAACCTCTCTATTTTGAAAAATCGTAAACTGACAGGTCATATTATCGCTTTCTTTTCTTTCCAATTAGGTTCCCTTGCGATGAGTTTCCTCTTGCCAAACTATGTGCAGTTGGTTAACCACTCTAATACCACTCTTGCAGCCTTGATGCTCCTCCCAGGAGCTATCATTGGTGCAGGATTTGCTCCGTTTTCGGGTATCATTTTAGATAAGATGGGAGCTCGTAAACCAATTCTGATTGGAGCAAGCCTTATCGTTCTTGCTCAGTTGCTATTTAGCTTGTTTGGCCACTCCCTTTCAAATACTTTGATTCTCGCCTTTTACATGATTTTCATGACGGGACTCGGGGTTGCCTTTGGTAATGTCATGACTAATGGACAGAAACAACTATCGCTTGATCAACGAGCCGATGCTAATGCCATCTTTAACACGCTCCAACAATTTGCAGGAGCAGTGGGAACAACACTAGCATCTCTAATTGTTGCTATGAGTCAAGCTAACCACAAGATTGACTTTGCACGAGCAACGGCTCAAGGTAGTCGAAATGGATTTGTGGTCCTATTTGTTTTGGCTATTTTCCAACTCCTTGTCTTAGTTAGTGTTGTTAAAAAGAATGATTAATAACAAGTTTGAAGCAAAGGAAACATGCTTTCCCTTGCTTTTTCTTTCCTTAAATGAAATACTAATCTTACTGCAAATTTTAGTATTACTTTAAGGTTAACGACTTATAATAACCTTAAAGAATAAACCAGTCTTCGATGAAGAGGATAGAAGAAAGGAAAGACCAATGTCTTTACTCAAGAAAATTCGTCCCGAACAACCACTAAAGAATCTGAGGTGGTTTGATATCGGTATTGTTACGCTCATTATGTTTGGACAGTTTACTGTCCGTTCGACTGAAATATATTTGGCAAGTTTGGCTCCGACCGTAGCGACAACAGTTACTGAGACGTCAACAAATACAGCCAGTGAGGGAGCAGGCTATTCAAGTAATTTCACCTTGCAGATTATTCTCCTAACCTTAGTGATTATATATCTCTGGATACGTCATTTTGACTTTAAACAATTACCTATACGCCTAAAGTGGTCTGTTCTCTTTTGGGTACCCTTTATTTTCGCTATCTCAGGCCTATTTGCCGATATGGTTAGCACCTTGTCAGGACAGTATAATTATTTTAGTCCTCAAGTTTTAGCCTATATTAATCCTATGGCTGTTATTGATAAGTTTATGGCTTTGTCACCTATGGCCATTGCTTACGGACTGCTTAACGGTTTCTACGAGGAATTTTTCTTCTTAGGGCTCTTGACCTCAGTAAAGGACAAGTATAAATGGTGGGTCTTGGTCTTTTCAACCATTGTCCGTGTGTCCTTCCATACCTATCAGGGGATACTATGGGCTCTGGTTATCGGTGTGGTCTTTGGTCTACTTTATTATTTCCTTTATAAATACAAGGTCAAAAACTTGCTTCCATTCTTCCTCATGCATGCCTTGGCGGATATGTTTGGCTCGAGTCTAATTTATCTCTTGGTAAACTGGAATTATTAGTAAAACAACTCCCTTCGTTTAAGTACGAGGGGAGTTTCCTTTTATTGTTAGATGTATCTTAATTAGCTTAGTATTATCGCTTTTAATTTAATAGTTCTTGGAAGAAGTTTTCTACCTCAGGATGAAGATTAGTTTCCTTAAGTGTAACTAGTGAAACATAAAGCGACATGCGTTCCTCTTTAACCATTGGGATAGAAATTAAATCTTTGTCTTCCTTTGTTATAGCGATTTCAGAAAGAAGACTGATACCAATTTTTTTACGAAGGAGTTGCTTAAGCAAATTAATATCATCTGTTTGAAAGAATGGTGTTGCAGCATGATGATATTGATTATTCAAATGTTGAAAAGCATTTAGATGAACAAAATGTTCGTCTAAAATAATAAAATTTTCATTTAGAACATCAGAGAAAGCGATAGCTTCCTTATCTGCCAATGAGTGGCCTGAAGGTAGAATATAATAAAGATCACTTGTCATAAGAGTTTTAACTGAAAATCGTTTATCGATAATCGGTTCTAAGCTTCCAATAAAACTGGCATCTAGTTCTCCCTTAGACAAGAGGTCTAGAACTTCAATAGAACCTTCTTGTATAGGGTGAATGTTTCGAAGTGCTGAGACATTTTCAATAAAAGCAGGCTCTTTACGAACAAGATAGTCAATAATAAGAGGCGGAAACCCAATTGTATCATAGGGAGAAATGCTTCGAAGTATTTCTTTTTGGGCACCTTGTATTTCTGGAAGAGCTTTCTTTACATGTCGTAGCAATATATCACCTTGTGGAGTTAGCTTAAATGTCCTATGTGAAGGATCATGCACAAGTAATTGACAATGAAACTCCTTTTCTAAACGTTTAATGGCATAAGAAATAGATGGTTGACTCACCCCGTTTTTTCGAGCTACTGCAGTGAAAGATTGCAGGTTGCTTAGGTCATAAAAATAGTATAAGTCTTTAAGATTCATAAAATCACACTTTCAAAAAATTGTTAAAAAGAGTTACATAGACAAGGCTAGATGAGACGATAAGTAAATATTATCCGTAGTGATGTGTTTGACTATAACTTTTTTATTGAGTTAGAATATGATGATGAGTCAGGAGATGATTATAGGTTATCAAGAATATCTTCAAAAATAGCTAGGATTTTCTCCCTTTTATCAACAGGAACTTGTTTCAGCTTCATGTTAACTCTTTTCAATGAGAGATTATCGGTTTGGTCAGTGGTGGGCTCGAGGCTATTGAAATTGAAAAAGTCCTCTGGTGTCAAGTTTAAGGCGACAATCACTTTTTCTAGACTGTGAATGGTAAGATTCACATTTTGGTTTTCTAATTGATTGATATACTTGAGTCCGAGTCCTGCCTGTTCCGAAAGTTCCTCCTGGCTCATTTTGTTTTGTTTACGAAAATATTTCACTTTTTGTGAAATATATTTTTGTAGATAATTATTAGTTGTCATATAAACAGAATACAAGTTTTAAATGACAAAAATAACTTTTTAAACAATACAAAGTATACTATAAAATCCATATTGTTGTTTATTAGTTCAATATGCTAGTACTCTATTAGTACCATCACAATTGTTGCTACTATACAGCCTGTAAAACAAATGTGTTATAAGGTTAGGCACAGATAAAGTGGTTGTCCATTTGTATCTGGAGGAAAGATGATAACTGGTTGTATAGTTGATTCTGTCATAATTCTTTTTGCCCATTATAACATAAAAGAAATGAGTGGACACTATAAAGCACATTGTTCTTTAAAACGACTATTTTAAGTAGTATAATATAAGTAAAAAGGAGGTTGCACTATGACTGCACATGATATTTTAAACAACCCTTTCCTTAATAAGGGAACTGCCTTTACCTTAGAGGAGCGAAAGGAACTAGGTCTTATTGGTTTACTGCCACCGTATGTTCAAACGATTGAAGAACAAGCGACGCAAACTTATGCGCAAATGCAAACAAAAGCCAATGATTTGGAAAAGCGTCTTTTCCTAATGGAAATTTTTAACACCAACCGAACTCTTTTCTATTACCTCTTTTCTCAACATTTGGAGGAATTCAATCCAATTGTATACGATCCAACCATTGCAGATACCATTGAAGGCTATAGTGACCTCTTTGTAGATCCCCAATATGCGGGATATCTTGATATCAATCATCCTGAAAATATTGAAGCCACTTTGAAAAATGCTGCTGGGGATCGCGAGATTCGTCTCATTGTTGTAACAGATGCAGAAGGAATCCTTGGAATCGGTGACTGGGGAACAAATGGTGTCGACATTTCTGTTGGGAAATTGATGGTCTATACGGGTGCTGCTGGAATCGATCCTTCTATGGTCCTTCCTTTAGTTATTGATGCAGGGACTAACCGTGAAGAACTTCGTAACAATCCTAATTACTTAGGGAATCGTCATGAACGGGTTCGTGGAGATCGTTACTACGACTTCATTGACCAATTTGTTCAAACAGCAGAACGTCTCTTTCCTAAACTCTACCTTCACTGGGAAGACTTCGGTCGCTTGAATGCTGCTAATATTCTTGAAAAATACCGGAAACAAATTCCAACTTTTAATGATGATATTCAAGGTACAGGAATCGTTACCCTAGGTGGTATCTTTGGTTCACTGGATATTAGTGGTGAAAAATTAACAGATCAAGTTTATCTCTGCTATGGTGGTGGTACTGCGGGTGCAGGAATTGCCTCTCGTGTTCTTCGTGAAATGGTGAGTGAAGGTCTTTCTGAAGAAGAAGCCTATAAACGTTTCTTTATGGTTGATAAACAAGGTCTTCTCTTTGATGACATGGATGACCTAACCCCTGAACAAAAACCGTTTGCTAAGAAACGTGCTGACTTTAGTAATGCAGACAAGTTGACTGACCTGCTTGAAGTAGTGAAGACTGTGAAGCCAACCATTCTTGTAGGAACTTCAACTCAACCTAATACCTTCACTAAAGAAATAGTAGAAGCTATGTGTGAAAACACAGAACGTCCGATGATTTTCCCTTTGTCAAATCCAACCAAACTAGCAGAAGCTAGTGCCAAAGATTTGATTGAATGGTCAGATGGCAAAGCTTTTGTCGCAACAGGAATTCCTGCTGATACGGTTTCTTATAAAGGTGTCGACTATGTGATTGGTCAAGCCAATAATGCCTTGATTTACCCAGGTCTTGGTCTAGGTATGCTGGCTTCTGAAGCAAGTCTTTTGACTGATGAAATGATTGGAGCAGCGGCTCATTCATTGAGTGGTATTGTCAATCCAGGCCAACCAGGAGCTCCTGTCTTGCCACCATTCAAGTATGTAGCAGATGTTTCTATTAAAGTAGCAGAAGCAGTCGCTAAAAAAGCACAAGAGCAAGGTCTTGCGCATGCTAAGGAAACAGATATGGCCAAAGCAGTTCGTGATTTGAAGTGGTATCCAGAGTATAAATAATTCACTGCTGCTGCCTATCCTTCGCTAGCGACAGATTTGTATGGGCTGTGGACTTAAGTAATTTAGAAAGGATACCTATGTCACTCTTTTTAACCTCGATTACGAGTATTATTCCGATTATCGCTATCATTGTTTTGGGGTATATTCTTCAGGTGAAGGGATGGTTTGGAGATGCCTTTGGATCTAACCTATCCCGTTTGATCATGAATGTAGCCTTGCCAGCGTCAATCTTTGTGTCGGTGATGAAATACCTGACACTAGATAAGCTAATCAGTCTTTCTGGAGGTCTTCTTTATACATTTGTGGCCTTTATCTTGGGATATAGCGTAGCTTATATTGCAGTTGTGCTTTTCAAGGTTCGTCCAGGACGGCGAGGAACCATGATTAATACCTTTGTGAATGCCAACACTATTTTTATTGGTTTACCTTTAAACGTTGCTCTTTTTGGGGATCAGGCTCTTCCTTATTTCTTAATTTACTATATCACCAACACGATTTCCACCTGGACATTGGGCGTGTATTTGATGACGAGCGATAGTAAATCGGGTCAAAGCAAGAAGACAAGTAAATTTGACTGGAAGAAATTGCTACCAGCTCCGCTTGTAGGTTTTCTTATGGCTCTGCTATTTTTGATTCTTCGAATCTCTATTCCAGATTTCGCAACGAATACCTTAACCTATGTTGGAAATATCGTCACTCCCCTATCTCTGATTTATATTGGTATCGTTCTTGCAAAGGCAGGCTTGAAAACGATTACTTTTGATAAAGATACAATTGTCACTTTAGTTGGACGCTTTATCCTAGCTCCTCTAATCATGCTTCTTGTATTGAAGTTCTTTGCACCAAATATGGCGACAGTAGAATTTAAGACCTTTATGATTCAGTCCGCTACACCAGCTTTGGCTGTTCTCCCGATCCTTGCTAATCAGGGAAAAGGAGATGTGGAATTCTCTACGAATGTAGTGACTCTAAGTACGGTTCTATTTATCGTTGTTATTCCAATATTACAAACCTTGTTAGGATAAGAGGAAGAGATTGTGAGAACAATTTTGAATGGCGTGAAAAAATGGCAGAGACTAATCAAACTTGTGCTATTTTTATCTATTGCTAGTCTGGTTATTGTAGAGATAATCAGACTTTTTAAGACCATTTCGTTTGATAAGATTGGAGCAATCTTTGGAGAACTCTCTCCAATAAAAGTCATTAGTTTAGCTTTGCTTGGTTTTATGGCTGTTGCACCTATGGTATTCTATGATAAAATCTTAAATAAAGAGCTTAATCAGAAACAAAAATTATCTTACTTACTAGAGACAAGTTGGACTATTAATAGCTTGAATAATATGATTGGCTTCGCCGGTTTGGTGGATGTTGGTTTACGATATTCTTTCTATGGTGATGAGGAACGACCTGAAAAAAGTATGCAGGGAATTTCTCGTGTCATACCTTATTTTATGAGTGGTTTCTCACTGTTTGCACTGTTAAGTTTAGTTTTTATAATTATATTTCCTATTTCAAAAGGGGTTAAAAAGTATTGGCCAGCTCTTTTAGGAGCCAGTCTATATCTTCCAATTGTTTTATTGGTTTCAAACAGAAAAAAATGGGCCCATTTTAGTCAACTGAGTGGAAGGACAATTAAATCTTTAGTATTTGCTTCTGGCCTTGATTGAGCTAGCGTATTAAGTTTTTTTCTTTTGGTTGGGTATGCTTTTGGCTATAATTTACCAATTTATGATATAATCCCCTTCAAGGGATTTAGTTCTGTGTAAAACGGAGCTAAATCCTTTTTATATAGTAAAATCAATACCATTAGGAATTGATTTGATTTTTATTAAAAATATGAGATAATAGACTCGGACTAAGTTTAAACAGCAATTTTAGAGGGAGACAATTATGTCAAAACGACTATTATCGGATGAGCCGAATACCCCCAAATCCCTTAAGGAGCTTTTCTGGGAAAATGCGGAAAAAGCTCGTATGGGGGAATTTTGGAAAGACAAGAAGAGTTACAAAGAGCTTTCAGAAGCTACGGGGATTCCGTCAGGAAACCTTCGAATGCTTTTCATGAACAAGCCTAAGGGAAATATTCCAAAGATTGTAACCATTACTAACGGTCTGGCCAAGGTGACTGGGAAAAACATTACACTTGGGAAGCTCTTAGCTCGAGATAATCAGCATGAGGGTTTTGAGTTTCCAAGAAATCCTGATCAGGTCACCCAGAACTTGTGGCACAACATTCGCAAGAAGTTGGAAATCACGGAAGATATGGCTGAGGGGGAAGTCAGAGAACGCATGACAGCCTTTGTAGTCTCATCTGGTATGGCTCAAACCAACTATAATCTGATCAATCAAACAGGAACGGTATCGCTTGATACTTTGGAAAAATTTTCTAAAAGGCTTAGAGTCGAGCCTTATGAATTATTAGCTACCATAAGACGAAGGGAGATTGTTGATAAGGTTGAAGGTCCTATTCCTAAGGGAAATGACAGCGACTCTCACATTGATATTGGCAAGCTTAATACTTTCATTAAATCACAACCTTACTCGCCCAATGGTCAAGAGGTGGCATCTGCAGACTTAAGCCCACAGAATCTCTATCATTATTATGCCAAGGGAAATGTCGGAGATATGCCCATAAAAACAGCCTATAAGTTTAAAAGACTAGTGGATATTTATGAAGCAGAATATGGTATTCTTGAACCTTCAAGCAGAGTTTTAGATGTCAAGGAATTGGAAAAATTCCTTTATAGTGGCATGATCACCGGCTATGCCATTTCTAAGACAGGGTTGATGAATGCGACCAATGGAAATCTCTATATCAAGGGCAAACGTCCTATCGAATCTATGCAACTGGATCGGGCCTTCGGTCTCTATAAACACTTAAAAAGACTGAAAAAGGACCAATAAATTCTTTACCTAACAAAAAGCCCAAATCAATAGTTTGATTTGGACTTTTTGTTTGTCGTTTATCTGTATGACGAATGAGAATAATTTTAGTCGATTTGCGGACTTATTTTACAATTGCTTCACACGTCCATTTTCATCAAAATGATAAGTCACACCATTGATGGTACGAGTTTGGTTGGTGACGAGCTCACCAGAGTTGTCATCGTAGTAACGAGTTCCCTTGTAGTCTGTAACGAAATCGCCCTTCACTTGTTTACCTTCATAATCGAAGTAGAGGTGTTGACCATTGATGACTTGATCAAAGAGGAGGGCCTTACCATCCTTACCGAAGTAGTACCAGTTGCCCTTCCAATTAACGAATTGGTTAGTTACCGCAGCACCTGTTTCAGCATCGAAGTAGTAGTAACTGTGGATTTTAGGTTCGATGATAGTACTACTAGATGTCCGAGGATATCTAGTAGACTCTTTTTGCTCAGGACTAAGCACTTTATCTTTTGCGAGATAACCAGTAACTAAGCTTGTAGACTCTGTATTATCGAGATAATAGAGTTTCCCATCGATTTCTTGAAGACCGAGAAGTTTATTACCATTTTCATCAGTATAGTACCAATCGCCACCTACTTGATGGAATCCTTTTTCTCTGACTGCTGCTCCAGTAACCTCATCGTAGAAAGGTCCTGAACCGGAAGGCCCAAAAGTTCCTTGACGGGCTTGTCCATTTTCATAGAACGAATAGATTACACCATTAATGGTATGAGAACCAGAAAGTGGTTTACCATCTTTATCATAATAGAAGAGCCCATTATCAGCACGAACAAATTGGTTCCGTGGGACTTCCTTCTGTTCACCGGTATCCTTATCATAGTAGTGGCCATTTTTAACTTCGTTTTTGAATTGTGTTCCGAGGTGGTCGTCAAAGTAGACAGGGACACCATCAATGGTATGAGCACCTTTTAGAATATTGCCTTGCTTATCTGCATAGAACCACTTACCTCGAGTTGTAAAGTAACGCCCCTTAACAAGTTCACCAGTATTCTTGTCATAATACTTAACTGGGATACCAAAGACAACAAAGCTATCATAGAGAACATTAATACCATCTTTATCTACAAAGCCATCTTTAGCTTGTGTTCCAAATATTCTATCAAAATGTACCTGAACACCATTGATGACATGGTCACCTTTAAGGATTTTGCCATTTGAACCGACATAATACCACTGGTTATTAATATTATGGAAACGATTCTTTTCAAGTGTGATTCTCGCACCAGAGTCTTTATCATAGTAGTAACCGTCGTCTCCAAAATCGCCTTTAACTTGTCGGCCATAATAAGAATCAAAGTAGACAGGGACATTATTTATGGTTTGTGAACCTTTTAATGGTTTGCCCTCAGCATCCACATAGTACCAATATTTATCTATATTGACATAACGGTTGGTTACAAGTGCACCAGTTGAGGCATCGTAGTATTTACCATTACCTCCGAAGCCACCTTTCACTTGGGCACCGGTCTTTTTATCGAAGTAGTACTCTTTACCATCAATACGAGTAGCACCCTTCATGGCTACACCTTTTGCGCCAACGAAGTAGCTCTTATCGTTGACTGTTACGAATCGGTTGCTTACTAGCTTACCAGTGTGTTCATCATAATAGCGGTTATCCTTGTCAAAATTCCCTTTAATTTGAACACCATTTTCATCGAAATAGAGCTGAGCCCCATTAATGATATGGCTGCCCTTTATAATTTGTCCTCTATCATTGAGATAGTACCATTTTCCTTTGATTTCAACAAAACGATTGGTTCCTAAATTAACGAAAACACCATCCTGATCGTAAAAGTGTCCATTAGGAGCAAAGCGATCAATGATTTGAGTCCCAAATTTATCGTCAAAGTAGGATGATCGACGATTAATTCGATACTCACCATACACAGGATTTCCATCTTCATCTAGATAGTAACGTTCATATTGTTTCGTATCGTTGCTGTAGGCCACGATAAATTGATTTTTGAGAAGAGCACCAGAATCTTTATCATAGAAATTTAGTTTTTTAGCATCATTAGGGTCTTTAGCAAAAACGCCTTTAGCTTGAATGCCATTTTCTTTATCGAAATAGACTTGAACCCCATCTATGGTTTGTGGTCCAGTCAGATCCTTACCATTGGCATCTCTGTAATGCCATTTGCCGTTTTGGTCGCTGTAATATTGACCGCCTGTAACGTTTAAGTCCTCATTGATAACAGGAGTTGTCGCAGTTGTTTCACTAGTGGTACTGTCTCTTGTTGAAGCTGTGTGTGCTTCAACGTTGGCTGTTTCAGTAGGTGATTGACTTTCATTAGTGCTTGCTGAAGCCCTTTCTCTAGCGTTTTCCGAACTTGCTAACTCTGGAGCAACTGTTGAACTTTCAGCAGAAGCAGTTGCCTCAATTCCCTTTGTTTCAACTAAATCTGCTGTTGTTTCAAGATTGGCAGTAACACTTGCTGTCGTGTCATTCTTGAGTGTTTCACTAGCAGTTACTTCATCCGCAAAAGCAGCTCCGGCAATAAGTGCAAAACTAGCAAGAGCAGATGCACATGAAAACGCAATCAGATACTTTTTAGATGCGTGTTTTTTGGCCTTATCATTTTTTTCCATAATAAATACCCCCTTTTAATTTATATTATAAGACAATAAGAAAGCCTTTTCAAGATTAAAATGAAAAGGCTTTCTTATAATGTGAAAAGGAGTAGACAAAAAAGAAAAGTATGCTTTTCTTTGAATATTAAGTGAGATGTTGCCAGTTCTTACTAAATCCAGGATTCATAAAAAACAAAAAAATCCAGGACCTGAGCCCTGAATTTAGGAGATTATGAAAAAGAAAAGTTTTAGGATAGTTATAGTATATAAATCAAATCCTAAAGTTTGCTTAAAGTAGACAAAAATTATTTTCTTGGATTTTTAAAAGGAAGTTGAAATTAATCAACTTCCTTAGTATAGATGTCTTATAAGAATAATTTTAGTCGATTTCCTGACTTATCTTACAATTGATTTGTACGTCCATTTTCATCAAAGTGATAAGTCACACCATTGATGGTACGTGTTTGGTTGGTGACGAGCTCACCAGAGTTTTCATCATAGTAATGAGTTCCCTTGTAGTCTGTAACGAAATTACCCTTCACTTGTTTACCTTCATAATTAAAGTAAAGGTGTTGACCATTGATGACTTGATCAAAGAGAAGGGCCTTACCATCGTTACCAAAGTAGTACCAGTTGCCCTTCCAATTAACGAATTGATTAGTTACAGCAGCACCTGTTTCAGCGTCAAAGTAGTAAGTTGGGTTGTCTTCTGCTCTATTTGGGAAGGAAATATAAAAGTAAGGTCTAGCTAATTGTCCACGAACTTGTTCGTGCGTTTCGTATTTGTTCATTGGATTGTTAGAGAAGAAATAAAGCTTACCATCAATTTCTTTAAGTCCCCTTGCCTTAGTACCATTAGCATCAATATAGTACCAGTCCTTACCAACTTGAAGGAATCCAGTTTTATTTACAGCAGCCCCTGTTTCTTTATCGTGATAAGGAAAGGACCCATAGATTTCGAAAGAATCTCGAAGAATTTCACCATTATTTAGTATGTAATAATCCTTACCATCAATGGTTTTATTTCCTTTTTGACCTTTGCTATCAAAGTAGTACAACTTATCTCCTACCTTAACAAATTGATCACGAGGAACATCTTGGCGAACTCCAGAATCTTTATCATAGAAATAGCCATCAGCGATAATACCTTTAGCTTGAACTCCATAATCATCAAAATAAACGTGTACCCCATCAATGGTTTGTGAGCCTTTAAGGATATTTCCTTCCACATCTGCATAGTACCATTTACCATCATGGCTGAAGTATTGACCTTTTACAAGAGCGCCGGAATCTTTATCGTAGAACTTACTAGGTTTATTGTATGCATTGTATTTTTTTTTGTTTATTAGTCGTCCATTCGAATCAATGAAGCCGCCTTTAGTCTGTATACCGTCATATGGATCAAAATGAACTTTTACCGCGTCAATAGTTTGTTCGCCCTTGAGAATTTTACCCTCATCATTGACGTAGTACCAATTATCATTAACCTGGACGTAGCGGTTTGTTCCTAAATCTACTTTGGCCCCAGAATCTTTGTCATAGAAGTATCCATCATTACTAAAGACACCTTTAGCTTGCTTACCACTATAAGAATCAAAGTATACAGGAATATTGTTAATGGTTTGAGAACCTTTAAGCCGTTTACCGTCATTACCTACGTAGTACCAGTCTTTGTCGACTTGGACATAACTATTGGTTACGAGAGCACCAGTGATTCCATCATAATATTTATCGTTAGTTGCGAAATTTCCTTTGACTTGGGCTCCAGTTTTCTCATCAAAGAAGTATTCAATGTTGTCAATGACTGTTGCCCCTTTGATGGCTTTGCTATCGGCTCCAATAAAGTAGGTTTTGTCTTTAACTGTTACGAAACGATTAGTAACTAGATTTCCAGAGTCTTTATCGTGAAACTGCATTTTATAGTCAAAGTCTCCCTTAACTTGGATACCGTTGTAGCCAAAGTAGACGTGAGCACCATCAATAGTTTGTGCATATTTGAGAATAGCACCATCCTTACCCACATAGTACCAGTTACCTTTGATTTGAACATAACGGTTGGTACCTAGGTCAACTCGGTTACCATCCTGATCATAGAAGTAGCCATCGTCACCAAAATTGTCGAAGACTTGTTTTCCGTTAAATTCAAAGTAGACTTGTTTACCATCTATTATTTTAGAACCTCTTACACGAGAACCCTGATTATCCACATAGTAACGTTCATTTTGGCGGGTATAGTTATCGTAGGCAATAACGTAGTTATTAGTAATTAATGCACCCGAATCTTTATCGTAATAGTGTTCAGTATTGTCAGTATCATCTTTAACAAAATACCCTTTAACTTGAATACCATTTTGATAGAAGTAAACCTTAACGCCATCAATGGTTTGTGGTCCCTTTAAAATAGCACCATCATTTCCAGCATAGTACCATTCCCCGTTTAATTCGAAATAGCGGTTTGTTCCGAAATCCACTTGCTTACCGTCCTTGTCATAATAACGGTCATCAGGAGCAAAATTGTTTGTAATTAGTTCCCCGTGTTTATCAAAATAATTCCATGCTCCATTAATTTCTTTGGGTCCGATTACTTTATTACCATTTTCATCAACGTAATAGGTTCTACCATATTCTTTAACGAATTTATTAGTAACAAGAGCACCAGAGTTTTTGTCATAATAGTGATTGTCCCAGCCAAAGTTCCCTTTAACCTGAACACCGCCTGGAGTGAAGTAGACCTTAACGCCATCAATAGTTTGTGGTCCAGTCAGGTCTTTACCACTAGCATCTTTGTAATGCCAGTAGCCATTCTTATCACTGTAGTATTGACCACCGGTGACATTTGTTTCACCGTTTGAAGTTTTGTTAGCTGTTGCTGTCTCACTGGCAGCTCGGTCTGTAGTTACAGTTTCGCGTGTTTGGCCTGAGGCTGATTCTGCAGGTGATTGACTTTCACTTGCAGTTATTGAAGCTGTTTCACTGGCAGTTTCAGAGCTTGCAGCAGAAGTTGTGGCTTGTTCTGAGACATTTGTAGTGCTTTCAGTGCTGGCTGCCTTTTCGGTAGTAGCAGGAGCTTCGACAACTTTAGTTTCTACGAGGTCTGCTGTGGTTTCCACATTGGTTGTGGTAGCAGTAGTTGCATCAAGGTTTGATGTGTTGTCAGCTTTAGCTTCCTCAGCGAGGGCAGGTCTTGCGATAAAGGCAAAACTTGCAAGAGCAGTTGCACATGAGAATGCAATCAGACGTTTTGTGGACTTTTGTCCGGTAAAATTAGAATGTACTTTCATAATTTTTCCTCCATTTCCTAAGTCCTATTATAGCGCTATTTTAGAGACTTTCAAGAAAATATAAGAAATTTAGACAAAAATAAGAAAACGATTACATTTAAAAGTGTCTAACAAGGTAAAATTCACAATTTTTGCAGTCCTTGTAACTTAAAAAACAAAAAAATCCAGGACCTATGCCCTGGATTTTAGGAGATTATGAAAAAGAAAAGTTTTAGGATAGTTGTAGTATACAAAGCGATTCCTAAAGTTTTCTTAAAGTGAGGAATATCTTAAACTTTGGTCGCATTACCATTTTCATCAAAATGATAAGTTACACCTTTGATAGTACGTGTTTGGTTGGTGACTAGTTCACCAGAGATTTCATCGTAGTAGTGACCATCTGGTGTAAAAGCACCTTTAATTTGTTCCCCTCTAGAATTAAAGTAAAGCTTTTTACCATTAATTTCAGAGACACCAATTGCTGCTGTAGCATCTCCATTGAAATAATACCAATTTCCACTGGTAAAGACGAAGCGGTTTTTAACTGCTTTACCAGACTCACCAAAATAGTAAATTTTATCCTTTGTATAATAGAGGAGGCTATTTTTTTCCATTGAAGCAACTCGAATATATTTGCTTGCCCCACCTGGGGTGAAGTAGTAAAATTCGCCATCAATTTCTTTAAAGCCGATTACTTGTCTACCAGTTTCGTCATGGTAATAAGTATCTCCAAATGAGTTTTTTACAAAACCAGAATAGTTTACTTTATATCCATTATTTTTATCATAAAAGTATTCAGGCATATATACACCATCGTGTGCAAACCACCCTTTGACTTGTGTTCCTTCATAGCGACTGAAGATGACTTCATGACCATCAATAGTATGAGCACCCTTTAAAGTATTGCCATTTTTATCAACGTAGTACCAAGATTTGTTGTATTCGATATAACGATTGGTCGCGAGTTCTCCAGAATCTGGATCGAAGTAGTGAACAAGATTATTACGGGCATTGGTATAGGCCCCTTTAACCTGTTGGCCGTTCTCACGGAAGAAGACTTTTTGACCGTTAATGATTTGAGCACCAGTGAGGTTGTCTCCATTCGCGTTTTTATAATACCAGTTTCCGTTATCATCGCTATAATAACCATTTGGGTTAGGAGCATCCGTACCGATGCCATTTTCATCAAATCGATAGGTCATACCATTAACTGTTAGAGTGGTGTTAGAGACGCGTGCTCCAGAATTAGGATCATAGTAGCGAAGAACACCATTGTCGAGAACAAGCTCTCCCTTAGCTTGACGACCATTGGCATAGAGGTAAACGATTTGACCGTCTATATTGACTTCACCATCTTGAGGACGAATTGCATTTCCATCTTCAGCATAATAGTACCAGCCATCATTTTCTTGGACATAGCGATTTTTAACGGCTTGACCAGTAATTGGGTCAAAATAGTATCGACGAGTGATTTTAGTAGGATTACCATAACCATAACTATTACCGCGTGGTGAATTTTTCCCCTCCTCAAGAGAGATACTGATACCTTTTTGTAGAGAGCCAATATAAACAGGGGTAGTAGCATCATATATTTTGAAATAAAAGAGGTTTCCGTCAATCTCACGAACTCCTGTAAACTTAGAGCCATCATTGTTGAGGTAGTAAGTTTTTCCTCCTTTATCATTGACAAGCCCTTCTTTTCTTACTCTAGCTCCAGAGTCAGCATCGTAATAGAAAGTCATATGAGGATAACTATAAGTTTCTCCACTAAAGTCACCTTTGATTTGAACACCTTTATAATCAAAGTAGACTTCTTGACCATTGATAGTTTGTTCTCCAGTGAGGGGATAGCCATTTTCACCTAAATAGTACCAATTACCTTGGTATTCAAGGTATCGATTAGTCCATAGTTGCCCAGTATCAACATCGTAGTAACGAAATAGTCTATTCTTCCAACCGATTAAAGGCCCCTTAACTTGTTGCCCATTACTGCGGAAATAGACATTTTGACCATCGATAGTCTGTTCGCCAACGAGGTTTTTCCCATTCGTATCCTTGTAGTACCAATTTCCCTGATTATCACTATAATATTGACCACCAGTGATATTAGCTTCTCTAGTTGAAGTAGTCTCATTGGTAGCTCGGTCTGTAGTTACAGCTTCGCGTGTTTGGCCTGAGGCTGATTCTGCAGGTACTTGACTTTCGCTTGCAGTTGTTGAAGCTGTTTCACTGGCAGTTTCAGAACTTGCTGTAGAATTTGTGGCTTGTTCTGAGACATTTGTGGTGTTTTCTGTGCTAGCAACATTTTCAGTAGTAGCAGGAGCTTCAACAACCTTAGTTTCGACAAGATCTGCTGTGGTTTCCACATTGGCAGTGGTAGCAGCAGTCGTATTAAGGTTTGATGAGTTGTCAACTTTAGCTTCCTCCGCAAATGCAGGCCTTGCGATAAAAGCAAAGCTAGCAAGAGCAGTTGCACATGAGAATGCAATCAGACGTTTTTTGGACTTTTGTCCAGTAAAATTAGAATGTACTTTCATAATTTTTCCTCCATTTCCTAAATTCTATTATAGCGCTATTTTAGAGAGTTTCAAGAAAATATAAGAAATTTAGACAAAGATAAGAAAACGATTACATAGAAAAGAGAGTGAATATCAAATATCAAAATTTTATCAGTCGTAAGAGTTTAAAAACACAAAAAATCCAGGACCTGCGCCTTGGATTTAGGAGATTATGAAAAAGAAAAGTTTTAGGATGGTTATAGTATATAAAGCAAAGCCTATAGTTTTCTTAAAGTAGACAAAAATTATTTTCTTGGATTTTTAAAAGGAAGTTGAAATTAATCAACTTCCTTAGTATAGATGTCTTATAAGAATAATTTTAGTCGATTTCCTGACTTATCTTACAATTGCTTTGCACGTCCATTTTCATCAAAGTGGTAAGTCACACCATTGATGGTACGTGTTTCGTTGGTTACGAGCTCACCAGAGTTTTCATCGTAATAACGAGTTCCCTTGTAGTCTGTAACGAAATCACCCTTCACTTGTTTACCTTCATAATCGAAGTAGAGGTGTTGACCATTGATGACTTGATCGAAGAGGAGGGCCTTACCATCCTTACCGAAGTAGTACCAGTGTCCATCTGCATAGACGAATTGGTTGGTTACAGCAGCACCTGTTTCAGCGTCGAAGTAGTAAGTTGGGTTGTCTTCTGCCCTGCTAGGAAAAGAAATATAAAACTTAGGTCTAGCTAATTTTCCACGAACTTGTTCGTTTGTTTCGTATTTGTTCATTGGATTGGCAGAGAAATAGTAAAGTTTCCCATCAATTTTTTTGAAACCTGCGATTTTTTTACCATTTTCTAGGTAGAACCAACTACCGCGAGATTTAACAAAACCAGTTTTTTCTACAGCTTCGCCAGTTTCATCATCATAGTAAGGTGGATTTTGATATATGTTAAAGGAACCACGAAGGACCCTTCCGTTTTGCTCAATATAGTAATCCTTACCATCAATAGTTATATTCCCAGTTCGTCCATTACTGCTAAGATAGTATAAATCATTACCAATCTTTATAAACTGATCATGAGGGAGTTCTTTCCCTGCACCACTATCTTTATCGTAGTAGTAACCATTAAGAACAGCATCTTTAGCTTGAACACCATCATCATCAAAGTAAACGTCCACCCCATCAATGGTTTGTGAGCCTTTAAGGATATTACCTTGTGCATCTGCATAGTACCATTTACCATCATGGCTGAAGTATTGACCTTTTACAAGAGCTCCAGAATTTTTATCATAGAACTTACTAGGTGCTTCATAAGTATTGTAGTTCTCTTCACTGATTACTCGACCATTAGAATCAACTAATTCCCCCTTAGTTTGAATACCGTTATATGGATTAAAATTGACTTGAACTCCATCAATGATTTGGTCCCCTTTTAGAATCTTACCTTCAGCATTGACGTAGTACCAATTATCATTAACTTGGACATAGCGATTTGTTCCCAAATCTACTTTAGCACCAGAATCTTTGTCGTAGAAGTAGCCATCGTTACCAAAGATACCTTTGGCTTGTCTACCCCCATAAGGGTCAAAGTATACAGGAACATTGTTAATGGTTTGAGAGCCTTTAAGTGGTTTTCCGTCATTTCCTACATAGTACCAGTTTTTACCAACTTGGACATAGCTATTGGTTACGAGCGCACCAGTGACCCCATCGTAGTATTTATCGTTACTAGCAAAATCTCCCTTAACTTGTGCACCAGATTCTTTGTCAAAGAAGTATTCAACGTTGTCGATGACTGTTGCTCCTTTGATAGCCTTACTATCAGCTCCAATAAAGTAGGTTTTGTCTTTAACTGTTACGAAACGATTAGTAACTAGATTTCCAGAGTCTTTATCATGAAATTGTTTGTTGTAGTCAAAATCTCCTTTCACTTGGATACCTTTATAGCCAAAGTAGACATGAGCGCCATCAATAGTTTGTTCATCTGTCAAGATTTTTCCATCGTTACCGATGTAGTACCAGTTGCCTTTGATTTGAACATAATGGTTTGTGCCTAGGTCGACTCGGTTACCATCTTGCCCATAGAAGTAGCCATCGTCACCAAAATTGTCGAAGACCTGTCTTCCATCATATGTAAAGTAAACCTGTTTACCATTTATAGTTTTAGCACCTTTTACACGAACACCCTGATCATCCACATAGTAGCGTTCATTTTGGTGGGTATAGTTATCGTAGGCAATAACGTAGTTGTTAGTGACTAGTGCACCAGAATCTTTGTCGTAATAATGTTCTTTATTGTCAGTATCATTTCTAACAAAATACCCTTTGACTTGAACGCCGCTTTGATAAAAGTAAACCTTAACGCCATCAATAGTTTGCTCACCTTTTAAGATAGCACCGTCCTTACCGGCGTAAAACCAATAATCACCAAGTTGAAAATAACGGTTTGTCCCGAAATCAACTTGTTTTCCGTCCTTGTCGTAATAACGGCCATCAGAAGCAAATCTATTCCTAACTTGTTCACCGTAGTCGTCAAAATAATTCCATTCCCCATTAATTTCTTTGGGACCGATTACTTTATTGCCATTTTCATCTAGGTAATAGGTGCTACCGTAACTCTCAACGAATTTATTAGTAACAAGAGCACCAGAATTTTTGTCATAATAGTGACCGTCCCAGGCAAATTCCCCTTTAACCTGAACACCGCCTGGATTGAAGTAGACCTTAACGCCATCAATAGTTTGTGGTCCAGTCAGGTCTTTACCACTAGCATCTTTGTAATGCCAGTAGCCATACTTATCACTATAGTATTGACCACCGGTAACATTGGTTTCACTATTGGTATCTGCGGTTGCTGTTGCTGTCTCACTGGCAGCCCGGTCTGTAGTTACAGTTTCGCGTGTTTGGCCTGAGGCTGATTCTGCAGGTACTTGACTTTCGCTTGCAGTTGTTGAAGCTGTTTCACTGGCAGTTTCAGAACTTGCTGTAGAATTTGTGGCTTGTTCTGAGACATTTGTGGTGTTTTCTGTGCTAGCAACATTTTCAGTAGTAGCAGGAGCTTCAACAACCTTAGTTTCGACAAGATCTGCTGTGGTTTCCACATTGGCAGTGGTAGCAGCAGTCGTATTAAGGTTTGATGAGTTGTCAACTTTAGCTTCCTCCGCAAATGCAGGCCTTGCGATAAAAGCAAAGCTAGCAAGAGCAGTTGCACATGAGAATGCAATCAGACGTTTTGTGGACTTTTGTCCGGTAAAATTAGAATGTACTTTCATAATTTTTCCTCCATTTCCTAAGTCCTATTATAGCGCTATTTTAGAGACTTTCAAGAAAATATAAGAAATTTAGACAAAAATAAGAAAACGATTACATTTAAAAGTAACTAATAAAGTAAATGTCACAATTTTTGCAGTCCTAGTAACTTAAAAAACAAAAAATCCAGGACCTGAGCCCTGGATTTAGGAGATTATGAAAAAGAAAAGTTTTAGGATGCTTATAGTATATAAAGCAAAGCCTAAAGTTTTCTTAAAGTAGAAGAAATATCTTGTTTTCCATTTTAATTCACTTTTTCAGTTGCTACACCATTTTCATCAATGACATAAGTTTTGCCATCTTTTTCAAGAGTTGCATTAGTTGTGATTGGAGAACCGTAAAGATGTTTCCCTAACGAAGTTGATTTTTCGAAGTGATAGAGCTTACCGTCAATTTCCTTCCAAGTTGGTTGGTAGGAAGAGATTACCTGAGGCTCAAGATAGCAGAGGTAGCCTTCATCAGTGCGGTAGAATCCTGTTCGAATGATTCCATTTTCATCCGAAGCGTATGAGTAATTAGTGTCATTACGCAATAATTCCGTATAAGAACCGAAAAGATAGGTCTTGCCATCTATGGTTTTTGTTGTATTGACATAGCGATATTGGTTGCTTGGATCTAGGTAATAGGTCTTACCGTCAATTTCTCTCCACCCGGTTAATAGTTTTCCTTCTGAATCTGCAAGATATATTATACTAAATGATTTAGCTGGACCATCAACTAGAAGTTGGCCATCTTGATTGAAGTAATAATAATTTCCGTCAATTAGAAGTAACTCTTCTTTAGCTTGAAGACCATCTTCCTTAAAGTAAACACGGTGACCATCTAGTGTGTACCAACCAAAAACTTGAGCTCCATCATTGCCAAAGTAGAGCTTAGAATAGTAATTGTACGGATAGAATGCATTACGGAGGAGTTCACCATTGTTTTCAGAGAAATAGTAGTACTTCCCATCTATAAGGATACGCTTACCTTTTATTTGCTTACCACTGCCGTCAAAGTAGAGTTGGACACCATTAATGGTTTGCCATCCAGTAGCTAATTGTCCCTTATCTTTGAGATAAGTCCAATCGCCATCCTTGTCCTGAACAAAGGTGTTGCGTAGAGATGATGTGACATGTCCTTCTTCATCAATAGTATAGGTTACGCCACCAAGTTCAATGGTACGATTGGTCCATAAAGCTCCGCTATCTTTATCGAAGTAGTAGGTATCCCCATCGATGTCAACCAAAGTTCCTTTGGCTTGCTTACCATTTTTATCAAAGTAGAGCTGAATACCATCAATGGTTTGACGACCAGTTAGGAGCTTGCCATCAGCATCGTAGTAGTACCAGTTCCAAAAATCGTCGCGAATAAATTGATTTTTAGGTGTAACTTCAGTTGAGATTCCCATGTCATCAAAGGAATAGACTTTGTCATCAACTTTCAAAGTTGTATTAGAGACAATAATTGTAGGACGCATACCAGCAGTAGGTTCGACGTAATCTCCATCTGTCAATCGGTAACGTTGCCCATTGATTTCCTCCCATGAAGGCTTAGTGACACTTTTAACCGCTGGTTGGAAGTAGTGGAGTTGACCATCAATACCTCGTTGGAATCCATTTAAGACAATCCCGTTTTCATCAGTGCCATAGATTCCATTAAAGATGCCCTCGATTCGATAGACAACGGGTGCAAAGTAGGCTTTAAGGCTATTTTTTTGGACTTCACTATTAATAACAAAATAATCTTTATTTTCAAAAGTGACAATTCCGTTTAAGACAACTCCATTTTCAGTAAAAATGTATTCCTTACCATCAATAATCTGTCTACCGGTTTGGATGACGCCGTCAGCATCAGTGTGGTAAGTTGTTTTACTAGAGAAGAACATAGAAGGTCTCTCAACGATGCCATACGTGTTCTTAACCAATTGTCCGTCATAATCAAACAAATATTTCTTCCCATCAATGGTTACGACATCATTTTGAGCTCTCAGGCCGTCTGATTGGAAGTAGTAGCGTTTGTTATCGATTGTATGCCAACCTGTAACGGGAGCACCGTCCTCTCCTAGATATTCAAAGAGGTGCGTATACATTGGGTTGGTTCTGTAACTATTAAAGATGATATGTTCATACCATTGATTAGTCATTAAGGCACCATTATGATAGGCAAAATAGTAGTGCTTGCCGTCGATTTCTTGTTTTTGTCCTTTGACTTGTTTGCCATCTTTATCAAAGTAAAGGATGACACCATCAACATTTTGCCAACCAGTCAATTTTTCACCGTTGGCAGTGTAGTAATACCAATCTTTTTGGTTGTCAGATTGAAAATGGCCACCTGTCACGACCTGAGTAGGTAGTTGCGTTTTTTCGGTTAGGATACCATCGGCATCTGCTAGATAAGTTTTACCGTCTACTTCAATGCTTGTATCAGTTACCTTGCGTCCATTATCTTTATCGTAGTAGTAATCCTTGCCATCAATGGTAATCTTTTCACCTTTTGCCTGGATACCATTGTCATGGAAGTAGAGGCTGAAGCTGTCGATGGTTTGTGGACCCGTTAGTTTGTGGCCCTCGCTGTCTAGGTAATACCAGTTACCTTGATCATCTGAGGTGAACTTGCCACCTTGGGAAGGTAATTCCTGAGCAGTAGTTGCGTTGTCGCTTGTTTCGGAAGAGGTTTCAGTACTTTTATCTATAGTAGCTGTTTCAACCTTTTTATCGGCCTCGTTAGCAGGCTGTGTAGCAGTTGCTTCTGTAGGCTGACTGGCGACATTAGTAGATGCAGTGTCAGTTGAGACTGTGTCACTAGAAGTATTTACAACAGCCGTGCTCGCCGGAGCTACTTCGGTTCTTGTTATAAGGCTAGCACTTGTCTCAAGATTGCTGTCAGAGACGACATTTTCAGGACTGTTAACAGCGGTCGTTTCAGGTTTGACCTCATCGGCTCCGACTTGACCAAGGCTAATCAGTGAAGCCCCGATAGCCAAACTTGAGGCAGCGATTGTAATCCAATGTTTCTTAACTTTATGAAGTTTGAAACGAACTTTATTTTCCATAAATTTCCCCCTTTTATGGTTGCTTGGCATACTATATTGTTGAATGACAAGCGATATAAACACCAAAAATTAATTTACGATTATATTTTAATCCTATTTTCTAATAACTTCAATAGAAAACGGATACATAAATGCCATGATTTTATAAAAAGATTCTTATATTTGTGATAGTTATAGTCTATAAAAGAGTTTTCCTAATTTATTTATTTTTTCGTCTATAGATATCATTGAAAGGGTAATTGTCCCCATACAGTTTGAGAAAAAGACTCTTTTATTCAAAAATCATCCTGTGTAAAATAGAGGGCATAAAAACATGAGAGGTGATTGCAATGACAAATCGTTACGACTTAAATAAAAATTTGGCACAGATGCTTAAGGGGGGCGTCATCATGGACGTTCAAAATCCTGAGCAAGCACGTATCGCTGAGGCGGCAGGAGCGGCTGCAGTCATGGCCTTGGAACGCATTCCGGCCGATATTCGTGCGGTGGGTGGGGTATCACGTATGAGTGATCCTAAGATGATTAAGGAAATTCAGGACGCTGTTAGTATTCCAGTGATGGCTAAGGTGCGTATTGGTCATTTCGTTGAAGCACAGATTTTGCAGGCGATTGAGATTGATTATATCGACGAGAGTGAGGTTTTGACACCGGCCGATGACCTTATTCATGTGGACAAAACCAAATTTGATGTGCCTTTCGTCTGTGGAGCTAAGGACCTTGGTGAGGCTCTTCGCCGTATTTCAGAAGGGGCATCTATGATTCGTACCAAGGGTGAACCTGGTACTGGTGATATTGTTCAGGCTGTTCACCACTTGCGACTCATGAATCAAGAAATTCGCCGCATTCAAAATCTCAGAGACGATGAACTTTATATTACTGCTAAAGACTTGCAGGTCCCAATTGATTTGGTCCGTTATGTCCACGAACATGGCAAGTTGCCGGTTGTCAATTTTGCGGCAGGTGGTGTAGCGACGCCAGCGGATGCTGCCCTTATGATGCAGTTGGGTGCTGAGGGTGTCTTTGTTGGTTCAGGGATTTTCAAGTCAGGAGATCCCAAAAAACGTGCGGAGGCAATCGTCAAGGCAGTGACTAACTATAATCGTCCGGACATTTTGGCGCAAGTGTCAGAAGATTTGGGTGAAGCCATGGTTGGTATTAACAAGGATGAAATAGAAATTTTGATGGCAGAGCGAGGAAAGTAGATGACAAAAATCGGAATACTGGCTTTGCAAGGTGCTTTTGAAGAACATGAGCAGGCCTTGAAAGCACTTGGGGTTGAAACGGTTCAAATCAGGAATCGACAGGATTGGGAAGCCAACGTTGATTTAGATGGGCTCATTCTACCAGGGGGAGAGTCGACCGTCATGGGAAAACTCTTGCATGATTTAGACTTGTTTGAGCCAATTAAGACGAAAATTAATGAAGGACTACCTGTATTTGGAACTTGTGCAGGCCTAATCTTGTTGGCTAAAACCATAGTAGGCGACCAAACAAAACATTTGGCAAGTATGGACATTAGTGTCGCACGCAATGCCTATGGTCGTCAGCTGGGCAGTTTTGTCACTAATGCTGACTTTAAGGGAATTGGTGAGATTCCCATGGTCTTTATTCGTGGACCAATTATTGAAACCGTTGGACCAGAAGTTGAAGTTTTATCTCAGGTCAAGGAAGCCATCGTGGCAGCCAAGGAAAAAAATATGCTTGTTACCTCATTTCATCCAGAGTTAACGGGTGACGAAAGGGTTCATGCTTATTTTCTAGAGATGGTAACCCAGGTCAAACAAGACAAACTATAATGCTAGACTCTTCACATGATTAATCTTCCACACAAAAAAATCCAGGACGTGAGCCCTGGATTTAGGAGATTATGAAAAAGAAAAGTTTTAGGATGGTTATAGTATATAAAGCAAAGCCTAAAGTTTTCTTAAAGTAGAAGAAAAAGTTTACTTGTGTTATGAAAAAGGAAGTTGACAGTTGGTCGACTTCCTTTTTAGCGATTTCTAAAATGAGAGCAATTATGCGATATCAATAGTTATTATTTGAATTATATTCTTATACTTCATCAGGTCCCATCAAATGTCCATTACCGTCAGCATCGAATTTGAAGGCACCAGTGTTTGTTCTAACAATGGTATTTTCAGCGCGTGCCCCATTCTTAGCATCGTAATAGTGGACAGTTCCGTCATCGTCAAATTTGAATTCACCTCTAAGTTGTTTACCGTTTTGGTCGAAGTAAACATGGATGCCATTTAAGGTTTGAGGTCCTGTCAGTTTATCCCCTTTAGCATCAACATAGTAGTAGAAATCTTCACGATCTAAATCTTTACTTTCTCTTGGATATTGTCCATCCTGACCTACGATATCATTTCCAGGAATGGTGATAGTAAAGTGGAAGATACGATCACCATCGAGATTTCGGTAATTCCAATTGTAGACATGAACAAAGCTATTAGTTACGAGAGCGCCAGAGTCTTTATCATAATAGTGTCCATCCGGGGCGAAGCGTCCCTTGACTTGTGCTCCGTTAGGAAGGAAGTAAAAGTGACTATTTCCAAAGGTTTGAGGTCCTGTTAATGGCTTACCATCAGCATCGAGATAGTACCAGGCAGTAGTATAGATATTTTGATTGTTGATGTCATCACGACCAATATAAGTCAAGATTTCTTTAAAAGCATTGGTTACGAGAGCCCCAGAATCTTTGTCATAGTATTTACCATTTGGTGCAAAATGTCCCTTGACTTGTGTACCAGTGAAATCATCAAAGTAGACTTTAACACCATCGATAGTTTGTTCTCCCTTGAGTTTATCACCTTTATCATTGACGTAAACCCAGTTGCCATCTTCAGTTTCAAGATAGCGTTTTGTTACAAGTGCACCAGAGTTTTTATCGTAATAGCGACCATCCTCTGCAAAACGTCCTTTGACTTGTTTGCCATCCTTGTCAAAGTAGACTGGAATGTTGTCAACGAAGTTGAGACCGATGAGGTTTTTACCGTTTGCATCCTTGTAGTACCAGTTGCCTTCGTTATCACTATAATAGTGACCACCAAAAACACGCGGTGCCTTGTCTAGGGAGACAGTAGGTGTAGGAGTAACGGGAGTATCTATTTCTTCGCCAGGTTTCATCAAATGTCCATTACCATTTGCATCGAATTTGAAGGCACCAGTGTTGGTTCTGACAATGGTATTTTCAGCGCGTGCACCGTTTTTCGCATCGTAGTAATGAACGGTACCATCTTCGTCAAATGCAAACTCACCTCTAAGTTGTCTACCATTTTGGTCGAAGTAAACATGGATGCCGTTTAGGGTTTGAGGTCCTGTCAGTTTATCCCCCTTATCATCTACGTAATAGTAGAAATCTTCGCGATTCAAATCATTGCTAGAAAGTGGGTAATGACTCATATCCAAAAATTGGTTTTCACCGTTAGGTCCAACGACTGAATTATTAGGAATGGCGATGACAAAGTGATTCACACGATTTCCGTCTTGATTTTGATAATTCCAGTTGTAGACATGGACAAAGCTGTTAGTTACAAGCGCACCAGAGTCCTTATCATAGTAGTGTCCATCAGGTGCAAAACGTCCCTTAACTTGTGCCCCATTAGGGAAGAAGTACATGTTTGTACCACCAATATTTTGAGGACCTTTAAGTGGCCGTCCGTCGGCATCAAGGTAGTACCAATCAGTAGTATAAATGTTTTGACCGTTGATATCATCACGACCAATATAAGTTAAGAGTTCTTTAAAGGCCTTGGTTACAAGAGCACCAGAATCTTTGTCATAGTATCGGCCATCCTCTGCAAAACCACCTTTGATTTGAATACCATCTTGGCTAAAGTAAACAGGAACATTATCCACATAGTTCAGCCCGACAAGATTTTTGCCATTTGCATCCTTGTAATACCAGTTACCATTATCATCACTATAATAATGTCCACCAGAAATATGAGGTGCATTTTCAAGTGTTACAGAAGGTGTGACTTGCTTTTCATTTTCATCGATTGGAGCAGGTTGTTCACTGTTTTTTGTAGGTGTTTTTGTTTCTTCGACAGGAACAGGTTCAGTGACTTTTTCTGACGAAGTCTTTGTGGCAGAGGCTTCTGAAGTTGCCGTTTTAATTGGTGTAGCTTTATTTGCCTGATTATCTTGATTACTAATTTCTTGCTCAGAAGTGATTTCTACTGGTGATTCGCTTGCTAATTCAGATGATGCGACTTCACTACTAGGAGCTTCACTAAGAACCGTACTGGTACTAGTAGGTAGCTCAGTATTAGTTGAGATAGGATTTGTAGTAGGTGCTTTGACCTCAACATTAGTTACTGCAGTTTCTTGTGCAGGTGCAAGAATCTCAGTTGGTTGACTAGAAGTTTCAGGTGTTTTCGCTTCATCCGCAAATGCAGGGCGAGCAACTAGGGAAAAAGCAGCTAGTGCGGTTACACAAGAAAGTGCCACAAGGTGCTTCTTGTACACGTGCCATGGATAATTCATTTCAGTATTCATAATAGACTCCTTTCATAAAATGAACACCGATGTTTGGGTGGTTATAAAGGAGCTCGCCGTTAAAATAGTGTTAAAAGTAGGCAAATCTGTTAAAACGACTGAGTCCCATATCTAAATCTCTCATGTCATGACCATAAGAAGATTTTATAGGGGAGCACGTCAAACGTGTGGCAAGGAGAATATGCTTATGCTGTGTAATTCATATCTAGAAACAAGTGTCTTCACTTATTTATCCTAATACTTTTATTTCTCTCCTTTCGTTTTATTATTGAATCCAGCCTATGGCATATGTCTTTAAATACAAAAAACTAGAACTTTTAGTTTGAAGCATTCTCTCTAAAGCTCTAGTTTTGTATTATAGACAGATGTGTGTATGAAAAGAGCCTTAGATTATCATGCCAAAGTGCCTAAGGACCAGTTTTCATGCATAAAAAATTATTTTGACGTTAGAATTCTAAAGCCAAGTTCCTAATCCTAATCCCTCTGTAGTACACTTTCAACGTTTTAGTAAAACGCTTACATGCTCACCTATCTTTATTATAATACTTTTTTAATTACAAACAAGTTTTTTTTACAAGATAATCGTAAATGTTAAAAAAATGTCATAATTGGGTTCTGTTTGAATGACAGTGATTGATTATATGAAAAAGGAAGTTGACCAACTGTCGACTTCCTTTTGTGTGAAGTAATTGAAATCCATAGTCACTTGTAAATGACTATCGAAGGATATGGCCAACCCCGTCATTATCGAAGTAATAAGTAACGTGATTGATTGTCAAGGTTACATTATCAGCACGATTACCAGAGCCAGGAAGATAATAGTAAGTCTTACCACCTAAAATGATGAGTTTATCTTTAGCTTGTATACCCTTATATTGTCCATAATCATCATCGTAGAAGTAGACATGCTTGCCATCGATAACTCTTCTACCAGTCAGAATATTTCCCTTACTATTTGCATAATACCAGTTATTCTTATGTTCGAAGTATTTTCCGGTTACAAGGGCACCAGTCTCTTTGTCATAATAACGATTACCACGGTATGGATAATCAAACTCACCTTTCACTTTTTCACCGTATCTAAAGTAGTACTGAATTCCGTCCAAGTATTTAGCACCGTGAAACTTCTTTCCTTTTTCATCAACATAAAACTCTTTGCCGCCATCCTCAACCAATCTATCTGTTACTAAAGCACCGTTATCTTTATCGTAATAGTGATTATCAGGAGCAAAATGGCCTTTGTATTGGACACCATTGGTGCCGAAATAAACTTTAACGTTATCAATGGTATGAGCACCAAGGAGGAGGTAACCCTTGTCATTGACATAGTACCAGTTACCTTCGGAATCACTGATATAGCGGTTTCGTTCAGTTGATTGACTTTTAATGCTGAGGACACCAGATTGGTCTGCCACATAGGTCTTACCATCGAAATCAAAAGTTGTATCTTTAACCTTTCGACCGTTATCTTTATCAAAATAGTAAACCTTGCCATCGATGTCAACGAACTCTCCCTTAGCTTGGCGATGAGTTCCTAAATGGAAATACATGTCATAGCCATCAATAGTTTCAGAACCAATCGCAGGAAATCCATATTCATTATAGTAACGCCAGTACCCATCTTTATCTTGGACAAAATAAGCAGTAGTCTTAGGGTGAAGATCCTTAAAATCACTAGAAATGAATTTACCAACCCCATCATTATCAAATTCATAGATATTTGGAAATTCTCTCATAATATAGTGCGTAGGAATATTCAATCGTCTATTTCTAGCAATAGTTCCATCATTGTAGAAGTAATAGTTATTGAAAAATCTGTGCACGACCATGTTTCCATCATCTTGGAAAAAGTACCTATTACCATTGATGGTTTGCCATCCTGTGACTGGTAGGCCATCGGCACCTAAATAATACCGTTCGAGTTCAGGATGTTCATTGTTATCATAATTTGCATAAGGAGCTTCGTCAAATCTTATTTCTTTAGCATAGTTTTCTTCAGGAATAAATCGTCCAGCTTTGAAGGTGACGAGGCGGTTCGTCACAAGGGCGCCGTTATCTGGGTCGTAAAAATAGGATTTACCATTGACCTTACGGCGTTCACCCTTGACCTGTCTACCATTAGAATCAAAATAATAGGTCAAGCCATCAATAGTTTGTGGTCCAGTCATAAGTTTTCCATCTTTATCCATATAGTACCAGTGACCACCGTTATCTTGTAGAAAAGCGGGATGGTTATTTGCCACTGTAACGATACCATTAGAATCAATATTGAGTTGGAAATCACCGTTGTTGAGATGTGTGTCTTTAACTAATTGTCCTGCATTTTCTTTGCCAGCATCTCCAAACAGATAGAGCTTGTCTCCGACCACGTTCAAGCCATAGCTAAGTTGACCGTTTCTATCAGGATTAAAGTAATAGGTTTGTCCTTTGATATCTTGTAAGCCAGAAACTCGCACGCCATCGCTACCTAGATAGTAAGTTTGACCATTTTCTTCAACAAATTCATCATGGAGCATACGAGCACTATCTGTAAAGTAATAGAGTTTTCCATCAATGGTTTCGAAACCAGGATGTTCTCGCTCTTTTTTGAAATAATAGCGTTCTCCATTAATATCTTGCCATCCCATAAGCTTATTACCGTTGTTATCGTAGTAATAAGTTACGTAATAAGGATGTCTTGTGGTAATAAGACTACCTAAATAGTTTTCTGTTTCAATGCGTTCTTCTTTTTCGGTAACAAATCCATTCCTTTTTTCAGTAAAGGCAGAACGGTCAGTTCCTCTTGTGGTATTTTCGTTTGGGATATCACCGACAGGTGACACATTCTCAGCTGTAACACTCTCACTAGTTGTTGCACTCACCTCAGAATGTGCAGTTTCAGAATTAGCTAGTTCCGAACTAGCTGTACTTGTGACTTCAGAGCTTGTTTTTTCAGAAATAGTTTCTGTTGAAGTAACTTCTGAGGCAGCTACTGGTGCTTCTGATACTGTAGCAGTTTCGCTTGAAGCGGTAGTAGCTGTGTTTTCTGTAGGTTTAGCTGTGGCTTCATTAGTCGCTGGAGCCTCAACGTCAACAGCACCTTCTTTGATGATAGCTTCAACAGTTGCTTCATTAACAGGTGTAGGTTGTTCTTCAGCTGAAGCGTAGCTGAGTCCTGCAAAACTCAATCCCAGAGCAAGTCCTGTCACTGCAATAGTTACCCAATGTTTTTTAACTTTGTGAAGTTTAAAATGTACTTTCTTTTCCATGATAATTCTCCTTTCATTGAAAGACAAATTGGAATTAGATGTGTGAAATAAATATTATTCGTAAATATATTTAATAACCCTTCCATCACCGTTTTCATCGAAATGAACAAGCTCAGCTTTCACCTTGTAACGAATTGAGTGGTTAAAAGTAATATCAACATTTTTAGCACGTTTTCCAGTTTTTGGGTAATAATAATGGTAGTAGTAGTCATTTCCCACCCAAATTGTTCGCAATTCATCGTAGCCTAGTCTACCATCATCGTGAAAATAGTAGTAATCATCTCCAATCTTTTGTTCACCCTTATAACATTTACCATCACTACCAACATAGTAACGATTACCGTCAACGTCAACGAATTTGTCACGTCCTAAGTCAACAAGTTCACCAGTATTCTTGTCATAGTAATAACTATCATCAGCAACAATACCTTTAGCTTGTTTACCATCTTTATCAAAGTAAACCTTTACATTATCGATAGTTTTGTGCCCAGTTACCTTTTGACTATTTTCATCGACGTAGTACCAACTATCAGAATATTTTTTACCAAAATATCTAGTAATTGCACCAGTTGAGGTGTCTGCTAGACTAGGGTATCTATCGAATTGAAATACTTGAACATAATTATGGTCGATAGGGTCATTACCTAGGTCGGTGATAAAATGCCAAGGTTTTATTTGAACATAACGTTTTGTGACTAAGCCTCCGGTGTCTTTATCGTGATATCTATCATCTGGTGCGAAATCCCCTTTTAACTGTGGTCCATCAGGGTAGAAGTAGTAGTCCTCACCGTTAATAGTCTGATAACCTGACACCTTGTAGCCACTATTATCTAGGTAGTAGCGGAATGTAGTTGAGATACCATTAGCACGCCATTCACGAGCGATTCTTACAGTACGTTCTCTGAAAGTATTTCTTGCTAAGTTACCTGTATGTTTATCGTAATATTTACCGTTTTTTGCGAAACCTCCTTTTACTTGCTCTCCATTTTCATCGAAGAATACTGTTTCACCATTAATAGTATGCTCCCCTTTTAAAGCGATTCCTTCGGAACCAAAATAGTAAAATGGTTTTGTATCATCGCTAAATCCATTGTGGTTAGAAGGAACGTATAAGTTCCTAGCTAGATGACCATTATCATTCATATAATGGATATTGTGGTAGTCATCATAGAACAGTCCATTTTTTTTGATATCATCTTTCTTTTCAGTAATGACACCTTCTTGATCTGAAATATAAAGTTTATCGTTCACTTCAAAAAGTGTTCCAATGACACGCTCACCATTATTTTTATCGTAGTAGTATTTGTTTCCTCCTTGTTTAATAAACTCTCCTTTAGATTGCTTTCCGTTTTGGTCAACATAATACCATTTACCATTTATCATAACTGATCGGTTGACACCTAAATTAACACGAGCACCGGTATCTTTATCATAATAGTAACCATCGTCTGCGAACTGGTCTTTGATTTGTTCACCATAGGCATTGAAATAAGTAGCAACACCATTTATTGTTTGGGGACCGTGAAGGAATTTTCCGTCATATCCTGCATAATAGGTGACTTTTCTAATTTTAGGGTTAAGATAGTCATTCTCTAGGTGATAGATAGTAACGTATTGATTTTTAACCATCATTCCTTGGTAGTCATAATAATAGCTGTTTTCAAATTCGTCGGTAACAATTTGGTTGCGATAGTTTAAAGCATATGGTACTTCAGAGAGTTTACCTTCATTATCAGCTTTATAGGTCTTACCATCGATTTGAATAAGAGAGTTGATAACCATTTGTCCATTATGCAAATCATAGTAATGTTTTGGTAGACCTGAATTTGAGTAGCTAGCCTCACCTTTTAGTTGACGACCATCACTGTCAAAACAAACATGATAACTATCAACAATTTGGTTTCCAATGAGTTTTTGACCATTTTCATCGACATAGTACCAGTTCCCATTGTCTTCTACATAAGCATTGGTAACAAGTTCACCACTATCCTTGTCATAGAAGTGTCCATTCGGAGCGAAGTGTCCTTTAACTTGGACTCCACTGTCCTTAAAGTAAACTTTGACGTTATCAATGGTTTGTTCGCCAATGAGTTTATTGCCATCGGAGTTGTAGTAATACCAGTTGCCTTTATCATCGCTGACATATTGGTTATGGAATCTAGAATCACCTTGGATAGTGATGTTCCCTTCTTTATCTGCGATATAATGGATACCGTTTAACTCAAAAGATGTATCCTTGACTTTACGACCATTGTCTTTGTCAAAGTAGTAAATTTTATTATCAATATTAATGAATTCGCCTTTAGCTTGATGTCCTTCTGGACGAGATGATTCATGGAAGTAGAGTTCAAAGCCATCAATAGTTTTAGGTCCAGTGATAGGAAATCCGTCTTTGTTGAAGTAATACCAACGACCTTCGTAGTCCATCATAAATTGATTTTTTGGATAGTCTCTATTATTTTCTGAAGGAAGAGTATAGTAAGTTGGGAACGGATAAGTCACAATGTTTAGTTGTTTATTGAGATAATGTGCCACCCCATCGTTGTCTGAATAAAATACATATGGCATAGACTTCCATAGACCCTTTTCGATGATAGGATATTGTTTATTTTTGACTAAGGCCCCTTTGTCGTCAAAGTAGTAGCGTTTGTGATCTAATTCCATTAGTCTATGAACAGCAACTTGACCATTGTCATAGATGTAATAGTCGTTACCTAAAATTGTCTGACGACCTTTCTCAAGTGTGTTACCATTTTTATCAAAATAGTAACGTTCTAATCCAGGCATTACATAATAGTTTGGTTCGATATAAGCAGGTTCATTGAAGTAAACAACTTTACTATAGTTTTCTTCTGGAATATAGTGGTTGTCTTTGAATGTAATAAAACGGTCTGTTACTAGCTTGCCATCGTTTTCATCGTAAAAGTGCAGTTTGTCGTCAACTTTCCTAAGCTGCCCTTTTACCATAGTGCCGTCATCGTTAAAGTAATAATGGAAACCGTTGATGTCTCTTGGTCCAGTAACCAGCTGCCCTTTTGCATCTACATAATAGGTAACACCATTTGCATCTGAAACGAAACTTTCTCTTTTATCTGTCTTTTTTGTGATACCTTCCGCTTCAACAGTGATGGTGAAATCACCATCTTTTTGTGAGGTATCTAAAGTTGTTTTATCAGGAGAAGTGCTTATGATGAGGTTTTCGTTGTTTGTAGGTGTATTTGTTGCACTTACCTCAGAATGTGCAGTTTCCGGACTAGATACTTCCGAACTAGCTGTACTTGTGACTTCAGAGCTTGGTTTTTCAGAGACTGTTTCTGTTGAAGCAACTTCAGAGCTAGGTGCTGGTGTTTCTGACACTGTGGCAGCCTCGCTCGAAGCGGTAGCAGCTGTGTTTTCTGCAGGTTTAGCTGTGGCTTCATTACTTGCTGGAGCATCGACGTCAATAGCGCCTTCTTTGATGATGGCTTCAACAGTTGCTTCATTAACAGGTGTAGGTTGTTCTTCAGCTGAAGCGTAGCTGAGTCCTGCAAAACTCAATCCCAGAGCAAGTCCTGTCACTGCAATAGTTACCCAATGTTTTTTAACTTTGTGAAGTTTAAAATGTACTTTCTTTTCCATGATAATTCTCCTTTCATTTTAAATCTGTCATTATTGAGAAGGAGTCTCTATAACTTCATTAACTAATGAGTGTTCCGTTTCCGTCCGCATCAAAATGATAGGTTTCCCCTTTTATAGTAATGTCAATATTTGACAAACGGGCACCTGAGTTGGCATCGTAGTAGTGGATTTTACCATCAACGGTGACTAGTTCACCTTTGGCTTGTTTACCGTTACTGTGGAAGTAGACTGGGACATTGTCAATGGTTTGTTCACCGGTCAAGGCGTACCAGTTTGGACCAAAGTAATACCAACTACCTTCCCATTCATGGTACTGATTTTTAAGAGCAGCGCCTGTTGCTTCATCCAGATAGTAGATGTGGCTGCTGTTAGGGATAGTATCACTGTAATACGCATAGATGAGCTCACCTCTACTTTGCATTCCGTAGTAGTATTTACGAGTAGGAAGTCCAAAGTAGTAGAGTTCGCCATCGATAACTTGAACGGAGACTAATTTGTTTCCCTTACCGTCTAAATAATACCAGTGATTATCTTTGGTTTTAACGAAACCAGCTTTTGTAACCTTTTTACCATCAAATCCGATATAGTCTCCACTATCTGCGTAGTATGTGAATTCTCCGAAGCCTTGATGACCATCTCCAACGATAAGATTCACTTCTTCACCATGAACAATATGTGTTCCTGAGTAAACTTTTCTACCATCTTGACCAACATAATAGCGTTTGCCATCGACTTCGACGATTTGGTCTCGGACAGCAGCACCTGTGTCTTTGTCATAAAAATGATCAGCATTGGCAAAAATACCTTTGGCTTGGACACCGTCTTTATCAAAATAGACTTCTACACCATCTATAGTTTGAGCACCAATTAATTTATCGCCCTTATCATTGACATAGTACCACTTGCCATCTTTTTCGACATAACGGTTGGTAACGAGGGCTCCACTATCTTTATCATAATAATGGCCGTTTGGCGCAAAGTCACCTTTAACTTGAGAATAGTCATCACGGAAGTAGACATTGACATAATCTATCACTTGTTCGCCCTTTAAAGGATAACTAGATTTATCAACATAGTACCATTTACCTCCAGCAGTAACATAACTATTTTTGGCTGTAACTGGAGTCAATTTACCATTTTCATCTGCAATTGATGTTGGGTATCTATCATCTACAGCAATAAAAGTGAAAGCATTGGTGAGGATAGCACCTCTTACGCCGTTAATGTATTTAGAAAACTGAGCATAGTACCAGTTTCCATCAACTTGGAACAGTGGGTTTGGGCTGCCAGGGACATCATCTCTTAGTGAACCAGATTCATCAAAATAGTAGAGTTGTCCATTAATTCGCTTGAATCCATGGACAACATGTCCATTTTCATCAGCATAAACAGAAGGTGTCCAGAGGTATCCTCTCAGGTACATGTATCTGATTTTACCCCAGCCATTATAGACTTTTTGTCCCTGTTCATTGTAATAACTTTCAGTACCATCAGGATTCTTGAATTTAGAATAATAGACCATGTCTGGTTGGAAGTAGTACTCTTTACCGTCGATGGTTTTAGGGCCAGTGTAAATATTACCGTCATTGTCATAGTAGTAATAAATGTCGTCGCTGGTTCCGTTAATGTAGCGAGTACTATGGTAGAGGGCAATCTTATTATTCCAAAGTTCGCCATTTTCAGGATGGAAATAATATCCTTTTCCATCAACAACCACTCTTTGCCCTTTTGTTTGAAGCCCCTTGTCATTAAAGTGGTAAGTTTTGTCTCCAATTTCTTGAAGGCCAGTCACTTTTTCACCTGTCTTATCTACATAATACCAGTGGTTATCGCCAGTAGTAACAAAAGATTCAGTTGTTAGATGTCCAAGTTCACCATCATAATAATGTCCATCTTGGGCAAAGTTTCCTTTGACCTGTTTACCATCCTTGTCAAAATAGACATGCTGTCCATCAATTAGGTTTGGACCTGTCAGATCCTTGTCATCTTTTTTGTAATGCCAATTGCCTTGTTCATCACTATACCATTGACCACCCGTGATATTCTTTTCAGCAGAGGGAACTTGAGAATTAGGGGTATCAGTATCACTAGTTGTTGGTGACGAATTCTCAGTTGTAACACTCTCACTAGTCGTTGCACTTACCTCAGAATGTGTAGTTTCTGAACTAGCTGCTTCCGAACTAGCTGTGCTTGTGACTTCAGAGCTTGGTTTTTCAGAGACTGTTTCTGTTGAAGCCACTTCAGAGCTAGCTACTGGTGTTTCTGACACAGTTGCAACCTCGCTCGAAGCGGTAGCAGCTGTGTTTTCTACAGGTTTAGTTGTGGCTTCATTACTTGCTGGAGCCTCAACGTCAATAGCGCCTTCTTTGATGATGGCTTCAACAGTTGCTTCATTAACAGGTGTAGGTTGTTCTTCAGCTGAAGCGTAGCTGAGTCCTGCAAAACTCAATCCCAGAGCAAGTCCTGTCACTGCAATAGTTACCCAATGTTTTTTAACTTTGTGAAGTTTAAAATGTACTTTCTTTTCCATGGTCATTCTCCTTTCATTTTAAACTTTTTACATACTGCAAAATAAGGGCTGTCATGAGAGTTTATGAAAAGTGAGCATTGGGTAGAGTCCCTAACGATGTAAGTTAATCTTTTTATGACAATCCTTATTTCTCCAAGTCTCCTCAATTTCGGTATTACGAGACTGTTCAAGGCAAACATGAGTTCTGACGAAATGATTCTAGAAAAACGAGAGCCGTTCGGAATTTTCCTCCTTTCTAAGCATGGAAGATCTCGTTTATTTTGGGTTTCTAAGATACAAAAAACTAGAGCTTACTAGTATGGGGCGTCCCCTCTAGAGCTCTAGTTTGAAATGATGCTGTATTCTTTTTATGAGCCCTAGTTTGATGGTTCAAAGTGACTCAGGAATGGTTATCCTACTATAATCCTTATTTAGGCATTAGGTAACTAATGTCAATCATTTAGATAATCCCCAAGTGTCCTTTAAAGCAAAATTAAAACGCTTACATGTTCACCTAGCTTCATTATAATCCTTTTTTAAGAATAAACAATAGAAACTAACAGAAATGCCTAAAATGTTAAAGAACTGACATAAAAGATTCTATATTTAGTTTCGTTAGTCAAATAAGAATTCACCTGTGTAAATCATTTATATTTTTAATTTTTGTTCCTCATAGACAGACTACGATCTTAGTCAGATGAAAAATTAGAGTCTTTCTATCTAAAATTTTCTTTTCAGAATTGTCTTTTTAGGGTCTACTTCTCTCATAGTTTTGCTATCTCTTAAGCTTAATTGAAGCTTGCTTTAATGTTGAAAAGTCTTTAAGGATAAGCGTTTGAAGGTGTTTGCGAATCAGATACTCTCTATTTAAGACCTTACATGTGGTGTAAGGTCTCATTTTCGCTAATCAAAGTTAATATAACTGAGCTTGTGGCAGAGATTTATGAAAAGAAGATGACTTTTTCCTATTTGTAATTTGTCTGAATATATCATAGAGTAGAGTCAACAACAGAAAAAGGATGATTGATATAGATGGAAAATAAGGTACGTTTTAAACTACACAAGGTTAAGAAAAACTGGGTAACTATCGGGGTGACCACTCTCTCAATGGTTGCCTTGGCAGGTGGAAGCCTCCTATCTCAAGGAAAAGTAGAGGCCGATGAGACGAGCGCACCTAACGGTGATGGCTTGCAGCAACTGAGTGAGGATGGGACTGCCAGTCTAGTGACGACAACAACTGTTACTGAGCAAGCTAGTGCTCAAGCAAGTGTGTCAGCAGTAGAAACAGCCAGCGTAAGTCACGAAACAAGCTCTCAGGAGGCGACAAGTGCAGTCAGCCAAGAGGCAACTGTCCAAGCACAAACTAGTCCAGTTGCCAGTCGGGAAGTGGCAGTTTCTTTGCAAACTCAAGCTAGTGCTCAAGAGACACAGACTACGGAACAAGCCTCACAAGGTCAGACATCAACTCAAGTAGCTGGGCAAACAAGTGCTCAGTCTACTCCAAGTGTGACAGAACAAGCAAGACCTAGAGTCTTGACCAATGCTGCACCAGCAATTGCCACACGCGCTGCTGACAGCACTATTCGTATCAATGCTAACCGCAACACTAACATCACGATTACGGCCAGCGGTACGACACCAAATGTAACCATTATCACAGGGCCAAACACTCCTAAGCCAAACGTGACGGTGACAAGTCCAAATGGCACAAGACCAAATGTGACCATTGTAACGCAGCCAAATCAACCAAACAAACCTGTTCAACCGAGTCAACCGTCCCAACCTAATAAGCCAGTCCAACCAAGTCAGCCAAGTCTTGACTATAAACCAGTAGCTTCCAACTTGAAGACTATTGATGGCAAGCAGTATTATGTTGAAAATGGCGTTGTGAAAAAGAACACAGCGATTGAACTTGATGGTCGTCTTTATTATTTCGATGAGACTGGGGCTATGGTGGATCAAAGTAAACCTTTGTATCGTGCCGATGCCATTCCAAATAACTCTATCTATGCGGTTTATAACCAGGCCTATGATACGTCAAGCAAGAGTTTTGAACACTTGGACAATTTCTTGACGGCTGATAGCTGGTACCGTCCAAAACAGATCTTGAAGGACGGGAAAAATTGGACAGCTTCAACTGAGAAAGATTATCGTCCCCTTTTGATGACTTGGTGGCCAGACAAGGTGACACAAGTCAACTACCTCAACTATATGAGTCAACAAGGGTTTGGTAATAAGACCTATACGACAGATATGATGAGCTATGACTTGGCAGCCGCTGCCGAAACGGTTCAACAAGGAATCGAGGAACGTATCGGTCGTGAGGGCAATACCACTTGGCTTCGCCAGTTGATGTCAGACTTCATCAAAACACAGCCTGACTGGAACTCTGAGAGTGAAGACAATCTCTTAGTTGGTAAAGACCACTTGCAAGGAGGAGCACTGACCTTCCTCAATAATAGTGCGACAAGTCATGCCAATTCAGATTTCCGTCTCATGAACCGCACACCGACTAACCAAACGGGGACACGCAAATACCATATTGACCGTTCAAATGGTGGTTACGAGTTGCTCTTGGCAAACGATATCGACAACTCTAACCTAGCTGTTCAGGCTGAACAACTAAACTGGCTCCACTACATCATGAATATTGGTTCTATCCTTGGCAATGATCCAAGTGCCAACTTTGACGGTGTTCGTATCGATGCGGTGGACAATGTGGATGCGGACCTCTTGCAGATTGCTTCTGACTACTTCAAGGAAAAATACCGTGTGGCTGACAATGAAGCCAACGCTATTGCCCACTTGTCAATCCTTGAAGCTTGGTCCTACAACGATCATCAATATAACAAGGATACCAAGGGTGCCCAGTTGTCCATTGACAATCCACTACGTGAAACGCTTTTGACAACTTTCTTGCGTAAGAGCAATTACCGTGGTAGCTTGGAGCGAGTGATTACTAACTCTCTTAACAATCGTTCAAGTGAGCAGAAACACACGCCACGTGATGCCAATTATATTTTCGTGCGTGCCCATGATAGTGAAGTGCAAGCTGTTTTGGCCAATATCATCAGCAAGCAGATTAATCCAAAAACAGATGGTTTCACCTTCACTATGGATGAGCTCAAACAGGCTTTTGAAATCTACAATGCGGACATGCGCAAGGCTGATAAAAAGTACACCCAGTACAATATCCCAGCTGCCTATGCCACAATGTTGACCAACAAGGATAGTATCACTCGTGTTTACTACGGGGACCTCTTTACCGACGATGGCCAATACATGGCTGAAAAATCACCATACTATAATGCCATCGATGCCCTGCTCCGTGCTCGCATCAAATATGTAGCAGGTGGTCAAGACATGAAGGTTACTAAGCTTAATGGCTATGAAATCATGTCATCTGTGCGTTATGGTAAAGGAGCAGAAGAAGCCAACCAGCTTGGTACTGCCGAAACACGCAACCAAGGAATGCTCGTCCTTACAGCCAACCGTCCAGATATGAAGTTGGGAACAAATGACCGTTTGGTGGTCAATATGGGAGCTGCCCACAAAAATCAGGCTTACCGTCCATTGCTTCTCAGCAAATCTACAGGTCTTGCGACCTACCTCAAGGATTCTGATGTGCCAGCTGGATTGGTTCGCTATACTGACAATCAAGGGAACTTGACCTTTACAGCAGATGATATCACTGGTCATTCAACCGTTGAAGTTTCAGGTTATTTGGCAGTTTGGGTGCCAGTAGGTGCTTCTGAAAACCAAGATGCTCGAACCAAGGCTTCGACGACCAAGAAAGGTGAGCAGGTCTTTGAATCATCAGCTGCTCTTGACTCACAGGTCATTTACGAAGGTTTCTCAAACTTCCAAGATTTCGTTAAGACACCAAGTCAGTACACCAACCGTGTCATTGCTCAAAATGCCAAACTCTTCAAAGAGTGGGGAATCACTTCCTTTGAATTTGCGCCACAGTACGTGTCTAGCCAAGACGGCACTTTCTTGGATTCTATCATTGAAAATGGCTATGCCTTCGAGGATCGTTACGATATTGCCATGAGTAAGAACAACAAATACGGTTCACTCAAAGACCTCATGGATGCCCTTCGTGCCCTTCACGCAGAAGGTATCTCAGCCATTGCTGACTGGGTTCCAGACCAAATTTACAATCTTCCTGGAAAAGAAGTGGTAACAGCCTCACGTACCAACAGCTACGGCACACCACGTCCAAATGCCGAAATCTACAATAGTCTCTATGCAGCTAAAACACGTACCTTTGGAAATGACTTCCAAGGCAAGTACGGTGGTGCCTTCCTCGATGAGTTGAAGGCGAAATACCCAGCTATCTTTGAGCGCGTGCAGATTTCAAATGGCCGTAAATTGACAACCAATGAGAAAATCACGCAATGGTCAGCCAAGTATTTCAATGGAAGCAATATCCAAGGTACTGGGGCTCGCTATGTTTTGCAAGATAATGCCACAAACCAATACTTCAACCTGAAAGCAGGTCAGACCTTCCTTCCAAAACAAATGACAGAAATCACAGCAACTGGTTTCCGTAGGGTGGGAGATAAGGTCCAATACCTCTCAACGAGTGGCTACCTTGCTAAGAATACCTTCATTCAAATCGGTGCCAACCAGTGGTATTACTTTGATAAGAACGGCAACATGGTCACAGGTGAACAGGTCATTGATGGTAAGAAATATTTCTTCCTAGACAATGGTCTCCAGCTACGTCATGTCCTTCGCCAAGGCAGTGATGGTCACGTCTATTACTACGATCCTAAAGGGGTTCAGGCCTTTAACGGATTCTACGACTTTGCAGGTCCACGCCAAGATGTTCGCTATTTTGATGGTAACGGTCAAATGTATCGTGGTCTCCACGATATGTATGGCACAACCTTCTATTTCGATGAAAAGACAGGTATTCAAGCCAAAGACAAGTTCATCCGCTTTGCGGACGGCCGCATACGTTACTTCATTCCAGATACAGGAAATCTCGCGGTCAACCGATTTGCGCAAAATCCTGAGAACAAGGCTTGGTATTACCTCGATAGTAACGGTTATGCCGTGACAGGACTCCAAACCATTAACGGTAAGCAGTATTACTTTGACAATGAAGGCCGTCAGGTTAAGGGACACTTTGTCACTATCAATAACCAACGTTACTTCCTTGATGGCGATAGCGGTGAAATTGCTCGCTCACGCTTTGTGACGGAAAACAACAAGTGGTACTATGTCGATGGCAATGGTAAACTGGTTAAAGGTGCTCAGGTCATCAATGGTAATCACTACTATTTCAACAATGATTATAGCCAAGTCAAGGGTGCCTGGGCCAACGGCCGTTACTATGATGGTGACTCAGGTCAGGCCGTAAGCAACCGCTTTGTCCAAGTTGGTGCCAACAAATGGGCTTATCTCAACCAAAATGGTCAAAAGGTAGTTGGTCTTCAACATATCAATGGTAAACTTTACTACTTTGAAGGTAACGGTGTCCAAGCTAAAGGGAAACTTCTGACATACAGAGGCAAGAAATACTACTTTGATGCCAATAGTGGTGAAGCCGTAACCAATCGCTTTATCCAAGTTTCTCGTGGTGTTTGGTATTACTTTAACGCCTCAGGCCAAGCTGTAACAGGAGAACAAGTCATCAACGGTCAACACCTCTACTTTGACGCTTCTGGCCGTCAGGTCAAAGGCCGTTACGTCTGGGTTAAAGGCCAACGCCGTTACTATGACGCCAATACTGGAGCTTGGGTCAGAAAACGATAAGTAGGCAGAGAAAATGTATTTTTGGGACTATCCCAGAAGCTTATAGATTGAAAATCAGCAGCTTTCCACATAATTTCAAAACTTTTAAGTACTTGAAGTATTTTCTTTCAAGTACTTTTCTTTTATCATTTCCCTCGAAATGTCTAGTGGATTGTAAGTAAACAATGAGTTTGATTAATAGATTCCTCAATATACCGTTTACTTTCGTTTTAAACTATACTCAGTCCTCTAATGATGGGGGAGCTAAAACGGCTAAACATCGGAATTTCTGTGTAAAGTTAACAAAATCCGAACGTTTTTTTAGTAACGTTTTCTAACATATAAAGGCTATAGGTATATATCTTAGGATTGTTTTTCAAATGGATTATGGGTAGAAGGTTAGTCTTATGAGACTAGAGTTATGCATCTGTAATTGTATTCGCTCCCAAAATCCCTTAACATAGAATAGAGAAATAAAGTTATATTGAAAGGTGTATGTTATGGAAAAGAAAGTTGGATTTAAGTTACACAAGGTCAAGAAAAATTGGGTAACCATTGGAGTTAGTACGCTGTCTATGGTTGCACTTGCGGGTGGAGCCTTTTTGTCAGACCAATCTGCACAAGCAGATGAAGTGTCACTACCTAATGGTGATGGTTTTGAACAAACGGATGCTGGGATTGAATCAAGTGCATCATTGATTAATGAAAGCTATTCACCAACCTTAACAGAAGGTGCTACTTATGTGTCAGCAGTGCCATCTAACTATGGAAGTCAAACGAGTACAGGCTACGAGTCTTCATCATCTGTTTCAACAGGAGGCTCGTCACAGACTGTAGTTGGTGGTGGATCTGGTCAAGTCAGTTCATCACAAACTTCACAAGTAGTAGGAACACAAAGCTCTAATTCATCACAAACGGGTTCTGCTTACCAATCAAGTAGCAGCTCGGCATCAGTAAGTGCTAGTGCGTCAAGTTCTTCAAGCTCATCAAGTTCAGCTTGGTATTCTTACTCGTCGTCATCATCATGGTCATCATCATCGTCAGCTAGCGGTTTTGCGACAATTACGACGAGTTCGTCTGACTCAAACGGCATTCATTGGAATGGTGGTCGAAACACGACGATCACCATCACGGCCTCAGGAACTACGCCGAATGTTACTATCGTTTCGAATTCTAATAAACTGTTTCCAAACATATCAGTAGGGCATTCGAATGGTTCAAATGCTAATGTCACTATCATTTCACAAGGTAACCAGCAAAATAACTCAGGTTACCAAATCATCACAGGTGAGACTAAACCAAGTGTTGATTCGAACAATGCCAAGTCTTCATTTGTCCGTGTAGGCGAAAATCAATGGTATTATTACGATCAATATGGTCAAAAGGTCAAAGGCGAAAAGGTTATCGATGGTAAGGCTTATTACTTCCTTGAAAATGGTCTTCAAGCTCGTGACTCACTTGTTAAAGGTAGCGATGGTTACACCTATTACTATGATAAAAATGGTGTGAAAGCTATCAACGGCTTCTATGATTTTGCAGGTTATCGTAAGGATGTACGCTATTTCGATTGTTATGGTCACATGGCTACTGGTCTTCTTGAAATGTGTGGCACAACCTTCTACTTTGATACACAAACAGGTATCCAAGCGAAAGACAAGTTTATTCGCTTCTCAGATGGCCGTATCCGTTACTTCATCCCTGATACTGGTAATATGGCTGTAAATACCTTTGTTCAAAATAAAGAAAACCAAGCTTGGTACTACCTAGATGAACATGGTTACGCTGTGACAGGAAAACGTATCATCAATGGTAAAGAATACTGCTTTGACTCAGAAGGCCGTCAAATCAAAGGTCAGATGATGCAACAAGGCAACAAGCAATACTACATTTCAGCTCAAACAGGTGAAATGGCTGTTTCACGCTTTATCTTTGAAAACAACAACTGGTATTATGCGGATGCTTTTGGTTGCCTCGTTCAAGGTGCAAAAGTGATTGATGGTAAACTCTATTACTTCAATAAAGATCACAGCCAATTAAAAGGTGGCTGGGCTGAAGGACGCTATTATGATGCCGTTACTGGCCAAGCAGTCATCAACCAATTCATTCAAATTGCGGCTAACCAATGGGCTTACCTTAACCAAGATGGTCACAAAGTGACAGGTCTTCAAAACATTAACAATAAAGTTTACTACTTTGGTAGCAATGGTGCTCAAGTCAAAGGTAAGTTGCTCACTGTCCAAGGTAAGAAATGCTACTTTGATGCCCACACTGGTGAGCAAGTGGTGAACCGCTTTGTCGAAGCTGGACGTGGCTGCTGGTATTACTTCAACGCAGCAGGTCAAGCAGTGACTGGGAAACAGGTCATCAATGGCAAACAGCTTTACTTTGACGGTTCAGGTCGTCAAGTTAAGGGACGTTATGTCTATGTTGGTGGTAAACGTCTCTTCTGTGATGCTAAAACTGGTGAATTGAGACAGCGTCGTTAATTAATATGTACTTTAAAATCTAGAGCGAATTTTTCCTTTTCCTATCTAAATTATTATTTTCCTATCATAACTCTAGATGATTAAATAGACGAAAAAGCCAGCATTAGCTGGTTTTTGAGTTGTTTTAGAGAAACTGTCAGTGTACACCCAGATGCTTTTTCACGCTTAAATCCTAATAATTTTGTCCCTCTCATATTCAAAAGAAGGAGTCACAGTCGTGTTATAATGGGTATTATATCTGTATGTAGGAAAAAAGAGGTAAAGGTAGTTATGGGGAACCATCTTCGTTAAGCTCTAGGTGTAACTAACTTCTTAAAGGAGAGAAATTATGGTTATTTTGGCTTGGATTATCATTGTCATATTATTTATCTTCATTTCGAATTACTACTTTTATAAAACAGACTTCAGACCACGAAAATACCCATTACTCTATGCGATTATTGAAACCATAGCTGATTTGTTCACTAGGTAATATCTCTAACCCGAACCTTCTCTTTCATCTTAGAAAAAGAAGGTTTTTTTATTTAAAATTAAATTAATATTGTTGGATGATTCTATCGTCTAAAGAAGTCTAAATCCTAAGGATTTTAGCTGGTTTTATGTTATCCTTAGTGCATTTGTTCACAAGGGGCATTTATTAGGCAGATTATTAAAGGACGTTTTCTGAGAAAACGAAGGTAGATACATTAAGCTGACATTATAGTTGTGTAATTGTATTCCCTTGTCAAATAGCTTATGATAGAAGTAATATAAGGGAAAAAGGTAAATATTATGGAACAAAAAGTACGCTTTAAAATGCATAAAGTGAAGAAGAATTGGGTGACTATTGGGGTGACAGCACTCTCAATGGTTACTGTTGTTGGTGGAACTTTGTTGGCGGATCAACAGGTTCAGGCCGATGAGCAAAATCCTGCGAATCAGTCGGGTGATAGCAGTCAGAATCTGCTTCAAGAAACGCCAGCTACAACTAATGATGCAGCAACTACAGTAGCACCAACTATCTCAGCAGATGCTAATACTGCGAGCGTGGCTATTCCTGTCGCAGATGCGACTAGCACGACAACCGATGTTACAGATAGGGCAGCGGCACCTGCTGCAAACGCAGCGACAGTGGAAACTAACTCAGGTCAAGCATCACCAAGTACAAATGTGCAAGCAGCTGCAGCTGATACGAGTGCCACAACAACTGATACAAATACAAATACTAACGCTGCAGTAACTGGAACGGATCGTGCAACAGCTACTACAGACCGTGCAGCAACAACTGATACGGCAAATACAGAAGCTCGTACACGTAGTCGTCGTGCCTTGGCAGAAACTCGTGAAGCCAATACCAATACAGCGACTGGTATCCAATGGATTAACGGCAAACAATACTATGTCAATAGTGACGGTAGTGTGCGTAAGAACTTCGTCTTTGAGCAAGATGGTAAGTCATATTACTTTGATGCTGAAACAGGGGCTCTTGCGACCAAGTCACAGGATGAATTTTCAACAGAACCTATCAAGGCAACTGTGGATTTTTCATCTGGAAATCAGCTCTACAAAAACGATAACAAATCTTTGGACCAACTCGACACCTTCATCACAGCAGATGCTTGGTACCGTCCAAAGAGTATTCTCAAGGATGGTAAGACTTGGACAGCTTCAACTGAAGCGGACAAACGTCCACTCTTGATGGTTTGGTGGCCTGACAAATCAACTCAGGTTAACTACCTAAACTACATGCAAAATCAAGGTCTTGGTGCGGGATCATTTTCAACCAACTCTAGCCAGGAAAGTCTAAATCTAGCTGCTAAAGCTGTTCAGACTAAGATTGAAGAACGTATTGCGCGTGAAGGCAATACAAACTGGTTGCGTACAAGTATCGACCAGTTCATCAAGACTCAGCCAGGTTGGAATAGTAGCACTGAAAATAGTTCCTACGACCACTTGCAAGGTGGACAGTTGCTCTTTAACAACAGTAAGGGTGATACTGGTAACCGTACTAGCTACGCCAACTCTGACTATCGTTTGCTTAACCGCACACCGACTAATCAGACGGGTACACGTAAGTACTTCAAGGACAATTCTATCGGTGGTCTTGAGTTCTTGCTTGCCAACGATATTGATAACTCAAACCCAGCTGTTCAGGCGGAACAACTTAACTGGCTCCACTTTATGATGAATATCGGAAGTATCATGGCCAACGATCCAACAGCCAACTTTGACGGTTTGCGTGTCGATGCCTTGGACAATGTGGATGCTGACCTTCTCCAAATCGCTTCTGATTACTTCAAAGCAGCCTATGGTGTTGACAAGTCTGAAGCCAATGCGATCAAACACTTGTCATACTTGGAAGCTTGGTCTGCCAACGACCCATATTACAACAAGGACAATAAGGGGGCACAACTGCCGATTGATAATGCCCTTCGTAATGCTCTTACCAACCTTTTGATGCGTGATAAAAATACACGTATGCAGCTTGGGGACATGACTGCTTTTATGAATAGTAGTTTGAATCCACGAGGTGCTAACGATAAGAACGGTGAACGTATGGCCAACTATATTTTCACCCGTGCCCACGATACTGAAGCGCAAACCATTATCCAACGTATCATCCGTGATCGTATCAACCCAAATCTGTTTGGTTACAATTTCACCCGTGATGAAATCAAGAAGGCCTTCGAGATTTACAATGAGGATATTGATAAGGCTCATAAAACTTATGCGTCTTACAACTTGCCATCTGTCTATGCCCTCATGTTGACCAACAAGGACTCTGTAACACGTGTTTATTACGGTGACCTCTACCGTGAGGATGGTCACTACATGGCGAAAAAGACGCCTTACTTTGATGCTATCGACACCCTCTTGCGTGCCCGTATCAAGTATGTAGCTGGTGGTCAAGACATGGAAGTGAAGAAAGTCGGAAATGACGGCCTCTTGACATCAGTTCGTTATGGTAAAGGTGCCAATAACAGAACTGATTGGGGAACTGCTGAAACCCGTACGCAAGGGATGGGTGTCATCATGACCAACAACTATGATTTCCGATTGGGTAGCAATGAAACTGTAACGATGAATATGGGTAGAGCTCACCGTAATCAGCTTTATCGCCCATTACTTTTGACAACAAAAGATGGTATAGCAACCTACCTCAACGATTCTGATGTGCCTAAAAACCTTCTTAAACGTACCGACTGGAATGGGAACTTGACCTTCAACGCCAACGATGTTTTTGGTGTTGAAAATGTCCAAGTCTCAGGTTATCTCGGTGTCTGGGTACCAGTCGGAGCTAAGGCTAACCAAGACGCACGTACACAGCCAAGTAACCGTGCCAATAGCGATGGTCAAGTTTACAAGTCTTCAGCAGCCCTTGATTCGCAAGTCATGTATGAAGCCTTCTCAAACTTCCAAGCTTTTGCGGACGATCAGCCAGAACTCTACATGAATCGTGTCTTGGCTAAGCACACTGACTTGCTCAAAGCTTGGGGTGTTACGTCTGTTGGACTTCCACCACAGTACGTTTCAAGTAAGGATGGTACCTTCCTTGATTCAACAATTGACAATGGTTATGCCTTTGATGACCGTTATGACATGGCCTTGAGTCAAAATAACAAGTATGGCTCACTTGAGGACCTCCTTAATGTCCTTCGTGCCCTCCACAAAGATGGTATTCAAGCCATTGCTGACTGGGTGCCAGACCAAATTTATAACCTTCCAGGAAAAGAAGTAGTTAATGCCACACGTGTTAACGGCTACGGTTATCACCAACAAGGTTATCAAATTGTGGACCAAGCCTATGTGGCAAATACCCGTACAGATGGTACAGACTATCAAGGTAAATATGGTGGTGCCTTCCTTGATGAGCTTAAAGCTAAGTACCCATCTATTTTCAACCGTGTGCAAATCTCAAATGGTAAGCAATTGCCTACGAATGAAAAGATTACCAAATGGTCTGCTAAGTACTTCAACGGAACTAATATCCTTGGACGAGGCATCAATTATGTCCTTCGTGATGACAAGACCAACCAGTACTTTAATACTTCAGCCAACGGCCAACTCTTGCCAACACCACTTCGTGACACAGGTGCCATTACAAGCACTCAAGTCTTCCAACGTCGTGGACAAGATGTTTACTTCCTTCGTGATAACCAAGCCGTTAAGAATGAATTTGTTCAAGATGGTAACGGTAACTGGTATTACTTCGGTGGTGACGGTAAGATGACCAAGGGTGCCCAAAACATCAATAGCAAGGATTACTATTTCTTTGACAATGGTATCCAATTGCGTAATGCCCTGCGTCGTGCTAACAACGGCTATACTTACTATTACGGTCTAGACGGTGCCATGGTTAAGAATGCCTTCGTTGATTTTGATGATAAACGTAAGCAAGTCCGTGCCTTTACAACACAAGGAACCATGGTAGTGGGTAACCTTCATTGGAGTGGTCACCATTTCTACTTTGACCGTGAAACTGGTCTTCAGGCTAAGGATCGCATTGTCCGTACCGATGATGGCAAATTGCATTACTATGCTGCCCAAACTGGAGACATGGGACGTAACGTCTTTGCGACAGATAGTAGCACTGGTAAACGTTATTACTTTGACGCTGATGGTAACACTGTGACTGGCTCACGTGTCATTGATGGTAAGACTTATTACTTTAATCAAGATGGTAGTGTCGGTACGGCCTACAGCAATCGTGCAGATTCTATTATCTTTGAAAATGGTAAGGCTCGCTACATCACACCAGCAGGCGAAATTGGACGCAGCATCTTTGTCTACAACCCAGCAACTAAGGCATGGAACTACTTTGATAAAGAAGGTAACCGTGTCACTGGACGTCAATACATTGATGGTCACCTCTATTACTTCAAGGAAGATGGTAGCCAAGCTAAGGGTGAAATTATCGAAGAAAATGGCATTAAGTATTACTATGAGCCAGAATCAGGTATTCTTGCTAGCGGACGCTACCTCCAAGTTGGTGATGATCAGTGGATGTACTTCAAACAAGACGGTTCACTGGCAATCGGTCAAGTTCGTGCTGATCATGGATACCTTAAGTACTTTGATAAAAATGGTATCCAAGTCAAGGGTAAAACCATTGTTGAAGATGGTAAGACTTATTACTATGATGCCCACAGTGGAGCTCTTGTAACAAGCAGCTTTGCTGAGATTGCACCAAACCAATGGTCTTACTTCAATACTGATGGCCAAGCCCTTAAAGGCAAGTGGACTATCAATGGCAAGGAATACTACTTTGACCAAAATGGTATCCAATACAAGGGCAAAGCAGTTAAGGTCGGTAGTCGTTACAAGTACTATGACGAAAACGATGGTCAACCTGTAACCAACCGCTTCGCTCAAATCGAGCCTAACGTCTGGGCTTATTTCGGAGCAGATGGCTATGCCGTGACAGGGGAACAAGTCATCAATGGCCAACACCTTTACTTTGACCAATCAGGTCGCCAAGTTAAAGGTGCCTACGTCACAGTCAATGGCCAACGTCGTTACTACGATGCCAACACTGGCGAATATGTCCCAGGAAGATAAGCAGTAGTAGCCCATGTAATTGACTAGAGAACACACAGCCGAGAATGAGGGAAAATTCTCAAGAAGAAAGATCGTGAAAACGGTCTTTTTTTGTAGAGTATTTTAATAAAATAAAAAAATCCATAACACCTTTAATATCTCAATGATATAGTTATTATGGATTTTTGTTTAATTGAGGTAACAAACAGGAAGTACGTAGTATATTATAAATGTTTACTTGCTTCAGATATAAGTTCTTTCACATGTTCTCTAAAGTTTTTTTCAAACTCTAAAAATTTTTCAGGATTATTACGTAATTCGCTCGCTAAAAATTTATTTTTATTTATATTAATTTTTTTAACTTGTTTTTTGTTTATATTAATTGCAATTCCATCATTGTACATTTGTCCATGACTATCACCAGATGTGTAAACAGAATTAAATTGGTTATAAGAAGAGTAAATATTAATTCCTTGTCCCTTTCCTCGAGTTATTTTTATTCGATTAAATTCATTTGGTATTCCCGAGAATCCGTCTGGGAGAGGTAAATCACGATTGATAGTTTTTTCTTTACCGAATTCTTTTGGTTTAGCTAAGTTGAAGTGATCTTCGCCGACAAGACTATTAAATAGTTTTCTAATAACGTATTGGACATCTTCATTAGGTTTGTGATTTTGCACTATTTTGCTACTTATAACTGAATCAGAGTTACCTATTGCAACGGTATTTGATAAAGTCATTTTTTCTATAAGTTTTTGGAATTTATCGCGTTCTAACTGGGTGCTTTTAGACTCAAGTAGTACCTTTAAATTACTATAAAAATTTCTAAAATCCAGTTTATCTTGTTTGTTTTTTAAGGTAAACTCCCCATTGATAGATAGTAAAGCGTTGTAATCGGCATTTTGTTGTAATTCAAATGTGTTCTCAAGCAAATCGATGAGATAATCTTCTGTATCTTCTATATCATCGGAACAGTTATTTAATGAGTGCAAGATATAATTATATGCATCCTCGAATCGTAATTGAAAACAAACTATTGCGATAAGAAGCGCTTGCTCGTGAGATTTAATCGATTTACTATTATCGATATAAGTTAGAAGGCTGACAGAGTTAAATAATCTATTGATACTGCGAGGATTACTACCGATAGAGTTTTTGATTAATTGGGTTACATTTGAACGAGTTGCGTCATCAAATGAGAAATTAATACGTTTGAGTGAGGTATTAATATAATTTTCTAAATCATAATTGGCAATGGGTACAGTAAATGGTACTTGGATAATTTTTTCAAAAAATGCCTTCCCTTTGTCGTCATCTAAGTCATCTCCATATTTTCCTTTAGTACCTCTAATGACAACGTTATAATCAATTGCCAAGACAAAGACGCAGTGTTGACAATCTAAAAAGAGTTTCAGAATTTCTAAAAGTTCAATGGCTTTTTCAGGGATAAGGCGATCTAAGTCGTCAATAAATATTACAATTCTATCATAATTGTTATTTTCTATCGCTTCGTCGATAACTGACTGTAGATTATTTTTTAGGTTTTTGATGTTATCAGATTTCTCCTCAAAACTATTTAGGTATTCTTGAACCTTTTCAGTTATCTTCTCACCATTTAAGATTCCAAGATCCATATTTAAATATTCAATTCCTTTAGAAAAGGCCCCTCTAGTCTTTTTGAAAAAATCTTTCTTTTTAGATTCAGAAACCTCGAGCTCAGATATTAAATCCGTAATTAAAGCAACAGCTAAGTTATTCCCCATCTCAAATTGTGAATACTGCCAAGTGTTAAAAAAAATGGTTTTTGCATTTTTGGAATTGGTACTTTGATTATAATCCATCAATTTATCTTCTACTTGGTACATAATACTCGTTTTTCCAGTGCCCCAATCCCCTTGAATAGCGATTGTTAAAGGAGTCTCACATTCCATAATAAATTTTGATAATCCTTGTATATAATTCTTGATATTAAATTCATCTTGATGTGCTGGAATATCTGAAAATGATTTTGACATGATAGGTCCTCATAAACTTTCTTCTGATTATTATAATATAAGTATTTAATTTTAAAATAAAGGGGAACAGAATATATAGCTAGTCTTCAATGTATATTATAACAAATAAAAATAATAGAAATTACATTTAAAAGAAGTAATCGTTTGATTACTTCTTTTTATCTGTTTGTGCTAAATTTGGACCATTTGTGGCAGAAGGATATTTTTAGTCTTGAATTTGATATGCTAGATGTGTATAATGATGTCACAGCGAACTATTAAAAGAGGTCGTTGCTCATGACAACACAAACATTAACCAATTTAATTCACTTGCTCGACCTAATCTTGCTACAGGTTATAGGAGGTAATCCAGATGACAAAAAGTAACAACAACCAAATTACGGATATCTTAAACAATATCTATAATCTGATTGTAAATCCAGAAACAACTGAAAATGAGAGAGAGTTGCTTGTCAAGTTTAAAAATGAAATAGAAGTTGGGAAGAAGAATAATGATGAACTTCTAGCAGAATTATGCAGAGCTATTCAAGTTCTAGCAGTCCGCAATCTTTCTAAAGGCAAATCACTGAGTTCTGGAGTGAGTGACTTGAGTAAGACACTCACAGAATTCCAAGAAAAATCAGAACGTAACTTTAATCTAGCAAGAGGATTAACATCACTCGGCAGTTTGTCTTTTAAATGATTTATCTGCTTGTGATGATTAGTAAATGACCAAAAAGATCAACTGAATTCAACCTGCTAAGTTGGATTTAGTTGATCTTTTATTGTTCTTATTTTGAGTGTTATAATACCTAATTTTCGCTATTTAAGAAAATAAAGAGAAGTAATCGTCTGATTACTTCTTTTTGTCTCCCAAAAACAGCTTGCTAAAATCAGTGTTCTAATGATATAATACAAGTATATTAATCTAATTTTCTAAGGAGTATCTATGAAAAAGCGTAAGAAAATTATTCTTGGTTCCATAACGGGAGCTTTGGCCTTGGCTCTTGTAGGAGGTGGTTTTTGGGCTTATAAAACCTTTGTCCCACAAGAAACGCCGATTGACAAGAATGCAACGGTAGCCTCAAATTTTTACCAAGCTGTTAACAAGGACTGGCTTCTAAAAACCAAAATTCCTGCTGATTCTCCAAGCATTGATAATTTTTATACTTTAGATGAAGATATCAAAGGAAAGCTAAAGAAGGATATCAAAAATTTAGGGGAGGGCAAGGAAACGTCAGATATTACAGGGATGTCTGAGTTTATCACCTTCTACAAGGCTGCTAGTGATTACAAGCAACGTGAGAAAGATGGCCTTGAACCTCTCAAACCTTATCTAAAAGAGATTGAGGATATCAAGGATGTAAATGATTTGGCCAGTAAATCTGCTAGCTTGACTGATAAAGGGATTCCTCTTCCATTTGGTTATGACGTAGGAACTAACGCAGAGAATACCAGCCAAAAACAAATCCAATTGAGTCCCCCAAGTATCTTATTGCCAGATGTGTCTATTTATAAAGACGAGGCCAGCAAGAAACAATATTTGACTCCAATCGAAACAGCCACGCAAAAAGCCTTGGAAATGCTTGGATATAGCGAGAAAAATAGTAAACGCATTGTCAAAGAAGCACTGGAGTTCGACGAAATCATTGCTAAGTACAGTCTCAGTAACGAAGAGATGTCTGAAAGTAAGAATTTGGTTCACCCTAAAACAGCAGAAGAGATTAATGCCTACTCTGGTTCCTTCAAATTATATGATGTCATTAAAGGCATTATGGGACGTGATTTAGAAACCATCAATGTCCCTAATACCAAGTATTTTGAGAATTATAGTAAGATCGTCAATCAGGACAATTTTTCTAAAATAAAATCATGGATGTTGGTTCAAGAAGCTATGGCAGCGTCAAATTCTCTAACAGAAGATTACCGCTTAAATTTTCAATCGATTAGCATGGCTATTATGGGCACACAGAAGCCAGTTTCTAAGGAAGATACGGTTTACGAGATGAGTGTCAATCTGTTTAGCGATGTCATGAGTGTCTATTATGGACGTAAATACTTTGGTGAGGAAGCCAAGACTGATGTGACAGGCATGATTGATAAAATCAAAAATGTCTATCGTGGCCGTCTTCAACAGAATGATTGGTTGACGGAAGGCACACGCAACAAGGCCATCGAAAAGTTGGATAAAATGAAGGTTTTTGTAGGTTATCAGGAAGATGTCGATCCTGGTACTAAGGAACTACATCTTGACCCGAACAAGTCCTTCTTTGAATTGTCAGAAGACATTGCCCAGTTCGGAAAACGTTATACCATTGATCATTTTGATGAGCCTATTGATAAGAATAAATGGTCTGGTTCTGCTTTTGATATCAATGCCTATTACAACCCAGAAAGCAATAGCATCAACTTCCCAGCTGGCATTTTGCAAGCTCCATTTTATGACAAGAACCAAAGTACTGAAAAGAACTATGGTGGTATCGGTGTCGTGATTGGACATGAAATTACCCATGCCTTTGACTCCAATGGTGCCGATTATGATGAGAACGGTGACATGCATAATTGGTGGACAAAAGCAGATAGTAAAGCTTTCGACAAGAGGATCAAAGCCTTTGAAGATCAGTGGAATGGTTTGGAAATTTACGGGACTAAGGTAAATGGAAAACTCACAGTCACTGAGAATGTCGCAGATGCTGGCGGTCTTTCGTCCACACTCCAAGTGCTCAAAACAGATATGACAAAACCTAACCTCAAGGATTACTTTGAGAACTACGCAAATATTTGGAAACAAAAGGCTAGCCTACAGTACAATAAATATACCATGGTACAAGACGTCCACGCACCAAATGAGTTACGTGTTAACCAACAACTTAAAAACCTTCCTGAGTTTTATGAGGCCTACCCTCAAATCAAAGAAGGGGATGCTATGTACTTAGCACCAAGCAAACGCATTAGTTTGTGGTAAAAAGTCTTGCTGTTTTGAAATCAAGAAGAAGAGAATTTGGAATGGAAACATTCCAGATTCTCTTTTTATGTTGTCGCTTTGGGGAATCATTTTCTAGTGTTATAATATTGCTATTAAGGAAAGGATTCAAGAATGAAGCATAAAAGGAATCTGATAGAAGATAATAAAAGGGGTGAGAATCAGAGCTTTCTCTATTTCCTACACGAGGAGAAAAAATTTGACGTAAAGGCACTTGATGATTTGTGTCACTACATCATAGAACTGGATAAAATCAGCCTAGAGCAGTTGAGAGATATTCATTATATTGAAAATCAAATACTACGCCATCTCGTGTATCATTTTGATGATAATGATTTAAGTAAAATCTCAAATCTCCCTTTTGAGTACTGGGAGCATATAGAGCCCTTTGAACGTTTGGTGGCATGTTTGTATGAGGGTGATGGTGAGAAAGAATAGTTGAACTTATAGTGGTTTTTATATAGAAAATCATCAGTAAAGGAGTATAGATGAAACATCGTATTGCAATTTTGTCAGATATTCATGGGAATACAACAGCTCTTGAGGCAGTTATTAAGGATGCACAAGAGTTGGGTGCAACAGAATATTGGTTAATGGGGGATATTTTATTACCTGGACCAGGAAGAAATGAACTCTTTGAGCTCTTGTCTTCTATTCCGATAACAGCCACCGTTCGAGGAAATTGGGATGATTGCGTTTTGGAGGCTTTAGATGGGGAATATGGTCTAGAGGACCCTCAAGAAACTCAGCTCCTGAGACTTACCCAGTATTTGATGGAAGAACTAGATTCTAAATATGTTGATTGGATACGTTCTATGCTTCTGGTTGTGAAGAAGGAAATCAATGGGATTCGTTTTTCTTTGACGCATCACTTACCGGAGAAGAACTACGGAGGTGAGTTACGTCCAGCTAATGATACCAGTCACTTTAATCAGTTATTAGATGATCAAACAGATATGGCGATTTACGGTCATGTGCATAAGCAACTGCTTCGCTATGGTAGTAAGGGGCAACAAATTCTCAATCCTGGTACGATTGGGATGCCCTATTTTGATTGGTCACCTCTACAAAATCACAGGGCCCAGTATGCTATTATAGATGTCGAAGAAGATGGTCTTACTAATCTCCAATTTCGAAAGATTGCCTATGATTATGAAGCAGAGTTGCAGTCAGCCAAAGATAAACAGTTGCCCTATATCGAGCTTTATCAAGAGTTACGTAGAAATGACATTTATCCAGGTCATAACAAAGACTTGTTAGAGACTTTGAATCAACAGTATGGCTATGCTAAAGATGTCAAAGACTATTTTGATTTGAAGTAGATTTATGAAAGAGATTTTGCAGGTAGCTTTACTAGGTTTTAGAAAACAAAAAGAAAACACCAGAAAAAATGATTTCTGGTGTTTTTGAATAGATTTTGGCAAAAATGAAGTATTTTTCAAATGGTTGCTGTTTTTAAATTATTGTTGAATATTAATCCTTTTTCTCTGTAGCTACGCCATTTTCGTCAATAATATAGGTTTTTCCATCTTTTTCAAGAGTAGTGTTAGTAGTAATCGGAGAACCCTTTGAGTAGGGACTAACTGATATCGGATTTTCAAAATGATAAAGTTTACCATCAAACTCTGCCCATTCGCCACTTAAAGGTGTAGTCAAATAAATTTCAGGGGTGAAATAATAGAGCCTATTATCTTCTAACCGAATGACACCTGTTTTTACAACTCCATTTTCATCAGAAACACAGAAATTTTCCCAAGAGATGTCTGTAGCTGTATTCCTTAGAAGTCGTCCTTTGGGGCCCAAAAGATAGGTCTTTCCATTGATATTTTGTAGATATGTTCGGTCTTCAGCTCCCCATGGTGGGCTAATATAGTAGGTTTCATTATTGTGATTAACCCACCCGAACTGTAGATGACCGTCCTTATCAGCATAATAGTATTTGTAGTTGCCGTCAATATCATTAGCAAGCATACTACCGTCTTTTTTGAAGAAATAATCGAAATCTCCTATCTTGTATGTATCATTTCGAACTTGGTAGCCATCTTCTTTAAAATAAACACGTTTACCGTCAATAGTTGCCCAACCAAAGATCTGGCTTCCATCCTCGCCAAAATAAGTATATTTTTTAGAAAAGTAATCGCCTGTTTCATGGAATTTATTTACGAACATAGCACCAGTATCTTTATCGAAGAAATAGTATTTTCCATCAAGCAGAAGGCGTTTTCCTTTTGCTTGTTTTCCAGTTGGATCAAAGTAGTATTTTTGATGATTAATAATTTGAAGTCCAGTGGCTAACTGTCCATTCTCTTTAATATAAGCCCAATCACCATCTCTATCTTGAATAAATTGTCCAGGTTTATTCATAGTTACATAACCATTTTGGTCAATGACATAACGAATACCATTAAGTTCAAGTGTTCGGTTAGTCCACATAGCTCCGCTGTCTCTATCGAAATAATGTGTTTGACCGTCAATTTCGACAAGTCTTCCCTTAGCTTGTTTGCCCTCTTTATCAAAGTATAGAGTGACATTATCTATTGAATGGAGTCCTGTGACAGCTTTTCCCTCGTTATCAAAGTAGTACCAATTCCATGCATCATCGTGTTCGAAACGATTTGTTAGTTTAGTTTCGGTCGCTACTCCTTTATCATCAATGAGGTAGGCTTTTTTATTGTAAACTAAGGTCTTGGAAACTGTGAGAGGGGAAGTTTCGGAAAGCGAACTTGTTCTATTGAAAGCATAGAATTTATTATCACTTTGAATTACAGTTTCTTCAATCTTAGTTAAATCTGTGTTTTCTGGAAGTAGATGTCCGATGTAGAAATCATTGTTTTCATCAAGATAGTATAGATTACTATAATTATCACGAATAATACGTTTAATCTTATCGGTCTTTGTTCGTACTCCGTGGTCAATAATGTCTACTTCTTCCCTGACGGTATGGGTATAACTTCTTCCACCATTCTTGTAAGTTCTGTTTATGCTAGGCTCTAAGTGGTATAGCTTATCATCAATCGTTTTCCAAGTAGGTGTTGTAACTGTAAACATTTTGGGGATATTGCTATTATCAAAATAGATATTTTCAAAATAATAGAGTTTACCATTATTTGCAGTGCTAACACCAGTAAGTAGAACTCCATCCTTATCTGTACCTACGATGCCAGAGTAGTATGCATCATAATCCAGTTCCTGACGTCCGAGTAAAGGTCCGAGATAGTTTTTTAGAAGTTTGCCTTCAAAATAGTAATAGTCCTTGCCTCCTTTATTGACTATACCAGTGACTGGTGAACCAGAATTTGAAAAATAGTAGTCATCACCATTAATATGATGTTCTCCGGTTAGTACTTGGCCAAATTTATTGGAGCGATAGCTAGTATTTAAAGTTCCAACAAAGACACGTAATGACTGAATATAAAAGGCATCTTTTACCAATTTTCCATGATTATCAAAGAGGTAGTTTTGTCCTTTGAAGATAGTAAGATCATTTTCAACTCGACCCTTATAATCAAAATAATAAAGTTGATCGCCAACTCGATGCCATCCATAGTAACGTCGACCATCAGAACCATAATAGACGTTATACGTTTTAGCAAATGGTTCCTGTCTTCTGATTTCAATAGACCAAGTATGCCAATAGTTGGTTTTTACAGCACCTGAATAGTGACTAAAATAGTAATGGAAGCCGTCTATGATTCTTTCGCCATTTTTCGCTTGACGACCTTCTTCATCAAAGTAAAGAGTTACTCCATCTACATTTTGCCATCCTCTTAGTTTTTCTCCTGTTGCGGTGTAATAATACCAGTTGCCTGAGGAATCCTCTTCGAAATGGCCACCAGAAACAAGTGGACGTTGAGGAAGTTTCTGTTCAGTTTCAATCAAAAGTCCATTAGCTTCTGCGTGGTAAGTTTTTCCATTAATAGTGATGTCGGTATTTATAACCTTATGACCACTATCCTTATCAAAGTAATAGGGTTCGATACCTATTGTAACGATTTCACCCTTGGCCTGAACACCGTCTGGGTAGAAATACATGTCGAAGCCATCTATAGTCTGTTCGCCTGTTAGAAGTTTCCCTTCTTTATCACTATAGTACCAGTTGCCGTCGTCATCCGACCAAAAACGGTCACGAACCAATTGGCCAGTATCTTTTTGAAAATAATAGGAATTTCCATCTAGGATGACAAAGGCATCTTTAGCTTGAACACCATTAGGGTAAAAGTAGAGTGGAATATTGTCAATAACTTGGCTACCAGTAAGTGCTTTCCCATCGTGGCCTAAATAGTACCAATTTCCATTCTTATCAGATGCAAAAGCATTACGGGTAAGTTGTCCACTATCTTTCTCAAAGTGATATGTTGATCCATTAACGTGACGGGTGTCTCCTTTGACTTGCTTACCATCGGCATCGAAGTAGACATTCACATTATCAATATTTTGCATACCAGTAAGTGCTTTCCCATCCTTAATATAGTACCAGCTGCCCTGATCATCGCTAGTGTAATGACCGCCGGATATTACAGGACTTTCTTCTACTTCATGGGCTGTATTTGTTTCAGAATGTGATGTTTCAGAGCTTACGACTTCACTGCTAGTAACAGTAGAGACTTCCGAACGAAAAGCTTGTTGAGAGTTAATTTCAGAAGTACTTGTTTCTGGAACAGTTGCTTCAGTGGTACTTAGGTCAGATTCAGTAGAAGTAGCTTCAGTGATGTTTTCTCTTGTATTGGGGGCGTCGAAAGATTTGTTTTCTTCTGGTTTAGTAATAACTTCATTAGTTGACGAGCTTACGACATCAATTGCGTTTTCTTGGATGCTGTTTTCAACAGTTGGTTCTGAGGTGGGGTGAGTCTGTTCAGCTGCGGACACATAGCCCAAGTTTGCAAAACTAAGTCCTAGAGCTAGACCAGTTACTGCAATGGTTACCCATTGCTTTTTTACTTTGTGAAGTTTAAAGTATACTTTCTTTTCCATGATAATGCTCCTTTCATTAAACTGAACAATGTTAGCAAGGATATGGTTAACTCATGAGTAAAATTAAGGTAATATTATAGTTCTATTGCTTACATATCAAGTTTATCATCACATTTTAATAAAATCAAAGAATTGTGTAAGCGTTTTTATTTTTTGTATAAACTCTTTCCAACTCTACTCTAAACAAAACTGATAGTATATGAATGATAAACTTTCATTAAAGAGAGTTAATGATGTATTTGCTTTAAGTTAGCAGCGGATAGATCCTTGAGTAGGGTATTTTTGATATTCATAATATGCTATCCACTGATTTTAGAACGCCACCAAAAAAGCCACTGGTATACAAAACCAATGGCTTTCAACAATTTATTTCTTCTTCCCTAGTACAAAATAGCGGCTAGGGATTTGTTGTGTCAAACTGACGGCGATGGCGATGGTAAAGGAGGCCAGGAAACAAGCTCGTAGGAAGCTGAGGCCTAGGTCTGCATTTCCGATTAAGAGGAAGTAGACCGCACGGTAGAAGCTCATCCCTGGGATGAGTGGGAACATGCTTGAGGCTAGGAAGACTGTAGCTGGACATCTACGGTAGTGAGCCAAAAAGCGTGAGGTGATAGTGACTAATAGGGCAGGGAAGAGGATGGCTAAGACCTCGTGATGGGTATTGTTCCAAATCAAGAGGTAGAGGAGCCATGAGCCCGCTCCTAGGGTTCCGAGGTCCAAGAAGTATTTCTTAGGCACTCGGTAAAGCACGGAGAAGGCTGCTGTCCCTAGTCCTGCCATGAAGGTCTGAATCAAGACCCCCAGCCATGAGGTTGACGGTGTTGAGAACATGCCTGATAACTGTTCCGCAAAGGGAAGGATGGAAATCATGGCAAGAACACCGACAGAGATAGACAGACAAGTGGAGACCCCTGACAACATCAGGGCTAGACCGCTATAGTAGTTATTCTGGGTGAATTCTCGAATGGCATTTACAAAGTAGGCCCCAGGAATCAAAATCATCAAGGTGCCCAGAATAATCACGCTACGATGTTGCCCGATACCCAAATAATAGAGAATATTAGCTGATAAAGCGGCAATGGCACTAGAAAGGATAATCTGCAAGAAACTGGTATGAATAAAACGGGAAAAGAGTTGCATGCCAATCCCTACAAAAACTCCCGATATAGCCGCAGCAGTTCCATCAATCCAGCTACTTCCAAGGGCTAGAGAGAAGCTCCCTGCACCAATGACACAGGCTATAATATCCTCTAAAGGACGATAGAAAGTCTTCTGCTCAATGGTTTTCAGCTTTTGGAAAATGCTAGATACAGGCTGATTTGGCTGTTCTGCCAGTTCTCGAGACAGGCGGTTTACTTCCTCTAGTTTACCTAGATGGATAGACGGGACTGAGGTAGCTAGGACACGAGACTCTTTAAGACCTGAGCGGTTGAGTCCAGAAATCATGACTCCTCGATTGACCACATAAGTGGAGAAGTCTCTGATACCAAGAGACTTGGCCATGTGTCCCATGGTGTCCTCGATACGGTAAATCTCGGCACCGCTCTCCATAAGGACACGGCCTGCCTGAAGGACGGCATCCATTTCATTTTTGGTTTCTATTTCTGTCTCTCTTGGAAAATCGATGGTCATTTGAACCTCCTTATCGCTTAATTCGTCATTCCATTATAAGGCTTGAATGGTGGTTTTTCAATAGCTTTGACGACTAAAATAGAACTTTCTATGAGATTTTTCTTCTACTTAATGATAGGGGGCAGGAAAATGGGGGGCTTGCCTTTTGCCTTGCTATTGGTAGAGGCAAATGCTACAATTAAATTATAAAATGTATGCGTTTACATGTTTTTACGCTACCTTTCCTAAAAAGCCTTGCAGTCCTTTATTTATAGAGGTCTTAGCAATTAAAGAAGGGAACAAATGTAAGTGCAAATAGATGATACCTTTGAAAAGGAGGCAATTCCATGAAAAAAATTATCAATAAACCTGAAAATGTTGTGACAGAGATGCTAGATGGTTTGGTTTATGTTCACAGTGATTTGGTGCATCGTGTTGACGGCTTTGACATCATTGTAAGAAATGAGCAGGCTGCTGGTCAAGTTGGTCTCATTTCTGGTGGTGGAAGTGGTCATGAGCCAGCCCATGCTGGCTTTGTAGGTGATGGTATGCTTTCAGCAGCCATCGCAGGTGCAGTGTTCACATCACCAACACCTGATCAAATTTTGGAAGCCATCAAGGAAGCAGATCAAGGGGCTGGTGTCTTCATGATTGTTAAAAATTATTCTGGGGACATCATGAATTTTGAGATGGCTCAAGAATTGGCTGAGATGGAAGGTATCGAAGTTGCCAGTGTTGTTGTGGACGACGATATTGCTGTGGAAAATAGCCTCTATACTCAAGGTCGTCGTGGGGTTGCAGGTACTATTTTCGTGCATAAGATTCTAGGTCATGCGGCTCGCGAAGGTAAGTCTCTGGCTGAAATCAAAGACTTGGCTGACAAGATTGTTCCTAATATCCACACCATTGGTTTGGCCCTTAGTGGTGCGACGGTTCCTGAGGTTGGTAAACCTGGTTTTGTCCTAGCAGAGGATGAAATAGAGTACGGTATTGGTATCCATGGTGAACCAGGCTATCGCAAGGAGTCTATGCAACCTTCTCGACAGTTAGCTGAAGAATTGACAGGGAAGCTCCTTGAAGCCTTTGAGGCTAAGTTAGGTGAACGCTATGCCCTTCTCATCAATGGTATGGGTGCGACACCTCTCATGGAGCAGTATGTCTTTGCTAATGATGTAGCAAGCATTCTTGGAGATGCCGGACTAGATGTGACATATAAAAAGTTAGGTAATTACATGACATCTATTGATATGGCAGGCCTCTCATTGACTCTCATGAAGATTGAAGATGAGGCTTGGCTTGAGGCTTTGGAGAGTCCAGTTAAGACTATTGCTTGGTAGTCTGACGTGAGAACTAGAAATTAGGTATATTATGGATAAAACAGTTGCAGTAAAATGGATGCAAGACTTTGACCAAAAAGTTGAAGCAGAAAAAGACCACTTGTCTGAATTAGACGGTCCTATTGGAGATGGTGATCATGGTGCTAACTTGGCGCGTGGTATGGCGGCAGCCATTGAGGCTATTAAGAGCACGGAACCACAAAGTGCAGCAGAAGTGTTTAAGGCAGTCTCAATGGCCTTGATTAGCAAGGTTGGTGGTGCCTCAGGTCCGCTCTATGGGTCTGCCTTTATGGGCATGATGAAGGCTGAACAAGCTGGACAGGATTTGGCAGGAGTGCTTGAGGCAGGTCTCGAGATGATAAAAAAACGTGGTCATGCACAAGCTGGTGAAAAGACTATGGTGGATGTTTGGCATCCGGTTGTTGAAGCTGTCAAACAAGGTCAACTAACCAATGATGTCATTGACCAAGCTGTTCTTTCAACCAAGGAAGTTGCAGCTACCAAGGGGCGTGCCTCCTATGTAGGAGAGCGTTCTATAGGTCACATTGATCCAGGTTCGTATTCGTCTGGCTTACTCTTCAAAGCCTTACTAGAAGCGGAGGAATAGGACATGCCAGAACTTGGAATTGTGATTGTATCCCACTCTGCTGATATCGCTAAAGGTTTGGTGAGTCTGATTCGTGAAGTTGCACCAGATATTCCTTTAACGGCCACAGGCGGTCTGGAAGATGGTGGACTGGGATCTAGTTTTGACCATGTTCAAGTAGCAGTGGATAGTCAACCTGCTAAACGTCTCTTGGCCTTTTATGATCTGGGCAGTGCTCGCATGAATTTGGAGATGGTTGAAGAATTTTCAGACAAGGAAATCCTTATTCAACAGGTCCCTCTCATTGAGGGGGCCTATGCGGCATCAGCCTTGCTTCAGGCAGGAGCGAGTGAGGTTGAAATCTTATCTCAGATAAATGAATTAACCATTCAAAAATAGAATAAAGGAAAACTATGACAAATCAAATTAAGTATAAATGGGCTAGTCTTGGAACGGGTGTTATTGCCAATGAGTTGGCACAGGCTTTAGAGGCTCTAGGTGGTAAACTCTATTCCGTTGCCAATCGCACCTATGATAAGGGTGTTGCCTTCGCTGAGACATATGGTATTGAAAAGGTTTATCAAGAGATTGATGAAGTGTTTAAAGATCCTGAAGTGGATATTATCTACATTTCAACGCCTCACAATACGCATATCAATTTTCTTCGCAAGGCACTCGCAGCAGGTAAACACGTCCTCTGTGAAAAATCTATCACCTTAAATAGTGAGGAATTGGCAGAAGCTATCCAGCTCGCCGAAGAAAATCATGTCAAACTGGCAGAAGCCATGACTATTTTCCATATGCCTATCTATCGAAAACTATCTGAAATCGTGGAAAGTGGTAAGTTAGGGCCTCTCAAGGTTATTCAGATGAACTTCGGTTCTTATAAAGAATATGACATGACCAACCGCTTTTTCAATCGTAATCTGGCTGGTGGTGCCCTACTTGATATCGGAGTATATGCCCTATCCTTTGTGCGTTGGTTTATGACCTCACAACCGACAGAGATGGTTTCACAGGTTAAATTAGCTCCCACTGGTGTTGATGAGCAAGCGGGTATTCTCCTTACCAATGCAGAAGGGGAAATGGCGACGGTGACACTGAGTCTTCATGCTAAACAACCTAAACGTGGCACCATCGCTTATGACAAGGGCTATATCGAACTTTACGAGTACCCACGGGGGCAAAAGGCAGTTATCACCTATACAGAAGATGGCTCACAAGAAGTCATCGAGGCAGGAGCAACCGCCAAAGCCCTCCAGTATGAGGTCCTAGACATGGAAGCAGCTGTTGCAGGCGAGGATGATCATACCTACCTCAATTACAGCCGAGATGTCATGGAACTTATGACTCAACTCCGCAAAGACTGGGGCTTGGTCTACCCAGAAGAAGAGTAGCGATTAGATGATAAACAAGACCAGTATAATGTACTGACTACAAAAGATAGACAGTCTCTTAAAAGGATTTAGCCCTGCATAAGATAGGAATAGGTCTATTTAACCGATTCTATATAAATACATTTATGTCAAAGGAGAAAGACATGAGAAATTTTGCAAGTCCGTCACGTTACATTCAAGGTGAAAATGCCTTATTTGAAAATGCAAAAGCCATTTCAGAATTGGGAACTCATCCTGTTTTACTATGTGACTCAGTAGTTTATGATATTGTAGGTAAACGTTTCGAAGAATACCTTGTTCAAAATGGACTCACAGTTGTACCAGTCTTCTTTAATGGAGAAGCATCGGATAATGAAATTAATCGTGTGGTCAGCCTAGCCAAAGAAGAAGGCTGTGATTTAGTTATTGGACTCGGTGGCGGTAAGACTATCGATAGTGCTAAAGCTATTGCAGACCTTCTACAATCGTCAGTTGTTATTGCCCCAACTATCGCATCTACAGATGCTCCAGTTTCAGCTTTGTCTGTTATCTATACTGACGAGGGTGCCTTTGAGCGCTATATCTTCTATTCTAAGAACCCAGAGTTGGTTTTGGTGGATAGTAAAGTGATCTCTCAAGCACCAAAACGTTTGTTAGCATCTGGTATTGCAGATGGCTTAGCAACTTGGGTAGAAGCTCGAGCAGTTATGCAAGCCAACGGAAAAACTATGCTAGGTAAACACCAAACTCTAGCAGGGGTTGCCATTGCTGAACGCTGTGAAGAGATTCTTTTTGCAGATGGTCTACAAGCCATGGCCGCTTGTGAAGCTAAAGTGGTAACGCCTGCCCTGGAAAATATTATTGAAGCTAATACCCTTCTTAGTGGTATTGGATTTGAAAGTGGTGGTTTGGCTGCTGCTCATGCCATCCATAATGGTTTCACAGCTCTCACTGGCGATATTCACCATTTGACTCATGGTGAAAAAGTAGCCTACGGAACTCTTGTGCAATTGTTCTTAGAAAATCGTCCAAAAGAAGTTTTGGATAAATACATTCGCTTCTATCAACAAATTGGCATGCCAACTACTCTTAAAGAAATGCATCTTGAAAATGCAAGCTATGAAGATCTCCTCAAGGTTGGTCAACAAGCAACAATTGAAGGAGAAACTATCCATCAAATGCCATTTGAAGTGAAAGCATCTGATATTGCGCAAGCCATCGTTGCTGTAGATGCTTATGTTCATGGATTAGCCTAAGTAAATTTGGTCTTTTGTAGGGAAAGTGCCACCATTCCCGTATAGGAATATTATCCCCCTCAGGCACTTATCCCAACAGGATAGACAAATTGTTATAGGAAAGGGTTCAGTTCTGTATTAGATAGGACTGAGCCCTTTTTACTATTTAAAAACCAATATTTCCAAAGTCCCTCAAAGCGGTTTAAGAACTTTTGAAAACATAAAACATTTTCAAGAAATCTTGATTTAACAGTCATTTCCCTTGTGTAAGCGTTTCAAAAGGTGTATACTATAAATGAAAAGATAGGAAAAGGAGATGACTAGTGGCTAGTATTACAATAGAAGCGAGCAAGGTAGCTAGAAAGAGTCCTATTCGCGTAGACAGTAGTCTTGTGGGGACAGTTTCTGGAGTGGAAGACGTGAGCGTTTCCCTACCATCGTCAAAAGCTCGTTTGAGTGTCGGAAAATTGGGTTACAAGTCTAACACTATTACGGTGGAGGATGGGCAAATTGTCCGTGTTACTAGCAATTTTCTAAATCGCTTTATAGCGATAGCGCCATTGTTACTTTATCTTGTTGGAGGTCGTTATCTCCCACTTGTTGCTGTCCTATCTACTATAATTTTGCTTTTTAGCTTACCTTTTCTCAAGATAGAAATCGTAGGCTGATTAGAATCGGGAGTGGCTTAGCCCTCTGTTTGATACCTTTAACTCACTTTTTCATAATAATGCTAGGCCACTCCCTTTTCATTGGGAACGGGTCGAGACGAAAGAGTGGGTTATCAAAAAGGGAACTCGATAGAGTTTCCCTTTTTTCTTTCTCCAGCTAAAGTGATTTCGAAAAGACCCCAGTTAGTAAAACGGAGGTCTTTCTTGTTTTAAATCATGAATTACTTACGGTACAATTTGTCGTATTGATAGTAAGGATCGAAGGTCACATTGATACCGAGCTTACGAAGAACATTTTTGTCTTCATCGGTAAGAATGATTGTTGAGTGAGCTTCAGAACCTTTGAGGTTACCAAGTTCCTCCATGGCACGCGCCGCATCCGCATTGTTGGCAGCTGTAATGGCCAAGGCGATAAGGATTTCGTTGGAGTGGAGACGAGGATTACGGCTACCCAGATGGTCAATTTTCAGACCTTGGATAGGTTTAACCACTTCAGGCTCGATAAGTTTAGTATCCTTATCAATACCTGCAGAAGTCTTGATAGCATTAATCAAAGCAGCTGCAGTTGGACCAAAGAGTTCTGAATTCTTACCAGTGACGATTTGACCATTTGGCAATTCGAGGGCAAGAGCAGAACCACCTGTTTCTTCAGCCTTAGTGCGTGCTGCAACAACCACTTGGCGATCTTCAGGAGTAATACCAAGGTCATTCATGAGCAACTCAATCTTCTTGACAGCAGTCTCAGGAACACGTTCATTTTTGAAATCAAGGACGGTTTGATAGTAGCGACGGATGATTTCTTGTTTAGAAGCTTCTTTGGCTGCCTCATCATCCGTAATGGCAAAACCAACCATGTTAACACCCATATCCGTAGGTGAAGCGTAAGGTGACTCACCAAGGATGCGCTCAAGCATACGTTTGAGGACTGGGAAAATCTCGATGTCACGGTTGTAGTTTACCGTAGTTTTGCCATAAGTTTCCAAGTGGAATGGGTCAATCATATTGACATCATCAAGGTCGGCAGTGGCAGCTTCATAGGCCAAGTTGACTGGGTGATGAAGTGGCAAATTCCAAACTGGGAAGGTTTCAAATTTTGCATAACCTGATTTGATGCCATTGATTTGGTCGTGGTACATGTTAGACATACATGTCGCCAATTTACCAGAACCAGGACCAGGAGCAGTAACGACGATAAGGTTACGGCTAGTCTTGATATAGTCATTTTTTCCCATACCTTCAGGAGAAATGATATGGTTCATATCCGTTGGATAGCCCTTGATAGGGTAATGGATGTAAGACGTGATGCCATTTTTTTCCAGTTGGTTACGGAAGGCATCAGCCGCAGGTTGACCTGAATACTGCGTAATAACAACAGAACCCACATAGATATTGAGCTCGTTGAATTTATCAATCAGACGAAGGACCTCTTGGTCGTAGGAAATGCCAAGGTCACCACGAGCCTTAGAGTGCTCGATATTGCTAGCATTGATGGCGATAACCACTTCAACCTGATCTTTAAGCTCTTGAAGGAGCTTGATTTTATTGTCAGGCTCATAACCAGGAAGGACACGAGCAGCGTGGAAATCCTCCAACATTTTACCACCAAACTCCAAGTAGAGTTTCCCGTCAAACTGGTTAATACGCTCCAAAATATGGTCGCGTTGCAGTTTCAAATACTGTTCAGAACTAAAAGCTTGTTTCTTCATAAATAAAAATACCTCTGAGGAAAATTATATCAAATGCCTGAGGTAAATGCTATTAGCGAAAGTCGATTTGTTGGAGAAAAAGAGTTTAAAGTCAATCATGATTAGAATATTTAATTTCATAAAGGTTTCACATTTGTCGTCTATAATTAGGATAAGAAAATGAAAGCGTCCTCACCTATCTTTGGTGTAGCTGAGGGCTAATGTCTTAAATGGAGGTGGAAGATGGTTCTCTTACAACAGGCAGTTGCTTATATTTTTCGCAAAAAAACGCGGAATATTATCCTTTTTCTCATTTTGTTTTTGATATTATCTTGCTTGTATTTTTGTTTCTCTCTTATGCAAGTTGGTGGAGGAATGAAAGCACAAATCAGGAAGTCAAGTGGGGCAAGTTTTGCTCTGGTAAGTAAAGAAAGAGGCAGTGCATTTTCCTGGAAAGAGGGGGAAAAGATTAGTCATCTATCTGATGTAATGACAACGATACCTGAATATATAAGCCCAGTACGACTAATCGATAAGAAGATCGTTACAGGAAAACAAACGGTGGAACGTGATGACCTTGATAATGAGGCTAATCAAGCCTTGGGAGCGACTTTCACTAAGGAAACAGGCCAAAGTGTTGATTTTCGGAGTGGTGCTTTTCAACTCCTTAAAGGGAAGCACTTATCTGCTAAAGGGCAAATTATGATTCATGAATTGCTTGCTAGGAAAAATAAGCTAAGCGTCGGAGACAAGCTGACCTTGTCCAATTTTCAGATGACTGAAAGTGGAGCTAAGGAAATGACCTTTGATATTGTTGGTATTTTTTCTGGCAAGAAGGAGGAGACATTTACTGGAATGTCCTCAGATTTAAGTGAAAATCAAGTCTTCCTCCATTATGAGGACGCTAGCCAACTGCTTAATTTGACTGATAAGTTAGTGACAAAATTATCCTTTGGTATTAAGAATCCAGATAGAATCGACCAAGTCATTAAACAAGTGAAACAATTAGATATCGATTGGTATCGTCTACGTTTGGACGAGGACCGAAAAGCTTTTGACTCCTTGAAGGAATCGTCTCAAGCGCTACAAGGAATCGTCAGAACGATGTTGATTAGTTTAATTGTTACAGGAGTAGGTATCCTCTCGTTTTTAATGGCACTATGGACGCGTGAGCGAAATCATGAGATAGGTATTCTTTTAGCAATTGGGAAGAGCAAGGGACGCATTTTTGTTCAATTTCTTGTGGAGATATTGTTGGTGTCGCTTATGTCTTTGCTACCGGCCATTGCTATTGGACGGCTACTAAGTCGACTGTTTTTGCAAGAATTTTTAGGACAGCAAGGACAGCAGCAGGCTCTTCAGTTATTAGATCAAATTCCTCAGGGACTACCTTTAGGGCTATCTTATCTCTGTCTTCTAGTCTTGGTAATATCATCGCTCGGTGTGACAACAGGTCTCATTTGGCGCAAAACACCAAAAGAAATCTTATCTAATATGAGTTAAGGAGAAAGGAACACTATGTTAGAACTCAAAGATGTTACGTATAGTTATCAAAGTAAAAGTGAAGCTATCCTCTCGAAGGTGAGTTATCGTTTCGAGAAAGGTAAGTTTTATAGTATTATTGGGCAATCTGGAGCGGGAAAATCGACCTTACTTTCACTTTTGGCAGGTCTTGATTATCCCAAGAAGGGGCAGGTCTTGTTTAACGGAGAAAATATCAAGAAAAAAGGCTCCAGTTATCACTGTAGACACCATGTTGCGCTTGTTTTTCAAAATTACAATCTTATTGATTATCTTACACCTTTAGAGAATGTACGACTTGTAAATAAAAATGCCGATAAGAAGATACTTTCTGAATTGGGATTAGATGAAAAGCAAATTAATCGAAATGTCCTGCAACTTTCAGGTGGGCAACAACAACGCGTAGCTATTGCGAGGGCTTTGGTTTCAGAGGCTCCGATTATCTTGGCAGATGAACCGACAGGAAATCTAGACGAGGAAACTGCCAAGGATATTATTGCTATCCTTAAAAGAATGGCCTTAGATCGCCAAAAATGTGTCATAGTTGTCACGCACAGTAAGGAAGTTGCTCAGGCATCTGATGTGGTTTTAGAGTTGAAGAAGCAACAACTCATAGAAAAGAAAAAATAAAGAAAGGACTCTTATGTTTCGAAACGCTTTTGCATATATTACACGAAAATGGTCAAAGTCACTATTACTGTTAACTATTATTCTTTTGATGAGTACTCTTAGTTTGTTAGGACTTGCTATGCGAAGTGCAACCCAAGAAGCTGCATCCAAGAGTCTAGGGGCAATTACCAATAGTTTTTCAATGCAGATTAATCGTAACACGAATCCTGGAACTCCTCGAGGGGCTGGAAATCTTAAGGGAGAAGATATTAAAAAGATTAGTGAGACTAAAGGAATTGTTTCGACTATTAAACGGATAAATGGTATTGGTGATTTACTAGATTATGAGATTATTGAAACAGAGCAAACGCTACAAAATCAATCGCCAGAACGTGCTAAAAATTTTAAGTCTACCTTGATGTTGACAGGAGTCAATGACTCATCAAAAGAAGATAAATTTGTTTCAGGTGCTTATAAACTAGTTGAAGGAGAACATCTAACCGATAAGGACCATAATCAAATCTTGATGCACGAAGGTTTAGCTAAAAAGAATGGTCTTAATGTAGGAGATAAAGTAAAGCTTAAATCTAATCTCTATGATGCTGATAACGAAAAAAGGGCTGATGAAACAGTAGAAGTGACTATCAAAGGTTTATTTTCTGGTCAAAATCAAGCTGCCGTTACCTATGCTCAGGAGTTGTATGAAAACACCCTCATCACTGATCTAGACACAGCTGCAAAACTCTATGGTAATACCGTAGAAACTGCCACTTATGAGGATGCCACTTTCTTTGCTAAAGGTGATCAAAATATTGATTCCTTGATAGCAAAGATTCAAAAGTTGGACATTAACTGGACCCTCTACGATCTTGTTAAGAGTTCATCAAACTACCCTGCTTTACAGGAATCTATTCTTGCGATGTATCGTGTGGCAAATCGTATGTTTATTGGAAGTCTCATTTTTACAAGTTTATTGCTAACCCTTCTGTTGATTTTATGGTTAAATGCTCGTCGTAGAGAAGTTGGTATCTTTTTAGCCTTGGGACTTAAAAAGACACAGGTTGCGGGTCAATTTTTAATGGAATTACTGATGATTGCCTTACCAGCCTTTCTTTTATCATATGGTTTAGCGAGTTTCTTTGCCGAAAAAGTTGGTAAAACAGTCCTTTCCAATGTTACGGAAGGTATCAATAAGCAAATGACAAAAGAATCTCTAGCTGCAAATCTCGGTGGAGGGGCTGAGGCAGAGAGCTTCAGTAAGACTCTGACTCAGATTCATATGACAGTCCAACCTAAGCAACTTTTAGTAGTTATTCTAGTCGGTGGCTTTATCTTAAGCTTGGTATCCTTGATTTCTTCTCGCTGGCTTCTTCACAAGAAACCCAAAGACCTCTTAGTTGATGTTGAATGATAAGTTTGCTGCACCTATAAAAAACGGTATAATGAAAGAAAGCGACTATATATAGATAAAAAGGAAAGTGTATGAAGATACTAATCGTAGAAGATGAAGTCCTGATTCGCGAAGGGATGAGCGACTATCTCATGGAATGTGGCTATGAGGTCTTTGAAGCAGGCGATGGGCAGGAGGCCCTGGACCTCTTTCACAGAGAGACGCCGGATCTAGTCTTGCTGGATATCCAGCTTCCCATCCTCAATGGCTTGGAAGTCCTCAAGACGATTCGCAAGACCAGCTCAGTCCCTGTCCTCATGCTAACGGCCTTCCATGACGAGGACTATAAGTTGACAGCCTTTGGAGAGTTGGCAGATGGCTATCTGGAAAAACCCTTCTCCTTGTCCCTCTTGAAGGTCCGTATCGAAGCTATTTTTAAAAAGCTTCAACCTTCCCGGGTCTTCACCTATGGAGAGGCACGGGTGGATTTTGAGAGCTACACAGCCAGCCTAGCAGGCCAAGCCATTTCCATGAATGCCAAGGAGTTGGAAATCTTGGAATACTTGCTCCAGCATGAGGGCAAGGCCCGGACCCGATCTCAAATCCTCGATGCCGTCTGGAAGGAGACGGAGGAGATTCCTTTTGACCGGGTGATCGATGTCTATATCAAGGAACTACGAAAAAAACTAGAGCTGGACTGTATCGTAACGGTACGCAATGTCGGTTACAAATTGGAGAGACCATGACCAAACGGAGTATCTTTGCAAAAATCTTTCTGATTACCTTTGCCCTTTTTAGTAGCTTAGTCATCCTTCTACATGCTTCGGTTTACTTTATTTTTCCATCGTCCTATATCGAGTCCCAGCGCCAGACGATTTTGAAGAAATCGCAAGCCCTGGCTAAGAGTTTCCAGGGTCAGGAAGAAGGGACCATTGAGTCGGTCATCGACCTTTATTCCAAGACCAATGATATCAAGGTCTCGATTAAGGGCAAGGAAAAACAAAATGCCCTAGAGGTCAAGGATGACCTGCTCGTGAACCCTGACAGCCAGAATAATTCCCTGGTGATTGAAGAGCGAAAGATTCAGACCAAGGAAGGGAAAGACTTAACCTTGCAATTCTTAGCGACCGTCGATTCGCAAAAGGAAGCGCGGGACATTAGTCTGGGCTTTCTTCCCTATAGTCTCCTTGCTTCCTTTGTTCTATCGCTGATTGCCTCCTATCTCTATGCCCGCATGATTTCTGCTCCGATCCTTGAGATCAAGCAGATGACCAAGCGGATGAAGCGGCTGGATCGGACAGCCAGTCTTCCTATTCACTCGCAGGATGAGATCGGTGTCCTTAAGCAACAGATCAACGACCTCTATCATCATCTCCTAGAGGTGATCAACAATCTAGAGCAGCAGAAACAGGAAAATCTGAAGTTGGAGCAGATGAAGGTGGAATTCCTACGGGGGGCCTCGCATGAGCTCAAGACGCCTCTGGCCAGCTTGAAGATTATCCTAGAAAATATGCGAGATAAAATTGGTCGCTACAAGGATCGGGACCGCTACCTATTAGTTTCTCTTGACATCGTCGATGAGATGAACCAGATTGTCCTAGAGATCCTGTCTTTATCTTCTGTTCAAGAATTAGGTGGTGATAAGGAGTGGATTCAGTTAGATGATGTGGTAAATCGCATACTCACTCAAAATCAAGTGTTGGTTGAGAATCGCTCCCTATCAATTGACAATTATCTTCCGGCAACTAGTATTTTCATGAATTTACCTATTTTGAAATTGGTTCTCTCAAATATTATCAGTAATGCAGTCAAGCATTCTGATAAGGGTGGAGTGATTCGAATAGGTTTAGAAAATGAAGGAACTGATTTTGTCATTGAAAATACGAGTGTATCTAAAGAAAATATTTCAACTAAAGCTCAGTCTAAGAAAGAAGGAGGATTAGGCCTTTTTGTGGTCAAATACCTTTTAGAGCATGAGGAACTTAGCTATAGATTTGAAGAAAGTTCTACGGGGAGGCGCTTTGTTATGGTCTTGCCCAAAAAGTAAAAAGCGATGGTTAAGGTATTAACCATCGTTTTTTTTTTTGTATTGTTAAAATAAGCAAAGGCTAACCTTACATTTCAACTCTATTATTTTTCAATATTACCAAAATTTTAAGGAGTCTGGAGTATAGGTCATTGAAATGTTTTAAACAAAAAAGAAAACGCTTGCATAACTTCTAGAAAAACGTAAAATAGAACTATCAGACTCACGATGATAATAAAAACGAGGAGTAGAATCATGCAAAAACATTGGTGGCATAAAGCTACGATTTATCAAATTTACCCTAAATCTTTTATGGACAAAAACGGTGATGGCATTGGTGATTTGAAGGGGATTACCAGTAAGTTAGACTACTTGCAAAAACTTGGAATAACAGCCCTATGGCTTTCGCCTGTCTATGACAGTCCAATGGATGACAATGGCTATGACATCGCTAACTATGAGGCTATTGCAGATATTTTTGGAGACATGAGTGACATGGATGAGCTTTTGGCGGAAGCCAAGAAGCGTGATATTCAAATTGTTATGGACTTGGTGGTTAACCATACGTCTGATGAGCATGCATGGTTCATCGAAGCGCGTGAAAATCCAGAAAGTCTTGAACGAGATTTCTACATCTGGCGAGACAAACCTAATGAGTTAGTATCTATCTTTAGTGGCTCTGCTTGGGAATATGATGAGACCTCAGGGCAATATTATCTGCATTTCTTTAGTAAGAAACAGCCAGACCTCAATTGGGAAAATCCACAGTTGCGCCAGAAAGTTTATGACATGATGAATTTCTGGATTGATAAGGGAATCGGTGGTTTCCGCATGGATGTGATTGATATGATTGGTAAGATCCCAGATCAACTGATTGATACAAACGGTCCAAAACTTCACGATTATATCAAGGAAATGAACCAGGCGAGCTTTGGCAAGCATGACCTTCTAACCGTTGGTGAAACCTGGGGAGCGACACCTGAAATTGCTAAACAGTATTCAAATCCAGATAATCAAGAACTTTCCATGGTTTTCCAGTTTGAACATATTGGACTTCAGCATAAGCCAGATAGTCCTAAATGGGAGTATGAGAAGGAGTTAGATGTTTCATCACTTAAGACTATTTTTAATAAATGGCAAACCGAGTTAGAGTTGGGACAAGGGTGGAACTCGCTTTTTTGGAATAATCATGATCTGCCTCGTGTTCTCTCAATGTGGGGAGATACTGGTGTCTATCGTGAGAAGTCAGCCAAGGCCTTGGCTATCCTCCTTCATCTGATGAGAGGAACACCTTACATTTATCAAGGTGAAGAAATCGGCATGACCAATTATCCTTTTAGAACTTTGGAAGAATTGAATGACATTGAATCTCTCAACTATGCCAAAGAAGCTCTCGAAAAAGGGGCATCGATAGAAGTTATCATGGACCAAATCCGTCAGGTGGGTCGTGACAATGCTCGAACACCAATGCAATGGGATACGTCTAAAAATGCTGGATTTAGCATATCGGATAAGACTTGGTTACCTGTTAATCCAAACTATAAGGACATAAATGTTGAATCAGCCCTTGCCAATCCAGAATCAATTTTCTATACATATCAGAAGCTCGTAGAGCTTCGTAAGACTCAAGATTGGTTGGTAGATGCTGACTTTGAACTCTTGGAGACAACTGACAAAGTCTTTGCTTACATTCGGAAAACCAAAGATAGCAGTTATCTGGTTGTAGTCAACCTATCAGACCAAGAACAAGACTTCTGTTATGATTTCGAAAGAGCAGAAGTTGTCATTGCAAATACCGAATTAGAGCCAATTACAGACCAAGGCAAACTCCAAGCCTGGGATGCTATTTGTGTGAAGATGAAATAAAAAGGAAAGTGGTTGCCAACTAACTGTTGGCGACCACATTTTTCTATTAAATAGTTGTTATTTCGTACTTTCTCTCAGAGTCAGTTTAGTGCCTAACATAGTAAGTGTCGGGATTTCTCTTGGAGCCAAGACTTGTTTATTGAGGACGTCCATGGCAGTTCGCCCCATTTCTTCGGTGTAGACAGTGACACAGGATAAGGGTGGAAATACCTGTCTTGCCATGATTGTATCATTAAAGGAAATGATTTGAATCTGATCTGGAACAATGAGGCCAGCTTCTTGAAAAGCTCTGAGTGCCCCAGTAGCTAGGCTATCACTTGCGGCAAAAAAGGCATCTGGAAGTTTCTCCTCTGTCTCTAGTTTAGCTTTGATAAGTTCATAACCAGATAGTGCACTAAAGTTTCCTATCAATATGAGGTTAGCGTCGTAAATTCCCTCTTCAATACAAAAATTGCGATAGGCTCGCCGACGTGAATCAGGAATAATTTCTTGAAAGTCGGTTGTCTTCTCCTCACCTGTTAAAAGTCCGATTGATTGACACCCTTGGTTTTTTAAATATCGGAGGGCAGACTGAACAGCATTTTCAAAATCGGTCGTGATACAAGGGTGTCCCTGGGTTAAGGTATCGCTATCCACAAATACAAGGGGTTTCCCCAGTGCTTCAAAATCAGAAATTTGAGATTTACTGAATTTTCCGATACAGATTACCCCTATAACTTCCTCAGCCAGGTTAAAGGGGATATCGTTAAAATATCGTAGAATCTCGTAGTCGAGTTCCTGAGCCCTTTTTTCAATGCCGAGTCGAATATTATAATAGTAGATGTCATCTAATTCGTCTTCTTCACTTACCCATTGGATAATTGCCACTTGATGTTTTTCTTTTTTCAAGTTTCCGATTTTCTGATGTTTGGTATATCCGATTTCATCTGCCGCAGTTAAAATACGGTGCCTGGTTTCTTCAGTAACGGAGAGGTTTTCATCTTGGTTGAGAACACGTGAAACAGTTGCGATTGATACATCAGCCAATTTTGCGATATCTTTTAATGTAGCCATATTGTTCTCCTTTCATCCAAAGTATATCATAAATTCTAAAATTTTACCTATTTTTTACTAAAAAAACAGTAAAAATATTGATTTTCCTTGTGAAAGGGGTTACACTGTTAGTGTAAAAAAGAATAAGCGAGGTACATCCTATGAAGACATCACAGTTAAGAGAAAAGTTTAAAGAAGTCTTTGGAGTAGAAGCAGATCATACTTTCTTTTCACCTGGTCGTATTAATTTGATTGGTGAGCATACGGACTACAACGGTGGTCACGTCTTTCCAGCAGCCATTACCCTAGGTACTTACGGAGCGGCCCGCAAACGTGATGACAAAGTTTTGCGTTTCTTCTCAGGTAACTTTGAGGATAAAGGCATCATCGAAGTACCACTTGAAAATCTTCGTTTTGAAAAAGAACACAACTGGACAAACTATCCAAAAGGTGTTCTTCATTTCTTGCAAGAGGCTGGTCATACGATTGATTCAGGTATGGATATTTACATCTATGGTAACATTCCAAATGGATCAGGCTTGTCATCATCATCATCTTTGGAATTGTTGATTGGTGTTATTGCTGAAAAACTTTATGACCTTAAATTGGAACGCCTTGACTTGGTTAAAATCGGTAAGCAAACTGAAAATGACTTTATCGGCGTTAACTCTGGTATCATGGACCAATTCGCTATTGGTATGGGAGCTGATCAACGTGCGATTTACTTGGATACAAATACTTTAGAGTATGACTTGGTACCACTTGACCTTAAAGACAATGTTGTTGTTATCATGAACACTAACAAACGTCGTGAATTGGCTGATTCTAAATACAATGAACGTCGTGCTGAATGTGAAACAGCAGTATCTGAACTCCAAGAAAAACTTGATATCCAAACACTTGGTGAATTGGACCTCTGGACATTTGATGCATACAGCTACTTGATTAAAGATGAAAATCGTATCAAACGTGCCCGTCATGCAGTTCTTGAAAATCAACGTACACTTCAAGCCCGTAAAGCTCTTGAATCAGGGGATTTGGAAGGCTTTGGACGCCTTATGAATGCTTCTCACGTGTCATTGGAACATGATTACGAAGTGACAGGTCTTGAACTTGATACTTTGGCACACACCGCATGGGAACAAGAAGGTGTTCTTGGAGCTCGTATGACAGGAGCGGGCTTTGGTGGATGTGCCATCGCGTTAGTAAACAAAGATAAAGTTGAAGATTTCAAAAAAGCAGTTGGTCAACGTTATGAAGAAGTCGTTGGTTATGCACCAAGCTTCTATATTGCTGAAGTAGCTGGCGGTTCACGAGTACTTGATTAATGAGAAAGAAGTAGAGATTATGGCTGAAAATTTAGTAAACACTTTTGTAACTCTGGTTATTGAAAATAGTGATTATGAGGAATTGGACCGTATCTATTTGACAAACAAAGTTTTTGCTTTGGTTGGAGAAGGAGTTGCTGATGTTGAAACAGATAGCTCTGAGTTGATTGACCTTAAAGACCAGTTGCTTCAAGCAGGTGTTAAAGCTGGTTCTGTAGGTGAACTTAATGAAGAACAAGATATCATCGGTGCTCAACTCATGGACTTGATTACACCAAGCCCTAGCCTTGTCAATCGTAACTTCTGGGATACTTATAAATCTGACCCAGAGCAAGCAATTGCTGACTTTTATGCACAAAGTAAACGAAATGATTATGTGAAAGTCAAAGCCATTGCACAAAATATTGCTTATAAAGCACCTACTAAATACGGTGACTTGGAAATTACGATTAACCTTTCGAAACCGGAAAAAGATCCAAAAGCCATCGCTGCTGCTAAAAATGCGGTAGCTTCTGATTATCCCAAATGCCAACTTTGTATGGAAAATGAAGGTTATCTTGGTCGCATCAATCACCCAGCACGTAGTAATCATCGTGTTATTCGTTTCCAAATGGAAGGAAATGACTGGGGCTTCCAATATTCACCATATGCTTACTTTAATGAACATTCTATCTTCTTTTATGGTAAGCACGAACCAATGCACATCAGTCCATTGACGTTTGGTCGTCTCCTATCAATTGTTGAAGCATTTCCTGGTTACTTCGCAGGTTCAAATGCCGATCTTCCAATTGTAGGTGGTTCGATTCTTACACATGAACACTATCAAGGTGGTCGCCATACCTTCCCAATGGAAGTAGCAGGCATTAACGAAAAAGTTAGTTTTGATGGTTACTCTGATGTTGAGGCTGGTATCGTTAATTGGCCTATGTCTGTTCTTCGTCTTAGAAGTGAAGACAAGGAAAGACTTATTGCTCTTGCAACCAAAATTTTAAATTGTTGGCGTGGTTATTCAGACGAAAAAGCTGGTGTCTTGGCTGAGTCTGATGGGCAGCCTCACCACACCATTACCCCAATTGCTCGTAGAAAAGACGGTAAATTTGAATTAGATTTGGTTCTTCGTGACAATCAAACTTCTGAAGAACATCCAGACGGTATCTACCACCCACATAAAGATGTTCAACATATTAAAAAAGAAAACATTGGTTTGATTGAAGTTATGGGATTGGCCATTCTTCCTCCTCGTTTGAAAACAGAACTTAAAGATGTTGAAGATTATCTATTAGGTCAAGGTAACCAAGTTGCTCCAATTCACCAAGAATGGGCAGATGAACTCAAAGCTCAAAATCCGAATGTTACAGCTGAGGAAGTGACAGAAGTTGTTCGACAATCTGTTGCAGATATCTTTGCTCGTGTACTAGAAGATGCAGGTGTTTATAAGACTAATAGTGAAGGCTTGGATCAGTTTAAAGCATTTGTAGATTTTGTAAATTTAGCTGATTAATTGTTTTTTCTGAAGAAAGGAGATAAGAAATGGCAATTTTAGTATTAGGTGGAGCTGGTTATATCGGTTCTCACATGGTTGATCGCTTAGTTGAAAAAGGTCAAGAAAAAGTAGTAGTAGTAGATAGTTTGGTAACCGGTCACCGTGCTGCCGTACATCCAGATGCTATTTTCTATCAAGGCGATCTTTCTGATCAAGATTTTATGAGAAAGGTCTTCAAAGAAAACCCTGATGTTGATGCCGTCATTCACTTTGCGGCCTATTCATTGGTTGGTGAATCAATGGAAAAACCACTCAAATATTTTGATAACAATACAGCTGGAATGGTTAAATTGCTTGAAGTTATGAACGAATGCGGTGTTAAATACATTGTCTTCTCATCAACAGCAGCAACTTACGGTATCCCAGAAGAAATTCCAATTCTTGAAACAACACCACAAAATCCTATCAACCCATATGGTGAAAGTAAGTTGATGATGGAAACTATCATGAAGTGGTCTGATAAAGCTTATGGTATTAAATATGTGCCACTTCGTTACTTCAACGTTGCTGGTGCAAAACCTGATGGATCTATCGGTGAAGACCATGGTCCAGAAACTCACCTTCTCCCAATTATCCTTCAAGTAGCTCAAGGTGTTCGTGAAAAAATCATGATTTTTGGTGATGACTACAACACTCCTGATGGTACAAATGTTCGTGACTATGTTCACCCATTTGACTTGGCTGATGCTCACCTCCTTGCTGTTGAATATCTTCGTAAAGGTAATGAATCTACAGCCTTTAACTTAGGTTCATCAACGGGATTCTCAAACCTTCAAATTCTTGAAGCCGCTCGTAAGGTAACTGGTAAAGAAATCCCAGCTGAGAAAGCTGATCGTCGTCCTGGTGATCCTGATACATTGATTGCTTCATCTGAAAAAGCACGCACAGTTCTTGGATGGAAACCACAATTTGATAACATCGAAAAAATCATCGCAAGTGCTTGGGCATGGCATTCTAGCCATCCAAAAGGGTACGATGATCGAGGATAATTAAAATAATAAAAAAAGGGTCAAAGAGTATATATAATTATTGTACTCTTTGTTTTTTGAGGAAATAGTATGAAAATAAACTGCGAAATTATTGGAAAAGTTGATTCAGGCGATGTCAGTAAAATTTCAATGGAAAATAATAATGGTGTTGTCATTTCCACACTCACAACAGGTGCTACACTTCAGGAGTTTTTGGTTCCAACAGAAACTGGTGCTCTTAAAAATATAGTACTTGGTTTCAGTGATTACGAGGATTACTATAAGAATAATTTATGTGCCTGCCAGTCCATTGGTAGGGTTGCTGGAAGAATTGGGAAAGCTTCGTATACTCATAATATGGTTCTTTATAGCCTTCCTAAGAATGAGGGAGAAAACTGTTTACATGGCGGTCCAAAAGGAATGCAGGTTCAAAATTGGAACTATGTCACAAACCTGAATGATGAATATGTTGAGACAAAATTTATTAGAAGACTTTATTCAAGTGTAGATGGCTTTCCTGGTGATGTTACAGTCTCTATTAGTTATAGACTTAACAATAATAACCGCTTAACAATACTCTTTGAAGCCTTCGATGTTACAGAGTCAACAGTCTTTAATCCGACAAACCATGTTTACTTTAATCTTAGCGACAAACAGGATTTATCAAGTCATGAGTTACAAATCTATTCAGACTATCGTTTAGAGTTGGATTCTGAGTTAATTCCAACAGGACAAAAAATTAATGTAGATGGAACGAATTATGATTTCAGAAAGACAACTGACTTGCTACCTCGAATTGAAGCAAATAATGGTTTTGATGATGCCTTTGTAGTTGGAGGGGAAACTTGTGATCATGTGAGAGAAGTAGCTATTTTGCATGACAAAGAAAGCGGAGATGGTATTGAAATCTTCTCTAACAGAAATGGTTTAGTTATTTATACTATGGATATTATAGAGGATAATATTTACTTTGCGAGAGATCGAGGAACAATTGCAAAAGGACGAGAAGCTATAGCTATGGAAGCTCAAACACTCCCAGATGCCGTTAATCATACAGATTTTGGAGATATCATCTTGGAGGAGGGTCATAGTGTAAGTTATGAAATCGGTTTCCAATATTTTAATTCATCAAAATAATCATGTTTTAGTAAAAGTTTAGTAAAAAACCACTAAAACTATTGACGATTTAAACTAATGCTTATATAATGTAAGCGTATTCAAAAAAACAACTAACAGGAGGTTTTCGTAATGGGAAAATCTAAAGGTCAAATGAAGTCTCGTCTATCCTATTCAGCTGGTGCTTTTGGTAACGACGTCTTCTATGCAACGTTGTCAACATACTTTATCATGTTTGTGACAACTCACTTGTTTAACACAGGTGATCCAAAGCAAAATAGTCACTACGTACTATTAATTACTAACATCATCGCTATTTTGCGTATCTTGGAAGTATTTATCGATCCATTGATCGGTAACATGATTGATAACACTCATACTAAGTATGGTAAATTCAAACCATGGGTAGTTGGTGGTGGTATCATCAGTTCTATCGCCTTGTTGCTTCTCTTCACCGATTTAGGTGGTTTGAATAAAACAAATCCTTTCTTGTACCTTGTACTTTTCGGAATTATCTACCTTGTAATGGATGTCTTCTACTCAATTAAAGATATCGGTTTCTGGTCAATGATTCCTGCCTTGTCTCTTGACAGTCATGAACGTGAAAAAATGGCAACTTTTGCCCGTATTGGTTCTACGATTGGTGCCAATATTGTAGGTGTTGCCATCATGCCAATCGTTTTGTTCTTCTCTATGACGAACAGTAGTGGTTCTGGAGATAAATCTGGATGGTTCTGGTTTGCATTTATCGTTGCTCTCATTGGTGTGATTACATCAATTGCTGTTGGTATTGGTACACGTGAAGTTGAGTCAAAACTTCGTGATAACAAAGAAAAAACTAGCCTTAAACAAGTCTTTAAAGTTCTTGGTAAAAACGACCAATTGATGTGGTTGTCTCTCGGATATTGGTTCTATGGTCTTGGTATTAATACACTTAATGCTCTTCAACTTTTTTACTTCACATTTATCCTTGGTGATCCAGGGAAATACTCAATCCTTTACGGATTGAATACAGTTGTTGGTTTGGTTTCAGTTTCACTCTTCCCTAGCCTAGCTGGTAAATTCAACCGTAAACGTTTGTTCTATGGATGTATTGCAGTAATGCTCGGTGGTATCGGAATCTTTAGTATTGCAGGAACATCACTTCCAATGATCTTGACTGCTGCTGAACTCTTCTTTATTCCACAACCTCTTGTGTTCCTTGTTATCCTCATGATTATCTCTGACTCAGTAGAATATGGTCAATGGAAATTGGGACACCGTGATGAATCACTTACTTTGTCAGTTCGTCCACTTGTTGATAAACTTGGTGGTGCGATGTCAAACTGGCTTGTTTCTACAATTGCCGTAGCTGCCGGTATGACAACAGGTGCCTCAGCATCAACAATTACAACACATCAACAGTCTATCTTTAAGCTTAGCATGTTTGGTTTCCCAGCAGCAGCAATGCTCATCGGAGCCTTCATTATTGCTCGTAAAATCACTTTGACTGAAGCACGTCACGCTGAAATTGTTGAAGAATTGGAACATCGCTTTAGCGTAGCAACTTCTGAAAATGAAGTTAAAGCTAACGTCGTATCTCTTGTAAACCCTACAACTGGTCATTTGGTTGACCTCTCAAGTGTTAATGATGAACACTTTGCTTCAGGTAGCATGGGTAAAGGTTTCGCCATTAAACCTACTGATGGAGCTGTCTTTGCACCAATTAGTGGTACCATTCGTCAAGTTCTTCCTACTCGCCATGCAGTTGGTATTGAAAGTGAAGATGGTGTCATTGTTCTTATCCACGTTGGTATCGGAACAGTTAAACTTAAAGGTGAAGGGTTCATTAGTTACGTAGAACAAGGTGATCGTGTTGAAGTTGGACAAAAACTTCTTGAGTTCTGGTCACCAATTATTGAGAAAAATGGTCTTGATGACACAGTACTTGTCACTGTAACTAATTCAGAAAAATTCAGTGCTTTCCATCTTGAACAAGAAGTTGGAGAAAAGGTAGAAGCTTTGTCTGAAGTTATTACCTTCAAAAAAGGAGAATAATCTATGAACACGACTGAAAAAATTCAAACTTACTTAAACGATCCAAAGATTGTTAGCGTTAATACTGTTGACGCTCACTCAGATCATAAGTTTTTTGAATCTCTTACAGAATTTTCTGAAGGGGAGATGAAGTTAAGACAATCTCTTAATGGAAAATGGAAAATTCACTATGCTCAGAATACAAATCAGGTTTTAAAAGACTTTTATAAAACAGAATTTGATGAAACGGATTTGAATTTCATCAATGTACCAGGTCATTTAGAGCTTCAAGGTTTTGGTTCTCCACAATATGTGAATACCCAATATCCTTGGGATGGTAAAGAATTCCTTCGTCCACCTCAAGTTCCTCAAGAATCAAATGCTGTTGCATCATACGTTAAACATTTTACCTTGAATGATGCATTAAAAAATAAAAAAGTATTTATCTCATTCCAAGGGGTTGCCACTTCCATCTTTGTATGGGTCAATGGTAACTTCGTAGGATACAGTGAAGATTCATTTACACCTAGTGAATTTGAAATTAGTGATTACCTTGTTGAAGGTGATAACAAGTTGGCGGTAGCTGTTTATCGTTACTCTACAGCAAGCTGGTTGGAAGACCAAGACTTCTGGAGACTGTACGGTATTTTCAGAGATGTTTACTTGTACGCTATTCCAAAAGTTCACGTTCAAGATCTCTTTGTTAAGGGAGATTATGATTACCAAACAAAAGCAGGTCAATTGGATATTGATTTGAAGACTGTTGGTAATTACGAAGATAAGAAGATTAAATATGTTCTTTCAGATCATGAAGGCATCGTTGCAGAAGGTGATGCATCTGTTAATGCTGCTGGTGAACTATCTGTAAGTCTTGAAGATTTGCAAATCAAACCTTGGAGTGCTGAAAGTCCTAAACTTTACAATTTGACCCTTCATGTTTTGGATGATGACCAAGTTGTTGAAGTCGTTCCAGTTAAGGTTGGATTTAGACACTTCGAAATTAAAGATAAACTCATGCTTTTGAATGGTAAGAGAATTGTCTTTAAGGGTGTTAACAGACACGAATTTAACGCTAGAACAGGACGTTGTATCACTGAAGAAGATATGCTTTGGGATATCAAAGTGATGAAACAACATAACATCAATGCTGTTCGTACTTCTCACTATCCTAACCAAACACGTTGGTATGAATTGTGTGATGAATATGGACTTTATGTTATCGATGAAGCCAACCTTGAAACACACGGTACATGGCAAAAACTTGGTCTAAGCGAACCTTCATGGAATATCCCAGCTAGTGAACCAGAATGGTTGCCTGCTTGTTTGGATCGTGCCAATAACATGTTCCAACGTGATAAGAACCATGCTAGTGTTATCATTTGGTCTTGTGGTAATGAATCATATGCCGGTAAAGACATTGCTGACATGGCTGATTACTTCCGTAGTGTTGACAATACTCGTCCAGTTCACTATGAAGGTGTTACATGGTGTCGTGAGTTTGATTACATTACAGACATCGAAAGTCGTATGTATGCGAAACCAGCTGATATCGAAGAATACCTCACTAACAATCCTCAAAAACCTTATATTTCATGTGAATACATGCACACAATGGGTAACTCTGGTGGTGGATTGAAACTCTACACTGACTTAGAGAAATATCCAGAATACCAAGGTGGATTTATTTGGGACTTCATTGACCAGGCTATTTACAAACCACTTCCAAATGGTAGCGAATTCCTATCATATGGTGGTGACTGGCATGATAGACCTTCTGACTACGAATTTTGTGGAAATGGTATTGTCTTCGCAGATCGTACCCTAACTCCAAAACTTCAAACAGTTAAACATCTTTACTCTAATATTAAGATTGCTGTTGATGAAAAATCAGTAACTATCAAGAATGATAATGTCTTCGAAGATCTTTCTGCTTATACTTTCCTAGCTAGAGTTTACGAAGATGGTAGAAAAGTTAGTGAAAGTGAATATCACTTTGATGTTAAACCAGGTGAAGAAGCAACATTCCCAGTAGAATTCGCTGTTGGAGCTTCAAATGCTGAAAGAATTTACGAAGTGGCTTGTGTTCAGAAGGAAGCAACTGAATGGGCTCCAAAAGGACATGAAATTGTTCGTGGTCAATATGTTGCTGAAAAGATTAGCACTGAAACACCAGTTAAGGCACCTTTGAATGTTGTTGAAGGCGACTTCAACATCGGAATTCAAGGACAAAACTTCTCTATCTTGCTTTCACGTGCACAAAATACGCTAGTATCTGTTAAATATAACGGTGTTGAATTCATTGAGAAAGGTCCTAAACTTAACTTTACTCGTGCTTACACTGACAATGATCGCGGTGCTGGATATCCATTCGAAATGGCAGGCTGGAAAGTTGCTGGAAACTATAGTAAAGTTACAGATACTCAAATTCAAATCGAAGATGACTCTGTTAAAGTGACTTATGTTCATGAATTGCCAGGCTTGTCTGATGTCGAAGTTAAAGTAACTTATCAAGTTGACTGCAAAGGTAGAATCTTTGTTACTGCAAACTATAATGGTAAAGCAGGTTTGCCAAACTTCCCTGAATTTGGTCTAGAATTTGCGATTGGTTCACAATTTAGAAACCTTAGCTATTATGGATACGGTGCAGAAGAAAGTTACCTTGATAAACTTCCTGGTGCCTATCTTGGTCGCTATGAAACTTCTGTTGAAAAGACATTTGCTCCATATCTAATGCCACAAGAATCTGGTAATCACTATGGTACTCGTGAATTTACGGTATCTGATGATAATCACAATGGTCTTAAATTCACCGCACTTAATCAGGCATTCGAATTCAGTGCTTTGCGTAACAGTACTGAACAAATTGAAAATGCTCGTCATCAATATGAGTTGCAAGAATCTGATGCTACATGGATTAAAGTTCTTGCTGCTCAAATGGGTGTCGGTGGTGACGACTCATGGGGTGCTCCAGTTCATGACGAATTCTTGGTTAGCTCAGCAGATAGCTATCAATTGAGCTTCGTGATTGAACCACTCAACTAAAGTATTATTGGACTTTGCCTCCAACGATATATTTGATAAAGGAAACTCGAAAGGGTTTCCTTTTGTCATGGTTTGAAGTAAGAAAAAAGGAAACAGACCTCTGTTTCCTTTTAAAATATAACTCAGTTTTCAATTCCTTTAAAAATGGGAGTGGTCAAGTAAAATTATGAAAAAGTGAGTTAAAGTTATTGATATAGAGAAGGGACTAAACCACTCCCAAGGCGTTAATGATTTTTTGTAGCTTTAAATGAAACTTGAAGATTATGCCTTGACGTTAATCGTCCAATGGCACTCTATCTAATATAAGTATACAACTTTGAGTTTAGATGTCCCAAAATAAGACTCTATGGATTCTTATCTGTATTGTGATTGGCGACTATTTTTGTCAATAAAAATTTAAGAGGTTGTTGATTTCACTTAGAATATAGTAATGTTCTATGAAAACGTATACAATAGTAGATAGAGAAATAAACATAGATTGGAGAAGATTGATGACATCATCTTTTGAAGACTTCACAAAAAAAGCAGAAGCATTCTTAGAAGAACATATTACAGAGTATCTCAGTGTGGACATGGCTCTTGAAGATTTTGCAAGACAATACAACCAAGGGCTTTTTGATGAGATCACTTCCCCTGATTCAAAGCAGGAGAGAGCTTGGAAACTCATTGAAGAGGCTTATCATTATCACGAGGAAGATCCTTCGAGAAGTCAGGAATTTTTGACAGAAGCTTTAAAACTAGATCCTGAAAATCTTGATGCTAAGCAGATGCTCTTAACTTTTCAAAGTCCACTTGAACATCTAAAAGGCCTAATTGCTTTAGAAAAAGAGCAAAGGTCCAAGTGGGATCAAGGTCCAAAAATGGGCTGGGCTAATCTTGACGAGCGTCCTTATTTGTCTTTGAAGTATAATCTTGCTAAATTTTATTTAAGCAACAGTATGAAGCGGTTTGCTATTAAGGAATTTGAAGAGATTCTAGAGATAGATGTTCAGGATCACATGGGAGTCCGTTACGAATTGATGGCTACCTATTGTAATCTGGAGGACTATGATAAGGCTAAAAACTTTTTCGAATGTGAGCAAATGGAATATCACGAAGAAGATTTGATGATAGTACCAATGATGACGGTCTCTCTAATGACGGGACATATTGAGGATGCGGATTTCTATTTTGATTTTCTCTATGCAAAAAATCCAGAGTTCGAAAATTATTTAAAAATGATTGAACAAGGTGATGACGAGCGTCTAGTTGCCGAAACGCTTAAAGTCAACCCTATCTTATTTGAAGCCAATAGTATGAAAAGTCTTTTGATGGTTTTTAATCAAGTCGTTGATCTGTCCCAGTCAGAATATTATTTTACTTGGTTAATCGAAAAATATCGTGTAAAACGTCCACAAAGACATGTTGCGAAAAAGAAAAATCCAGAATTGCACAAACTAATTAGAGAATTGGAAAAAAGTATAGAACAAAGCAAAGCCCTCCAAGGTCTTTCAATAAGTGTGGAGCGTATACTTCGTCAACATGGCTTAATAGATTTTAAAGATTTTAAAAAGAAAACGGAAGAGGAAGTAGCAGCGATTAGAGGAGTTGGAAAGGTGAGCATGAAAATCCTTAAAGAAAATGGTGTTGTCTATAAAAAGAAGCGGAAAAAGAAGTAAGGAACTATTCATCAAACAAGCCGTAGCAAATCTTTGCATTTTTATCTCATATCTTTTAAGATAGTTCTATTACAATTTGAAAAGGAGAACAGGATGGAAACTTATACACTTTCAAATGGCGTTAAAATTCCTAAAATTGGTTTTGGGACTTGGCAGATTCCAGAAGGGGAAGAAGCTTACAATAGCGTTAGTTTCGCACTTAAGGCGGGTTACACACATATTGATACAGCACAAATCTACGGTAACGAGGTTTCTGTAGGTAAGGCGATTGCTGATAGTGATGTGGCTCGTGAGAATATTTTCCTAACGACTAAACTCTGGAATGACAAGCACGATTACGAATTGGCTAAAGCCTCTATTGATGAGTCGCTCGAAAGACTAGGTGTGGATTATTTGGATCTTTTGCTCATCCATTGGCCTAATCCAAAGGCTCTTCGTGAGAATGATGCTTGGAAGGTTGGCAATGCAGGTGCTTGGAAGGCAATGGAAGAGGCCTACAAAGAAGGTAAGGTGCGTGCTATCGGTGTGTCTAACTTTATGCAACATCACCTTCAAGCCCTCCTTGAAACGGCTGAAATTGTGCCCCATGTTAATCAAATTCTCTTGGCTCCAGGTTGTGCCCAAGAAGATTTGGTTGCCTATTGCCAAGAGCGTGACATTCTTCTTGAAGCCTATAGCCCACTAGGAACTGGTAGTATTTTTGGGAATGAGGACGTTGAAGCAGTGGCTGAACGTAACGGAAAATCTGTTGCTCAAGTTGCCCTACGTTGGAGCCTTCAAAAAGGTTTCTTGCCACTACCTAAGTCATTGACACCAAAAAATATCGAAGCCAACTTGGATATCTTTGACTTTGATTTGTCAGAGGAAGATATGGCAGTCTTGGATAAGATTCAAGGCATTAAGACTCAGGATGATCCTGATACAGTTAATTTTTAATAGGATTGCAAGCAACTCGTTAGGGTTGCTTTTTCTATTGTTTTACGAATAAAAGTTTGAATCTATTATCAAAATTGACAAAAAGAAGGAGTGGTAATACAATGGTGTTACAAAAGAGAACGAGGTTAAGGATATGACAACAATTACATTGAAAGTTTCAGAAGCAGATAAGAAGTTCATGCAGGCAATTGCGAAATTTGAAGGGGTATCCTTGTCAGAATTAATTCGTACCAAAACTTTAGAAGCCATTGAGGATGAATACGATGCTAGAGTAGCCGATTTGGCTTTGGCAGAATATGAAGTCTATCTAGAAAACGGTGGGGAGGTGTTAAATTGGGATGACCTATAAGATAATACCAACCCCTAAATTTGCCAAAAGTTTTAAAAAGTTAGATCCCTTCGTCAGAAAACAAATTAAGGCTTATCTCAATCGTGTGACAGAGAATCCAAGAGCTAAGGGCAAGGCCTTAGTTGCTAATCGAACAGGCCAATGGCGTTATGGTGTTGGTGCTTATCGTGTTATTGTCAATATTCAGGATAGTGAACTAATCATACTTGCCCTCGAAGTCGGTCATAGACGTGATATCTATTAGTATCAAGACATAGAATGTCCTAGGTTCCGTTAATTTTTAATAGGATAGAAGCAACTCGTTAGGGTTGCTTTTTTATACTGTGTGTGCCCGAATTTGCTATAATAAGGCTATCATATCCATTACTATTAGAAGGGAAGTTATGCTATGGAATCGCGGAACCTTCTTCCTCAAAATACGCGTCTGATGGCTAATTTGTTGAGTTTCTCGGGAGGGGCTTTGGATGTCTTTTGTCATGTGTACTATCATAGTTTGGTTGCTACACAGACTGGGAATATCCTTCTCTTGGTCTCTGACTGGCAGAACAGTAGTATGTACTATAACTTGTTGCGTTGCTTTTCAATCTTATTCTTTTCTTTAGGCTTTCTTTTTGGCATGTGGTTTAAAGACCAGCGTAAGAATGCCTATTGGCGAGTTTATGGTCTGCTTCCACTTTGTGTGATGACAGCTATCCTGCCTTTTCTACCTTCAAATGCCTTGATTGAGCTCCCGATTATCGCTTTTTCTGCAGGTATCATGATGAAGACTTTTACTGGCAGTCAGATTGAGAATCATCCCTTCGTGATATTTATGACCTCAGGAAATTATCGAAGGATGTTAACGGCCCTCTATTATGCCATTCAGGGAAGTGGTGATCAGAGAGAATATCGTCGTCAGGCTGTCAATTATAGCTTTATCGTAGGGAGCTTTGTCGTTGGCGCTATCGTCTCAGCCGTTCTGATGCATTTTGTACACCTTAAGTCAATCTGGGTAATCACACTCAGTCTTATTACCATCATGGTTTACTATTCATCTGAAGTGAAACGGCTAGGGCTCAAGGAAACTAATCTTTAGTCGTCTGTAGCAAATATTTTTGATAACAATTGTCTTGTGTTATAATTTTGATTATATTATTTTCATTTAATCAAAAAAAGGAGACATAAGATGCCTGTAGTAAGCAATGATTTTTCAGATATCGTTTATAACCGTCGTTCCATTCGTAATTTTGATCCATCTGTTAAGATTCCGCGAGAAGAACTGTTGGAAATCCTAGATAAAACTGTCACAGCACCATCATCAGTTAACATGCAACCTTGGCGTTTTGTCGTCGTTGATAGCGAAGAGGGCAAGGAAAAATTGACACCTTTCGTCAGCTACAATGGTTTGCAAAATAAAACATCATCAGCCATGGTCCTTATTTTTGCCGATTTGAAGAGCCAAGAAAGAGCTGAAGATATCTACGGTAAGGCTGTTGCTCAAGGAAAAATGCCTGAAGAAGTCAAAGAAAAACAACTGTCAAGCATTGTGCCAATGTATGAAAATGCTCCTCGCGAAATGATGAATGAAATTGTCCACATCGATGCTAGCCTTGCTGCCATGCAGTTGATGTTGGTCGCTCGTTCTTATGGTTATGATACCAACGCTATCGGTGGTTATAAAAAAGATGGGCTTGCCAAAGCCTTTGGACTTGATGAAGACCGTCATGTACCAGTTTTGCTCATTGCTCTTGGGAAAGCCAATGAAGAAGGCTTTGAGTCTGTTCGTCTGGATGCTTCTGATGTGACGACTTTTGCTTAATAAATAATTGACCGTAAGTCTCGGAAGTGGAGGCTTACGGTTTTTTGTATTAAAAGATAGCTAAGTGTTTTTAGTAAGATTAGGTAGTTGCTTTAACCCATGATTAAGGTAAGTCCTTTTCCTTTGTGTTATAATGAAGAAAAACGTTGAATGTAAAGTTTATTTTGCCTTTTACTAGGAGTCTTTTATGACAAACTATTTGGTCCAGAGGTTTCTCTGGTTTCGTGAGCGAGGCTTCGTCCAAATTACGCAGAAAACTTTGGTTTCGCTCTTTCCCTTTTTCCTATTTTCAGGAATTATTCGGGTGATTTCACTATCTGTCTTTTCGGAGCTTGGTTATATTAATCAATTGTTTTCAGTTTCTGACTGGTTACCGGCCTTTAAGATAACTGGGCAGGTGCTCATTAATCTTTCCAACTTTCTTGGTGGCTTAGCTGGGCCCTTATCAACCTACTTTGCAGGAAAATACACAGCTGGTCACTATGGTAGAAGTACTGGTACAGCTGGTGTGACATCCCTTTTGGTTAGCTTAATTATAGGATCGCAGGAGCTGTTGCTGTCACCGCTAAACGATGGTGTTTTGACTCGCATCAATTTACCGGCTTCAATCAACATTATGTTGGCTATCTTTGTGGGCTATCTGGTTGGCCAGATTTTTCGCTTTTCAAGAGCTAGTGATGATCAGATTGTGGACAAGGACTATATTTATCAACCAAAGACCGTCCGTCCCATTTTTTTGTCACTCATTTTAGCTATTGGACTTAACATTCTCTTTGTGATTGGAGAGCAAGATAATGTTTTTCTGACGATTAGGCAGGTTACCTCTACCTTTACTGTAACTGATAATCACCTGTTCTCAACCTTTATGATGGGACTTTTGAACACTTTTTCTGCTTGGATTGGAAATAGTCAGGCTTTTGCCCTAAATTCAATTGCCGAGGATAGTTTTGCCTTGGAAAATTTGACCTATGCTGTTTCCCATCATACGACGACTGGGCTTCCCCACCTTTACACACTAACAAATCTTTATCATAGTTATGGCTTGGTTGCTGGCATTGGCTCAGGGCTAGCCCTCTTGGTGGCTCTGCTTTTAGCATCAACCAGTTATAAGGATAAGAAGGTGAGTCTTCTAAGTGTCTTTCCTAGTCTCTTTAACAATGGTGCTCCATTTATGGTGGGGATACCAGTCTTGCTTAATTTAGTTTATTTGTTTCCTTTCCTACTGGCACCTATAATCAATATGGGCATTGCTGCGGTGGCCTTGGCTATTCATCTTATGCCAGCTGCGGTTTATCCAGTTCCAGATGGTACACCAAGTCTTCTTTTCGCCTTTATCGGAACTGGGGGTAGTTTACGAGCTCTTGCTGTCAGTCTGCTCTGTTTTGCAGTCGACATTGTTATCTTTATTCCATTTGTGCGTCTGTCTAATAAGGTGCAACACGGTTTGAAAGAGGAAGGAGAAAGCAATGAAGTTCAGTAAAAAAACGAAGTTGGTCTTTATCCTTGTTGCTTTCTTTCTCATTGGGCTAGCCGTCCCATCCTATAGTTGGACCAGGAAAAATGTCAAGGAAATAGAGACTTTCTATAATTCAAAATTGTCTCCCATTATCATGATTCCAGGGAGCTCCGCTACGGAAAATAGATTCGACGGCCTAGTACGTAAGCTCAATCAAGACCGTCGTGGCGTCAAGCATAGCCTTCTCAAAGTCAAGGTCTGGAACAATGGGCGTATCACCTTTGAGGGTAAAATCAAGGATAAGGATAACGAGCCAGTCATTGTTATTGGATTTGAGAATAACAAAGATGGCTATAACAATATCAAGAAACAAACTAAGATGATGAATCAGGCATTTGAAGCCTTGCAGAATAAATACAATTTCAATAATTTTAAAGGGTTGGGACATTCAAATGGTGGCTTGATTTATACAGCTTTTATTGAAAATTATCTTAGGGACTACGATGTCAAGATAAATTCTTTGATGACTATCGGAACGCCCTATAATTTCACTGAAACCAATATTAAAAATAAATCGGTCATGCTAGCAGACTTTATAGCTGCTAAGGAGAATATTCCGGCTACCCTACATGTCTATTCGGTAGCGGGAACCATTACCTATGATTCGGACGAATTGGTTCCCGATGCTAGTGTGTCCGCTGGGAAATATATCTATCAGAATCAGGCAAAAAGTTATACTGAAATCACTGTTACAGGTGAAGATGCCCAACACTCGGATTTACCAACCAATGATGAAGTAGTGGAACTAATCAAACAACATATCGAAGGACAAGGTGTTCGTAAGAAGCAAAAGACCAATCTAGAACCTCAATAGGCTAGAATACTATGTATTATTAGTCTAGTTAGTATTATCAAATACAAAAGAATAGAGTCTACGATGGCTCTATTTTTTTAGTGTAAGACTAACTCTTTAAGTTGTTGTAACTCCTTGTTTTACAACGTTGGTTTTGTTATAATTGATTGAAAAGAAAAAGATGAATGAGAGGTTCTGATATGCAAATACCAAGTCGCTTTACCATTGCTGTCCATATTTTGACCCTTATAGCACAAAATAAGGGAAATGAAACTAAGCTAACCAGTGATTTAATGGCAGGTAGTGTGGGGGTTAATCCAGTTATTATCCGCAAAACCTTGTCGCAACTGAAGAAAGCAGACTTGATTTCAGTTCAAAGGGGAAGTGGAGGAGCCACATTAGCCAAGGCACCAGAGGAGATTAACCTTTTGCAGGTTTTTCGTGCGGTGGATAGCATCGGTCCAAGTGGCAAACTCTTTAGTTTTCATGACAATCCTAATCCAGCGTGTCCAGTAGGACGTAATATCCATGGTATTTTGGATCAGAGCCTAGAAGACGTTCAAATGGCAATGGAAAAAGAACTCGAAAAGAAAACTTTGGCTGGTATTTTAAAGGATGCTAAGGCCAACTGGAAAGAAGCTGGAGCTTGATTTTTAGATTTTAAACTATAAGAAATCGAAAGTTTTTCGGTTTCTTTTTAATTTTAGGTTGTAATAATTGACATTACAATAAAACTAAGTATAATAATGTCATATAAATGATTACAACAAAGGAGAAAAACATATGACATACGACTACAATAGTAAGATTTACCTCGCAGAGACGGTACTCAATGTGAAGGACTTGGCACGTCAGACAGCCTTTTATACACAGATTATTGGACTTGAAATCCTAAGCCAAACGGAAACAGAAGTTGTTTTAGGAGCGGGAAACAATCCCTTGGTCCACTTGATTCAAACCAATCATGAGCAAGCGGTCAAGTCTAGTTATGGTCTTTACCATATGGCGATTTTGTTGCCGTCTCGCGAGGATCTGGCAGATATTTTCAAACATATTGCTGAGCTAGATTATCCATTTGTCGGTGCAGCTGACCACGGTTATAGTGAAGCCCTTTATTTGGAAGACCTTGAAGGCAATGGTATTGAGCTCTATAGAGACAAGCCTGTTGCTGAATGGGATATTCGTGAGGATGGTCGCATCGTTGGTGTAACAGAAGAACTATCAGCTCAAGAAATTTACGAGATGAGACACAAGGTTGAGCCTTTTGTGATAGCTAAGGATACTCGTATGGGGCATATTCATTTATCGGTCAAAGATAGTCAGCTAGCAACGGCTTTTTATCAGAATGTTTTGGAGCTGGCAGATAAGTTTACCATTTCAAGTGCTAGTTGGATTGCTTCAGGTGATTACCATCACCACTTAGCTGTCAATGAATGGGGTGGCAAAAACTTAGCCAAACGTGAAAAAGGGATGATTGGTCTTGCCTACTACGTCCTTGAAGTAGAAGACAAAGAAGATTTGATTCCCATAGCAGAACGTGCTAAGAATCGTGGAGCAGAGGTCAAATGGTTATCTTCTAATGCGTTAATCTTCGAGGATAATGATGGTATTTTGACACGGGTAAGAAAAAAATATTAATAATTAGTGATTTTTAAGTCGTAACTATTGACATTACATTTGAAAGGTCTATAATGGTTATTGTAATCAAAGTTATTACAAATAAACTTAACAATTTTAACAATTAACATTCATCACAAAGAAAGAGGGAATAACTATGACCTACTTTACAGACTTACAAACAAAACGTCGTTCAATTTATGCTTTGGGAAAAGACCTTGAGCTCTCTAACCAAGAATTGATTGAAACCATTCAAGGGGCTGTTCTTAACACACCGACAGCCTTTAACTCACAAACATCACGTGTGGTGATTTTGCTGGATGAAGAATCAGATGCTTTCTGGAATGAAATCGCTTATTCAGAGCTTGAAAAAGTAACGCCAGCAGAAGCTTTTGAGGCAACAAAAGAACGTTTGGCAGGTTTTGCTCAAGCTAAGGGAACAATCCTCTTCTACGAAGATCAAGATGTAGTGAAAGGCCTTCAAGAGCAATTCCCACTTTACGCTGAAAACTTCCCAATTTGGTCAGAGCAAGGTCATGGAATCGCCCTTTATGCGACATGGTTGGCTTTGGCTGAGAAGAATATCGGTATGAACGTACAACACTACAATCCACTTGTTGATGCTCAATTGGCTGAAAAATATGACATTCCAGCTAACTGGAAACTCCGTGCTCAAGCGCCATTTGGTCAAATCGTTGCACCAGCAGGAGATAAAGACATCCAAACAGAAGGTCGTTTCAAAGTTTTTGGCGACAAATAATCACTTTAATTTAGTCAGTCAGCTTGCCAGTAGGCTACATACTGACTGAACAAAATCATAATGATAAGACAAAAAAATTAGCAAGATTGAGAAATCTTGTTATTTTTTTATCTTAAAAATAGTAATACCCAAGGAAAGTTATAGCTTGAATTTTGCTAAGGTGACACCGGACGTCAGCAATCTTTTTCGAAGTTTCATGACTAAGTTTTAAGTTTCTAGATTTTAAATTTTTAGGCTCGGGCTAAGACAATTTTCCCAATTTCCGAGTATCTGAAACTATTTGGTTTCGGGCGCTTTTGTAACGGCATCTTGCATATCAATTTTTCCAAGTCATTTTTTTGAAGGAGAAGTGCTATAAGATGTTAGAAAAGTTGTGTTATTTATATCATATTTCCAATGATTTTGACAATATCCTTTTTATTTTTGACAAAGATACTTGTCAAAAATAAAAAGAAGCGTTACAATAGTTTTAGACGAAAGAAGGAGAGGTATTCTTATGGGAGCCATATGGATTCTTTTTATCCCTTTTATAGTTATATTTTATGCAAGCTCAGAAAAGAAGATAAAAGGATTGAACAGACGTATCAGACGATTAGAAAAACAAGTGAAAGGAAATAAAGAAATGTCTAGACTTTTAGAAGAATTGAAAGGCCAAACGGCCACTGTTACAGTAGATGGTGTTGGATTTGAGTATGAAATTATAGATATCGATGAAGATTGGGTCAAACTGACTCGTGTGAATCATAAACAACAGAGGGAAACCAAATTAGTCCGCATCGAAGATATTCAAGGTATTCAACTATAAGGGGGCGAAAGCCATGATTTTAAAAAATCGACTGAAAGAGCTGAGGGCGCGTGATGGGCTCAACCAATCCGAGCTAGCTAAGCTAGCAGGGGTTTCGCGCCAGTCCATCAGTCTCTTGGAGCGAGGGGAATATACCCCTTCTGTAATTATTGCCATCACCATCGCCCAGGTTTTTAAAGAGCCTGTGGAAAATGTTTTTAGTCTTGTAGAGGAAGAGGAATGATTATGAAAAAGCAACAACAAGAACGATCTCCACGTTACCGTTTTTGGAGAAATGTAGGGATCATTACAGTTTCTGGTTTGATCGGAGGAGTCATCGGAGTTTTGACAGGCATGTTTGGATCGAAAACAAGTATTGAATTGCAAAATCTTTTTGATAAAGAGGACTTGTATGTAGGAAGTTTCATTCTTTTTCTAATCATTTTTGCGATTGTATTGTCCTTACTTTTGATGTCACGAAAATCTTATTACAAGATGAGTGAAACAGAAGATGAGGAGGCTTATAGATTTGAAAGTCAGATGAAAAAATGTTACGACTTGGCTACGATTTTCAAAGGGATTCTGCTGATACCTTATATGTTTGTGATTATCTTTTATACTCAACAGTACTCTCTTGATGATAAGATGACAGGAACGTATATGCATATCTTTGGAAGTTACACTATGTTTTATATTTTTGTTAGCCTATTTGCTATGTTTGTTGTGGCTGACCAACTCTATCGTAAGACTTTTAAATTGATTTATGGTATGGAAATCCCTCGTAATGCCAATGCCAAGGAAGTGCGGGAATTTATGATGAGTAGGATGGATGAAGCTGAAAAACAGATTGGCTACGAGGAAAATTTCGAAGTGGTGGTTAAGTTAAGCAATTATATCTTGCCGAGCCTTCTCATTGCTCTCTTAATCATTGGAATTGCCTTCCAGACGGATATCCTCTTGGCTTTGTTGGTCGTATCCATTCTCTATATTTATATCCTTATTTCACAATACAAGATTACCAAACGTTATTATAAAGAGTAAAGGAGTCATTCATGTTAGAAATTAGAAATTTAGAAAAAAGCTTTGGCAATAAGCAGGTCCTCTTTGGAGTGGATCTGACAGCTCAACAAGGGCATATCCTTGGTTTGGTTGGGAAAAATGGGGCTGGGAAAACCACCATTTTCCACAGCATCCTGCGCTTTTTGGACTACAGCGGTGAGATCCGCCTAGATGGCAAAGCGATTACGCAAGAAACTTACAAAGAAATTGGTTATTTGCCGGAAGAACGTAGTCTCATGCCAAAACTCACGATTTTTGAGCAGGTCCGCTATTTGGCTGCCTTAAAAGGAATGAGCACTGCCGAGGTTAAGGAAAAATTACCGACCTGGATGGAAAAACTCCAAGTAAAAGGGAAATTGACTGATAAAATCAAGAGTCTCTCAAAAGGGAACCAACAGAAGGTGCAACTGATCATCACTTTGATTCATGAGCCTAAATTGATCATTTTAGATGAACCCTTTAGTGGGCTGGATCCGGTCAACACAGAAGTGCTCAAGCAGGTCATCTTTGAAGAAAAAGAGCGTGGGGCCACCATTATCTTTTCTGACCACGTCATGACCAACGTCGAAGAGTTGTGTGATGATATCCTAATGATCCGTGATGGTTCGGTTGTCCTTTCAGGGCCTGTCCAAGAGGTCCGGAATAGCTATGGTAAGACTCGCCTCTTTGTCTCTAACGACTTTAGCAAAGAAGAGCTAGAAGCTCTGCCACACGTGACCAAAGTCAGCATGACCAAGCAAGGGACTTGGAAGCTGATCTTGGATGATGCGTCAGCGGGTCCAGAATTATTTGACCGCTTGACCAAGGGCCACTACCTTGCGACCTTTGACCACCAAGCCCCAACTATTGATGAGATCTTTAAACTTGAATCAGGAGTAGAAGTATGAAACAGATGTTTGTCGTAATGAAAGAAACCTATATCAGACAAGTGAAATCATGGAGTTTTCTCTTCATGGTCTTGGGCCCTTTCATCATTTTAGGGTTGGGCATTGGAATCGGTTATCTAACGGATTCTTCTACAGATGCGAAGAATCAGGTGGCCTTGGTGACAGAAGTCTCAGCTGTCAAAGAAAGTCTCAAAGGAACCGATAGCTTGACCTCAGACTACAAAGATGAAGCTGCAGCTAAAAAAGCCATCAAGGATGAGAAAGCAGCTGCTTACTTGACAGTCGATGAAAAAGATGGCCAGCTAGAAGCCACTTATGTGGGCGACCAAGCCATGAAAACAGAATTGAAAACCCTTGTCGCCGCAAAATTAGGCCAAGTTCAACAAGGGATTAATCTAGCGCGTGCTAATCTAAGTAAAGAGCAAGTCACAGCCTTGTCTCAACAGGTTTCTCTCAAAGAAAAAATTGATGAGAAAAAAGAAGGCTTGAAAATGGTGCAAACCATGGTTGCAGGTGGTCTAGGAATGTTGCTTTATATGATTTTGATCTTCTACTCGAGTATCACAGCCCAAGAAGTGGCTAGTGAAAAGGGAACCAAGATCATGGAAGTGGTCTTCTCTAGTATCAAAGCAACTGACTATTTCTTCGCACGCATGCTCGGACTCCTCGGTGTGATCTTTACCCATATTTTTGTCTATGTGATTGGTTTAGTAGCTGTTTGGATCTTTAGAGCAGATATCCCTGTTGTCAAGGATTTTCTCGCTCCAAACTCTCCAATTACCCAGCACCTAGCAGAGTCAATCTCGCTCAATACCGTCTTCTTCATTATCCTTGGGATCTTTATGTATGTGGTGCTCTCTGCCTTCTTAGGCTCCACAGTTGCACGACCTGAAGATTCAGGAAAAGCGATTTCGCCACTAATGATGTTAGTTATCTTTAGCTTCCTTGGGGTAACCACCTTGGGAAGTGCCGGTGATGTCTTCTTATTGAAGATCGGTTCTTACATTCCATTCTTTTCAACCTTCTTCATGCCTTTCCGTACCATCAATGGCTATGCGACTGGTCTTGAATCTTGGGCTTCATTGGGAATTGCGGTCCTCTTTACTATCGTGGGAACAGTGCTTATTGCCCGTATCTATGCGAGTTTAATCCTCCAGACCGATGATCTCGGACCATGGAAGACCATCAAACGTGCTCTCAGCTATCGCTAATTAAACAAGCTCTCAGTTACAGCTGAGGGTTTTTTGATTCCCAATTGATTTTTGAAACCCTTTTCACTACAATAGAGATACAGAAAAGGAGGCAGAGATGAAGTATATTGATTTTGCTGAAAATGAGCGTTTGTCCACGATTGTCCTTGGGATGATGCGAATCAGTCAGATGAGTGAAGATGAGGTGGAGGCCTTGGTGGAGACAGCCTTGTCGATTGGGATCAACACTTTTGATCTGGCGGATATCTATGGCGATGGCCAGTGTGAGGTCTTGCTGGGGAAGGTTCTCAAGCGCCGTCCGGATCTTCGGGACCAGATGTGGATTCAGTCCAAGTGTGGGATTCGTAAAGACGGCTTTACCTATTTTGATTTTTCGAAGGACTATATTTTGGACTCCGTAGATGGCATCCTCGAGCGCCTCCAGATCGAGCGCTTAGATAGTCTTCTCCTTCACCGACCGGATGCTCTTATGGAGCCTGAAGAAGTGGCGGCAGCTTTTGATCACTTGGAGCAAGCTGGCAAGGTCCGTCATTTTGGGGTGTCCAATCAAAATCCTATGATGGTAGAATTGCTCAAAACGGCTGTCAAACAACCACTCAAGGTCAACCAGTTGCAGTTGAGTGCCGCCTTTACACCAAGCTTTGAAGCTGGTTTTCATGTCAATATGGAAGGTCCAAAAGCAGCCGTGCGAGATGGCAGTGTCTTTGAGTATTGTCGCTTAACCGATACGGTGATTCAAGCTTGGTCTGTCCTCCAGCATGGCTTTTTCAAGGGAAATTTTGTCGGCAAGGAAGAGTTTGCGGCCCTTAATCATGTCCTCAATGACTTGGCGAAGAAATACCAGGTCACTCCGACAGCTATCGCCCTTGCTTGGGTCCTCCGCTATCCGGGTAAGATGCAGGCTGTCGTCGGAACGACCAACCCCCAGCATGTCCTTGAAGCAGGGAAAGCAGCAGCAGTGACCCTAACGCGCAAGGAATGGTACCAAATCTACCTTGCTGCAGGTAATGATTTGCCTTAGAATATAAAAAAGAAGTTGCTAGTACTGTACTAGTAACTTCTTTTTGTGATTTAAGTAGCTGAGAACATGCTGTAGTGTTTTGGCAGTCGAATGTCCTCGTTGTCTACCTTGAGCTTTTTAAAAAGTATTAAAATACTATCCTGTCCAGTCTTGAAAATGTTATTTTTACCACTAAAAACCTATTTTTTTATAATGTATTTATCATACATTAAACGACATAAAACACTGTGTTTTGTGTCATTTTATTTTTGTAGTAAATTTTGAGAAATGAATACTTCTGGTATACGCACATTAAACTACGTTTTTAGCTGTTTTCGAGGTTGAATCTCTTATTTTTCTGTGCAATAATAATGGCATCAAAGATGTTATCTGAGTTATAAAAATGAGAGGAGACTTAATATGAAAACACTTGATGTAGAGTCAGTTAAAACTTTAATTCAGTCACGACTTAGCAAGACTGAGAAACTGTTATCGTGTTCACAAGCTCATGGAACTGAGTCAATCTATGTTGCCATTACTAAAGACACCTATTATTACAAGATTTTTCGTTTGAGTGGTCATCAAGCATCACAATCTTTTGGACAAGAGACTGTTTCTAACCGTCATAGTGACTTTTGGCTTAAGTCGTCTATCAGTAATTTGCTTTATAGAGAAGGAAACTGGTATTACTTTGATCAGAGTCAGTATCTGGCTTTGAGACTTCTTCAATCTTTACAGTCGGAGGGTGTGCATGTACGTCTCTATAAACCTAAAGATCCTAAATTTTACATTTTTGTGCCAGATTCGAAAAAGGGATCAGGTCTCAAGTACCAATTTAATCAGACTTATCAAAAGACCTTAAAGAAACTCTTAAGGGGCGGGCTCTTGGCATGTCATCAAAGGAAACTGGTATATTTGACAAAGGCAGCGTATGCTTACTTGGAAGTAATGCGAAAGGATAATGATTTTCAGAATGCATGGCAGCAGTTATCTAAAAGTGCCCATCTAGAGAAGTTACCAGAACACAATACCTATATTAGTCAGGTGACTTATCGTTTATCAAAACAGGAGTTACATTATCAGCTCTCAGGTCAATCTATTGAGCCACCAAAAATTTATGGAGCAAATGCTCAACGCTCAATCTTTAAGCGACTTAGAAATCATTTGATTTATTCAATTAAAGCATTTTTGAAAAAGAAAGTGGGCCAAGTTTTACCTTGTTTGAAGCAAACTTTCTCTAGTAAGGTGAAACGTCTCGAGGCCCCCCAAGCAGTTAGCTTGGAACGAAAAAATCCTATTAATATTTTGTCAAAATCAAAGCTCAATAATGAGAGGGATAGTATCAAACAGGCATGGGAAGCTAATATTAATCATCGTTCAAATGAAAATATCAAAGGTTTAGTTACAAGTGATACTTTGGACAAGTTAGCTCAATTTAGGCAGACACTTTCTGAGGGATAGAAAGGAGATATCATGTCAAATGATTTGACTAAAGGCTGGCGTGTACCGCCAGTAGGCTAATAGATAAATAAACGTACTTGTCGAGATTATGTGTCTCAAGCAATAAGAGGATTAGGAGTATATAAATGAGTTTTCAAATTGGTGGTGTCAGTTCAACAGGTAAAATTTTGTCATGGGGTGGCCATTCAGTAGCTATTAACAAGATTAATGCCGTCGATGTCGTTTGTGACAAGCGTGCATTTCCGAAAATTGCTCTTTTGGGAGTGTTTCTGGGATTGATTTTCTTAGGAAAGGATCCGTTTTTGGGGCTTTTATTGCTTGGTATTTGTGGCTTCTGGCTTTACTGGTGGTCTAACCACATTTACCACAATTACTGTGTCCGTATGAAGACGAGCTCTTCACAACCGTTCTATATTAATTTTGGTGATAATGCAGCCATGGCCCGTCAGGTTTGTAGGGCGATTGTTGAGGAAATGTCGGTATTATAACCATTTGAAGACCACTATGAAGGTCTTTTTTTCTTATGAAAACGCTACATAAGAGACTAAATTCACTATCACAAGATTGTGACCAATCACAATCTTGTGATAGTTTACATCTTATTAACATTACCCCAAAATTCTTGAATTCTCTATTGTAAAAGCGTAAGATAGACACTGTTTTAATTCTAGTGCATTAAAACATGCCTTGTAATATTTTTTAAGATGTACAAGGAAAAAATTTATAAAAGAGGAGTCTCGAATGTCAGATAAACAAATGAAAACCCTTGGTTGGGTAGCAACCTTTATGTCAGTGATGATGTACGTATCTTACGTACCACAAATCATGGACAATCTGTCTGGTCATAAAGGAAACTTTATCCAACCTTTGGTAGCTGCAATCAACTGTAGCCTTTGGGTTTACTATGGTCTCTTTAAAAAAGAACGTGACCTTCCCCTTGCTGCGGCCAATGCACCAGGTATTATCTTTGGTTTAATTACAGCATTGACAGCTTTGTTCTAAAATAAAGCAAAATTTCTTTCTATACTATTTTTCTTAACGCAGAAAACGAGAGCAGAACTAGCGACAGTCAGAGATTGTCGTTCTAGTTTTACTCTCGTTTTATTTTTAGTTATTAAGAAGAACCTTGATAGCATCTTCCATTTTTAGTGGATCAGTTTTGGAAGAAAAGCGTTCTAGGACTTTACCTTCACGGTTAATCAGAAACTTTGCAAAGTTCCACTCAATTCTAGCCCCAAGGGGTCCGGATTTTTCTTTTTTAAGCCACTCAAAAAGTGGCTCTGCTTCCTTACCATTGACCTTGATTTTGGCAAAACGAGGGAAGGTCGTATGGTAATTGAGGGTGCAAAAGCTATTGATTTCTTCAGCACTACCAGGTGCCTGTCCCATAAACTGATTACAAGGAAAATCAAGAATCTCGAATCCTTGGTCTTTGTATTTGTCATAAAGTTCCTGCAAGCCCTGATATTGCGGCGTCAAACCACACCCTGTTGCTGTATTGACGATTAAGACGACCTTGCCCTTATAGTCCTGGAGAGACACGGGTTGGTCAGCTTGATCTGAAACTGTAAAATCGTATAAGGATGTCATAGAAAATCTCCTTTTATTTGTTTGAGACTATTATAGCAAAGTTACTCAGAGAAGTGATTCTCCAGGAAGATTAGAGACTAAATTATGTTTGTGATAGTAATTCTCTATCTTGGTGTTAAGAATTACTTATAGCTGATGGTAATAATACTATGTAGGTATATATGCTTAAAAGAAGTAACAATAGGATTTAACGTAATTTAGATTACTATATCATAAATTTTATTTATGGCTAGGGATAATATTTCTTTATTTTTCGGATGTGATAATCTCTGATAAGATAATGTCATTCAGTTTTGAAGCAACCAATGATAATAAGAGATTGTAGTATTTTAGGTGAATTCATTGAGTTGTTGATTTTAGGATAAAAGAAAAGGAGTTTCTTATGTCAGAAAAAAGAGAGTTAGTTTTGAAAGCATTTCGTGGAGAAAGTGTTGATCGTGTCCCAGTAGGATTTTGGCATCATTTTACTACTGAAGACGAGTGGTTACATGGTTTTGAAAATCCAGAAATTATTGATAAAAATAAAGCAGGTCATAAAAAATTTATTGAAGAAGTCAAACCTGATTTTGTTAAATTGATGAGTGATGGTTTCTTCGCATACCCACAACCTGCTTTTAAAGATTTTAAGTCAATCAGTGATTTGCAAACGATTGAACCTTTAGGTGCAAATCATCCTTGGATTTCTGCACAAGTCGAACTTGTAAAAAGTTTGATTGCTGATTTTCCTGAAGATATTGTTGCAATTTACAATATCTTCGCTCCGGTTACTTATTTAAAATGGTTAGTTGGAAAAGTTTCAGGTGGCGATGATCTTATCGCAGATTACATTGTGGAAAACCGAAAAGCTTTGAAGCATGTTTTAGATGTTATTGGCGAAGACATTGCGAGTCTTAGTCAGAGGGTGATTGAAGAAGCAGGTGCTGATGGTATTTACCTAAGTGTTCAAAGTATTCAAGATGAGCGAGTTAGCGCTGAAATTTATAAAGAAATCATTGCTCCAAGTGAATTAAAGGTTTTAGAAGCAGCTAATGGAGCCAAAGGACATAATATTCTACATATTTGCGGATACGAAGGAGCCCGTAATAACATCGAACTCTTTAAAGATTATCCTGCTCAGGTAGTTAATTGGGCGGTCGGTCCTGAAGGAATTAGTTTGGCAAAAGGTCTTAACATTTTTAGAGGTCGCACAGTTCTTGGAGGATTTGAAAATGGAAAAGACGGTCTTCTATATACTGGAACTAAAAAAGCTATTCAAGAAAAGGTTAGGGAGATTATTGCTGATACTGGAATCCATGGGTTAATCATTGGTGCTGATTGCACGATTCCAAGTGATATTAACCATGAGCGTATTGAATGGGTACGTGAAGCAGCAATTTTGTAAGAAAAAGGAGAGATTAATATGAGTAAAAAGACATGGATTATTGGTGGAGCTGTTGTTGTAGCACTTATTGGGGCTACAGTTATTGGACGTAGCTTAACAGGAGATAAAAAAGCAAAATCAGATTCTGGAAAGGTAACAACATTAAAAGTTGCCCATACTCAAAACTATGTTCCTTATGATTTTGTTGATAAGGATGGTAATTCTGATGGCTATGAGGTAGCTGTATTAAAGGAAATTGATAAAAAGCTTCCACAGTACAAATTTGAATATACTGGAACAAGTGATGATGATCTTTTGATTGGTTTAGAGTCAGGTAAATATGACATTGGTACTAAGGGTGCGTGGTACACAGATGAACGTGCTAAAAAATTTATTATTCCTAAAGATCCAATTGGAGCAAGTATTATTGGATTTACCATTCGTAAGGATGATAAAGATAAATATAAAAATATCTCTGATTTTGCAAAACAAAATGGTCGCTTGGTGCCAATCTCACCACAAAATGCTCAGTGGAATGTTATCAAAGACTACAACGATGAGCATAAAGATCAACCAATCGAGTTAACATCTGCGGAATCTTTCCAAGTTTCAGATGCCTATGCATGGGTTCTGGAAAATCGTTATGATGCTTACTTTGATATTAAATTATCTTTTGAAAAGGCTGTAACTGATAAAGATGGTGCGTATCATCAATATGCAGATAAATTGACTTGGTTCCCTTATAAAGGAATTCCAACCTATCCACTCTTCCATCGAGATAGTAAGAACGAAGAGTTTTCAAAAGAATATACTAAGGCTATCAAGGAACTAAAAGAAGACGGTACACTTGAAAAGTTATCTAAAAAATACTTTGGTGAGGATGTCTTCTCATACGTAGACAAATAAGTAAATTGTAACGTCGTAAAAGTATGATGTTTTGATAAGCTTCTGAAGTGAGTTTAGTTAGGAGAAAATATGGTCAATTATGACATTTCAAAAGTTTTTGGAGCATTACCTGAAGTCATAAAGGGCTTACCAATGACATTATTGGTTATCATATTAACGACTTTACTTGGGTCGTTATTAGGAGGATTAATTGCTTGGGCAAGCCTTTCCAAGGATAAAGCTTTGGAGAATTTAGCTAAGGGATATGTTTTTATCTTACGCTGTACCCCACCTATTGTGCTATTATTCTTGGTATTTTACGGAGTTCCAGAATTTCTTAATTGGTGGTTGGGATTAGATATTAATAATTGGTCCAAATTGATATTCGTTCTTGTGACCATGGTTCTCCTATTCTCAGCAATGATATCAGAAGTGTTTAAAGCGGCTTATCAAGCAATTCCTAAAGGACAATTAGAAGCTGGGCTTAGTATTGGGCTTACTTCTGAACAAACCTTTGTAAGAATTATTGCCCCTCAAGCATTTAAGGTTGCTTTACCAAATATTACAACAGCTATACTTAATCTTATGCGCGATGCAGCTTTGGCTTATACAATTGGTTTTATTGATGTTATGGGCAAAGGGAATCTTTTGATTAGTCGCCATTTAGGAAATTATTCTTTGGAGACTTATACAGCTGTTGCCCTTGTTTATTGGGGAATAGCGTTAATTCTATCGTTGATTTCTAGGATAACAGAACAACAATTGAGTGTAAAAGAGAGGTAAATAATGAATATTACTTTTATAATAGATACCTTTATCAAGGCTTTATATGGTGTTCCGGTAACCCTGGGAATCATGGTTGTGGCAATTTTATTGAGTTTTCTACCTGCTTTATTTCTCGCTTTAGGGCAGATTTATAAGTTGAGAGGTGTCAAGACTTTTTCAATTGTTTATCTTGCATTTATTCGTGCAACACCTCCAATTCTGTTAATTTTATTTTTTTATAGTTTGTTCCCTAGTTTGTTAAATCAATTTTTTAAAGGAATTGGGAGTCACATAGATGTCTTCAAAGTTAATCCGCTTTACTATGCTTTTATTATCTATAGCTTGATGACGACAGGAAGTTTATCGGAAATCATTCGATCAGCATTACAAACTGTTGATAAAGGTCAACTAGAAGCTGCACAAGCCATAGGTTTAACAACAAGACAAGCTTATCTGAGAATCGTTTTTCCTCAGGCACTTAAGTCTGCTCTTCCCAATTTGTGTAACTTAGTTATCAATATTGTGAAAGGAACGTCACTTGTCTTTGTTATGACGATAAAAGATATTACCGCAATTGCACGAGTTGAAGCAGCATATGGATATCAATATTTTGAATCTTATTTTGTCATCTTCATTTTATATTTAATCATTTGTGGTATTATTCAAGTTCTCTTTAACCTTGGAGAAAGAAAATTGCAATTTACATAGAGGGAGTCACTATGCTAGAAGCTAAACATATATCAAAAACATTTGGAGATCGTCAGGTTCTTGTTGATGTTAATCTACAAGTGAAACAGGGAGACGTGGTTGTCATCTTGGGACCATCAGGTTCAGGAAAAACAACTTTCTTACGTTGCCTTAATCACTTGGAGAAAGCAGATGGAGGTCAATTAACAATTTCGGGTAAGGACTACTCTTTGGATAAGTTATCAAAGAAAGATATTTTAGATATCCGAAAGAAGACAGCTTTTGTATTCCAACACTACAATTTATTTGCAAACAAGACTGCCATCGAGAATATCTTGGAAGGTTTAGTGATTGCTAGGAAAGTTCCTAAAAGTGAAGCGCAACAGATTGCTGAAGAAGCACTTAAAAAAGTTGGTCTTCTGGATTTTAAAGATTACTACCCATCACAACTTTCAGGTGGACAACAACAACGTATTGGTTTAGCCAGGGCTATAGCAGTTAAGCCGGAGGTTATCTTATTAGATGAACCAACATCAGCCCTTGATCCAGAACTAGTTGGGGATGTTCTGGATGTTATGAAACAACTTGCTCATGAAGGAACAACAATGGTAGTTGTTACTCATGAAATGGGGTTTGCACGAGATGTAGCTAATCATGTCGTTTTCATGGATGGTGGTCATGTCATCGAGGAGGGGAGTCCAAAAGACATTTTTTACAGACCAAAAGAAAAACGTACACAACAATTTTTGGCACGTATTCTTTCTGATGCTAGTTATGATTTGGAATATATGATTTGATTCATCATTGATAAGTTATAATTAGAGTATATAATTCTTGTATAAATAAAATAGGCTGAGGTTATTTCTCAGCCTATTTTTAGTTTCCTAAATGTAATGTTAGTTTATATGGTACTTAACTCCCACAAAAAACCAAGACTTTCGTCTCGGTTTCAGGTTTCATCTCATATTAAGACACCACATGTCCGTCTTTGTCGAAGGTATAGAGTTTACCATCGATGAGGACAGAGCGGTTTGTGTATTTTTCACCTGTTTTAGGGTCGAAATAGTAGGTGTAATTATCAACTGTGACGAAGCGTCCTAGGACTTGTTTGCCTTTAGCGTCGAAGTAGAGGACCTTGCCATCAACTTCTTGGAAGCCGGTCACTTTCTCACCCTTGTCATTGTAATAGTAGTTGTCGCCTTTATCGTAGACAATACGATTGCGGTAGGCAGGTTCACCCTTGCGGTCAGTAACCACGCCATTGTCATCAGCGTTATAGGCTCTATCTCCAATGACAAAACGTCCTGTTTCAAGGTTTCCGCTAGCTCGGAAGTAGTAGTCCTTGCCGTCGATGGTTTGCCAACCAGTAAGAGCAGCCCCGTCGTTACCATAGTAGCGTGTTGGGTAGTATGGGAAGCGTGGAGAACCTTCGTAATTATATGATTTTGAAAAGGCGTTGCGTGTCATGATACCAGTCAATTGGTCAAATTGGTATGTCTTACCGTTGATTGTAACCTCTGTGCCTTTGGCTTGACGGCCATCTTCATAGAAATAGTAACTGACGCCATCAAAGGTCTTCAAACCAGTGACTTTTTGGCCATTTTCATAGAGATAACTTGTACCGCTAGGATCCGTCTGCAATTGGTCAAAGTGGATGGCTTTTTCTTTTGTCGCATCAATACCCTTGGCATCAAAATTAAAGGTCACACCGCGATAGGTAAGGGCTTTGTTAGTTGTTGCAATGGCAACGTTTGTGGTCACTTTTTGACCATTTGGTGCTGTGAAGGTCATAGGTGTTGAGTCGAAATGGTAGAGGTGTCCATTAAGAATATCCCATTCATCAAAAGTTGACCATTGTGATTGGCGGACGTTACTATATTTAGATCCAATAATCTTACCATCATATTGATAAGGACCTTCTTTGATTTTACCATCAGCATCTGTGATATAGACGCCTTTAAGTTCATAATCATTTTCACCAGTACGCTTGAATTCAGGATAGAGACCGTTTGTCAAGAGTTTTCCATCTGGGCTAAAGAGCTGAGAGTTGACGACTCCTGTGTAGAGACCCCCTTTAAAGGCATCATTATCAGAATAGTCGCTAGCGTAGTAACGGTTGCCATCAACTTCAAACCAACCTGTTTTGAAGGCACCATCACTTCCTGCGTAGTAGATAGTTTCAGAGAAGTCACCGTAATGGTCAGTGGATGTATCATGATAAAAGGCGTTGCGAAGAACAGCACCAGTTTCGCTGTTAGCGAAATACTGGTTATCACCTAGGGTAAAGAAAGCACCTCGGATTTGTTGGCCCTTATCGTTAAAGTAGTAGAGGTCCTTGTTAATGGTTTGGAAACCAGTGACCTTTTTACCATTAGCATCATAGTAGTACCATTCTTGATCGCTACCTTGAACAAATTGGTTTCGATTTGTGGTTTGGTCAGATTTAGTCGTCGCCACACCATTATTGTCAAAATTATAGACCGTACCGTTTAAGGTAAGTGAACGATTAACCCACTTTTCACCTGTATTTGGGTCCAAGTAGTAGGTTTTACCGTCAACAGTAACCAGTTGTCCCTTGGCTTGGACACCATATTCGTGGAAATAAAGGTTCTGACCGTTAATGGTTTGGAAACCAGACACGGCTTTACCATCAGATCCGAAGTAGTACCAAGAGTTATCTCTATTAACGAATTGGTTAGTTACTGGATTTCCATTATCTTTATCTAGATAGTAGATATCGTTATCGTAGTAAAGGAAGTCCCCTTTGACTTGTTGTCCACTATTATTGAAGTAGTGAAGGTTGCCGTCCACCGTTTGAAAACCGTGAAGCGCTTTACCATCTTTACCAAAGTAATACCAATTCCCTTTATCATCAGAAACATAACGACTGGTTACCATAATACCAGCCTTAGGATCAAAGTAGTACTGTTGTCCGTTTAGGTTTTGAACGCTTGTCTTATAGTCGGATTGGCTACGGTCTAGGAATTCGGTTTGGAAACCAAATGGGGCTGAGAAGCCTTTAGTTGCCTTGTAATTGTCGAAGTAGTACCAGTTATCCGATTTATCTGAGACAAAGACAGAATCAGGTTGATTACCAGTAGCATCAAAGTAGTAAAGATTACCATTCTCGGTAACAAAGTCATCTTTTACCATCTTGCCATCTTTATCGAAGTAGTAGTAACCAAAGTATTTATGGTTTGCATAATCAAGATATTGGCGACCTGTCACACGACGTCCATTGTCTTTATCGAAATAATAGCTATCACCATTAATAGTAACGATTTCGTTTTTAGCTTGTCGACCGTCTTCGTGGAAGTAGAGGTTAAATGTATCAATGGTCTGAGCACCAGTGACGGGTTTTCCATCTTTGCCGAGGTAATACCAGTTGTGGTTATTATCTTCGATAAACTGGTTGCGTTTGTTCGTTTCAGGGAGAACTGCTGTCAAACGACCTTGGACATCAGCATTGTAGGCTTGACCATCGATGTTGATAGAGGTATTGGTTACCTTACGTCCATTGGCCTTGTCATAGTAGAAAGATTGTCCATTTTCAGTGATGATCTCGCCCTTGGCTTGCTTTCCATCCTCGTGGAAATAAAGGTCGAAATGGTCAACGTTTTGAGCACCTGTTAGATTTTTCCCATCTTTAAGGTAGTACCAGTTGCCTTCAGCATCGCTCTTGAATTGACCGCCAGAAACGACAGTAGTTTCAACAGATTCTGGTGCTTGACTGTTTACTTCAGTGACTGTGCTAGCTGTTTCTGAAGTTGAAGTAGCAGTTCTCGTTTCGCCACTAGCCAAATTGTAAGTGCTACTTGTTTGCTCTTCCTTAAGGACTGGCTGCTTATCAGCTGTGACAGTAGCAGTTGTATCAGCTGCATTATTGGTTGCGACTTGATCAGCTTTTGTTGTATCTACAGTTGTTTCTGTGACGACAAAATCAGGATCTTGGCTGACGCTCTCGGATGTGCTTGCTGAGGTGACTTGATTCGCAGCTTGTTCGTCGGCAGAGACACCAACTCCAATCAATGAGGCACCAAGTGCCAAACCAGATACGGCAATGGTAACCCATTGTTTTTTCACTTTATGAAGTTTAAAATGAACTTTATTTTCCATAAAAGTTCCCCTTTTCCTTTTAATGCCACCATTCTAACATCTTTCATTAGAAGAATCAAACGCATTCATAATATTTTCATGTTTTTTTCTAAAAATTGAAAATTCTTTCGAGATAAGGATTTTAGAAACAAAATGAATGTTAAAGAACCACTTTAGCAAGTTTCTTTTGATAGAGATGTATGTAAAATTAAAAAGCAAGCACTGGGAGTCCCCATTTTCGGTATAGCATTCAACAATAAAAGTATAAAAATACAGAAAGGGGCCCTTTTAGGCCAAGATATATGGTATAATAGTTCGGTATTTCGCAAAAAATGGAGTATAAAAATGAGTATTTTTCGTAAAAAGGATGTTGGTCTCGCTCAGACTGAGATGAAACGACATCTGACCCTTAGGGATGTAGTCCTTCTGGGAATCGGTGCCATGGTTGGGACAGGAATCTTTACAATTACTGGTACCGCAGCATCGACTCTAGCTGGTCCTGCTCTGATTATTTCGGTCTTGATTTCAGCCGTGTGTGTTGGGATGTCAGCTATTTTCTTTGCTGAGTTTGCCTCACGTTACCCATCGGCTGGTGGTGTTTATGGTTATCTCTATGCTGTCTGGGGGGAGTATCCTGCCTGGATGGGTGGCTGGTTGACCATGATTGTCTTTATGAATGCTGTATCCAGTGTGGCCTCTGGTTGGGGTGCCTACCTCAAGGGGCTACTGGCTAGCTTTGGTCTTAAGTTGCCTCAAGCCATCAGTGGACCTTTCAATCCCAGTCAGGGTACTTACATTGACCTCTTGCCAGTCTTGGTCTTGGTCTTGGTGACAGCTCTTCTTCTCATGAATTCTAAACAGGCTTTACGTTTGAACTCCCTCTTGGTAGTACTCAAATTTTCAGCCTTAGCGGTCTTTGTCTTAGTGGGTCTCTTCCATTTGAATCCTAGCAACTGGGCAGATTTTGCACCATTTGGCTTTGGACAAATTTATGGAGGAAAGACAGGAATTATGGCGGGTGCTTCCCTCATGTTCTTTGGTTTCCTTGGTTTCGAGTCTATCTCTATGACAGTAGACGAGATTAAAGAGCCGCAAAAGAACGTTCCTCGAGGTATCGTTCTTGCCTTGATTATCGTAGCTTCACTTTATGCAGTGGTTTCGCTGGTCTTGACAGGAGTTGTTCACTATACCAAGTTGAATGTTGATGATGCTGTGGCTTATGCCCTTCGCTATATCGGTATTTCTTGGGCAGCCAACTACGTATCAGTGGTTGCTATTATGACCTTGATTACGGTATGTATCTCAATGGCCTATGCCCTTAGCCGTATGGTTTATAGCCTGGCGCGTGATGGTTTCCTTCCTCAAACCTTCCAAAAGGTTTCAAAGACTAATAAGGTTCCACATCATGCGACGCTTTTGACAGGCGTTTTGTCAGCTATCTCAGCAGGTATCTTCTCTTTGGCCAATATGGCATCCTTGGTTAACATTGCGACCTTGGCTTACTTGGTCCTCTTGGCTATTGCCCTCATTATTCTTCGTAAGGACAAGGGCTTGCCACAGAAGGATGAGTTTAAGGTTCCATTTGTTCCTGTCTTGCCCATTATTTCAATTATCGTCTGCCTCTCCTTTATGAGTCAGTACAGTTGGCAGACATGGTTAACCTTTGGTTTGGCAGTGCTAATTGGGTCAGCGATCTATGCCTTTTACGGTTACAAACATTCTAAGTATTAAGATGAAAACGTTAGGTCTGATAATCTAGCGTTTTTTGATATAATGGAAGGAGAGTAAAAGCAGGAGTAGATTGATGAAATCAGACCAGATGTAGCAAGCCTATAAGATTTTAAATCAGACAATCGGAGATAAGATTGATGCCTGGGCCTTTGGCGTGGAAGCAGATTATTTGGCAGAACTCGTATTGATGGGGCAAAAGACAGCAACCAGTTCAGCTTTTGACTTGTATGCAGTGGGGAATGAACCATTGCCCAAGGAAAATGAACTGAGCGTCATTCTTGATAGTAAGGAGAATGCTATTTGTATTATTGAAACGACGAAAGTTGAGGTCATCCCATTTAAAGAGGTTTCTAAAGACCATGCCTACAAGGAAGGTGAAGGAGACCGTGGGCTAACCTATTGGCAAGAGATTCATGAGAATCTCTTTAGCAATTGGTTGGAAGAGGTTGGATTACATTTTAGTCAGGACAGTCTAGTTGTTTTAGAAGAATTTAGAGTAGTCTATCCTAGAGATTGAAAGTTCCCAATATCTTGGGGACTTTTTTTACTTTAAGGAAAGATTAACCTTTCTTTAAGTCTTGTCTTAGGTTTCTTGTGTTTAATAGAGGCATCTCAAAAGTAAGTAAGAGGTAGAACATATGACATACAAACATAGCAAACAAACACAAGAACGTTATGCCATTAAGAAATCATCAAAATGGAAAACAGCAGGTTCAGTCCTGGTAGCAAGCTTAATCTTTGGTAGCTCAGTTGTCTTAAATGACAGCAAGGTTTCAGCAGACGAGACAAACAATGAATCAACACTCTCAACGGTTTCAACAGGTGAAACCACTGCTGATTTAATTGAAGAAAGTACTCAGACCGACAATACATCAGAAACTACTGAAACAAGCACAGAATCGGCTACAAGTACTTCAACTGCGGCTTCAACTTCAGACACTGATTCGTCAACAATAAGTACAACAAGTACGATAGAGGACACGACTGCTACATCAACAAGCAGTGAAACATCTGATCATTCAAGTACTTCCGCAACTCCAGAAGCAAGTTCTTCTGAAACTGCTGAAAGCACAACTAGTGAAACCTCAGCATCTGAAACGAACAATGCAGACGAAAACACTAGCTCTAATACAAGCTCAAGCACCACTGAAGCCACTGCATCAGAAACGGCTTCTGTTCTAACTAACAATTCTTCTGATACTGCTTCTGAGGCAACAACAACTGAGTCTAACGGCACTGATTCAGAAAGCACGACGACCACGATTACCTTTAATGGGACAACTGTTGTAACGAGTGATAGTAGCACAGTAACAGTTGATGGCACTACCGTTACCATTAATCAATCCGGATCATACACTTTGACCGGAAATGGTTCAAGCTATACCATTATTGTGTCAGGTAGCGTGACAGATCCAGTTACAATCTACTTGGATGGTGTGACCTTGACAGATTCATCAATCACTTCCAATTCTTCAGCAGAATTGACTGTTAATGTCCTTTCAGACAGTTCTATTTCTTCGACGTCTGCTAATGCGATTGAAGCCGCTGGTGCCTTAACAATCACGAGTGGTACTGGAAGCACCCTTACCCTTTCATGCACTGAAAAGCATGCGATTAAGGCTGACAGTGTAACGGTTGACTCTGTAACACTTGATTTGACTTCTGAGGCAAAGGATGGTATCAATGCGACGACAGCTGTAACTATTAAAAATGCCACAGTCAACATCACAGCAACTGATGACGGTATTAATGCCACTGAGTGGACGACCAAGGACAGCGCTGATACTTCAAGCTTAACCAATTCGACTTCTGACTTGGAAAATGAAGTGGGCATCAATATTGACGGTGCAACGGTAACTATCTTGGCAGATGGTGATGGTATCGACAGTAACGGCAATGTGACAGTGAAAAGTGGTTCTCTCTACGTCGCTCAGACAAGTGCAGATAATGCTGCTATCGACTACGATGGAACAGGTATTATTTCTGGCGGTACCGTTTGGGCCATAGGTAACCAAGGAATGGCTCAGGCCTTTACAACGGGTTCAAGCCAGTCTTATATCATGGCCAACATCTCTGGTAGTGCTGGAGATACCATCACAGTTACAGATAGTTCTGGAAATGTTGTAGCGACCACGACAGCAACAACTTCATTTGGAAATGTGGTCTTTAGTACCGAGAGTCTAACTTCGGGTGAAACCTATACCATTACGACATCAAGTGGTGCTAGTGTGACTGCAACAGCTACTGAAGAAGGCACAAACAATGGTCCTGGTGCTGGTGGCATGAGTGGGTTCCCAGGCGGTGGCTTTGGAAATGGCTCAGTGCCTGATAACTTTGGAGGCTACGGTGGACCGACTAGCTATGGCGGAAGCTCTATCAATACCGGAAGCGTTAACACAGCATGGGGCCAATCTGCTTCGACAAGTTCTGAGAATACAACTAGCACAAGTAGTACAAGTTCAACAAGCCAGACGGCTAATACTGGACGTCCAACCCCACCAAACTTTGCTAGTCAAACAAGTAGCTCAAACTCTATAAATATGAGCCCTACGACAAGTAACAGTGGTAATCAACCAGCTACCAATGATCCAGCAATGACAGCGACAAACACAGCTTTATCAAATCAAAATACGCCAACATCAAATCCTTCAAGCTCTGAAGGAGCATCGCTTAAATCAAATACCTCTCTTGCTAACCAGCCTACAAAAGAGCAATCGACACAAACAATGACTAATGCGACAAGCAGTGCCCAACAACAAGCTCAAGAGACTGCTGAGAAATTGAATAAGATTCTTACTCAAAATCAAACTTCTGAAGCAGCAAAAGGTCAGACAAGAGAAGTTTCAAGTCAAAAGGAAAATGTAAGCTCAGTCGTACAAACTAATCTTGCTCAGAAACAAAATACCCAAACAAGCTCTAAGGCTAATCAGTCATCTAAAAGTTCACAAAGCAATCAAACAAGTAAATCAAGTCTACCAAATACTGGTGATGTGAGCAGTTTGGGACTAGGTGCATTAGGGGCTGTACTTATGACAACATCATTTGCAATTAAAGGAAGCAAGCATTCTCGTAAGTAATTCTAGTTAAGAACATAAAGAAAAACAGAAGCCCTCTTCAAAAAAGGAAAAGAGCTTCTGTTTATTTATTATTATTTTTTAGAAAAAGCATTTTTAAGGCCTTCAACAGCACCTTCAACGCCTTCTTTAACATCTTCGATACCGTCTTTTGCTTTTGCTACCACTTTTTCAACAGCACCTTCGACTTCAGTCTTTTTGTCGCCAGTCAGTTTACCAGCACCCTCTTTAAGAGCGCCTTTAGCTTGATTCAATTTATCTTCGATTCCCATAGTAGAACCTCCTTTTTATGATGAGACCATTGTAGACAATATTAAACGGTAATGCAAGTGATTTGTTTAATAAGTAACGACATTAATGTTTCCTTTATCGTATTCAGCAATAAAGATATCCGAAACGTTTTCATATCCTAATTTTTGAAGCTCTTCATTTAACCAATCTTCCGTTTTACCAATAGTATCAAGAATTTCTGTTTGAATGACCCCATCAGTAATGATTGGATATTTTGGATTTTCATCGCCAGAACGGACCACAATCAATTGGCCGTTCTGTTCAATAACTGCACGTTTAACCTCTTTGAGTTGAAAAATTCCTTGAGAACGTAATTTTAAAGCGACATCAGAAGCTGAAAGTCCTATAGAGCGACAAGCTTCAGGATCTAGTTGACCCTGTTTGATGATGAGAGTTGGTTTACCGTCAATCAAATGTTTGATGAAGCGAATATTGGTGATGAGCCATTTAAGAAGTAAGATCAAAATAGTCCAAATAATCAGGATAACAAAGTACTGAAGGATGGAAACGGTACTATTATAAATTGTACCACCGATGATTCCACCAAGAACAAAGTTCTGTACTTGGTCAACAGCTGAGCTAGGTGCTAGGTTTCCTTTACCTGTTAAATTGATAACAAAGACGAGTGAAATAAGCCCCAAAGCTAGTTTAATTGCAACAGCAAGATAAAAAGATGTCATTTTTTAACCTCCACGAGTTCAACATCAGACTTGTAAAGTTTTATTTGTTCTAGCAAGTAGCTGTCAGGTTCTGAACCTGAGATGGCACGATAGTATTTGTTTCCAACTTTGAGGATAGCATCATCTGTAGTAGTAGAAGTATTGACATAAACTTTACTCTTATCAACGTCGAGATTTTTAGACACAATCTCGATAAAGTGAAGAGATGCTCTAAATTGGTCATTGTTTGATTGATTGCTTTGGAAATTACTGATAGCAATTAGAACCACGGCAACTAAGGTTAAAATAGAAATAATAGAGAGTTCACGAAACTTAGTATCATGGCGTTCTTTGAAGGCCTTAAAAGCAAATACGCCGGTCACTAAAATAAGTCCTGCAGTAATGGCAACCATAACCCAGTTTTGTTGGCTAATCTGACTTAGCACATAGTCGTAGGAATAGAATTTCATTGAGAGATTTCCTTTCATAATATCTCTAGTATTATTATTATAGGTTAAAAAGTCTTTAAATTCAATCAGTCTATCCGAAAAATGAAGGAATGAGTAGGATTCTTAAAGGAAATTTGCTATTGAAATGACTTGCAGCCATTAAGCCAAAATCTTGTGATTTCTTTAAGGACTTTGTTGATATTTTCACAAATTATGCTTATAATTGAGGTAATCAACAATCAGAACTTGCCTAAATTTTTCGAGAATCAGAAGTCTGGTAACTTAAAGAGATTGGTTATTTTATGTAAGACTTCACTGTTAATCTCTAAGAGAGTCAACACCTTTTCTTGAATTCCAAAAAATGTTAAGGCCTCTCGTTCCTAGAAAAAGGAGTAATTATGTCTGAACCATTATTTTTACAATCTGTTATGCAAGAAAAAATCTGGGGTGGTACGCATTTACGTGATGTCTTTGGCTACGACATTCCAAGTGACCATGTCGGAGAGTACTGGGCTATTTCTGCTCACCCAAATGGTGTTTCTACTATTAAGAATGGTCGTTATGCCGGTCAAACTTTAGATGTTCTTTATGCAGAGCACCGTGAGTTATTTGGCAATCGTCAAGAACCTGTCTTCCCACTTTTGACTAAGATTTTGGATGCCAATGATTGGCTCAGTGTGCAGGTCCATCCAGATGATGCTTATGGACTTGAACATGAAGGTGAACTTGGTAAAACAGAGTGTTGGTATATCATTGCTGCTGAACCAGGTGCTGAAATTATTTATGGCCACAATGCCAAATCAAAAGAAGAACTGCGTCAGCAAATTGAAAGTAAGGATTGGGAAAATCTTTTGACTAAGGTTCCAGTTAAAGCAGGTGATTTCTTCTATGTGCCAAGTGGTACCATGCATGCTATTGGTGCAGGTATCATGGTTCTTGAAACGCAACAATCTAGTGATACGACCTACCGTGTTTATGATTTTGACCGTAAAGATGATCAAGGTAACCTGCGTGAACTCCATCTTGAAAAATCTATCGATGTCCTTAATATCGGTGAGCCAGCCAACAGTCGACCAGTCACAACAAAAGTAGATGATCTCAAGTCAACGCTCTTAGTAGCAAGTGATTTCTTCGCCGTTTATAAATGGGAAATCTCAGGTAAGGCTGATTTTGAAAAGACTGCTGATTACAGTTTGTTTAGTGTACTTGACGGTCAAGGAAGCCTTAAAGTAGATGGGCAAGATTATGACATTGCAAAAGGCAGCCACTTTATTCTTCCTAGCGATGTTGAAGCATGGCAAATTGAGGGAGAGCTTGAATTGATTGTCAGTCACCCATAATCAAAATATCAAACTAGACGAGATGAGAATCTTGTCTAGTTTTTTCGTACAAGGATACAGAAAATTTGCAATTTTAAAAACCTTTGTAAATACGTTTCAATAGCTTGAAGTTCCAAACTAATCATGTCATACTAAATAAGTTGACTAAAATTATAATAAACAAGTTGTGTCTATTTGGGGCATAAGATCTTGTTTGTTTTAGATTGGAGAAACTTATGTTAAAAAAGGGAAGCCTTACAGCTTTATTGTTGTTTGGTATGTTCTTTGGAGCGGGAAATCTGACCTTTCCCCCTCAGTTAGGCTTTGAATCTGGAGGTCATTTTTGGCCAGCCATTGCCGGCTTTCTCCTATCAGGTGTTGGTATTGCCATCCTAACACTGGTTATCGGGACTTTAAATCCTAAGGGTTACATTCATGAGATTTCTCAAAAAATCTCGCCTAAGTTTGCCCTAGTCTATTTGGCAGTACTTTATCTGTCCATTGGTCCTTTCTTTGCCATTCCTAGAACGGCCGCCACCGCCTTTTCAATTGGCTTCTCTCCTTTGATTGGAAGTGGACATACTAGCCTTTGGCTCTTTGTCTTTACCGTAATCTACTTTGCTCTAGCACTTTGGATTGCCATGAATCCATCTAAAATTCTAGATAGTATTGGACGTATATTAACGCCTATCTTTGCCATCATGATTGTTGTCGTTATCGTGGCAGGAGCATTTAAATATGGTGGTCACAATCCTCAGGATGCAAGTCAAGCCTATCAGGCTTCTGCTTTTGGTAAAGGATTCTTGGAAGGCTACAACACCTTGGATGCCTTGGCTTCTGTGGCCTTCAGTGTAGTAGCAGTAGTCACACTCAACCAATTAGGCTTCAAGTCTAAAAAAGAGTATATCTCAACGATTTGGGTCGTTGGTTTCGTAGTGACTATCCTCTTTGGTGCTCTGTATTTGGGATTAGCCTTTTTGGGGAATCATTTCCCACTCCAAGTGGCGGGATTACCAAAAGATGCCAATATTGGTGCAAGTGTCTTGTCACAAGCCACACAAGCCATCTTTGGACCAGCGGCTCAGATTTTCTTAGCTGTCATGGTGACAGTGACTTGCTTCACAACAACCGCAGGACTTATCGTTGCGACTGGGGAATTCTTCCACAAGGCATTTCCGAAAGTATCTTACAAGGCTTACGCCATTATCTTTACCTTGATTGGCTTTGCGATTGCCAACTTGGGACTTAATAATATCATTGCTTTCTCAGTGCCAGTGCTTTTGATTCTCTACCCAATCACCATCACGATTGTTATGATTGTGATTGCCAACAAGTTCGTGGCCTTGTCTAAACCTGGTATGCAAGTGACAGTTGCAGTAGTCACACTGATTGCCTTGCTTAGTGTAATTGGAAGCCAGTTTAAACTTGCGGGACTCAATGCCCTGATTAACTTCCTCCCATTATCAGGAGCATCACTGCCATGGTTGATACCAGCCATCTTGTGTATTCTTTTGTCTCTCATCTTACCTGATAAGATTAAGAGCGAAAGCTTCGAAATGGAATAAAAATAATATCCTATCACATAATATGTGGTGGGATTTTTTTGTGTCTCTCCAAGTCACCTTAAGTGCGAAATTTGCTGAAAAGCGTTACACTTAAGGGGTGGAGATGCAAGTATCTATTGAAGGGAGTGTTAAAAATGTCAAATCTAAATAATCAGATAATCTATCTTGCTGGTGGCTGTTTCTGGGGTGTTGAGGAGTACTTCTCTCGTGTGTCAGGTGTGCTTGATGCGGTTTCAGGTTATGCTAATGGGCGTAATGAGACGACTCGCTATGAACTTATTGGTCAGACGGGCCACGCTGAAACTGTTCAAGTGACCTACGATACGAACAAGGTGTCATTGCGAGAGATTTTGCTACATTACTTCCGTATCATCAATCCCCTTAGTAAAAACAAGCAAGGCAATGATGTTGGAACCCAGTACCGTACGGGTGTTTACTATACTGATGTCAATGACTTGCCAATTATCGAGCAAGTTTTCCAAGAAATGACTGAGCAATACGGTCAGCCTTTGGCGGTTGAATTGTTGCCTCTGAAGCACTTTATTCCTGCAGAGGATTACCATCAAGATTATCTCAAGAAGAATCCTAATGGCTATTGCCATATAAATATTAATCAAGCAGTTAATCCTGTTATTGATTCAAACGCGTATCACAAGCCAAATCAGGAGGAGCTTAAGGAAAGCTTGAGTCCAGAAGCCTATGCTGTGACCCAGGAAAATGGAACGGAGCGTGCCTTTACTAGTCCGCTTTGGAATCAATTTGAGCCTGGAATTTACGTTGACGTGGTGACTGGCGAGCCACTCTTTTCATCCAAGGATAAGTTTGATTCAGCCTGTGGCTGGCCGAGTTTCTCTCGCCCTATTAGTCCTGAGGTAGCCAACTACAAGGAAGATTATTCTCACAATATGGATCGTATTGAGGTCCGTAGTCGTGTGGGGGATTCTCATCTTGGCCATGTCTTTCCAGATGGTCCAAGTGACAAGGGTGGTTTACGCTATTGTATCAATGGCGTAGCGACACGATTTGTGCCTAAAGCCGATATGGAAAAAGAAGGTTACGCCTACTTACTTGACCAAGTAGACTGATTATTCACTAGTATTAAGAGTTTTTCTAGCAGAAACTTATCATAAAATAAGAGGTTGGTACTGCTTGCTACCAGCCTCTTTTACCTGTAAAAGAATTTATTGAAAGCCCTTTAAAGCTAACATAACATGTTACCTAACCGTTCAGGACAAAAAAGTGACCTTTCATTACATTTTTTTACAATTTTATCCAATTTGTTTTACTTCGTATATAGAAAAAATATTACACTATAATAGTGAGAAATCTGACAAGTGTAAATGTGTCCTTCTCCTTGGCTTTTGCTGGTTTTGGCGTCTGTAAACATTATTGTACTTTGTGTAATAATGAGTCTTCCCAACCTCCCAATATGATTTTATATGTCTTAACTTACCAAAACAAGACTAGCAAGAGAATACTAAGATATTTCCTTAAGAAGTAATGACAGCGCTTGTTAGATTTTGTGATAACATTCAGATAGTCCTAAGGACTATTTTATTGTGCTAAACCTTTTTGACGGAGATTATTATGGAATGGATGAATAAACTAATCATATTAATAGCCATTTGTGTCTTGTGGTTCTGGTCTTTTCTTTTACTTCCTAAAACAGGGGAGAAAGTAGTTTATCTTTATCATTTCCTAGCTCTGTGTGGTTTAGTCATGATTTATTTTGCCCTAGTTGATCCAGCTGGTCTCTGTGATACTTTTTTCAATATTAAACATCTATGTTTTCATTAATGAATCCAGTTTGGTAATAGGTCAGGAAAATCTGAATTTAATTAATCACTCATCAAAAGAAGCTTTCTGTGTATTGATAACAGTTTATCTGTTTTCAATATGCAGGAGTTTTTTTTCTATATTATCGAGATTTGGACATAGAAAAAGCAGTCGGAAAAGACTGCTTCAGGTGTTTTACTGTTGTGATTCGTATCGTTTGACGATTCTATTTAAGCGCCACTGGTAACAGAGGCCACTGACGATAAGACTGGCAATCAGGCCAATCCAGTAACTATAGGGACCAAGTCCAGTGACTTTTTCAAGCAGGAAGCCAACTGGGAGGGTGATTCCCCAGTAGGTTAGGACACCGAGATAAAAAGGTACCTTGGTATCTTTATAGCCACGCAGAATTCCTTGAAGTGGAGCCGCAAAGACATCTGCCACTTGGAAGAAGAGGCTATAGGTCATGAAAATGGCCGTCATTCTCAAAAAGTCAGGCTCATGCCCATAAAGTTCTGCTAAATCATAGCGCAAGAAGTAGAGGAAAATCAAGGTAAAGATAGAAAAACCTAGGGCTGTCAACCGTCCCAGCTTGCTGTAGCTCTTGACGGCATCCATGCGTCTAGCCCCAAATTCGTAGGAAATAATGATAGCCATGGCACTGGAAATGCTGAGAGGAAAGGCATACATGAGATTTGAGAAATTCATGGCCGCTTGGTGACTAGCAATCACTAGTGACGGATACTTAGACATAACCAGACCAACACCTGAGAAGATGGCGACTTCCGCAAAGACCGTTCCACCAATAGGGAGACCTAGTTTAAGGGCGTCAAGCAGAGCGGCTTTATCAAGGGGTTGAATCTTTTCAATGTGGTAGGGCTTAATCTTTTTATGCTTTCTGATAACCTTGATGGAAATAAGGAGAAGGGCCCAGTAAGCCAATGAAGTTCCAAGCCCAGCTCCAGCTCCCCCTAACTCTGGTAAACCAGCAATGCCATAGATGAGGAGGAAATTGAAGAAACCATTGAGGGGTAGGAGCAGAAGCATGAGGTACATGGAAAGGCGCGTGAGGCCAAGTGCATCAAGGAAGGAACGAACCACGCTAAAGAGTAGAAGGGGAATAATCCCAAGACTCAAAAATCGTAGATAACCAAGGGCGACTTTTCTGACCAAAGGATCCAGACCTAGATGGTTCAAAACTAAAGGTGCCCCCAGAAAAACAAGGGCAAAGAGGATAAGTGATAGGCCCAAAGCCATATAAAGAAATTGATAGAAATCAGGTGCCACTCGGTCCTTGCGACCTGCCCCTAGATGGTGTCCGATAATAGGAACCAAGGCAGAGACGATACCTGTTAAAAAGGTGAAAAAAGGACTCCATAAACTCGTTGCCATGGCTACCCCCGCCAAGTGTAGGGTATCGTATTGACCAGTCATGGTAGTGTCCACAAAGGCTGCCGAGAAGTTGGCAAATTGATAAATCAGTATGGGCACAAAAATCTTGAAGAAAACAAGGAATCGCTCACGGAGAGAATGTGTTTGGTGCATTCTGTTTTCCTTTCTAAATTAATTTTTCAAACATTTGTATTTTCATTGTACTATAGTTATGACTTGGATTCAATCTGTTTTATTGCATGACAAAACACCTAAGTCAAGCGACTCAGGTGTTCTTGTGTTATTTTTCTTTTTTGTTATGGTTCAAAATGGTATTGAGGACGATGGCAAGCAAGCTTGCAACGACGATACCGTTTGAGAAGAACATTTGGAAAGCATTTGGTAGGCTGTTGAAGAGGTTGCTGCCGTTAAGACCAACCCCTGCAGCGATTGATACCGCAGCAATCAAGAAGTTGTGTTCGTTGTTGGCGAAATCAACACGTGCCAAGATTTGCATTCCTTGGATAGAAACAAAACCGAACATGACAAGCATAGCGCCACCAAGGACTGGGCTTGGGATGATTTGAGCCAAGGCACCAAACTTAGGAAGGAGTCCAAGAAGAACAAGGAAACCAGCTGCATAGTAGATTGGCAAGCGAGTCTTGATACCTGACAATTTCACAAGACCAACGTTTTGTGAAAAACCAGTGTATGGGAAGGTGTTGAAGAGTCCACCAAGGAGAACAGCCAAACCTTCAGCGCGGTAACCGTTACGAAGGCGAGTGCTATCGAGTGGTTCTTTGGTAATATCAGAGAGGGCCAAGTAAACTCCAGTTGATTCAACCATAGACACTGTAGCGATAATACACATCATGATGATTGATGACAACTCAAACTTAGGCATTCCGAAGTAGAATGGTGTTGGCACGTGGACAATAGGTGCCGCAGCCACTGGTGAGAAGTCAACTAAGCCCATGCTTGCTGCGATAGCAGTACCGACAATCAAACCAATCAAGATTGAGATGGATTTGATAAATCCTTTAGTGAAAATATTAATCAAAAGGATGATGAGAACGGTGATAGCTGCAAGGAAGAGGCTTTGACCAGTTGGTTTATCAACGTTGTTCCCCATATTTCCGATAGCCACAGGGATGAGGGTCAAACCAATAGTAGTGATGACAGATCCCGTAACGATAGAGGGGAAGAGATTGGCCACTTTTGAAAAGACGCCAGAAACGAGGATAACATAAATCCCTGAAACGATAAGGGCACCAAACATAGCACCGCTACCGTGTTTCTCACCAATCATAATAAGTGGTGCTACTGACTGGAAGGCAACCCCAAGAACAACTGGAAGACCGATACCGAAGTATTTATTAAGTTGAAGTTGGAGGAAGGTTGCTACACCACACATGAAAATGTCGGTTGAAATCAAGTAGGTTAATTCATGAGCTGAATAGCCCAAGGCTCCAGCAATCATGATTGGAACCAGGATTGATCCCGAGTACATGGCAAGAAGGTGTTGCAGTCCTAGGACCGCCGCCTGCGAATGTTTCTCTTTATTTTGCATTAGATGTCTGCCTCCTTAAATACGATCTGACCATTTTCAAAACGATCCAAACGAGCAAGTGAAACGACTGGGTAGCCAGCTTCTTCCAGAAGGGCACGACCATCTTGGAAAGATTTCTCAATAACGATACCGACCGCTTCGACGTGTGCGCCAGCTTCTTCGATGATTTGAATCAAGCCTTTGGCAGCTTGGCCGTTAGCTAGGAAGTCATCAACGATGAGAACCTTATCTTCAGGAGTGAGGAACTTGCTTGCGATAGAGACAGTGCTAGTCACCTGCTTAGTGAAGGAGTAAACCTCAGCAGTGAGGATCCCTTCATTCATGGTGATATTTTTAGCCTTCTTAGCAAAGATCATAGGGACATCCAAAGCCTCAGCAGCATAGAGGGCTGGAGCAATACCAGATGCTTCGATAGTCACCACCTTAGTGATGCCTGCATCCTTGAACTTTTCAGCAAAGACCTTTCCAATCTCACGCATGAGATCAAAGTCCACTTGGTGAGTGAGGAAAGAGTCAACTTTGAGGATGTTCTCCCCAAGGACATTCCCATCTTTGAGAATGCGGTCTTCCAGTAATTTCATATTACCTCCTATAAAAAATATAACTAAAGTGTATTTTGATTTTCCCAGATTCTATTAAGACTCTGACAAAGATCAAAACCATCGAATAACAGAAAAAGGCTTGCAAAGCAAGCCTTTAAAATCATAAAAAGACAATAAAATCTTATTATGACTTTATGACTTACTCATTGTTAGGTGTTACGGCACCTTGTAGAAACGTCACGCCAATTCGTGACATAAATAAGTAATGTTCTCATTATTCGATGAAGCTGTCGTTGGTTGATGATAAACCAACATCAACTCTATTATAATACTATATTTTCTTTGAAGACTCAAAGGATTTTTCCTATGAAAACGCACTATTTTAAAAATTGGAAAATTCAATCTAACATTATTGTAAGATTTGCTGATAATGGTCGTTTCTTATAGCATTTCTGTTATAATAGTGGGAAATGAAAGAGGTAGAGTTATGCATAAGATTTTATTAGTGGAGGACGACGAGGTTATCCGTCAACAAGTCAAAAAAATGCTAGAACAGTGGGGTTACGAAGTTGTTCTTGTTGAAGATTTCATGGAAGTATTATCTATTTTTGTAAAAGTAGAGCCCCACTTGGTTCTTATGGATATTGGTTTACCTCTATTCAACGGTTATCATTGGTGTCAGGAAATTCGTAAGGTCTCCAAGGTGCCTATTATGTTCTTGTCTTCCAGAGATCAGGCCATGGATATTGTTATGGCAATCAACATGGGCGGGGACGATTTTGTGACTAAACCTTTTGACCAAAATGTTCTCCTAGCAAAAATTCAAGGGCTTTTGCGTCGTTCTTATGAGTTTGGTAAGGATCAGAGTCTCTTGGAATATATGGGTGTGATTTTGAACCTTAAGGCTATGGATTTGGTTTATCAGGGAGAGGTCGTTTCTTTGACAAAGAATGAGTTTCAGATTTTACAAGTTCTTTTCGATCATGCTGGTAATATCGTTAGTCGGGAAGACCTGATGAAGGAGCTTTGGAATAGTGACTTCTTTATTGATGACAATACGCTGTCAGTTAATGTAGCTCGTTTACGTAAGAAGTTAGAGGCAGTGGGTTTGAAGGATTTTATTGAAACCAAGAAAGGTGTTGGCTACGGGTTGCGTCATGATGGGTAAGTGTCAATTTATCAAATACCATATTAGGTCTCGTCTGACTTTCTATCTTTTGTTCGCCTTTAATGGAATCATATTGGTCTTGTTTGCCTTTTTATTTGAAGAGGCGGCAGATATTCTTTATTACGCCTTGACCATAATGACATTTGTGACTATTATCATGGTTATTTGGGACTTGGTTAGGTCCTATCACTCTTATAACTTAGCCTTTCTCTATGGGGAAATCACACCATCAAGTCCTTTAGAATTTTACCTGGCCCAAGCTTTGGAAAGTGCTAGGGAGAGCCAGTTGTCTCAGAGTGAGGAGGAGCGCAAGCGCTATACAGATTTGATGGACTACTATACGCTTTGGGTGCATCAAATCAAGACGCCAATAGCAGCTAGTCAATTATTGCTTCAGGATGTTTCGGATAGTAAAACGAGGGCTCTCTTGGAGCAAGAGGTATTCAAGATTGATTCTTACACCAATTTGGTCTTGCAGTATTTGCGTTTAGAGAATTTTCATGATGATTTGCAGTTGAGGCAGGTTACATTAGAAGACTTGGTTAAAGAAGTTGTTAGAAAACATAGTCTTTTCTTTATTCAAAAAGGATTGACCATTAATCTACATGACTTGGATGTTAAGGTCGTTTCAGATGAAAAATGGCTCTTGGTTATCATAGAGCAGGTCTTGTCAAATAGTTTGAAGTACACAAAAAGTGGTGGTATTGAAATTTACTTCAAAGATAACGGGCTGCATCTTAAAGATTCTGGGATTGGTATTAAAAATAGTGATATTCTACGGGTTTTTGAGCGTGGCTTTTCAGGTTATAATGGCCGACTGACTCAGCAGTCCTCTGGGTTAGGTCTCTATCTTTCTAAGAAAATTGTTGATCAGCTTGGACATGATATTAGTATTAGCTCCCAAGTAGGCCAAGGAACCACAGTTTCCATTCATTTTCAAAAGCAGAAGTTGGCTATTGATTACTAACTTACAAAAGTGTAAGAAATAAGACTAGAAATGAAAGCAAGGGTTATGGTTGAGACCTTGCTTTTTCTATAAAATGGTATCAGAAGTTAAGTAAGAGGTTCCAAAAATCTCTTCCAAATTTATTAAATAAAGGAGCTTATTATGGCGTTACTAGATGTTCAACATGTTAAAAAAATCTATAAAACACGTTTCAAAGGAAATCAGGTTGAAGCCCTTAAAGATATCCATTTCACAGTTGAAAAGGGTGACTATGTTGCAATCATGGGTGAGTCTGGCTCAGGAAAATCAACCCTGCTCAACATCCTTGCCATGCTTGATAAACCAACGGCAGGGCGTGTCTATCTTAATGGTATGGACACAGCAACCATCAAAAATAAGGATGCTTCCAGTTTTCGTCGTGAAAAATTAGGGTTTGTTTTCCAAGATTTCAACCTTTTGGATACCCTATCTGTTAAAGATAATATCTTACTACCTTTGGTCCTTTCTCGACGCCCACTTAAGCAAATGATGACACAAGTAGAAGCTATAAGTCGTCAACTGGGAATTCATCCCTTACTAGAGAAGTACCCTTATGAAATTTCAGGTGGACAAAAGCAAAGGGTTGCGGTTGCGCGTGCAATCATCACTAAACCAGAAATCCTCTTAGCAGATGAGCCAACAGGTGCCCTGGATTCCAAATCTTCAGCAGCTCTCTTGGATGTCTTTGATGCAATCAATGCCAGTGGTCAGACCATTCTTATGGTAACTCACTCGACAGCGGCTGCCAGTCGTGCACAGCGTGTTCTATTCATTAAGGATGGTATTCTATATAATCAAATCTTCAAAGGTGATAAGTCTGAACATCAAATGTTCCAAGAAATTTCCGATACACTTACAGTAATGGCAAGTGAGGTGAACTAATATGTTTCTTCTGACCAATAGACTGGCTTTGTCCAATCTCATAAAAAATCGTAAGCTTTATTATCCATATGCTTTAGCAACTATTCTGGCTATTGCCATTACCTATATTTTTACATCTTTAACGCTTAATCCGCATCTAGATGACTTAACTGGATCAGATCCTATCAAGATGGTTTTGGGGATGGGACTTGTGATTGTCGCCCTCTCTTCTGGGATTATTGTTCTTTATGCTAATAGCTTTGTTATGAAAAATCGTTCAAAGGAGCTTGGTCTCTATAGTATGCTAGGTTTAGAGAAGCGTCACCTCTTTAGTATGATTCTAAAAGAAACGGTGATTATGAGTTTTGTGACTCTGCTTCTAGGTATAGGTGTGGGGACACTATTTGATAAACTCATTTACGCTTTTCTTCAAAGGCTTATCGGTGAAAGTACTGGTTTGGTTTCGACCTTTCAAGTAATGACAATTCCTATTGTTCTTGTCATCTTTGCTTGTATTTTTAGTTTATTGGTTTTGATAAACGGTTTCCGATTGCTACGGCTAAATCCTTTACAATTAACTAAAGATGGCCTTAAGGGTGAAAAAAAGGGACGTTTCCTAGTTATTCAAACCTTTTTGGGGCTTGGGTCTATGGGGTATGGTTACTATCTTGCTCTCTCTGTTCAGAATCCAGTAATAGCTATTATGAGTTTTTTCTTGGCTGTTTTACTAGTTATTCTAGGAACTTATCTTCTCTTTAATGCCGGGACTACAGTAGTTCTGCAACTCTTGAAAAAGAAGAAAAACTACTATTACAAGCCTAATAATATGATTTCCATTTCCAACCTTGTCTTTCGGATGAAGAAAAATGCAGTTGGTCTGGCGACTATTGCTATCCTCTCAAGTATGGTTTTGGTGACGCTTGTAGGTGCTGCAAGTATCTATGCTGGTAAAAAAGACTATCTAGCGAGTGCTACTCCACATGATTATTCAGTTTCGGGCAATAAAGTTGACCTTACAAGCACTAAAAAGCTTATGGATGATTTCCTAATCAAAACAGGTGAGCAAGCAAATGAAGAAGTAGCTGTCTCTTATCTTTTATTTGGTATAAAAAATCAAGAAACTAATAAGTTAACCGTTTTTACTAAAAATGAAAGAAAAGTTGTTCCAAAATCAATTGTTTTGGTCTTCTCTCAAGAAACCTTTAAGCAATTGACAGGGAAAGAACTCAATCTCAGTTCTAATCAAATTGCCTTATACACTAAGAATAAAACATTGAAGACGCAAAAGAGTCTGTCCATAGATGGTAAGAACTACCAGATTCATAGGCAACTTGGTGACTTTATCAATAAAAAAATACCAAATATCTATAAGATCATTGTGTCAGATTATAGTTACTTAGTTGTACCAGATATCAAGATTTTTGAGTCATCAATGAAAGGGACATCAATAGCACAAGCTACTTATGTTGGTGTTAACATCAAGGACCCTACACATGATGCCAAGAAAAATTTAGATTTGCTAGACCAAATAGCAGGTGAAGCAACAAAACAGTTAGATAGTCAAACTACTGGTGTCCCTGTGTCTTACTTCTCTGCAAACAGCCGATATGATGCAGAAGGGATGGTAAATGGCTTTGTTGGTGGAACCTTCTTTATTGGTATCTTCCTATCCATCATCTTCATGCTTGGCACAGTTCTTGTGATCTACTACAAACAGATTTCTGAAGGTTATGAGGATCGTGAGCGCTTTGTTATTCTTCAAAAGATTGGTTTGGACGACCTTCAAGTCAAGCAAACCATTCGTAAGCAAGTTCTTACAGTCTTCTTCCTTCCTTTGATTTTTGCCTTTATTCACTTGGCCTTTGCCTATCATATGATCAGTTTGATTGTCCGTATCATTGGAGTTCTCAATCCAGATCTTATGTTAGTGGTCACAATCATTGTTTGTGGTGTCTTCTTCCTAGCCTATGTCTTGGTTTTTGCCCTTACTTCACGTTCATATCGTAGAATCGTATCAATGTAACTGACCTAGAGTCTAGCTTCAAACTAGGCTCTATTTTTTTATGCTATAATAGATGACAGAATTATAAATCATCGGAGAAAATACATGTCACAGTCCATTGATGTCAAACGTTACGAGGAATTGGCACGTCAAAAGCAGGGGGAGCACCGTAAATTTCTAGCACAACTCAAGAAGAAAGCCCCTAAAAATTTAGATAAGATTGTTCAGCAGGTACACAATGAAGTCTTTCAAGAGATTGATTGTGTCCAGTGTGCCAATTGTTGTAAGACACTAGGCCCAGACTTTACAGAGCAGGACATTACTCGTATCGCCAAGCATTTTCGTATGAAGTTACCTGCTTTCGAGGAGATGTACCTTCAGGTAGACGAGGATGGCGACAAGGTCTTCAAGTCTATGCCTTGCCCTTTCTTAGGGCCTGATAATCTCTGTGACATCTATGATGTCCGTCCTAAGGCCTGTGCAGCCTTTCCTCACACGGATCGTAAGAAAATTTATCAGATCAATCATCTGACTATTAAAAATACGCTTTTCTGTCCAGCAGCCTACCTTTTTGTGGAAAAACTCAAGGATAGGATTTAGAAAGGAACTGTTATGAGACGCTTTAATGCAGGTGTTATCACCCTACTTATCATTGCTGCCTATTTTATCGCGACAGCCTTTATTCCAGATTTGTATTTGGCCTTTAATTATAAGTTGATTTTGGCCTTGCTTTTTGTGCTTTTGAGCTGGCAATCTAAGGGGAGATTTCTCTTTTTCTTGGGGATGGCCTTTCTGTCGACCTATATCCATGACCTCTTTAGATTGGACTATTCAGAATGGACTCTCTTTGTAGGGATTCTTATCTTTGGAATTGCGGTGGACCGTTTGAGCAAGCCAAGCTATAAGAAAAACTTCTCTTACAAGGTTTCTAAAGAGCATGAGCGAGAGATTTTTGCTAAGACCTTATTTTCAGAGTCTGTTCAGGTGGTGACTTCTCAAAACCTCGAAACTGTCTATGCCAATGCCGATTTTGGACGTTTGACTTTGGATTTGCGTCAGGCTCAGTTTATGACGGACCGACCTCAGATTGTGGTTCAGGCAAATTTTTCTCAGGTTATCATTCGAGTACCTAAGGATTGGCAAGTGGATACACATGGGCTTCATACAAGCCTAGCAGGAGTGAAAGGCTATGATAGTCTGGGAGAGCGAGACTTGTCTAGCACGACAGTTTCTCTAACAGGCTCAGTAACCTTTGGACAAGTAACTGTCAAACATTGAAAATGATGAAAGGGCGAAAGCTCTTTTTTTCTTGCAATTCCTTCTTATATATTATTGAATACGCTTACAAATAGTGCTATACTGATAGTGAAAATAATTGGAAATTTGCAATCATTTACTAGAAGGGAGTCTCCTTATGAAACGGTTTAATGCTCGGGCCTTCTTGTTGCTTTTACTAGCAGCTTGTTTTATCGCCAGTGCCTTTATTCCAGATTTTTGGATCATGGTCAATTATAATCTGGTTTTCTTCGTGGCCTTTTTTTGTTTTGGTATCTTGAATAGGCGACCGCTCCTCATTTTTCTTGGTTTGGCCTTCTTATCACCCTATGTTCATGACTTATTAGACCTCGATTTTGCACAGTGGAATCTCTTTAGTGGTATCTTTCTGATAGGTTTGGCCTTAGAGTTTCTCTATGGCAATAGGCAAAAGAAGGGTCTCACTAAAGACTATAAGGTCAATAAGAACGACCAAGAAGGACCACATATTTCTGTTAAGACATATATGGCTGAGGATAGGTATCGCATCTATTCTCAAGAAGTCGAAACGGTTGATATGAATATGGCTTTCGGTGAGCTGTGGCTGGATTTGAGTCAAGCCAGCTTTGCATCAAGTCAGGTAGCAGTTCATCTTGATGCTAAGTTTGGTGAAGTTCATATTCGACTTCCTCATGCTTGTGTCATGGACACCACTGGAATCTCACATCCCCTATCATCTGTAAAGGTGGATCGTTTTGAATCTGATTTAGAACAAGTTGAAACAAGGCTTCATCTGAGCGGAAGTCTCTTCTGCACTGAGCTGGAAGTGGTGTATTAAGGGAGTCCAATGATATCAGCTCTATTGTCAATTAGCATGGTTCCTATACAAAAGAAAGGAAATCACAGGTATGAGTGAAACGGTTATTCAAGTCACATCCCTTGGAAAACGCATCAAGGGAAAGACCATTTTAGAGGATATTAGTTTTGAGATAAATCAGGGAGATTGTGTCGCCTTGATTGGACCTAATGGGGCGGGTAAGACTGTCCTGATGTCTTGTATTCTTGGAGATAAAAAGCCCAGCAGTGGTCAGGTCCTCATTGATGGTAAGACAGGTAAGGCCAAAAATAAAATTGCGGTTCTCCTTCAGGAAAATACCATTCCAAATAGTTTGAAAGTGGAAGAGCTGATTGCCTTCTTCCAATCTATTTCTGATAATCCCTTGACCAATCAAGAGGTTCAGGAACTCCTGCAATTTAAGGAAGACCAGTACCAACAGTTTGCGGACAAACTCTCAGGTGGGCAAAGACGTCTTCTGGCTTTCGTCCTTTGTTTGATTGATAAACCTAAAATCCTCTTTTTGGACGAACCGACAGCGGGTATGGATACCTCGACTCGTCAGCGTTTCTGGGAGATTGTCAATGACTTGAAAAAAGCTGGGACAACTATCCTCTATTCCTCTCACTATATCGAAGAAGTGGAGCATACAGCTGACCGTATCTTAGTCCTCCATCAAGGGAAACTTATCAGAGATACCACGCCATACGCTATGCGACACGAAGAGAAAGAGAAGCAGGTCACTCTGCCAAGTAGCTTTGTTAGCATTGTTCACGGACTGCCGGACATCTATGAGATTACTGAGAAGAGAGATGTCATTAGCTTCATGACCAAAGATATCGAAAAGGTATGGCAAAGTCTTGAAGAAGCGGGCTGTGGAATTTCTGATATTGAAATCCAAAATAAAACACTCTTGGATAGCCTATTTGATTCAACAAGGGAGGACAAGGCATGAAAGCATTACTAAAAATTGAATGGATAAAAACGTGGCGAACCTGGCCAGTCTTTATCATGGGAATCGGGATACCCGTCGGATTTTTCCTCCTTTTTTCAAGTATTTTCTCAGCGCCTACTCCAGAAGCCCAAAAAGAGTTTTTGCTATCTTATATGTTAACCATGACTGGCTTTTCTATGTCTAGTTTTGGTTTGTTCACCTTTCCCTATATGTTACAAGAGGATCGAATTGAACACTGGTTGACCTATATCGAGCACTCAAAGGTTAGTATCGCAGCTTATTATCTTTCTAAAATTTTTCGTGTGCTTCTAAACTTTATGGTTGCTATCATTGTGACCTTTTGTGTAGGTACCTTTTTCCGAGATGTAGAGATGCCATTCTTTAGATGGCTAGGATCAGGTGCTCTTTTACTTCTATCAAGCTTGGTCTTTTTGGCCTTTGGCTTGCTTATCGCTCAGATTAAATCTCAACAAATCATGTCTCTTGTAGCTAATATTATTTACCTTGTCTTGCCTATAGTGAGTGGTTCATGGGTTCCTATTTCCATGTTCCCTAAGTGGGTTCAGAGTATCTCTGAGTGGACACCTGTCTATCATGTCAATGAATTGGTCGTTAATTTTGCTATCAATGGGAAATTTTCATGGAAATCACTTTTGTTTATTTTGGCTTATACGGCAGTATCAATAGTGCTTGCACTCTTTATCAAGTCTCATAGAGAAAGTGATCGAGGTTAAAGGAGAAATAATGGATATTTGGCAGAAAATGTATGAAAAGGCTCAAGCCTTGTATCAGCCACAGGAAGTCTCAGACTTTGTCTATGCTAGACATGTTGTGGCTGCCGTTGAGTCTGAAGATGGGCAAATTTTCACGGGCTTTTGTATGGAAGGGACGTGTGGTATTTTCCATCTATGTGCCGAAAGAGCTGCCCTTTTCAATATGTATCAAGAAACTGGTCAAAATAAGGTTAGGCGAATTATCGCCTTTCGTGACCAGCCGCCTCATGGTGGACCGTCTGGCATGCCTTGTGGGGCCTGTCGAGAATTTCTAATGGAACTGCATCCTGATAATCGTAACTTGGAGTTTATGGTTGACTACGAAACACGTCAAACCATTACTTTGGGAGAATTGTTGCCACTGTGGTGGGGAGAAGAACGGGCTCAACAATTTGAAGAAAAGTCGCAAGACAAGGCTTAAGGTTTATAGAAATCACAAAATCCTCGCATGTTAAGTGTGAGGATTTATTTTCTGAAATTAATTTCAGAAAATTCGAAATTTACCTTGAAATTCAAAGTGAAAGTGCTATACTATTCTGTGAAAATAGAAAGAAGGTTTCATTATGGAGTCACTTGTATCTTTTAGTAAATGGCTCAGCAAATGGTTTACTGTAGCTGTTATCCTCTGGGCGGCCTTTAACTATGCCCTTCCCGCAACTAGTAGTTGGGTCATTCCCAATACGGCTTATCTGCTTGGTTTGATTCTTTTTGGTATGGGGCTTACCTTGACCACAGAAGATTTTAAACGTATTGCTAAGCGTCCAATTCCAGTTGTTCTTGGGACTGTAGCTCACTATGTCATCATGCCTGGTTTGGCTTGGTTGCTTTGTATGATTTTCCATCTGAAAGGTGCGACAGCAGCAGGGGTTATCCTTGTTGGCTCTTGTCCAAGTGGGACTTCATCGAGTGTTATGGCCTTCCTTTCAGGTGGGGATATTGCCTTGGATGTCTCTATTGAAACCCTCTCAACTCTCTTGGCACCACTCATGATTCCAACCCTCTTGTCATTCTTGGCTGGTCAGTACGTGAGTGTCCCTGCACAAAGTCTCTTCCTAAGTACCTTGCGTATCGTGGTTGTCCCTATTATCTTGGGTGTGCTCGTTCATTCAATCTTTGGTAAGAAAATCGATGCCATTATCAAGATTATGCCTTTGATTTCACAAGCCGCCATTCTCTTGATTGTTGGAGCAGTTGTTTCTGCCAACCATGCCAATATTTTCACAGCAGCGACAGCCCTTGTTATCCCAGTTGTTATGCTTCATAACCTTTGTGGTTATGCGCTTGGTTTTGGATTTTCAAAAATCCTTGGTTTGGAAGAACCACAACAAAAAGCCATTACTTTCGAAGTGGGGATGCAAGACTCAAGTCTTGGAGCAACCCTTGCCATGAAATATTTCGTGCCACAAGCTGCCATCCCATCAACTATCTTTAGTATTTGGCACAATATCTCAGGTTCTATCCTCTCATCATGGTGGAAGAACCATTCAAAAAATAGTCATTAAGATAAATGAAAAGCTGACCTTGGGTTGGCTTTTATTTTTTAATAAATAATCTTTTCTGAGACTGTCCTTAGGTGATGATGGACGTCAGCGAACGTCAAGGAAGTTCCATACCCAAGCTTAGAGTATAAGGTCTCGATATTTCTGAACCTCTGAAGTTTAAGTTCTTAGGGGGGGTATCATAGCGGAAAGTCTCAGTTATACTCACGTCGTTCATAAAAAAGAATGTTATGTCATTCTTTGCAGACTTTCTTAGTTCATGGCGTATTTGAAAACGTTTATTTACCACTTGAAGCTGACCTAGGGTCGGCTTTTTTACGTCACATGACAAATGTCATGTCATGTCATGACATCTGGTGCTAAAAAGAGAATGACCAAAAAGATATACTTTAGTCATAACTTAGAAATAATAAAAAACGAAAGAGGTCATCTCATGAAAATCAAAACATCTTACCTTATCTACGCTGTCATCGGAACTGTCTTTGCTGGACTTAGCATGTTTACTGACATCTTTGAAAAAGGGAACTTTGAAGCTATCTTCTCAAATCTGGGCATGATTATTGGCTTGTCTATCTCAGCCTACATTCTCATCACTATGGCTAAAAGTTTTATCGACCTTGTCATTAAAGAATTGAAAAACTAGGAGTCCCAGCATGAAACTATTGAAAATACTAAGCATCTTGCTCCTAGCGGTAATTTGGACCATCCTCTTTGCTTATGTCCTACTTCATGGTAGTAATGATATTCTCTACAGTGTCATGGGTGTGTCTGTTGCAGCCTGTTATGTTTTTCTAGCCTTCTACCAAAAGAAAGGAAATCACACACATGAGTGAAGCAATCCTTCAAGTCACAAATCTTGTCAAAAAAATCAAAGGAAAAACAATTTTAGACAATATTAGCTTTGAGGTAGGACAAGGCGACTGTCTTGCCTTAATTGGGCCAAATGGTGCTGGTAAAACGACCTTAATGTCCTGCATTCTTGGTGACAAGAAAGCCAGTAGCGGTCAAGTCCTTATCAAGGGTAAAAAGGGTAAAGCACAAGATCAAATTGCTGTTCTCCTTCAAGAAAATACCATTCCCTCACAATTAAGAGTTAAGGAACTGATTGCTTTTTTCCAAGATATTTCTGAAAATGGCTTATCTAAAGAAGAAATTCAAGCACTCTTACGATTTAAAGATGACCAGTATCAGCAGTTTGCGGACAAACTCTCAGGAGGACAAAAACGTCTTCTTGCCTTTGTTCTCTGTCTTATTGGCAAGCCTGACATTCTGTTTTTAGATGAGCCGACAGCAGGGATGGACACTACGACACGCCAACGCTTTTGGGAAATCATCAATGATTTGAAAAAGTCAGGTGTGACCATTCTCTATTCGTCCCACTATATCGAAGAAGTCGAACACACAGCTGACCGCATTTTGGTCCTTCATCAAGGGAAACTCATCAGGGATACTACGCCACACGCTATGCGTAGCGAAGAAAAGGAAAAACAAGTCACCTTACCAAGTCGCTTTGCGCCAAGTCTTGACAAACTGGCAGACATTTATGATGTGACTGAAAAACGTGATGTTGTAACCTTTATGACTAAAGATATTGAAAGTGTATGGAGTAGTTTACAAGCTCAGGGCTGTCGCATTTCTGACATTGAAATTCAAAACAAGACACTTTTAGATAGCCTATTTGATAGCACAAGGGAGGACAAGTCATGAAAGCACTACTTAAAATCGAATGGATAAAAACATGGCGCAGTTGGCCCGTCTTTATCATGTCTATCGGAATGCCCGTCGGATTTTTCCTCTTGTATTCAGGTATGGAAATGAGTCCTGACCCAGAGTCACAAAAAGCCTTTATCTTGTCTTATATGTTGACGATGACAGGATTCTCTATGTCCAGCTTTGGTTTCTTTACCTTTCCCTACATGCTTAGAGAGGATCAAACGGAGCACTGGCTAACCTACATCGAACATTCAAAAATCAGTATTCAGGCCTACTACCTATCAAAAATCTTCCGAGTTCTTATGAACTTTATGGTTGCTATCATCGTAACTTTCTGTGTAGGAGCTTTTGTGCGTGATGTTAAGATGCCATTATCACATTGGCTTGGTTCAGGGGCTCTTTTACTCTTGTCAAGCCTAGTCTTCCTATCCTTTGGCTTGCTCCTAGCCCAAATTAAGTCTCAACAAACCATGGCTATTGTCGGAAATATCGTCTTTCTTGGACTTGCTATTATCGGTGGTTCTTGGATGCCAGTTACCATGTTTCCAAAATGGGTTCAGCACATTTCGGAGTGGACACCCATCTATCATATTAATCAGTTGGTAGTCAATTTTGCGAAAAAAGGGGAATTTTCATGGAAATCACTCATTTTTATCCTGGTCTATGCTACAATAGCTACAGGCTTAGCCCTTTTTATTAAATCTTACAGAGAAAGTGACCATGTTTAGAACTTACCAGAAAAATGATTTCGCTTATTTTGTTAGTCTGATTTTCCTTGTCTTTCCAGTATTGGGAGTCTTTGGTGGGTATTTTCCAGTTTGGACCATAGTTTTGTCTGGACTGTTTACCATAGCTTATCTCCTGATGGTGTATTTGAAAAAAGCTTATAGTAAGTGGATTCCCTTTCTGTGGTTTTACACTCTAGCTTACATTATCTTTATGACCCTGACCTTCCAGGGGGGGATGATGTGGTTTATTTTTTTCAACGTCAATCTTCTCGTTTGGCGCTTTGAGGATAGCATATCATCTTATCGCTTCTTATCCTTTCTAGCGACACTCTTGATTTTGACGTCATCATCTTTCCTATTGACAGACGATTTGAGCACCCACCTGCTGTCTATGGTTATTCCCCTCTTTTCTTTGGGAATGTACTATTTTCAAAACCGTATGCGTCAGGAGAGAAAGATGGAAGAAGCCAACCGTACCATCAATATCCTATCAGCTGAAAATGAACGTAATCGTATTGGTCGTGACTTGCACGATACCTTAGGGCATACCTTTGCCATGATGAGTCTTAAAACCGAGTTGGCTTTGAAACAGATGGACAAGGAGCAGTATGAAGCTGCTAGAAAGAATCTGGAAGAATTGAACCAGATTAGCCGAGACTCCATGTATGAGGTGCGTGAGATTGTCAATAAGCTCAAGTACCGAACGGTGGCCGAGGAGCTACTGGAACTTGAGCGGCTCTTTGACCTATCTGATATCGTCCTGACCGTGGATAGTAGCCTTGATTTAGACAGCCTGTCACCCGTTAGTCAGTCTACCTTGTCCATGGTGCTTCGTGAACTGGCCAATAATGTCATCAAACATAGCCAGGCTGATAGCTGTCAGATTCGTCTTAGCCGTAATCGTGGTATCATTCTTGAGTTCGAGGATGATGGTTGTGGCTTCAAGGAAGTCACTGGGCAAGAGCTACACAGTATCAGGGAGCGTCTTAGTTTGGTAGATGGAGACTTGGAAATCCTGTCTCAATCGCATCCAACCATTATTCGTGTGCATTTGAAAGAGGGAGGAAAAGCATGAAATTATTAGTCGCCGAAGACCAGTCAATGTTGAGGGATGCCCTCTGCCAACTCCTCATGTTGGAGGACGATGTCGAAGAAGTCCTTGCGGCCAGTGATGGCCAAGAAGCCATTACTCTCTTAGAAAAAGAAGAAGTCGATGTGGCTATTTTAGACATTGAAATGCCAGTTAAAACAGGTCTTGATGTTCTTGAGTGGATCCGTGCCAATCAAAGTGAAACGAAGGTCGTTATAGTGACCACCTTCAAACGAAAAGGCTATTTCAAACGAGCCCTAGCAGCCCAGGTGGATGCTTATGTACTGAAAGAGCGTTCCATCAGTGACCTCATGGCGACCATCCATACCGTCCTAGCAGGTCAAAAGGAGTACTCGCCAGAGCTGGTTGAAGGTGTTGCCTTTGACAATAATCCACTCAGCCAACGTGAACAAGAAGTCTTGGCCATGGTTGCCCAAGGGTCAACCAACCAAGAAATCGCCGAAAGCCTCTTCCTCTCAAATGGAACCGTCCGAAATTACATGACAGCCATCCTGACTAAACTCGATGCAGGCAACCGAACAGAAGCCGTCCGCATTGCCAAAGAAAAAGATTGGTTGGGATGAGGAGAAGTTTATAAAAGAAATTTTATTAATTAAAGGTCACCATATGGTGGCTTTTTTGTGGCTTATAATCTATCTAAACATTCACAAGCAAGAATGAGAGAAGTTGAAATGAGCCTCTACAGGAATATGTAGAGGCTTTGATGAATTATTGAATTGTGTCATTTTGTTTAGTGAATTAGACGGGTGGTTTTGATTTTTTCAAGTATCAAAACTATTTTCTCTTTTGAGAGAATAACACTTGGTTTCCTTTTTTAACTGCTTTATAATAGAGTAATACTAAGGTCTTCTGCTGTGATAAAGAAGGCAGATTTTAGGAGATGAGAAATTGGCTTTTTGTGTTTAGAGGACACGGTTTGTTGATTTTTTACTGTAGGAGATAGATATGGCAATGATAGAAGTGAAACATCTTCAGAAAAATTTTGTGAAGACAGTCAAGGAACCGGGGTTGAAGGGGGCTTTGCGTTCCTTTATTCATCCTGAAAAGCAGACCTTTGAAGCGGTCAAGGATTTGACCTTTGAAGTGCCCAAGGGGCAGATTCTAGGTTTTATCGGGGCAAATGGTGCTGGGAAGTCGACCACCATTAAAATGCTGACAGGAATTTTGAAACCGACGTCTGGTTTTTGTCGGATTAATGGCAAGATTCCACAGGATAATCGCCAGGATTATGTCAAGGATATTGGGGTTGTTTTTGGACAACGCACTCAGCTATGGTGGGACTTGGCCCTGCAAGAGACTTACACGGTTTTGAAGGAGATTTACGATGTCCCAGACTCGCTCTTCCACAAGCGCATGGATTTTTTGAATGAAGTCTTGGATTTGAAGGACTTTATCAAGGATCCTGTGCGGACTCTTTCGCTAGGTCAACGGATGCGGGCGGATATTGCGGCTTCCTTGCTTCACAATCCCAAGGTTCTCTTTTTAGATGAGCCGACCATTGGTTTGGATGTGTCGGTCAAGGATAACATTCGCCGGGCTATTACTCAAATCAATCAAGAGGAAGAAACAACTATTCTCTTGACCACTCACGACTTGAGCGACATTGAGCAACTCTGTGATCGGATTTTTATGATTGACAAGGGGCAGGAGATTTTTGATGGGACGGTGAGTCAGCTCAAGGAGACCTTTGGCAAGATGAAGACTCTTTCCTTCGATCTGATGCCAGGTCAAAGTCATCTCGTCTCTCATTATGAAGACTTGCCTGATATGACCATCGATAGACAAGGAAATAGCCTGACTATTGAATTCGATAGTTCCCGCTACCAGTCGGCCGATATTATCAAGCAAACCTTATCTGATTTTGAAGTCCGTGATTTGAAGATGGTAGATACGGATATCGAAGATATTATCCGTCGCTTCTATCGAAAGGAGCTCTAAGATGGTCAAATTGTGGAGACGTTATAAACCCTTTATCAATGCAGGGATTCAGGAGTTGATTACCTATCGAGTCAACTTTATTCTCTATCGGATTGGTGATGTCATGGGGGCTTTTGTCGCTTTCTATCTCTGGAAGGCTGTTTTTGACTCCTCCCAGGAGCCTTTGATTCAGGGCTTCAGTATGGCAGATATCACCCTTTATATCATCATGAGTTTTGTGACCAATCTGTTGACCAGGTCTGATAGCTCTTTTATGATTGGGGAGGAGGTCAAGGATGGCTCCATTATCATGCGCTTGCTGAGACCAGTGCATTTTGCGGCCTCTTACCTTTTCACCGAACTTGGCTCCAAGTGGTTGATTTTCATCAGTGTTGGCCTTCCATTTTTAAGTGTCATTATTTTGATGAAAATCCTGTCTGGGCAAGGGATTGTAGAAGTGCTGGGGTTGACGGTTCTATATCTCTTTAGCTTAACGCTCGCCTATCTGATTAACTTTTTCTTTAATATCTGTTTTGGTTTTTCAGCCTTTGTATTTAAAAACCTTTGGGGTTCCAATCTACTCAAGACTTCCATAGTGGCCTTTATGTCTGGAAGTCTGATTCCCTTGGCTTTCTTTCCAAAGGTGGTTTCAGCTATTCTCTCCTTCTTACCTTTTTCATCCTTGATTTACACTCCGGTCATGATCATTGTTGGGAAATACGATGCCAGTCAGATGCTTCAAGCGCTTTTGCTCCAGTTCTTCTGGCTTATAGTGATGGTGGGCTTGTCTCAGTTGATTTGGAAACGAGTCCAGTCATTTATCACCATTCAGGGAGGTTAGTATGAAAAAATACCAACGCATGCATCTGATTTTTATCAGACAATACATCAAGCAAATCATGGAATACAAGGTGGATTTTGTAGTAGGTGTCTTGGGAGTCTTTCTGACTCAAGGTCTGAACCTCTTGTTTCTCAATGTTATCTTTCAACATATCCCATCCCTAGAAGGTTGGACCTTTCAAGAGATTGCCTTTATCTATGGATTTTCCTTAATTCCAAAGGGATTAGATCATCTCTTTTTTGACAATCTCTGGGCTTTAGGTCAACGACTAGTTCGAAAAGGGGAGTTTGACAAGTATCTGACTCGTCCTATCAATCCTCTCTTTCACATCCTCGTTGAGACCTTTCAGATTGATGCCTTGGGGGAACTTTTGGTCGGTTGCATTCTATTGGGAACAACAGTATCAAGCATTGCTTGGACGCTTCCAAAATTCCTGCTTTTCCTAGTCTGTATTCCATTTGCTACCTTGATTTATACTTCCTTGAAAATAGCGACAGCCAGTATCGCTTTTTGGACTAAACAGTCAGGTGCCATGATTTACATTTTCTATATGTTTAATGATTTTGCCAAGTACCCGATTTCTATTTACAATTCGCTCCTTCGTTGGTTGATCAGTTTTATCGTGCCTTTCGCCTTTACGGCTTATTATCCAGCTAGCTATTTCTTGCAGGGTAAGAATGGGCTCTTTAACATCGGTGGTTTGATTCTGATTTCCCTTGTCTTCTTTTTCATTTCCCTCAAACTCTGGGATAGGGGTTTGGATGCCTACGAAAGTGCTGGCTCGTAAGGGGGAAAGATGGATTGACCATCACAGACTCTACACTAGCTGAGAAAACTAAAAAGGTCTGTCTCGCTCTTTATGATTTAACCAATCGAATAGAGATTAATTGGAAGTGCTTGAAAAAACTGTACTGATTCCTAAAAGTTAGATTTTTTCTGTCTAACTTTAGGGCTATCGTTCTTATATCTTATTTTAGGTAGTTTTTTACTATTATTTCTAAGTTTTGTGATGTGGTACTTATTTATTATTTTGGCATTATCAGGGCAATTTAAGAAAACCAAATATTTGAAAATCTTGGAGAAGGAAGAGAAACCCTACTAAGCTATTTTTATTGAAGTATTCACCCCTTTGGGTGTTTTCTTTTTCAGCTTATCGGTGAACTTGCGAATGCTAAATAATCAGATATAATGAAAAGTAAGTCTATTTCAAAAATGAATATAGGAGATAAATTGATGGATTATAAGAGGATTTGGAAAAAATATACCCTTATTTCACGTATCACTACTGTATTACTTATTATTTTGTTATTTTTCCTTAGATGGCTCTTTTTAGAAAATTCCACTATACAGTTGATCGCTTTAGTAAGCGTCGTTGGTCTAGTCCTTATATTAAAAAATTACTTAAATAGCTTACTTGTAGGGGAAACTCAAAAGATCCTTAAAGGAACGATGGGTTTGGATTTCTGGTATGATTCGATTCAACGGTATGGTAAGTCTCGTCGTAAAAAGAATCAGATCAATGCTAGGATTGCATCTATTACCTATGCTTATATGATTGGCGACTTCCCATCGGTCATCAGCCAAGCAGAGGAATTACAATTTGCAGGTATTAGGAAGCCTTACCTTGATTTTCTATGGTTTATTTCCCTGAAAGCATCCTTACTTTCTGGAAAAATAATCAGCAAAGATGACCTCTTAAAATCACTCCATTATCTAAACTTTAAAGACGAGAAAGCAAAAGAAGTCGAACAGAGGGAATTTCTTGCTATGTACGATATCCTTGTGGAGAGGAAACCGAATGATTTCTTTAATCAAGCAACTGCTCCACAAGCCTTTGAACGACTTGAACTTCAGTATTTTAAAGCCTTAAATGAGCTAATAAAAGGAAATAAGACTCAATCCCAAAACTTGTTTGAAGAGATTGCACAAGAAGATGAGCGCCTGTACTTTGTACGAATGGCAAGACAGTGGTTGGGCAATAAAGGTGAAGGAGTTACCAAAAATTTAGAACAGGGGTTAGAGAAAATCGAGCCTCTAACTGTCGATTTGCCAAGTCTAGAACTTGAGACACCTAAAAAGAACAAGAAAAAATGGTTATGGTTGCTCTTGATTATACCAGCTCTAATGCTTCTGGGAATTATTCAAACAACCATTGATGAGAAAAAATCAGATGATGGCATTTATTATCTCATCGTCAAAAATCAATCAACAAAAACAGCAACAATCGATAAACGTTTTTGGATAAAAATAGACGGTGAGCAGATTACTCTAAAGGATGTGGAGGGAGAGCATACCTATCACTTTGACTCCCAAAACGATGAATTCACCAAAGATTCGGAGATTTATAGTTGTATGTTACATGACGGTACCCTACTTCTTGTAAATGATGGCATAGAGAATGAACAAGCAGAGTATGTCAGCCCTGAAAGTAGTTGGTATTCAGGTTATGAACAAGGAAAAGTCAAAATAGAGAAGTAGCTTAAACTGGAAAGACAGGCAAATAGAAGGCTTGAGTATAGTAAGAGAGGGGGGACAGTTAATAAATGAAAAAATCAATCTTTAAAGCCAGTTTTGAAGAGAGTTTAAATTTATTAGACGATGCTTCGCTTCAGTATATAAAAAAAGACTATTACGAAAAACTTGGAAAAGGTTTAAATAATGGAAAGCCAAGTATTGGCTTTAGAATAAAAAGTATTCTCTACAGTATTTTGTTTGTATTTGGAGGGAATTTTCTCCTTGCCTTATTTGCCTTTTCTTTAAACGATGCAGATCCTAAGGATTTAACTCTGCCAGTTCACAAGCCGTCCCTGTTGACCCCTGAATTATTCCTTATTTGTTGTTTTATTTGGCTATCATTCGTTCTTATTGGAAAATTTGTACGAAAACCATTTCTTCGTCCATACAGATATCGCTTTCATATCGAGACCTTTTTATTTTGGTTCTGTCTTGAATTCAATCTCTTGGGAATAACTATAGTCCTCCCGACCCTAACCTCATTAGGAATTTGGTTCATTTTCATTCTTTTGTTTATCATTGCCCTAATATTCCTCCGTATGGAGAAAAGAAGTTTGACCACTTGTTTTTTCGGTGAAGAGGCGAGAGAAACTCTTGTTGATAGAATAGCAGGCCTAATCGCCACCTATGGTTCAGGAGTGCTATGTCTTTCTGTAATCATCAAAATAATCCTGTCGCATTCGGGAGTAGCAGTCTCACAAAGTTTGACTCTATTAGGCTTGTTTTTGACATGGCTAATCATAGATATTGGATTCTTGGCAATGGTTATCTTCATGGAGTTCCCTTTCTTTTTAGAAGGTTTCTACAAATGGAAATATCCTGAAGAATATCGTGATTGGGAAGGCAAGTCAGTAGAAGATTGGTATGGAAAGAAGTATCTGAAGAAACACAAGGAGTTGTTGGAAGCTAAAAATGAAGAAAAAATCAATCTTTAGTGCAAGTTTTGAAGAGAGTTTAAATCTATTAGATGATAGTGTCTCGGGAAAATTTGCACAGGATAACTATCAGGATGCTTTAAAAAAAGAAAAATACAGAGGGACCTTGAAGTCATATGTTTGGTTAGTAATCTTGACGATTTTATTAATAATCGGTCCTAATTGGTTGATTGTTGCTTTAAATGAGTATTTATTTTATCATGCTAATCCCAAAGATTTAACAGTAGGCTTGTCCGAAATAAATTTTCTTCCCTACTGGGTATTTTGGATGGGACTGGTAATATGGCTTTTACTGATTATAGTAGGGAAGCGATTCAACCAACAGTTCATTTTAATCTATAGAGGTCAATTTCATTTTATGGTTTCCTTTATAATATGGCTCCTAATTGAACTAAATCTTCTATTGTTGAATTTATTTTATGGTCTATTTGGATATTTGGGAATGGCCGCTTTTGAAGGACTAATTCTTTTCACAATCATTTATATGATACGTGATAAGTCTACCTCATTGCTAAATTTATTATATGGTAGTACCGAAATAGAGAGTCCGACCGATAGATTGTTTAATAGAGTATTTAGATTTATTGTCAAGTATGGTGGAATAGTTGTAGCACTCTGGATAATTTTTCGTACGATATTTTCGGATTCAATAAGAAATGCAGATAGTTTGGTTGGAGGAATAAGCGTTCTATTTTTATTTCTAGTGTTCAATATATTAATAGCTGCCTTTGAAATTTATTTCATGTTTCCCTACATGTTGCAAGGCTACTACAAATGGAAGTACCCAGAAGAATATCGTGATTGGGAAGACAAGTCAGTAGAAGAATGGTATGGGAAGAAGCATAAGGGCAAGTTTAAGTGAAAACTTAAACCAAGGAAGTCATTATGATGGCCTCCTTTTTTATTGCTCCAAATACTGTACAATAGAGCAATAATAGGTGTTTACAGTTATGAAATAATCTCAATTTGCGAGCTCAATGACCTGCAATTTTCCTCTCAAATATTATTTAGAATATTAAAAAATGTTATAATAGGAGATGAGAAAGGAGGAGTCTATGATGAAGATCTTAGCAATCAATCCTATTTCGTTTAAAAAAAGAATGATTGAATTTCTATTCGATTATCTTTTCATTCTAGCTTATTTAGGTCTTCTGTTTTTAAGTTCTATGCCTATATACATTATTTTTTTTTAATGGCGTCCCAGAGTTTACAGAAATTCAGTCGCAGTGGCTTGTATTTTTCACCTCTGTTTTGCCAATCACGCTCCTTTTCACATTCTTGGATTATAAACATGATGGCAGTTTTGGGAAGGTAAAAGCTGGACTTGAACTGGTCTACCAGAAAAAAACAGTGCAGGCTAGCTTGACTAGAAATGTCATCAAATTTTTACCTTGGCAACTCGGTCATATGGGCACGATTCATGGCTTATATAGTGATTTTGATGTATTGTCCATTATCCTCTCTATTTCGGCGACTCTCCTCGCAGTTTCCTTACTGGCAATGACGATGTTTCGGAAAGATAAGAGACATCTAGGAGACCTACTAGCACATACACAAGTGCAGCTAAAAGGTGATTAAAATATAGATTGTTTACTTGGTCCATAAGTAAAAATTGAAACGAAACTAAGGAAGTCATCATAATGACCTCCTTTTTCTATTGCTTCAATTACTGTATAATAGAATCTACAGGAGTTTACACTTATGAAACAAACGCATTTTGTGAGGGCTCTTTGGTTTGGTATTCTTGGTGCTCTCTTTTTTGCTTTTACTTTTATTTTCAACCGTAGTATGAACCTTTCAGGTGGGTCCTGGATGTGGAGTGCTAGTCTACGCTATTTGTTTAGCTTGCCTATGCTGGCTGTTTTGGCCTGGCGTAAGGGTGAGCTGGCAGGTGTTCTGTCTGCCATTAAGAAAGCACCCCTGACTTGGTTGATTTGGAGTACGGTTGGTTTTGGGCTTTTCTATGGGCCACTGTCTCTAGCCTCCATTTATGGTGAGTCCTGGTTTGTGGCAGCCACTTGGCAGATTACCATTCTAGCTGGTCTGCTCTTGACACCTCTCTTTGGTCAGAGGGTACCTGGTAAGCAACTGCTTATGACATTGGTTATCCTTTTAGGTATTATTCTCATCCAGATTCCTTACTTTGGTAGTGGTCTTGGTAGCGGTGTGGTTCGTGCCAGTCTCTTGATTTTACTGGCTGCTTTTGCCTATCCTTTGGGCAATCGTAAGATGATGGTCCACTGTAAAGAGGATCAGCTTTCAACGACGCAGCGCGTGTTTGGGATGACCTTGATGAGTACGCCTTTTTGGGTGATCTTATCAGTTTTTGCTGTAACGGATTCTGGACTTCCATCAGGGGGACAGATTTTACAATCTTTAATTGTAGCTGTCTTTTCTGGAGTTGTCGCAACCTTGCTTTTCTTCGAGGCGACTAATCTGGTTAAGCATAACCATAAGCAACTGGCAGTAGTTGAGGCTACTCAGGCTGGTGAAGTTCTCTTTACCCTCTTGGGTGGTTGCCTCTTCCTCGGAGATAGTCTACCTAGCCTTTTGGGATTCCTTGGGATTGCTATTGTAACCATTGGTATTATTGGAAATAGCCTGCTAACAGGCTCAGATTAAGCATAAGTATGAGACTTTCGAATGGCAAATTCGGAAGTTTTTTATTTTTATTGAAAATATTATAGAAAAATGCGACATTTTCAGACTATAGTGCTATAATGATATTAAAAGTAAGCGTTTACCGTTTTAATGTAAATCCTAGAGATATTTCCGGAAACTTTGACAGGCTTATTAATAAAGGCGAATGTATTGACTTTGAATTTTCATGAAAACTGAGTTAACATTTAATGTTGCTCTAAAGAAGGAGAAGAGTCATGAATGATACTGTTTGTAAAAATTGGTTTATGCGTAAAAGTGGGAAGACTTGGGTCTATGGCTGTGCCTTGGTAAGTTTTGCAGGTTTGGCTCTGGCTGGTCCTGTCTATGCGGATCAAGTGGAACAGGCAACTGTGAGCCCAATACCTCAAGAGGTGGTAGCTCAGACTGATCATCAAGTTGAGGTTGCTCCCAGCACGACCAAAGAAGTCCCCCAAGTGATAGAGCCTAGCCCGTCTCTTGTTTCCGAATCTGCTAAAACAGCTCAAGAGAATCTCACTCAGCCTAGTCCTAATCAGCCAAAAGAAGTCCAAACACAGGCTAGTGAGGCTGAGAAAGTGCCTAACCAAACGCAAGAAGTTGATTTGATTCAAACCAGTCAAGAAACGCCAGTTGAAACCAATAGTACAAGTCCTGTTCATGTGACAGAAGATAAAACGGACTTGCCTAATAATGAAGCTGTGACAAACCTTGAAGGCATGACCGCAGACCAAAATGGTCACTGGGAAATGAAGGCTGATGGCATTCATTCAGAAGCCAAAGACAAGGGAGACTCTTTCCTTTATTCTAAATCTGAAGGTAAAAATTTTGTTTATTCTACGGATGTGACCTTCAAGGAAGCTGGTGGTGCAGCTGCCCTCATTTTCCGTGGTAACAATGATAGCAGTAACAAAAATATGTATGGGGTCAATGTGGACTCTGGTAACCATAAGGTTAAGTTTTGGCGTTGGGTCAATAATCAAGATATTCAACTTGTAGATGAAAAAGATGTGACCCCAACTGCTGGTGAAAACTATAATCTAAGAGTAGTTGCGGCTAATCAATGGCTATCTTACTATGTCAATGATGTGCTTGTCGCAAGTACAGGCGATTCTGTTCTTCAAAAAAGTGACAAGGGCCAACCTCAAGTTCTTCCAGAAGGTTATTTTGGCCTTCTTAATTGGAATGCCAATGTTATTTTCAAAAACACCCGTTATGTCAATCTTGACGATGCCAGTCTTCCTTTGATTGACAATCTCGCAGTGACTTCAAAGACAGGTTCCGTTGAAAAACAAGCCCAATTCTTCTCCGAAGAACCGCTTCATATTCAATATGTGGGACACAATACTGAGACAGTAGGCTTTGACATCACTAAGCATAATCCAAATGCTGTCATCAAGGTTGAAGATGCCAAGGGAAATGTTTACACAGATATTTCTCAATTGCCAGTGGCTGTCGGTGCCAATTACTTTACCATTGAAAGTAGTGTGACCGATTCGCTTGGCCGTCCTGTGACCTTGACCTACCGCATCAATATCCATCGCAGGCAGAGTGATGATGTCTATTACAACGAGCTTTACCGTGATCAGTATCATTATTCCGTTAAGGATGGTTGGGCTAATGATCCTAATGGCTTGGTCTTCTACAAGGGGCGTTATCATCTCTTCTATCAATTTTACGATGATACCAAATGGGGTCCAATGCACTGGGCCCATGCGACTAGTCGAGACTTGCTTCATTGGGATGAGGAGCCGATAGCCTTTTATCCAGATGCGACAGGTCACATGTTCTCAGGCTCTGTCGTGGTTGATAGTACCAATAGCTCAGGCCTCTTCAAATCTCCGGAAGGTGGCCTGGTGGCTATTATCACTTCAAATGGTAATGGGCAACGGATTGAAATTGCCTACAGTGAGGACGAGGGTAGAACTTGGCAAAAATATGACAAGGTAGTTGCCGACTGGTCTCAGGATCCACTTCAAAACCAAGATTTCCGTGACCCTAAGGTCTTTCGCTGGGATAACCAATGGTTTATGGTCCTTGCCGGTGGTCCACTCCGCATTTATTCTTCACAAGACTTGAAGAACTGGCAAGTGGAAACAACCTATAAGGATTTGCATACGGAATGTCCAGACCTTTATCCGATTGTAGCCAATGATGGCGCACTCAAGTGGGTCCTCTCACGTGGCGGTCGTTCTTACAAGGTTGGTGATTTTAAACAAGTGGATGGCAAGTGGGCCTTTGTAGCTGATGATGTTTACCAAGATCATGACGAGATCATGAATTTTGGTAAGGATTCCTATGCTGCCATGACTTATTATGTTCATGATTTTGGGACAGCTGACCATCCAAACATCCCACAATTGACTGAAATCAACTGGATGAACACTTGGGAAGATTATTGCAATCTGGTTGCAGATACTGTAGGTCAAAAATTTAATGGTACCTTTAACCTTAACCTTGACCTTGGTTTGGTTAAATCAGGCGACCGTTACCTCTTGACCCAAACCCCTGTTAAGGCCTACGAAAGCCTTCGTGACACAGAAAATGCCCAGTATTTTGAAAATGTCACAGTAGCTTCTGACAATGAATTGCTTAAAGATTTCACGGGTGATACTTATGAAGTGGTTTCTCACTTTATACCAGGTAAGGACACGACAGCAGTTGGCTTTAACCTTCGCGTTGGTGATGGTCAAGCTACAAAAGTCGTTTACGATTTAACTAAGGAAACTTTGTCTATTGATCGTAGCCAATCTGGTACTATCCTTTCAGATGCCTTTGCTAAGGTTAATAGTCAACAAGTGACTCGCAATGAAGATGGTTCTATTGATTTGCATCTTTATGTGGACCGTGCGAGTGTGGAAGTCTTTGCTAAGGGCAATACGGTAGCTGGTGCTAATCAGATTTTCCCAAGCCCAAGAGCCGTTGGAGCGAGTGTCTTGGTTGAAGGTGGTCCAGCCAAAGCAAATATTGCTATCTACCCAATTAAGAGTACTTGGACTGACAAGAAGGAAGTCACTAAGGCTGTTGCCATGAACACCACAGTTGCAGGTCATTTGGCTCTTGAAGTTGGTCAAAGTAAGGATTTGCAAGTTTACCTCGCACCAGCTTCTGAAGAGCAGGATGTGACATGGACAGTAAGTGATCCAAGTTTGGTGTCCTATACTGAACATGACAATAAACTTTCTCTCAAAGCCCTTCACAAGGGTCATCTCACTGTCACAGCAACTTCAGTTGAAAACCCATCATTGACCAAGACCTTTAATATTGACATTACGCTCAATAATTTTGCGACCAACCTTAAAGGCTTGAAAGCTGTCACTGGTAATTGGTATATTGATGACGATACCCTTTACGATAGCAATGTTAGTGCCAATGACTTCTTCATGGCCTATGAAAGTAATGGCTTCAAGCAATTTGACTATGATATCGATGTCAAATACCAACATGGCTTGGTCAACCTCTTTGTAGCTGCGGAACGTGAAGAACCAGGTCGTGCCTACTCTGTCCAATTTGCTGATAACGATACTGTTCGTCTCTTCCGTTTTGGTGGTGAAACCATCGCTGAAGCTCACTTGGATAAGGCTATCAATGACGGCCAGTACCACCACGTCAAGGTTGAAAAGGGCAAGGACACCATGACAGTCTATGTCGATGGTAAGGAAGTGCTCCATCATCAATTTGATGCCGTGGATAATTACTTCAATCAAGCCCATGTAGGTGTCGGTCTTTGGGATGGAGCAGTAGAATTCAAAAACTTCTTCGTTACTGAAAAAATGACAAACACAAGCAGTGACACCACTGACGAACCGATCAAACCTGATCCTCAACCACAACCTAGTCCAGAACCAAGTCCGGAAAATAAACCAGATGAACCTGAGCATCAACCTGAGGTTGCTCCAGAGCCTGAACCAACTGGACAAAATAATAGCCATGACAATACAAGTACAGTACCAAATCCATCTCAGGATAATACTGGTAAGGAAGAAGAAAGTAAGATTCCAGTGGAAACACCTAAGACTGTCACACCACTAGTTGAGAACCTCCTCAAAAAATTCAACGCATTTAGTCTCTCAACCTTCCTTGCAAGTATTGCCAAAGAAACATGGCACTTTTTGACAAAATGGCTATTCAGCTAAAATCAAAACGTTGAAAAGGCTATGTAAGAAGAAAAAACTTAGAAGTATGAAAGCTTCTAAGTTTTTTTGTTTTTTACTAAAAATTACCCAAAAATTTCTTTTGCTAGTGCCTTTCCTTTTGGAGTTGCTGCTAAGCCACCTTCAGCAGTTTCACGGAAGGCAGTTGGCATAGCTGAACCAACCTGATACATAGCATCAACGACCTGGTCGACTGGAATGGCTGATGTGATGCCTGCCAAGGCCATGTCAGCAGCTACTAGGGCAAAGCTTGCCCCCATAGCATTACGTTTGACACATGGGACCTCAACCAATCCGGCTACAGGGTCGCAAATGAGTCCCAACATATTCTTAAGCACAAAGCAGATGGCCTGGCTGGCTTGGAAAGGTGTTCCACCAGCAGCCATTGTAATAGCGGCAGCAGCCATAGCAGAGGCGGAACCGACTTCAGCTTGGCAGCCTCCCTCGGCACCAGATATCGAGGCATTATTTGCGATGACTAAGCCAAATGCACCAGCAGTAAAGAGAAAATCCAATTGTTGTGATTCGGTTAAGCCCAGTTTTTCGATAGCAGTTGTAAGAACAGCAGGTAGACAACCAGCTGATCCAGCAGTTGGTGTGGCACAAACCAAGCCCATCTTGGCGTTAGATTCATTGACTGCCATGGCATTTCTAGCAGCACCTAAGACGGCAGAATCAGCCAAGGTCTTTCCATTTTTGATATAGGCATCCAGTTTGGCAGCGTCTCCCCCGGTTAAGCCAGTTGGTGATTTCTCAGGAGACAAACCAGCCTGAACAGACTCCTTCATCACTTCAAGATTTCGAGCCATCAGAGCTAGGATTTCAGGACGTTCCCGTCCAGTTAGCTCTGTCTCTGTAGCAATCATGAGTTTGGCGATATTACCTTGGTAATCTCGGTCAGCTTGTTGAACTAATTCTTCAATAGTGTAAAACATGCAATCCCCCTCTTAGCTGAAAAAGTTGACATTATGTAGATGAGGAATTCTAGCGATTTCAGTGACGGCCTCATCACACTGGTGCGAGTCAATTTCGATAATCATAATGGCCTTTTCACCGGCGTTTTCCCGAGTAACAGTCATTTGGGCGATATTGATGCCATAACGCGACAAAATATCTGTGACAAGGGCAATCATTCCTGGAACGTCTTGGTGGACAATGATGAGAGTCGGTGTATTCATCTTGAGATTGACCGCAAAACCATTGAGTTCAGTTACTTGGATATTTCCTCCACCGATAGAAACGCCTGTGGCAGAAATGGTTTTTGTAGCATTTTTTAAGGTGATACGAGTCGTATTGGGGTGTGGCGCATTACTATCCTTGTTAATTTTCCAGTAGACCTTAATGCCTTTTTCGTATGCGATATCCAGAGCGCGTGGGATGTCAGGGTCGTCCGTTTCCATACCTAAAATACCAGCTACTAGAGCCACATCAGTCCCGTGACCTCGATAGGTTTTGGCAAAGGAATTAAAAAGTTGAAATTCTACCTCAGTCGGTGTCTCACCAAAGATGGCAGAAACAATCTTGCCAATACGAACAGCTCCTGCAGTATGACTAGAGGAAGGCCCGACCATGACAGGTCCGATGATGTCAAAAACGGATTGAAATTTTAAATTTTTCATAACACGCCTCGTTTGATTAATCTTGTATTTTCAGTATACCACGAATTAAAGAGATTCGCTGTTTAAGTAAAAATCTATAGAATCAAAAAAATAAGCTACTTTAAGCTTTCTTTAAGGTTCAATGGATATAATAGCAGTCTATTAAGTAAGCAATACTTATTTTTCATAAATCTGAGAGGGTGGCCTGCGGGTCGCCCTTTTGTGTTTCTTTGTTTATATATAGCTGGATTGTGGTAAAATAGAGCCTAAAGATTTCCAGTTAGAAAGGATATACCATGACCTACACGCATTTACTTTTCGACCTTGACCACACCCTCCTAGATTTTGACCGTGCTGAAGATTTGGCTTTGACCTACCTTCTTGAAGAAGCTGGGGTGGCTTCACGAGATCTTAAAGTTTACAAGGATCACTATATCCCCATGAATCGTTCCATGTGGGAAGATCTCAATCATGGTTTAATCACTAAGCCGGAATTGCTTCGCACTCGCTTTTCTCGTCTTTTTGAGCATTTTGGACAGGAGGTTGATGGCAGACACTTAGCTGGCCGTTACCAGCATTTCTTGAGCCAACAGGGGCAGGAGTTGCCTCAGGCCCATGCTTTCTTATCGAACGTTAAAAATCGCGGTCACAAGATTTATGCAGCAACTAATGGTGTTAGCTACATCCAACGTGGTCGTCTGCAAGCCTCAAGCATCTTGCCTTTCTTCGACGATATTTTCATTTCAGATGAAGTGGGTGCCCACAAACCGTCTACGGACTTTTTTGAAAAAATTGCGGATCAGGTGAATGACTTTCATCCCGATTCGGCCCTCATGATTGGTGATAGTCTAACTGCTGATATTCAAGGTGGTAATAATGCAGGAATTGACAGCATTTGGTTTAATCCAAAAGGTTTGGTTAATGAGACTCCAGCTGTTCCAACCTATCAAGTCAAAAACTACCAAGAAATTTTGACGATTTTGAGCAAATAGACCTCTTTTCAAATTGTATTTACCCATGACTATTAAGAGCTTTTCAGCTCTTTTTTTGCTACAATGAAAGCATGAATAATCTGATTAAACATAAGCTGGAATTGCTCCCAAACAACCCGGGGTGCTATCTCCACAAGGACAAATTCGGCAATATTATCTATGTCGGTAAGGCTAAAAATCTAAAAAATCGTGTGCGTAGCTATTTTCGTGGAAGTCATGATACTAAGACGGAGCTTTTGGTATCTGAGATTGCAGACTTTGAATTTATCGTAACCGAGTCCAATATTGAGGCCCTGCTTTTGGAAATTAATCTTATCCAAGAGAATATGCCTAAATTCAACATCCGCCTCAAGGATGACAAGTCTTATCCATTTATCAAGATTACTAAGGAGCTCTATCCAAGGCTCTTGATTACCCGCCAGGTTAAGAAGGATGGCGGTCTCTATTTTGGTCCTTACCCAGACTCTGGTGCGGCCAATGAAATCAAGAAGCTTTTGGACCGTATTTTCCCCTTTAAGAAATGTAAAAATCCGGCCAATAAGGTCTGTTTCTATTACCATATTGGCCAATGTAATGCCCACACCATCTGTCACACCACTGAGGACTATTGGCAAGGTTTGGTTGAAGATGTCAAGAATTTCCTAAACGGTCATGATGATAAAATCGTTAATCAGCTTAAGGCCAAGATGAAGGATATGTCTGACCAGATGGAGTTTGAGCGTGCTGCGGAGTATCGCGATTTGATTGAGGCGGTTTCGACGCTTAGGACCAAGCAAAGGGTTATCCGTCAAGACATGCAGGACCGTGATATCTTCGGTTACTACGTGGATAAGGGGTGGATGTGTGTTCAGGTTTTCTTTGTTCGCCAAGGGAAACTCATTCAGCGTGATGTCAATATGTTCCCTTATTATAATGATGCTGAGGAAGATTTCCTAACCTATATGGGTCAGTTTTATCTGGATAGTCGTCATCTCAAGCCTAAGGAGATTTTCATTCCAGGAGACATTGATCAAGAGTCTGTTGAGGCTCTAGTTGGAGATGAGGTCAAGGTCTTTAAACCTCAACGTGGAGAGAAGAAGCAGTTGGTTAATCTGGCGACGAAAAATGCCCGCGTCAGTTTGACCCAAAAATTTGATCTCCTCGAAAAAGACTTGGCTAAGACCCAAGGAGCTATTGAAAATCTAGGCAAACTCATGGGGATTCCGACACCGGTCCGTATCGAGTCTTTCGATAACTCTAATATCATGGGAACTAGCCCTGTCTCTGCCATGGTTGTCTTTGAAAATGGTAAACCTAATAAAAAAGAGTACCGCAAATACAAGATTAAGACTGTTGAAGGCCCTGACGATTATGCCAGTATGCGTGAGGTCATTCGTCGTCGCTATAGTCGTGTCAAACGTGATGGTCTAACGCCACCAGACCTCATTATCATGGATGGTGGTCAAGGTCAGGTCAATGTAGCCAAGGATGTGCTTCGCAAGGAACTCAATCTATCTATCCCAGTTGCAGGTCTTCAGAAAAATGACAAGCACCAAACCAATGAATTGCTTTTTGGAGATCCTTTGCGAGTCATTGATTTGCCACGTCAATCCGAGGAATTTTTCCTCCTTCACCGTATTCAGGATGAAGTACACCGCTTTGCCATCACCTTCCATCGTCAAGTCCGTAGTAAGAATAGTTTCAGTTCTAAACTTGATGGCGTGGAGGGGTTAGGACCTAAGCGCAAACAAAAACTTCTCAAACACTTCAAGTCTATGACAGCTATCCAAAAAGCCAGTGCCGAAGACATTCAAGCTCTTGGAATCCCTGAAAAAGTAGCAGAGGCTCTGTTAGATAAATTAAATGATAACAATTAAGTTAGACTTTTCAAGTAACTCAGAAAAACTTGGTAGGGTGATTGATAATTCAATGATTTCCTAGGAATTCTATTTCTTGAGAGTGGGACAGAAATCGGTAATTCGTTAGAATTCGATTTCGTCGTCCCACCTCCGCACAGTTGAGTAGGGCTGTAAAAGCTGATGAAATCAGCGTAGTAGAGCCCACTCAACCACTGCGTCTTGCTCGACAATCCAAAAACAATAAAGAGGCTAGGACTTTTGTCCCAGCCTCATAATTTTGAGAAATATTAGTAAAATCCATTTGATGTCGAGAAAGAGAATGACAAACAAGTGATTGTCTTGTCTGAAGAGACGAAAGAACGGATAACGGGTGATTTGTTTGAGGGACTTTATCGGAAACGACAGATTGGATTTGGCAAACTCTTCAAGACTATCAAGAAAGAATTAGACTTAGATGATGTCGAAGATGGTAATCTTGTTCAGACTGGAGAGGATAGTCAAGAAGTATCGCGAGGTCAGGAAATTGTAGCCGTTTGGAATTGGCAGAGAAAGAATTATTTTTTACAGTAACTAAGAAATATGTTAGTCAGTTTTATTATTAGGTGTATTTAATTTGCTGTAGTAATTGACAATTACGGCTGATAAGCATCCAAAAAAAATAAGTCCATATACAGTTAAAAAGACGCTAGTAATACGTCCGATTAGAGTAGTAGCTAGTATATCTCCGTAACCTACTGTTGTTGATGTGACAAAAGCATACCATAGTCCATCCCAGTAATTACTTATTTGAGGTTCAACTAATAAAAGTATTCCTCCTGAAATAAAAATAAAACTTACAAAACTTATCAAAAATTGATTAAATCCTGTAACTTTTATAATATGAAATAGAGTATTTAAACGTTTCATTTGGTTCTCCTTTGTTATAGTGTTAATGAAAATTATAGCATACAAAAAGTGTTTAAATATGTATTTTAGACACTTTTTATATTAATTTTTATTATGTTTTCTTGATAGTAAGCCTCTATCGTTACAAGCTCGTTTGTGGTAAGATGAGTATAGGTCATTTATGTTAGTTCCTTTCAGACAAATGTGGTGTTTATCTGAGCCTAACATAGGCTTTTTCTGTCTAGCTTAATTTTACAAATTGGGTTATTTATTCTTCATAAGATTTGAAGGGTTGATCTTTTTTAGGGTATCGTGTCGGTGTGATTGACAGTCCCATCTTGTCTTTTTCGTGTAGCAATTCAATGACTAGGGAAACCATGATCAGTACCATGATGAGTGAAAATGGAAAGGCTACGATAATCAGCGTATTTTGCAAGGCTACTAAGCCCCCTGAAAGAAGTAAGACGATGGCAATAGTCGCAAGGAGTACGCCCCAGAAGATTTTAAGGTTATTCTTTGGTTTGAGATTCCCATCATCAGAGAGCATAGCTAGCACATAGGTCGCAGAGTCTGCTGACGTGATAAAGAAGGTAATGATCAAGATGATGGCAACAACGGAGGCAATAAAACCAAATGGCAGTTGACTGAAGGTTGCAAACAAGGTCTGCTCACTTGGAAACTGTGTTAAATCTACATTTCCAAGTGATTGAACATGCGTTGAAAGTGTTCCAAAGGTAGAAAACCATAAAAAGCTTAATACAGTCGGTGCTAATAAGACGATGGATAGAAATTGTCTGATACTACGTCCTTTAGAAATTCTGGCAATAAAAACTCCCACGAATGGTGACCAAGAAATCCACCAAGCCCAATAGAAAATCGTCCAAGTATTGATCCAGTCACGATTGTATTGACCAAAGGAACCAGCACTGAAACTCATACGGAAGAAATTGGAAATATACAGTCCGATACTATCGGTCAAGGTATTAAAAATCTGGACTGTGGGACCGATGATTATGGTGATGGCGAGTAGTCCAACCGCTAAAATAAGATTGGTGTTTGATAAGATTTTTACCCCTTTTCCAAGACCAGAAAGGGCTGAAATGGTAAAGAGGATGGTTGTGATAATTATGATAATAACTTGCACAAGGGCATTGTTTGGAATACCAAAGAGGTAGTTGAGTCCCCCATTGATTTGGGCTGCCCCAAAACCAAGAGTGGTTGCCACCCCGATAACAGTAGCGACCACTGTAATCGTATCTACGATCTTACCAAGGCTACCGTTTGTTTTTTTACCAAACAAGGGCTTTAAGGTAACCGATAAAAGATATTTCTCTTTTTTTCGGAAACCAAAGTAGGCAAGGGCCAGGGCGATTAAAGCATATATTGCCCAGGCATGGATGCCCCAGTGAAAGAAAGTGTAACGGAAAGCATCGGCTAAGGCTTCCTGCGACCCTGGGGTAGCTCGTACCGTTGAAATGGCATAATGGGATAAGGGCTCTGCGGCACCGTAGAAGACAAGGCCGATTCCCATTCCAGCAGAAAATATCATGGCAATCCAAGAGATAGTAGAGTGTTCAGGCACCGAATTGGGTTCCCCCAGTTTGATTTGCCCAACGGGACTAACCAGGAAAAAGCCACAAAGTAGAACGATTGACGTGACCAGTAATAAGTAAAACCAGCCAAGTTTATCTGAAATAACTTCCCTTAGTTGTTCTGACCAAACTTGGTAGCCGTCAGGCATAACAATACCAAGAAGGACCAGGATAGCCAGTAGCACAAAAGAGGTTTTTAAGACCGGCGTTAAATTTTTAGTTGACATAAAATCTCCTTTCATTCTCTACCATTATATCAAAAATGATAATAACTTAAAAATGAGGGGAGATTAGATAACACCCAGCTAGTTATAATTTTTAGTTGATTAACTAGAGACGTTTAAGAACCTAAATTGTCAAATTAAGTTAGACTTTTCAAGTAACTCAGAAAAACTTGGTAGGGTGATTGATAATTCAATGATTTCCTAGGAATTCTATTTCTTGAGAGTGGGACAGAAATCGGTAATTCGTTAGAATTCGATTTCGTCGTCCCACCTCCGCACAGTTGAGTAGGGCTGTAAAAGCTGATGAAATCAGCGTAGTAGAGCCCACTCAACCACTGCGTCTTGCTCGACAATCCAAAAACAATAAAGAGGCTAGGACTTTTGTCCCAGCCTCATAATTTTGAGAAATATTAGTAAAATCCATTTGTTTCGGTAATCCATTTCGTCTTAATAAGCCATTAGAATGTTCATTGAGACCTCGTTGACCAGGACATCCTGGATCCGCAAAGAAACTATCAATGTCATGTGCATTCGAAATAGATTTCCAATTAGAAAATTCTTTCCCACAATCAAAAGTTATCGACTTAAAGAGATGACTGGAAACTTGAGACAACCATTGATTGATGGAGGCCTCAATATCACTTGCTTTCCGTCCATTGGTTTTCAGTGTGATGATGGCTTTTGAGCAGCGTTCTACTAAGGTAATGACTGCATTTTTGTGTTTTTCTCCCACAATTGTATCCCCTTCTAGATGACCGAATTCCGTCTTAAAATTAGGATAACTGTCTGCTCTCTCACGTAAATCTCTGAGCAACACTTGTTTTCCTCGTTTTTCGCTATGACCATTTGGTTTTCTTTTGCCTTTCCAAGGGAGATCCTCTTTCTTTAGAATACCACGGTCTGCTAGTCGATAGAGAGTTCTCATAGAACAAGAAACTCTATCTGGATAAGTTCCTTTAATGACATCAAGGCTCCAATTTTGTACTAAATGAGTTTGGATAAAATCTTTTTCTGTTTGCGTAAGACTGGTTTTATTCCTGCCACAGCGTTTCTTATTGATTTTATATCGGTTATAGTAATCATAAGCAGAGTGCCCCTCTTTCAGATAGTTGATGACATTGTAGATTGTCTGTTTTGATCTGCCAAGTGAAGTCACAATATCTAAAACTTTTATGTTTTCTTGATAATAAGCCTCTATCATTACAAGATCGTTTGTGGTAAGATGAGCATAGGTCATTTATGTTAGTTTCTTTCAGATAAATGTGGTGTTTATCTGAGCCTAACATAGATGGCTTTTTCTGTCTTGCTTAATTTTACAAATTTGGTTATAATAAGATTAATTAAAAAGGGAAAGGAGTCATGCTATCAAAAACGAAGCTAAAATTGAACGTCTTTATGATAAGAGTCGTCGTGGCTTTCTTCGTGGAATCTTTAGTCGTGCTACGATTATCTTCTTAATCATCTTACTGCAGCTTGTTGTTGTGGCCATGTCTTACCTCTGGTTGCATCAATATAGGATACACCTGCAAGTTACAGAAGTAGTCCTTCGTATTCTGGCCATTATTTATCTCTTTCAAAGTGATATGGAGTCGACGGCTGTAAATACATGGCTCCTGATAGTCTTGCCTTTCCCTATTATCGGAACCTTGCTCTTGGCTTATACGAAACTTGATATAGGTTACACAGGGATGAAGCGTGCTATTCAGAGCAATATTGACCGCAGTTCTGGTATTCTGAAACAAGATAATCAGGCCCTCGAAGAGCTTAAACAGCGTCACACCAGCAACTATAACTTGGTCCAATATCTTGAAAATGTGAACGGTTCCTTTCCAGTTTATCGTGACACGAAGACGACCTATTTCCCAAGTGGTGAAGCCAAGTTTGAGGAAATGAAGAAACAGCTCCTTAAAGCAGAGAAGTACATTTTCTTGGAATATTTCATCATTGGTGAAGGTGAAATGTGGGGTGAAATCCTAGCAATCTTGAAACAAAAGGTTCAAGAAGGGGTGGAAGTTCGAGTCCTGTATGACGGTATGAATGAATTTTCAACTTTGAGTTTTGACTATAAGAAACGATTGGAAAAAATTGGCATTCAATCTCGAGTTTTTGCATCGGTAACCCCTTTCCTGTCAACCTATTACAATTACCGTGACCATAGGAAAATCTTGCTGATTGATGGTAAGGTTGCTTTCACAGGCGGGGTTAATTTAGCTGACGAGTATATCAACAAGATTGAGCGTTTCGGTCATTGGAAAGATACTGCCTTGATGCTGGAGGGCCCAGCGGTTGATACTTTTTTAGTTCTCTTTCTTCAGATGTGGACCTATTCTAACGAAACTTTAGATGTTACGCCGTATATGGTTGAACATAAGGCGTTTGATACCCCTGGCTTTGTTGTTCCTTATGGGGATATTCCATTGGACAAGGATAAAGTTGGTGAGAATGTCTATATTGACATCCTTAACCATGCGCGTGATTTTGTTCATATCATGACACCTTATCTTATTTTGGATGGTGAACTACTCCATGCTCTCAAGTTTGCGGCTGAGCGTGGGGTAGACGTTAGTATCATCATGCCTGGTATTCCTGATAAAAAATCAGCTTACTACCTAGCTAAGACCTACTACCCAACACTGCTAGCCTCTGGCGTTAAAATCTATGAGTACACACCTGGATTTATTCATGCCAAGATCTTTGTAAGTGATAATAGTCGGGCTGTTGTAGGAACGATTAATTTAGATTACCGAAGTCTATATCATCATTTTGAGTGTGCGACCTATCTCTATAGGACTTCTTCGGTTCTTGCTATTGAGGAAGATTTCCAAGCGACAAAAGACCAGTGTCACCGAGTCAGCACGACTGACGTTGAAAAACTTCCATTCCATCAAAAGGCCTTAGGCTTATTGACCAAACTAGTGGCGCCATTGATGTAATGTCAATTTTTGTAAGAAGAGGGTTGAGCCCTCTTTTTTTATAGTATAAAATAAAGATAATGAAGTCGAAGGAGAAAATGATGTTAACCATTCGTCCAGCCAACTTGGCTGATGCACAAGCTATTCAGGTCATCTATGCACCCTATGTTGAGAAGACGGCCATTACCTTTGAATATGAAGTTCCCAGTGTTCAAGAATTTGAGAATCGTATCAATAAAACCCTTGAAACTTACCCTTATCTGGTCGCTGAAGAGGATGGACAAGTTCTCGGATATGCCTATGCTTCAACCTACTATGCCCGGACAGCTTATAATTGGACAACTGAATTGTCCATCTATTTGCATGAAGATGCCCGTGGTCGAGGTCTGGGAAGTCAGCTCTATGATGCTCTTGAAGAGGAACTTGAACAACGGGGCTTTTTGCGATTCTTAGCCTGTATTGCTGTTCCGAACGAGGCTAGCATTGCTATGCATGAAAAACGTGGTTATGTCCAAGTTGCTCATTTTCCAAAAGTGGGCTACAAGTTTGAGCAATGGCATGATATTGTCTGGATGCAAAAGACCTTAGATGGTCCTGTCAGGAAAATACGGTAGGAGGCTAGAAATGTCTAGTCAAAGTCGACAAATTGATTGTGTCATTTGCCCACGCCAGAATGATACTAATAATTGAAAAATCGTAGAAAAAGCTCTGAACTGTGAGCTAATTTCTTTGTACTAAAGGAGCCTATATGTCCCAAGAAATAAGTGCCCGGCTATTGCCTCAGAAGCCGTCTAAATGGGCTAAAATTCTACTTAATCGTAAGGTACCTATTTTCCTGTTTTTCTTACTAGAATTGGCCTTTCTTGTCTTTTCATATATTAGCCTACAAGAGCATTTCCCATCCATTATCTTATGGGAACACTTATTGAGTGTTTTTACCTTTTTATATTTGCTCAATCGTTCCATGGACTCCCGTTCCAAACTTTCTTGGTTGATCATCATTGCCCTCTTTCCCATTTTTGGGACCGCCTTGCTCTATTTTTCGCTAGCTGATTTTGGTGTCAGACGTTTGAAAAAGCGTCTTGTGGAAGCTACTCAGCAAACTTCCGACTATTTGGCTACCGAGCCAGAGGTTGAGGACTATCTGCCTCATAGCGATAGGCAACTGCAAAGACTGGCTTATTTTCTGGAGCATAGTCCTGCTCATTTTCCAATTTATAGAGATACTAAAGTGACTTATTTCCAACTTGGAGATGATATGCTTCCGGCCTTGTTGGAGGATCTGAAAAAGGCAGAGCGTTATATCTTTATGGAGTATTTCATCATTGATGAAGGCATCATGTGGGGAGAGATATTAGCCATCTTGGAGGAGAAGGCTAAGGCAGGACTGGACGTTCGTGTTATGTTTGATGGGATGAATGAGATGACCACCTTATCCTACGATTATATCGAGAGGTTACACAAGGTTGGTATTAAAGCTCAGACCTTCTCGCCAATTAAGCCAGTTTTATCGACCTATTACAACTATCGAGACCACCGAAAAATAACAGTGATTGATGGTCAAGTTGCTTATACTGGTGGCGTTAATATCGCTGACGAGTATGTTAATAAACGAGAACGCTTTGGCCATTGGAAGGACACGGCCCTTCGCTTAGATGGTTCAGCAGTTCAAACGCTAAAAGCTCTCTTTTTGACCATGTGGACAGTGACTGGAATAGAAGATAAAACGGATATGGAGCACTATCTACAAGAAAAACCTCAACAAAGAAAGAGTCAGGGCTTTGTACTCCCTTATGGCAATTCACCGCTGACCTACCACAAGGTTGCCGAAAATGTTTATTTACATCTTCTGAATACATCAACTAATTATGTCTATATCATGACGCCTTATCTGATTTTGGATGATGAATTGGTCAGAGCCATGACCTTTGCGGCCAGACGAGGTGTAGATGTTCGTATCATTATGCCAGGGATTCCAGATAAACAGTATGCCTTTGATATTGCGACGACCTATTTTAAAGTCCTCTTGGATGCTGGCGTCCGTATTTTCCGTTATACCCCAGGCTTTGTCCATGCTAAAGTTTATGTTTCTGACGCCAAACAAGCTGTGGTAGGTACCATTAACACTGATTACCGGAGTCTCTATCAAAATTTTGAAGATGGGGTCTATCTCTATAAAAATCTGGAAGTGCTTAACATAGAACAAGATTTTGAGAAAACCCAGGCGCTCTCAGAGGAAGTCACTCTGGAAAGTTTGTCAAAAATGCCTATAGCACATCGTCTAGGTGGCTATCTCTTTTCTCTGATTGGACCATTGATGTAAAAAAGAAGAAATCATATGGATACAAACATTCTTTTGAAATTGTTAGAAGACCAAGCTGATTCAACGAAAGTCCCAGCAATGGAAGCTTATATGAAAAATAAATTCAGCTTTCTTGGCGTTCAAAAACCAATTCTCAAAAAGATTGAAAGAGAGTTTTTTAAGCCTTTCATAAAAAATCCAATTGATTGGACTTTTGTGGAAGAGTGTTGGCAGCAACCTTACCGTGAGTTTCAATATATTGCTATGGATTATCTGGATAAAAAGAAGAAGGAGCTTAGACCTGAAGATTTTCCAAAGCTAAAGGAATTGGCTCAAACCAAATCATGGTGGGACAGTATAGATCAATTGGACCTTATCATCGGAGAGGTTACTTTTCACTATCCAGAAACCAAGAATATCATGCGCCAATGGAGTCTTGATGAGGATTTTTGGTTGAGACGTATTGCCATTGACCACCAGCTTATGCGTAAAGATTTGACAGATACTGCTCTCCTAGCAGAGGTTATCTGTAACAACTTTGGGCAGACAGAGTTTTTCATTAATAAGGCTATCGGTTGGAGTTTGCGCAATTACTCAAAGGTAAATCCTGATTGGGTTCGGGCTTTTATTGATCAACATGCTAGTCAAATGGCATCTCTTAGCATTCGTGAGGCAAGTAAGTATTTATAGAAATCAAGAGCTTGACTCTGTCGTTCAATATGCTAGAATAGAAACATGCGATGAGTCGATTGGCTCTTTGGAGCCTTTTGCGCTGAGGAGGTCTACATTAGATTGTAACGCAGGAGCGGACCTTGAGTAGTTGTGTGAACCTGCTACTCTCATCGAAAGATGCCTCCTATCCCTTACCATTTGGTAGGGGCTTTTCTTTATTCTTGGCCTTTTAACCCTTTTCAACTGGGCTTAAACGTAGTATAATAGATTCACTAAACTAAATTGATAGAAAATTCCGAAAGAGGTTTTACTATGGGATACACAGTTGCTGTTGTCGGTGCTACAGGTGCCGTCGGTGCTCAAATGATTAAAATGTTGGAAGAATCAACACTTCCAATCGATAACATTCGCTACCTTGCGTCTGCTCGTTCTGCAGGCAAAGTCTTGCAATTTAAAGGCCAAGACGTGACCATCGAAGAAACGACTGAAGACGCATTTGAAGGTGTAGATATTGCACTTTTCTCAGCTGGTGGATCTACCTCTGCTAAATATGCACCATACGCCGTTAAAGCTGGTGCAGTAGTCGTTGATAATACATCATACTTCCGTCAAAACCCAGATGTACCATTGGTTGTACCTGAGGTCAATGCACATGCGCTTGATGCTCACAACGGTATTATCGCTTGCCCTAACTGTTCAACGATTCAAATGATGGTTGCCCTTGAGCCAGTTCGTCAAAAATGGGGCTTGGACCGTATCATCGTGTCAACTTACCAAGCCGTATCAGGTGCTGGTATGGGAGCAATCCTTGAAACACAACGTGAGTTGAAAGAAGTTTTGAATGACGGCGTTAACCCACGTGATGTTAAAGCTGAAATCTTGCCATGTGGTGGCGATAAGAAACACTTCCCAATCGCCTTCAATGCTTTGGCTCAAATCGACGTCTTCACTGAAAATGACTACACTTACGAAGAAATGAAGATGACAAACGAAACTAAGAAAATCATGGAAGACGATAGCATTGCCGTATCAGCAACATGTGTACGTATACCAGTCTTGTCAGCTCACTCAGAGTCAGTTTACATTGAAACAAAAGAAGTGGCACCAATTGACGAAGTGAAAGCTGCTATTGCAGAATTCCCAGGTGCAGTCCTTGAAGATGACGTTGCTAACCAAGTCTACCCACAAGCCGTTAATGCTGTAGGTTCACGTGATACATTTGTCGGACGTATCCGTAAAGACTTGGATGCTGAAAAAGGTATCCACATGTGGGTTGTTTCAGATAACCTCCTTAAAGGTGCCGCTTGGAACTCAGTACAAATCGCAGAAACACTTCACGAACGCGGCTTGGTTCGCCCAACTTCAGAATTGAAATTTGAATTGAAATAGGGAGCGAAACAGAAATCAGTAACTCGAAGAGTTTGATTTCTCCTTCGCTTTTATACCAACCCCCGCACAGTTGATTAGGAAGTACGAATGTTGTAGACATGAGTAGTTCCAATCAATCACTGCGTTATGATTCAGGAATCAGTAAGGATTTAGTTTTGTATTCAAATACTAAATTCAAGCTGAATCCTATAAAGCAGAGAGACTTCTCTCTGTTTTTTTGTGTTTTGACTATCATATTGAAACAGTCAGTTCTCACGTTTTCAGAAAATTGTTAACTTATCTGTCTGTCTGGTCAAAATTATGGTAAAATGGAAAGGATTAGAAAACGGTTGAAGGAGAATATTATGTCAATTGATCAATTAAGAGATGTCAAACTGATCACAGCCCTTATTACACCTTTCCACGAAGATGGCTCTATCAATTATGATGCGCTTCCAGAATTGATTGAGCATCTTTTGGCTCACCATACAGAAGCTCTTCTTTTGGCGGGGACAACAGCTGAAAGTCCAACACTTACTCACGATGAGGAGTTGGAACTCTTTGCGGCTGTTCAGAAAATCGTTAATGGACGTGTGCCATTAATTGCTGGTGTCGGTACCAACGATACACGAGACTCTATCGAGTTTGCCAAAGAAGTTGCCAAATTTGGTGGTTTTGCAGCTGGTCTTGCTATCGTGCCTTACTACAACAAGCCATCACAAGAAGGTATGTACCAACACTTCAAAGCTATTGCAGATGCTTCTGATTTGCCAATTATCATCTACAACATCCCTGGTCGTGTGGTTGTTGAAATGGCTCCTGATACCATGCTTCGTTTGGCTGAACATCCAAATATTATCGGGGTTAAAGAATGTACCAGCCTTGCTAATATGGCCTACCTTATCGAACATAAACCAGAAGATTTCTTGGTTTATACCGGTGAAGATGGGGATGCCTTCCACGCTATGAACCTTGGAGCTAACGGTGTTATCTCAGTAGCCTCTCATACAAATGGTGATGAGATGCATGCCATGCTTGAAGCTATTGAAAATAGTGACCTCAAGACAGCAGCAACTATCCAACGTAAATTTATTCCTAAAGTTAACGCTCTCTTCTCAGTACCAAGTCCTGCACCTGTCAAGGCTGTTCTTAACCATCTTGGTTTTGAAGTTGGACCACTTCGTTTGCCATTGGTTGCATGTACTTCAGAAGAAGCTAAACGTATCATTAAGGTTGTCCTTGAAGAAGATGTCGAAGCAACACGTGAGACAGTTACAGGTGTCGTTCGTCCAGATTATTAAGAAAATGAAGTTGAGCAGCTTGCTCAGCTTTTTTTAGTTGAAGAGGTTAAATCTCACAAAATAAGCTGATATAGGGTCTAAAAGCAGTTTTCTATCATGAAAATTGGCTTTTTTTGATATAATTATAGTTAGTGTGCTTAAAAAGAAAGGAAGTTTCATGAATCAACTTGAACAAAAACTTGAGCAGGATTTTGGTATTGTTTTTAGCCAAAAAGACCTCTTAGAAACAGCATTTACCCATACCTCATATGCCAATGAGCACCGCCTCCTAAACATTTCACATAATGAACGTTTGGAATTTTTAGGAGACGCGGCTCTGCAATTAGTCATTTCTGTTTATCTTTACAAACGTTACCCTAACAAGCCAGAGGGAGAAATGTCTAAGATGCGCAGTACTATCGTTCGCGAAGAGAGTTTGGCAGGATTTACGAAGGCTTGCGGTTTCGAGCAGTATATCCGTCTTGGTAAAGGGGAAGAAAAATCTGGTGGACGTGAACGTGCCACTATCCTTGGTGACCTCTGGGAGGCCTTCCTCGGTGCCCTTTATTTGGATCAAGGTTTGCCTGCTGTTGAGAAATTCTTGAATCAGGTCATGATTCCTCAGGTTGAAAAGGGGAACTTTGACCGCGTAACAGACTATAAGACAGCCTTGCAAGAGCGTCTTCAGGTCAATGGTACGGTTGATATTACTTATACTGTTATCGATGAGTCTGGACCAGCTCATGCTAAAGAATTTACTATGCAGGTAGCTGTTGATGGTAAGGAACTCAGCACAGGTCTTGGAAAATCTAAGAAATTAGCTGAACAGGCAGCGGCTAAGGCTGCCCTTGAACAACTAGGAAATTAAGCATGTATTTGAAATCAATTGAAATGCAGGGCTTTAAATCCTTTGCGGATAAGACGCAAGTCGTCTTTGACAAGGGAGTAACAGCCGTTGTAGGTCCAAATGGATCGGGAAAATCAAATATTACAGAGAGTCTACGCTGGGCTTTGGGAGAATCCTCTGCCAAGAGTTTGCGTGGGGGCAAGATGCCTGATGTTATTTTTGCAGGTACAGAGGTTCGTAAGGCACTCAACTATGCAGAAGTGGCAGTTACTCTTGATAATAGTGATGGCTTTATCGTGGGTGCTGGTGAAACCATTCGTGTGGAGCGTCACATTTATCGAAACGGTGACAATGATTACTTGATTGACGGTCGTAAGGTTCGTCTACGTGATATTCATGACCTTTTCATGGACACAGGTTTAGGGCGTGATTCTTTTTCCATTATTTCCCAAGGTCGTGTTGAGGCTATTTTTAATGCTAAACCCGAAGAGCGCCGCGCTATTTTCGAAGAAGCTGCTGGCGTTCTTAAATATAAAACACGTAAGAAGGAGACCGAAAGCAAGCTTAATCAAACTCAAGATAATCTTGATCGTTTGGAAGATATCATCTACGAGCTAGATGGTCAGGTTAAACCACTTGAAAAGCAAGCAGCTACAGCCAAACGTTATTTGGAATTAGATGAGGAACGTAGACAGACTCAGCTTAACCTTTTGGTCCACGATATTGAAGTTGGTAAGTCTGAGTTGAGCCAGACTCAAGAGGATTTGGCAGAGGTCAAGGAAAAATTAACCAGCTATTATGAGGAACGTCATCGTCTAGAGACTGAAAACCAAGAGCTCAAGCAGAAACGCCATCAAATTTCAGAACAAATTTCTTCTGACCAACAAACCTTGGTGGATGTCACACGTCTTATTAGTGACTTTGAGCGCCAAATTGATCTCTATACCATGGAGAGTCAGCAACGTTCAGAGAAAAAAGAAGAAACAGAAGCTCGTCTCAGTGAGCTAGAGAGTTTGAAAGCTGAAGCTCAGGCATCTCTAGATAAGGTTAATCATCGCCAAGTCGAATTGAATGCGGAGTTGGAAACTATTGCCCAAGAGTTAGTTGCTATTCAAAAAGAACTGGAGCAATTTTCTGATGATCCAGATACGCTTATTGAACGTTTACGTGAGGACTATGTCAGTCTGATGCAGGAGGAAGCTAAGGTTTCCAACAGTTTGACTCAGGTTACTCACGACATGGATAATCAGACTCAAGCACTAGAGGCACAGGCTGAAGAATATAAACAAGCTCAGGCAGACTTGCTTTCCGCTCAGGAAGTAGCTAGCGAAGCCCAAAAAGCTTATCAAGCAGCCCAAGCCAGTCTTCAAAGCCTCCTAGCTAGCTACAAAGAAAAGGCTCAGGCTTATCAAACTATTGATAAGGACTATCAAGAGGCTCAAAAGCAGATGTTTGACCTCATGGATCACCTTAAAAGTAAAGATGCCCGTCGTCAAAGTTTAGAGTCTATCCAAAAAAATCATTCTAACTTCTTTGCAGGGGTTAAGGCTGTCCTTCAAAATGCCCAATCTATTCAAGGAATTATTGGCGCTGTCAGTGAACACTTGACCTTTGATACGCGCTATCAGACAGCTCTTGAGATTGCTATGGGAGCCAGCGGGCAAAATATTATTGTCGAGGATGAAGCGGCTGCTAAGCGCTCGATTGACTACTTGAAGCGTAATCGTCAGGGACGTGCGACCTTCTTGCCGTTGACTACTATTAAACCACGTCAACTTAATGGACAATTTGCTCAAAGTCTTGCCAATGCACCAGGCTTTATTGGTATGGCTTCCGATTTGGTTACCTATAAGGACCGCTTATCTAATATTTTCCAAAACCTCCTAGGGGTAACAGCAATCTTTGATACCATTGACAATGCTAATAAAGCGGCTCGAGCTGTTCGTTTCCAAGTGCGTATGGTCACTCTTGACGGTTCTGAAATTCGCCCTGGTGGTGCCTTTGCTGGTGGTACCAACAAACAAAACAATAACCTCTTTATCAAGCCTGAACTGGATGCATTGACTTCTGAAATTAACCAGATTAAGGCTCAATTAAGTGATAGTGAATCCAAAGTTGAAGCCCTCAAAATCAAACGTAAGGCTCTACAGAAAGAGCTAGAAGACCTTAAGGTAGATGGTGAAAATGCTCGTCTGCAAGAGCAAAAACTAGACTTAGAACACCAACAAGCCTTGTCAGAGGCGGAGAAAAATCAAAACCTAGTGGATAGTTTCAAACAGGATTCTCAGGGAACTGATGGGGCAAATCTTCAAGATAAGGCTGAACAACTTAAAGCAGAGTTAGCACAAATTGCATCCAAGCGTGAGACCATTAACGACCGTATTGAGGCTATTAAGGAAGACAAAGACGCACTTGGCCAACAAAAACAGGTTCTCTTAGACAAGCAATCTGAACTTCAGTTGAAGGAACGTGATTTGCAAGCAGAATTGCGTTTTGCTAAGACAGAAAGTAATCGTCTTCAAGCCGACTTGTCTGAGTTAATGAAGGAATCGGATAGTCTTAAAGCGCTCCTTAATAACCAGGTCAATGATGACCAAACTGACCGCCTTCCGCATTTGCAAGCACAGCATAAAGAAGCTGTCCAACGTAAGGACGATTTGGAGCAAGCTCTTGTCCGTGCCAAGATTCAGGTGCAAGATTACGAAGGTCAGTTGGAAGACTTGGAGGAGCGTTTGGCTAAAGCTGGCAATCGTAACGAGGACTTGATTCGTCAGCAGACTCGCTTGGAAGAACGTGAAAGTCAGATTAGTCAATCGCTTCGTAAGTTTGCGACTCAGTTGGCTGAAGATTATCAGATGACACTTGAAGTCGCCAAAGGTCAGGCTAGTCCTCTTGACAATGTCGAACAAACACGCCAGAATCTGCAAGGTCTTGAGCGTTCGATTAAAGCTTTGGGTCCGGTCAATGTGGATGCTATTGCCCAGTTTGAAGAGGTTAAGCAACGTCTTGATTTCTTGAACGGACAAAAGGATGATTTGCTCGAAGCTAAGAGTCTCCTTCTGAATACCATAAATGATATGGATGATGAAGTGAAATCACGCTTTAAAGCAACCTTTGAGGCTATCCGAGAAAGCTTTAAACAGACCTTTACCCAGATGTTTGGTGGAGGTTCAGCAGACTTGATTTTGACCTCAGATAATCTCCTAGAGGCTGGAGTAGAAATTTCTGTGCAGCCTCCAGGTAAGAAAATTCAATCGCTTAACCTTATGTCTGGTGGTGAGAAGGCCTTGTCAGCTCTTGCCCTTCTCTTTGCCATCATTCGTGTTAAGACCATTCCATTTGTAATCCTTGACGAAGTAGAAGCGGCTTTGGATGAAGCCAATGTTAAACGCTTCGGTGACTACCTTAATCGTTTTGACAAGTCTAGTCAGTTTATCGTAGTTACCCACCGTAAGGGAACGATGTCTGCGGCAGACTCTATTTATGGGGTAACCATGCAGGAATCAGGTGTCTCGAAAATCGTTTCGGTCAAACTAAAAGACCTTGATTTAGACTAAAAATAGATTATATTTTCATGAAAGATAGTTGATAGCTTTATCACTATCTTTTTTCGGCTCTTTGTCAACTGTAGTGGGTGACGAAAAGCTAACATCTAGAGAGGACCAGA